>Ga0105237_10000034_pt1 | contig 191610 bp, 152 predicted proteins | sample KBSC24metaG_FD_81520 | JGI IMG/M metagenome (GOLD analysis project Ga0105237, IMG submission 81520) | Corn rhizosphere microbial communities from Kellogg Biological Station, Michigan, USA - KBS C2-4 metaG | ecosystem: Host-associated > Plants > Roots > Rhizosphere > Soil | place: Michigan...
CTTGCAGCGCTTGCGGCTACTGTGATAAAGCGAATCGAAAGAGCCAATCTGGGTTCCTGTGTTTGCAATGTGGCTTGGATGTGAACGCGGATGCGAATGCCGCTCTCAACATCGAAGCACGGGGTGCAAGTGTAAGGCACCCTCTTGTCGCCCTCGTCTAACGAGGAGTGGCAAAGCTCCCGAGCTTGAGACGGGAGTTACTTACAACGCCTGTCTTCCTATGATTATTGAGACCGGCAAGCCGGACCGGAAAATTCAGCCCGGCTTGCTGGTCGTGATGCCCAAAGCTAGTAGGGCATTCCCATGCCGGATTGAGTGCCGCTATTGTAGATGTTGAGATACCAGTTGATGGTCTTGCGCATGGCCTTCACATGGCCATCTCCGAAGAGCGCATTGGTAACATTGCCGCCGTGGCGATAGCGGGGAAACTGAGCACAAATCGGCCACTGGCCCGTGGCGTTGGAGCAAACAGCCGGAGTAGCGTCTGCATCGTACTTAACGCTTTTGTTGTCCTTCATGCCGGCGCTCGGATTGTTGACGTCATTGACGCCATTATCGGTCCAGTACCATTCCTGAATCACAAAGGGTATCGGCAGATAACTACCGTCGTTCGATGGTTGGCCGCCCTCGACCACCATGATTGTGTCGCCAGGAGATGTGACCTGCGACAGGCTCGGCGTGGACGCGATGATATTGCCCTCCCACTGGACCTGGCCAACGTAGCCGGGAGTGTTGAAATCCGGGAACCAGTCCTCACGCGGATGATAGTTAAATGACTGCTGGGCCGGAAAATCAGGACACGACCACACGCCACCCTTAGCGCCGCCGAGCGTGTTGTCCGACTGTCCGTTCTTGATGTATGGCTGAATGGACTGGTTCCAACAATGCTGATACGCGGTGCCGTATTCGCCTGCATGACCTGCATCAAAATACGCGTCCGGCGGGAAGTGCTCGTCGTAGTCCTGGACATATTGCAGGATGCCGATGCCGATCTGCTTCTCGTTTGAGGCGCAGGTAATGGCGCGAGCCTTCTCACGGACTTGCGCAAAGACCGGGAAAAGAATCGCGGCGAGAATCGCTATAATAGCTATGACAACGAGTAATTCAATAAGGGTAAAACCTATCTTTTTTCTATGCATGATCCTATTCTTTCTTTATAATGAGATATTCCGTGCATTCCGCTTAATTTCGATATTTATCCTCCATTACGGCAATGGTCCTTGCCTATTTGCTATACCGGGCGAAATCGACGAAGTAATGGTCCGGAAATGCCGCGGGCGGCCTTATGGCGACGTTCCTCCGACCCACAAACGAGTCGGGATCAGAACCTGCTGCGTCGAGAGATCGTAATTCTTATTCATGCGCGCAACCAAAATCTCGACGACCTTCTGCGCGAGGATGTCGATCGGGCTATCGACCGTCGTAAGAGGGATGTCCTGACACCGGCCTTCCTCAAGACCGTCGAAGCCCACGATAGCCATATCCTTCGGCACGGCCAGTCCGGCGCGGCGCAGACCATGATAGATCCCGAGAGCCGTGATATCATTATGGCAGATCAGCGCTTTCGGGCGCTGCGAAGCGGGGAGCGCCGCGATCTTCTCACCGGCCTCCACGGCTGCGGTACGCGTCGCCCGCCATCCGGGGATCACGTGGAGATCTGCCAGTGCGCCCCACTCCTTACAGACATCCTGACATGCAAGATATCTCGCATCGCTGGCTACACTATTATCATCCACATGCGGTGTCACGAAGGTGATGCGCCTGTGGCCCGCGCTCAAAAGGTGCTCGGCCGCCTGACGCCCCCCGCCGTACAAATCGAATGCCACCCACGCCGAGTCGTCCTCTCGCGGATACCCCATATAGACGGTCGGCAAGGTCGCGGCCACCGGCCCCAGGTACTGTGTGGTCGTCTGAATAGGGAATGCCCACATGATGACCCCATCGACCGGCCAGCCACGCAGCTTTCCGTGCTCAAGGAAAGTCCCTAATTCCGACGGGGCCGCATCGAACATCACCTGATGCCCATTGGCCAGCAGTTCTTTCTCGATGGCCTCCAGAATCATTACGAAGAACGGATTCTGAAGGCCTGACACCATCAGACCGATCGTTTCCAAGCTCTGCCGTACCATGCTCCGCGCCAAGCGATTAGGCTGATAGCCACTCTCCTCCGCAATCTGGAGAATCCTGGCACGCGTCTCCGACCCCACCCGCGCCCCTTCAGTCTTATTCAGGACCTTGGAAACGGTGCCGATCGAGACACCCGCCTTTTTCGCAACCTCGAAAATTGATACCGTCATCGGGCCTCTCGATACTAATAAACTTCGCCGTCTTTCAACCTTACTTGCGTTTGAGAAAACGCTTTCCCAAATCATATCACGCCGTATCGGAGTCTGTCAAGTGTTTTTGCTGCGAATGTCAATTAATGTTTCCGGCGAAATGGCAAAATCGCAGTTCTTTCAGGGATTCGCGTCAATACATGGATGAGTAAAGGTTTTCTCAAAACTACATTGACAAAAATTGGCCATTATGACTGAATTGTCAAATAGACGGAAATCTCCCCGAGAAGGGCTCTTCCTCACATGGAGTTTCCGTCCTAAATCCCGACGCAGCATCGCTGGCTGGAGCCGACGAAACCGAGCTGCTCACATTGCTGACCTGCGTCCCCCCACCCCATTTTGCAGCAAATGTCCCGTACGAGAAGCATGCGCCTGCGGGCAAGATCCGGCGGTGAAGAAGAGATGATTTCTGACTGTACAATATCCCTGCTCACACCAACCACCTCGTTAGGTATTTGAGCCGAATGGGTAGTATGGGATGTGATAACATCCGAGTGTTTAGCTGCATTTCCACACAATACAACCTATTTAGGCGGTTGGCAGCACGTCTTCGGCTTCACCATCTCATCTCCCAAATAGTTTCAATCCTGCAGAGAGCAATTATCCGATGGAAAATACCGCATCCGGTTGGCAGCTGCCGGACATCCCCTATCTTAAGTTTGGCAAGGACGTCACGCTTACGAACTGCGATCGAGAGCCGATCCATATTCCCGGGCATGCTCAGGCGCACGGCGTCGTAATCGCGCTCGATCCGTCCTCGGCCAGTCCGGATATCCTGCAGGTCTCCGCGAATATCGGAGAGCTCTGCGGGCTATCTGCAGAAGCGCTTCTTGGTAAGAGTATCGATCAGGTGCTGGATCCGGACGCCGTACAGGCAGTTCGCAGCGCATTTGCGGATGGCGCGCTCAAGGAGGCTCCGGTCTATTTGTCGACCTCCTCAGTGCAGGGCCGGGGGCCTTTCCACATTACCGCGCATGAGCACGATGCCGTTCTTGTACTCGAAGTGGAGCTTGTGACTGAGCCGCCGTCAACAGTCGATAGGTTGACTGCTCTAAAGCCGGCATTTGCCCGCCTGCGCAAACTCACATCATTGCCGGCCTACATGCATGCGGTCTGCGTCGAAATTCAGGCAATTTCCGGCTTCGATAGAGTGATGGTATATCGATTCCATGACGATGGGCATGGCGAAGTGATCGCAGAGGTAATCGGAGAACGAGACCAGCGGGAGCCTTATCTCGGGCTGCATTATCCCGAGTCCGACATTCCGAAGCAGGCGCGCGCCCTGTATATGCTGAACTCCATACGCCTGATGCCGGACGCCGCGTATGCGCCGTCCCCGATTGTCCCTGCGATCAATCCCATTACGAATAGGCCGTTGAATATGACTCACTGTATCCTGCGGGGCTATTCCAAGATGTACACGCAGTACCTCATTAATATGGGGGCTACGGCGTCTATGTCTCTTGCCATCATCAAGGATGGCGAGCTGTGGGGGCTGATCGCATGTCACCACCAAACGCCTCGCTGGGTTCCGCATGATATCCGCGCAGCCTGTGAGTTTGTCGCAAACATTGTCTCCCTGCAGATCCGGGACAAAGAAGAGAAAGAGCTATCAGAGTATCGGGAAAAAACTCTTTCCATATATGCTGGTCTGGTTGATTCGCTTGCGCGCTCGCAGACGATACTGGATGGGTTAGCGCCCCACACGGATGGCGCGGATATGGACGATGCAGCGCCAGCCTCTCTAACTGCCATGGATCTTGTCTCCTCCACGGGATGCGCGATCGTTTCAGCCGGAGAATGCCGCCTGCTGGGCAGGACGCCTCCTAAAACATGGATCATGGATCTGATCGGGTGGCTTAACGAGCATCGATCCGCAGGAGGCGATAATTCCGGAGTGTGGTATACGGATACTCTGACGGCAGAATATCCCGCCGCGTCAGAATATGTAGACATTGCGGCAGGTCTCCTTTCGGTAAATGTGACCACAGCAGCGCCGCCGAAATCGGAAGGCGATTACGTGCTCTGGTTTCGGCCGGAGGTCGCCCAAACGGTAAATTGGGGCGGCTCGCCTGCAAAACCATATAACATCGTTGAAACCGGCGAGCCTCTCACCCCACGAACGTCATTTAGTTTATGGCAAGAGACCGTAAGCGGCCGATCTTTGCGATGGGAGGCGGTGGAGATTGATGCTGCCAGGAGGCTGCGTTCCGCAATCTCTGAGATAATCGTACGCCGATCAACCGAGCTTGTCCGCGTAAATAGAGCATTGATGCGAAGCAATGTCGAACTTGATTCGTTCGCATATGTGGCATCGCATGATCTCAAGGAGCCTTTACGCGGCATCAGCAACCTGGTCAGTTTCCTACGTGAAGATTACGCAGACATCCTTCCTGAGGAAGCCAGGCAGCAGATGGATACGATGATGCGGCTTACGCGCCGTATGGACAATCTCCTCAATACGCTGCTGCATTACTCTCGCCTGGGCCGTCAAACTCTCGCGCTTACGAATGTCAATGTGGAAGAGATTGTTACGGAAACAATCGAGACTTTGAAGGCGCGTCTGGAGGAGACAGGCACAACGGTGCGCGTGACATCAATGCCGGCTTCCTTGTATTGCGATCCGGTCCAAATCGGCGAGGTCTTTGAAAACCTTGTCTCCAATGCCGTTAAATATAATGACCGGCCCGTGGGAGAGAGGTGGATTGAGATCGGCAGTATACCGTCTCATACTACTCCGCAAGGTAAGGATCATCCATCGCAAGAGGGCTTATCGATGCCCTTGCAAAGCGATACGATTTACATACGCGATAATGGCATCGGAGTGCCTGAGGAGCACTATGATGCGATTTTTAGAATTTTCAAGCGCCTGCACGATCGGGACAGTTACGGAGGCGGAACCGGCGCAGGCTTGACGATAGTACGCACGATTATAGAACGGCACTTGGGGATTATTTGGCTGGAATCGAAGACCGGCGAGGGCACGACGTTCTATTTCAACTTATGGTCGGCGCAGGAAGAAGGTCTTTGAATGAGCAGCATAGCTATGCGCAAGCGAGCCCGGCAATACTCGCCAATCATCGTCGTTGAAGATAACGACGAAGACTTTTATGCTTTGACACGTTTCTTCAAAAAAGAAAATTGTCCTAACCCAATTGTGAGATATTCCGATGGCGAGAGCTGTTTGGACAAGCTTATTTCGACTGTAGAGATTGAGAGCTCTAACGGGCCTGTGACAGAGGAAGCTCATCCTTGCCTTATTTTGCTTGACCTGAATTTACCAGGAACAGACGGGCATGCAGTGCTTAAAAGGCTTAAATCGCACGCTAAAACCAAGCAGATCCCGATCACGATTTTAACATCCTCTTCAAGGGAACAGGATGTGCGCGAATGCTACGAATCCGGAGCAAATGCATATATGCTCAAGCCGGTCGACTACGGAGAGTACTCTCAAATCATGAGCCGTATGGCCACGTTCTGGCTGGAGACCGTGGAGCTTCCATAATATAATCCGTTACAATACACTATATACTCAACAATCATCTTCCGTTATGACACGTTAAGCAAGCAGAGACAGATCGGAAGCATATCTACAAGAAAGTATTCCGCCCGGCCGGAGGGCTCCGGCGAAGACAATGGCATGTCTCTAATTCTTAACGTTACTTCTATTCTAATTATCGACGATAGCGAACTTGACCGCTACGTTGCCAAGCGCTTACTGCGCAAGGAATTTCCAGGCATTGAGATTCGAGAAGCATCCAGCGGCGTACAAGGGCTGGAAATGCTCAGGGAGCGGCTGCCCGACTGCCTCTTGATAGACTATTTCCTGACCGATACAGACGGTATCAAAGTCTTGACGGAACTTAACGCCGGCCGGGCTCCCGACGATCACTCCTGCCCAACGATCCTCCTCACAGGCCTGGACACAGAAGCGGTCGTCGCGGCGCGGGCCCTTCAAAGCGGCGCGCATGACTACCTGGTAAAAGACCGCTTGACAGGCCCTGCGCTCGTTCGCAGTATCGGAAATGCAGTCGAGACGTTCCGTCTCCGGCATACACTCAGGGCCGCTGAGGCCAGACTCCGATCCTCATTCGAAAATATGCCGGACTGTTTCTCCATTTACTCGGCTCAGCAACTGGATCATGATCATAGGCAGGAGAGCTTCCATTGCGAGTTCATGAATGCCGCGGCATCGAAAGCAATGTTGGGCACAAATGCCGACAGTCCTCTCACCGGCGATGAGATTGTGCAGCATTGCAGCGCCGAGATCGGTCATGTGGTCGCTTCGGGAGAACCGCAAGAGAAAACGCTTACGATCTCCTCCCCCCGAGCCGCCCATGACGAACTTAAGCGCACCGTCATTGTCCGCATATGGAAATGGGAAGCCGGTTTTGCGATCCTGTGGCGAGATATCACACAGCAGCGTCTGCTCGAAGCAAAGCTGGATCTGGCGGAAGAAAGGCTGGAGCAAGCTATCGATGCTGTCGGCGCAGGAGTATATGAATTAGACTGCGCAACCGATCAAAGATTGTATTCTCCACAGACATTCAGACTGCTGGGCCTGCAAATTCCGGACGGCTTGATCTCTACGCCCGCTGAGCGTTCTTCCAGAACAATGGCGCCTGTCACGCCTGATCAATTCTGGGAACGGATCGTACCGGAAGATCGCGCCAAGATCGAAGCAGCTATGGCAGCAGCCAATGATCCGAACAGCGGCCAAACAGGAAAATTTCACGTCGAATACCGTATCTGGCTTCCGTCGCTACCGGAGCGCCAAACAGCGCATCAATCTTACCGCTGGCTGGCCTCGACCGGAACCGTCAAATTCGACGATGCCGGCAAGCCACTCACCATGATCGGCCTTTTGTACGACATTACGGATAGGAAACTGCTGGAAATTGAGCGGGCAGAGGTTGCGGAACGCAACCAGAGGATCGCATCGACCTTACAGCGCTCGCTCCTCAGTTCGGAAACTCTGCCGAAACTGACGGGCGTCGAACTTGGTACCGCCTATCAGGCTGCTTGGGACGAGGCCTTGATCGGCGGCGATTTCTTCGACGCAATATTGCTCTCGGAGACGCAAATCGCGTTCATCGTAGGCGATGCAACCGGCAAGGGGCTTGAAGCGGCAGAGCATATTGCAGAGATAAAATACGCCTTGCGCGCATTCTTGTCTGAGGACCGAAGTCCTGCGAATGCCCTTAAGAGAGTCAATTCCATGTCGAGTTCTCTTCGGGTAATTGCAGGTTCCAGCCAGGTTGTCACCGGTTGGCAGTCACACTTCATGGCTGTTCAGGTTGTCGTTCTGGATGCCGCCACCGGCGTTGCAATCAGCTCCGTTGCGGGCATGGACCCGCCGCTTGTGCTGAGAGGCGAGAGCGGCGACGCCACACAGTTCGGCGCGACAGGACCGCTTATCGGGGTCGTATCGGACTTTGAGTACACAGATGCTGCACTGACGCTGGCAGATGGCGACCTCCTGGCAATGTTTACCGATGGAATTGTCGAAGCGCGCGATGCCCACCGCAAGTTCTTCGACGTCGAAGGCGTCATCAGGACATTGAAGAGGCAGCATGCCGGCGAGAATACAATAACCGAGCTGGCAAACAAGCTGCTGTCCGACACAGTCGAGTTCTGCAATGGGGCAAATGCGGACGATATGTGTATCCTGCTTGCCCGCCTGAGCCGCCGGAATCGGTGATCGTGAAATCAACATGATTCAGCTTACTTGTTCGGCATCACCACCCGCATACCCGGAATGGGAAGAAGCTCAGGCAAAGCATAAAGTCGGACTGTTGCCAGGCGGCGATCTACTGACCCGTAAGCGTATCCGTTGAATTGTACGATGCGCTCACGACCGATGTGGGTGTAGTGGCGCTGTTCGCGACCACCGACGATGTTATGTCCATTCCGGCAGCCGGGACCTTGATAACGATCGCCCCCGGGTTCGCGAAGTGCTTATGCAGGTAGACGCTCGTATAGTATGTCTTGATTGACGTCTTGCGCGTCAGCCAACGCCTCCAGGGTTTAGGCGGAACATTGGCTGCTTTTTTAACAACTTCTTTGGCTGAACCTTTAACCGCGCTTGTGTCCGTCCCCTTAGTTTGGCTTTTAGCCGGAGTGCTTGCCCGGCGATTGGCCGGAGTTCGAACGACGAATTCTTCGGACTGTCCTGGTCCGTAGTTGTCGTGGGTTTTGTGTACAGTGTTGATGGGTCGACTGGGATCCGAAGTGTCCCAGGATTCCTTCACCTGGAAGCCGGAGTCGTAAGAACCAGGTTTTGCAGGATCCGGGGCAACAACAGTAACGGAACCGTCAGCGGAAGTCAATTTGGCTTTGCCGGTTGCTCCGGTGCAGTCCACAACGTAGTTGGCTTCCGTTTCCCGATCCAGCGACAGAATCGTAGGCCATGCGCCGGGCTTTGAGGGATGCCACGTAGCCGTCCAGTATCCGCCGCGCGCAGCTCGCGCGCGTCCCGTCTTCGGTTTTCCTTTAACTATGCCGTTGATCTCGGCTGAAACCGAGAGGCCATCGGCCTTGCTGGCCCCCTGCGTATCTATCCCTTTAACTCCAGAGGGATTCATTACGGTGCTGACCTTTGGCGTGTAGACGATCGACCATGACCCGGCTTGCTTCTGCGGTGTAGCTATGATTACAGGCTTCGATTCCTCAGAATGAGTATTACCGATCCATGCCGTCATGACGTACTTCTGAGGGGTGCCGTTGAAGACGGCCCGATCGACATAAGCAGTGTCTTTTCCATCCGGCCATCCGGCCGGAGATTCCTTCTGTTTGCTCATCTGGCTATTTCGTCCGCCAACCTGGATGACAGTATAACCAGTTGCATTGGGAACTGGAGACCAGGTAAGGAGTACGGTACCGTCACCGCCCGTGGCAGTGATGTTCTTCGGTGGCAATATGCCGGAAGCTTGTTTTGCAACGGGCGCTTTGCCACGTGCAAAGGTCCCCTGCGCATAATAAGCGAAAGCCCCGGCCATCGCAAAGCCGCATACGACTGCGAGTGCCCGTCCGGCAGTGGACGAGATCGGTTTTCTTGATTCCTTCAACTTGAATTCTTCCAATTTCGGTAGTGCTTTGTCGAGTGTATTCACAGCGAGGCAAAACTGCTAACCTGTCTGCTTTGGCTCTATTAGCTATTCTACCAAGAAACGCGACAATTCTTCGCAAAGAAAACGTTTACATTTGCCATACACGAAGGCCGATAGCAGGTTCGCAGCTATTCTATGCATGTCTGGCAGGAGTATTCGAGTGCATGGACGAACTTTGTTTGCACAAAAACTCTGTTCTTTGAAATGATTCCTTTGAGAAGGCGATCACGTTGGCAATACTCACCTGGCTCCATTTATCGGATTGGCATCAGCATGGCAAGGACTTCGACCGCAAGGTTGTACTGGATGCGCTGAAGCGTGATATAGAGAATCGAAGTGAAATCAGCCCGACGCTTGCCAACCTCGACTTCTTTTTCTTCACGGGTGACCTTGCGAACTTCGGTATCGAAGCCGAATACAATACCGCGCAAACGGAATTCCTCGAACCCGTTCATAAAGCCACCGGCGTTTCCATAGAGCGCGTCTTCATCATTCCTGGCAACCACGACATTGACAGAGGATCATTCGAGCTACTTCCGGCGGGGTTGTTGGAGCCATTAGCCGACGATGCGGCAGCGCAGAAGTGGCTGACCGCCGGAAAATGCGCGACCGGCTTTTGAGCACATTCGAAGCCTATGATAAGTTCGTCGACGGCTATGGAGCCAAGGGCTTCGGCTCATTCGGCGGTTCGTGCACCATTGATGTCAGAGGGATGAATATCGGCATAGTCGGCTTTAACTCCGCGTTGATGTGTGGCCGAAACAAGCACAAAGACGGTTGGATCAATGATCAGGGCTTTCTAACCGTCGGCGAGATCCAGGCCCGTGGCCACTTCGACGCAATCGAAGGAGCTGATCTGCGTATCGCCTTGATCCACCACCCATTCGATTGGTTGGCCGAGTTCGACCGCAGGCAAATTGAAAAACTCATTAAGGGCAAATCACACTTCATTCTCAGGGGCCATGAGCACGTTGCGCAGGTCGAAATTACAAAAGGCACGAACAGCGGGTTCGTGTATATTCCGGCAGGCGCTTCTTACGACCGCCGTAAACCAACTGACGCCATCTACACCAACGCCTACAATTTCGTCGTATTCGATACGGAAACAGGTAAGGGAAATGTGTATCTGCGCTGCCTGAATCGGCTTGGCGACCTCTGGATCGCGGACCACGAAACGTACAAAAACGGTCTGCTGCCCTTCAAGTTTCCATCACCGAAACACCGCCCCAATCCACCACGAACATCCAGTCGCAACAATAAGGCAACGGAAGCAGCCGCGAAGGAACAGGCGCTTACGGAAGTACGCAGGCAATATCTCAAATACGTGTGCGATCGCTGGCAGAAACTGGAGATAAAGGGTATCCAGCAAATGGGCAAGACCGCTCCGGTTGATCTGGATGAAGTCTATGTGTCGCTGACGACGGAACGGGAAGTCTTCGTTCACAGGCTAACCGACGACCGTCTTGCCCCTCCAAATGCGCTCGATCCATCACTGGAAACGAGTTCATCGTCATCATCGTTCAACGAATACTCGAATGATCTCAGCGATATACGGGAGTTGGGCGAATTCCACAGGGCACGCCGAGTTGAAACAAAACGCGAGAAGATCGACCTTCCGGGCGTGCTCCGGGACCATAAGCACGCCGTCGTCCTGGGCGATCCAGGCGCGGGTAAGACCACACTCGCCCGTTTTGTGGCACGGCATTTTGCCCTCGCCTGTCTGAACGAGCAGTCAGACGTTATCATCGCCAGGGCAAATGATGTGTCCGACGATTATGGACAGGCACGGCTCCCGATCCTATTGCGTGTTGCCGACTACGCGGAAGCGCTGAAGACAAATGGTAACGTGAGTCTCTGCGATTTCCTTCACAAGGCGCGGGAAGCAGCAGATATATCTGAAGTGGATACAACAGCGCTGTTTATAAACGCGCTCAGAGACGGAATGGCAATCGTTATCCTCGACGGCCTCGATGAAGTAACACACACTGCGGACCGCGCGGCAATTGGACGCCATATCGACGACTTCACGCATGGAATAGGCGCGAACTGCCGCATTCTGGTGACCAGTCGCATTGCGGGGTATCCGGCAGCAAGATTAACTGCGGGATTCGCGGAGTTCACGATCCGCGACATGGAAATGGAGCAGATCGAACGCTTCGTCACACGGCGTGTCAAAGCATACGAGCGTACGCAAACACCTGGTCTCTCCGAAGCAGCCATCGAAACGAATAGCCGTCCCGAAATTGCGGCCATCATGGATGCCGTTCGAAACAATGAAGGTGTCAAGCGCCTGGCGGTAAATCCCTTCTACTAACGATCCTGTGCCTTATCCATCGTACGGGAGCCCGGCTGCCCGAACGCCGCGTCGAGCTTTACGAAATAGCATCGGAAACTCTGCTTGAGTATTGGCGTCCAGCTAACGCCGTAAAGATGTCCGAAGCTGACCGCCTGCTTGCACCGCTGGCAGACTGGATGCACGAGCACGCCGACCGTGGGCTGATTCGGCATGAAAAAGCTTACGATCAGCTGCTGGATTTCTGCGCTGCCCGGCATGGGAAGCCAAAGGACTATCCCGACGTCACACGCGAAGTAGACGACTTCTGGAAGCGCATCACGCATGACACCAGTGTTTTCGTCGAGCGGAGCCCTGGCGAATATGCATTTCTGCACCTCACCTTCGAGGAATATTGGGCTGCCCGGTACCTCGTACGCGATTTCAACAAGGCTCCCGATCTGATAAACGCCCGCCGTCATAACCCACGCTTCACGGAAGTTATCCAGCTTGCTATCGCATCACAAACGGATGAAAACGCAAGTCATCTTATTCGCAGCGCTATCTGGTGCACCCCAGATCAAGCAGAACAATTCGGCTACCAAGCCTCACAATACGAAGACATCCTTCGACGCGATCTATTTCTCGCCGCTCGATGTATCAGAGACTGCAACAGCGTCGATCCAGCCCTGGCAAAAACAGTAGCAGAAGAAATGGTGGCAATCTGCCTGAATGTTGATGATAAGGGCCGCGCCACGCCTCTGATGGCACGCGCCAAAGAAGTGCTTGCAGCTACACCTGGTAGCGCCGTCCACATATTGGCGCTTACTTCGCTGATTGCTGCTTCTAAAGACGAAGACAGCACTATTCGCAGGGTGGCAATACATGCCTTAGGGAGCGCAGGACAGGGATCACCTGAGACAATTCAGGTACTCATCCACGCCAATAAAGATGAAGACAGCGATGTACGCTATGCGGCAGTGGGTGCTTTAGGGAAAGTCGGACAGGGATCACCTGAGACAATTCAGGCACTCATCCACGCACTCAAAGACGAAGACAGCGATGTACGCGAGGCGGCCTGGACCGCGTTCGACAAGCTTGCCTCTTCTTAAAGCTGCAATTTTTATAGGTGTGTTACGTGCTGTCCCCAGATTACTTAGCAACCACAATATGCGCCTCTAAAATCGGAAGCATCTCCTGCTTTACCATCTCTCCCTGATCCGGCGACACAAAAATCTCGCGGCTGAATTTGAAAAACCACTTCTGAATTTTCACGATGATTTTAATATGGTCGTCTGCCGATTTCAATCGATAGCCCACCAGTTTCTCAGACTTCCAATTCAGGACCTGCCGGAAGGTGCGTCCATCGCGTTCTTTCCGATTCTTTAAGGCAATCCCGTTATCGTCGATCACATAGCATAGATCTGACTTCGACACTAAGCGCCGCAGCAATACATGGTCAAGATAACCTATAAAGCCTCCCATCGTGTAGAACAGAAACAATGCCCCAAATATAGACCACATAGCAAATGTGAAGGTGTCGCAATCGTCGAAAGCGATCAATCTGTATGAAGGCGGCACCGTTAGGCGCAGTTTTGGTTCGATCGGTATTTGTTTGCCGTCAACGGGAGCATCCAGCGTAATCATTACACAATCCAACTTGTTTTGAAGATTTGCTTCGTCAGAGACCTGGCTCTCATAGTGTTACGGTAAACAACGCCAAAAAGTGCGATTTGCGAAATTTTCATTCGCCTCTGCACGCGATGTGAACAAGATAGCGTTGTTTACCTGCCATGTCCGCCACTACAAGAATTATCTTCAGTTCGGGTACATAGCGCCTATGGATTTCAGTGAGAGCCATGGCACCGCCTGCTTTGTTCCGCCGCAACGCAGCCGCCTGCGTGCGGTGGCGATGATCGTCTCAAGCGTTATCACTCTGTCGATTTTCGCCTGGCTCGCGGTCCAGGTCCGACAGCATGTCTATGGTATTCCAACGTGGGATCAGGATATCAGCGCTTGGATGCATGCGAGACATTCGCCGCTTCTCACGGCGATCGCGTTGTTTCTGGCAGCTATGGGATCAATTGGAATGATGGCTCTGGTGGCAATTTCGGGGCTTGTGGCTGCGCGTGTTCGGCCTGAGCGGTGGGCGACCGGGTGGGCTCTTGCGCTTGGGACGCTTGGCGCATGGGGCCTCATTGACGGGATCAAGTTTCTGGCGCATCGCCCCAGGCCGAGCTTGTATACCCCTTTGATACCTACAGGCGGCTACTCGTTTCCCTCCGGCCACGCATTGATAGGAGTTGCTGTTTACGGACTGCTGGCGCATATGCTTCTGCCGCGCGTGAGGAATCGAAGCAAACGTGTGCTGCTGGGCATCGTAAGCGCTATCTTTGCGCTCTCGATAGGAGTATCGCGTGTTTACCTGGGCGTTCACTATCCGAGCGATGTTCTGGCAGGCTGGTGCCTCGCCCTTCCATGGCTGTTTCTCTGCATTGGATTTCACGATACTATTGCGCGACGATCAAAACTATAATGCGATCCACATCACAATTCCGTATGTTCCGTGGCAGCGCCGGACTTCAGGCTTGCGAAGTCTTTGGGCTCAATATCGTTGAGGTCCCGGTCTGGGAACAAACGGATACCGGCATGATGGAACGCAGTTGCCGCAAATTCGCCGCATGAATATTTGCCGTGCGGCGTGCGGTTCAGGCGGATGCGCACGAAAATATGCTCCAGCAGAACCACAAGCATGTTCCAACGATCGAATCCTTCGCCAAGCTGCGTCAGCGCCCAGGCCAGCGCAGCGGAGCCGCGTCCTTCCGGAGCAGGTATGACATCATATCCGCCTTCCCTACCCTCCAGTCCATTCTGAACGATACCTTTCGGACGGGCTTCGACAACGTGACCATTTCCGGCATAGATCGCCACATGGTAATACTTCGACAGCGTGCATAACTTAATGACGTAGTCGAAAAAGCGATGCGGCCGCACAAATAGAAGAATGTCGCCAGGTTTGGGCTCGTTGGATGACATGAGGTTCCCGGAGCAAATGATAGCGGTCGTTGCTCCTGTTACGTTAATTCCCCACCGAGCAAATTCTGTAACCGCGGGCGGCCTTAGTTGCTATCTTCTCTTGAAAGCAGCAGCACGGCCACATCGTCGCGGAATGCGCCGTTGGCGAATGCGTTGGCATTTGCGGCGAGCTGTTCGGCCTTTACCTGGGCGCTCGCAGCCTCAGGAAGCTGCGAGAATAGCTTCATCAACCCGGCAGTCCCCAGGAGATCGATGCGATTTGGACCGGCCTCAGAGAGGCCGTCGGTGTAAAGGAGAAGATCGTCTCCGGCAGACATCTCGACGGTTGCATCGGTGTATATTGCGTCTTCGGCCATGCCCAGCGGCGGTCCGGTATTCTCAAGCGCTTCCACAGAGCCGCCTGTCCGGCGCACCATTCCAGGTTCATGCCCGCACGAGCAGTAAGTGATCCTGGCAGTGCCGGCATCGTACACGCCCACAAATGCCGTGACGAAACCGGCAAGCAAGCCGTGCGACGTGACGATACTATTCAAGGTCGAGGCAGCCTGGGCGGGAGCGCGATAGAGATACAGCACCGTTCGCAGCGTATTGCGGATTAGCGCCAGCTGCTGGGCGGCTGCGAGTCCCTTGCCGGATACATCTCCGATTACGATCGCGTACTGGTCACCGTCCAGAACGAACACGTCCATAAAGTCGCCGCCGACCGACGCCTCGTCCAGAGCCGGCTGTGTATATGTGCCGATGGCCATGCCGGGAATACGATCCGGCGTCGCAGGCTGCAGCGCATCCTGCAGCTGCTTCGCAATCGTTCGCTCCTTACGGCTGTTTCGCGCGGTTTCAAGGGCGGTGCGAGTCAACGTTGCGGCCTGTTCTATCAAGGCCGTTTCATGTTTTGTCCACACATGCCGCTCCGTCATGGATGCCCAAAGAGCAGCGACGAGAACCTCTCCGTCGAAGAACGGCACAGCAAGGATTGCGCGATGCTGGAACACTAGCAATGAATTGGCCGCGTTAGGTGAGAGCGCTGCCGTCACATCGGCAACAGCCAGCGTGCCTCCATTGGCGAGCAGTTCCGAAAGCATTTCGTGAAACTCTGGATCGCGATACTCCCCTGCCAGCGACGACAGATCCGGACGATAGTAGTCCATTCCGACCGTTGCAGCGCCCTTTGATAGATCGCAGGTGAGGTAGAAACATCGATCCACGGCAAGCGCCTCTCCAACCAGCGCGGCGGCTTTTTCCTGAATGGCTCTGGGTTCAAGTTCGGTTCGGATGGCAGCGCCGATGCGGCCGACCAGAGCCTCTTCGTTAAGATGAGCCTGCTGTTCGGCAAGCAAGCGCGACGCTTCGATCGTCGACCGCGTCAGGGCCGCAACCGCTTCCGTCAGACGTACCTCATCTTCAGTCCAAATACGGGTCTCATCGGCCATTGCGACGGCAAAGGTAGCCACCAATGCCCCGTCATGATAGATCGGAACTGAGATAACAGATCGTATCCTAAGATAACGGAGGGCTGCCAGCAATGCTCCAGGTAAGTTCCACTGATCTGAACCTGTGTCCGAAATGATAAGCGTGCGTTCAGTGGGATAGTAATCCTGCGGTTTCACCTGATAATCGGAAATGCGGTAATAGCCCGCAAGCGCCGGCAGGTCGGCACGGCGGAAGTCGTTGCCTACCCATCGAGAGTCTGCTTCCAGATCATAAAGTGAAAAGTAGCATCGATCAACGTGAAGAAATTCTCCAACGGCGCTGACGGCTGCCTGCTGTATGCTCTCAGGATCAGTGTTTGCACGAAGCGCCTCGCTGATACGATTGAGGAGCGCTTCACGCTCGGCTCGCTGCTCTGCCTGCGCAAGGAGACGCTCCATCTCCGCCTGGGCATGTATTCGAGAAGTGATGTCATAGACAGTCCCAAGGAGACTGACTGCGCGCCCCTCCCCATCGAAGACAGGGATTACTCGAACCTCGCCAATGCGCTCTCCCGACGGATAGACCGACGTCTCTTGCCACTCGATGGCGCGGTGAGAGGCAATTGCCTCCGAATACCTGCTGAGGACCAGCTCATGGGAGGCTTCCGGGATCACATCCGTGACGAGCTTGCCGATCACCTGTTCCGCGATTAGACCTGTGGCCAAGAGAAATTGAGTGTTTACAAATTGGAAACGATACTGACCGCCGGCTTCGACACTCAGAAGGAAGACTGCATCCTTCACACTGTTCAAGATTAACGATAGACGCTCGTCTCCATTGATGAAGTTTCCGTTATGATCGACAGTGAGTGGAGCGTCAGACATAGCATCTACAATGGGGGCGGGGTCAGCGGAAAGTAAGGTCGGCGGAATGGAAATATCGGACGAGCTTATATTTGCATTCTCCGTTTCCATGTTACAGAAATCATACCCGAACGAAGGGAGGCAATCGCACTCATTCTTGCAGCCGTCACAATACAAGACGCCGACAGGTGCGGTTTCATGCCGGCCGGAGTGGTCTCCACATCTATCAAACATCTGTAATATGTCGGCAATACAGTATTTCGGTATACTGAATTATAAATATTACCACTTGAAGCGCGTCGGCGTATTGTGCGCCGTATGTACGGCATCGATTTTGCTGTAAATATGCTTTGAGAAGTTTAAAGTGGAGAGTATCTTACATGACCATGGGCCGCGACGAATTGATACCGGGTGAGTATATCAGGCTGTTCCGAGCCGTTCCCGGTCTCTACTTGGTGCTGAAGCCCGACTTTACGATTGTCGACGCAAGCGATGCATATCTGAATGCCACAATGACGCAACGCGTTTCCATTGTGGGCCGCGGAATTTTCGATGTCTTTCCCGATAATCCGGACGAGGTCGCGGCAACAGGAGAGAGCAATCTGCGGGCATCGCTTGAGCGAGTCGTGCGCCACCGCGCTCCTGATACCATGGCCGTGCAAAAGTATGATATCCCCCGCCCCGAGACCGACGGCGGCGGCTTTGAAGAACGTTACTGGAGCCCCGTCAACTCTCCGGTCTTCAATGATGCCGGCGATGAACTGCTCTTCGTCATGCATCGCGTCGAGGATGTCACCGAGTTCGTTCGCGCAAAGCAGACCGGAAGCGAACGTGAACGCCTTGTCGATGAGCTGCGATCCCGTGCGGGACAGATGGAAGCCGAGATCTATCAGCGAGCACAGCAGATCCACGGCGTCAACACCCAGCTGCGTGAAAAGAACGACGAACTGGCGCGGCTCAACGATAAAGCCTCCGAACTCGACCGCCTCAAAACACATTTCTTCGCCAATGTCAGCCACGAACTGCGCACCCCTCTCACCCTGATCCTCGGTCCGGTGCGCCGAATTCTCAATACCTCGGAGCTCTCGGATGACGACCGTCACGACCTTGAGATCGTTCAGCGAAATGCGTCTACCCTGCTCAAGCACGTTAACAACTTACTCGACATTTCGAAACTCGAAGCGGGCAGCATGGAGGCGAGGTACTCCCAGTTCGACCTCACCCGCCTTTGCCGCCTGGTAGGGTCGCATTTCGAGACCCTCGCCTTCGATGCGGGCATTCACTTCGATATTGCCGTACCGGCCGAAGTCACGGCTCAAGCCGATCCGGAGAAGCTTGAGCGCGTTATACAGAACTTGCTCTCCAATGCTTTCAAGGTAACACCGCGCAACGGCAAGGTCGTTCTCACACTGAATGTCGATGGGCAGAATGCCGTAATCTCCGTGGGCGACTCCGGCCCGGGCATTCCCAGGGAAATGCGTGAAGCGGTATTCGAGCGCTTCCGGCAACTGCAGACCGGAAGCTCTGCCGGGGGGACAGGCCTTGGCCTATCTATTGTGCGAGAGTTCGTCGCTCTGCACGGCGGCGCCATCGAGATTGGAGAATCGGCAGAAGGCGGAGCAATGTTCACCGTGCGCGTTCCTCTATCTGCGCCGGCAGGAACGGATGTTAAGCCGAACGTTGCCATCGATATTTCGACAGATCTAGCCACCATTGAGATCCTGCCTCCCCGCGTTTCGAATCCTGCCAGGTCTGTAGCCGTCGCAGAAGATGCCCCGCTGGTACTCATTGTGGAAGACAATCCTGAGATGAACGCTTTCATAGCTGGAGTACTGGGCAAGCACTATCGCGTGGCAAGCGCATTTAACGGACGCGAGGGATTGGAGAAGGCGCTTGCGCTGCGTCCAAAGCTTATCATCAGCGATGTTATGATGCCGGTCAGCACCGGAGACGAGATGGTGGCGGCGCTTCGGGATAGACCCGAGACGCGTTCCGTCCCAATCATCATGCTGACAGCGCGCGCCGACGACATGCTCAGGGCTCGCCTGCTCCGCGATACTGTGCAGGACTACATCGCAAAGCCGTTTCAGACCGAAGTTCTCCTTGCGCGCGCCGGCAGTTTGATCGACGAGCAGGAGCGGCATCGTCTCGACATGCAACAGTCTTACGATCTCCTGCGCGCATCCACAGATTGGATCGCGGACACCATCTTCGTTAAGGATGTCGCCGGACGTTATCTCATGACCAATCCTGCCGGCGCTGCATTGTTGCATGCGAGTGTCGATGACATTATCGGCAAAGATGATTCCGCATTCCTGACTGCCGAAGACGCTGCCAAGATCCGCGCCGACGACGTCAGAATTATGGGGGACGGCAAAACCGTCACATATGAACAGCAGATCGAGACGCCTGCAGGAACGAAGACTGTCCTCACGACCAAAGGGCCTTTTCTCAACGATATAGGAAAGGTCGTGGGCGTAATCGGCATCACACGAGATATTACGGCACAAAAGGCAGCCGAGAAGACCCTGGCCGAAGCCGAAGTTCGACAGCGAAACTTCCTGCGTGACATCCTGAGCGCAGTAACCGAAGGCAAGCTTCTGCTGTGCGACTCGATCGATGATCTTCCGTCACTCGGTGAGCCTGCAGCGCCGCCGCTCGCCCTCGACCGCAGCGCGCTATCAGCCTTACGGCGCATCGTTTCAGCGGCAGCCGAGGCCAACGGTTTCTCGCAGGAACGGACAAATGACGTAATTACTGCCGCAAGCGAAGCCGCTATGAACGCCGTTGTGCATGCAGGCGGTGGCGTTGCCACGGTTACCGAAGCGCCGGAACATCAGCTCCGTATCTGGGTTCAGGACAGCGGATCAGGCATCGATATTACCCACCTCCCAAATGCCACCCTGGAAAAGGGATACACAACCGCCGGAACGCTTGGCCATGGCTTCTTCTTGATCCTCAATACAGTCGACGCCATGTACCTGCTCACCGGTATTTCCGGAACGACAGTCGTAATCGAACAGCAGGCCAATCCGCCTGAGCCGGCCTGGCTCAGCAAGCTGCTTTATTAACCTCATCGCCTTCGCAGCCGGTCTGTAATCTTCAGCCTTGTTTGCATGGTTTCCATTTTCCGTGTTGCGGGTATCTTTTCCACGCAACACGGAAACGTCGCCACGACTCCCCGAAAGAATAAACATAGAAAGACTATAGCGGTGACCAAATTGACTGCAGCCGAGGGTTACGCTCCAGATCGAGTATCGACAGGCGTCGAAGGGCTCGATGAAGTGCTTTTCGGCGGTCTTCTCCGTGGCGGTTTCTACCTCGTCCAGGGAGATCCCGGCTCCGGAAAGACGACCTTCGCTCTCCAATTTGCCCGAAGCCGGGCAATGGCAGGTGAAAGTGTTCTCTACATTACGGTCACCGAAACGCGCAAGGACCTGGAACTCACGGCCAGGTCACACGGCTGGGATCTCGATAGCATTCAAATCTGCGATTTGAGCAGGTCTGAGAATGTTGCGGACAAGCAGAATACACTCTTTACCACCTCTGAAATCGAGCTGGGCCAAACTGTAAAGACGATTCTGGCCGAAATCGAGCGCGTTCATCCACAGCATGTCATCTTCGACGGAACCGGCGAATTGCGAATGCTCGCCGGCGACGCGTTCACATATCGCCGTCAGATGCTCGCCCTCAAGCACCATTTCGAAGAGAACGACACCACGGCCATTCTCCTTGACGATCGCACTAATCGTTTTGGCGAAGTGCAGCCGGAAACGGTTGTCGGCGGCAACATCGTCCTTGAAAAATCGCTGCCGGGATATGGCGGCGCTCGGCGGCACCTGCATGTCAGCAAGGTGCGCGGTTCCGACTTTCGGAGCGGCTATCATGACTACGAGATCGCTTACGGCGACGGGATTGTCGTACACCCCAGGCTGGTGGCAGCGCCAGTCGAAGAGCGCTATGAGCGTGAGACATTTTCCAGCGGCATCGCCGAACTCGACCAAATGCTGGGCGGAGGATTATCTTCCGGCACAACGGCTCTGCTGCTCGGCCCTGCGGGGGTCGGCAAGTCGACGGTTGCAATGCAATTCGTTGTCGCCGCCCTAAAGGCCGGCCTGCCTGCCGCAGTCTATACTTTTGATGAGGTGCTGGAAACCTTCTTTGAGCGAAGCGAGAAGCTTTGCGATCGGAGTGTCCGCGAATACGCCGAAAACGGCCTGCTGCGGGCGCGCCAGATCAACCCCGCCGACCTCAGCCCGGGAGCGTTTGCCCAGGAGGTGCGACAGGTCGTAAAGCAGCAGGGCTCTCGCATCGTGGTAATCGACAGCTTGAACGGATATATCAGCGCCATGCCCGAGGAGCGCTTCCTACAGACTCACCTTCATGAGCTGTTTGCATATCTCAATGAGCTGGGCATCCTCAGCATCATGGTCGTAGCGCAGCACGGGCTGCTGTCGATTGAGACCGAAGGTATTGACGTCAGTTATCTTGCAGATACGGCTTTGCTCCTGAGATATTTTGAGGCTGACGGCGAGGTAAACCAGGCTATCAGCGTATTCAAGAAACGCACAGGCAGGCATGAGCGAACAATTCGCCAGATGGGTATATCAGATCATGGAGTGATTGTGGGCCAGAAGCTGACAAATCTCCGGGGAATCCTGACGGGGGTGCCTGTATACACCGGCAGGGAAAAACTGACTCCAAGCGACGAGATGTCAATGCCATCTAACGATTAGGCAGCCTGTATCTACTCCCATACAACATATGAAGATGCACGACACAATTGCAATAGCCGAAAATCCGTTGCGTGAAGACAGTCGCGACAAGCGGATACTTGTCCTTGCGCCGACACGAAATGATGCGGTAATTGCGTGCGCGACACTGATGGAAGCACGGATCTTTGCAGAGCCATGCGGCACGATCGAGACCCTTTGCGCCTATATTGGCATATCCGCCGGCGCGGCCATTATCGCACAGGAGGCGCTGACGCCTCCCGCTATCGATCTTCTGGTCGGAACACTGGCTCATCAGCCCCCGTGGTCGGATATTCCAATTATCATCCTGACACAGCGCGACTATCGGCATATGAACATAATGTCTGCGCTCGGAGACCTTGACCGGCTCCATAGCGCGACATTCCTTGAACGCCCGTTCACAATGGTTACGCTTGAACGCGCTGTACATGCTGCGCTCTCGTGGCGCGAGCGCCAGTACGATATACGCGACTATCTCCTCGAACGCCAGCGCATCGCCGAAGAGCGTCTGGCCGAGTTCCAGGTGCAGAGGGACTTTGTACGCGGCGTACTTGCCAGCGTATCCGGTGGAAAGCTGATCTTCTGCAGCGACGCAAACGAGCTGCCAAAACCACTGCGGTTTATCTCACGCAGCATTACTCTCACACGCAATTCGTTAAGCGACTTCCGCTGTGAAGTGCTGAAGACCGCAGAGAAACTCGGCTTTCCCGGGGAGCGGCAGCGGGATCTGATAACGGCGGCATCGGAAGCGGCGATGAACGCCGTCGTCCACGCCGGCGGAGGCAAAGGCTGGACCGCGGACGACCGAGCAGGGCTTATACAGGTCTGGGTAACCGACACAGGCACCGGAATATCCATGGACCGCCTCCCGCAGGCGACCCTGGAACGCGGCTACTCATCCGCAGGCACGCTCGGTCACGGCTTCTGGCTTGCCCTCAATTCCTGCGACCGCCTCTACCTGCAAACCGGACCGGCCGGCACCACAATCGTACTTGAGCAGCACCGTGAGCCACCTCCACCATCCGAGCGAGAATGGTGGAAAGCTGCCCGGAAGGCTTAAGAGACCTAACCCCCCGGTCGCTACCGCTCCCTCCCCCCCTTCCCCGCCAAGCTGCTTCGCAGGGGGAAGGGGATGGAGCGCTCTAAGGCGCGGGAGGGGATAGGTCATTCCAAAGGCAGTAGATGCGGTGTGATGAAGATCACCAGCTGCTTGGCGGTATCGCCCGTTCCACTGTGCGACACATTGACCATCACAAATGTCTCACCGTCACGCACGGTCCGCAGCGCCTCCGCGATCTTTGGAGGCGCCGGATCTTTCGGCACGCCGGCAATAACGGGATCAAGCTCAATCTTTCCCCGAAGCGTAACCGTATTATCCGAATTGGCTCGCGGAGTTACCCCAAGAGACAGCGACTGGATGTCCGGTAAACCTTGAAGGCCGGATGAGCTGGTAATCTTGATCATTCCCATCGTGTTATTGGTCGTCGTGATGGTTGGGGAGCCAAGGAGCGTGCCCTTAGCAGTAAAGGTCTTCAGCATCTCCGCAGCGCCTTTGCCGGAGGCGATCATGACCTGTTCGTGGTTGGCTGCGGCCTGCACGGCATCTCCCATCGACTGCCCCGGCGCCAGCGGCGTGGCGAAGTTTACACCGCAGGCGTCGATGTCTTTCTGGCTCGCTATGACTTCCTGAATATTTATCCGAATCTGCCGAATAGGAACGTCTATATCTTTGACAAGCTCCTTGACCACAGCCAAACCATCCGCGTTCGCGATAATCTTCAACGTATTCTTATCGCGATCCGGCGTGATGGACTGCACACCATCCGGCAGCTTGGCTTTATCATCCCAATGCATTACTTTGATCACGTCATTGGCCGTCGAATGGTTCAGCGTGATAACCTGCTCCCCTGCAGCAGGCGCTGCCGTAGTCGTGGCGCCGACATCTTCAGCAGCCACGCCGCGCAGTGGAAGCGCTGCAAGCGCCAGCGCGCCCAAATAGACGTTCATTGTTCGTGAAATTCGAATGGCCATGTGTTCTCCGTCAGATCAAGGATATCGTTCCTATCATTCGACCGCAGAACCCTAAAAGCCTTCACGATAGAACCGGGATCTTATCTCAATGGTTACACTTCGCAATGCTGCAGGATAATTGGCCGTCCGCCGGGTAGAGTGTATCGAAACGGCGCGCGTCTGGGAGACTGGCAGGCGCCCTCCCACATCCACCGCGCCGCACTCAATCTTTGGAGATGAGGATCATCAATTAATGCGATTATCCAGAATACGAAGCAGGGTATCGGGGAACCGTACTGCGGCTGCCCTTTTGGCCCTCACTTGCTGCGGCGCCCACAGCGCTCTCGCCGACGACAATGCAAAAGTTGTGTCGCAGAAATTTAACGCAGCTCAACAGGTTACCGAAACGCGCCTGGCGAATGGCCTCACCATTCTCTCGAAAGAGTCTCATGCCGCTCCGGTAGTCTATTTCAGCGTGTGGTACCGCGTCGGCTCGCGTAACGAACTCAGCGGCCAAACAGGTCTCTCGCACATCCTTGAACATATGATGTTCAAGGGAACGAAGGAACTGCCCCCCGGCGCGATCACCCACTTGTTCCTTGGAAACGGCGGACAGATCAATGCGTCCACCAGCAGCGATCGAACCGAATACCATGAGTTGATCGCCGCGGACCGCCTGGAACTGGCAATTCGTGTCGAGGCAGATCGAATGGAGAACTCCGCATTCGATCCCACCGAGCTGAAGCATGAGATGACGGTCGTCCGTTCTGAGCTTGAAGGCGACAATAACGATCCCGATTACGACCTGTACACGAATATCTTTCAGCCGGCCGCATTCACCGTGCATCCGTATCACTGGCCCACGATCGGCTGGAAAACCGACGTGGAAGGCGTTGCCGACAACCGCGACGCCATCTATAATTACTATAAGCAGCATTACATGCCCAACAATGCCTTCGTGGTGATGGTGGGCGATTTCGACACAAAAAAGGCCGTCGAACTCTGCAGCAAATACTTCGGCAAGTACAAGCCCGGCAAGCTTGATCAACACGTCATTACTCCCGAACCCGAGCAACGCGGAGAGCGCCGTGTCAAGCTGCGCCGGCCGGGAACATCTGCGCAGGTTTTGCTCGGATACCACGTGCCCGGCGTCGGCACGAAAGAGCACTACGCGCTGGATGTCCTATCTACCATCCTCTCGGCCGGGCGTAGCGGGCGGATGTACCGGGCTCTTGTCGAAACCGGCATCGCAGACGGCGCGGATGCTTCTAATCCGGACTACAAGGATCCATATGTATTCACATTCAGCGCGAGCGTTCGCAACGGCGTAACCACAGATGCTGCCGAAAAAGCGCTCAAGGACGAAATCGCAAAAATTCAGACAACTCCCGTGACCGACGAGGAAATCAAGCGCGCCATAAGTCAGATCGAGGCATCGTTTATCTTCCGCAATGACAGTGTGACGGCGCAGGCCAGCCAGATCGGCACATATGAGATCATGACGGGCTATGGCTACATGGACACTTACCTCGATAAGGTAAAGCAGGTAACCGCGTCCGACATTCAGGCTGTCGCAAAGAAGTATTTCGTTGAGGACAATCAGACGGTGGCGACATTCGATCCACTGCCGATCCCGGAAGGCACGGCGCTTCCCGGCCCCACCGGCGAAAAGAACTTCGGAGCGGCTCCCCCTGTAACCGATCCCAAGCAGAAGGCCGTTCTGGCCGCTCTCGACAAGAAGTTCAACTCCGGTGCGAAAACGACCACCGCATCCAACTCTGCCAAACCTGTGCGAGTCGTCCTCGATAACGGCATGGTCGTTATTGTGGAAGAGAACCATTCCAATCCGACCGTCTCCATGTCGGGACGGCTGCTGGCGGGCTCTATGCTGGAGCAGGACGGGAAATGGGGTATCTCAAGCATAACCGCAGGCATGCTCAATCGTGGCACCACCACCAAGAGCGCGCTTGACCTGGCTCTATCACTGGAATCGGTAGGAGCGCAAACAAGCTTCGGCGCAGGCACGGAAGAAGGAAGCTTCGGAGCAGGCTGCCTTGCCAAGGACTTCGGCCTCACGCTCACAACCCTTGCCGACGAGATGCGAAATCCCGCATTCCCGGCCGAGGAGCTTGAGAAGCTGCGCGCCCAATCGCTCTCGGGACTTGAGCGGGCGAAGCAGGATACAGGCGGCACCGGCGGCGCAGGCGCCATTGCAAGTATCGCCTTTGCCGATGCCATCTTCCCCAAGGGCCACCCATACTGGTCTCCCACTATCGATTCGCAGGAAACGTCGCTGAAGGCCATGACGCGCGACGATATCGTCGCATTCCACCAGGCGTATTACCGGCCTGACACCGCCATCCTTGTGATTGTAGGCGATGTAAAAGCCGATGACGCCATTGCCGCCGTGAAGGCATCATTCGGCGACTGGGCAAAACCGGCGACAGCGGCCCCCACCCTTACAATCCCGAACGTCACCGATCCGATCATCGCTAACAAGCCTCAGATCCTCTCGACGCCGGGCGCTCCTCAGACAAGCATCCTGTGGGGCTTCCCAGGCGGTCTGAAGCGCACCGATCCCGACTTCTATGCCGCGACGATCATGAACTATATCTTTGGCGGAGATACATTTGGCTCACGCATCGGCCGAACGATCCGCGACCAGAGCGGCCTTGCGTATTCCGTCTATTCCTACATCGACTCCGAGCACGGAGCAGGTCCGTTTGCGGCGTTCCTGGGAACCAACCCGGCAAACGCCAACAAGGCGCTTTCGCTGCTGCGGTCCATAGCTGTGGATATGCAGAAAACAGGGGTGACAGCGGATGAGGTTGAACAGGCCAAGAAATATCTGACTGGCTCATATCCGCTGCGCCTGGAAACGAATAGCGGAGTGGCCAGCCAGCTGCTCGTAGCCGAAGATTATGGTCTGGGTCTGGATTACATTCAGAAGCGCGCCAGTCTGTACAATGCGGTCACGCCCGAACAGGTTACAGCGGCAGCCCGCAAGTACCTGCATCCCGACAAGGAAGTGCTGGTAATATCGGGCGCTACGCCGGGGGGTTAGGAAAGAGGACTCCCCCCGTAGTCGCTATCATAGACGTTCCCGCGTTAGGACCCACCCCATCCCCTCCCGAAGGGAGGGCGCGTTCTCGATATCGCAAGGCACCATCTTCTTGGCAAAACGCTAAGAAATGCAAGCCGTATGCAAAGGCGAACGCGCCTTCCCTTCGGGGAGGACGCAAGGAGGGGTCCTAACGCGGGAACGTATACGGTAGCGACCGGGAGGGTTAGGCACTCTGGTGGTAGGCTATTTCGCCAAGACCTCAATATAGGTGCTCTGGCCCTGGTGGTAAGACATGTTCCAGTACGGGTATGTCGCGATCTTTTCGAGTGTCATCGGCCCGAATGGAGTGGTGAGTTCGACACCAAGCTCCTCGTCCTTTAGATCTCGAATGGCCGCCATGATTACCGGGATCACTTCATTGAGTTTGGCCGTCGCAGTCTCCAGATCCCCTTCGATTGCAGCCTTGTCCTCTCCATATCCTTGAAAGGCGTCCGCTGGCCAATTGCGTTGCTGCAGAACTGTGGCCGTGTAGTCGCCAAGAATGGCGCACTCCGCAACCATATCGATGACGCTGCGTCCCTTGTCTTCGGGCTTCCACGCCTGTTTCTCGACCGGCACGTCCGTGGCGGCTTTGATCAGGTCTTTGGCAGCCTGTTCGGTATTTACGGCAAGAAATTCCTGTACTGACTTCGACATAGAGTGGTCTCCTTTAGAAAAGCTTGGACAGGATAACGGCATGCCTTGCTACATAGCAAGGCATGCCGTTTATCGAAAGAAATATAGCACGAAACCATCACCGGCGTCATGCAAAACACGAAAGTTTGCCGGTATGCCGGCAGGAAGTTTTAGCTGTCCGGAAGTGAAGCGTAATCGGTCCAGACTTTGAACTGCGTCAGTTCAGCCGGGCCGAACGAAGTGGTAAGGGCCACATCGACCGCATCCCGGCCGCGCGCCTGCAGAAGCCGGCCGATACGGGTCTCGTTATGGCGGGCGTCGAACGGGTACCAGTGTCCGCCGAGATATGCCTCGAAGTACGCTGAAAAGTCCATGGGCGCGGGATTTACCGGCACGCCAAAGTCTCCAAGATATCCCGTAGCGTAACGCGCCGGAATATTCAGACACCGGCAAAACGAAATCGCCAGATGCATGAAGTCCCGGCACACCCCTTCCCGCTCGATCCACACGTCCCACGCGGTCTTCGTCGGCCGGGCGGTCTTGTAATCGAAACGGACGTTATCGTGAATCCAATCGCAGATAGCTTTTACCCGGTACCAGCCGGGCGGGGTCTTTCCGAACAGGTCCCAGGCAATCTGGGAAAGTTCCTGTGTGGGGCAGTAGCGGCTGCCCATCAAGAACTCAAGGACATCATCCGCGAGCTCTTCTACCGGAAGCTGCGGCGCTTCCGTGTCGTTGAGCTCCGGAGCTTCCGGAACAAACACATTCAGATCATTATAGATGCGCAAGTCGCCCTCAGGCGCCAGGAAGCGCCCACAGCGGTTGCCGAAACGATCTGTAAATTCATGAACCTGCACATGCGGCTCAATCGTAATAATCTCCGTGGACTGCGGCACGCCGGCAGCTTCCGGATGGAGATACAACATCATCAGAAAGGGGGTGGGCTTAGAGAGCTTGTAAATCAAATCAAAACCGACACGAATGAGCACAGATGCCTCCAGAATGGTGGGCGCTTGCCGGTATAGTTGCAAACGCGCCAAAAGCCGGCGCCACGCTGCGCCGGCCTTTCGTCTCTTAGGAGTTAGAACACTTTTGATATCGCCTTTGACATCTTTCTGACTGTACCCATATTCGTATGATCGTACGCGCAATCAGTGTGCGCCAGATGTGAACCGCTCAACTGGTAGACCGGCAGCGATCGCCAGATCGACCGCATGCTGTGTGCCCCGCGCAAGCCCGGGCTTCCCGAGATCGTCATTGAAAGCGAGAACAAGATCGATCCCCGCGGCTATCATCCGTTCGTTCAAGCCCTTCCATGAGGCATCAGGGTGCCGCTCAGCATCGCCAGCTGTCTTGCGCATCGCCTGGACTTTCCAGCCCAATTCCGTGGCCGCCGAGATCGCCAACTCGTCAGCGCCCCTCGTATCTCCCGTCACCAGTATCGAGTCCGCGGGAAACCTCGACATCTCTCGATAAATGGTGTCGCGGTCAGTCCACAATGTCGAGCCCGTCACCAATATTCTCATTGTTGCCTACTTAAAATTCCGTCCCAACCGGTAATTATCATATGATTTTAAGGAATTAGTATCGTAAATCGATTGTTACATATACAGGCGAACATCCAACTGTATTTTTGGGTAATTAGGTTTAAGAGGACATCAATTTATGTTTACAACATCCATCTCCATCGAGGTGAATCCCGGGGATGTATCTCCAGTGCTCAGCGCTGAGCAAGTCTGGCTGGGTCTTGTGCGCAAGGCGGAGGACGGCGTTCGCTTCGTTCCTCAAATAACGATGTGCCGCGTGCTCGACCGAACCGACGACGGCATTATGCGTGAGATCACGATCCGTGGCCAGCATCGGCACGAGTACATAACATTCACACCTCCCGTTCAAGTTCACTACCAGCGGGTAGGCAGCAGGGACCACGCCGATTGGATCACGAACACGATCAGCGAATCCGAACGCGGATTGCTGCTCACATTCACTTATTTCGTCGATGTTCCCAGTACCGGCGGTCCGAATCACGGTGAGTGGAAGCAGGGGGATGAGCTCAAGCGCGAGTTCCAGGACGCCCTCTCTCAGACAGTCGAAGTAATCCGTGAGCTTGTCCGCACCGGCCAGCTATCCCGCAACGAGCAAGAATCGGATTACTCACGGTAAACGGCGACATTCCGATTTCTACAACGGCGAACACCGTAGAGCGTTAACTCCACGGTCTTGACATGCCCCCTATTAGACTTCTCTAAAAGGGGCATGTTTTTATGTAATTTGTATTAAATACATTGACTTGCGGTATCCCTCAATGCTAATCTATATCCGACAAACGGAGTCGGAGATTTAATCGGTCGGAGATAGATTAGTCAACTAACCGCCGCGTCGAAATCGGCGCGCTTAACGATATTGAAAAGCCGAAGGAGCTGCTTTCGTGAATAATTCCCGCCCATTGAAGAATGGCTTCACCCTTATTGAGTTACTCGTAGTTATAGCTATCATAGCAATTCTCGCTGCAATACTATTCCCTGTCTTCGCGCAGGTTCGAGACAAGGCCAGATCGATCGCATGCATGTCCAACATGAAGCAGATCGCAACCGGCGTACAGATGTATATCCAGGATAACGACGAGCGTCTGTTCTTCCGTGTCGCCAAGGCGAGCAACAAAATCGGCAGCGGGCGTTCCGGCGTCTACATCACCGATCCGATCGCATACGATCAGGAGCAGTGGTGGAACTTAATGATGCCTTATGAGAAAACCAACGCCGTCTTCACGTGCCCGAGCGACGGCGATAAGCCGCTCAGCCCGGATGCAAACGGAAACAACACCATCCCCAGGTCTTTTGTAGCAGCGTGCGCCGCCGAAGACCTGTCGATCGCGCAGGTCGACGCCCCGACTGACACCATCGTCATCACGGAGAAGTGGGGCAAGGTCGATAACGGCGTGGGGCCGACAGCCGCAGTCAACAACGAGACATGGCTTGAGCCGTTCGACGGCGACGAGTGCCAGGCAGGCTACGACGCAACCGGCTCCGGCTCATGTCTCGGCCCTCAGGCAGGATATCCTGTGGGAATGGTCAAGATGGCCAACCGCCACCAGGGAGGCATGAACAGCGCCTTCTTTGACGGCCATGCCAAGTGGCTTCGACCTCAAACGATCTGGGCCAGCGCAGATCTTACCGGCTGCACATTGATCCACGAATATCCATCGACACAGCCCAGCTCTGAAGTCTGCGACCAGACATATTCCGGATGCACGGCGCCCGTAGATAAAAACCTCTGTAACGTCTTCTATCATTAATGATGGATCATTAGTGGAAAAGCGAGCTTCCGCCATTCCCGGCGGGAGCTTGCTTCGAGTAAACAGGACATCGTAAATACGCGACACAAATTTTCCCGAACGTGGAACGCGCCGCAATACTATGGCCGTACGGGAAAACTATGAAGACATCAATTCTGATTATTGTTGCAACAGGACTTACGGCAGTCTTAGCCGCATGCGCCGCCGTCGCGGCAACCGGCAAAAAAGCCGCCTCTATGCCATCATTTGCAGGCTATAGTCACTGGCATCTCGTCAATCCGACTCCCTACCTCGCTCCCGCCCCCATTGCAGCACAGTGTATGGTCCCAATGTCATCGATGCCACCGCATGGCAATAAATATATCAGCGTTTATGTCAACGGCATTGCCACTCCCGCCATGGCGAGCAAGTCGCCGGTAACATATGCAGCCGGTTCGACAATCGTCAAAGAAAAGAGGGCGAAGCCAAATGGCCGTATAGAGCTATTGACCGTTATGGTTAAAGGGAAACCTGGCAGCAACCCAAAGACCGGTGACTGGGAATACTTCGTGACCGACCCAAGCGGATCTCACATAACCGCAAGCGGAAATCTGCAGACCTGCCAGGATTGCCACAACACGCAAAAGGAGAATGACTACGTCTTCGGCACCTACGTCCCCGGCAAACCAACAAAGATGGTCCGCAATTAATGGAGGCGGGATGGAACGCAGTCAATGCGCTTAGTCCCGCCCCAGTTCATCAAACTTCCCAAATTAATAATCAGAACGGGCTGAACGTAAGAGTAATCTTCGGCCCCGTGTTTGTGGCATTCCAGACATACATGGCATTGGTGCCGCATGCTTTGTACTGATCCCATTGCGGATTGTCCGGGCTATCCGGATCATCATAGCCGCCTGATATTTGCGAGGGACGCAGGAACTTGGCGTGGCCGTCGGCGGCCAGGTAGTTTGCGCCGTCGTTGTGCACAGGGGGCGGCACGGGACTGCCTCCGTTCATGCTGGCTGCTTCGAGCGGAAAGGCTCCCGTAGCATACCGCCCCTGGTTGTGCGGTGAGTACTCGCCGTCGACAACGGTCGAATCCTGCTCATTCGGATTGGTCACGTCGGCGACATTGCCCTGCACTTCCACCAGTTCAACCGTGCTGGCCGGAGCATTCAGAGCGGACAGGGTTGTTCCGTTCGGCCGCGGAAATGCAGTCCAGGCAATGCAGTTGCTCATATGCGTGTTAAGCGCGTAGGAAACAGGCACACGCGGCGGATTGACCGATGTATCGGGAGTCGTCGGGTCGTCAGGACACTTGAATACGCTGGTGCTCTTCACATAGGGATACAGTTGGGACGCCCACCCGCGCCCCGTAATACTGTTGCTGTCCGGCGCGACATTGCCCGGGGGATATGTTTCCTCGTTGTCTTGCACATACTGCATTACTCCCAGACCAAGCTGCTTCTCGTTCGAAAGACAGGAGATCTGGCGCGCCTTTTCACGCACCTTGGCAAAGACCGGGAAAAGTATTGCTGCAAGTATAGCAATTATTGCGATAACAACTAGTAATTCTATCAAAGTGAAAGCTGCGGATGTTTCCTTCTGAGTACGCATGACGATTTCCTTTCTGGTACGCCGTCTACTTGGAGACATGTCTCAATCCTGATGATAACTCGCCGCCGTCTCAAGAATACACCGTTTCACGTCTCCTGTCAAGCACTTTTAATTCAGTTGTAAAGAACAACTGTATCACATACTGAGTACAGAAGCAATACATCGAGATTTAGCAAAAAATACCAGGCAAAACCTATTGAAGCTCACCAAAAAGAGAGTGAGATATAATGCTCTGCCGCTATCGTAATCATCTGTATATGACAGTGGTCGGAAACATGCCTGCCCTGCGACCGGAAACCCATCGCGGCAAAACGCGCCCGCCAAACACATTTCGTTTGAGCGGGCGCGTCAGTGAGAAATCACGAGTGTGAAATCGCTGCCGGCTAGCGCGCGCTGCCGGCCAGACTTAGCGCCGGATAGTCCGTATAGCCAGTAGCGCCCTGAGCATAGAATGTGGACGTATCGGGATCGTTCAGCGGAGCATCAAGTCGCACACGCACTGGCAGGTCCGGGTTGGCAATGAACAGCTGCCCCCAGCTTACAGCATCGGCCTCACCCGTTTCGAGGGCATTCTCAGCCTGTTCGAACGTAAATCTCTCGTTTGCGATCACCGGGCCGCCGAACGCCGCCTTCATGCCGGGCTCGTATCGCGTCCCGCCCTCGATCGACTCGCGGACGAAAATGAACGCGATATTGCGGCGGCCGAGCTCTCCGGATACGTAGTTGAATATCGCAGCCGGATCGGAGTCGTCAATGCCATGATGCTCCAGAGCGCGCGGTGAAAGATGGACGCCCACCCTATCGGCTCCCCAAACACTGATGGCAGCATCTGTCACCGCAAGTAGGAAACGAGCGCGGTTCTCAATGGAGCCGCCCCACTCGTCCGTGCGCTGGTTGGTGCCGTCGCGCAGGAACTGATCGGGAAGGTAACCGTTCGCGCCATGGATCTCGACGCCGTCGAAACCGGCATCCTTGGCATTCTGAGCGCCGATGCGATAAGCTTCGATGATACCGGGAATTTCGGAGGCATCCAGGGCGCGAGGTGTCGGATAAGGCTTGTGTCCCGACGGCACGCGGATATTGCCGGGGCATGCGATGGCTGATGCGCTGACCGGCGTCTCGCCATTCAAAAAGTCAGGATGCGACAGACGCCCGACATGCCAGAGCTGCGAGAAGATACGACCGCCCGCCGCATGCACGGCATCTGTGATCTTGCGCCATCCTGCAACTTGCTCGGGAGACCAGATACCCGGAGTATCGATATAACCTACTCCCAGTGGCGTGACGGAAGTGGCTTCCGTCAGGATTAATCCCGCGGACGCGCGCTGAACATAATACTCGCGCATCAAGTCGTTCGGCACACGCCCTTCCGATGACCGGCATCGTGTCAACGGCGCCATTACAAAACGGTTGGGCAGAGTTAAGCTGCCGAGGGTTACGGGACTAAATAAGGTGGACATACACGTATTTCCTTAGTTTTGAAAGTCAAACCGTCTCAATACACGGAAATATCCGCGGCAATTGGCCGCCACGCTTTTCTCAGTGTTCAATGCAGACGGCAAAATATTAGCTTAGCTCTGCTTTAACACGGATGGGTGGAAAAAAGTTCGCGAAGAAAAGATAGGATTTCAGCAAGATTGGAGGGTAAACGTCTAGGACCCGCACGCAATCGGAAGCGTTCACTCGTTTGGACCCACCCTTATTCCCTCCCGAAGGGAGGGCGCGTCTCGGTTTGCAACAGCACTCTAGATCTTGGCGTATGGTCAAGAACAACAAGCCTTTCACATTAGCGAACGCTCCCTCCCTTCGGGAGGGGATGGGGTGGGTCCAAACGAGTGAACGCATTCAAGTAACCAGTGCAGCCGGCCCTACGGCCCGTAAGCCGACAGCTCATTGACCGACCACCAGAGGCTGTGGGCTCCCTCGCTGGTCAGCCGCAGATAGCGGGTTTCAACCGGCGCGAACGTGATCGCCAAAACGCCGCCTTTAACGGCTGCAATAGTCTGATCTGCGCTTGCCTGAGCGACGGTCGCCCACTTCTCGCCGTCCGTGCTGGCTTCCAGCTTGTAGCCTTGCGGATAATCCTCGGGAGATTTTGTGCTGTCCAGCACGAGCTTTGCGACTTTCTGATCGCCGCCCATGTCCAGGGTAAACGAGTCCCCTGCCAGAAGACCGCGCCCTGTGGTCCAGCGGGTGTCGGGATTGCCGTCGAGGGCATCCTGACCGACGATGGCGGCTACCTGGGGATCGTCGTGCAGGTTGTCCGTCAGCTTCCACTTATCTGCGGAGAGGCCCGGCCGATTTACGGGCGCTTTCACCTCGAAATTGACGACTTCGCTCTGCTTTGGTATCGCGAGGGCATCAATGTGCGACGAGAGATCGAGCACCGCGCCTTCTTTAATGACGAACGGCTGCGCAAGCGTAATCGGCGTCGAATCGCCGTCGGCTGCGACGGTGCGGATCGTCATGGTCTGCGGTACCGGTGTCACAATGCCGGGAGAGTGGTAGAGCGACTTCTGCAGTGCGGCATTCGGCACGAACACCCTGTCAATGCGCAGGGTCAGCTTGCGAGTCGCAGGAACATAATCGAGCCAGCCCCAGAACCGAGACATGTATACGGGGATATGCGTCTCAGTCTGCGTGGTTGTCATCCTCGGCGATATGTACAGCCGTTCTGCTGGAATATCGACCGATGCGCCCGCCAGCGCATCGAGCACGAACCATGTTGTGGGACAGGTCATGTAGGTCGGAAGGCCACCTTTGCGCCCATTCGAAGCGTCGTAACAGAGCGATTCGTCCCATGGGCTTTTGTTCTCTTCCCACACACTGAAGTAGATTCGCCGGATTGTCTCCAGGCCATCGTCCACGTAGTTGTCGTAGATAGCCTCGCAGCCAAGATATGGCTCGTGCTGCAGCGTGTAGCAACTACTGGTCGTGCTCTTGCCCTCAGGAGTCACCTGCATCGGCGGTATCGGAAAGAACGGCTTCTGGTGGCGGGCAACCGTCTGCGCGACGCTCTGATGGATGATCTTGGGATCCAGAGTGCGAGGCAGCCCTGAGATGCGGGTGAACCAATCGCCGGCAAGGTTGGCCACGAAGCTGTCGTCGACGGTGCGCCCTGTCGACGGCTGCTTCCACTTGCGGAAGTATGTGCCCGTCCAGAGGTTCTTCATCACCGATTTTTGCGTCTCAGCAAGATGCTGATCATAAACAGCGGCTTCGGCAGGAGAGGCAACGGCCGAGGCTGCCCGCAGCGCCCCGAGATACACCGATGCCGAATAGATGAATGCTCCCCGCGGAAGCGTCTCATAGTCGTAGGTGCTGCCGCCTGCGGGAATGAACTCATCATCCTCCCCATTCTTCCGCAGCCAGCTCATAGCGCTTCCGATATGGGGCTTCATTCGGGCAAGGAACGATTCATCGCCCGTCCAGCGGTACAGCTTCACGGCCTGACTCACCCATCCGCAGGAAAGGTCCGGCCAGTCCGTAATTCCATAATTGACATTCGGATCCACCATGACCTGATGGACATTCCCGTCGAAGTGCGTGATGCGGCCATCGGGCTGCTGGCACATTGCAAACTGTTCCAGCTCAACACGGTCAAGCTCCGGGAAGAATGCTGTTAGGAACGCATGCGCAGCCATCCTCTGATCCATTGTGCCAAGCGCGCCGCCCATCTCGATGGGGCTTTCCAGGATGCTGAAACGCCCGTTCTTCGTCATGACCGTGTTGGAATACATCGGATAGGCGCAGTTGATCAGCTTGAGCTTCAGCCAGAAGGGCACGTCGGACTTCATTACCGGATCCTGCCACGCTCGCGTTCCACTCAGCAGACGATCTGTGTTCTTATCCGCATAGTCCGCGATCTGAAGGCCATCCTTCCACCAGTTTTGCCAGTAGTGGCCGGCGTCCTCGGTCACGACATTAACATTGGCATGCGGCAGATACGCCGTCGCGCTCACCAGATCGATCGGCTTGTCCTGCCCCTGCACGTGGACTCCCAGGCCATAGATACTCCAGAAGAGACCGTCATCGCCGAGGTTCGTCAGGCGCACATATCGCGCCGGTTTCGGTGTCAATTCGACTTTGTTCACCGCCTCGAACATCTCGTCCTTGGTCTTCTGCGCAACGGCCGTCCATGTCTTTCCGTCTTCCGAAGCATCCACTTTCAAACCATGGGCGTAATCGGAGATTGTCTTGCCGTTGCTGATCTCAAGCATGGTGGGCGTATAGGTCTGCCCGAGGTCCAGGACCAGATTGTCGCCGTTATGCATGCCGCGATCAGTCGTCCAGCGCGGCGCGTTCGGATTGGTAAGACTGGGAATATGCGCGGGCGACATGTCGAACTCTTTGGTGTAGGTCTTAATGGGATTTACCATCAGCATGTGAGGCATATCCCAGACCACATAGTAATGGAGCGTGCGCGATTGCCCCGGCGCCAGCGTCACGCTCGCCGCAACAGCGCCGGCCGGCTGCGTCGCGCTGCCCGCCGCTGCAGGAAGCGCGCCTGTTTCCGAAAATCTGCTCCAGAATGAAGGAGATGCGCCGGAGGCATCCCACGATGGGCAGGTCGCGACATCGATGCCCGGTTCTTTACGGACTACGACAAAATCTTCCCCGACAACATTCTGATGCTGATCTTTGTAGGATTGGTCCGTGCTGTACCGAAGTCCCGTAAGTGATCCTCCCGCGACATCTTTCTGTCCGTTGCCCGTCAGGCTCTCCCAGGACACTCCGCCTTTGCCGCCCCACCCCAGCAGGTTCGGCCACGCCAGGGCAATGGTTGCCTTGACGGACTTCGCCGACGTGTTCGTCACAACATAGTCGAGACATGCGATAGGCAGCCCCGAATCCTTGGGATCATGCGCGATCAGAGGTGAGAAGGCATTCAGGCGGACTGTGACCGGCAGGGCGGCATCGGTATAGTCGACCTGCGCGCGCGGAAACCAGCCCTGCATGCGCGTGTGGGCAATATTGTCTACGCCTGTATATTCGCTGTCGCCTTTAAGCCGCAGCATCCTGGTGACCGCAGGCGCGTCGCCGGATTGCGCGCGCACAGCCGCGAATGCGCCCTTTGCCCATCCATACGGGCGATCCCAGTTATGCTGGTTGGTAAAGTTGCCGAAGGAACCGTCGGTCATCAGTTCGATCTTGCCGACACCGATGCCGCCAAGAGGCACGCCGGATTTCCAGCGCTGGTCAATGATCGTTCCGGTCGACGGATCAAAGGAGCGGGGTGGCGCGGCCGAAGCAAAGCTTGCCGCCGTGAGTTGCAGCGTTACAAGGCCCAGGAGAGTTCGAAACTTACGCATTGCGGTCGATTACCTTTATGGAATAGTAAGGTTGAGGAAATTGCCAGGCGACCGGCTTCCGCTTTTGCCATGTAGTAATGGAAACCTATCTCTGCGACAATTATAAGTCACGCGAATAGTAGTGTCTAGTCGGAATACATTCGAATTCTTGATCTATTCTCAATTGGCATAAATCCCCTGGCAGAGTTGAAGCGCCTTTACTCTCATATCGAAAAAAATATAAATTTTATAGGGATGGAACAAAATAAGAATGCTTGCAGTAATATACGAAAGTCTTCGTACGAAATCACAGAAATAATAATCAGGCCTTCATCCTTTGGTCAAAATCATTCATAATAATATTGGCTATCAGCTCGGCCGGTTCCAACCTTTCGCTCGGCTGCCACGACTATATATAGGGGACATCGCCAATGCTATCTACAAATAACAAAAAGCCGCAAAAGATACATAATGTGGCACAACGGCGTGCAGCCTTATTCTGTCTGGCCTCTCTTGCGGCATGTGGCCTCAGCCTTGCCTATTTAAACCGTCCGCAGTCATCGCCTTCGTCAATGGCTCGGGATCAGAATAGCGCATGCGAAGCCTTCAGTCCGGCGATTCGCATATCACTTACCGATGCCGTTATCCCGGCCGGCGTCTGGAAAAAGATTTCAGCGCAGTGCCGTGACGATGCCTCGACAGCAAAGGCTGTCCTGGCCAGTAAAGATGCGGAAATCACAAGAGATAACATTGCGATAGGCGATAGGCAGATGGGAACAAGCCGTTCCGTAACTCCGGTTAGGATCCAAACAGACGATGCCAATGGCGCAACCGCAATGCAATTTTCGAACGAAATCCGCTCTCTATCGGTAACACCTCAAATCAATTCTGATAGGACGATCAGCGTCGTCTTGATGTCGACCTGTCATTCTCCTGCAAACTTGACATATCGCCCGGAAAATTGCCGGTCGGACCAATTCAGCACTCGCATCACGCTGAAGAACGGCGAACCAAAGATACTCCGAACTACACAATCTTCACCCAATACTCCCGTGCGAATCAGGTTCATCACGGCCCTAACCTTCGCGCCCTTGCAACATACCCCTCTTTGCCCGATGGCGGGCCGGAGGATCGAGCACCTCAGAATGCCTCAATTACGGCATTATTAAAAGGAATGAGAAAAATCAATCCGTCTGTGGTAATATACGAATCAATTCGTACGAACGGAGGAAATCATTGCGAAAAGTACATAAGCCAAGTGAACTTGAGTATGCGATCTTGCAAGTCCTCTGGCAATTTGGCTCCGGAACGGTCCGTGATGTCCACACGAAGTTGAGTGAGTCCCGGGAAATCGTATATACCTCCGTTCTGAAGACCCTTCAGATAATGACGGAAAAGGGGTTGGTTATCAGAGACGAAGCGGAACGAGCCCACGTCTATACGCCGTCCTTCTCCGAGGAAGCAGCGCAGGGTACGATCGTAACGGATCTGCTTCAGCGTGTTTTCAGCGGCTCTGCCCAACATCTTGTACTCAGAGCGCTGCAGGTGCAGCCGTCAACGCGGGCTGAGCGAGAGGAGATCCGCCGCCTGCTCGATGAGATGGAGAAGGAAGACTAAGATGCCGATCTGGTTCCAGGAAGCATTCATTTCCGCACTGGCGCTCGCTCTGCTCCATTCGCTCTGGCAGGGCGCAATCCTCGGTCTCGTTGGTGTTGGTCTCAATGCCCGTCTCCGATGCGCCAGCCCCGATGTCCGCTATAGCGCCTATTCGCTGCTGTTGCTCACAATGTTTGTCGTCTGCCTGGGTACGTTTTGCCATCTTTTTGCTTCCGCTGTCCACCCTGTTACTCTCACACCAAGCGCTTCAGTTATCATAGTCGACGAAACGCAGCCATTTTCACACGCTGTCCAAGTTGCGGCGCCGGCGATGTTCTCTCAATTGACGCCCATCTTCCATATTCTCGTGGGGTGCTGGGCTATGGGGGTCATCCTGCTTTCCATGCGGCATCTCGGTGGATGCCTGGCGCTGCACCGTCTCTTTCGAACGGCTACTGCGCCGTGTTCTCCTGCCTGGACGGCCTGTGCGGAACACCTTGCGCAACGCATGGGAATACGCCGGAAGATTCTCCTGCGCTGCTCATCGCGAATTGACATCCCTTGCGCATTCGGCATAGTCCGCTCCTGCGTTCTGCTGCCGATTAGCGCAATGGCCGGGCTTACGCCACTCCAGATCGAGGCGCTGATAGCGCATGAGCTTGCCCATCTGGCACGGCATGACGTCCTTTTCAACACATTCCAGGTTTGCATTGAGACAGCGATGTTTTACCATCCCGCGGTCCGCTGGCTCTCGATGCAAATTCGTGAAGCGCGCGAGCAGCGCTGCGACGACCTTGCCATCCAGGCGATCGGCGGCGATCGCGCCGTCTATGCCCGAGCTCTTCTATCTCTGGAAGAGACCAGATCGCCCTTACCACGACTGGCTCTTGGCGCAAATGGAGACTGCTCCACAAATACGAATACGCACCTTGTCTTCCGCATCCGGCGCGTACTTGGCGTATCCGGTCCGGAACAGCGCGATCCCTGGGCAAAAGGCGTCGTGGCGCTTGGCGCGGCAGCAGTCGTAGCAGCGACATTTCATCCCATTAACGCTTACTCCGCGATCACAAAGACGCACAACCAGTTCCCAGCGGTGGGGTCGCGCAATGTGACCGCGCGAAAGGCTCCGGCCAAAAAGCCGCAGATGGCTGCGATACTCTGGTCTGTTAGAGGAGCGAAGACCGCAGAAAGCAGATCCATTGTGGCGCTTAACAGCACAATTAGGGTTACGTCCGGCGGCCAGGCTGTTGCGCCGCCGCTCCCCAAGTTGGAAGCCGTCTATCCAGATCCCGGCATTAACCGTATAGCCTTCATAAAGCGCGCTCCACAGTCCAAAGCCGCCAGGTCCGCGAACCGCGATTTCGACACCGATACGATCGCGATCAATGCTCAGTCGCTTAAAACAGCGCACAGAAATACCGCGATCAAGTCAGACAACAAGCCTGAACAAATCGCCGCTATCAGACCGCAAAGCGCCATTTCAATATTCCGGGATGATGTCGCAATCCATCAGGCAAGCAAACCGCAAGCCGGTTACGGCATCCCCGAAGGCGCTGCCGGTTCTACAACGCTGACGCCATCCGAGCGGCAACGCATCGACTTCCATAACGGCGATCTGCCGGCCTATGCTGTTGTCGAGTTCAACGGCAAGCCAAGCAAATTCAGCGATTTGCCACCGGATCAGCAACAGGAGCTGCGGAAGACCCTCCAATCGATGCCCCATCTGGAACCGATATCCCGTTTAAGTATGCGCAACGTCGTTGTAACGAACGACAGTAACAGGATACAGATAGATGTACCCCAGCCTGCAAAGAGCCCGATCAAGCTTAACGTCGACAGTGTCTCAATCTTCCGCATTGATCTGGCGCCAAAAACCATTGTCGATGTGAATGGGCAACAGAGGCGCTTCGGCGATCTCTCTCCCATTCAGCAGAAGATATATCTCGATAAGACCATCGCGGTGTCGGCAGCCATCCCTGCCGGCCTCGACAAGCCGATGATATCCGGAACAATTGAAAGGATCATTGGTGAAATGAACTTGCCGGAAGACGTTAAAGGACAGGCGATCGCAAGATTTAAAACTCAAATCATGGAGAAGCCGGCCAGTGTGACTGTAGACAAATCTTAATCAAAAGAGTAATCGTTAGACGATCATAGGTTATGATCGTCTAACGATTACTAAAGTACGAAATATTTCGTACGAACTGAATATTAAGTTTGCATGGATGCCGCCATGTTCTGCGGCCGGGCGGCTCTCCCTGCAAATTCGCGCATCACGCGAATAACACTGCGATGATCGGGTTAGCCGCCATCGCAACCGCGCCGCCAATGCTCGCATGCGAACTTCTACACTGCAGCGAGCATCTATAGCACAATCGGCCTGATTTGGCCGGAGGAGACAATCTTTCGATGAGCGACACACATTTCATCCACAACATTCGCCTTGGCATAGCCAGCCCGGGACGACGTCGTGTACCGGCCCGAAGGTTCCTTTCCCTCGGCGCGGCAACCTTCGGGCTTGCGGCGCTCCTGCCGGTTTACGCCGGTCCAGCCACGGTTCAGACACAAGTTGAGCCTCTGGCATTTACGATCGACTCAAGCGCCACTCCCGCGCAAAAGTTCACGATCTCCGCGAGAGTCAATCCCGATCAGACCATACACCTTGCGCGTGCGACGAAGATCAGCTTGAATATTAAGGGAGACAGCATCGAACTCGACAGCACGAACCTGACACCTGATACCATCATCACTGTAAACGGACGGCAAGGCCGCTTCGGCGATTTGACTCCCACGCAGCAGCAAGAACTGAAGCAGGCGATTAAGGCCCTTCCCAATCTTGGAGCACAGAGCTTTGCGGCCGTTATAACAGATCTCCCGACTATCGCTTTGACACCCCGCATACCGCAATCGGCGAAGACCCTGCTTAACATCAACGGGGACTCTATCGAGTTCAACGGTATTGCCCTGGCGCCTGATACCGCAGTGAAAGTGAATGGGCAGCAGAAAAGATTCGGCGATCTTACTCCGGCACAACAGCAACAGTTGCGGCAGGCCACACACGATCTGAGTAGTATAGATATCAAACTTCCGCCAGGGATCGAAGGTGGAAAGGTTGATCAAATCAATGTCTTTCAATCGACGAAAGCCATTCTTGACATCAACGGAGACAAGATCGAGATCGATAGCCCCGCCCCGACTTCAGATACCGTCGTTAAGGTAAATGGACAACAGCGGCGATTCGGCAGCCTGACACCGGCGCAGCAGAAGCAAATTCTCGATGCGGAGTCCGTCAGCCTTTCTAAAGTGGCGCCAGATATGACCTCGACAATAATTCGAGATATAGCGCCGGCGTTCCTTACAGGCCCGGAGATCGAGAAGGTCATCATTCAGACGGAGGACGCTCCCCACGCCACGACAAATGCCAAGCCCTGACCTGTGAGGCGCATCGGAGATGCCCCCTCAGACCCAGATGCCATCACGGATGGAGGAGGCTGGCCAAACCCTCTCACTAGCTCGACGAACGGCGGCGACTCTCGAAAAGGAGCCGCCGCCGTTCAGGTGTAACAGCGTTTAGGTTGTCAAACCTTTTAAAGCTAATGGCAGGGCTTGCCTTCCATTAACGAATATCCACGAAGTTCCGTAGTAGGCGCGTCGTTATTGTCCGAAGGCGAACCGCCAAGAAAGAAAAAGCCGCCGGCGGCCACTACATTCAAGCGCGGTGAAAAGCCGGCGTCTACGGCATCCGGTTTCCATGAAGGCAAATCGAAAACCTCCCAGCCCGATGGAAACTTGGTCAGTATCGCCTTATCTTTAATGATCTCGCATCGCAAGATCTTATCCGTCCCTGCATATGCGCGCATTGTTTCTCCGGTATTGGGATCCAGCTGGTATAGCCCATGATCGGTCGCAGCATAGATCATGCCCCCGAGCGTTGCAAACTGAAATATGTACCCTCCGGGTCTAACACGCCATTGTACACTCCCAGTCTTCTCGTTGAGAGAATATATATTGCCGAGGCCGTCGGCTGTAAGCAGGCGCCCCTGCACAAGGATCGGATGGCAGTGCGCCACAGTGACACGCACATCCCGGACGTTCAGTAGTCCCCGGTCGGACACTCCAGATGTCGGTGTACTCCAGATTTTGTCGCCCGTGAGAGGATCAAACGCGTAAGCGACTCCGAAATCGGAATTGAAAAAGACAGCCTTATCTCCCACCGGGGCAGCGCTTGCAATAAGAGGAATTCGCAGGTTCGCGTCCATCGGGACTTTCCATAGCCGGTCCCCATCGGAGAGGCGCACGGCGGTAAGGCCGCGCGCTGTACGGAAGATCACACGATCCCGCCAGGGAAATGGAGGACTTAGGATGGGGCCGCTGAGTTCCGGGGAATCGGTGTCGCCAGCAGAGGCCGCATTGAATTCCCATCGTGTCTTTCCAGTGGTAATGTCGAGAGCCAACAGACGGCTCTCCGGCCCGTTACAGTATGCGACTAGCGCAATGCCCCCGGCAACAACAGGAGAAAATATATTCGGTCCCTGACCGCCCTGACCTGAAGCCGCCATGGCAATAGAGATTTCCGGCAGCAGATTGACACGCCAGAGAGTCTTTCCATCCTGAGCTCCAACGGCGAGAAGACTCGCTCCTTGGGTTAAAAGCAGCACTCCACGCGAGGCAGATATCGCAGGCTCGCCGGCAGCGCCGTTAAGGGAAGCACTCCATTTCAAGGCGCATAGAGAGGAGGGTGATGCATTTAGTGGTGATTGCATCAATTCCAGTGCCATCAAAACCGTAAAAACTATACGAAAGTTGCTGCGGTAAATCATTGGACGAATCCTGACCGCCTCCCGTTGCCGTCGGCGATGGGAGGCGATCTTTTCCGGCATCCGGCTGGAACCTGCTACATTGTGCCTGCGCTGAGATCAGCCGTGCCATAGGCTGAAGCTATGGCTGCTGAACCATTATATGCGTTTGCAGAGACATTGAAGTTCGCTCCCGGAGCCTGCTGGTAGGCAAACCGGCTGCCGCTGGTCAGAAAATAGCTGGCCGGACAGGCTACCTGTTCGGAATAGGTTCCCTGCCCCATATCGGTGTTCGATCCCCATTTCAATACGCCGCCTATTATTATTGCAGCTCCGCCCCGCCCGCGCAACGCTGTGCAGCTTGCCGTCGTATTAGGCGGAGTCGATCCGCTGGAGTAAGACGACGTAAAAAGCGCAGCCCCATAGGGTTGTGGAGTAGGACTCGTTGCGTTCAAGCCGCCCGTAAGCCCGATGGCATTATCCGTGGCGAACATGTATCCATGCCCGGCAAGGGCTCCACTGACCTGCGCGGAAGCATTGCCCGTATTCGCCGTCCATACTCCGCCCGTGGTCGTATAGGATGCGGCAGCCAGGGCGTCATTCATCCACATCACTCCTGAGTTGAATGAGACCCCGGATGTGGGAGGAGATGACGATTCCGCCCCTGTAACAAGATCAACCCAGTGCGCGCTGCAGCTGACGTAATATACACCCTGCACACTTGCGTTGACGTTGCTGCCAAGGTCGGCGCCTGCCACAGCTGCCAACGACATCAAACTGTGGGCGGCATTCGGCGCAGTCCATCTCCAGTTAGTCCAGAAAACGGCTGTCCCCGCTCCATTGGCAGTGGGCGAATAGACATCAGATACGGCATTTGGGCTAAATACCCACCCCGTTGGATGTTGCGCCCGAGCAGGACGCTGGCCGGCAATGCCGGCCACGGCGATGATGCCGCAGCAGATAGCTGTATATGTACTTTTGCGAGACATAATCCACTCTTCCTCTCAAAATGGCGCCTTGACTAGGAACCCTGATATTGATCGCTTACCGTCGCCGTGCCGATGGCGTAGCCCTTGCTTGTGGAGGCAGACAAATTGACGCTTGATGTAACATCTGAAGGAGCGGCGGTAAACGTCAGAACAATGCTTCCTGGAGTGGCGAAATGACTTTGGAACCACTGCGCCGTATAGGCGGTCTGGATCAGGTTGGAATTGTGCAGCATCTCATTCCAGCCGGTCGTCGTACCTGATGTGCTGCCGGGCGCAGTCAAAGCGCCGGCGCAATGGAAAGAAGTGAGCCTGGAAAATATCACGCGGCTCAAGTCGGAGGTATCGCTCGTCGAAACTGTTTGAGGAAGTCCGTTAACCGCGCTTCCGGTTACGGGATAGCTCGCAGATACGATTGTAGTTCCACCCGTGTTGCTCACAGTCGCACTGCCGGTACCGGCATTAACGTTCGCGGAATATGCCTGCAGCTGCTGGCGTGTAACGACATACAAGGTCGGCCAGGAGGTTCCCGTCCAGGTAAAGGTGTAGGCGCCAGAACTGGAGTTCTGTGCCGTTGCCGTTACCGCACTGGTGACAGATCCGGCAGCGCCGGCGGAAATCATCAGGTCCGCGCCGCTGCTTTTGCTGAACGATGCCGTATTGGCGGAGATTGTAGGAGCCGGAGCGCTATATCCGGACGGCAACGCGACAGTCCAGTTGGCGTCCTGAGCTAAAGGTGAAGCGCTGACCGGCAAGGATTGGCTGCTCTCTACTCCTGATGTATTGACGAAGGCGACTTTGTAATAGTAAGCAGTCCCATTCACCAAATTGGGGTCAAGATAGCCGTTCGGGGTGACAAGCGCAGTTCCGTTTATTTTGGAATATGTTCCGGCAGCGCTTGTACTGCGATAGAGATTGTAACCTTTGCCTCCAACAGGCGTCCAGGTGAGCAGTGTCTGCTTTTCACCGGGTGTTACGGTCAGATTGCGCGGCGACGATACAGTATTCGTCGTCGTGCTGACCTCGACTGAGTTGGGACTTTCTCCAGAGCTGTTCGACGCACTTACGACATAGTAATATGCAATTCCGTCTCCCAGACCAGTATCGGCATAACTGGTGAGGGTCAGCCCTCCGTTCACCGTGGAATATGGCCCGCCGGTCGTCAAGGCGCGCTTGACTTTGTAACTGGTCGCGCCGGAAACGGCGCTCCACGACAGGTTGATCTGCCCGTACGAGGATGCTGATGCCGTCAGTCCGGTGGGCGCGGCTGGAACGACGGCAAAGGCGCTATGTGACGATGCCAATACACAGGATAGGCTTGCAATTATCGTAAAAACGTTACGATTAATTGAGGTTACTTCACAGACAGCAGAAGCGAAACATAATCGTGACAACACTGTTCCTCCTATTGATTGCGATGATATCGATGGAAATACTTACGTTGGCGAAATTTTGGACAAAGAGCAATTGGGCGCCTGAGCACCATATCTCGTGGCAGTGGACAGCATAAACATTTTACAGAAAATTGTATTATAAATTATTTATATTTGGTAGTTTAAATCTGAAATATTATGTCATTCCATTATCAATTTGTCCAGGGCGCGTTTTGTCCTGTTTCCAGATAAATCGCCGTTGCCAACTTACTCAGCGAAGCGAGTTCTTGGTCTATTCTGAGACCGTCCAGCATCCGCATCAAGGGATGCCGGCGAAGCTATGGGATTTTCGTAATTTTTTTGCCCCAACGTGAGTGAAAAGGCACGCACCTCCGTCATGATTTTATCAGCCGTGCTTGGCTGGTCACTGCTAAGAAAGAAAAGATTGCCGGCAACTGCGACTTTCGTAACCGGAGAAAATGCAGTATCGCCGGCAATTGGTTTCCATTGACGAAAGTCGAAGACCTCCCATCCAGATGGATACCTGGTCAGTATCGCTTTGTCTCCGATGATCTCGCACCGAACGACCTTCTGCGCCCCTGCGTACACTCGAACCGTTTTCCCGGTATTCAAATCCAGTTGAAATAATCCCTGATCGGTACCGGCGTAGATCGAGCCGCCCAGCGTCGCTAAGCGGAATGTATATCCACCTGGCTTCACATGCCACTGCACGCTCCCGGTCTTCGAATTGAGGGAGTACACATTACCTAAACCATCGGCGACTAACAAATGGCCCTGTACAAGAACCGGCTGGCAGTGAGCGACGGTAATATGCACCTGGCGGATGCTCAACACATTCCGATCTTCCGCGCCTGATGTCGGCGTTCTCCACATATTGCGGCCTGTTAGCGGATCGAACGCGTAAGCAACGCCAAAATCGGAGTTGAAGAAGACATACCTGTCACCGACCGGCGATGCGCTGTCTACAAGCGGAACGCGCATCGCCGTATCCATGGGCGCCTTCCACAGCAGTGCGCCGTCAGCGAGACTCAGCGCGGTAAGGCCGCGCGCCGTGCGGAATATCACGCGATCCTTCCAGAGAAAGGGAGGACTCATGATCGGGCCGCTGAGCTCGACGCTGTCATCGCTGAGGACAGCGGCGGCATCGAATTCCCATCGTGTTTTCCCTGTGCGGATATCAAGAGCCAGCAGGCGGCTCACAAATCCGTTGGTGTACGCAATCAGCGCTAAATCGCCGGCGATCACGGGAGGCAGTATATTCGGTGGCCGCCTACCATTGCCTGCGGCAGCCTGCTCAATGGCGACATCCGGTAGCAGACTGGCCCGCCAAAGAACCTTTCCACTTTGAGTGCTGACGGCCAGGACAGTTGATCCCTGCAGCAGCAATAACGTAGCGTGCCGTTGACTGGAGACAGAAGGATCACCGCTTTCCCCTTCGAACTGTGCGCTCCATTTCGATGCACATTGGTTTGAAGTTACGGTCGCGGACTCGCTATATACATGCGACACGCAGCAAACTGACATAAGCGCGGCCAACCAAGCCGTATTTGCAAGATGGTAAATGCATCGAATCATATCGAAAAATCCGGAGGCCTCTCGCCTCCAACTAATATAGTTTGAGACGAGAGGCGATTAGTCGCTCGAAGCTTCCTCAATAATGCGCGATTCCCTTATGGTATAGGATTCGCGGCAAGCGCAGCCTGCCCATAGGCAAACGAAATTGCCGCCGACCCATTATATGCGGTGGTCGAGTTATTAAAATTCGCGCCAGGAGCTTCCTGGAATATAAATCGCCGGCTGTTCCCCACAAAGAAGCTGGATGGGAAACTAAGTTGTTCAGCATAGAATCCCATGCCCATATCGACATTCGACCCCCATTTTAATACGCCGCCTACGTAGAGAGCAACTCCACCGCGTCCACGTACCACCCCATTAGTAGCTGTGAGGTTACCGAGTGCAGAGGGCGGTGTTAGAGAGGTTGAGGTTGCAGACCCCGTCCCACCGAAAGGCTGCGGCGTTGGGCTGGTCGAGTTCATCCCGCCGGTTAACCCTTGCGCGGAATCCGTGGCGAACAGATTGCCATGGCCTCCAAGGGCGCCGGTAACCGTTCCGCTCGCCGTGCCTGTGTTGCCGGTCCAAACGCCGCCGCTTGTCGTGTAGGATGCGGCCGCCGCGGACATAGTCATCCACGACACCGTGGAGCTGAATTCCACACCGGAAGTAGGCAGTGTCGATGATTCAACGTGTGTCGCCAGATCTTGCCAGTCCGCACCGCAGCTAACGTAATATTGGCCCTGGATACTGGATGATGAATTGAGGCTAGGCAGGGCGTTCGCAAGAGTCGTCAACAAGATATTGCTATTCGCGATCGTCCCGCCGCTCGATCCCTCGCTCGTCCAGTAGACGAACGAGCCTAGCCCGCTTGTAGTTGGCGCGAAGGGCTGTGAAAAGCCGTTTGGCGTATACGCCCACCCAAATGCCGCGCGGGCCGGATGCTGAGCGGCCAAACCGGCGGCGACGATGCCAAGACAGAGAACAGCCCGTGTATTTTTGTGAGACATGATTTAATCCTTCTCTAATCTACCGCCGCCAAAGTTCAAACTTCGTGGCGGCCATTCGATTACTTTCCTGTAAAGTGCTCGCTTATGGTGGCAAGCCCCATGGAATACCCGTTGCTCGCGGAGCTGGCAAGGCTGACGCTTGAGGTGATATCCGAAGGAACCGCAGCAAACGACAGCACGATACTGGACGGCGAAGCATAATGGGCTTGAAACCACTGGCTCGTATATGCGACCTGAATCAGATTGGAGTTGCTGATAGTTTCATTCCACCCCGTGGTCGTGCCCGCCGTAGTTCCAGGCGCTGTAAGCGGTCCGGCGCAGTGGAATGATGTAAGTGTCGAGAAAGTCACCAGGCTCAAGTCGGAAGTGTTGCTCGAAGTTACTGTTTTCGGTACACCATTAAGCGTCGTACCAGTCACCGGATAGTTGGCAGATACAATAGTGGCGCCACCGGTGTTGCTTACGGTCGAGCTTCCAGTGCCCGCGTTGACGTTTGCAGAATATACCTTTAGTTGCTGGTGTGTAACGACAAAGAGGGTCGGCCAGGATGCGCCGGTCCAGGTGAAGGTATAGGTTCCAGAGCTGGAGGTTTGCGCCGTGGCCGTCACCGCGCTTGTTACAGCCCCCGTGGCGGCGGCAGTAACAGTTAGATCGGCACCGTTTCTAGAGGTAAATGACGCCGTATTTGTGGTCATCGTCGGAGCAGGCATACTGGATGTAGTGGGTTTAACGACCGTCCAATTGGCATCCTGGGCTAAAGGCGCTGTGCTGACAGCAGACGTTTGAGCGCTCTCCACGCCTGATGTGTTAACAAATGTAATTTTGTAATAGTAAGTTGTTCCATTTGTCAAACCTGTATCGATATAGGCGTTCGGTGTTACGATGGCGAGCGTATTGATCTTGGAATAGGTGCCTGTTAACGTTGCGCTGCGGTATACGTTGTAACCGTTGCCAAAAACCGGCGTCCACGTTAGGAGAACCTGCTGCTCGCCGCCAATGGCCGCCAAATTACGCGGCGAGGTTACGGTGTTCGTGGTCGCGCTAACTTGAGTGGAGTTCGGTCCCTCTCCCGAGCTGTTGGTCGCGCTAATGACATAGTAATACGGCGTCCCGTCACCGAGACCAGTATCCGAGTAGCTGGTGGTCCCAAGACCGCTGATGACCGTAGTATACGGCCCACCCGTCACGGCAGACCGCTTTACGGTGTAGGTGGTCGCGCCGGAAACAGCGCCCCAGGTCAGGTCGATCTGTCCAAGCGCAGATGGCACAGTGGCGACCACGCCGGTAGGCGCAACCGGAACCACCGCAAAGGCACTATGAGCGGCTCCCAGTACTCCGGATAGAGCTATGACAGTGGTAAAAGCATTACTACGAAGCATGACACGCTGACGCAGCGTGCGGCGAACATGAGATAGTGACAAAGCTGTTGCTCCTAAAGACCGAGACGATACAACATTGGATTCCTAGTGGAGACCGATGTCCTCAACGAGGCTGAATTCGGCTGTTGTAACACGGGGTAACATTTAGCTTATCACAGTTGAACGCATTTTCAACCATGATAAGCTATTGATGCAATTATTATAACTAATGCGATTAAGAGTGTCTAGTCGTAATCCTTTCGCTTTCTTGATCTATTATCAGGCTAAATATATTCCAATCCATGATACAAAAAAACGGCAGCTTCCTTCACATTTTTGTGAAGGAAGCTGCCGTTTTTTTTGTATAGCGATTCTAGTCTACTGGTAGCGCTTGTCGATCGCGCCGGCGATGGCGATCGCGCTTGGGGTGGGCTTGTCGCAGTTAATCGCCGTCGGGCCGCAGGTGTCGGTCGGGTTGCAGTAGCAGTCCCCATCGGCGGGAGTATAGGAGCCGGTGAACGCATCGAGCTGGCCGAACTGGCTGACCGGAGTGACGAGGTTGCTCGGGAGCATCGACTTGGCGTGCCCGTCGCAGTAGATCACGTTGGTACGCCCCGTGTGACCGGCAAACAGCGCATTGTACATTTGTGAACTGGTCGCATTCGCAGCAGTGCACGACGCGTTCGAACAGGTCCACCAGTCCGGCCAGTTCGAGTGGGCGTCATTGAAGTGCGACTCGGTGACCAGGATCTTCGAGGCCGGCGCATTGATGACGGCCATGGACTTATAGGGGCCGTAGTTCGGCTGACCGGGGCCGTTCTGGAAGCCGAGGTTGGCATTCATGGTGTAGGATGCCGGGATTTTCGGGCCGTTACCATCTGTGAAGCTCATTGTCGAGTATGTTGCAGCCACGGAGTTCGACGGGCAAACAAATACCTGCAGGCTCTTCACATACGGGAAGATCATCTGTCCCCAGTTCGTAGCCGGCTGCCTATTGCTATCCCAGGCCGCAGGGAATTTCTCCTCATTGTCTTGAATGTATTGCATGAACGCCAGCCCCATCTGCTTCTCGTTGGAAAGGCAACTGGTCTGGCGGGCCTTCTCACGGACCTTAGCAAATACCGGGAATAGGATGGCGGCGAGGATCGCTATAATGGCTATAACGACGAGCAGTTCAATCAAAGTGAATGCGCTTGACTTCTTCATAATGTTTCTCCGATCGTATAATGCCGATATGATTTATTCGGCCGACAGACACCGAGCTGCGACATTTAATTCCGCGAGCAAGATCCCTGATTTGGACAATACTCCCAATTTGGCAGACATTTGGCTGTCTGCGAATTGCAGGACATTGTGTTGCTATGCGACCATTATAGGTCATGCCAGACAGCATGTCTAGTCGGAATTCATTCGATTTCTTGATCTATTCTCAGGTCCTTTTTTCATATATTTCATATGGTCAAATAGTGAAAAATTTCACGTTATACGCTCATGCTTTCCCTGCTTACGTATTTGACCCGGCGCGCACCCCATTCGCTTGTGGAACAGACGCGTAAAGTGCTCGACATTCGCAAAGCCGCATTCGGCCGAAATGTGAGTCACCGTCATTGGGAGATGTGTCAGAAGCGCTTCCGCGTGTTTGAGGCGCGCATTGAGAAGATCGTCGATCGGACTGATACCGAATTGCTTGGTGTAAACCGTTGCAAACCACGTGGGATGAAGGCTGCCGAGGGCGGCCATTTCAGGCACTGTCCACCGGTGCGCGAGGTCGGAGTGGACCCGCATCCGCACATCGCGCAACGTGCGCTCCAGCGTGCGCTGTGCGGGCGACAACGACGTCTCCATATCTGAGATCAACGCGCCAAGCTCACGCAGCAGCCGACGCACCAGATCCGAGACGGCATCCTGCCAGTGAAGAGACTGCTGTGTCTTTTCACGGCGGATCTCCTCAAGGATAGGCCGAAGGAACGGAAGTTCGCCCAGGTCCATCACCCGGTTGGTCGGTATGCCATACTTCTCAAGGCAGGGCTTGATGCCGTCGCCGGAGAGGTGAAACCAGGTATTGAGCATGTCGGCGGATTCCGCATGCACATACCGGGGATCGTCGGGCGCCTGCAGCACGCTCACACCCGCAGGCCATTCCCTGCGGCCGTCGGCATCCCCTAAAACGATAGGGCAGTTGTAATAAGAGAACGTGTAGAACGGAGATATCTCCTGCACATCCAGCAGGAAGCCGCGTCCATGGATGCCGTCGATGGCAATCTCCATTACCTCGATTTTGCCGGCATCTTGAGGATCTGCCATATGTTACGCCTCCTGCTCATCCGTCTCTTCCATCCGGCAGCCGTTCTGGTACAGCATCTGCATTTCCTCGCCGGACAACGCGCGGTCGTAAATCCTTACATCATCCATCATGCCGGTCCAGTAATCCGTGAACCTGTCCGTGACCAGACTGCAGCCAAGGTATGTCTCGCCATCGGTTCGCCACGCTGTCTTATATGGCGTTGTACCGATCAGAACGCCATCCACATACAGCCGGATCTCCTGTTTTGACCTGTCATGCACGCCGGCGACATGATACCACCGGCCATGCTCGCACGGCTCCGACGCCACCACGAAGATCGCCATCGGCTCACGCGCGGATGGTGTCACGGCAAACTTGAAGCCTCCCTCAGCCGGGATATATTGCAGATAGAACGCTCCATGGTGGACATTGCCAATACTGATTGCCGTCATACGGCTGAACTTATCGTGAAGCAGCCATGAGGTGACGGTATAGCTCCTCGACGTATCCACGACGGCCTCGGGGATCACGGCATGGCTCGCGCCGTCGAGACGCAGCGCATGTCCGCCATTGCAGCCCGGCGCGTGAGTTGCGTTAACGTGCAACACGGCCGGCGGGTGTTTGCCCAGCTCATCCGCAACCGTTGCGCCGATCCGATCGAAGCTCCAATACCCCACCGGATTGAGATATAACAGGGAAACGCGCTGCGCTTCGGGCGAAAGCTCAAAGAGCCTCTCCGGATCCAGTGTGGATGCCGCAGCCCGTTCATGCCCCCTGCGCAGCCCCGTTGGAGATCGTCCCATTCGCTCACGAAAACGGACGTGGAAGTTCGACGCCGTATTGAATCCGGAAAGCAGGGCGGCGTCCAGAACGGAGATGGAGAGGTGGCGCAGCAAAACTTCCGCATGACGGAGCCTGACATCGATCAGGTCGTCGATCGGTCCGATCCCGAAGTGGGAGCTGTAGGCAACGGCAAACCGCGGCGCGCTCATATTGGCGAGGGCAGCCATATCATCAACGGTCCACCGTCGCTGGAGGTCTTTGTAAACCTGCGCGCGGACACTGTGGAGCGTTGCGAGCATGTGCTTCTGGTAGGGAGACAGCTCGACCTGATCGCTCTGGTAGAGGGTTCTGGCAAGGTGCCGCAATAGGCTGCGGCCAACCTCCGTAACGGCGTCCTCGAAGTACCGGTGTTTGCGCACCATCTGACGGCGCGCCTCCTCCAGCAAAGGCGTGAGGAAGTCCGGCCGTGACGTCTCAATGGCGCGGTTTACCGGGATCTGGTACTTATCCAGACACTGCTCCACCCCACTGCCCGAGATCTGAAACCAGGTGTGTGTCAGGGCGCCGTCGGCTCGAAAGTACTGACGGTGCCCCGGGCTGTAGAGGATGAAGACATTGCCGTCATAGGAGCGGCGTCCGTTCTCATCCTGAAGCAGAACCGGGCTGTCGAAGAACTCAAACAGGTACTCGCCGCTGCCGATACGGCGGTCAACTGTGTATCCCGATTCGTGCGTCGCATTGATGCCTATGAGCGAGATATGAATGGGGTTAGAGTATGGGGCTGCAGTCATGAACACATATAACGAAATCCGCCAGAGACAGGAGCAATGAGCACTCGATTTCTCAATGCCTTGAAAGCTTCAGAATAATACGCTCAACAAGCCCGGCTGCAAACAACATTGTGCCGGCGTAACGTAAGGTCGTAATTGCCGTGTCAGAGCCATTCAGAATCCATCGTAACCTCTGCAACGAAGCGACAACATCTGGAGCAAATAAGACAGTAGCAAATCCGATGATAAGCAATGCCCACATCTGCTCGGCCTTACCGACGATTGATGCATAGCCTCCATATCCGTCATCCCTGGGCACATCCGAATTGTGGTCGCTCTCCATTGCCATGGGTAATACCCTGCCGATCGATATTATTACGCCTGGGCGTTTAGGCTCAAGGGCTTAATTCTAACTTTACCCCACTTCGACTTCGATTGTAAGAGCACACCCCACCCTATTGTCCGATGGGGCGTTGTCGAGACCAGAGGGCTCGTGTTGCCAATTCTAAACTATCCTGAACTCACCTTTAAGCGAAGCTTCGGAACTGCCGCCCACATAAACTTCGAACAGACCAGGTTCCACCACCCGCTTTAGCTGACCGTTGATGAGCGAGAGATCGCGGTCTCCCAGCTTGAATGTCACCGTCCGGCGTTCTCCCGCCTCAAGATGTATCTTCTCAAACGCCTTGAGTGCCCTCACAGGCGTGGTAACGGTGCCGACAAGATCGCGGACATAGACCTGCACGACTTCATCACCTGCCCGGGAGCCGGCGTTCTCCACCGTAACGTTCACTTGTATCTCGGCAGGGAGACTCGACTGGGGCGTAACGCTCAGATCGGAGTATGCAAACTGCGTATAGCTCAGACCGTGACCGAACGAGAACATCGGCCGCCAATCCATGTCGACATAACCGTGCTCGGAGCTGGGCTTGCGGTCGTAGGTCAGCGGCAATTGCCCCACGGACTTGGGGAAACTGACCGGCAGACGCCCGGACGGATTGTAATCGCCGAACAGGATATCGGCCAGCGCCCGGCCGCCGAACTCCGCCGGATACCACGCTTCAATGATCGCCGGAACATCTAATGCAACGCGGTCCAGCGTCAGCGGGCGTCCGTTCATCAGAACGATAACGACCGGAACGCCGGTCGCCTGTACGGCCTTCAAAAGCTCTACCTGATCGGCGGGGAGATTGATATCCGACCGGTCGATGCCTTCGCCGGAAATCCCCGAATGCTCGCCCAGGGCCGCAATAACGACATCCGCCGCCCGTGCAATCTCTACCGCATCCGCAATACTGCCGGCGTCCTCGGACCAACCCACATGCACCTTTGAGCCGCCGCCCGCTTTGCGATACTCCACCTTCAGCGCATAGCGCCGGCTGCCTTCGAGGGTCAACGATGTCTGGCGTACCGCATCTCCATCCCAGCTATCCAGGACGATTTCGCCGTCCAACCATACCCGCATGCGATCCTGCGACGGAATACTCATCGTGCCCGTCACCGTCCGCTCGGGAGCAAGCGTCCCCGTCCAACGCGCCGAGAAGCCGTCCACGGGAAGTCCATGCGCGGGAAGGGTTGCGACCCAGTTGTAGTCGATCGTGGGATCGATGCGCGATGAAACCGGCGCTCCGGACAGATCGGCGCTGGCGAAAAGCTGCAGCAGCAAACCGCTGCCGCCATCGGTCTCAAGCCAGTTCACCGAAAGCGGCGACGATGCTCCCCCGGCGCTGCCGTCCACGAACAGAACTTCCGTCGATTCGGAAACGGCTGCGCGGATTCCGGCCAGCAGCGAGATCGATTTGCCGTCTCCCGTGCTGGAATAGTCTCCAAAGCGAGCCTGCGCGGCGTTTGGCCCCACGACAGCGATACGGCGCAGATCCTTGCCGAGCGGCAGCAGGCTGCCCTCGTTCTTGAGCAGGCAGATCGATTCCCGGGCCGCCTGCAGGTTCAGGTCCAGATGCTCGGCACGGCGCTTGACACGCTGCGCCAACCCGGTGTCGATATATGGATCTTCAAATAGTCCAAGACGGAACTTCAGCCCGAGTACGCGGGCAACGGCCTTGTCCACGATCGCGACATCCAGCAGCCCGTTCTCCACCGACGAAACGATTGCATCCTCGAAAACCTTGTGCCCGTAGTCATAGTACTGCATATCCATGCCGGCCGTAATCGCCTGCCGGATGGCATCGGCTGGACCGTCCGCAACGCGATGCTTCTGCTCCAGCAGACGGATCGCCCCAAGGTCCGACAGAACCATGCCCTCGAAGCCCCACTGATCGCGCAGCACGCCTGTCAGCAGGTCGTAGTTCGACGCGCACGGGATACCGTCGATTTCATGATAGGCGCACATGATTCCCAGAGCGCCACCTTCGACCACGGCAGCTTCGAACGGCGGCAGCATGGTCTCGGCCATCTCGCGCGGCCCGGCATGCAGCGGAGCAGTGTTCCTACCGCCTTCCGGCGCGCCATGCCCGGCGAAGTGCTTCGGCTCGGCGATCACGGTATGGTCGCTGTCCAGGGATTCGCCCTGCATTCCCCGGACGATCGCCACGCCCATCCGCGAGACAAGATGCTTGTCCTCGCCGTATGTCTCTTCGGTGCGTCCCCAGCGAGGGTCTCGCGCCACATCGAGCACGGGGCCGTATGTAAAGTGGATATTCGCAGCACGCATCTCCGCCGCAATCGCCGCCCCGATTTGTTCGACCAGAGCCGTATTCCATGTCGAAGCAAGGCCGATTACCTGCGGAAACGCCGTATTGCCGGGATGGCAGAGACCGTGCAGCGCCTCCTCGGCGAAGAGGGCCGGAATGCCCAGCCGTGAACGCTCCAGCAGCCAAGTCTGTATTTGATTCGGGATGTCCGATGTCGGCGGATAGAGATCGTGGATCGCCCCCACCCCGGCATCGCCGAGAAGGGCCGTTACACCGGCCTCATCGAACGCGGCATCCGACGCCATCATGGTATCGTTGCGCATGCGGTCGACAAATGACGAACCCATATAGAGGTCAAGTTGACGAGCCTTCTCAAGGAGGGTCATACGGCTGAGCAAATCCGCAACGCGTGTCTTGATCGGCAGAGATGCATCACGATAAATGGGGTCAAGCGCCGTCTCCACATCCGGCCGTCCTTCGACAGTCCGGGATGCCACTGCGCCGTTCGGCGATTGAAGTGAGGTCATGGGATTTTCCTGAAAAGTCTTTCTAAGAGAACAGATAATAGAAGTTCGTTGGTGGAATTTGTGCCGCGATAAAGGCGTTCACCATAATAATAAATATGGTTGTTAGCGATGCCCGGAGGATTTTTGAGATTCTCTATCGTGCAGCACGGATTCTCAATGGTTTGAATGCGCCAATATAATTATTATATGGCGCATGAATGGGGCTGTCTAGTCGCGAATCGTTCGATTTCTTGATCTATTCTCTGGTTGACAGGGGTCATTTGTGGGCAGGAAGCGCATCGATGGCCGGCAGCGGCAGCGGTTTGTCGTCGCCTTTGGCAAGACCGAGCGCCCATTCAATGCCGCCTTCGAGATGTGACCGATACCAGGGGGCACTCCATACATCTTCGCGATGACCGATGGACGTGTAGAAAACACGCCCTTTCCCGTAACTCCGGCACCATGCAAGGGGATACAGACCCGGCTCCCCGTTGTTCGGATGATGGTCAAGATAGAGCAGCAGGTGAACCTGATCAGGTTCGAAGTTCTGGAACTGGTAGATCTCTTCTTTTGGTATCTCGAAGGTATCGCCGAGACTCTGGATGCCTGGAAAGCTGCGATCAGCGACATGAACCGTAACGCCAACCTCGGCGCCATGCTGCTTAAACTCGCCACCCAGCATTTCGAGGTACGGCCGGAACCCATGAAAGGTATCGGAGGCGCTATGTATTCCTATGAACGCGTGCCCCGCCTTCACCCAGTCGAGAAATGCCTGTGGCGACGGCAGCGGCAGATCGCCTGTGGTGCTGGCAAAGACAACGCCGTCGTAAGACTTGAGACCGTCGGCAGACATCTTCTGCGTCAACTCAGCATCCGTTCGCGCATAGTCGACCTTATAATTGCCTGCTGTTCCCAATTCGCCGATTACCTTTTCCGCTGTCGGAATGGTGTCGTGCCGGAAGCCTTTGGTCACCGTCACAACCAGGAGGCGCTTCTTATCCGCCGCATGGGCACGAACCGGCATCACCGCCGGCAACAGCGCGCAAACGCTGAGCGCAATAGGTAAAAAACGCAAAGTCAATTTCTTTCTACGATAGTCCTGCCAGCGCCTTAACAGCCTTGAAAGCGCCTGCTGGTGTTGTGGTTGTGCGATGCTCCATGCCGATATAGCCACTGTAGCCAACTTCTCTCAAGACGCGGAACAACTGTGGATAGTTCGTCTCTCCGGTTCCAGGCTCGAAACGCCCCGGAACATCCCCTACCTCAACAAAACTTATATACCCTTTGGCAATCCCGTCCTTTAAGGTATTGATCAGGTTACCCTCTCCCAGCTGCCGGTGGTACATATCAAAGTCGACTTTTACGTGCGGATGGTTCACTTCTTTCGCGATTTCATAGGCGCGGCCGCTCGTAATCATGGCCATATTGCCGTTTTCAACGCCATTTAGCGGCTCAAGCACCGCGTAGACGCCGGCGGCTCCCGCAAGGTCGCCGGCCTTTCGCAGCCCTGCCACGATCTGGTCGAATTGTCTTTCCCACGGAGTGTCGGACTGAGTTACCCCCACAAACGTGATCAAGTTTTCTACACCGAGCCGTTTTGCCACTACGATCGAATCCGAGAAATCATCCAGGAAATCTTTCTCGCCGCCAGTCTTTGTCAGGCCTGGCCCGAACCCTGTTTTTGTCGGCCCGATGATCGATGCGCACTTCAGGCCATACTTATCCTGAATTGACTGCATTTTATCGAGTGGCCGGCCCGCATGCCCCCAGAACGAATATGCCTTCGCCCCGGCATCGGCGGCGATCTGGAGGCGTTGGTCGAATGGCATATCGTCCGGAAACATTAATTCCAGGTTGATGGAGAGAGTGTATTTCGGATCGGGAAGCGGATCTCTGGCCGCCGCGGCGACCGGCAGGCTCGTGGCCACGGCGGCAAGCGAAAGTGACGCAGCCTGTGTCAGAAATCCACGTCTAGTCGTGGCGGAAACCGTCTCGTGGCTCATCGTCGGCGCTCCTTAACAGGGCAATAAACTTGAGCTATTATAAGGTTCGCCGGTCAGAACGTCCAGTCGCGATACATTCTATTTCTTGATCTATTCTCATGATAAACGCCCGTGCCGGTTTACGCGTCTTTCGCCAGGGCTTCCTCAAGTGATGCCCAACGGGGCATATTGAAGGTATCACCTGTGCGAGTGTACCACCCGCCCCCGTGCATGCGCCCGATCGCATGCAGCTTCTCCGTGAGCACATAGAAGTGTTCTTCATCAAACAGGTCGTCACGCAGGTGAATATGGACGATTTCGCCGAGCACGATCCGGTTGCTGCCGATATCGATTACCTGCCGCTGACGGCACTCGAAGCTTGCCGGGGATTCGGCGATATACGGCACAACGATCTGTTTGGAGTTGACAGCCGTCAGCCCTGCCGCTTTCAATTCACTTGTACCCGCCGGCAAATCGATAGCGCAGATGTTCATTGCCTCCGCCAGCGCCTCGTCCACAATGTTTACGACGAAGTCGCTCCCGTCCAGCACATTCTGCACCGTATCCTTCGGATGTCCGGCAGGCCGTTTTCCGATCCCAATCACCACCACAGGCGGATCGGCGCCCATGGCGTTAAAGAAGCTGAACGGCGCAGCGTTCACGATTCCGTCTCGGTCGCGTGTGGTCACCAGCGCGATCGGACGCGGCACTACCAGACCTGTCAGAAGCTTATAGCGCTGCATCGGCTGCAGCGCGCTCATATCGAATTCCAAATCAATACCTTTCCGAAGCCGGATTGAATCCCAATTTATCGGTCCGTAATATTGATGAGTCAACACGCTATGGAGCCAAATCGTTCGTATCGAAAAACCATCGGGTCAAGATCTATATGTATTGGATCAAATTAGCAATTTCTAACGTATGTAATTATGGCTATAATAAGCGAAAGGACTATCGTCGCCTCACACGTTCGCTCAATCCCATTTCTGAAGAGATCCCAATCAACGAATATGATCAAATTAAAACGATTTACCCATCTGGCTGCCACAGCAGCTCTACTCGCAGGATGCGCCGGCAGTGGATTACTGCCGGCTCAGGCTCAGGTCTCCGGAGGTAAGATGCCGACCCGGTGGGATAAAGATGTCTCGCCGAAGAATCCGCTCCCCGAATATCCACGCCCACAGATGCAGCGAGCGGCCTGGCAAAGTCTGAACGGTCCATGGGATCTCGCATTATCCGGCGCAAACGCCACGACTGCGCCGGACGCTTACGATTCCAAGATCCTCGTCCCCTACCCCTATGAATCAGCCCTGTCTGGTATAGGCAAGCCCAGCATTCCAGACCAGCGCGCGTGGTATCGCCGTTCGTTCACGATCCCTTCGGCCTGGAAGGGGCAGCGCGTCCTGCTACACTTCGGCGCAGTGAATTGGGACAGCACTGTTACCGTAAACGGGAAAAGCATCGGGGCGCACCAAGGCGGCTACGATGCCTTCGAGTTCGACATCACCGATGCGCTCAAAGCCGGCGAAAACGAGCTTGTGGTATCGGCGTGGAACCCGATCACGGCTGACAAACCCAATGCTCAGGTTATCGGCAAGCAGCGTATTCATCCCGAGAGCATTTTCTATACCGGCGCAACCGGCATATGGCAGAGCGTGTGGCTTGAGCCTGTCCCTGCTGCATATGTTCAGAGAATCAAGATCACCCCCGATGTCGATGCGAAAAAGGTCCGCGTATCCGTACAGGCCGAGGGAGCGAATACTCAGGTCAAGATAACCTTGCTGGATGGACGAAAGACCGTCGCCACCGCATCCGGCGCTGCCGAAACTGAGATCGAACTTCCTATTGCCGCACCGCATCTGTGGACGCCCGATGATCCCCACCTTTATGATCTCAAGGTCTCCCTGACGCAAGCCGGCAAGCCTGTCGATATTGTCAACAGCTACTGCGCAATGCGTAAGATCTCCCTGGGCAAGGATGATCAAGGGCGCGCCCGTATCTTGCTCAACGACAAGTTCGTATTTCAGGTGGGCGCGCTCGACCAGGGTTACTGGCCTGACGGCATCTACACGGCTCCCACCGATGCTGCCCTTCGCTACGACATCGATATAGCCAAAAAGTTCGGCTTCAATCTATTACGCAAGCATGCGAAGGTGGAGCCCGACCGCTGGTATTACTGGACCGACAAGCTCGGCATGTTGGTGTGGCAGGACATGCCGCAAGCCTTCGGCGACCTCAACGACGATGCCAAGAAGCAGTGGATGACGGAATGGACGCGCGAGATCGACGGCCTCTATAATCATCCGTCCATCGTCGTCTGGACCACATTCAACGAAGGCTGGGGACAGCACGACACGGAGAGCGTCGTCGCCGCCACAAAGAAGATGGACCCGACTCGCCTGGTCAACAACGCAAGCGGCTGGACAGATAAGAACTGCGGCGACATTCACGATACACATGCCTATCCCGGACCATGGTCGGAGAAGCCCGAAGCCACCCGGGCGGCTGTGAACGGCGAGTTCGGCGGCGTCACAATGAATGTCCCGGATCACCGATGGAACACAGCCGTGATGGGCTATGGCTCCGTTCTCGGCTCAGGATGGCAGGTGACCAAGCGCTACCAGGAACTGTTGAAGACTGCTTACGGCCTTGAAGCAGACCGCGGCACAAGCGCGATTGTCTACACGCAGCTCACGGACGTCGAACAGGAAATCAACGGATTACTGACATATGATCGAGAGATCGTAAAGCCTGACCTGGCTATTGTTGCCGCCGCAAACCAGGGTAAATTTGTGCCGCTGCCTCCCGATCCCAACCCGCAGTTCGTACCCACATCGCAGGGTGAACCACAGCCTTACCTCTACACGACGGACAAGCCGGCGGATGATTGGGCAAGCGCGGGCTTCAATACATCCGCATGGAAATCAGGACTGGGTGTGCTCGGTCACGATGCCTCAGACGTCCATACCCAATGGACCACGCCTGATATTTGGGCAAGGCGTGAAGTCACCATTCCCACAAAGGTCCCGGCGAAACTCAATATTCTGCTTATGCACGACGAAGACGCCGAAGTGTACATCAACGGAGTACTTGCCGCAAGTGCGACGGGCTATACCGGCGACTACGCGTCGCTGCCGATGTCCGAGGCTGCACGCGCCGCGCTGAAGCCGGGCGCAAAGAATGTCATCGCCGTGCACTGCCATCAGACGACAGGCGGCCAGTCTATCGATGTCGGGATTGCTGCGGCGCCATAACAATCGTCGAGAGTGAGCCTTAGGGCTCACTCTTGTCTGCTCTACAGATCTTTGAAATTTTCTAATAAAATTTTCATATCTTTTTAATAAAGCGTTGACTTAGTATTCCCCGTCGTGCTATCCTATCCCCGACAAAACAAGTCTCCGACAAAACTAGTCGCCATCAATAAATCTCCTCGGTTCGCGACGGCGTGAACCTGGAGAATAACATAAACAAAGGACATCCGCATGTTTCAGAAAGAAGCCCATAAGGGCTTTACTTTGATTGAACTCCTCGTAGTTATAGCAATTATAGCGATTCTCGCCGCCATTCTTTTCCCTGTTTTTGCACAGGTTCGTGAGAAGGCCCGCTCCATCTCCTGCATGTCCAACATGAAGCAGATCGGCCTTGGCGTACAGCAGTACGTTCAGGACAACGACGAGCGCCTGTTCTTCCGTTCGTCCAAGGACGTTGCCAGCCTCGGCAAGATTCGCTCCGAGCGCATCCTGGCTTCAGGCTCCGCTGAAGCCAACGCCGCGCAGTGGTACAACGTCCTGATGCCCTACATCAAGTCCACGCAGGTCTTCAAGTGCCCGAGCGACGATGCCCCGACAAAGAGTCTCGGCTCGGACGGCGTGACCGCCATTCTTCGCTCCTATGCCGCCGCAGACTCCGCTGAGGACCTGACGCTCGCGCAGATCGACAATCCGGTCGAGACGATCGTCGTCACTGAGAAGTGGGGCAAGGACCTGACCGGCGCCGCGATCGGCGAGACCTGGTTCGAGGTATGGGACGGCGACATGAGAGCTGATCCTCCCGGAACCGAGCGCATGAACAAGTACGCCAACCGCCACCAGGGCACCATGAACTGCGCCTTCTTCGACGGCCATGCCAAGGCGCTTCGCCCCTCCGCAATCTGGAAGAGCGTCGATCTGACCGGCTGCGCCCTGATTCACAAGTACCCGTCCACCGCACCGAGCCCGTCCAAGTGCGACGGCCTCTCCTCCGGCTGTATCACTACGGACCCGGCGAAGAATATCTGCATGGGCTTCACCTACACGAACTAAAGCCCAGGGCACACAAAGTACAAGCCCTCCGCACAAGATCAACCTTGTGTGGAGGGCTTTTTTGTTGTTATTAAGTAACCCAAATTAGAGGATCAGCGATCGAATACGGGTGGAGCAATCATACTCCTGAGTTCAGATAACGAAGCCTCTAACTCAATTCGCACCCAAATCTTCCATTTGCTTCTCGCGCAGCAATAGTTCAATTTTATTTACCCTTTGCTGCAGGACGAACATGCGTGCTCGAAAATGGTTCAATCGGCGTCGGTCCAAGCGAATATGCCGGATAGTATAGCGACCGATATCAGTTAAAGCCGTCAATGTTCCATTTGTATTGGTATGCCAATGATCCTCATGATAATCAATGCAAGGATCCAGAAATCGATACCCTTGATCGTATTCCGCATCCGACGGCCATTTATTGCCTTTTGCACTGTTGCATCGCGAGCAAGTCCAGTACAGATTATTGTAATCGTTCAGAAGATGCGAAAAATCCTCTGGTCGTCAGTTCTGACAGAAACGATGAACTATAACAGAATAGTTAGTCTAATGCTAAAAAGCCGCACAATTCTCCTGTACTGCGCTCACAGAAAGGAAAACTGCCACGCCTAATAGCATGCTACCATGATTTTCCGCGATTGAGAACAAGAGAACTAAACATATATCGTTCAATTTTTATGCGATACCGAACTTGATGAGATCAGACATGTGACATGCCTGTTAGTATGCTCGGATGCTGTCAAGGCAGGAAATCCAGCATGGCCTATGGTAACGTGTTATTGTATATTGTTGCGAGGCAGGCATACGGGAATGCCAACTCCGGGAAGGCTCAGCCTCATAAGATACAAAGGCATGGGCCACGACCAACAAGGCTGCGGGAGGCCGCAAAGATGACGAGCAAGAAACAACCAGGGAAACTGCCGCGCTCATTCTATGTCATATCCGCCCTCGTGCTTGTAGGCGCTGCCCTGTCCGGTGCGATAAAGAACTACAACGAACAAAATCCCGGCCGCATAGAGTTAGCAGCGCAATCTTTCTGGTCAAATATTCGCGCGCGACTCACGGGCCACTCACTACAGCCCAGCGTACGTCAACAGTCGCTGGCCTTGCGCGTAATGGCTGCGCGCACACAGGCGCTGACCACGGGAAAAGTACGCTGGCGATTCAAAACAGACGGCTCCGTGCAGGCAGGCGCGGTCATGGGACCGGACGGTGTCTTGTATTTTGGGTCGGGTGATGAAAACATCTATGCCGTTGACTCATCGACAAGAGAACTCAAGTGGAAAATCAAAACCAAAGGCTATATCAGCTCTATTCCATCCGTCAGCGACGACGGCATCGTATATTCGGGATCGGAAGACGGTGTATTGTATGCGCTCAACAGCAAGACTGGAAAGTGGAAATGGAAGTTTTCCACCACCGGACGCATATGGACACAGCCCGCAATTGGAACAAATGGCATTGTGTACTTTGGATCAGAAGACGACTATTTTTACGCCGTTAAAGCCAAGACAGGCTTTATTGTATGGAAGTTTAAAACAGGTGGACATGTTCTGTCCAGTCCGGCGCTCGGACGCGATGGGACCGTTTACTTTGGGTCTTATGATAACAACATTTACGCCCTTGACGGCGCGACCGGAAAAGTAAAGTGGAAATACCTTGCAACCTTTACCATCGCTGGCCCAGCGGCCGTCGGAGGCGACGGTACGGTTTATATCGGTTCATGGGACGGTTATGTCTACGCCTTGAACGGCGCTACCGGACAGCTCAAGTGGAAGTTCCAAACCAGGAGCATCGTCGACACACGCCCTGCGGTCAGTCCGGAGGGCATTGTCTACATCGCAGGCTGCGATAAAATCGTGCATGCCGTCGACACCAATTCCGGCCATCAAATATGGCAGTATCGAACAGGAGATGGCTCCAGTCCGGCGATTGGCACAGACGGCACAGTTTATGTCGGATCGTTCGATGGCTATGTATATGCTCTTAACGGAGCAACCGGTAAATTGTTCTGGAAGTATCGGACGGGAGACGGTGTACAGGCAAGCCCCATAATAGGTGAAGACGAAACTGTCTATATCGGCTCCGCAGACAAGTATCTGTATGCGTTCAAGTAAGAGCAGTAAGGATTTTTGGCTCCTTCTCGATTGCCTTTCGGTTGCCGGATCAATCAGAAGATGCGTAGTGGAGATTGTAGGATGACGGCAGTAAAACAAAATCCGTCTCGATGGCGCTTCTTAATTCTGTTGTGCCCTCTTGTAGCCGGCGCGGTGCTGCTTGCGCGACTACCGAGGCCTCACAAAGTCAAGAAGCATGGACCAATTTCGAATATGGGTCATGGCGCCGATTCGAAGGCAGTCGGCAAGGTAAAGTGGCACTTTACGACGGGAGGAGCTATCTCGTTCGGAGCTGCCCTAGGGCCGGACGGCACAGTTTACTTCGGCTCCGATGATCACTATGTTTACGCTCTCAATGCTTCGACCGGCATATTGCGCTGGAAGTTCAAGACTGGCGGCAATGTCATGACTACTCCATCCATTAGTGATTCCGGGATAGTGTATGTAGGTTCGGCGGATGGAGTACTGTACGCTCTGAACAGCGAAACAGGAAGGTGGAAATGGAAATACGCTACTACCGGGCGCATATTCACGAAGCCTGCTATCGGACGGAACGGAAATGTGTATTTTGGTTCGGAAGACAACAATCTTTACGCGTTAAATTGTAAGACAGGGTTTATCAAATGGAAATACGCAACTGGGGGCCACGTCCTGTCTGGACCGGCAACCGGCAGCGACGGCACTGTCTATTTCGGTTCTTACGACTATAACGTATATGCCCTCGATGGTTCAACCGGCCGGATGAAATGGAAGTTTGCGACAGGATTTGCGGTGGCCGGTGCGCCGGCCATTGGGCATGACGGCACTGTCTATATTGGTTCATGGGATCACAACGTTTATGCCATAAATGGAGCGACAGGGAAGCTCACGTGGAAGTATCAAACGGGCCAAATCGTCGATACATGTCCGGCTATCGCCGAGGATGGAACGGTTTATGTAGCCGCATGGGATAAGTTGGCGCATGCGCTAAACGGAAGTGATGGGCATCAAATCTGGCAATATCCCACGAGAAATACCATTCGTTCCTCGCCGGCGATCGGGCCGGATGGTATCGTCTACTTTGGGTCCAACGATGGAGATGTGTACGCATTGGACGGCGCGACAGGCGGTCGTATCTGGAAGTATAGTACGGATGGGGATATCCAATCCAGTCCTGCCGTCGACTCCGACGGAACGGTATATATCGGCTCGGATGACAAGAATTTTTATGCGATTACATCCCCTTAGGTTTGCTTCCACATTCGGAAGCATATAACGCAACCTTCCAACTATTCGCGCCCTCTCCTTCTTCTTTACATCACTTGATTTAGGCCCTTCGGCCTACTTCCCCCACCGCTCCACTGGGTACCTTGTAGCCATATTCGGCAACAGCCCTGCTACAATGCAGCAAAAGCCATAATTAAGAGACTATAATCCAACGCTCGCCCTGCGGACGATCTTTATTGCAGGGCGGCGATCCAGACTATCGAAGCGAGGCGCACCATGTCGACTGACCATCAGCGCATCCGCAGTGTTGTCGAGGAGCTATTGCGCACTCGAACAGCCAAAGAACTCTCTTCTGCACTGGCCCCCGATCATGGAGATCCGGCTCCGCGTGTGCCGGGCGGACCTCTTGTATCGCCGGAAGCATTGCGACGGCGCTGGGAAGCCATCGGCGCATCTTCCGATATTCAGGATATACTCCTGGATCCTCAAACCAGCGCCCAATCCGACATCTTCGCGCAAAACATCGAGAACTTCGTGGGCACGGTCAAGGTCCCTATCGGCATTGCCGGACCGCTGCGAATAAACGGCCTCTTTGCTCAGGGTGATTACTATGTGCCCCTCGCCACCACCGAGGCGGCACTGGTGGCATCCTACAGCCGCGGCGCGCAGCTTCTCTCGGCCGCAGGCGGATGCTCCGTCTTGATCATGCACGACGGCGTTGCCCGCGCCCCGGGCTTTGCCTTCCTTAACTTAACCGATGCCGGCCGGTTTGTCATGTGGGCGACATCGCAGATCGACGAGTTCCGGGAGCGCGCCGAATCCACCACCAGACATGGCAAGCTCGTGGACATGCGCGTGACCATTGAGGCCAACCATGTCTACCTCACATTCGAATACTCCACTGGCGATGCCGCCGGACAGAATATGGTGACGATCTCCACGGCGGCCGTGTGCGAGTACATTATCGAGAACACGCCTGTGCAGCCCGAATACTGGTTTGTGGAAGCCAATCTCTCCGGCGACAAGAAGGCCAGCGCTCAGTCCTTCATGTCCGTGCGCGGCAAGAAGGCCACGGCCGAGGTGATGATTCCCGGTGATCTCATCGAGAAGTTCCTGCACACAACCAGCGCGCGCATGGCAGATTACTGGCGTATGTCCGCCATGGGCGGTGTCATGAGCGGAACCATCGGTGTCCAGGGGCACTATGCAAACGGTCTCGCGGCCCTCTTCATCGCCTGCGGGCAGGACGCCGCGTGTGTCGCCGAAGCGGCCGTGGGCGTGACTCGTTTTGAAGTCAAAGAGGACGGCTCGCTTTACGCATCGGTCACGCTTCCGAACCTCATTGTCGGCACAGTCGGCGGCGGAACGGGCCTGCCAAGCCAACGGGCCTGCCTCGATATACTTGGCCTCGCAGGAGCAGGCAAGGCCCGCGCCTTTGCCGAGTTGACGGCAGCCCTCGCCCTGGCCGGAGAGCTCTCCATCATCGGCTCGATCTGCGCCGGGGACTTCGCCCGCGCGCACAAATCGCTGTCGCGGAGAAAGAAGGGCGGAACGCACGCGCAGGATGTCCCAAATGACAAGGGCTCCCACCCCAGCCCTCCCGAAGAGAGGGAGAAAGACGCAAATGCCAATGGCATAATCCTATTAAGCCCCTCTCCTCCGGGTAGGGGTTGGGGAGGGGAGCCAACGCAGGAGTCCCCAACGTCATGAACCGTTGGTGGACATATCAAAAGGAGCGCTTTCCCCTTGCCGCGCATGGTCCGCTCGTGCTGGCGTTCAGCTATTCGGCGCTGAGCTACTCGTCGCTGCTGCGCGGGCAGCACGGCCTTCCGAGCGCGCGCACAGCGATTGCCGCGTTTTGCACATCACTGCTCTTCTTCCTTCAGCTCCGCATCGCCGACGAGTTCAAGGACTTCGATGACGATTCCCGTTACCGCCCCTATCGCGCCGTCCCGCGCGGATTGGTGAAGTTGCGTGAGCTTGGCTGGATCGGAGTCGGCACGGCGATAGGTCAGCTTCTGCTGGCGCTCTGGATCACACCGAAGCTCATCCCGCTCCTGCTGCTCACATGGACCTATCTCGCCCTCATGAGCCGTGAGTTCTTTGTGCATGACTGGATCAAGGCGCGACCGTTCACATACATGTGGACGCATATGCTGATCATGCCGCTCATCGACTTCTACGTGACCGCCTGCGACTGGATGCCGGTTACGGGACACGCTCCCGGTGGTCTGGCATGGTTCCTGATCATCAGTTTCTTCAACGGCATCGTGCTTGAGATGGGTAGGAAGATACGCGCGCCGCAGGATGAGGAAACCGGGGTGGATACATACACGCGCGTCTGGGGGCGCCCCACGGCCGTTCGAGGCTGGCTGATCGCTCTCGCGCTCTGCGCCACGTGCGCCTTCCTGGCTGCAAAAGGAATAAACTTCGCGCCGGCGCTCGCCGGAGTGATCCTGTTGATGGCGATACTGGCCGGAACTGCGGCTCGCAGTTTCCTTGCCCAACCGGCGACCAAAGCCGCCAAACGCATCGAAGCCCTATCCGGCATCTGGACACTCCTGATGTATCTGAGCCTCGGCGCGATACCGAGATTTTTGAAGTGAGGGATCTTTTGACCTGGATCATCTTTCCAAGCGACATGGACCAGGAAGCGGACAACCAAAACCCCGCGGCGCTTATTGGCGGCAAGGCGGCATCTCTACTGGCGCTTCAGGAGGCGGACCTCCCGATCCCGGCATGGTTCGCCGTAACTCCTGAGGCATTCGAAGCAAGCGTGCCAGATACTGCCGGTGTCAGCGACGAGGCGCTTAAGAACCTTTCTCCTTCTCCCGATGTGAACAAATCCATCGCGGAAGCTGTTGCTCGCCTTTGCGCCGAAGCATCCTCGCGCTTTGCCGTCCGCTCTTCCGCCGTCGATGAAGATGGGGCGCAGCATTCGTTTGCGGGGCAGCTTGAGAGTTTTCTCTTTGTGCGCCCTGAGAATGTCGCGGTCCGAGTCGCGGATGTCTGGCGGTCGGGGTTTACCGAACGTATCCTCACGTACCGCCGGGAACGCGGTATGACTGGACTGCCGCAGCCGCCTGCGGTACTCGTTCAGCGCATGGTAGATGCCGATTCTGCCGGAGTAGCCTTCAGCGCCGATCCTACCAGTGGCCGCCGCGATCGCTGCATCGTTGCCGCCGTATATGGCCTGGGCACAGCGCTCGTGGGGGGCGATGCCGACGCGGACACATTCGATGTCGATCTCACCGGCGACATCGTGGATCGTCAGATCGCCGTTAAGCACATCGCGCACCGGTTCAGCGATACCGATCCGTCCGGGACTGCCGCCGTTCCCATTGCCGAAGATATCGCTGCCGCTCAGGCTGTCGACAATGCCACAGTCATTCGCGTGGCAGACCTTGCGCGGCGATCTGCGGCACACTTCGGGCGCGCTCAGGATATCGAATGGGCTGTCTCCGGGAGTGAGTTGTTCCTCCTCCAGTCCCGCCCGATCACGACACTCGGCTCGCTGGCGGACCCGTCAGGCGAGCGCCGTATCTGGGACAACAGCAACATCGCCGAAAGCTATGGAGGCGTCACCACTCCCCTCACCTTCTCGTTCGCCCTCAATGCTTACGGGCAGGTCTACCGCGAGTTCTGCCGGATACTGGGTGTGGACGAGGATGTCATCGCGGCGAACGGCAATACATTCGACAATATGCTCGGCCTTATCCGAGGACGCATCTACTACAATCTGCTGAACTGGTACCGTGTGCTGGCCATGCTTCCAGGCTTCCAGACCAACCGCAAGTTCATGGAGCAGATGATGGGCGTGAAGGAGGAGCTTTCGCCCGAAGCCATCGGCCTGACCTCCGCCACCACGGCAAATGAAAAGTGGCGTGACCGCTATCGCATTCTCAGGTCGATTGCCGGCCTCATCGCATCACACCGTCGTCTTCCTGCCGATATCGTCCGTTTCCATTCGCGCCTGGAGAGCACGCTGAGCGACGGCACGGCGGACCGTCTGGGCACGATGCGCCTCGACGAATTGACTGCCCACTACCGAGACCTAGAGCGCAAGCTGCTGCGACACTGGGACGCTCCCCTCGTCAACGACTTCTTCGCCATGATCTACTACGGCGTTCTCGCCAGGCTTTGCAAAAACTGGTGCGGCGACGAAGCCGGAAGCCTGCAGAACGACCTCCTTTGCGGCCAGGGCGGCATGATTAGCGCCGAGCCCGCAAAACGTGTCCAGGAGATGGCGAAGACGGCAGCGGGCGATGCAGAACTCGTGGAAGCGCTCTGCAATGCGCCGCTCCACGAACTACGCAAACAGATCGCGAAACGCGCCGCGTTCAACGAGCTGTACCAATCGTATCTGGACAAGTTCGGCGACCGCTGCCTCAGCGAACTAAAATTGGAGAGCCCCACTCTGCACGACGACCCGCTGCTGCTGCTCAGGTCAGTGGGGCAGCTGGCAGAAGGCACCAAAAACGCCCCCGCTACCGCAGGCTCCCCTCCCCAGCCCTCCCCGAAGGAGAGGGAGGCAGATTTAGGAATGATTTCGGATGCGTTTTCTAAATCCGAAAGCCCCTCTCCTCCGGGGAGAGGTTGGGGAGGGGAGCCTCCGAATACAGTTCAATCCATCATGCCGTTCCCCGGCCGCCAGCCGGGGTTCCCGGAGACCAATGCCGAGGCGATGCGTGCGGCAGCGCCCGCCGAGGCCCGGGTCGCGCATGCTCTTGCGGGCAAGGCGCTGCGCCGCAGGGTCTTTGCGTGGGTGCTCGACCATGCCCGCGAACGGCTTCGCAACCGTGAGAACCTGCGGTTCGAGCGAACGCGCGTATTCGGCCGCGTGCGCCGCGTCTTCATGGAGATCGGCAAGCGCCTTACCGAGATCGACTCGCTCGATACGCCGCGCGACGTCTTCTATCTGAGAGTCGATGAAGTGCTCGGTTATGTCGAGGGCACATCCACAGCAGTCGATCTGAAGCGCATGGTCGCCGCCCGAAAGCCCGAGTTCGAGGCCTATACGGCAGGTCCAGCGCCGGCGGATCGCTTTGAGACGTTTGGCGCGGTTTATGCGGGAAACGCCTTCACGGAGACCAGGCGCTCGGATGCCGCCTCCCCTGACGAAGATGGCGGCGACACACGGCGCGGCATCGCCTGCTGCCCCGGCATTGTGCAGGCGCGTGTGCGGATCGTAATCGATCCCCGGAGCGCAGCGCTGCGCCCGGGCGAGATCCTTGTGGCGGAGCGGACCGATCCCGGCTGGATTATGCTCTTCGCGGCGGCGGGCGGATTGCTCGTCGAGCGCGGCAGCCTGCTCTCGCATTCGGCGATCGTGTCCCGCGAGATGGGTATACCGTCGATTGTGTCGCTCTCAGGAATAACAACATGGCTCCACGATGGAGACCTGGTCGAGTTGAACGGCGCAACAGGCGTCGTGAAAAGGTTGGAAGCCAATGCGGAGTGAAGCGGCAAGCCATGCCGACTTTTCGGATATACGCTACGCCCAGTGCTGGGAAGACGCCGACATCCTTGTCGAAGCTCTGAATATTCAGCCCGGTGACACATGCCTTTCCATAGCGTCGGCCGGAGACAACGCCCTGGCGCTCCTCACAAAGTCTCCCGCAAAGGTGGTCGCGCTCGACCTCAGCCCGGCCCAGCTTGCATGCCTTGAGCTGCGTGTCGCGGCCTATCGCGTGTTGACGCATCCTGAGCTTTTACAGTTGATCGGTTCACAGCCAAGCCGCCGCCGGCTGGAATTGTATGCCCGATGCAAGCCGGAACTCTGCCCGGCCACGGCGGCCTTCTGGGACGCCCGGCCCGACGCCGTCACAGCCGGTATCGGCTCAGCCGGCAAGTTCGAGCGCTACTTCGCCCTGTTCAGAACGAAAGTGCTGCCCATTGTCCATTCGCGTGGGCGCATCGACGCCCTCCTTCGCGGCGGCTCTCCCACGCAGCGCGAGGCATTTTACGACGGCCACTGGGACACGCCGCGCTGGCGCGGGCTTTTCCGCATATTCTTCTCACGCACCGTCATGGGCAAACTCGGCCGCTCGCCAAGTTTCTTCAAATATGTTCAGGGCGATGTTGCCGGACCGATCAAAAATCGGGTTCATCATGCCCTTACAACGCTCAATCCGGCAGACAATCCCTACCTGCAGTGGATATTGAAGGGAACACACGCGACTGCTCTCCCGATGGCCCTGCGCCGGGAGCACTTCGAGACGATACGGGCTAACCTCGATCGCATCGAATGGCATCATGCATCGATCGAAGAATATCTCGATACCGTTCCCGATCATTCGATCGATCGCTTTAACCTGAGCGACATCTTCGAATACATGTCCCCGGAAATAACGGAAGAATTGCTGGCGCGCATTGCTCTGGCAGCCCGATCCGGGGGGCGACTCGCGTACTGGAATATGCTTGCTCCACGAAGCCGTCCGGAGTCGTTGTCGAATCGATTGCGCCCGCTCGCCGATCTTTCGCAGCGTCTCCACCTGCAAGACAAAGCCTTCTTCTACAGCGCATTCGTGGTCGAGGAGGTCGTGTGATCCCGGCTCATCCTCCCTCGCCATTTATCGGTCTTGCGCTCGTCCCCACCGTGCTGCTCACATTGATGTTGACCGTGCGGGCGCTGCAAAAGCGCAGCTTGCTGGATGCCGAGCTTGCCCGCAAGATGGTGCACACCGGTATGGGCCTGGTGGCGTTGTCGTTCCCGTTTCTCTTCAGAGACACCTGGCCTGTGATCACCCTCGCCGGCCTCTCGATCGTATTGCTGTTGGGTGTAAAGCTCGCAGGGCCGCTTAAAAAGCAGCTTGGCGGCGTTCTTGGCTCGGTCGAACGGCAATCCTACGGCGAAGTCTACTTTCCCCTAGCCGTGGCTGTGCTGTTTGCCGCGACACATGGGCGCCCTATCCTCTATATCGTTCCCGTGCTGATCCTGGCATTCGGAGATGCCGCAGCCGCTCTGATCGGTGTGCGATACGGCCGGAACAAGTACGAATCAACAGACGGTGTTAAGAGCGCGGAGGGATCGCTGACGTTCTTCACGGTAACGTTTCTCGTAGTCCATGTGCCACTGCTGCTGCTCACCACGATCGGCCGCGCCGAGTGCCTTCTCATCGGACTGATTATGGCCCTGCTGGTCATGGAGCTGGAAGCCATTGCCTGGAACGGTCTGGACAACCTGTTCATTCCGCTCGGGGCATACGCCTTGCTGCACGCGTTCGTCCAGTTATCCGCAGACGATTTGCTGGTGCGCCTCGGGGTTGCCGCAATCTGGATCGCAGCCGCCATCGCCATTCGCCGCTGGACGACGCTAAACACCGGGGCGCTGATCGGCGTGGCGGTTCTTGGATACATCTGCTGGGCCGTAGGAGGTTTGACATGGCTCGTCGCCCCGCTGACGGTGCTGCTATCCTATTCCTTATTCTCCCCACGCAATACGGATAGCCGGCATCGCACACACACAGTCCATTCCGTACTGAGCGTCGGAGCGGTCGGATTCATCTGGCTATTCGCCGAGTCGACAGCACATGTCGGCAGCCTCTTCTATCCATATACGATCTCTTATGCCGTGCAGTTCGCCGTGATCCTCATTGCCCGCTGGCGGCACTGGAGCAACGCGCCGGTGGACTTCGGACGCATCGCCATGTGTATCGTAATTTCCTGGCTGCTGCTCGGTTTGCCATACGTTCTTCTCGACCGGCAGGCAAGCACCCACTGGGCAAGGATGGCATTGATGCTCGCCATCATCGCGGCAGGCGCAGCCGTATTTATCCGCGCAGAAGCAGGTCATCAGGCCGAGCCGACAGACTCTCGGCGTCTATGGCGTCAGGCCATTATTGCCGCGGCCGGATCGTGCCTGGGCGCACTATGTTATATCGGAGCGTAGTACCCCATGACTAGCATGCAAATTATCAAGCAAGACCTCGAACGCCACCATCCTGACGAACATTGGGTCGTTCAGGGCGAAGACGGCGCTGCAGCCGCGAGCGGCTCGATCTGGTGGAAAAATACCCCGGCGCTGCCTGAAGGCCACGCGCTTCATGGGCAACGGCTTGGAGTAATCGGGCATTACGACGCCACTCAGGGCGAAGCAGCCCATCTATTGCTCGATCATCTCTGCAGCCGCCTCAAAGCGCAAGGCTGCGATCTGGCTATCGGACCGATGGACGGCAACACCTGGAGACGCTACCGGTTTATCACGGAGCGCGGCGAGGTGCCGCCGTTTTTCCTTGAGCCGGATAATCCTGATGATTATCCCCTGCAGTGGCAGGCGGCAGGTTTTGAGCCGCTTGCCGGTTACACATCGGGCGCAACGACCGACCTTAACCGTACCGATCCGCGTCTTGCCCGTGTGCGTGAACGGCTGGCGACAGCCGGGGTTGCCCTTCGCCCCATTGATCCGGACGATTTCGATGCCGAACTTGGCCGGATCTTCGACCTGTCTTTGATCGGCTTTCGCGGCAACTTTCTCTACACGCCAATCGATCAAGACGAATTCCTTGCTATGTATCGGGCCATAAAGCCCTATGTGCGCCCGGAGTTGACGGTCATAGCTGAGCAGCACACCACGTCGGGGAAGACGCCGGCAGGCTTCCTATTCGCTGTGCCAAATCTAACGAAAGCCGTTCCGGATGAGATGATCATCAAGACGGTGGCCGTATTGCCTGGCCGCGCCTATGCAGGCCTCGGCGCGCTAATGGTTGAGGAGTGTCATAAGACGGCGTATAGAATGGGTTACCGCCGCGCAATCCACGCGCTCATGTATGACGGCAACGAGTCACGGAATATCAGCAGCCACTACGGTGAGACGATCCGCCGGTATACGCTCTTCGCCAGGCGTCTCGACCAATGACTGACAACGCCAACATCGCCCTGATCCTGCAGAGGCAGGCGCAAATCCGGCCGGAACAGCCGGCCATTATCGACACATTTCACGGAAAGCCGCGTATAACATCGTTCGCGGAATTGACGGCTCATACGGGCCGGGCCGTCACCTTGCTGGAACGCTTCAATCTGCCGCCCGGCTCGCCCGTGCTGGTTTTCCAGCCGATGTCTCTGGAACTCTATGTGGCATTGATCGCCCTTTTCCAGTGTGGCCTCGTCGCCATGTTCCTGGACCCGAGCGCGGGGCGCGAACATATCGATCAATGCTGCTCCATGACGCCCCCTGCCCTGTTCATCGGCTCCCCGCGCGCCCATCTGCTGCGACTACTATCCGGCTCTGTCCGGCGCATCCCGGCAAAGATCGTCATCGGCTCCTGGCTCCCCGGAGCGACATCCTGGCAAGCAACGGACGGTCTCACACAATCTCCAGCAGTATTCAGCGCCTCCGCAGACTCTCCGGCGCTGCTCACATTCACAAGCGGCAGCACCGGCCGGCCAAAGGCCGCGCTGCGGACACACGGCTTCCTGACGGCGCAGCAGCGAGCCCTGGAGCATGCGCTCGATCTGCAGCCCGGAGCATCCGACCTCACGACGCTTCCGATCTTTGTGCTCTCAAATCTTGCCGCCGGCGTAACCAGCGTCATTCCCGATGCCGACCTGCGAAAGCCGGGCGCGATCGACGCCGCTCCGGTTCTGGCTCAGATAGAGCGGCACAAGCCGTCTACCGCCTGCGCATCGCCCGCTTTTTTCGAACGGATCTGCGCCTACTGTCATGAGCACAATTACTCCATTAAACCACTGCAGCGTATCTTTACCGGCGGCGCTCCGGTCTTCCCACGCCTGATGGATAATTTGAAGCGCGCCGCTCCATCCGCCGAGGTCATTGCCGTGTACGGCTCTACCGAAGCCGAACCGATCGCGCATATTGAGCTTTCAGCTATCACCAATGTAGACCGCGCTGCGATGATCGAGGGCAAGGGCCTTTTGACAGGAGAATGCGTTGATGATATCGATCTTGCCATTCTGCCGATGCAGTGGGGAAAGCCAATTGGGCCTTACACCGCGCAGGACTTCGACAGCCTCAAGTTAGGAGTTAATGCGCCGGGAGAGATTGTCGTTGCGGGTGACCATGTATTGCCGGGGTACGTGAACGGAGAGGGAGACAGCGAAACGAAGTTTCGCGTGGCGGGCCGTGTATGGCACCGCACAGGCGATGCCGGTTATCGTGATACGCAGCAGCGTATATGGCTTCTCGGCCGGTGCAGCGCCCGCATTGAGGACAATAGAGGCGAGATCTATCCTTTCGCGGTGGAATGCGCGGCGCTAGAAGATACAGCAGTTCATCGCGCGGCCCTGGTTGCGCGCAAGGGAAAGAGGTTGCTCGTGATCGAGCCCGTCATGGGACAGAAGCCGGAACATGCGGCCCTGAGAAACCGGCTGTCCTGGGCAAATCTCGATGATATCGTCGTTATCCCCAGGATCCCCGTAGACAAGCGGCATAACGCAAAAGTGGACTATCCCGCTCTTGATCGCTTGCTGGCCCGGCAATCGAAGTAATTCAAGCACTCGGCAGATTTCGCCTTAAACGTAAGGCAACCTGCCGTTCTGATGGTTTGCACATTGCGACCGAGGCAATTATTCCACATTCAGCATCCAAAACACTATTATTTTCTTGACTCTCGCCGGGGACTTGTGTAAAACTAAGATAGGTAGCTACAGGTGTAATTTTTAGGATCAGGGATCGTGGCGAGGTTACGGGCATTATTTGTTCTATCTCCTCAGTCACCCTTTATGGAAGTCCCGGTTCAAGCGATACGACAAGGGAACCGCTACCTCATTCAAGGAGATAAGTATGAATACCGCCCGTACCGCCGTTATGTCTGCGGCCGTACTGACAGCACTCGTCACCGCCCCCGCATTTGCGTCAACACCGAATTTCTCGGGCCTCGCCGGCGTTTATAACACCGGCGCATCCAGCGCGAATAACAGCGCTCCCACTCAGTTTGCCGATCAGGCGCAGGATACATATTGGACGGTATCCGGCCCCGGCCTCACTGGCGCTCAGACGGCTTACGTCACCGATACCAGCAGCTATCCTTTCCCGGCCTGGCCTGCCGACACTGCGGAATCCAAGTGGATATCCCCGCAGCCCACTTACGGCAACCATGAGCACGATCAGCACGATCCGAGCACCTTCACCTACACGACAACGTTCTCGGTGCTGTCGGGATACAATGCATCGCTCGGAACGATTGCAGGGGCCTTTGCGGCCGACAACCATGTCTCGGCGATCACACTCAATGGCGTCACACATGCAATTGACCCCACCACGAACGACTATCACAATTTCACGAACTTCTCGTTCACCGGTCTGCAGTCGGGCACAAACACCCTGTCTTTCACCGTTATTAATGACGATGACGGCGCTGACAACCCGACCGGCATTAACGTCAAGTTCGACGGCGCTCTGAGCAATGCAGCCCCCACGCCCGAAGGCTCGACAATGCTTTCGATGGTTCTGCTGACTGCCGGCGGCCTCTTCCTCGTGATGAAGGGCCGCAAGCGCACGGCTCCGTCCGCGGCGTAATCGCACTTCCATAAGCAAACGACCTGTATAAAATCAGCCTTCCGTCTCAGTTGAGACGGAAGGCTGATTTTATGTAAACGTCAGGCAAGTTACCATAACAAGGAGGTATATGCTTCGGTGGCGAACATTCTTCCATATCTTAACGCAAATCTACAATTATTTTCTTGACTCCTGACGATAACTATGTAAAACTAAGATAGGTAGCTTTAGTTATATTTTTACGGATTAGGGATAGCGGCAAGGAAACAGGTGAACTTTAATCGTTTCTGAACCGCCCTTCAAGGAAGTCCCGGTTCAAGCGATAAGCAAGGGATCCGCTACCTCATTCAAGGAGATCAAGTATGTTTACGACCCGTACCGCCGTTATGTCTGCGGCCGTACTGACCGCAATAATCAGCGCGCCCGCATCCGCGTCCACCAACTTTTCCGGTCTTGCCAACGTTTACAACACCGGCGCATCCAGCCCTAACAGCAGCGCGCCTTCTCAGCTTGCAGATGAGGCTGCCGACACGGCCTGGACTGTCTCCGGCCCCGGCCTCAGCGGAACGCAGTCGACTTACGTCACCAACAGCAGCACGTTCCCGTTCCCTTACTGGCAGCCCAACACCAGCGAGTCCAAGTGGATCTCGCCGCAGGCCAATTATGATGGCTTAAAATCCGACGCTGTTGGCTCATATACTTTTACAACGACATTTGATGTCCTGCAGGGTTACGACCCCACCAATGGAAAGATCGCCGGGTATTTCTCTGACGACAACCAGGTGACAGCCATTACCCTGAACGGCGTGACTCACACCGTTACGAGCGACCCGGGCTTCCCGAACTTCACAAGCTTCGCGTTGACAGGCCTGCAGTCAGGCACCAACACGCTCAGCTTCACTGTCACGAACGCTGGTCCTGATCAGGCCGGCAACCCGGTTGGTCTGAACGTCAAGTTCGACGGCGCTCTGAGCAACGCGGCCCCCACGCCCGAAGGTTCGACGCTCCTTTCGATGGTTCTGCTGACCGCCGGCGGCGGACTCTTCCTCGTGATGAAGGGCCGCAAGCGCGTAACTGCTACCGCTGCCTAATCACATCGGCGATTTAGCCTAGAAGCCGGTCCACTGCCTCGATTGAGGGAGCGGGCCGGCTTCGTGTCATCTCAGACATCTCTACTCCTGTGTCCTCCGATTAGCAGCAACCCCTCAAAGGGTAGTATAATAGCTTGACCGTCAGCGACCTAAATGGCAACGCCACGTGCCAAACTTATTTCAGCGCCGGTGGGGATGATAATGCGCAAGCGTCCCACATTGCCCGAGCGCCCAAGGAACATTCTGCAATGACTTACTGCTTAGGGATCGTAACCAGAGAAGGCCTTGTCATGGCTTCAGACTCGCGCTCCAACTCCGGTTACGACCAGGTGAACGTTTGCCGTAAAATGACCACGTTCATCAAATCGGGTGAGAGGACATTCATTCTCCTGACCAGCGGCAGCCTGTCGCTCAGCCAATCAATTGTGACCCTCCTGCAGCGCGACTTCGATCTCGGTCTTGGTCTGGCTGCGGCGCCATCCATGTATGACGCCGCTCGAGTCATCGGCGATCAAATTCGCTTCATATCGGATGTCGACCGCGTGGCCCTGGAACGCGACGATTTCCGCTTTAATGTGCACTTTATCCTCGGCGGCCAGATCGGCGACGAGCCACACGATCTGTACCTGATCTATCCGCAGGGCAATCCGCTGCGAGCCACCCGTGATACGCCGTTCCTGCAGATCGGCGAGCACAAATACGGCCGCCCGATTCTCGTCCGCGGAATCAGCTATGAGACGACATCTCTGGCGGAAGCGGCAAAGTACGCCATCATTTCAATGGACTCCACCATACGTTCCAACGTGACGGTAGGCCTGCCGCTTGACCTTGTTCTCTACAAAACCGGAGAGCTCGACATCACGTGCCAGCGCCGCCTCACCGAAAACGACCCGGACTACGCCCGCATGCACCAGCAATGGGATCTTGCCCTGCGCAAGTCCGTCCATGCGCTACCGGAAGTCGACTTCGAGACGTTCGGTCAGAAGGCGCCAGGAACCTAACCCCCAAAGAGACAGGCGGTTAAGTGCCCACAAGTGGGCACTTAGCCGCCAGGGCAAAGATCGCCAGGGCAAAGATCGCCAGGGCAAAGATCGCCAGGGCAAAGATCGCCAGGGCAAAGATCGCCAGGGCAAAGATCGCCAGGGCAAAGACCAGCTATCGGTATTTCCGTTTCCTACACCGCCAGATATTCCTTAACTACGCTCTCGTTGAACTCTGCGATCGGGCCGTGGGCCACGATCTCGCCCGTTTCCATGACGTAGTATTGATCTGCGACGGTAAGGGCAAAGTCAAGGAATTGCTCGACCAGGAGAATGGAGAGGCCGCCGCTGCGGCCCAGTGTGAGGATGAGATTCTCGATCTCGTGCATGATGGAGGGCTGAATGCCCTCGGTAGGTTCATCGAGGACAAGAAGCGACGGCTTTCTTATCAGCACACGCCCGATGGCAAGCTGCTGCTGCTGGCCTCCGGACAGCATGCCCGCCATGCGTTTCCGCATTTGCTTGAGCACGGGGAACGTGGTAAACACTTCTTCAAGACTGTCGGGGGAGCCTTTCGGCAACGCTTCCAGGCCCATCAGCAGGTTTTCCTGGACCGAGAGAAACGGAAAAATTCCGCGTCCCTGTGGAACGTATCCTATGCCTGCCCTGGCGCGCTGGTGAGGCAGAGAGCGCGTTATATCCTGACCGTCCAGGATGATCCGCCCCTGGCGAGGCTTAAGCACTCCCATAACCGCCTTGAGAAGGGTCGTCTTCCCCACCCCATTGCGTCCCATTAAACATACGACCTGCCCCTTTGGGATTGCAAGGGTGACATCGTTCAGCACCCGGCTCTCGCCGTAATTGACGCACAGATCGTCGATCGTCATCATCATATCTGTCATGTCTTACTCCTGCGATGATCAGTGCGCCCGCTCCGGGGCCCTTCCAAGATAGACCTCGATCACTTGCGGGTCATTCTGAACCTGCTCAACAGGCCCCTCACACAGCAGCTTGCCCATATGGAGGACCGTGACGACATTGGAATACTTGCGAACGAACTCCATGTCGTGCTCCACAACCATGACGGTTCGCTCACGGGCAAGCTCCTTCAGCAACTCGCCTGTGCGATCCCGCTCTTTTCGCGTCATTCCGGCAACCGGCTCATCAAGTAAAAGAAGCTTGGGGTCCTGGATCAGCAGCATACCGATCTCAAGCCACTGTTTTTCGCCATGCGCCATGACGCCGCCACGTTCATTGGCGCGCGATTCCAGACCGATCATCTTCAGCATCTCATGCACACGGTCTTTCTGCGAAGACTTGAGCGGCCTCGTTAACCGAGCTGTTCCGTCTACACGGCTAAGCGCGGCCTCCAGGTTTTCCCATGCCGTCAGGCTGCTGAAGACCGTTGGGGTCTGAAACTTACGTCCGATCCCTGCGCGCACTCGCTTATATTCAGGCCAGCGCTTCATGTCCTGGCCGCCATCATAAAGGACGCGACCGACACCGGGCTTCGTCTTGCCGGTCATGATGTCCAGCAGGGTCGTCTTGCCCGCGCCGTTCGGCCCGATCAGAAACCGCAGTTCATTCTGCTTCAGGCTGAAAGTGAGACCATCAAGAGCACGAAAGCCGTCGAAGGATACTGTTACATCCTGCACTTCAATGATATTTCCAGGGTCACTCATGCCGCTTCTACACCTTCCTCGCGTTCCACTGCAACTTTGATGGGCGTTTCCTTAGACGGGCCGCCTCGCTTTCGCCCGATCTTGTCCATCAGCATCTGAATGCTTCCCACAATGCCTTGCGGGAACAGCAGTACGGAACCGATGAAGATCGCGCCCATGAAATACTGCCATGTATCCGGGAAATCGGTGCTGTATTTGCTTTTGCCCCAGTTCACAAGCAGCGCGCCGATGATCGGTCCGAGGAGTGTTCCCCGGCCGCCAAGAGCAACCCATATGACCATTTCAACAGACGGCGCCACATCCATCGCCGATGGTGAAATAATGCCGACCTGAGGCACGAACAACGCGCCGGCCACGCCGGCGATCCCTGCAGAGAGCGCAAAGACCAGCGTCTTCAACACAACAGGATCATATCCGAGAAACCGCACGCGATTCTCGTTATCACGCATAGCCACCAGGAGACGGCCGAAGCGCGAGCGGGTCAATCCCCGGCACATCAAATAAACCAGGCCCAGGGCAATCACAGTCGCCACATAAAGCGTTTTCTGTGTTCCCTGGTCATTGAGCGAATAGCCAAAAATCGTTGAAAGGTCGGTTATTCCGTTTGTGCCGCCTGTAATGGCCTGCTGCCCCACAAACAGGATCATCCCGATCAGCGTCAAAGCCTGCGTGATGATGGAGAAGTAAACCCCCTGAACGCGGCTGCGAAAGATCAAGAAGCCGATTATGCTCGCAATCAGCATCGGCGCGATTACGGCTGCAGCCAGCGCAAACACCGGAGAATGGAACGGCTGCCAGAATGCCGGGAGCGCCGTTGCGCCGCTCCAGTCCATAAAGTCCGGCAGATGTTTGCCGGATGCTTCAAGCTTCAAATACATTGCAAAGGCATAACCGCCGATAGCGAAGAACAACCCCTGGCCGAGGCACAGCATGCCTCCATATCCCCAGATAAGGTCGAGACTGACTGCGACGATCGCGTAAGTCAGGAACTTGCCCATCAGATTGAGGGTGAAGACATCCAGACCCAGCGGCGCGACGACGAGCAGCAGCAGGGCAGATATGCCGAATGCGGCCCAGAAGCCCAGGGCGCTGCGGAGTGATTTCTTTCTTTCCATGCTCTAACTCCTCAAGACCTGGATCGGACGGCCGCGAGACCCGCCGGCTTCCACTGCAGAAATCCAATGACCAGGGCAAGCACAAGCACCTTGCCGAGCGAAGCTGTGGTGCCCATCTCCAAAAATGTATTGCCCACACCAATGATGAGCGCCGCCATAATCGCTCCCGGCAGGCGTCCGACGCCGCCGAGCACCACGACAATAAAGGCATCCACGATATAGTGCGTGCCAAGCGATGGGCCGATCGGGCCGATAAGGGTCAGCGCGCCACCGGCAACGCCCGCCAATCCCGCCCCAAGCGCAAACGTCGCCGTGTCCACACGCCGCGACGCCACTCCCAGGCATGCCGCCATCTCGCGGTTCTGCATCGTAGCTCGCAGGCGCCGCCCTGCCGTCGTTCGGTTCAAGTAGAAGTAGATCGCCCCCACAGCCACAGCCGCAAGGATGATGATGAAGAGACGCTTGTAGGGAAAAACCAGGTCGGCAGTCAAATGCCAGGCTCCATTCAGCCAGTCCGGGCTGATAACCTGAACGTTCGGAGCGCCGAAGATCGAACGTGCGCCTTGCTGCAGGACCAATCCTACTCCCCAAGTCGCAAGCAGGGTATCGAGGGGTCTCCCATACAGGAATCGGATTAAGCCGACCTCGAGGATCGCGCCCATTATCGCGGTCACGATAAATGCCGCCGGCAGCGCCAGCAGGAACCATAGCCCTCGGTCCGTTCCCCCAAGATGAGGCGCCATATTTTGCTGAAACACAAAAGTGGTGTAGGCGCCGATCATGATGAACTCGCCATGGGCCATGTTGATTACGTTCATGAGACCGAACGAGAAAACAAGCCCAAGCGAGATTAAGAGAAGGATGGACCCAAGGCTCACACCGTTAAAGACCTGGGATAGAAATTCGCTCACAGCAGTGAACTCCTTGCATTGACGAAACGGGACTTGCCTGGAGGCGCCAGATTTATCAGGCTCAGACTCATTGTCGCTGGCTCCCCTCCCCAACCCCTCCCCGGAGGAGAGGGGCAAGAGAAGAGATGTTTTCGAATACGATTCCTAAATCTGGCTCCCTCTCCTTCGGGGAGGGCTGGGGAGGGGAGGCTGCGACGACAATTTTCGCGAGCGTTACCCTAATTCGACGCCCCCAGAATGAGGGTTGGAGGCTTACGCCCCTCTTACTGAGCCAACCCCTTAGCCCACGCAATCTTCTTCAAGAACGGGTCGGGCTGGATCGGCTTGCCGGAGCCGCCAACTTCATCGATCAGGCCGTCGGCGCGGAACTTGCCGATTCGGGCGGTCTTCCAAGTGTGATGGTTCTCGCCGTCGATGGTGACAGTGCCTTCAGGAGCTTCAAACGTCACACCATCAGAAGCTTTGACGACATCGGCAACTGCCGTAGACTTCGCCTTCTCAACCATCTCTTTCCAGAGATAGACACCGAAGTAGCCGGCCTCAATCGGGTCATCCGTTACGCGATCCGCACCGTATTTGGCTTTGTAAGCGGCCACGAACTTTTCGTTCGCAGGGGTCTTCGTGGTCTGGAAGTAGTTCCAGGCGCACAGATGGCCGGCGATATTCGCCGGTCCAATGCCGCGGGCTTCTTCCTCGGCAACGCTCACGGAAAGTACGGGCATCTGATCTGCTGTAATGCCGGCATCCTTCAACTGCTTGAAGAAAGCCACATTACTGTCGCCATTGAGCGTGTTGAATACCGCATCCGGCTTGGCTGCCTTGATCTTGGCGATGATGGTACTGTATTCCGTTGCGCCGAGCGGCGTGTACTCCTCGCCGGAAAGCGTTCCACCCTCTGCGGCAAGCTGGGCTTTGATGATCTTGTTGGCCGTGCGCGGGAATACATAGTCCGAGCCGAGCAGGAAGATCTTCTTCTTGCCGGCCTTGAGCAAGTAGTCCACGCCGGGAACGATCTGTTCGGTGGGCTCGGCGCCCGTGTAGAAGATATTCGGCGACGACTCCAATCCTTCATACTGGACGGGGTAGAACAAGAGGCCGTTATCTTTCTCGAACACCGGCTTCACAGCTTTGCGGCTGGCACTGGTCCAGCATCCGAACACGACAGCGACCTTGTCCTGCTCCAGCAGTTTCTTGGCCTTTTCCGCAAAAGTCGGCCAGTCGCTTGCGCCGTCTTCAGACACGGGCTCGATTTGCTTGCCCATGACACCGCCAGCCTTGTTGATCTCGTCGATCGCCATCATTTCGGCGTCTTTGACGCTTACTTCGCTAATCGACATCGTGCCGCTCAGCGAGTGCAGTATGCCGACCTTGATCGTGTCTCCGCCTGCTGCCGGCGCAGCGGCTCCACCCGGCGCGGCGGGAGTAGCCACGTCTTCCTTCTTGCTGCAACCAGCAACGACTACCAGCCCCAGGGCCGCGATGACCCCTGGAATCAAACGTGAACGCATCCTATTCTCCTTGAGTTAAAACGTGAAGATACCGGCAACCAGTGCAGCATTCTGATCTGACTTGGTGATGTTGCCGTCGGAATCGACAAAGCCGAAAAGCGACGCATTATTGCTGTGATCGTGGCGGAATTCGTAGCGGACCGTAAAGTTCGACGCCACTTTCTGCTCGAAGGTCGCAGTCTCTTCATCCGCACGGAAGCTACTGGTAGAAGATGGGAAACCGGAAACATCCTCAGTGTGCTTTGCGAGCGCGGAGTACCGCAGCGCGATGGCGTTCTTGGAGTCTAATTGCTGGCGATAATAGAAACCATATCCATCACCACGAAGGTTGTAAAGACCACCTTTGTCTTTATCTTTTCGATAGACATATTCGCCCGCAAGCGTAATTTTGGGAGTCACGTGGTACGTCAGCCAGTTATCCCAGAGAATGACATCCTCATTTCCCTTGCCAAGCGGTCCGCCCAGTTTGTCGCGCCCCACGCCGACTGCGGGGATGTAGTTGAGCTTGCCGTCGGGGCTGGTGTAATTCAATCGAAGGATAAAGTCCTTGTGATTGTTGTCTTCCTGTATGCCTGATGTGGCAGTCTCTTCCAGGTCGTTGACGACAAATGCCGATACCGCGAGGTTTTTGAACGGAACCGTGGCGCGGATGCCACCGAGGTAGTTTGGAACGAGGTATGTCGCTAGGGTCAGCGTGTAGTTGTAATTCAGGATGGCTTCGGTCGTGTCGTAGCCGTACGGCGAAAGGAACTTGCCGGCGTCAACTGTTATGCCGCCCTTAGAAGCATATGTCCCGTAAATCTGCGCCAGGTTCTTGTATTTTTCTTCACCACCTCCAGGAGCAATGTCGCGATCCGCGGCGTCGCCGGTTGCCAGGCTGACTTTAAACCCGAACTCGCCGGGCTTGGCCGCATGGGCAATGTCAACCCAGGCCAGCCTTACTGTAGGAGTATTGTGACGAAAAGCATAGATGCGTCCGGTAATATCAGTGGTGTCTTTGGGGTTCTCGAATTGGTACTGGTAGTACCCATCGATCTCGCCGGACACCGAGATCATCGGGGCAGGCGCAACGGGCGTTTCTTTGGGCGCAGGCGCTTCAGGGGCCGGCGTTGATGGCGCGGGGGTGGTAACGGTAGGAGTTCCGGCATCAGGATCGGCAAAAGCCGTGTTCGCTGCGCTGCCGAGCGCTACGACAATTGCGCCGGCTAAAAGAGCGGTCGTCTTGCGGAAAGACGGCTGCATAGGTGCATGTTCCTCCAGGTGTATTTTGCGCCACATACATGTGGCTTTTAGAGAAAAGCAGCGATGCCGGGGACGCCTCTGCGCGCCAACATTTGGGTGACAGAGACAGAAAAAGAGGCAGGCGAAAATCGCCTGCCTCTTTCACAGAGTGTGTCTGATGCGCTACACCGCGCACTAAACTTACACGCGAACTGTACCCGCGTGATCACATCACTGTCAAGCGAACTCGACAATATATTTAGTGGCCGGGTCAATATATTTCAGGATCTTTTGAGACTCCACTATTGAACAGTCAAACAGGTTAGTCGCTGAGGATCAGGAGGAGAGAGCGCCAGAACGGCTCGACGGATGCGAACAGAATATGCTCCGTAGTCCGATGGGCATCGCGGATGTCGGGTCCGAACGATACCGCTTCAAGCCCCGGAAGCTGCGCCGCGATCACACCGCACTCCAAACCTGCATGAACGACTTCGATTTCAGGCGCCTTGCCGACGGTTGCCTCTAAAGCCTTGCTCGTGGCGGTCAACAGCGGAGATCCGCCTGTGGGAGGCCAGCCCGGATAACCGGATTCACGATGGCAGGATCCGTTAACGGCCTGCGCCATCTGCTGCAGAGCATCCTCTAACTGGTCCAGATCGCCTTCAAGGAAACTACGTGTGCTCACAGCGACCGTCACTTCGCTTCCTGCGCTCTGTACGACGGCCAAATTTTGTGACGTCTGCACCTTGCCCTCAAACTCCAGGGACATTGCCACGACGCCCGTAGGGATTTCTTCGAGCAGTGAGAGCACACGATTCGCGTCTTCTATCGTCCAGCATGACGCGGGCGCCGATGCAGGCGTTGCGCTCAGCTTGAGATCGGGCTCCCCCTCTCCCCATGCTTCATGGAGCGAGATCGACGTGTCACTGACGATTCGTTTGAGATTTGCGGCATCTTCCGCGGAGACGATCAGTTGCGCAGCAGCCGCTGCGGGAATGGCGTTGCGCGCTTCGCCTCCGGAGATGGCTGCCAGCCTCCAATCGATCCCGGCGGCATTGATGGCGGACAGCAAATGGGTGAGAAGCTTGATGGAATTGGCGCGGCCCGTTGCGATCTCGACGCCGCTGTGCCCGCCTCGCAAACCGCTCAGGCTGATGTCGAAGGCTGCATAGCCGGCCGTGGTATCCTCAGGCGTAACCGGAATGGTGACGGCATAAGTCCGTCCTCCGGCGCATCCGATGGTAATGACACCGAGGTCCTCACTGTCGAGGTTGATCAAGCGACGGCCGGACAGCGCTGCGGCATCGATTTCCGCCGCCCCCAGCAGACCGATCTCCTCCTCAATGGTAAACAGCAGTTCGAGCGGGCCATGGTCCAGGTTCGGTGTAGTAATCAGCGCAAGCATCGCGGCGACGCCAATCCCATTATCCGCGCCGAGTGTCGTTCCGCTGCCGTAGATCGCGTCTCCCTCGCGCCGGGGCACAATGGGATCGCGCAGGCCGTCGTACGTTGGACTTTGCGCCGGATTCAGCACCATATCAAGGTGCGACTGCACGATCACGACAGCCTTCTCTGCCCGGCCGGCAGTTGCCGGGACATATACCACCACATTGCCGCGCGGATCTCCAGCCGATTTAAGACCGGCGTCCGCGGCAACCTTCAGCACATAGTCCCGAGCTGCGGCTTCGTGCTTCGATCCGCGGGGAATACCGTTCAATGCATCGAAATGCCGCCATATCTCTGCCGGCTCCAGTCCCTCATAAGCTTCGTTCATCACACCTCCGATGTTCTGCGTCGATTGTCTGCCTGATCATACCCCGAGGGCGCAGGCGCTAAAATACATATTTTATGTATCTTCCAATGAAACAGACACCGGCTCGGCTGGAAGCAGGGAAAGCGACATTAAAGCGGGAACGTATAGGACTGTGAATTCAGTCCTCCTCTCCGTAAAAGATCTTGCCGTTCGCGCCGGCGAGATAGTCATTCAAAGAAGCATCTCGCTCGATTTGCACCCCGGCGAACTGGTGGCTGTCACGGGGCCATCCGGTTCAGGCAAGACTACCCTTCTCCGCACTATCGCCGGTCTGCAGGACCCTGCGGACGGTACGATCGAGCTGGAAGGCAAGGCTCCTGGCGAGTGGGGCTGGCCTGCATTCCGCCGTAAGTTATTGCTCGTGGCTCAGCAGCCGGCTCTCTTCGATCAGAGCGTTGCGGACAATCTGCGGCGGCCTTTCGAGTATCGTTCATCTCAGTCCGCGTTTCCCGCAGAGAGAGCGCGTGAAATGCTGGATCAGCTAGAGGTCGGAGCGGACCGCATGGAACAGGGCGCTAAAACCCTCTCGATCGGACAACAACAACGTGTCTCCCTGATACGAGCCCTTCTGCTTGAGCCGGCCGTAGTATGCCTGGACGAACCCACGAGCGCTCTGGATGCGGCTTCGACGGAACTGGTCGAAAACTTGATCAGTGAGGAGGCGTCAAGGCGCGGATTGGCGGCATTGATCGTGACACACAACGAACAGCAAGCCACACGATGGTGCAGCCGCAGGTTCGTCATTCCGGCAGCGCAAGGCCGAAAGGACGGCAAGCAGACACAAGGCGGCGCAGCATGAATTCCGTGCAGTATCTCGGTCCCTGGCAGATCGCAATCGCCAGTTCCCTCGTCGTGTTCTGTGCCGTCGTCAGCATCGTTTTGAAGCTGCGCCTTGAGCGGCAACTCGCCGTGGCCGCCATGCGCACCGTGGCCCAGCTGCTGCTGGTGGGATATGTCCTGAAGTATGTATTCCACGCCGGCAGTCCGCTGGTGATTGCTCTGGTGGTTTTCCTGATGGTTGCTTTTGCCGGACACGCCGCCGTAAGCAGAAGCAAATTCACCTACGGCGGAGCGATGGCGCATTCATTCGTCACGCTGGTGGCAAGCGGTCTTCTCACAACGTATATCGTCACGGCCGCCATCATACAGGTCCACCCATGGTATCGGCCGCAATATCTCATACCTCTGCTGGGAATGATCCTCGGCAACAGTCTTACCGGCATCTCCATTGCCCTCGATCAGCTGCTTGGAGATCTCACCGGACGGCGCGCCGAGATTGAGATGGAGCTATGCCATGGAGCGACGGCCTGGGAGGCGGCAAGGGATCCCCTGCGAGACGCAATCCGGCGTGGAATGATCCCAACGATCAACAGCATGCTCGTAGTCGGCATCGTCTCCCTTCCAGGCATGATGACCGGGCAAATCCTCGCCGGATCCGATCCTGTCGATGCCGTCAAGTATCAAATAGTGGTTATGTTTATGCTCGCGGCGGCAACTGCCCTCGGATGCATGAGCATATCGCTTCTGGCATATCGCACTCTCTTCAACTCGCGTCATCAACTCGTAAGCGCAAGTATTCTGCCTGGTAAGAAGTAGACTCTGTTAATATAGTCAGAAGCATTCACGCCGCCTGGCAGACAGTCACAAAATTACTAAACGGCGTTCTTGTCAGTTTGCTGAAATTTACAAACAGGACACACAATAAGGACTATAAATACCTTAAATAAAATTCGTCACTTCAATTGTCTTTGTTAGTATATTGTGTCACAATAGGAGGGCACAAGACCTTACTCCCTTACAGTTAATGTGAGAAAGTCTATCGCCGCAGGATCCAAGCGTAATGTCTATCATTCACGTTATGCCTCAAGTGACTTCCTTTTCAACACGTAGCTGGGCTATTAGCGCTATAGTTCTGAGCGCTATAGCAGTATTATTCAATGTAGCAGGCGTGCTGGTCACAGCGTTTGCGCATAGTCATGAAGGCACGTCCGTCGAAGCATTCCCGGCAACTCTCAGCATGTTGAGTATTGTCGTCGGAGGCATATTTATCTTCGGCGGCATAAACATCCTTCGAGGTTTGGAGTCTGGACGCGACATGCTGGAGCTCGCAGCCGCAGCCGGCATAATTTTGACATTGCTGCGTGTCGTATACGGCAGCATTCTGAGCAGAGGTCCGGAAGGTCTGCACCTTACACTGGATCAACTCGGACCGCAAACTCATCTGGAACTGCCCCATCTCCTGGGTCTTACTCACACAACTCCCCTGATTCACTCACTAGGCCTGGCAGGCGTGCTCGCATTCGTCCTCATCCAAATCGGATACTATGTCTCCCTCTACCGCCACATGGCCGTCTCCTAGACAGTTCTCAACTTCCCACGCAAACATAACATAATGGCCGTCGAAAGCGTGTAGAATTATGGTTGGAGGCCCGAAATGTCCACCCAATACCTGCACTATGACATTGATTTATTGTCGCTGTACCCCAATGCGCGTTTAGTCCCAGGTGTACAGCCACTCATCTTATGGATCGCAGAAAAAGGCGACAGCTTATACGCGATCGTAAACCAGCTTGCGCAACTCGACGAAAGCACGACGCCAATCTCGACGATAAGCGCAGAAGCCTTGAGCCGGGCGATTATAGTCATGGAATGCCAGGACGAAGACGAGAGATTTCGCGTGATCTCAATGTTCCGTGGAGAAGGCGATCCAGGTCCCCATGGTGGGACAGGAACTCCGGCGGGAAGGTGGCCACCATCGCCACGTGGTTCCGACAGCGCTGCTAGGGTTCTGGGCGAAGACTATGAAGCCCGAGATTGGAAGTGACTTTGGAGACTACATTCGAACTCGACCACAACCTTCTGGCAGCGGATGCCAGATTTGCAACCTTGGCGCACGAGCTTTTCAAACAGCCGCGAATCGATTCACAAGCTTCGTTCAATCAGTATTGCAGCACGGCATGTCATAGCTGGGACAAGCAATTCGGGAATGGTATAGGAACGACTACCAATACGTTTAGTGATCTGCTTGCGCAGATCGATCAAGGTGGTGAAGACGTCATCCAAACGCCATGGGGCGGCGTGGTCATTACACTGCACGAGCATCCAAAGGTCGAGAAGTACCTGGTGATTCGCAAAGGCGGTTATCTGGCGCTGGAGATGCATGCGGAAAAGGACGAGCACCTGGAAGTTCGGGAAGGCGCAGGGCTGATCCTATCCCGGAGTTCGACCGGACAGCCGCTTGTAGTTCAGGCGCTTGCCCCAGGGGATAAGTTCCACTTCGAACCGGGTATGGAGCACTGCATTATCGGCACAGAAAACCTGATGGTTTTCGAGCGCTCCACCGATCCCAAGGGAATGGATCAGGACCTGATCTTTATTTACGAGCCGGATTGAGGTGTATTTTTAGCAAGGAGTTTCTAGCCTGCCTGCTGAATAAGCGCATTGATATTGCTCAATAGATCCCAGGGAGGGATGTTTTGCTTGAGACATGGCAGGCCGAGATTCTTCACGACAAAATGGGCAGCGGTCGTACCAGCCCCTTGCTGATCAGTTGTTCCCGAGAGACAGTAAACGGACTTGAGCATCGTGAGTTTGTGGTGAAGGCTTTAGGCCTTCCGTAGATCATAGAATATAGACTGTTCTGCGAAGTGATGGGCCTTGTTATCGCTGAACGGTTGGGCGTATATGTGCCACCTCCAGCTCTAATTGACGTAGATCAACAGTTCTTGAATCTTAACCATGATAAATTTCGTCAAATTGGAGTATCCCCAAAAGTTGGTATCGCAGCAGGCTGCTCATATATGTCAGGGGCAATTCAACTTTCCATCGGCACTCAGCTCACTCCCGAGCAAGAAACCGATGCTGCATACATCTTCGCGACAGATATTGTTCTTCAAAATCCTGATCGGCTACCTCGAAATCCCAATCTAGCAATTCATGAACGCCGAATACTAGCGTTCGACTTTGAGAATGCATTCAGTTTTCTTCTGGCACTTTTCAGTGCACAGCAATCATGGGAATTATCAAAGCATGGTATAGCAAACCAACACTTCTTTTATGGAATATTGAAAGGAGGAGTAATAGATTGGCGCGACTTCTGCAGCAAGGTAGCACGATTGGACATGAATTATGTTCAGACTTGCATCGACAGCCTGCCATCAACTTGGACGGCTTATGCTACTAAGTTGATAAAACATATGAATTCCGTCATAATTAATGTAGAGAAACTTGAGATGGAGCTTCTCTGGAGCCACGCGTGATGAGACAAGAATACAGCTACATACTGGTTCATTACATCCATAGCCGGGCTGCGGGTGAAGCCTTAAACGTTGGGCTTGTAATGTATTGTAGAGAGGCAAAGTTTATTGCTTTCAATTTCGAATATAACTTCAGCCGGCTCAGCTGCGCGTTCCCAGACTTCGACGGAGATCAGCATCGCCGTACACTGAAACGGCTACAAATGGGACTAGAGGGCTTTGCCGACAAGCTTCATAAACCAGACCTTGGAATTTATGAGCCTCCCACAGATGCCAAAGCAGTCGTAGCCAGCTTGTGGCCGGATAAAGGGTTGAGCTATGCCTACGATGATATGCGTCTGGGATTGACCTCGAACCTTAGCTCTACGTTCGAACATCTTTATGATACGTTCGTATCCGCTAAAATTAAGGGCGATAAACACAAAGCTCGAACAGATGAGGAAGTTTGGACAGTTTACCGAGAGAGACTACGCCGCACTAAAGCAGATCAGGTACTCAGGCCTGAAAGAATCAGTACTGAGACTTTGGAAGTCGAGTATGACTTTACATTCCGCGACGATCACCTTAATGTGGTTCAGCCGCTAAATCTGGATTATGTTCGTGTCGAGGCCATGCAAGATAAAGCCACAAAATGGCTTGGTACAGCTATGGCCCTACAAGGATATGAAGATCTCGGCACTTTCTATCTCTTGCTCGGTAGGCCACAAAATCCCGCGCATATCGAAGCCTACGAAAAAGCGAAGAAAATCCTCAATAAAATGCCTATAGCGCATGAGATTTTCGAAGAAGAGCAAGCAGAGCAATTCGCAGAGGAGATTGCAGCTGTAATGAGAGAGCACAGTCTGCTAGCTGAATAGCCAACAAACTGGTCTCGTTACAATGAGACCAGTTTGTTGGCTATCTGTTATTCCAGAACCTTCTCAAACATATCGTATTCTTCGATGGCCCGCATTCCAGCGCGGACATAAAGCCGATCCGCGCCGGTAAGGCTTTGCGAATCTACGCCGAGACCGACGAATGGAAACTCACGGTCCCGAAATACGTTGAATGCATGATGCAGTAGAGCGAGCGCTATCCCCTGCCCTCGCCATGGCCTGCGAACACCGAGGCCGCGTATCCAGCCGCCTTCTGCCCGGCGGCTGCCAAGCGCTGCCGCAACGGGCGTATCGCCTTCCCAAACGAGCAGCCAGAGATCCGGATCGAATCCCGGCTTGCCGATGTACTCCGCCGACCAATCGTCAAACGGCCGTGAGACATGGCCCCACACGTCTTCAAACGTTTCCCGCATTACCTCGTATGCCACGTGATTATCCTGGCCGGGCCGAAAGCTGCGAACGATAATCCCATTCGGCCAAACCGGTTCCGGCGTTGGCTGATCCAACTCGATCTGCATGCGGTAATTGCGGCGCACATGGCTGTATCCCTCAGCCAAAAATAGAGCGGCGGCATCGGTTTCTGAGGCATAGATGTTCGCCCGCAGGCGTGCGGCCTCCGAACGGTCGCCTCGCATCTCGCGTACCCGGCTTTCCGCCCATCCCAGCATTGCCGCGCCGATATCGCGGCCGCGATGATTGGGATGCACATAGCCGTCGACAGGATACAAACCTTCGCCGGACGATTGAACTTCTTCGTAACCGGCAACGTTTCCATCTTCGTCGACGGCTACGACTGCATCCGTCTCAAGCGTAAATCCGGGAGTACTCCAGTAGTGCTCTATCTCTTCCTCTGTAACATCGGTTTCGCCCGTGATTTCCATGTCGCAGGCAATAAGCACGTTTGTTACAGCGGTCAGATCGCTGCTGTTCGGAGCGCGAAGCGTGTAGCCGGATGCGAGTGCCATGGTGAACAATGATCTCCTTGAACAGTCTAAAGTCCAATTCGTTATCGACCATTATAGCCGCACTGCTCAGGACCTGAATGCCAGGTTTTACACAGACTTTGTCGCGCCGCCGTCAAGATCGATAATGGAACCCTGAAGCCACGTGCCAGAAGGGCCAAGAACAAATGCTGCCAGGCTTGCGACATCCTCCGGCTCTCCGATGCGAACGATGTTGGCCTTGCGGACAAGCTCTTCCTCTCCCGTCGCTGGATCGAGTCCTGCAGTCACCAGCTGCTGGGTAAGCCGGTCCGTCCGAACAGAGCCCGGATTGATAGCATTTACGCGAACGCCGTCACGAATGCCAAGAGCTGCCAGTGACTTGGTAAACGTGATGAGTGCGCCATTCACCGATCCACCGATCGAGAACTCTGTCCCCGGGGTGCGCCCGCCAACGCCAATAATGTTCAAGACTGCCCCATTCGATTCCCGGAGTTTGGGCCATGCCGCCCGGCTCAGGCGCACGTATCCAAAGAACTTGAGGGCGAAACCATCTTCCCAATCCTGCTCGGACAGTTCCAGGAACTCGCCACGCTTGGTCGCGCCAGCATTGTTGACGATGATATCTACTCCGCCGAACTGCTCCGACGCAAACGTCACCAATGCCTCCGCAGCATCAGGTTCGCGCAAGTCCAGCGCTATCGCGGCGGCCTCACCGCCGCCTTGTATCTCGGTAACAGCAGTCTCGAGAAGCTCTTGATTGCGGGCGGCGAGTATGACCTTAGCGCCGTCCTGAGCCAGTCTGCCTGCGATGGCTCGGCCAATTCCGCGATTTGCGCCTGTAACGACGGCAACTTTGCCGCTCAGCGTCCCCATTTCCATTCACTCCTTACCTATTTTTTCGATACGATCCGCAGCCATGTTGTCGCAGTATCGATGTCGGCGCGTGTCAGACCATGCCCTGTGTTTTGGAATGCCACCGTAACGTCCGCGCCGGCTTCGCGAAGAAGCGACGCCAGCCGGTCTGTTTCCTCGGGCCGCACCAACGGATCGGTCCGGCCGGCGGCAAGCAGCACCGGAACGCCGCCAAGTGTAGGAAGTGGTTCGGGCCTGAACGGGACCATTGGGCGAAGCAGGACAGCTCCCGAAAGCAGTCCGGGATTACTCAACAAGAGACTTGCTCCGATATTCGCGCCGTTCGAGTAACCGACGGCGACGATATTGCCCGGATCAAAGCCGAGTGTCTTTGAAGACTCCGCAACGAACCCAGCCAGCTCCGCAGTGCGCTTGTGTAGGTCTTCGATGTCGAAGACACCTTCGGCAAGGCGACGAAAGAAGCGGGGAGCGCCGTTCTCCAGGACCTTGCCACGAACTCCCAGCAGATTGGCCTCCGGCGCCAGCGATTTCCCCATGCCGAGAAGATCTATCTCATTGCCCCCTGTGCCGTGAAGCAGAAGCAGTGTTGCAGCCTGCGCTGCATTGGGCGCAGACACGTATCGATATTTGAAATCCTGTATAGTGCTATCCATGTATCACTCCCTTGTGACCTTTGGCAATTTCAGCGGCGCTAGAGCCTGTACCAACTTTGCCCGATCAGATTCATATTGTTCAGGCAGCATCAAGTGCGTACCCAACTCTTCAAGCGGCTCATCGACAGTGAAGCCGGGGCCTTCGGTAGCGATCTCAAAGAGCACGCCCCCCGGCTCGCGGAAGTAAATGGAGTGAAAGTATGAGCGATCCATCACCGGTGTCAGGTCATGCCCGAGCCCCACAAGGTAGTCACGCCACGCAAGCAGCGCTTCATCGTTTGCAACACGGAATGCGATGTGGTGGACTGTTCCTGCTCCTTTGAGACCGTGAGCTACGCCTGGCCGATGAGCAATGTCTATGACGCTGCCTTTGCTGCCGTGCCCAAACCCATAACGTGTCCGGCCGCCGGATTGTTCGACTTCATGGAGCCCCATCACCTGGGTTAGAAGTTCAGCGGTGCGTTCGGGATGCTCAAACTCCAACGTTGCGCTGTGGATACCGCCGATCGCGTATTCCTCCGGCACGTCTCCCCCATCCCATCCCGCCGTGATCTGACGCCCCCTCTGAGAGACAAGTTCGATCGGCAGGCCGTCGGGATCATGAAACGCAAGGTATTCCTCGTCGAATCGGTTATTCGGACCGTCCACGTGAACTCCGGCACTATGAAGGCGCTCACGCCAGTAACCCATCGCATTTTCGGGAACTGAGAAAGACGTAATCGTAGCCTGCCCCGGTCCGGAACGTCCACGCGGAATGCCCGGTGACGGAAAGAACGTCAGGATCGTGCCGGGATGACCGTGGGCGTCGCCGAAGTAAAAGTGGTAGATATGCGGTTCGTCGAAATCGACGGTCAACTTGATCAAGCGCAGACCAAGAGTGTCGGTATAGAAATCGAGGTTGCGCTGTGGTTCAGCCGCCACTGCCGTAATGTGGTGCAGTCCGAGAATACGCTGGTCGTGGATGGGTTGCATAACAAGCTCCTTGTTCGCCTACTAAATATGAAATGAGGGAGGCAGCGAAAGCGTTCCCGAAGACCTGTTGACATCCGCGAATCGCGCCGCCATAATCAGCGGTGTTAAACAACATACCGCTGGGGGTGCCGGATTTGCCGGCTGAGAGTCTGCTTTGCAGTCAACCCCAAGAACCTGATCCGGATCATACCGGCGGAGGGAAGCGGCTGCACTCGGTTTTCTCACTTACAGGAGGCCGGCGCCCGCACCAGGGCGCCGGCCTCTTTGTTTTGAGGCCACTACGCAGCTAAGCATTGCAGCAATTCGTCACCCGGCGATTTGCCGCAGCGCATCCTAACCCAGATCCGTCGCAGAACAAAGGCAACAAAATTATGCTCGATTCTAAGACGACTAACGCAACCCAAAACACTAACGACTATCGCTTTCCGGCTTCTCGCAAAGTGTACTCCGAGGGCCGCCTTCACCCTGAAATCCGTGTGCCTCACCGCGAGATTGCCCTCTCTCCCACCCAGGGCCACAATGGCGGCCCATCACACGAGAACGCTCCGATCCGCGTATACGACACCAGCGGATTCTATACTGATTCGAATGTCGCAATCGATATTCATCAGGGCCTGCCGCGACTGCGAGATGCCTGGATTCGTTCACGGGGAACATATAAAGAGACCGATCCTTCCTATCGGCCAGTCGCAGGGCACAGCGATCCCAATCTCGCCATGCCCGTGCCGCGCAAGGTTCTTCGCGGTCAGGGCAATGTTACGCAGCTTCAATTTGCCCGCGGCGGCATTATTACCCCTGAGATGGAATATGTGGCCATTCGTGAGAACCAGGGACGCGACAGATCCGCAACCATCGGTCAGCATCCCGGCCAGAGCTACGGCGCAGCGATACCGGAAGTGATTACGCCTGAGTTCGTTCGCGATGAAGTCGCTCGCGGCCGGGCGATCATCCCGGCCAACATCAACCACCCGGAGCTTGAACCGATGATCATCGGCCGCAATTTCCTTGTGAAGATCAACGCCAATATCGGCAACTCCGCGGTAACTTCAAGCATCGACGAAGAGGTCGAGAAGATGACCTGGGCCACTCGTTGGGGCGCGGACACCGTCATGGACCTCTCCACGGGCAAGAATATCCACGAGACCCGAGAATGGATATTACGAAACTCGCCGGTGCCGATCGGCACAGTTCCCATCTACCAGGCTCTTGAAAAGGTGAACGGCAAAGCTGAAGACCTCACGTGGGAGATCTACCGCGACACACTGATTGAGCAGGCCGAGCAGGGAGTAGATTACTTCACCGTGCATGCCGGCGTGCTTCTGCGATATGTGCCTATGACGGCGCGGCGCAAGACGGGAATCGTCAGCCGGGGCGGCTCAATCATGGCTAAGTGGTGCCTCGCGCATCATAAAGAGAGCTTCCTGTACACTCACTTCCATGAGATCTGCGAAATCATGGCCGCCTACGATGTCTCCTTCTCCCTTGGTGACGGCCTGCGCCCCGGCTCCATTGCCGATGCCAACGACGAGGCCCAGTTTGCGGAGCTGAAGACTCAGGGCGAATTGACCAAAATCGCATGGGAGCACGGCTGCCAGGTCATGAACGAGGGACCGGGCCATGTCCCCATGCACATGATCAAGGAGAACATGGAGAAGCAGCTTGAGTGGTGTGAAGAGGCTCCTTTCTACACGCTCGGACCGCTGACAACAGACATTGCTCCAGGCTATGACCATATCACGAGCGCCATCGGCGCGGCGATGATCGGCTGGTACGGCACGGCAATGCTCTGCTATGTGACTCCCAAAGAGCACCTCGGACTGCCGAACAAGAAGGACGTCAAGGACGGCGTAATCACCTACAAGATCGCCGCGCATGCCGCAGACCTTGCCAAGGGACACCCCGGCGCACAGCTCTGGGACGACACGATCTCGCAGGCGCGTTTCGAGTTCCGCTGGGAGGATCAATTCAATCTCTCGCTCGATCCCGAAACGGCCCGCGAATTCCACGACGAAACACTGCCACAGGAAGGCGCGAAAGTCGCCCACTTCTGCTCCATGTGCGGCCCCCACTTCTGCTCGATGAAGATCACACAGGACGTCCGCGCCTACGCAGCAAAGCTCGGCATGGCCGAAGAAGATGCGCTCAAAGCAGGCATGACGGAGAAAGCCCAGGAGTTTGTGGAGGCGGGCGCGGAGATTTATCGGTAGAGATTCCCGCCATAACGCGGAGACGTTCCCGCGTTCAGACCCACCCTTATTCCCTCCCGAAGGGTAGGGAATAAGGGTGGGTCTGAAACGACAGTCGCCACGAGAGCAACAAATAATGACAACAATACTAGAACCGTCAACGGAAAAAACATCCATATCTCACGCCGATTCCCCCCTAATAATAGGCGGTGTCACATTGCGATCCCGCCTCTTCCTTGGCACCGGCAAATACCGCAATGCCGAAGAGATGAATGCTGCGCTGGAGGCGTCCGGGTGCGAAGTCGTCACGGTGGCCCTGCGGCGCATTGATCTTGATGCGCCCACACGCAGCATCCTGGACGAGATCGATTGGCAGAAGTACCACATTCTCCCGAACACGGCCGGAGCGCGCACAGCCGACGAGGCCATTCGCACAGCCCGTCTGGCGCGCGCAATGGGGCTGAGCAACTGGATCAAGGTTGAGGTTATCCCCGATCCCAAATACCTGCTGCCCGATCCCATCGGAACTTTCGAAGCATGCCGTGTGCTGGTCGATGAAGGCTTCGTGGTATTGCCATACATTAATGCCGATCCACCGCTGGCAAAGCGCCTGGAAGAGATTGGGACAGCCACCGTCATGCCGCTGGCATCGCCAATCGGAAGCGGACAGGGCCTACGGACAAGGGAGCAGATCAAAATCATCATTGAGCAGGCAAACATTCCAGTGGTCGTCGATGCAGGGATCGGCGCCCCATCAGAAGCGGCTGAAGCGATGGAATTAGGCGCGGCAGCATGCCTGATCAACACGGCGATCGCGCGGGCACAGAATCCGGCGCTGATGGGTGAAGCAATGCGTCGCGCTGTCGACGCCGGGCACATCGGTTACCGCGCCGGCCGGATGCCTGTGCTTCCCTTCGCATCGGCAAGCAGCCCTCTTGAGGGAATCGTACGATGATCACGCTGAGCCGGCCCATCCTCATGCTTGTAACGGAAGCCAGTCCCAGGCTGGAGGAAATCGTGGCTGAGGCAATGGCCGGCGGCGTGGATCTCGTGCAGTGGCGGGATAGAATCCCACCCCATCCCCTCCCGAAGGGAGGACGCGTCCCGGTTAAAGCAAGCGTTTTGTATCTTGACCATGCGCCAAGTGAATGTAGCCTATCTCCAAGGCGAACGGCCCTTCCCTTCGGGGAGGACGCAAGGAGGGGTCCTAACGAGCAAACGTCTCCAAGTTATGTGCGTTTGCTTCCCCTCCACATCGTCAACGCCCGCTCATTCGATCATCTTCCGGCCGGAGCCGGCGGCGTGCATCTCCCTGAACATAGTATTTCGATCGCTGAGGCCCGCCGTCAATACGGCGCAAATATCCTGATCGGCAGATCAATCCATAATATAGACTCCGCTCTTCAGGCGGAAATCAACGGTGCAAACTACATCGTAGCGGGAACGATCTTTGCATCGAACTCCCACCCCGGAGAAACGCCTGCCGGCCTGGACTTTCTTCGAGAAGTTTGCGCATCAGTCACCATCCCCGTGATCGCCATCGGAGGCATCACACCGCAGAACACGCCCGATTGCCTGGCAGCCGGTGCGGCCGGCGTGGCGGTTCTATCGCCAATAATGCGAGCGAAAGATCCAAAGCGTGTGGCGGAGATGTATTGTGAAGCAATGAGATATAGCACTAGGATTTCATCATGACAGTAACAATTAACGGCGACGACCGTGATATCGCTCCGGATACAACCATTGCAGCATTCCTAGAACAGCGCAATCTGAAGCCGCAGATGGTCGTAGTAGAACATAATGGCGAAATCGTGCCGAGAGATCGATTTGCCGCCACAGGCATTTCCGAAGGCGATAATCTGGAGATCGTTCAGATGATGGCGGGAGGATAGTATGCGCGAGTCTGACTTTCATATCGCCGGCGGCGGAATCATCGGCCTGGCTGTGGCGTTCCGGTTGGCACAGGGGGGCGCCCGGGTAACTGTGTTTGACAGCGGCAAGCCTGGGCAGGCGACACAGGCAGCGGCGGGCATGCTTGCTCCGCTGGCTGAGTCTGCGGCGGGAGCCAGTATCGAGCCGATGGGGGTGCCGAGCCTGAGACGATACCCTGCTTTTCTGGACGACATCGCCGCAGCCGGCGGCGTGCGTGTGCCGCTCAATGGTCCCGGGATCATGAGGCTGGCTCACAGTGCTGAGGAAGCGGAGGCCTTGCTGGCAGCCGTGGAAAGAAACAGGACAACCGGCCTTCCGATGTGTCTGATCGATCCTGCCGAATTGCGGCGCATGGAGCCTGAGATCGGCGTTCCGGTGGTGCTGGCATCACATTCCCCGGCCGAGCAGCACGTCACTCCACCCGATCTTCTGGCGACCTTGAAGACAGCATGCAATGCGATGGGAGTGGAGATACTGACCGGTGAAATCCTCGGTTTCGCGACTCATAACGGCCACATCCAGGGGATTTGTACGGACAACGGCATGATATCGTGCGATCGAGTTATTGTGGCGGGAGGCGTCTGGAGCCGAGAGTTGCTTGAACCGCTGGGAATACTGATCCCCATCATGCCTGTTAAGGGGCAGGTCGTTCATCTGCATCCCGCTAAGCCGCCACTGCGCCATACGCTCTTTGGGCATGGCCTCTATCTGGTGCCCCGTCCAAATGGCGATCTGCTTGTCGGCGCAACCGAAGAACCGGAGAAAGGTTTCGACGCCCAGCCGACCGAGCCTGAGATCGCCGGGTTGATCTCGGGAGCGACGATACTGGTTCCCACACTGCGCGGAGCAGTGCGCGCTCACACTCGTGTGGGGCTGCGGCCGGTTACGCCCGATAAGCTCCCTTTGATCGGCATGGCGCCCGGTTACGACAACCTGATTCTGGCGGCCGGACACGGACGCAACGGAATTCTCATGACACCCATCACCGCCGACATCGTGGCCGATTTCGCCCTCAAGGGCATCCCCCCACCCTCCCTCGTCTCTCCTGATCGTTTTGGAGGGATTCGCCAATGATGCAGCGTCCCGTCGTACTCACCATCGCCGGCTCGGATCCCTCCGGAGGGGCCGGCATCCAGTCTGATCTTCGAACATTTCATTCTCTCGGCGCCATCGGAACGAGCGTTATTACCGCTCTGACGGCTCAGAATACGCATTTCGTTGCCTCCGTACACCCTATCGACGAAGAACATGTTTCAAAACAATTGCAGATACTGCTTGATGACATCCGGCCGGATGCCGTCAAAATCGGCATGCTAGGATCGTCGGATCAGGCGCATTCGGTCGCAGGCGCAATCCAGGCATTCGGGCTTAGGAATATCGTCCTGGATCCTGTGCTGGCATCTACAGGAGGCGTACCTCTGATCGATGATGACGGAATCCATATCTTGCTCACGGAATTGATGCCGCTTTGCACCGTGGTTACGCCAAATATCGCAGAGGCGGAGCGTCTTACCGGGCTTACTATCCATGGAACGGGTGATATGGAGCGCGCTGCAAAGCGGCTGATCGAACTTGGCGCAAAGGCCGCAATCGTAAAAGGCGGCCACCTGCTTGAACATCCAACGGATGTGTTGGTTTTAGACGACGGAACGATCGAACACCGTGGCTCGGCTCGTATTGAAACAACGCACACGCACGGCACGGGGTGCCTCTATTCGTCTGCTCTAGCGGTTTTTCTGGCCCAGGGTATGACATTGAAGGAAGCATTTCATGCAGCCAAGGATCTGATAAACACCGCGCTTGAGAATCCGGTGGTGATCGGTAGTGGGAGGGGGTATCCGGAGACGCCCTCCCCACCCAATAACCAAGAGCGCTCGCTCGTTCAGACCCACCCCATCCCCTCCCAAAGGGAGGGCGCGTTCGCCAATGAGAAAGGCTTGCAGTTCTTAACAATACGCCAAGCGGATAAAGCCGTTTACAAAGGCGAACGGCCTTACTCTTCGGGGAGGACGCGAGGAGGGGTTCCTAACGCGGGAATGCCCTTGGTTATCGGGAGGGAAGCCTGCGGCATCTACCTCGTCACCGATCCAAAGCTCCGCCCGGACCGATCGCATCTGGATATCGCCCGCGCAGCCCTCGAAGGCGGGGCACAGATCGTGCAGCTTCGAGATAAGTATGCGTCAGCGCGACAACTCATAGAAATGGGCCAGGCCATGGCCGCCCTGTGCCGAGACTATGATGCGCTATTTATCGTCAACGATCGTGTCGACATTGCGATGGCATGCAATGCCGACGGCGTTCACCTTGGACCAGACGACATGCCCCCAGCGCAGGCGCGCGAAATCCTTGGTCCGGGCCGGATCATCGGCGTTTCGGTAAATAGCGTAGAGGAAGCCGAGCCGCTTATTCCTTACACAACGTATCTAGGGGTTGGCGCGATCTTCGGCTCTACAACGAAAATTGATGCGGGAGCGCCGATAGGCGTCGGACGTATCCGTGAGATTAAAGCCACATTCCCAACGGTGCCTCTAGTCGCAATCGGCGGCATCAACCATAATAACATTGGCGATGTTTTCGCTGCTGGAGCCGACAGTGCCGCGGTAGTGTCGGCCATCATCTGCGCCGATGACATGACGGCGGCGACCCGGGCGCTCATTGCAAAAAAATAATTTTTGCAGCCTCTTTATCATCCCCCTGCCCCATGGCGAAAAGGGTCAATGTAGCGCGGACATGAACCGAAAGAGACATGGACACGCGAGAGTTACGGCAAGGCGATGGGTCTATTCGGAACATCCTTGAGCCGCTATGCTGAGATTGGCGCGATAACATACTGGCTGATGTTGCGGAACATCGCCACAAACCGCGTCACGTGGATCGTCACACAGACAATCCGCAAAGAGATCTCATCATACGCAGCGCAAGGCCGCAAGGCACGCGTCAAGCCTACCGACCGGGCCGGATGGCGTGGGTTATCATCTTAAACCTGCACCCATGACACCACCACGCTCGTAATTTGCCCCGCGGACGCCTGTCGCCCGGCTGACAGCCGGGAATAAACGAGAATTGCGCAAATCAAGACCTGCGCAATTCTCAAGACGAAGCATTTTAAACCAATAATATTGCTTCTTGCTATCGCAATCATAGATAAATAATTTTATATACCGGCCGGGCCGAACGTTGTGGGTTATCTTAATCAAAAAGGTCACACCCCACAGCGACAACTTGCCTGACCGACTGGATTTGTAAAACTTTCGGGCCGAACGCCATGGGTTATCTTGCAAAAATACACCATGGCGGCGACTTGCCTGAAAGGCTGATTTGAGACGATACTCGGGCCGATTCTGCAGGGTTACCACGAATCCTTCAACTCGGACGCTCCTGGCTTGCCGGGAAATCTAAGCGTCAATATCCTGCGGTACAACTTGTCCGAGTTAATTTGCGTAATGATTATCGCTCGTTTCAGACCCACCCTTATTCCCGGGGGTGCCCTCTGGGCGAGGAGGGCGCGTTCGCTAAGGCGGCTGGCCCATAGCTCTTGACCTTGCGTCAAGTGGACTAAGCCGTTCACATAGGCGAACGGCCCTACCCTTTGGGGAGGACGCGAGGAGGGGTCTTTACGCGGAAACGTTTGCAATTTGATTACAGGCTGATGCACAGCCAAGAGAACTACCATGCGATACCTGAAGAATGTACACAACAAGCGAGTAACTCCGCAGTCTCAGCCGATCCCCGGCAGCAAGCAGGTTAAGAACTCTGCCGGCGGCTTCAGTTTCGCCGTCAATGATTGGACCCGGCTTGAGCGGTTCCTTGTGCTGGGTTCCGAGGGCGGCTCCTACTATGCCAAAGAGACGACTCTGACCATCGAGAACGCCGATGCCGTTGTACGCTGCCTGAAAGCCGACGGTATTCGCACGGTCAACAAGATCGTCGAGATCTCCGAGGCCGGGCGCGCTCCGAAAAACGAGCCGGCGATCTTTGCGCTCGCCCTTGCAGCCAGTGTCGGCGACGACGCTACACGCCGCGAGGCGCTGAAGTCGATGCCGAAGGTCTGCCGAACGGGAACGCACCTGTTCCACTTTGCCCAGTTCGTCGACGGAATGCGAGGATGGGGACGTGGCCTTCGCGATGCCGTCGGACGCTGGTACGACGGCAAGCCGGTCGATCAGCTTGCCTACCAGGCGATCAAGTACCAACAGCGCGACGGCTGGAGCCATCGTGACCTGCTGCGCCTGTCGCACCCGGTCCCGAAATCGACCGAGCAGCGGACACTGTACCACTGGATCACGCAGGGCTGGCCCGATGTCGGCACTGAGCCGCATCCAGACAAGGCGCTGCAGATGGTATGGGCGTTCGAGCGGGCAAAGCGGGCACAGAGCGCGGATGAGATCTGCTCTCTGATCCGTGAGTACCGTCTGCCGCGTGAAGCCGTGCCGACCGAGTATCTGACGGAAGCTTCGGTCTGGGAGGCTCTGCTTGCGGAGATGCCGATGACGGCCATGATCAGGAACCTGGCGACGATGACCCGAGCCGGCCTGCTGACCGGAAGCTCTGACGCCACCGCGAAAGTCGTGGAGGCGCTGGGCAATGGTCAAAAGCTGCATAAGGCGCGTGTTCATCCGATCGCCGTGCTTTCGGCTCTGAAGACGTACGCTCAGGGTCATGGAGTGCGCGGCCAGAATAGTTGGGAGCCGGTATCGAAGATCGTGGATGCGCTTGACGGCGCGTTCTACACCAGCTTCCGCAACGTGACGCCCACGGGCAAACGGTGGACGCTCGCGCTGGACGTCTCCGGCTCAATGGGCTGCGGAGTGATCGCCGGAATTCCTGGCCTGACACCGCGCGTCGCCAGCGCTGCTATGGCAATGATCACGGCGGCAGTCGAATCGAAACACGAGATCGTCGCGTTCAGTTCGGCGCGCGGCGGTTACGGTGGCCAGTGGGGCGGAGGCCAGAGCGGAATCACAAGGGTAGCGCTCTCGCCAAGGCAGCGGCTCGACGACATCATCACGGCAACTGACGCGATCCCGTTCGGAGGAACGGACTGCGCCCTGCCGATGATCTGGGCTGCAAAAGAGAAGATCGCAACGGACATCTTCGTAATCTACACGGACAGCGAGACCTGGCACGGGGAGATCCACCCGGTTCAGGCGCTGCAGGAGTACCGTCAAAAGACGGGCATTCCCGCAAAGCTGGCCGTAGTAGGAATGGTGTCCAATGGCTTTACTATCGCCGATCCCGAAGACGCCGGCATGCTCGACGTCGTCGGTTTCGACACCGCAACGCCGCAGCTAATGTCGGACTTTGCGGGATAATAAATCGGCCGCGCTCACAGTGAGCGCGGCCGATTTTGGTTTTAATGCACAAGCAAACAGACACAATTGATCTAAATAAGCGATCACCAATAATTGTGAATCCAGGATCCCGGCACGGAGGCCGAGACTCCGAGGGGCACGTTTTAGAAGGGTGGCACAGAGGCCACCGAAGAACATTCTTGCGGGCGTCCCTGCCCGCTCTTCAAACGCAAGCGCCCCCGGAGTCCCGTCGTCCCTGACGGGATCTTCTCTCGCTGGACTAACGTCTCGTGGCGGGATCTTTGTTCACAACGACTTACGTCCCTTTATTTAGTCCGTTAAATATTGCAGGCTCCTAGCCTATTCCTTCCCCTTCAATAACGCCGTCAAATCTCTCTTAAGATCGACTCCGGGTGCTGACATATCGATCACCGCGCCGTGAGCAGACTTTGATTTAGCAAGCGCATCGGACGCCTCTTCGGGATGGGCAGGATCGTAGGTTATAACATCCATCCGGGCAGCGGGATCGGTCGCGTAGGTTGGCGATGTGGGCGTTTCCTTGTGAAGCGGAACGGCGATACGCTCGAACTTGGCCCCAGAGTGCACCGCAGTGCGGATAAGAAGTGGAACTTTAACTGCGGCGGCTGCCGTTTCGACGAGGGTATTTGTCAGAACGACAGTCTGTGCATTCCGGTAGTCCGACCATGCTGTTGAGAGAGGCGTATCGACAGCGCGGTTTCGATCGAAGACCGGCAGACTGATGTCGACGTTCTTTGAACCGATGTCGCTGCCGTCAGTCGATCGGATCACGACTGGTACGCCGCCCTGCTCATCGAAGTCTATGGGATCTGCGTTATGGGCGCGAAGGAACGCTAGGCGCGCTTCCGGATTGTAACCGAGCGATACTCCTCCGTCTTTTGCAATACCGGCGCTATCGGCTGACGGCTCATATCCCGGCGGCATCGTATCCTCAATGGCTATCCCTGCAAGACCAGGTGTCTGGCCAACCTGTTCGATAAACGCCTTGAGAGACTTCTCGACCGTGGAATCTGCAGGGCTGACCCAGAGACCTGAAAGCCAGCGGCGTTCGGTGGCATCTGCTGCGGGAGTGCGGGATTGCCCGCCAGTTGCGTCGCTCCGCCGCAGTACGGTACTTCCCGTGATCGTCAGGTCAGGCGCAACTTGCAGCGGTATGTCTGCTGCGGAGCCATGCTGTCCTGCCCATCGAAGGGCATCCACCAAGGCATATACGGCAACGCCTCGCTTAGCCCCTTCGGCAATGGCTGCCTTAAGCACCGATTCAGCCTGAGAATCGGCAGCGGGGATCGCCGAATTTTGCAGATATGCTCGGCCTTCGTTGAAGACCGGGCAATAGAGCGCTTTGATGCCCAGATCAGCAGCTGTGTCCACAATTGCGGCGGCATCCGTGGCATTCGAAGCGCCGGCAATTACGGCGCGCGGCGCAGCCAGTGGAAGCCCCGTATCAGGTTTCTTCGCCACAGCATCCAAGCTAGGCGTGTTGAACGGCACGAAGAAGATATTCTTGCCGGTGTCCAGGGCAAGCGTACCGATATTCGGCACGTCGACAAAGAAACGGCACTCCAGGTCGACGGTCACCTTGTAGCCGCCGTCAAGCGCGGTCAGAATACGCTGGTACTCATCCTGCCGCGTGGTTGTCTGTACCCTGTGCGCGCCGGATGTATCGGCATAGGTCACCTGCGCATTTGGGAACTGCTGCTGCGCCGCCAGCAGACGCACCCGCAAATCCTGCTGCACAGCCGGTGGCAGGTTTTGAAACGGCACATCGCCTCCCCAGAACTTTGCGCCAGGGTCTTCCGCAAGCGCTGTCACAAAGTCTTCCGGCAAAGCCCCGGGATCATCTCCTGCCGTTGGCAGATTGGCATACCAGCGCGTCTCGGCCAGATGCCGGCCGATTGCGTGCGTCGATGCCGTCAGTGACGTGTTCCAGTCCGCAGCAACATCTCGAATACGACGACGTCGCGCAGCTACACCCTCAAGGTCATCCGTAAGCACGTAGGCGCTTCCTACCTTGCGCCAGGTAGCGGTGAGACAGAGATCGACAGCCTGCAGAAGATCACGAACCGGCACAGCATGCGTTGTGTCTCCCTTCATGACCAGTGACTGCGACGCATAGTGTGGATCGCAGAATAGCTCCATCCCGGTAAAACTTGCGATCCCCTTGATGAAATCCCCCACGGTTTTGAATCCCGTGAGCGATACAGTCTTATCGAATACTGCGCCGTCGAGGGAGAGGTCGCCATTTTTGGGAGTATTTTCTGCTACCCGGACAAAATCCGGGCCGGATCGATCAACCGGGAGCGGGATCGACGACATGACATACTGGAACGATTCCGGAACATGGCTGTCTGAGCGAAACGCAAACACACGAGCATCGCTGCCTGGCATGGGGAAGATGTATTGCGGCATCATATTCGCATGTAAACGCGAAGCAATCAGCCCCTCGGCAGGCAGAGTTTTCGTCTGCTGTTTGTACTCCTCCGTCGCAGCCGCAAACGCTGCCTGGTCCATATGAGCAGGATCCCACTGTGGAGGAAGAGTGCCGGCCGGGACAATCGGCAACGGCCGGTTCAATGCCGCCATAAAGAGACGCCGTTGAGCATCGCTGAGATCATCTATCCCAAGACCATGCGTGCCTAGCTGCTGCAATTGTTCCGCCGAGAGGCTGCCGAGAAGATGCTTGAGTCCCTCGCTCATTGGCAGATTGGCCGAAGAAGCCTGAAGCGGCGCAGGATGCGGATTGAGCAAGGTCATGGTTGCCGGCGCGATTGCGCTGACGTGGCCGAAATCATGGTTGGTCTGGCCGAAGTAACGCAAGACGGCATCCAGTGAAGTGAGATCGGGAGGCGCCTGCTGCCCATCGCTGGCTTCGGAAGGATCAACGAAGTGATGAACCTGGTCCGGCTGCACCGTAATCACAAGCTGATCCGAAGAGAACGAGGATGGCGGCAAAGCGTTCAGTCCAGCCGCCAGTGTCGCAGGCGCTTGAGCAACAGCGGGAGCGGAGGCGCATGCGACTGCCAGACCGGCGGCCAGAACAATTCCGCCGCGGCGACGCCAAATATCAGTTTGCATAGTAGATTATAGTTCCGAAGGCGCTAGGTTGAGGGCACAGTAGGGATAAGCTGCGCAGGAGGCAGCAAATCTGCGACAGCAATGGTGAGATAGTAGAGGTGCCGAGTCCACAGCCAGTGACGAGGTTCTTCCGGAGAAGCAGTCTGGATTATAGCGGTCATCATTCCTCTCCCTTCCCGAAATCGCCGATCACAAGCGTGATTCTACGCAATTTGAGTAGCGGCTGTCAATCGAACCTGGCCGTCATCGTGCTTTTTCCAGTCGATAGGCAACGCCCCCAGGAGGCAGGTCCATACGCATGCTGCTTTTCCCGGCAGCAGCCGATATATTGCCTAAACTCTTGAGAACATGACCGGATGCGTCAATGACGCCGGCGCGGAAGCGTGTCAGTGCCGGATCGATCTCTGCATTCTTCAGGACAACCGTGAACGCCATATCGCGCGGCATGGGTGTGAGGGTCCAAACGCCCGGCGCGGTTTTGCGCAGCCTGACACTGCCGTTAGTGGCCAATGGGCCAAAGTCGATCATCGGACCGACAATAACAGCCGGAGCGAGTGGCAGAGGCTCTGCGCTTGTGTCGCCTGCCACGTTGATGGAGGGAACGTTATCGGTTGTAATTGCACGACCGCCGTCCCTGACGTGAAATGCGCCCACTGTATACCGGCGATTGCCGTCGTCGCTGCCTTCCAGGATCAGACGGTCTCCCGCCTGCGGATGGTATATCCCCACCCTGATCTCGTAGTCACCATCGGTCATGCCGGCGGAAAGTGTGGCCTGAACGACCTGCCCCTGCTGAGTTGACGCGAGAGGCCATGTGTCAGGGGGCATGCCGATGCCGGAATCGAATTGCGCCGCAATCCCCTCGCCTGTTGAGTTGGTCAGAGAAACGACGTGGACAAAGACTCGGTAGCCAGCAGCAATCTTGTCTCGGACATCGAAGCCGAAGCGTAAAGCAAGAGAGCGCGGCCCTGTCTGGCTGAATCCAAGCAGGCGCGGGCGCACCCGCAGCCCAGTTGTCGCAGTAGGCAATATGGGCCGGGCGTCAGCAAAGATCGTTGTAGGCGTTCGCGCATATGAAACCGTCTGTCCCTGCCGGATCGCAGTATATGCTGTGACATTGGGCGAGGCTGCAAGCCAGCCGAACTGCGGCAGAACAACGCTTGTGCCGGAAGCCTTCACGCTCCATGGCGACGGCCTGCTGTTCGCATAGACAGCAACACCATTCTCATACTGAACACGCACTCGATCGAAAGCCGTGCCGGCCGCAATGGCAGCTCCTGTATTCAGCATCTTGCCGGCAGTCTCGTATTGAATTCCGGTCACATTGGAGGCCGCTGTCGCAGACGCCACCGGAACGACGACGTTATGCTCTTCCCACACGAACGGCAGCGCATGAATAAGGCGGTCGCCCACAAAGCCGGAATGGCCGTACGCAATCTCCTGCATGCGATACTGGTCGATCTGCGCCGGAGTGGGCATCGCGCTTGCATGTGCGCTATCCAGCCAACGCTCGATATATCCCATGCCGTGGTTCATCTGGAGCGGGTGGATCTTGAGGAGGTCGAAGTCCACAAACAGCGGCGCTATCTCCCCACCGTTGCCTGGAACGCCGATGCCGAATTGCGCCTCAACGCCGTCCAGCATACCGCTCCAGTACCAGTGATTGGCTCCCTCTCCCAGAACCGGCCCCCCATGGGCTTTCCGCATAAGCTGCCATAGGTCGCGCTGCGCTTTCCAACATGCCTGAAGTGAGCCGGCATCGGGCGTATCAGGACGCGCATCGGGATGATCCCATGGCGGTATGGCAGAGTGGACGTCGAGGTAGCTGCCGTTTGTGCCGAGCTCGCGATGCACCTCCGGCGTAATCCGGGCCGCATACTTGCGCATGGCCGAGGGTGTCATCAGGAACGACGGAATTACCGACAGCTGCCATGCCGGCTTGAACTTGCCGTCCGGCAGTAGCGCGAGGTCATTTGTGTTATATGAGGGCGCGTTCGGATAGAAGTCGACATAGTTCTCGTGCAGGCCGATCAGTTCGCCAAGTCCCCGCGCGGTGGCCGTAAATTCCTTCAACGCTGCGTTGCCGCCGTATGCCGGATTTGCCGGCAGGACATCCGGAAGCTGGTTATCGTAACCGCCATGCTGCCAATCGTGGACGATGATGAAGAAGCGGTCCATGCCGTATGATGCCAGCGTCTTAATCCATCGCGTCCGCTCATCGAACTGTCCCGGCCACATATCAAGGACTACGCGATCGCCCATCGTTTGCCGAAAGGGAGAAGGCTGGTTCGGGGGCGCCGGCAACACGGTGTGGATGTCCGGCGAGATCGCGTAGTAAGAGGTTTCGTCAATCAGATTGCGACGGCCATCGGTCAAAGGCGCATAGTACGCAGTCGGGCCATCGAGAGCGCTTGCATGGGAAAGAGAAAAGTCGATTGCCGTGTTCGAAAAGAGTCCAAGGAATGGGGCGTAGTCAACTGTTCCATAGTACGGAACAGTTATCGTCTTGCGATACGCAGTTGGGCCGATCGAGCCAAAGTGGACTGCGGCAATATACGGGGCAGCAGAATGCAGCCTCATTCGAACGCTGCCGCCGTCATAGGGTGAGATGTCCGCAGTCACGGTAATGCGACGGCCGCCAAGAGTATAGACGGCAGTACGCTGCGTGAGGTTTGGCGAGAGCGTCTTTTGCTGAATAACGGTTTGTACTCGTGAATCGTACGACGGAACAATTTTGCCGTCAGGAGCAACGAGGTCGAAGTACCCGCCATTGCCGAAATCTATGGAGGACGCGCTGCGGCCAGGCGGCGTCAAGCGGAAATGCAAACCGTCGAAGAGGTCTGACTCTGGCGTGTCGCAGATAGAATCGATCTGCTTTTGGCCGGCGGACATGAAGATATGAGTCGGTGATGCATTCTTCCAGCCCGTTTGAGCTGCATTGAGCGCTTCAGCAGCCGGAGCAAATAAGGGAATCGGCGGCGCGGATTGCGCGCCGCTCACCACGACCTGCCGGTCGCCCCAGAGACCATAGTCAAAACCCGGATCGCCTTTCGGCCCCGGATCCGCCTCAAAGCGAAGCGCAATGGTTTGCCCTGCGTACCGTGTCAGATCGAAGCGGAAGGGCGACCACGCAGCATCTGCCTTATGCTGGTCGAGAAGTTTCTCGGCATTAACGTACACCCGGAACGTGACGCCGTCGGACTTGCCGGCCACATCCGCTTTCATCGCAATGGAGAATTGGAGGGAGATACTACCGGCCTTCGGCAAAGTCAGACGGTAGTCCTGATCGGTGTCGCCGGTCCCATCGTGCCAAATCGGATGCAGCAGATAGGCTCGCTTGCCGCTTTGTGTGCCATATGAAGTGGCGGAGATACCCGTACGTTCTTCGAAATGCCCCATCCAGCCAAAAGGCTCCACGCCGGCACGGCCATCGATATACCAATAAGAGACCTGGTAGTATCCAATATCATCAATCGATGTCGTCCCACCGGTTACAGGAACGGCTGGAATGGCAACATTTGCGGCATGCACAGGACTTGCGGCGATGCAGGCAGCGGCAATCACACAAGCAAATGCCACACAACGGATTCTGGCCACTTCCGTACAAGACGTTGATTTCATATCGTGTTGAGCCGGCGTGCAGGGATGAATGTCAAGGGGCTCAATCTTACGCGGCATTCAGCAATTGGCTGGAATAATTTGCAACAAAGTCTAAAAAAGCAAGAAGTTCGCGGACAGGATCGGCGTCGCGTAAGATAAGCACATCGCTCTCTGAGAGTAGAGGAAGCAAATCTTTATATGTATTGAGAGTCGTATAATTTGTCAAGTACATATTCAGCGCCCTTTTCGGCTGCGCTTCAGAGAGCAGTTTCACATCAGATGGAAGTGGGGTACCGGTAATTCGAGGGAGTAAATCCAAATCGTGAAAAAATATCGATTCCAGTTCAGGAACTGCCAGAATGGCCTTGATCGGGATATCACCTGCAACGCTTCCAACCGTTTCTTCAATACTCTGTTTTCGCTCGATGATCACCTCATGCGCCAGAGAATCGGAGTCAATAATGACGACAACGGGAGCAGCCCGCCGGACAACAAGGGAACGAGCCAAGGATTTAGTACCCGTAGCACTGCCTGCGGCGGCAAATACAGTCGTATCGGCAAATTCTTCAGGGATCAATCTGCGCAGCACTTCAATATCAATATCCCCCTCAGTCACCACATATACTTTCATGGAATATTCCCTTCCCGGACATCATAATCAGACAGCCCCTGTTCGACGCATATCCGATACTTCAGAGTAAGCAGATCACGAATTCTTTGACGCTGCAGAGCATACTCGACTTCCTCGCCCTTCCATAGCAATATCGCTTGCGGCAGTGTAAACTGCGTTAGAAACCGGGCAGGATCCGTAAAATCGGACCGGCTGAACATCAGGCCAATCGTGCCGGCCGGACGCCTCAAGAGTTGGTTTCGAAGCTTTGCGATTGGGGCGATCGACACATTTTCAGCATAATCCTTACTCTCGACAAGCGCAGATAGACCATCACAGTGAACGGCTCCATCAATCTGTTCAACCTCAAGACTGAACAGGCGCACTGAATATGGCCAACTCACTTCGGCCCCATCGAGGTGAAAGGAGCGAAGAATTAGGTATTCGAATGCCTTACCGCTGTCCCAGCCAGATGTATCGTTCTGTAAAATTGCCTGCCAGAGATCTGCCAGTCCGTCCCAATCAAGGGCGCTTATTCTCGTAACGTACTCTGCTGCAGTTGGCATGTGCGTCGTCATCGTCTCTATAGGAGTTCCGGGATGGTAGCACCCCGTACCATATTATATACTCCTGGCACGATTGCAACGTCATCATCAGCTTGAAGAGACTGTTTCTCTTCGTTTCCAGACTTCCGGCTACGGGTACGCACATCGCATGGCGCAACATTGGATTGGGACTTCGGGATGGAGCTATGACCACTGGCAGGATATTGTGTATCCCGCAGGCACACAGGTTTATGACCGGCTGGGCTGGTATATCAAGCGGTTTAACACGGTTGAGGCGAACAACACATTCTATCACTGGCCACAACGGGCAACGTTTGCCAACTGGCGAAACCGTGTGCCGGAAGGTTTTGTGTTTACGGCGAAGGCCTCACGGATCCTCACGCATCAAATAAAACTTCTGCGCCCTGAAAAATCCATTGCGTACATGGAAGAGGGTTTACAGCAGCTCGGGGAGAAACGTGGTGTCCTGCTGGCTCAGACTCCTCCCGGGTTTGGCTTCGATCTTCCGCGTCTGGAATACTTCCTGAGCTGTCTGCCGGCGGATCACCGGGCATCGGTCGAGTTCCGGCATGAGAGTTGGCATCGCGAGGAAACATTTGCCGCTTTGGAGCGCTTTAACGTTGCGTACTGTGTCATGAGCGGAGCCCACCTGCCGTGCATTTTGCGCGCTACCGCGAACTTCGTTTATGCCCGTCTGCACGGGCCGGATACGCAGCATCTCTACGGCGGATCATATTCGGAGAACGACCTGCGCTGGTGGGCGGATCGAATTCGGGAGTGGGAATGGGGAGGCCTGGATGTTTACGTGTATTTCAACAACGATGGAGGCGGCAATGCCGTTCGAAACGCAGAACGGCTGAAGGAACTGCTTGGCGGATGAGACGTCAATGACGGGAGTTTTCCGAAAATTAAAGAGATCGCAGAACTGAAGTTCCACGATCTCTTTAACGGTGCGAAGGTAACGTTCGACGAGAATCAGGCAACGGCAAGCCTTCGTGATCGCCCCGGTGTATGCGCGTGAGGCGTACCCCATGGAGCGCGGCAAGCGCCGCGAACTGAGCCGTACAGCTCCTGATCCAATCCGAACATCTTTAAAGCTCGCCAGATCATTCCGCCCGGCCGTGCAGCTATCCGAAACGGAATCGATAGTTCCCGCATCTTAAAGAGCCACCGCAGTCCATCGCTGTCGGCGAACGGAGCGGCAGTTGTATCGAGCACAAGAAAGCGCGCCTTGCGCGACTGCGCAAAACGCATGACTTCATCAGGTAACGGGGCATCCCCGTTCAGTATATCTTTCCAGCGCAAGAGAACAACACGACCAATAGCTTGAAGGGTCACACGAGACATAACCTTCCTCCACGACTTGCCTGAGGATGCGACGCAGCAACCGGACGACACAGGGAGCCACATTCGTTGTAGCGCTGAGGGAACCACTCCGGGTTAAGCGGACGCATTTGGGCGCTTCGATTGGAGTGGCCGTGAAGATCGGGCCGGACTTACGGACCTCGATGATCTTCACTACGAACTCATTATCGCACGAATTCACGCCCTTGTCGAGACGTTTGCCGAACTGATTTTCCGCATGAGAATTATGCGATTTCGGAGGCTTCGATTCGGCTGTATAGCCCCCACTCCAGTACCGATTCAGGGATACGATTCGTTACAAGAATCGGCCGCGGTTACAAAGTATTTTTACCACGTTTTCGCGGCCGTCTAACCTCGGGTTTTGGGAGCATAGGAAAGCCTCTCCCTCAGGCTCTGTCGCGGCGGTGGGAGAGGCTTTCCCGAGGCTTTTCTACGGCTGAAATGTCAGATGACTTCCAGATAGTCGCGATCCGGAAGCGCCGGGAACGGATTATGCGGCTCAGTCTGATACCAATAGGCCACCGAGGCAATATCGTCCTGGAGTGGGAGGTAGCGATTTTCGCTTCGCCAACCGATTGCCTGCATCGTTACACGAAGGTCTGTCTCGAACCGAATCGGATCCATGATGTGAAAACGATAGAGGCCGTGTCGGCTTCCTACTTTCGAATCCGAGACTCCCAGCGGGTATCCCAGGAACGGGGCTGAATATGTCTGGCCGAAACACCAAGCGCCGCCGAAATAGTCCTCGGTGCCGGTGCCGCAGATCGTGGGAAATTCGGCGTCGCCATCCATAAAGAACTTGATCTCTCCCTCTCCCCACCAGTGCATGTTGTTCTGCTGCCAGGCCATGTAGGTTCCTACGTAATGTCCCCGGCCCTCAATACCGTCAAGAATCGTGTAGTCTTCACCATATGGCAGAGGGTTGGTGCGGCGGAACTGAGCATGGAAGTAAGCTGCGTCATCGGGCACTTCGGTTTCCGTGAGCGTCACAGTATAAAAAAATCCTTCAACCTTGGCCGGACGCCGGTTTTCGACTGTGATCTTTGCGTGACTGCGGAACGGCATCGGAAAGTAGCTGTTGAAACCGCCGCTGGGGTTGACATTGATCGGCAGCGACAGAACGTTTACACGAGTGTTGAAGCCGTTACAGAAGAAATCACCGATGGGCGATTCAACGCTGGGCGCCTCTTCGCCGTCCCAGTAGACGCGCAGGATCAGGTCCCGGTAGAAGCCGCTGTCGGTCGTAATCCAGATATGCTGGATATAGCCGGGGCCGTCAATATCGACGATTGTGGTGGTCTCGCCGGCAGGAAGCGTTATGCAGGGCCGGACCTTCCATTTTTGCCCGAGATCTCGCGCGCAGGCATTGGGGCCATCCCATTGCTGGCCGATCTTGAGGACTTCCGGCTGTGGCGTGGCGCTTACCTCCGCCATGCCGCCGCGTCCCTTGTCACCGTAGACATTCTCCGCAGAGATGACACGTGTCTTTGCATTAGAGAGGCGGTCTATCGAACCAAGTCCCATATTGATGCCGGAAAATGAGGTCATTGAATATCTCCTATACACTTGCGATTCGACACCAGTGTAACAGGAATCCCGGCAGTATGGGAATAGAGGATCATCCCGGAAACCTGGATAATCTTATGATCTGTTATGCGAACAGTCAAACGCTTCTTCACGCCGCCGCCCATCGACACCCCCGATCTCTCGATCCATGGCATTGGAATTATGGAGACGATGCTGTTCTCCATCGTTAACAGACCGCAAGGTACGGGTGACTACTTGATTATGATGTTTGCCTCCCCCGTATCCATTCGTGTCTCGGGAGAAGATCGCGCCTGCCCAGCCGACACGCTAATGATCTGGGAGCCATCCGAAGGTCATGTATATGGAAATGCATCACAGGAATGGCTGCATTCCTGGATCCACTGCGATGGGACGCGGATCGGAGAGATGCTGGCAAACATCGGGATCCCGGTCAACCAGCCGCTTTCGTTAAGAGATCGGAGTATGGTCGATCATTACCTGTGGGAGATCTACCGCGAAGTGACTTCGCAGCCTGAGCCGGATGCAGGAATTGTGGCAAATGCCCTCGACAGCTGCCTGCGCGATGTCAAGCGGCAGACCGCATGCAATGCGCCTGCGGTCCCGCCTGACTTCTTTGCCTTGAAACAATACATCGGCGAAAACATGCATCAGCCGATGACACTGACTTCGCTCGCGGATCGGGTCAACCTTTCCGTTTCACATTTCAGTGTTCTGTTCAAAGCTCACTTCGGTCTGGCGCCGATCGAGTACTTGATCGAGCAGCGCATGCACACGGCGTCGATCCTGCTGCGCGACGGGAACCGCTCCGTCGCCGATGTCGCCCATGCCGTTGGCTATGACGACCCATTTCACTTCTCACGCCGGTTCAAGGCGCGATTCAACGTGAGTCCGAGAAATGTTCGCAAAGGCGGCGCGGCAGACGAAGCGCTCCCCTAACCACAGAGCCGCTGAGCCAGCGTCGTTCGGGTACGAAACGGCTCTCCAGAAGTTCATGGCTTCCATATTGGAATAGCACATGGTCCTATCAGTTTTATCTGTATCTGTAAAGATTGTGCCTGTTACCCCTATTGCAATAGCAGTTGCGCTTTCATACGAGGCCGCGGGAGAGGCGTGGATTAGGGGCATATGCCGGCAAAGCCTATGCTATTGAATCAAGAACGTCGATATGGTCGCCGACACGGATGGTTCCGGGGCCATTCGGTATCATTTGCATACCGAACAAGACTTTCTGGTTGCGCAACCGATACGACGCAAGGGTCTTGAGCGGTTCCTGCCCCGTCTTTTCGCCGTTAGACTGGTCGATGGTCGTCATGATACACCGGTCACAGGGCTTCACCACGTGCAAGATCACGTCACCAATACGGATTGTTTTCCAATTGTCCTCCGCAAACGCGCCGGAAGACGATACGACAAGGCTTGGCCGAAAGCGATCCATCGGTACAGGAGAATCCAACCGGCTGTTTAGGTCATCAAGTGACGATTGACCGATCATCATCAACGGGTAACCGTCAGCAAATGAGACGATTCCTTCGGCGACTGCGTAATCAGGGTTAACCGCGCGGCGTGTCGATTCCGGCATCCGGACCAGACGGCACTGCAGTCCCAAATACTCGGAGAGCCATGCGCCGCCCTCGGCGCTTACGACTGCCGCATCGCACACGTTGCGCCAGACGCGCGCCGAAATCACTTCGGCGCATCCTTGTTCAGCAATCGGAACGTTCAGCAGCTCCATGCCCGGAGCAGCGAGCGTCAGAAAGTCGTCACTGACCACGGCCGATACGAGAGCCATATGCGGGTACTCTCGCTGTGTGATGAACTGCCCTTCACTGTTCACCACCATCCATCGCCGGTCGTGCCGCAGCCCACGCGGCTCGACATTGGCCTCGCCTACGGAATAGCCTTTAAGAGACTTTACAGGGTAGATGTTGATTTCGCTAAGCTGCGGCATTGCCAAAGAAAACTCCCCTCGCCTGCATTTCAGGCCATAATAGCCATTTCTTCAGATCGTGTGCCGATTCCTAAATTGTAAGCGCATTCCTCCGGCAGCCAGGTATATAGTTATCTTCACACTGCTACGATTGAAGAAAAGGATGAACGGTGATGCGCTTTAATCAGAAACAGGACGCGTCATCCCAAAAAGGTTATCAAATTTCGATAGCGCTTCTCGTAACTTTATTCGGCATCGCAGCAGCTTGGAGTTTGTGGCCGCGCCATGGATCCATTCGTTGCATTACCACGTTCGACGCACCATATGGTTCCTGGTACACGTGGCTCGATAAAAACACACTATTACTGAGAAGGACGCAACGGTTTCCGAGAGTTGAGACGATTGGCGAGGGTTTCATATACGATCTTCGTTCCCAGCGAATAATCAAAACGAAGGGAATAGATTCGGCTTTCGACAGGCTCGAATGCAATCATGTCGCCGCCTCGCCCGATCGAAAAAATATCATAGACATCGATACTCTGGGACCACAAGTCTTGCCGATCCTAACACCTGCCGCCGCTTATCATGATTTGCAGATGGAGAAGACATCTCAAGATCGAAATTGGGAAAAGGTTGGATATTGTGACACTTTGCTCATACCAAGTAGCGTTGCATGGAATCGCGCAGGCGCTCCCTGGCTGACCACTGCATGGGATTTCGTCCCGAATCTTCACTATTATTGCGGAGACAAAAATGGCAGGATCACGCAGCGTGGAACCGCCCAAATTCCAAAATCCTTTGGCTATAATCCATACTTTTCTCGTGCGGATCCACTGGGCGTAACTAACGATGGCTCACTTCTTATTTTGCTGCGTCCCGCAACTCTTAATTGGGTGCAATTCAAACAGACATCTCTAACTCTTATGCGGATTCGACACAACAACCCAGCGCCTCAGTTCACGACCAATGTCACGCCGCCCGGTTTCGACTTTGGCAATACACGTACTGATTTTGATGTCGCCCTCTCGCCGCGCGGGGACAGGATCGCATGGATGCTTCCTTATCACCGCAAGAGTTCAAAAATCGAAGCACTGATAACACCAATCTTCAAGGCTCTTAAACTGCACTCACCCTCGTCGCAGATGGACACCGCGATCTGGATCAGCGATAGCAGCGGCCGTCACATGCGCCTCCTTACGGCCTGGACCTGCGGTAATGCCGTGGTGGGAGATTTACAGTGGTCTCCTGACGGCTACAGAATTAGTTTCAATCAGAGTATCAAAATGCCTGTTCCCAAGGGCAGTTTCATGCCGCACATACGCAACAATATAATGGCTGTGTCACTCGACGATTCCAGCCTGTGACGCAAAATTTTGTTCTGCGCTCGTTATCGAACCTGGCTCATTGGGTACTCAGTTCGAGATTGAGTCTATATAACGAGGACGAAAAATGAAAATAGGAATAATCGGCGCGGGGAATATCGGCAGCGCGCTCACTCGGCGTTTGAGTGAGCTTGGGCATGAGGTTTCCGTCGCTAACTCTCGCGGCCCTGAAACGCTTGCGGATCTCGCGGCCGAGACCGGCGCGCGGGCCGTGGATGCCCATGAAGCGGCAAGATCGGGCGAACTGGTTGTGGTGACCATTCCCCAGAAAAAGATCGAGAATCTGCCGGACGATCTGTTCGATGGCGTTCCGGACAGTGTAGTCGTCGTGGATACCGGCAACTACTACCCAAAGGAGCGCGACGGCCGCATTGAGCCGATCGAAAACGGAATGCTTGAGAGCCGATGGGTCGAGCAGCAGCTCGGACGCCCCGTCATCAAGGCCTTTAACAACATCTATGCCCAGCACCTTCAGGACCTCGGCAAACCTGCCGGCACGCCCGGACGCATCGCCCTTCCCATTGCCGGCGACGACCCCGCAGCGAAAGCCGTCGTCTTCAAAATCGTGGACGATCTCGGTTTCGATCCTGTAGACACCGGCGGCCTCGACGATTCCTGGCGCCAGCAGCCCGGCTCTCCCGTCTATACACACGACTTCGACGCCGAAGGCGTTCGCAAAGCGCTATCTGAGGCCAGCCCCGCGCGGACACCGAAGTGGACGGGGACGGTAAATAGTCCGGGCACCTTCGAAAAGCCGGTTTGATCTCAATGCCGTTCTAATACCGCCTCAGGCACAGCCCTTAAAATGCGCTGTGCCCAAGGCAATTTGCATGAAGGTTGATTGATCTTGCGTATCCAATGTATAAGAAAGTGAATTTTAAGGTATGTAGTTGATGAGGTACCGCCACATGCGCCATTGTGTAGCGCCTATTATAACTGCGTGTTCCCTTGCATTCTGTGTGCACGTATCCTCGGCGGCCGAGTCTTCCACCATCGCTCCACCAGTCAATGCCAGCCGCGCCGCCATTCAGGCAGCATACGACCAGTTCAGCGCCGCATTCGACGCCCATGACCTCGACCGCTTTATGTCCTTCTTCAGTTCCGACTACACCAGCACAGATCCGAAGGGCAAGCCGGTATCGCGCGACCAGACGATCAAACAGTTCAAGGAGAAACGCGACCAGATTCTGACCATGCGCTGCCAGTACGCGATACAGAACCTGTCCCAGACAGCCGACGGCGTGCTTGTAGAGATGAAGATGCATAGCGACGGCACCGGGCAAAAACGCGTCATGTTCATGAAGGTTCGCGGCACATTTACCAACGACACAATCGTGCGCGACCTCTGGGTAAACACAGCCGACGGCTGGCGCCTCAAGCGCCGCCAGACTCTCCAGGATGATACTCGCATCAACGGCGTTTGATTAAGCTCGGATCTCGCCGAAAAGATGGCATATTCAGCACCATGGCATTCTCCCTCTCTTCTACCCCAACAATAAGCTGCTTCGATTAGAAATTTCAAAGCCGGCTGCTATAGTGCGGCCGGCTTTTATTGACCAGCGCATTTCAATATTGTTTTTGGGCACAATGTGTCCCAGGAGAACTACCAATGACTGATCGAACTATCGAGATCGACCCAAAGACAACCGCGCTCGTTTTGATTGATCTGCAGCAGGGCGTCGTCGGAATGACGGTACAACCGCACACTGCCTCGGATGTTGTATCTCGCTCCGCCCAGCTTGCAGACCGCTTCCGAGAACTGGGAGCGCCGGTCATCCTTGTGCGCGTAAGCTTTTCATCGGATGGGAGCGACATGCTCAAGCCCCCTGTCGATGCCGCCGCGCCGCCAAGAGCGTTTGCTGCCGGATGGGACAAGATCGTTCCTGAGCTTGGACCGCGAGACGGCGATGTGGTCGTCACCAAGCGCAATTGGGGCGCATTTTATGGTACCGATCTCGATCTGCAGCTGCGCCGGCGCAACATCAGCACCATTGTGCTGGGCGGTATCTCAACCAACATCGGCGTAGAATCAACAGCGCGCAGCGCATTCGAACATGGTTACGCTCAAATCCTGGTCGAAGATGCTATGGCGGCGCAGACCGCTGAGTCGCATGCGTTTGCCGTAACGGAAATATTTCCTCGTCTGGGACGGGTCAGATCGACGGACGAGATCATCACGGCTCTCAGCGATCGTGAGGAATAGTGATGATTTCCATACGACCGGCGACGGCAAATGATGTGGAGATTTTGAGCGCCTTCATCCACAACTCTGCCGCAGAACAAGACGGATTGGATGATGTCGTTGTCAGCCCGGCGAACCTGCTTGAGGACGGTTTCGGCCCCCAACCTCTCTTCAGCGCATTGATCGCTGAAAGCGACGGCATCCCGGCTGGATTCGCCCTGTACTTTCCCAGTTACTCAACATGGACAAGCCGGCGGGGGCTGTTCCTTGAGGATTTGTATGTGGAACCTGAGTTCCGCAGACTGGGGATTGCGAGGCAGATCATGGCTCGGCTGGCACAGATCGCCATCGAGTCAGGCGGTGGACGCGTCAACTGGCTTGTGCTTCGAAATAATGCAAAAGCAACGGAATTTTACCGTAGTCTCGGCGCTGAAATGGGTGTAAGCTGGGTTCCGGCAAGACTTACGGGAACTGCCCTGCAGGCGCTCGCAGGGAAATCCTCCTTATAGGCCGGCAATGCCGACTTTGACAGGATATGGAAAGTATTGACGCCATTTTAGAACCTAAATGGTCCAACTTTCGTCTCTAGCATTGTCCTTCAAAAAAATCCTAGTAATTCCATAGCATACGTGGAAGGATTCTCACCTTACGAGGACGAAATCACCCGGAGACTGGTACATTATCCGGCATGCTGGGTAGTACATTCCAGCGGCCCATTCCGTTTCGCTTTCTACTTGTGATGCCTGGCTCCGCCCTTCGGATCAGTCCTCTCCCGTAGCAATCGTCAATGCAATAGGCCATATACATCACGGGACTCGCGGAGAGGTTTCTGCAGGACCGCCCTTTCACACTCTCAAAGGAGCCAAATCAAAATGGCAACCAAGCTTTACGTAGGCAATCTGAGCTACAGCACCAGTGATCAGACTTTGAATTCCCTCTTCTCCGAGGTTGGAACCGTGACGAGCTGCCAGGTCATGACCGATCGTTACACCGGCGAATCCCGCGGTTTCGCATTTGTTGAAATGTCCACCGAGGCGGAAGCGCAGAGCGCAATCTCCGCGCTCGACGGCCGCACAGTCGATGGCCGCGCCCTCAAGGTCAACGAGTCGCGCCCGCGCGAAGATCGCGGACCGGGCGGTGGCGGCGGTGGCAACCGTGGTGGTGGCGGCGGCTACGGCGGTGGTGGCGGCGGCAACCGTGGCGGTGGCGGCGGCTACGGCGGTGGTGGCGGCGGCAACCGCGGCGGCGGTGGCGGCTACGGTGGCGGTGGTGGCGGCGGCAGCCGCTGGTAATCCCAGATTGCCTGAAAGCGTGGACGGAATTTCCGTCCACGCTTTTTTAATGCGAGATGCCTCTCATCCGATTTTGCTTGACCACCCCAGATAACACTCGTATAATGGAATGGTTATCAGCCAGGCATATTTTCATGAATTTGCTTTCAGCAGATACAGTCTCTATCTGAAGCAACGCTAAGCGAAAACCTGAACTCAGAGAGTCATCACCCTATGTCACGATCAAAATCGGCTATTATCGGCTGCGCTGCGGCAGTGGCGCTTACAGTTGCAGGCGCTCCAATTGCTGTCCATGCCCGCTACGCCAGCGTTATCACACAGCATAACGACAACGGCCGTACTGGGCTAAACTCGCTTGAACCATATCTCAATGCGACAAATGTCAATGTGAACCAGTTCGGCAAGCTATTCGCCTACCCTGTGGACGGGTTTGTGTTCGCGCAGCCGCTTGTGGTGGCTCAAACTGCCATTGCCGGCGCTACACATAATATTGTAATCGTAGCGACTGCTCATAACTCTGTTTACGCGTTCGATGCCGATCATCAGATCAAATACTGGCAAACGAATCTCGGTACGGCCGTTCCCAATTGGGTAATCAACACGCCCAACATCCAGGTTGAAGTCGGCATTATCAGCACGCCGGTCGTCGATCCGGTCAACAAAGCGATCTATGTCGTGGCGAAGACCTATGAGAACAATGCCCAGGTCTTCCGTCTGCACAAGCTGGACCTGGCTACGGGCGCCGAGAAGCCTGGAAGCCCGGTCGTGATCACAGCGAATGTCCCCGGCGCAGGCGACGGGAACGACGGCAACGGTCATGTTCCGTTTCTGCCGGAGAAGGAGAATCAAAGAGCAGCTCTGGCTCTCGCAGGAGGCGTCGTCTATATCGCCTTCGCTTCGCACGAGGACTACGATCCCTATCACGGCTGGATTCTCGGCTACAACACCTCGACATTGGCGCAGGTATCTGTCTACAATTCTTCGCCCAACGGCAGCCGCGGAGGAATCTGGCAGTCGGGACAGGGACCGGTCATCGATGCGCAAAACAATCTGTACTTTATGACCGGCAATGGGACTTCCGACCTTCAGACAGGAGGCGCAGGCTCAGGAGAGTGCTTCATCAAATTGAACTCCGCCCTGTCGTTGCAGGACTACTTTATGCCGGGCAATTTCGACTATTTGAATCAGGTAGACGCCGACCTGGGTTCCGGCGGTCCCGCGGCGATCCCAGGGACGTCTTTAATTGTCGGAGCGGGCAAACAGGGCCTGCTCTATGTTGTCGATACGGCCAAGCTTGGAGGTTACAATCCCAGCGGCGATTCCGTTGTCCAGGAATTCCAGGCATGCAGCGCGCTATGGGGAGCGCCCGTATTTTACAACAATACAATGTATATATGGGGCATCGGCGATTCGCTCAAGGCATACCCATTCTCTGCAGGCGCTTTTCAAACGACGCCGTCATCAATGAGTCCTGTTACGACGCCATGGGCCGGTTCTGCAAGCGGCGCGTTATCGGTTTCGTCGAACGGCACGGCCGCAGGCACCGGCATCGTCTGGGCAACGGTGCCCCTTGGCGACCCGATCCATGCTACCGTTCCCGGGGAATTATATGCATTCGATGCCCGCAACGTGGGCAAAGTATTGTGGAGCAGCCGCCAATATGCCGCCCGTGACGACTACGGCAACTTCGCAAAATTCTGCGCGCCGACCGTCGCAAACGGCAAAGTGTATGTCGCAACGGATTCCGGACAGGTCATGGTGTACGGTCAGCGCGCCTTCAGTCCTCCCCCGCCGCCCACAAATCTCGTAGCCGCCGGCGGCAAGGGAAAGGTTCAACTCTCCTGGAAAGCTCCGGCAGGAGTCGTCACAGGATACAAATTGTACAGGTGGAGCAAGTACCAGCCTCCTATCACCAAGGTAATTGCGGGAACGGCATTCGTCGACACAACTGTCATTAACGGCAATACCTATTATTATAAAGTAGCAGCATCCAACAGCTATGGATCTGGCGCGTGGACAAGCGAGGTTTCAGCCACGCCGCAAAGCATCACAGGATCGATTATCAGTATCGACTTCACAGGAACACTGACCGATACGATTCTTGCCGCTACGGACACTGCCGGAGTAGTGCCGGCAGCCAATTGGAACAGCGCGCCCAGCAATTCGGGAGCAGTGCCTTCGCTCACTGACAACGTCGGTGGAACCTCGGGAGCTTCGATATCCTGGGGAGCATTTAACGGCTGGAGCACCAGCATCGCCACATCGACTCCTGACTCCAAACTCATGAATGCGTATCTTGATGATGGAGATGGAACAAACACGACTGTGACAGTCGCGGGACTGCCATCAGTTTATACGTCTCAGGGTTACGATGTATACGTCTACTGCGATGGAGATAATGGAGGCGCAAGCCGAACCGGAGGTTACACGATCGGAGCAACGACCGTAAACGCCACAGACGCCGCCGGGGTTAACTTTAATGGGACGTATGTCAATGCGAACGGTGGCGCAGGTAACTATGTGGTGATCCCGAACCAGACAACGGCGAGCTTCACATTGACGGCATCGCCAGTATCTTCGAGCGACGGCACGCCGCGGGCGCCAGTCAATGCGATGCAGATCGTAGCGCATGCAGCGCCGTTTTCCGTAAAGGTGAAGAGCGTCTCAACCGGCAAAGCGTTCACGACCGGCTCGGCCGTTCAGGGCAATCTGATTTATATTGACAGCACGTCGAGGATATCTGCAATCGACAAAACGCTTAGCGGCGGCATTATCGTGCAGACGGCAAGCAAGGACCGTCTCGTGCCCGACACTTCATACCTGACGCTCACAATTTCAGCGCCGGGCACATTGTATGTCTGCTATGATTCGTCGGCAGCCGTTCTTCCGTCGTGGCTCTCCACGTGGAAGAGCACGGCAGCGACCGTTGTAGCAGGCGGCATTACCTATAAAGTCTACTCGAAGGGTGTTACGGCAGGCGACATCACACTTGGCGGCAACCGGCCCACTACCGTGAAGAATCCGGGCGTCGAATACTTCGTAATCGCTCAGCCGATTTAGCAAATCGGTATAATCGGGTAAGTAGAGACGAGAGAGGGAAATACCATGAACCCATTCCTTATTAAGCTGGTTCAAAAAACGCAGGGGGAAGAAGCCGCGAGGCAGGGCAAGACGCCCGAGATCCCGCGTTCATGGTATTTTCTGATCGGTTCGATTATCGTAGCGCTGCTCCTGGTGATCGCCCTGGCGGTCTTACATCAGGAGCAGGCGGTTCCGTAGCCTGTCGGGGTCCCCATCATAAGCTGTGCACCACCAGCGTTACGGGATAGAACGAGCCGTTCAGGGGGATTGTCGACATCTTGAGTGTCTGCGTCTCGCCCGCAGTGAGAGTTGTGCGCATAACCTCACGATCGTTGGGCGACTGAATGGGATCGAAATCCACGATGCTGCCATCCGGCATCAAAAATACGCCTGCCGCATAGCCTGCTGTGGGGTCAAACATCACCACCACCGTTTTTGTCTTATCCGTCGGGTTTGTGACATTGATCGTAATGTCGTACGTCGCCCCGTAATTCCCGAAAAGACGCTGCTTCCCCGATTTATCCGTGAGGGCTTCCACCTGACCGAGCTTCAAGTGCTCCCACATGCCGCCAACCTTGTATTCGCCATGAAGCGGTATCCGGGGCAAGTCATAGACATGCGCCGATAGCGGCGTGGGCGTATCTGCAGCCGGAGTCGTGACTTCGGCAAGCTGGAGGATCGGGGAGAGGATCGTATTTCGCCCCAGGGAGTTCTGCACCAATTGAGCGGCCGGAGCGTTGACGATGGTGTCGTCATTGTCTGCCGCCACACGCAGATCAAGTCCGGCAGCAGGGCCTGTCAGTTGCTGCATTTGCACGATGCCGCTCACGGTCAAACCCGCGGGCAGCCTCTGGGCGATTACCGGCGCTCTGGAATGCGGAGGGATATCCAGAACGATTCCCGTATTCGTGCTCAGCGACTTCATAAACATCTGTCCGGCTTTGTAGCCGACACGGAACGTGTCCATCGCGGGCAGAGACATACCGGCAATCACATGCACCGATGCCGGCACATCGCTGTCATTTACAAGCTCTGTCCGGAAGAACAGCTGATTGCCGCTGATATTCTGGTGATGGTAGTCGAGACGCACCGATTTTAAAGGTCGCAGTTTGCCCCGATAAAGCTCCTGCGCCGACGGCACACGCTCGGGATTGTTGGAGTAGAGGAGCGTCGACGCCTCCTGCTGCGCGATCGGTTTGTTGGAGACTTTGACCGTAACCACGGAATCCACGGTGAACAGGTCGGGACCGGTGATCGTAACAGGCACCTTCTGCGTGTACGCGTCCCCGATTTCGAGCGGAGCCGATGCCGGAGTAATCCTTCCAAACCGGATCGCCGTCTGCGGCTGCATTGAGATAGCCCGAAGAATGCCCTGATAGAGAGCCTGCGTAACGGCATCGGACGGTGTTGACGGATCTCCGCTCACGGCCACGTCTATAGCTGGGGCCACCTCTCCGGCATAACGCTGTACGATAACATCGATTTTGGCATCGCTGCCGCCCTGATCGCTATGAACCGTTACGCTCCCCTTGCCTACCGACAGAGCGTGGATGATCAGAGAGCGGCGTGAGCTGTCAAAGTCTCCATGCACAATTTCAGCATCGCTGTCATCGCTGGTAATGGTCTTAACCGGCGCGGCTCCGCCGACCGAAATAGTGCGCGTCTCACCAAGCGGAATGGTGATCGAATCGCTGGCAAGCGTCACGCCGACTTCCGGCTTAGGCGGCGGCTCAGGCTTGATCTCCGGTTTTACGTCCGGCTTAGGCTCGTCGTTCGAGACGCTCTTAGGTTCATCTGCTCCCAGAACGCTTCGAATACCGCGCGCCCAGCGCCGCGCCAGCGCTTCCGGCGTAATATCCAGCGCAGTCGCTTCCTTTTCATTCGCGATCAGGAGTGTGACCCCGCCGGCATCGACGACCCACAAATCGGAATCGTTCTGTTTCGCCGTAATGGAGAGGTCGCTATCGTGCGAACTGAGGGCATCGTTTAGACGATCAGCCGCAATACGCACGCGATCGGCCGGCTGGAGCTTGCCGTTGGGGGTGCGGATCGTCAGGGCGCGCTTCCCACGGATCAAGAGCTGTCCGATGGGATTGCCGTCTTTGCCGGTTCGCTCTCTAGATGTTGCGACCGGCGCGGCATCGTCCGACTTGGCAGCCATCGCAGCCTGCATGGGCAGTTCAAGAAAAGCGGCAGCAGCGATCGATGTACCGAGTAAAATAGGCAGAAGAACCGATTTAGCGGCAAAGCGGCGGGGGATGGGGTCGTATTTCAAAATTATCACTCAAAGGTCTCAGCGTTCGACACCATTATAGCGTGTATATCGGTGAAATGCAGATGTTGAGCGCGGCAGGACTTGTCAAGTAATAGACCGAACGTACTGCCTGGAGGCAATACATGCGGGATGACCGTTATAAGACGTTAACCACTCCGCGGCTGACGATCCGTCGCTTTGTCGAAAGCGACCATGCCGCATTTATGGCAGTTCGCAATCATCCGGATGTGGCGCGGTATCAGAGCTGGACATATTACTCGGAGCAGCAGGCGCGCCAATTTATCGCAGGCATGCAGTATGAGCCGTGCGGAGTGCCCGGCTCGGGCTTCCAGTATGCGGTGGAACTAACGGCGCAGGGCATCCTCATTGGCGATTGCTATTTGAAAATTGAGTTCGAGGATCCGCGCCAGGCCGAGATCGGCTTTACATTCGGCCCGGAGTATCAGGGGCAGGGTTTTGCGACGGAGGCGGTTTCAGCCATCCTGAACTACGCCTTCGGCGATCTCGGCGTTCACCGCGTCATCGGTTCAGCGGATGCCCGCAACACGCGCTCCATGGCATTAATGAAGCGGCTGGGCATGCGGCAAGAGGCGCACTTCGTCAAGAGCATGTGGTTCAAGGGTGAGTGGGCCGACGACGTAATCTACGCCATTCTCGAAGAAGAATGGCGGCAGCGGAGATAATGGAAGACTGCTGCGGCTTTAAATCCGCAGCAACTTCTTCTTCGCGGCACGGAACTCGTCATCCGTCAATGCGCCCATGTGGTGCAGGTTAGCGAGGCGCTCAAGGCTTGCGGCGAGATCGACTTCCGCTGCAGCAGCAGGAGCCGCGGCCGGCTGGCCTTGACGCGATGGGATGGGAATGTTGTCGAATACCGAAGCCCTCTCGACAGGTGGAGGCGGTGGCGGCGGTGTGTACACCGGCCGCTCGGCATGATGCGTTTCTTCGTACTCATGCTCTTGGTCGGACACGTGCTCGGCAGTACGCTCTATCCCACCGCTTCGCGCAACCAGAGATCTGTTCGACGAATTGGCCAGTTGCTGCATAACCAGGGCGCGGGCAGCGGCTCGCTGCTCCTCTTCGTCCCGGAAAGCTCGTTCTTCGGCCTGCCGTTTACGCTCTCGCTCAGCCTCTTTTTCCAGCTCCAACTCCGCCTGGCGGCGCTCCATATTCGGACGGTCCAATTCAAAATAGAGGGAACGCTTGAAGTTTTCGGCGTCGGCCTGGACCCGCTGTGTCTGCGCGGCGCCGAAACCGACATTGGAGGCCGTGATCTCGATACCGGTTCCTGCCGACAACGGCAGCACCTTAATCTCGATCTGCACGGGGATCTGGATCGCTTCGTCCTTCCCCTTCTGTTCACGAATGACGAGCCTCGTGCGCTCCTGCGTCACAATCTTCCACTTCATCGCCGCAGCCGCAACCTGGCAGGCTGACATAATAATATCCTGCGGCTCCTGGAAAGATAATTTCTCCTTATATGACGGCATCGCTCAATTTCCCTTTCCGCCCCAGCGCTTTACGCAAGAGAATGTCCGCTTACAATCATGACTATAATTTTGGCATAGCGCATCGAGCGCAGTCAAGAACTTAGGATACCACGCACGAGAGGTATTAAACCGTCGAGCGCAAATATGGACCGTCACCTGGCTTTTCTTCGACGGTTCCACCCCAATTAGAGATACCTTATTTCATTAAGACCCGGTTCCTTCGGCAAAGCTTCGATTCGACGGCGACTTTATCAAAGGTTCAACAAGACAGAAAATCAGCCTCCCAAGTATGCATGCTCATCAGAATAATTCGCTTAACGGTCTACCTTATAGTAAAATACTCTAAAATGGAGATAGATCGGTCTTGAAGAAAACGGATTCCGAGAACCGCACTGTTTGGCCTCCCCCACCGGTGAATCGAAAGCCTCGTCAAGTCTCAATAAGGCCCGCCCCATTTATGTTCGACTATGTCGAACAATTTTTCGGGGAGCCGACTAAGGAAGATGTCATCGCCGTATACTGCTCGGTCTACGGAGTATCGCTCTTCTGGCTGCTTGCCATGTGTCTTCACATGTCCACTTACATACCATCATACTCAATACAACAGGTCTTCTCTGGGATTGTTCTCCTTGTCATGTTTCCATTACTCGGCCTGGTTCACTTGGCCGGCTTCTTAGCCGGAACATATAGAATAAAGTCGGTGTACGGACGATTTAGTATGGCGATTACGCTCATATCGTTTGCGGCCATGATGGAATCAATGAATGGCTGAACGCTCGGTATCTCTTCATCCGCCATCAGACATGCCATCATAACTACAGATTGGTTTCCCTATCTCCCTCGCCGCGGCGCGGTGGTCTGCTGGGCCTGTGCGATTCGGCCGTTGATTTCGCTGGTGCCGCCCTTGCCCGATGGGCTCTTCATCCGCAGCGGCCACACTCGTTCAACCTCAATGCTGGCGCCCCACCCCATCCGCTTTATCCTGCCTCTGGCGATCAGCACCGGACACTGCAAAACCGCCGCAATGCAATCGTCGACAGCCTGTCCATAAAACGCGGCCTGGATGTAGGCGGTTTCGTCCTCGAAGGTAGTAAACAGATGGCGGCCGCCCGTTTTCGACGGCGGCCTGTGGGGGCGCAGGTTCAGGCCGGCGATAGTCACCCGAACACCGGCTTTACACTGCATGGCCTCGTGGCAGGAAATAATGCCGCGTTCGGCGAGGCGAGAGCGCAGATGGGCGAACGGGTGGCAACTCGTGGTGACGCTCACGACGCGCCACTCCCACATCAATTTATCCCACTCATCGAAGTCATCGATATCCCAGGCCACGGGCGTGTGCCCCATACCGGGAATTTGAATACCCAGATGACCCTGTGCTCCACTCGATATATCGGCGCGAATGGCGAGCGCTTTGCTCAGGGTCTCATCCATCCGCCAGAGCAGACCGCGGCGATGCTCGTGCAGATAGTCGAACGCGCCGCACAGGATCAAGCTTTCCAGAAGGTCACGCCTTAAAGAGACGCGGACACAGAAATCCAGAAATGACCGGTACGGGCCGTTCCTTTCGCGCCCGTCCACGATGGATTCGATATCCTGATCGCGTATTCCCCCGATCAGCGACAGGCCGATCAAGATCGTATCCGCGTTTTCACCGGTCGTGCAGTCCGACACGCTGGTATTAATATCGACCGGCATCAGACGCACTCCACGGCGTCTCGCCTCCGACGCCAATGACTGTGGCGCGTAGAACCCGCAGGGCTGGTTAGACATCATCGCGCAATAGTATTGCGCCGGGAAGTGGCGCATCATATAGGCGGTCTTCTGGCCTGTCAGCGCAAAGCTCGCCGAATGCCCCTCGACGAACCCCAGTCCCGACCATCCTTCCAGCTCATCCATGATTCTGTGCGCGATTCCGGGAGAGAGATCGCTGTGCTCCGCGCACGCTCTGCCCACAAAATCCGCCCGCGCCTCATGCATCGTCCCGAAGCGGTCGTGCTTGGTCAGCTTCTTGCGCCATACTTCGGCTTCGGCGTTGCTGATCTTCAGCATGGCCGCGATGATATAGCTCACCTGCTCCTGAAAGCAGCAGACACCATAGGTCCGCCTCAATATCGGTTCCAGCGCCGGGTGCAGATATTCGATCCGTGCATAGCCGTTGCGGGCCGCGCAATATTTCTGCACAGCCTTCGCCTTGATCGGTCCCGGACGAATCAACCCGATAGCTGCCACCAGGTCCTCGAAATGACGCGGATGAAGCTGCGTGGACAACGCCGCCTGAGCCGGGCTGCCGAGTTGAAACAGTCCCATGTTGTTTCCTGCCCACAGCATATGGTATGTCGGCAAATCTTCCCGAGGAATGTCCTCGTAGCGGAAATCCGGGTTCGACCGCTGAATATCCCGCTCTGTCTCTGTTACCACGGCCAGAATCGGCAGACTGAGAATATCCAGCTTAACCGCCCCGGCCTCCTCCACATCGTCCTTATCGAGCATGACGATCGGCACGATGCCCCGAGCCGACGGCGTCACCACGTTGAGGTTCGAGAGCGGTATCCCCCCAATCACCAAACCTGAAGAGTGACTGCCAAGGTGGCGTGGGTGCCCCGAAATCCGGCGACAGAGATCGAAGAGAAGCGTAAATCGCCCCGCCATACTGGAATATTGACGCAACTCAGCATTGCGCTCGAATGCCTCCTTGATCTGATCGGCCTGCATAAAGACATTGATATGCTTGCTGAACCATGTCAGAACCTCCGGCGGCGCCTGGAGCACCTTGCCGATATCGCGCAAAGCCCCCCTGGCCCAGTATGTGGCGTACGTACAGCAGAGCGCCACCTTGTCAGCCCCATAATCCTGAACGACCCAGCGAAAGACGTCATCACGATATCTGGCATCGAAGTCGATATCGATATCAGGCTTCTTTCCCGGCGCAACCCAGCGCTCGATCGGCAGATCCCGGGCAAGCACATCGATATCAGTCATCCCAAGGCAGTAACACACTTCGGAATCGGCACCACTGCCACGCCCTGTGACCATAATGCCTTGATCCCGCGCCCAGCGCACGATCCTTCCCGCATGCAGCACCAGGCTGGAGTATCCAAGTTCCGCCAGCAATCCCAGTTCTTCATCGAGTCTCTTCTTGCCCTTTGCCGTAATCGTCCCATGCCGCCGCCTTGCCCCCGCATAGGCAAGATCATGCAAATGCTGCTCGGGCGTCGTCCCATCAGGGGTTGGGTAGTGTGGCGTCACATCCACATCAGCCGGCATAATGCCGCTGCCGCTGCAAAGCTGCGCGATCCGATATGTGTTCTCAATCGCCTCCGGATGCCAGTGAAACAACGCCCGCATCTCGCGCTCGGACTTAAGACGCCGCTCCGCATTCAGTGGCCGGTCCGCATGTATATCGGCAATTGTGATTCCCAGCGCGATACACTTCTTCACATCGTGCAGGATGATCCCATCCGCAGTCGCATAGTGGACATTGTTTGTGGCCACACAGCGCGCCCCGATTCGCTTTGCCAGCATAACAAGTTCACGGCAGATCCTTCCCGATTGAGGAGTGAGGTCATCCTGCAATTCGATAAAGAGGTTGTCCCCGAAGAGATCCTTCAGCCCACGCGCTGCCAGAAGCGCATCGTCATAGCGGCGGTCCAGTATCAGCTGCGAAACCTTGCCACGCCGGCACCCCGATAGACACACCACCCCATCAGTCCAACCTGCAAGCTCGCCCCACGGCAAAGAAGGTGTGAGACGTCCTCCCTGGGCGTAGGCAAGCGACAAAATGGCGCAGATATTGGCGTATCCCATCCGGCTCGCGGCCAGCAAAGTCAGGTGACTGTGGTCACTCAGCGTAAGCTCCGCGCCGAATATCGGCAGAATATAGTAATCCCGGCAAGCAGCAGCGAACTTGACCGCCGCCGTCAACGAATTGTGGTCCGTAACCGCCAGCGCAGGCATGCCAAGCTCTGAGGCCCGCCTTACTAAAACCTCGACATCAGAGGCCCCGTCCAGAAATGAGTACGATGTGTGACAATGTAGTTCAACGTACATATGTTCCCTCTAATCGTACACAGCGCGCAGCCTCCACCCATCGCCAAGACGATGCAGTTCGTAGACGCCGTAGGGTTCCGTCTCGACCCGATAACAGTCCGTTTCCGCAACCTCGCCCCAGGACCACTCTACAGACTTCCACCGGTCCATCACCCGGCATACCTGGTACTCCCACATGTCCCTTCCCCACCTCCTGCCGGAGCGTCGATAACGCATCGGGAATCCCTGTTCATCGATGGCAACCGTTACCTGCTCATCGTTCTTTTTGCCGAGCGGGCTGATCCAGCAATCGACATGCCGCGCCCCGAGCATCCGCCCACCCTGCACCAGCATCTGCTGCCCATACTTGCTCTGAAGCACCTTCACACGAGCATCCAGGCTGCGCTTCCGCTCATGAGGATAGCCCTCCAACGCATCGCCGAGATCGAGAAGCGTCAGTTGGAGGCCGCCGCCGGAATCGATATTGTCCGCCCTGAGGTTCACTCCCAGGATCGGCAGCGCGAGATTCAGGCGTGCCAGCAGCCGCAGAGCGCATCGAGAGAGCTGATCGGCACTGCATACAGGATTGGCGAGTGTCTCTGTCTCGCTCATATGCGAATAATCCGCCAGATGTACGGTCAGGGTAAGTGCGCGGCAATATCGTCCCTGCAGCCGCCGCGCAACCCTGTCCGAGCACTGCCGCAAAGCGCCATGGACTCGTACCGCATCTCCTACCTCATCCTCGAAATCGACGGCGTTTTCCAGATACGGATGCGGCCAGACCGCCTTCACAGGATCATCATCCAATCCCGCGCAGAGCCGCACCAGACGATGCCCCCACTCCCGCCCGGCCTGCCGTGTCAGTTCCGGCTTTGGGACCTTGCGCACATCTCCGAGGGTACGGATTCCCAGGTTACGAAATCGCTGCAGCAGCTTCACCGGCAGCGGACCAACCGTATCGAGCGAGATTCCCGAAAGAAACGAAAGCTCACTGCCGCACTCGACCTCAACCACACAGTCGCGATCCGCCAAACGGCTCGCCCGCTGGGCGGCAGCGCGAGCTAGCATTTTGGTATCCCCGATCCCCGCCGTGGCACATATTACGTACAAGCCGGCAATAATGGACACTACCCCACGCGCCCGTTCACCGACATCGATACCTGTAAACTCCGCATAGCAAAGCTCAGGCTCTACCGGTTCGACAATATTGCTCTCAACTGCCACGGTATCCCATGCAGGCTGCATCGCAAACATATAGTGCTCGCGGTCGTACGGCAGAACAACCAGCCCACGGCATAGAGAACGAGCCGTAGAGCTATCGCATCCTTCCATCACCCCAGCAGACTGAGCCAGAGGCGACACACAGCGAATCGCCCCACTATCGCCCGTCAGAGCCACGGGCTTATCTCGCAGATGTGGAGAGCGTTCCAGTTCGCAGGCGATACTTGCCCCATCAAGCAAAAAGCAAACTACCATCTATGGCGCTCCGTATGAGTCCGGATTTAGTAAGTAGACATAAGTATTATGTAGACAAGTGATTTAATTTGTCAAATATTTGTTCGATTCATTTAGATTTTGCAGTTGAATTTACGGATATCGTGGGACTCATCAACATTCTGCAAAAATTCGAAAATTTCAGAATGAAAAGCCTCAAAAATTACCTGTCAGACAGGTAGAATGTGGCATGGACCACGACCGCCTCTTCAAGGAAGTGATTGCGAATTTCTTCCAAGAATTCCTCGATATCTTCGTACCGGAACTAAGCGATTACATCGACAAAGACATTGCCTTTATCCGCATAGACAAGGAAATCTTCACCGATGTCACTGTCGGCGACAAGCACGAAGTTGATCTGGTTATGCAAGCAAAAGCACGTGGACAGGATGTTTCCTTTCTTCTGCATGTCGAAGCCCAAGCAAGTAAAATGGCCGGCTTCTCCGAGCGAGTATTCACCTACTTTTCTCGCCTCAGAGAAACATACCGAATGCCGATTTACCCTATCGTGATCTTCTCTTACGACAAACCGCAGTTGCCCGAGATGGATTTCTACGAGATTGCATTTCCCGGCAAAACTGTGCTGCGATTCGAATACAAAGCCATTCAACTGAATCGGTTGAACTGGCGCGATTATGTCAACCAGCCCAATCCCATCGCAAGCGCGCTAATGGCAAAAATGAAAATGTTGCCGAAAGAGCGTCCTCTGGTAAAATTAGAATGTCTGCGATTATTGGCAAGCCTGAAGCTCAATCCGGCAAGATCGAAGCTGATCGGCGGATTTATTGATTCTTATCTGAACCTGACCGCACGCGAGATAAAGCAATACGAGCGCGAGTTTGCAAAATGGGAACCCGAGGAAAGGAAAGCAACAGTGGAACTGATATCAAGTTGGGAACAGCGCGGAATTGACAAGGGCCGAGAATTAGGCATGGAAGAAGGGTTAGAACAAGGCCTACATCAAGGACGAGAAAAGCTTCTTGAGGTGATCCTTCAGCATCGTTTCAGCACATTGCCTTCTTATTTGACTCAGCAACTCGATAAGCTTACTTCGGATCAGATGGACGATCTTGGCAAAGCTCTTTTCAGCTTCGAGAGCATTGCTGATCTTGAGCAGTGGCTCTCTCAACGATAGCGATCCCTCAAGGCATTCTATAGCAGAGTAGATAGGCCTTCAATTATTTGGATTCCTCCTCAATACTGCCCCACGTCACCTTCACCCCAGCGTAATCGCCGGGCGTCAGGGCAAAGATGAACGTGTCACTCAGTTTCCCGGCACTATCGCGGTCGTCGTTGCGCAATGTCGCCTCATGCACGAAACCAAGACGCCTTGCGACGTTCGCGCTCCGTTCATTCAGAGCATCGCAGTGGATGTGGACATGCTGGGCGCCCAGCAGTTCGAATGCCAGGGCGTATAGCAGCTTGACGCTCTCCGTTATATATCCATGCCCTACTGCCGAGTCGCGCAGCCAGTAACCGACCTCGAAAGACGGAATATCCCAATTGGGGCGCACCAGCAAACACTGCCCCAGAAACCGGCCTGTATTCTTATCCCAAACGCCCATCGGCAGCGCTTCCCGCGTGATCCAGCGCGCATGCGCGTTCCGCGCATATTCTTCAGAATCGTCAGAGCTGTGATTATGCTGAACCCAGGGCATCCAGAGGCTGATGCTCGCTCGCGACTCTTCCGTGGCCTCCCAGATTGCGGCTCCATCGCCTGCGCAGAACGGACGCAGCAGTACACGCTCACCCAGGATTTGTTCGGGCAATTCTCTCAAGATCGGTGGAATAGAGCTCATAATATTTACCTTTAACCTCCCCGCGTTAGCCGGACTGCATCAGTGCGTGTTTAAGCGGGCAAGATCGTTAACAAATTGAATTGCCTTTTCGGGCGATGAAATGTCCAGTCGCCCCTGCGACAGATCAATGATGAAGCCTGCCCATGATGGCTTTAGCTCGCTGTACCGGATACTTGCCGGTGAAATAACCTCGATCCGGTGTGTTTCGTCGTGTGGATTGGGAGAATCCGGCACAATGTCCGGCAAAGGCGCGTCCGGGTTCGGCCAAATGCTGTACCACTCTCCGTTGGCAGGAGAATGGCGTTGACGCACGAATATCGGAAAATCAGTTTTGCTCTTGTGCGCTTCGGTTTGCACTGTTTTATAGAGATCGTCAAGAACTTTCTTTTCTGCTTCGGCTCGAAACTCATTCCAGTGGTCGCTTTCCTGAGTGTCGACCTCATAGTTCGAATCGTCAAAAGCCGTCAATGCCGTGCTAACGCTCACTGTGTTGTTAGAGCTGGGATTGATATCGATTGGGTCGCAGTGCCACTTCCTCAGGAATGCCAGACGCGCTGTCACCGTATATCCCAATTGCAGAGACAGATCGTCAAGTTGAAGGAACGATGCATTACTATATCCGGGCAAATCCGTATTGCGCCACGCAATTCCTCCCGTCTCGGGCATGCTTACTAGCCGGCTGACAGATGACTTGAGGCTGCTGACAGCTTCCGCTGAGAACGGACTGATCGCCGTTTGCGAATGTTCGTCTTCCGGCGCCGTCTCTCCTCGCGCGGAAGCGATTATGCCTTCACGGCGTCGAAGCCGTTCTTTTGCCTCAGGAAGGGTCTCGTCAAGGATCGTCAGATCAGCATATTCAGCTGGAGCATGCGACGACATGAACAGGTCCACAACAGGAACGATACGAACTTTGGGATCTGTCTTTCCGAGTCCTGCAATCGAAGTCGCCGCTACATCGGGTTTAGAGGCGTCGATCCAGAGTTCGTTCAAGTGGGCGGCTGCCATTGCCGTTATCAGCGCATCATCCTTTCCAAGCATGGAAGTTTGCGCCATTATCGCCTGATACGGATAATTATTCGCTAAATGCCGCTCAGGAATAGTATAAAGGTCCTCAGGATCGGTGGCGCCCCCACGCTCACGTTGGAGCCGGTCATTAAAAATACCGTTCGTCTGGGAAATGACAACCGGGTTAGGAAGACTGGGAACAATCAGCTGCAATTCCGTATCGCTTTGCAGCATGACATCCTTATCATCAAGCGTATCGTTCTCGCCATTTGCGACAGCAGCATCAGGCACAGGCATCGAATTCCACACGCGCGATGCAGCCTGACGCTGCTGCGACGTCAGATCCTTAAACGGCATCTTGAGGCTTTGAATGCCTATCGGATGCTTTTCGGCCAAAGCAACGCGTGTTTGCTCTGGGGTAAATGCCAGCTCTTCGTTCAGAACGGGAAGTGTAGCGGGTTCCGGGAGGGTGTCCATCTTCTTCCTGGCCTCCACCATCGCCTTCTCTCTCATCGCATTCCCATCCGCCTCAAACTGATCCCACCTTTCACGAATGGTTCCGGTACCGGTGATATCCTGACTGAGGACGTACGCAGTCCCTACCCTGCGGTAGGTTCCGGCGACACAGAATGCCAGAGCTTGCAGCAAATCGGCTGCGGAGCACTTCCGGCGGCTGCCGTAGATCCCCACGGATCGCATCTCATAATGGGGATCCGCATAGATCTCAATCTGCGTTGCTTTCGCGATCAGACCGAGAAGATCACCGACAGTCTTTATATCTGTTAGATTTATATCAGCGTGCAACGCGGGCATATCAAAAGGCAGTTGTCCGTCTTTAGGGGTATGCGGAAGCGCCTCTCGGACAGGAACCCCAAAAAGCTCATCGTGTGCATTTGCCCCATCCTGCATAACGTAATATCTGCCGGGAAGGGCCGGGAATGCAAATCCACCATTGTGTACTCCCCTTTGCGGAACCAGAACTCGCACGCGTTGTCCAAATCGCAGGCGGGATTGCGGCAGATCGTCTGCATAACTCGGGATTTTTGCGGGATCATACGAATCCTGAGTCTGCTCCCTTATCTGGAGTTTTTTACTGCCGATCAACGCGATATATAATGTTTGCTGCTCGGTCCCAAGTTCCGAATAGCTCAGCCCCTCATTGCCGGTAAGCGCCTGCCACTGCGAAGCGCTCAAGGTGGTCAAGAAGATCTTAACGGCATCCTGAGGCGGCATGCCATCCCAGATATTAGGGTTGTCAGGCCTTTGGTTCACTAACTCCATTTTCTGCGCGCCGATTGCCTGGACGGGACCGAATGAATTGACGATCTCGCCAAAAATAGAGGTGATTACGACCAGCATCGGCGTAGTAGAGTCCGGCTTTGGATCAGCTTCCGGCCATGCCTTTTCCCCATCCACCGTCATAACGATCTGATCGGGATCGATCTTCAATCCGGATAACATCGAAACGAGCGCAGATTTTTGTCCGGTGGGATAATGATGACCAGTCGACTCCTGTGCGCGAAGGCCAGAAGCACAGGTCAAAAGGCCGGCCACGCAGGCGATAGTAGCGGAGAGAGTGAGAATTCCTGGTTTCATATTCGCGACGCTGCAACTTTCCTAGCGGAGTACAGTCAAAAGCAAGCAAAGGGATATCAGGTATTGCCCCAAGAACTTATCAGCTTAAATGGACGGCAACGATGCAGCGAGATAGCGGCGGCTCCTGGAATGAAAACGGTATTGAAGACGAATGGATCGCATGTCCGACATGCCGCTATCCTATGCTGCCGCTGCGCACCTATGAGCTGCAAAAGATTAGCGAATTTCCGGCCGTGGAAGCAGACGGGTGGACATTCTTCTTCTTTGGCTGGATAATCTTCGTCGCCCATATCGCCTATCACTTTATCACAGGCTTATTCACATTTGAGTCGCGAAAACGAAAACTTGCCCAGGCCAAGCGCGATATCCTGCCACGGTTCCCGAACAGCATCGTCTGCCCGCAATGCATCAATGTCGTCAAGAGACAGTGATCACTGCCATACATTCAAGCGGACAGCATCCGATCGAGTTGTTTCAGCACAGTGTCCCTGTTTTTCGCCAGAAGAAAGACTTTTGGTATGTGGCGCAAAAACAATGAATACCCCGGGTACTTCTTACGATCCTTGGACCCGATATAGGATTTAAGGGCTTCAGCATAGTCCCGAGTCCACGCCCATAATGTGTGCCCTCTCACTTCACATACATAATAGGCATCCTGCGGCCAATCGAGTGGATGTTTCCCTCGGCTCCCGCAGTGTATACAACTATAACCTCCGATATCGCCTTGGCGATATGTACTGTGCTCAGGCGCCTTCCATGGAAACAGATCAGGGAAGTTAATCAGAACAGTCCACCCACCCCAAGTCCCCATGATGTGGCCCGGAAGGGCATATTGGGCTATCCTCTGTTCTCGAGACCTTTCAGGACCTGAGATGAAGACAAAAGGAAAGCCGAAAGTCGCCTCTTTCCGGCAATTAGGGCAACGAATGGAGCAGACCTCCGGATAAGGGTTGTATTTGTTAATGTCGGTCATATCAAACCCTTCAAGCAATGTTTCAAGCTGGCAACCTGAATCAGTATGCTTCCTCGACTGGAAATCCGAAGGCCTTTACGATCTGCCGCGCCGCGTCCGCCGCGCTTAGGCGCGTATTATCAATCTTAACATGCCTGTCCGGATATGGGAAATCGCCGTAAGAGTTCATAACGCAACGCTCCTGCATACTCAGCAGGGCCCATTCCGTCTTCTCGAAATCTGCCTTCTTCTTATGTCTCAGCCGGTTTTCCGTTCGATTTCTCACCAGGCGCTCGTCCATACCTGCCTCAAGTTCCGCATAGTATGTCGTTCCGCCATTCAGGGATACCACGGCGCTCAGCCCATCCAGAAACTGCCTGTCTTCATCCTCATTGAACGCCCAAACGAAGGTGAATATCAGGCCAGGAAGGTCGCTTGCGGCAGCTTCTTCCACAAGCATTCGGCGAAAGGCGGGCACCAAGCGCCCGAATGCAGGCGTGCCGAAGTCGAACAGTTCTGTCACCAGGTCGATGGTCATGTGGTTGTGGAGCAGTCTGTAGCCTGTGAGTCGCGACAATTCCTGCCCCACCGTCATTTTGCCCACGGCGGGTGGACCGAACAGAATGATAAAGTTCACAGCAGATTCCCTTTGCAGCACAGGTTAGCGTACTTCACTATCGCTCAGGATGCGTCCTACGCTAATGATATTGGAAGTTAACTCTGTTGCATATCCTCAGTCATCGGCATACTACACGATTTGCATGTCAGGAAGATTTTAACATCGCGAATGAAGGGGAAACGAAGGAGGCCTTTGTAAGCCCCTTATGATTTCAGGGGCTTACATAGGTCAGAATGCGTGGATCAGTAGGTTACGTTGAAATACGCGACGTTGTTTTCGGGAGGTCCGGCGACGGTAATGCTGTCCCCGGCGCCAACACCGGCCGTGGACGGCGCAGTCACGGTAATCGATGTGATACACGATGAAGTGCCATTGAAGCCGGTGGAGAAGCTGACGTTCCATCCATTTGGCATACCTGACGAAGGCTCCCCTGGGGTCATCGATGCTGCGCTCCATTAGAGACATAGAACATCCTCGCTGTTGATACGGCGAGATCTTCAGCGTGAGAACGCCTGGTTAGCGGCTCATTGCTTGTTGTCTCTGAGGCGAAGAGCGCAAAAAGTAAATCCCAAACACAACGAAAAGCCAGCTGATCACCCCACCGCTAAGGCCGGCATATGCATCCGAAAATCCAGCCAGAGGTTCCAGATATGAATTATCAGGCTCATCGGGATTGAAATATGCGGTTACGGTAGCATTGGGTTGATAGCGGCTTTTCAATAAGACGAACCGATCCTGGTGTACGGAAACAACATCTCCCCCAGGAGCGATTTTATCGCCATCGTAAACTTGTCCATTAACTGTATATACGTATTCGACATGCGGTCGATACACAGTTCCGCCATCGCTTTCGCTTGGGCGGCCATCGTCGAATTTTAGAACAGTAGCACGAACGGGATGCCAGTGGCTTGCTTGCACAGACTGAACAAGACTCACGGTCGACCAAACTATCGTAACCGTCCCAAATATCGCCGCTAACGGCACAAAAAACATTAACGAAGCTCGATTGAGTTCAGCGCTCAAGTCCATCATCCTCCCCGCAAGCAAACGTACATGACTATTTTCTCTTCTGTTTTAACTGCCTGAACAAATTCGAAACGTACTGTCCATTCTTAAGGGCGCGTTTCGACATACGTTCCTGACACGCCGAGGGCGTTCCCCACTTCTGCAATATGCTTGTCGAAGACCTTGCCATCGGACGCGGTAATCACCGCACGCACGGCGCACGAATAATCGTCTGTACGGGATGGTGAGAAGTAAAATTCGAGGCGGACAGATTGAACACTTTCACGGGGAAGTCCCGTGAGATGTAGTATCTCCCAGAACTTTGTTTGCAGGCCCTGCAACGCCAGTGCCAATGGCTCGAACCTGGGCAGCATCGACGGATAAGGTTGTTCCGTGAGCAGTTCAAAATCAGCACAGGTCACGGAGGCGAGCCGGCATGCTTCTCCCATGTGAGGGTGCAGCCAGCTCAGGCAACTCTGGGCATGATGAGCAATATTATGGGCGACACTTCGAAGTAACTTAATTGATGGCATAAGATCACTCAATGTAAGAATGGAGATGATTCGGTAACTGTTGCTAAAGTTAACTGCTCTCTTTTTTTACGTTACCCGGCGCTGCCGTACTCATGAAATAGCGCTCGGTATTTTCGTCGTCCACCCGCAGGCCGAGACGCTCGTATAGCCTGCGGGCGTCGGGATTGCTCTTCAGCACAGTCAATGCAAATGGCAGGTTCGCTGCAACCGCCTCGGCCATCAATCCTTTAACAATGGCGCTTCCAATGCCGCGTCGCTGAAACTCAGGGAGAAGGTAGATGTTTGCCAGAAATAGATCGCCATCCGCCGGACGCCGATCATATTGCGTAGCGCCTGCATCCTATCCACCTACCACGATCACATGCCACGGCGCTGCAGTGAAATTGCCGCGAAACCGCTGCTCCTGCCAGGCATCGTCCCAGCCCCAGATCGCATCGACATATTCGCGCATGGTCGTAGCGGCGACATGCCAGATAAAATCATAATCCACTTCGGACGCCGGACGCAATAAGTAAACTTCGCACATAAATGGCAGACCTCTCAAGACGCCTCGTCATCCGTTCGCCGCAATAAACAGACCTGCAATCTTATCGATTCTAAAAGCGCCCTCTTCTTCAATGCGAGTATCGATCGTTGCGCGCAGGCTACTGAGCATGCCGTCTGTTACCTTCGACCGGTCCGCGCCGGACAGAATGTAATCGATCAAAGGTTGTGCCTCAGTCACGAGAAGGGCGGATTCCGTGCGGCGCAACTCGACGCCGGCAAATGCCTCTTTGAGTTCGGCCTCTCCGTTTTCCAGCGCAAAGAAATTCGGATCCGCAGCAAACGGGCGCAAACCGCCCGCATCGCCCATCACATCTTCCAGTTCCATGAGCTGCCTCATATTATCGTGGCCATTGGTCGCCGCGTAGAACGCGCCGCCGGGTCGCAATACGCGGCGAACTTCAGCATACGCCTTCGTCCTGTCGGGAACATGGTACAGCATGTGGTTGGCGATCACCGCATCGAAACTCGCGTCGTCAAACGGGATAGATTGCGCATCGAACTGGGCAAACGCGAAGGGAAAACCGCTCCCTGCGAGATTTTGCTGCGCCTGCTCGATCATGCCCGGCGAGAAATCGCTGAGCGTGACCTTCCAGCCGGGGGGCAGACGATCGATATTCTGAACCCACAACTGCCCTGGGCCGCATCCAAGCTCCAGAACGCGGGCGTCGGGCGGCAGGTGAAACTGCTCAAATACCCAGGGGTGCCATCCTATCTTCTCTGTACCGAAGCGCGCATGCAGCGCCATGCGCGCGTTGAGGTTAGAGGCATCCCGATATTGATCCTTTTGCAGATATTCCTGATCCGTAGCGACTGTCATGAGATTCCCTCTCAAATTAAAGCTTTAGGCAAGCCTGCGCCGCCAGCCAGAATAACTTTTCACGACCCGAAAGATGACCGGTCCATCCACGGCCGTCCCACACCTCACCGCCGAGGTCATCGCCGCCATAAAGCAGTTGACCGAACTCGACACCGCGGAACTGCGCCACAGCAAAGAACGCTGCCGCTTCCATTTCGACGCAAAGACACCCTTCACCCCGCCGCTTCGCGATCCTCACAGGCGTCTCCCGGTAGATGGCATCCGTAGTCCATGTCTTCGTCAACAGATACTCGACGTCTTGCGCCAAAAGTACGGCTTTGATCGCCGAAACGGCAGTCGCGCCAGCCTCGACTTCGCGCCCCGGCGGCAGATAATGATAGGACGTTCCTTCGTCGCGCACAGCAGACTCTGGGACGAGAACATGCCCCATCGTGATACTGCTGTCCAGCACACCGCAGCCGCCGCAGGCAATGAACTTCGTGCACCCAAGCGCGATCACTTCTTCCAACAGTCCCGCAGCCAACGGTGAACCAAGCCCAGGATGAAATACCGCCAGCCGCTGCCCCTGATAGTCGATCTCATAAACGGGATGCGGCCCGATCTCGCTGCGCAGAGTATGCACGAGTTTCGCATCGTGATGCTCGATGAGCGTCGTAACGACATCCTGAAAGAAGCAGACCACTGCATGGGCCGGAACATCCCGCGCCGCAATAACACGCTTCGGTTCGATAAACGCTTCTGGCGAAGGATCGAACTCAAGGATGGGATATTCGATTGGCGTGGTGGAAGTGTCGGTCATGAGCCTATCATTTCGATCGTGTAGCGTGAACTTCTATTCGTCATCAGAATCGTCGTCCGGTTCGTCGGTCAATGCAGCAATAAATGCTGAAAAAGTCGACGCCAACGAACTGACCCGGACTTCAGGGTCAGTATCCACATATACAACACCTGGCTCGCCGTTCGGTCCGCAAGAACTGTAATCGAGCATAAATGCCGTGTGCCCCTCGGAAGAAATCACCACGCCGATATTCGGATAGTCCCATTCACCAATCAGGTAGCGGCTCCCAGTATCAGCATCGATACCATTCGTGCCGCCTATCCCATACAACAAATAGCAGGATACGTAGCACTCATCCCACTTTATTGGGCTTTCCGTCAGGAATGCCGTTTTCTCGAAATAGCCCCCATTCTGCAGGAACAGAATGTCGAGATAGGACTGAGGTAGTTTATAGCCCAGGATTTCTTCGGCATGACCGACCATCTCTGCCGTTAGTTTCGGCCCTACACCGAGTGCGCCACCAATAAATACCATAAGCTATTCCTTGTCTTCATGAAGTATCGGAAAATCGTACCATATCGCCAGCCAGAAAAAGAGATCGGCAGGAAAACCGACATGCTTCGCCAAACTATAAAACGCGCAAACACTGCCCAGTTTATAGCGAGCACACGCCATGACCTACTATATTCGATATGTGATGACGGAAGATGACACTCTGATATTCCCACAGGTCACCGAGATATTGGAGACAATCAGCCCGGACTACGAAGTCGATGAAGATGTAATCAATTTTAAGGGAGAACTCATCGGTCAAATCGATATTAATGAGCCGGGCGATGGTCTATTCGAAGGCGATATAGAGTTGCTAACTCATCAAGCAGAGGGGATGCAGACCAGAGACATCATACGAACAGAGTTGGGTAAGGCCCAGATTATGCTAGTCGTGCGTGTGCTGGGGGCAGACTGGGACGCATCTATGGATGCCGTAGAGCCATTGTTCGATTGGTTTCTTGCCAATCATCCCGGCCTGCTGGCGATTGAAGGAGGAGAATTTTGGAACACTACAGGCCGCCTATTATAGGCATTAGCTGCGTTAAGGCATGTATTAAGTAAAATGGACCGGGCGTTCATAAGCGCCTCGGTCCATAATGTTCACATCACTTGTTAGGCAGCGGCGGGAAATCGGCCTTGCGCAATGCCCAATCCAGCGCCCAGGGCCATTCGCCGTAGCCGTAGTACGGTGAGATGTGCCCGCCGCCGGGCAGCTTTTGGATCGGCACATCCAGCCGCCCCGCATAGGCCGAGGACTGATCGAACGTGGCATAGTCGTCGGTATCCGACGCCACGATGACCGTTTCTTTTCCAATGCGCGCGATCCCCTCCCCGCTCAGCGGCGGCGGGAAGAAAGTATCCACTCCGGGAGGCGCATCGAGCGGCGGGATCTCCTTGATGACATAAGGCGGAGCAATCAGCAGCACACGCTCCGCCTGCGGTCCATGGCTCTCTCCTGACGCCGCATGATGCATCCACAGGATACAGCCCAGTGAGTGCGCCATGACCGTCAGGTTCGCGTCCTCCGCGATCCCGTCAAGTTCCGCCCGCAATCCCCCTAGCCATACATCCAGGTTAGGAGCCATCGGCTCCGGCATCTTCGGGTAGCGCACGTCCGCGCCGCCGTCGCGCAATGCTTTGACCAGGTGCTCCTGCCAATGCGCGGGCTTGTTTCCACCCCATCCGTGCAGGATTAAGAAAACGTCACTCATAATTGGAATCCTTTGAACCAGGCAAACTGATTTTGAAATCGCCTCATTCTACCCAAGCAATCTCCAGGCGGAGCGCATTCCGGCCAAACCAGCATAATATCAGTAAGCGCGCGTCTCGTGTGAAGTTCGCACAAGGTATACATATTGCACGGTTCTGCATCTCGCAGGGGATTTCTTCCACATACTGTATCATGTACATATTGCTGTAACACTTGCGAGAGAGCAACCATGAATCCCATCCTGTGCGCAATATTCGCTTTACTTCCAACGATTGCCGTGAGCAATTCATCCGTAATTGCGCAGCCGGTATCTGCAGGGAAAAGCGAAGCCGTCGAACGGCTAATCGATCAGTTTCAAAATATTTCGCAGGAAGGCGTCGGTTTTAACTCGATGGCAACAGCCGGCGGGTTTGTTGCAGTCGAAAGCGTACCACGTTTCGAAGGAGGAATACTTGGAACAGCTGCGCCCACGACTCCGAAGGCGCTTGCCAGAGTCGTGGCACTGGGTGTCAAGGCGATGCCAAGCCTGCTGGCGCATCTGAACGATCGCAGGCCAACGAAGTTGACGATACGCCACGATGGTGGTTTTGGCGGCATGTGGCTTTCAACAGAACTTGACATTCAGCCTTATGACCGGGTGCCAAGCCGTGAATTGCTGGGGTTGAAGCCGGTACAGACAGGGATATTTGCGAACAAAACCATTAAGGTCTACAATCTCAAAGTTGGCGATATTTGCTTCGCAGCCATCGGCCAAATTGTAAATCGTTCTTACAGTCCGGTGAGTTATGTGCCGAGCGCATGTATCGAAATCAATTCTTCGGTACAATCGCGGGAGATGTGCAAGGCAATCCGCACTGAATGGCGGGGACTGACGGTTAAAGATCATCAACGCTCACTGATTTTGGATACTGAAAAAGGGAGCGGATATATGCAGGCCGATGCCGGTGTCCGATTGCTCTATTACTATCCTAAAATCGGTAAGCGCTATGTGCTCGATGTACTAAAGCGGAGTTCATCCGGCACAGAGGATGTGAATAAGACAGAACAGCTTATAGGCGCGCTCGATTGGAACCACGATCCCGATATCGACAATGCGGTCGATTCAGTACTGGTACACATCAGCAAAACACTGGCGAAGCTGGCAGCACAACCTTTATCCGATAAAAACCAGAATGACGCTTTTGAAATTGAGACATGCGGCATATCCTGCATAAGCCATCTCATCGATCACGCTCACACAGATCATTGCCGCACGTTCCGCGATTTAAGTATCCGTTGGCTAAATCGACAGCCGGCCGGATACGCCAAAGAGCAATACCTGGCTTCCTTTAAGGAAATCTCAAGACATTTGGACATGGTAAAAACCCACAATCATCCATGATGGGCTCTATTGAGTGGCCCCTATCTGTTCACGATACAATGCAGGCAGAAACGAGAATGAAGAACATGAAACAATGGCTGAGGTTCGCTGGCGCTGCCTGCGTTGTAATTATCGCGGTCAGTGTGGGAAGCGGATTCGCGTATTTGAATAAGCCGCTCAATCCTGGACACAGCAGTCAGGGCGGCGAATACCGTGTGAAATTCTCACAATGGCCATACTGGTACTTCGGAGCAAGCGTTATTGAGCTGCTTGCAATGCCGACAGGCGGAAAGCCGTGCACTTCCACCCCCGTTGCAAGAGTGATAAACTTGGGCCCAGTATCAATTGCTCGTTGGCAGTCGCAAAACGGAAATCGAGTTTCGCACGGTGGACGGTCATGTCCAAATCCTCAACCCGGAAGAGAGTCAATCTCTGTCGCCATTGTTATCGCTGCTGCATAAGCCCGTCACTCTGTTTCGCGCCTCATCGGCAGGACATTGTGAGATCCGGTTTGCTGACGGCGCATCAATATCATGTGCGCCCGACGACCGATATGAAGCATGGCAGAGTCACGGTTTGGGTGACCTGAAAAGCACAGCATTGTTGTGCAGTCCCGGCGGCGGATCGCCATGGTAGTGTTGTACAAATGACAATCGATTGATCCGCGCTTCTCAGTCTGCTCAGCGGCGACGATAAAGAAACATGGCGAAGCGAAAAAATGTGCGGATGATCGTTGTGGACGGTCAGACATATCTCTGGCGCTTTCATGCCGGTCCGTATATATCTAAAACGCGCAAATACGACGGCGCCTTCAGAGCATGGCTGCCATCTCAGAAACGCAATCCATTTGAGATTCGCTTTGCTCCGGATGATCACTATATTTCGGGCAATCCACTCAACCATGGCTGCGCGCCCTGTGTTGCCAGCGATCCAACATCGACCGGAGTAAATCTGAACCAACCGATCTGGGCAGCTACGCTCATTCAATACGGTATTGCTCATGGCTGGCAGCCTGATAAAACTGCATTGAGTATCGACGACGGCATGGCAGTACTGGCGGAATTGAAGTATGAGCCGCATGAAAAATGAAATTAACCAGTAGTGGCAGCAAGGATTGCTTCATTCACAGATACTCGATTTAGGAAAGCTCGTAATAGGATTCCTGCCCAATATGCTTCAGATAGTGTTTTGCGACTTTATCCAACGTATCCGCCTCTCCGACGGAAATCCAATCATCGATCGAGCTACGAGAGCAGTACCGGTAAGGCGCAAATAGCCTCTCGTTCTGATCCACAAGACGAAACTGAAATACGGCGCTCAACGGCATAGACTGTACAAGTCTCTCCAATAGCTGAGCCGACATAAATCCAAGTCCCCCAAATATTGGAGGAGCACTCTGTCGTTCGACAACGTAAACAGATAAAACTTCTGCTTTGCGATCAACTCGACTCCGAGCCACAGTTTTCAGCTTGCTGACCTCCCGCTCAACCAGAGCAACTTCTTCATCGGAAATGAGGCGCGGTAGAATACGGCGTAGAAAAACCTGATCGTTTGGGCTCTCATAAATCTCGAAGCCTTCGGGTATCTGTGGAACAAGATCTCCATCACTTTTCAGGGAGAAGAAGTACTTGGTTTTCCCAGTTATCGTTGTGCCGGCGTGCAGGTAATAAACCTTCCCCGCTGCGTTCTTGTATATAACTGACATATTCTTAATCCTTGGCAAGATACATTAGTTGTCGACTTAAGAATCTATTAATTCTTTGGCCCGGCGATCTGCGCGGGTAGTTCTTCAGCTTCTGCCTGATCTGCTGATACTGCCTCTGAAATGACTGTGTGGGCAATCGTATCGAGATGCTGGCGCAACGCTTCGTCAAGAGCCTGATACTCACTCCACAGACTGTCCGCGAATGACGCAGGCAGGCGGACCATTACTGTCGTATAACGCTGACGGTAATAACGGTATGGCTTCAGGTCGTATCGCCGAAGCAGCGCTAAGAACAGTTTGCGCGACCAGGTGTTGTCGAGCGTGAATCGATATTCAATGGGCGGATCGGCATCTGCGAGTCCGGCAAGGCGCTGAGCAATGCGCTTGCGCGCCTCCGCAACAGCATCACGCTCACCAGGGGTTGTTGCGCCGGCGTAAAGTGCCTCAATCTTGCGGAGCTTCTCAATTAATTTTGCTTGTTCGTCCATATGAAGATTAATCAGACCTTTGGTTTAATGCAGTTACACGCAAGACGGAAGCTGCCGCTGTAAGCTTGCAGGAGATTTTAGCACTTGCGGCGCAGAATATGCAGCAAGGGAAACTTATGACACAACAGCGTATTGCGGTCACCATTGATAACGCTTACCTTTTTCAGGACAGCCAGGCGAAATCGGAATCGCCCTTTATACGCCTGCTGAACGAACTGGGGCAAGCCATGAGGATTTATGTCGGCCAGCACGAAGCCACCGGCATTATCCTTGCCCTGCAGAGTGTGGTTTTGGATCGTCCGCAAACTTTTGATACCATGCTCACCTGCATCACGGCATTTGGCGGGACGATCGAAGAGGTGTACATCAATGATTTTAAAGACGATACCTTCTATGCGCTAACGAGTCTGAGAATCGGAGAAGAGGCCCGACAGATTGACATGCGGCCAAGCGACGCGTTGAATCTGGCGCTTCGCGCAAAATGCCCTATATTCGTTCGCGAGGACATCTTCCAAAGAACCCGGGAAATGAAACGGCCTGAGGAAACACCGGCAGCGCCAACGGAACCGGCAGCGGCTTCGATCATGACGGACGAGAAAGAACTGGCCCGTATGTATATCGAGGATCAGGTAGATCGAAAGCCAGCAGGAAATGCCGGGATCGACTGGAGCGTCGTTGCGCCTCGCGATGCAGCGCGGCTGGCTCGGATCAAGGAATTGTATCACGGCGGAGCAATTCAAACGGGCATGGACTACTATTACGCCGCCATGATCCTCCAGCACAGCTCGGAAACGGATGATTACCTCCTTGCGCATGAGCTTTGCGTCGCCGCAATCAGCCGGGGCGTGGATCAGGCAAAATGGCTTGCGGCCGCAAGCGAGGATCGCTATCTGCTCAGCATCGGGCGCCCTCAAAGGTTCGGCACCCAGTTCCGCGCAGACGGCCCGGATGGCGCATGGCAGCTTTGCGAGATGGCATCGGGACTGGTGGATGCCCTCCGGCTGACATTCAATGTGCCACCTCTTTCCAGTGCCCAAGCGCAGGCAGACAGAATGAATGCGAAAACCGAAGATTGATCCTTACGATAAGGCTTTGTTTATGGACATTACAATTCGACAGGAAAATCCTGGCGATTATCCGGCGGTTGCGGAGATGATAAAATCAGCATATAAAAACGTAGACTACAGCGACCATCGCGAGCAGTTCATGGTAGAGAGGCTAAGAAGCTCCGGCGCATTTATTCCGGAACTGTCACTTGTAGCGGAAGCCGGCCATAAAATCGTTGGACATATCATGCTGACCAGGATTGTTATTCGTAATCAGCAAGAGGCCATCGTGTCACTTTGTCTTGCCCCTCTTTCCATAGCGCCGGAGTTTCAGGGCCAAGGAGTCGGCACCCAGCTGGTTACCGATGCCCATCGGATTGCAAAAGAGCATGGATATCGATCTGTTACCGTCCTAGGCCACCCCAAATACTATCCCAGATTTGGATACGAGCCGATGAAAAAGCATGGCATTCAAGTGCCTTTTGATATCCGCGAAGAGAATTGTATGATTGTTTCTCTGACCGAATACGGATTGACCGGTGTGCGTGGGAAGGTAGAGTACCCATTAGAGTTCATGGATCAAGTCTAATGCATGCTCCCCGGCGATCTAGTAATGGCACTTTCAAATATGCAAAGCGCATAAAAGGCTCTAACATATAGCATGGCCCATAAATTGCAGGGAAGAGTTGCAGACCTCGGTCCGCACGCCTGTACCATTCCCGATAATTGAAAGCAGTCTAATGATCCTACCGCCCCAATTGCCGGACAATAAGATGAACCGCGGTTATCGCGCAGGCGCTGCAGTTGGCGGCTTGCTCCTGGGAGCCATGGTAGGCGGTCTGGCAGCTTTCAATATAACGATTGTCACATATGGAAACCAGCCGCACAATGACACGATCGGCGCGGGGACCGGCTTTGTTTTCATGCTGATAATTTGGACCGGTGCCGGTGTTGTTCTGGGAGGCCTTGCCGGCGGAGGCGCGCTGGCCTGGCTCTCCGGACGCAACAATTCCAGAATTGCAGCAATCGTCCTGGCGGCATGCGGTTATGCCGGCACAGCCATCTGCCTTCTGGGAGGCGCTGTATGGTGGTTACGGTTACAGGATACAGCCCATAGAGATCTGGCGAACGTTCGCGCTCAGAATGCGCGTAAGCAGGCGGAACTGAACGCCACTCGATCCCGCAGCTTGCCACAACAGCCATCACCTTCCCCACCGGAGACTGTCCCACAATCAACCGATCCCCGCGTGGATCCCAGTATGCCGCCACAGCCAACTTCAGACAATGCGCAGCAGGCGACTTCGGAAACACAAGGCGGCGCAGACACTACGGCGAGCGTCAATTCCGTATATGGGGAGCTTTCGTACCCCAATGCTACTGAAACACGGATCGCGTCGCCATCGCCGCGCCCAACGACTCCGGATGCGGTTGTACTGCAAATGACCCCCGATCCCCTTGAGACAGTCATCAAGTACTACGAGCCAAAACTTCAGGTAATACGCCAATCCGCCACCGAATACCTTGGTTCCGGCAAGCGGCCAGGCGACGGCGCGCCGGCAATCGTCCATGTCCACCAGGGTGATGCAGGTTACGTTTATGTCGAAATGAGCGCAGGGTAGCTTTGCTCATTGCAGCATACCGGCGCAGTGAAATTTTTATTTCTCCTCAGGCGGGCAAACAGTCGCAATTAGCCGTTGTTTAGGCTATACTCGACATACTGTATCGCATTCAATTGCGCCCCCACACTACTGCTTCATCGTAATCTTCTCCGCACTTCTGCCCCGCACTTCTATACACAAATGGCATTAAACTCTGTTCGCAACGCAGCGGCAGATTGACGAATTCGCTCTTGCCTGTACAGACCGGCGCAATGACGCGCGCAGTTTGTTTTACGACATTCACTAACCAGGAGAATCGATGTGAGCTCTGTAATCGTACGCGGTATTGACCGTTCGGCGCTGCAGCCTGTAGAGCGCAACGCTTTCGACATCCTGTCCAATCTCTCCGTAGCTCAATTCAATCAGATCAAAGACATTCTGAACCTTGGCGTTCTCGGAGTGCTGGGACCGCAAACCTTGGCGGAGTTTGTTGCCCGGTACAGCGGGCAGCAGCCCGGCCTCACCGACGACAACATCAATACATTCAAGAACAATAATGGTCTCGGAAATACAGGCCCTCTTCATGGCGTCATCGGGCCGCAGACTGCAGCGGCATATTTTGCCGCGATTACAACACAGTCCGGAGCGCAGCGCCAGATCAACCAAGCCGGCATCGATCTCGTGAAAGAGTTCGAAGGGTTAGTTCTGGTTGCAGCACCGGATATCGTGGGAGTCCCGACAGTCGGATACGGCCATACTGGCCCCGATGTGCATAACGGAATGCAGATCACACCGGCACAAGCTGAAGCCCTGCTTCGCAGCGATATGTCAAACAGCGAACAGGCTGTCATACGCCTGGTCAAGGTTCCGCTCACAGACAACCAGTTCGCGGCGCTGGTGAGCCTGGTATTCAATGTCGGTCCCGGGGCATTGATCAACACACACCTTGCAGAGGACCTCGCAAACGGCAACATGTCTGCCGCAGCCGATGACTTCCTCCGGTTCAACCACGCCGGCGGACGCGTCGTCGCCGGTCTTACACGACGCCGCCAGTCAGAACGCGTCTTGTTCCTCACGCCGTAGAAAGGAAGATCTTAATGTCAAACCAGAAACTCGCCGACGCCGCACAGGCGGCAATGACGAATCCCAGCATCGAAAGGCAAAAGGGCTACTGCTCACGCTTCGTCCGTCAGGTTGTGGCAAGTGTCTACGGTAACCAGTATGCAGGCTTGTTCGGAGCATCCGCCATCGACACGGGCAATAACTTCAAGCATGCCGGCTTCAGCGTGCCGGTAACGAGGCCCGACGACCTGCAAATCGGAGATATCCTCTTCAAAATGACCGGCAGCGGCGGCTTCGGACATGTCGGGATTTACGTCGGAGCAAAAGGCGTCGCCGAAAACAGCTCAACGTCGCTCGGACGCATCTCCGGCGCAAAGGGCTATCGTACGCTCGAACAATGGGGAAAATGGCAGGTCGTGGGACGCATTCCAGGCGACGGCACTCCTGCTGATGATACGCCGGATACCGGACCCGCCGCCTATCAACTCATCATCAACGGCGTTAAGATTACCGACATGCCCATCCAGAATGGCCATGCGTTGTGCCCTGTGCGCGCGTGGGCAACGGCACTGGGATTCCAGCTAGACTGGGACGATGAAACCCGCCGCGTCTTGCTGGATGGTCATGTCATTGATGCAGAGCCTGTTATCATCGACAACTATGCCCACCTGCCCATTCGTACTCTGGCAGCCTCGGCAGGCCTGGCAATATTAAACGTCGATACGGAAAATCACACGGTCACGGTTGGAAGGCCGGCCGGATAAGGGGCGAAGTTGCAAGGACGGCGATTGCGCGCCTATCCGCCGTCCTTTGGCTCCCCGGGTCCTATCTTGCCGCCATGCTGGCGAAGAATTTCGGCAATTTCGCCGGCGTGCCGCTTATCTGTCTCCCGATGTTCCGCCGCTTCCTGTTCCGAAAGCTGCTGATAGGCAAGGCGCTGTTTCACTTCATCCGGAGTAGCCGGCCTTCCATAAGGCGGCACGGAAAGCTTCTGGAGACGTTCAGACTGGACGTATGGCGTCTGGAATGCCAGCGCATCGTCGAGAGGCGTCCGCCCGTCAAGATCCACGGCATTGACCTTTGCGCCGTGATCCAGCAGGTAAACGACGAGATCCTTTGCGCCGGCCCCAGCCGCTGCGTGAAGCGGCGTCCCACCGCCCACATTTGCGGCATTTACCTTGGCGCCATGCTCAACCAGATAAGAGACGAGATCTGTTGCTCCCTTCCCTGCAGCAACGATTAGGGGAGTATTCCCATACCCGAGGGGAGCTGCTGTATTCACGCGAGCGCCATGCTCCACTAAAATACGCGCTATATCCAATCTCTGTGTCTGGCATGCATCCATCAAGGGGGGCCCGATATTGCGATCGCCTTTATTGACATCCGCCCCACCCTGTAGGAGCAACATCACACTCTCCATGGAGCCTTTGCGAACGGCGTAGTTAAGCGGTGTAGCGGAATCGCCGTTGGGCGCATCAATGTGAGCGCCTGCCGCCAGAAGATCCTTAACAATCTCCGGCCTGCCGGCCTGAGCCGCCCGCAGCAGCGCTGTCATACCAAATCGATCACGGGCTTCCAGGTTTACTCCCCGTATCAGAGAATGCGCGAGTGGAATGTCGTTCTGCTTGATGGCAGCGGCGAGACGAGGGTCAAGCCGGTTCGCCTTGGCTGAGGGGGCCCGGCGAGGAGATTGCAAGTGAGAATGAGCCGATGCCGCCTGCGGCATCGGCTCAAGCAAAATAATGAATATGCCGGCGCCAACCAGAACTTTCAGCATTTCGCGCTCCCATTAGACAACGCTATTGCGGGCAGGATCCGTATACGGGAACACGTTTGCCCCACGCAAACGTGTCACCAGAGCATCTGCCCCTTGCTCGCGAACGATCATCAATTCGGGAAGCGTGATCCCGATACAGAGGAGCAGACCGCAACGCTTGCCGAGCACTTCGAACCTCGGTGAAGGAATATCCGGCAGGGCAAACAATAGCGCCTTAATTTGCGACTCGCTGAAGCCTGCGTAATCCATTGTGTCGCCATGGTTAAGAGACACATGTGTCGTATAGCGGGCGAGCTCCGAGACGATCCCCGCCGCCCAAGGCGCATCGCCGCGAACGCACATCATCAATTCGTAATTGCCGAGCGCCGTCTGAACCTGATCAATATCGCCGATCAAGTCCGCCGTCACGTAAGTCATGCCCTCCACATAGTTCGGAAAGACCATAACTTCCGCATTGCCGCCCAGATAGAATGGGATCGGCGAATGGTACATCTCCTCCAGAGGCTGCCCCAGCTGAACCGCCAGAGCTGCCCGGCGCGCGTCAGGCAACTGCCCCCACGCATCAGGGGGCCGGTCTACAACGTAGCCATCATCATCGCCGATAAACTGATCGTAGTCTTCGCCCGATGTCATCCGTCCATTCTTTCTAAAGGCATAGGAGCCTTATCCCAAGTCTGCAATGTAGGATCTTCTAATACGAACACGGAATTGATATCGCAGGCTCCCCTCCCCACCCCCTCCGCGAAGGAGAGGGGCAAGAGAGGATAGGAACGGCTACGAAAACGTTTCCTAACTCTGACTCCCTCTCCTTCGGGGAGGGCTGGGGAGAGGAGCCTGCGATATCAATTCCGTGTTCGTACCCTACCCTACCCTATAAGATTTAAACGCCCGCCTTAACCTTCAACGTCACGATATCGAATGGCTTCACATCGAATGTTACTGCGCCGTCCATCACGGTAAGAGGCTCATCTCCTTCTTCCATCAGGTTCACAACAGCAACCGACGAAACCTTCAATCCAAACTGCGCCTTCACGGTTGTCGATGCGCCATGTGCTTCGTAGAGACGCACGATGATGTCGCCGCTGTCTTCGGCCTTCTTAATCGCCTCGATGATCACGTTCGCCTGATCGACCTGAAACAATGACGGAACGCTTCCGGCGCCGTTTACAACACGCAGTGGCATATTGAGCGCGTAGCCTTCGCGGACAACTTCCCCGCCTGCGTAATCGCCGGCATGCGGAAGCAGCGAGTAGGTAAAGTTGTGTTCGGCGCGGTCCGCAATGGGGTCGGGCCAGCCAGTGGCGCGCAGAAGGTTAAGGTCGAGCGTATTGCCGTGGACACAATGTCCATACTTGCAGTCGTTAAGCAGAGCGACACCGTATGCGGCTTCGGAGATGTCGATCCACTTATGGCCGCAAACTTCGAACTTGGCGGCGTCCCAGCTGGTGTTCTTGGTCGTCGGCCGCGCGATATTGCCGAACTGAATCTCGCAACGAGCGCTATCGGCGTTCACAGCCACCGGGAAGCTGGTTCGCAGCATCTTGTCGGCCTCGCGCCAATCAACATGGGTCTCGAAATCCACACGGCGGCTGCCGGCGGTCAGGATGATGTTCTGGGTGAGGGTTGACTTGCCGAACTTGCGTGTCTGCCGCACGATCGCACGCGGGCCGTCGATCCAGGCTTCAGCTTCCACCAGCGTGAACGCGCCGGGAGCCTTAGCGGCATAATCGGCCGCAAAGTCCCAGGCGTCGCCAATGTCCTCATAAACGGCCAGCACATTGCCGGGCTCTCCGGGGCGCAGCGCCTCCCGTCCGTTCGCCTTGTCAAATACTGAAACGATCACACCGGAAGCATCAAATGTTACCCGAAGCAAGTCGTTCTCAATGGCGTCCTTGGTGGCGGAGAGGCCTGAGATCGCCGCTGCTTCGCCGATGACGGCAGCTGCCAGGGCCGGAACAGTGGCTTGTTTCCATGAGCCGTCCACCTGCAACCACTCCTGCCGGTCCCAGGACAACGAGTTGACTGCCACCGGGATCTGTCCATTGCCGAGCCAGGCGCGATCGGCGAAGGACGTCAGCTCTGTGACCTCAAGGAGCAGCGTCTCATAGCGCGCAAGCGATTCCGTGTAGACACGCGTGATGGATGAACCGGGAAGGATGTCGTGGAACTGCAGGAGCAGCATCTCTTTCCAGATCCGGTCGAGCGCGGCCGACGGGTAGTGATGGCCGGATGCGATCTGCGCATTGACGGCGGAAAGCTCAAGCTCTCGTAGCGCGATCTCCAGCTTGCGGTTATATCGCTTATTCCGCGCCTGGGATGTCAGCGTGCCCTGGTGTTTCTCCAGATACAATTCACCACGCCAGACATGATATGCGCTCGACCGCTCGGCCAGTTTCTCGAAGAATGCGGCCGCAGGCTCCTGGACGACCGGGGCGAGACCCAGCAGATTGCGCTCACGGGCAAGGCGCTCCAGATGTTCTTCGCCTGGTCCGCCGCCGCCGTCGCCGATGCCGAACAGAACCAGCGCGCGATCGGAGACATCCTTGTCCAGGTAGTCGTCTTCGGCGCGCGCAATCGCGCGCGGCGCGGCGGAGCTGTTATAGGTGGACTCCGGCGGCATATGCACCAGGACGCGGCTGCCGTCGATTCCTTCCCAGTGGAAAGTATGGTGCGGATGCGTATTGAACTCGCTCCAGGATAACTTCTGTGTGAGGAAGTACGACATGCCGCCCTTCTTCAGGATCTGCGGCAGACTGCCGGAGTAACCGAAGACATCGGGCAGCCAGAGATTTAAGACATCAATGCCGAATTCGTCGCGGAAGAAGCGCTTGCCGTAGAGGATCTGGCGAACCATCGATTCGCCGCTCGGGATGTTGGCGTCGGGTTCCACCCACATTCCGCCCTGGACTTCCCAGCGGCCTTCCGCGATTCGCTCTTTGATCTGCGCATAGAGCTCGGGATAGAACTCCTTCATCCACTGGTAGAGCTGGGGCTGGCTTGCGCCGAACACATAATCCGGATACTGCTCCATGTTGCGCAGGACAGTGGAGAAAGTGCGAGCGCCTTTGCGGATGGTTTCGCGCAGCGGCCAGAGCCATGCCAGGTCGATATGGGCATGACCGACTGCGCTGATTTGCAGCGAAGGATCCCCACCCTGCTTTGCAAGTTCAGGCGCCAGCCGCGCATGGGCTGCGGCAACCTGGGCATCCGTTACATCGGGAGTCAAGAGAAGCGACGCTTCATACATCGCCTGCAAAATCTGCGCATGCCGCGCCTTATTCTTGGGCAGATGATCGAGAAGCTCACGCAGAACCTCGAAGTCGAATACAAGCGCCTGGACATCATCGCGGCGAACGGCAATTTGCGCTTCCTGCAGCGTGCCGCCATTCCTCAGCTCTCCAAAGAGATCATTTGCGCCGGCTTCAAGCCAGAGGTCGATCGTCTCATCGCCGCGAGCCGGATCCGCAAACGGCACAACACGCTTGCCGGGACGGCCAAGTGAGTAATCGAAACCTGAACTCACGTTCGTCAAGCCGCGCACAGGAGTCCCATCGGCGTCCACGACACAACTCTCGCCATTCAAGTCGATCAGCAAAACAACGCGCTTTCCGGCGGCAGAAGCCGGCACAGACCCGGTTAGATGGAACCAGGCGCAGTCCCAGAGCTTGCCCCATGGATCTCCCGGCTTGAGTGTCTTATGTGTTCCGGATTGGCGGTCTCCAAACGGCACAGGCTCAGGCGTGATCCACGCCTCGCACTCCAAATCCGCAAGCGGCACATATACAGCGTGCGGCAGGCGGCCAATGGTCTGATCGATCCGCTTGAGTCGCGGTCCCTGAGTTATCTCAGGGCTGATGGGAATCGGCATGTCGAGATCACGTCCTCACTGAAATTGTCTGCTTCTCACCGGCAAGCGCCGTCTCCGGCGCGGCAAAAGGCTTGCCGCAAGATGCTACATCCCCTTATAGTACCCTGCGACGAAATTCGACCGATCTTTCCCGGAACATTTAAAAATGTTGTTATGATTAATTCACATTGTTCAGGAACTGTACAGGGCCGTTTATGTACCATAAAGTATCCAGAAACAGACAATAATATAAACCCGTGGATTTGGCACTGAATATGCGAATGCAACTGCAAGAGAGCGGAACTTCCGCTTCGCGTAGAGATCGTGCCCGTCTACATTCACGGCACAGGCCGCAGACTGCCGTTCAGCGTGTCTCTACCTGAGCATGACATATTATTGTAGCATTCACTCACATGGCGTTGGAGGCTCAACAATGATGATCTATCGCGCCGGAAAGGGCCGAAAAAACTTTCTTTTTTCTCCCAAACCTATTTACGCTTTTGCGCGACCCTGTTATAATTGTCTCGCGAATCACAGTGCCGCAGCTAAATGTCACGCAATATCGATGCTTGGCTGCTTTCCCCCGATTTACCACGGAACCTGTGTACGCCGTTGTACCCCATGCGAACTAAGCAGGATGCCCTCGAAGGCGCTCCCGCTGCATTTCGTTTCCGAATTTCCTGTTGTATCGCGGCGCTTAGCGCGTCTCGGATCTATGCGTTTCTTCGTTGAAGCGTTTTCCGGCGCGTCTGCTTGCCGCAGCATATCGTTCTTTGTTAGGCAGAGGATCGGAGACCAGTCGTGATGCATAGAAACCGTCTAAATCTGGCAGCCCTGCGGAATCGGGCGCTCGCCAAAAATCCCCATGAATCCGTCCCGGCGCTTGCTCGCTGCTTTGCAGCCGGCCTTACACGCCGCGAGCTGCTCGGAATTGCAGGCGGCGCAGCCGTCGGGCTTTTGCCCCTTGCAAAAGCGGCAGACCAGGCCAGTCGAGGCCAATTCGCGCTGAAGAGCGGGCCTGATTGGTTCGCTTTTTCGCTGAACGGCAAAGAACGCTGGCGTGTCGAAGCCCGGCAATTTGCAGGCGCATCAAAGCTAAGCATCGAGCAAACCGACCAATTAATTAATATTGCTCTTAGCAACTCTCGCTACCCTGGAACCGATATCCCTGCCGATTTCTCATGCACTCTCAAAAAGGGCGTGACAGGCTGGAGTATGGCCATGGCCATGCCCCAGTTCAAATACACAGGACAAGCAGCCTTCGAGCGATGGCTGCTCGGCGCGGAGTCTCTTCGCTCCCGCAGCAAGGTTGCATCGACCGATATCCATCTGCGCGAAGGCGCCAGACTGTGTCTGAGTGGGATCACAGCAGCGGAATATGTCGCAGACGGTACGCTGAGCCTGATGGGAGCCGCCGGGATCGCCCTCATCCACGATTCGGCAAAGTTCCTCGGTGACGCGATTTCACTGAGCATTCCGCAGCGTTCCGACATGGGCGTGCTGGCGCGAAACTCGGCCAAAAGAACGCGGTTGGCGATGCCGCGTGGAACGAACTCCTGGAATGCATCGGCATTAATGCCACCCGTTCTGCCTGACGCCTTGAAAGCCGGCGACGATCACTTCTCGGCGTTGATGATCGAATCGGCGGAGGACGCGGCGGGCGCGCGACGGCATGCTCTGCTCGCCGTCAGCAGCCCCGAATCGACCGACATGCGCTTCCATGCCGCCCATCAGGAAACCGCTCCCTACGACGGAGCGAATCACCTTCCGCTGACACGCGTTCAGACCGCCATTGCCTACGACGACCGCGGCGACCACTATGGGTTGACGGCGCATATCAAAGAGGGCCGGCACTGGATTCACACCTCTCTCGGCAGTTTCCAGGTAGAAGGCCATCCCGAAGAGCCTCTCAGCCTTACAAGCCGCGCCGGCGAGAAGCACCAACTGGACTTTGCGCCGCTCGTCCATACAACCGCGATCGGCCTTCCCGGCGCAACATCGGAACCCGCGAGCACCCAGATCGGCACAAGACTGCGGTTCGCAGTCGACGAGGATTCGCCAGCCGACGCAGCAGGCGGCCCAGCCGTTCACGTCAGCAACGGAACGGTGAACACCGTAACTCTCACGCCTGGCGTGCCGATCGGCATTATACGCCCGATCGACATGCTCGTACTGAGATTTACATTCGATAACCTGTCGTTGACGGGCGGAAAACTGGTCGTCACGGATATCCGGTATGCAGCCTATGTAACGATCACGTTCCCTCCGCAGCAGATCGCCGATCAGGCATTCTTCGAGCTTGACCCGAACTACGGCGATGGAACCGGCAATGAATCGCCAAGCGTGCCGGTGGATCAGCGCGCCGCGGGAGCAAGCCGTCTCGTTTTCTACATGCCCAAGGCCGTCACGTCGATCCCGTTCAATCTCTCATCCCTGCTGACATCGCTCACCCAGTTCCCGCCGAGCGTCGCCGATACGGCCCTTGCCGCTCCGGTCATTACGCCTTACGGTTCGAGGGCACATGCCGCTGCCTCCACGACGACCGAGGAACACAAGGCCCTTCGCCCACTGCGGTCGAAAAATCCGTATCCCAGCGCGGCAGCGGAAAAGAAAGCCGCTGCGACAACCGAATCAGGCGCGGGAGCGTCCCCCGCCGGCTATCCGCTCTGGACATTGAGTCCATACGATCCGGCGACTTCGCCGTTCCCGATCACCGCTCTTGAGATCCCATGGCGGCTGGTGCTCTCACCGAGTTTCCTGGGCGGCTGGACCCATTCAAATGACCCGGTAACATTCAACGGCCGTACGGAACTCTGGCACACACGCCTCGGAGTTCGACTGGATTCATCGGGAAATCTCTGTTTTAACGAGAAGACGGCCACCGTCGACGAGACTGCTGACACGGCTTACGAGCGCATCCTTCGGGCCATCTGGTCGCCGGACCGCAACTTCCCTTACGATCCGTTCCGCATGTCACTTTCATCGGACGACCGCAGGCAGCTTGTCGGCCTGATGGCGGATTATACGCTGAACAACGGAGCCGATTTCCGATATGCGGATGTAAACCGGTTGATGCTGACTTCCTTGGGCGCCTGGATCGACAGCCGCTATACCAACGAGCCGCCGAACGGCAGTTACTCATTGCAGGAATGGGACCATCGCGCCGCGATGGGGCGCGATTACTATGTGCGCGTCATCTACAAGGGGTACCTGTTCCCATTCGGGCACGACGCCTCTCTGGTGAAGATTACCGAGCGCAAATTCCAGCGTGATTCAGATCGCGGCTACCGAGCCTACCTGCGTCAGCATTTCTACATCATCGTGCGCCAGCCGGAAGTGACTTATCCTGATCTGACCACGAGCGCCTTTGGACGCAAAGCCGGATTCCGCAAAGTCCGCATCACCACCAAGGTGACGCCCAACCTGGCGGATCCGACATCGTCTACATCCAGTGTCGCCGGCCTGGGGCAGAAGGCGTTCTGGCCGCAGGTGCTCGATTCGGCCACCGGCGGAATTGTGGATTTCAAGTTCCACCTTATCGGCGAAGACAGCGAAGGAAACACCACCGACTTTGTAGCGTCTCTGATCTTTGTCGACAATACGCAGAATACGCAGGCGCAGCTAAACACTGTAGCGTATTCAAACTCGAACGGCTACTACACATCGGGAGCCCGCCGCCTTTCGTCAATGACGGGGCAGCAAATCTCATTTACTCCCGCCAACTCGGCCGCACCCGGAGCAACTCGATTTGCAGTCGACTCGATAGCCTTTGGCGTTCAGACCCCATCCATCGCGTTCGGTCCCGACGATCCAAGGTTCTACCCGGCCTTCGATGCCGCTCAGATACGGGTGGCGGCGCTTGAGCAGCTTTCGGGCAGGGCCAATTCGCCGCAGGTCGTGCGCTTTGCGCAGAACTATCTCGACAACTACTTCGGCGGCGCAAACAAGGGCGAAGTGGTTCTGGAACTTCTGAGTCCGAACGATCTCCTGTCAACATCGCCGTTTGCCATCGGGCAGCAGTTCGGCTTCCCAACGGACAAGTCGGGTGGCCTCGCATCGCCCAACCTGGTTATCACGGGACTTTCGCGCACCAAGGGACCGGTCGGCGGAAGCGTCGCCGCAGGAGGTCCGCTCTCAGCGGGCCAGTTCGATCCTTCGGACTTCTTCAGCGGCGTCTTCGACGGCGCAAACCTCCTTGGCGGCGTCAAACTCACGGATATCCTGCGCCTGGCAGGTCTGGGCGGCGGTCCAGAGCTGCTAAGAAAGACGTTCCCGGATAAGATCGTCGTAAGCTACGACTGGAATACGACGGCGCTTCAATCGGATCCGCTCGGACTATTCGTGCCGACGGGCATCCATGGAGGAAATGCCAGCTTCAGCCTGAGCGCCGTCATCACGGCCAACATACCGAAGAGCGGCACGCCGCAGCCTCCGACTTACGATATCGAGGGCAGTCTCAAAACATTCCAGATCAACCTGTTCAGCTTCATCATCATCGGCTTCGACGAGTTCAGCTTCAGCGCCAAAACCGGCAAGAAGGTGGATGTCAGCCCGAAGATCGCCGATGACGGCATTCAGTTCGGCGGCCCGCTTGAGTTCATCAACGAGCTGAAGAACTACATCCCGACGCAAGGCTTCAGCGATCCGCCCGTGCTCGATGTCAGCCCGACGGGAGTTACGGCTGGTTACACGCTGGCGATCCCATCGATCGGCATCGGCGTGTTCTCCCTTGAGAATATCACCCTGTCGGCAATGCTTACGATCCCGTTCACAGGACAGCCGATACGCTTCCGGTTCGCATTCTGTACGCGTGAGCATCCGTTCACGCTTACCGTCTCCCTGTTCGGCGGCGGCGGCTTCTTCGGCATCGCGCTCGGCGTCGACGGCGTTGAGACATTGGAAGCGTCGCTCGAGTTCGGCGGTAACTTCTCCATCGACCTCGGAGTCGCTAGCGGCGGCGTCCACATCATGGCGGGCATCTACTTCAAGTGGGAGAAGAACGCAACCCAGCTCACCGCTTACCTGCGGCTGGGCGGCGAGCTGAATGTGCTCGGCATCATCAGCGTCTCACTGGAGTTCTACCTGTCCCTCAGCTACACCAGCGACGGCACTCTTGCAGGCGAGGCGAGCCTCAAGGTCGAGATCGACATCCTGTTCTTCAGCGCCAGTGTTAGCGTCACGGTCCACAAAGTGCTGTCGAAGGGAAGCGGAGTCAGTCCGAACGCGCTGCCGGCAGGATCGGATGTCATGCTTGAGGATAACGGCGCCGGCGCGGTTCCCGGAGCGATTGCCAATCCGCCGAGGTTCGTGGACTTGATTACCAGCCAAACCGTCTGGAACGCATACGCAAGCGCATTCGCCTAGCATTTCCCAGCCCGGCAACCGGAGTTGCCGGGCACGCGATAACTGCGATGTTGTTGATGTTGTGACCGCCGGCCTGGGCAAGGCCGGCACGCGGAAGGATCTATTTCAATGAGCACCCAGACGATCTTGTGGACGTGTCTCCCTAACGGGATCGACAAAAGCGTGACCCCGAATGTCTTGAACCTGTCCATAATTATCTCTCCCAGACTCTCGGGGGGAGCTACCAAAACGCTCTCCGACTACCCCCAGTTCGTTGACTGGCCCGCAACGCTCAAGGCAATGGGCAAACTCAACATAAAAATCGGCTCTGCAGCCGCTATTTCCGTCAACCTGCCGTTATTTAACTCGGCGCTCTGGAAGGCGATATTCCCGCCAGCCACCTTCGTGCGACCATACGTGTTCGAAGATCAAACACCGAATTACGTGTTCTCATATCCGGTGTCCAATATTGCGAATACGCTTAAGGGCGTCTACCAGAATGTCGCCGTGAACTCTCCGTTAACTCCGCCAAGCAAGGTGGATATACTGGAGAAATACGAAATTGTGGACTTGATTCCGCAAAACCCTTACGAAGACAATGCGTTCTACCAGCTGCCGCTATCTCTGCCGCTCGGCACGGAGCTTGAGCGCATTCTGGGAAGCATGCGCGACCAGAAGGCCAAGTACTTTCCGCCTTCATATGACTCATACACGGGCAATTTAAACGGTTATGAGGTATCCAACCAGTCTCAGTACGATTTGTTCCAGATGGCGGTATTTCACCAGCCACGAACGCAGACCGTCCCAGACTCGGCAACAGGATACCCGCTCACTAAACTCGGTACGCTGCCGGCCGCTGCCGACTACCAGAATATCATTGACTTCCACCAGCAAGTAGCATCGATCGGGAAATTTCCGGCCCTCATGCGCGAGCTGGGACTCGTAATCGATCTGCAGATTCCCACGGCAGGGATCGCGTTCACCGGTGGCACGATCAATGTCGTGCTGAGCGCGCCCAATGTCACGCCATACACGGTGCTGTCACAAGGCGGTGATTTCAAAGCGGCGATTAGTGGATCGGCAGGCGACCTGCGCCCCGGATACCTCGATCTGACAGCAAACAGCAACCACGAACTCGTAGAGTTCGATGTCGACGGCGCTGCGATGAAGCTGCTGGCGATGGCCGGAACCCTCGCGCAATCGCGCGTATACAACAGCAAAGATACACCGAGCGCCATAGCGCTGGCATCAATGCGTTCCGCCGGTCTTTCCCTCATTCGCCGCAACCGCGCGCAACTGCTCACGCAAGCCTTCCAGGCCGCGAAGACCAATAACAATAATATCGGGAGCAAAAGTGTATATCTTTACGCGGAGGACCTCGTTCGAGGCTACCGCGTCGATGTCAGCGACACGATCGATCCGAAGTGGCACTCGCTGTTTCAACGCATCGGCAAGTATGTCGTCGTAAACAATACAGCCCTGTCGGCGTCGGCCATTCCGGACGAAGGCTTCACCCAACTGGCGGCAACAACACCGCCCAATACCGTGGTTCCGACCAAGGATCTCTACCTGCACGAGTCCCTGCTGCGTTGGGACGGGTGGAGTCTCGCCGCTCCGCGCCCGGGAAATACCATCACGGATTCCGCCCAGCCGGTCGGCAACCCTGCCGTTCCTGGTATAGGCCTGTCCGCAACGTTCACCGTGCCGCCGAAAACGCTGCCTCGCCTGCGCTATGGCCGCTCATATCGCTTCCGCGCACGCAGCGTCGACCTTGCCGGAAACAGCCTGCCACCTACAGACCCGATCGGAACGTACGCGACCGACCTCAAGTACTACGCGCGGTTTGAGCCGGTAGTCGCTCCCGTTCTCGTTCTCAGAGTCACTCCGGGAACGGGCGAATCGCTCACTGAGGTTGTCATCCGCAGCTACAATGCGACAACCGCAATGGACACGGTAGCGACCAATGAGACGACGGATCGGCACATCGTGCCGCCGCGCGTTGCCCAGGAAGTGGGCGAAACCCACGGCATGTTCGATAACTCAAGCGGAGTGCGGCCGGACGTCTACTCGCAGATCGCCGCCAACGACGCCAACTTCTCAAGCATCAAAGTTGGCCCTGCGGACAGCCCATCCGTGTTTCCGATCTTCCCGGCTCCTCAGGCTAAGATCCCCTATCTTCCGGACCCAATGTCCGTGGGAGCAACCTTCCAATACCTGCCCGGCGTTCCGGCGACATCGGTCAAGCAGTTCTTCTTCAACGACGTGGGCACGTGGCCGGATGTCACGCCGTTCCGATTGATGCTCGTCGAAGGCCCCATCGGGTATTCCTATGATGCCACCAAGCGCATCCTGACGATATCTCTGCCGAAGGGGGCCACGACTACACTCAACTTGATGTCCGCCATCCCGCCGACCGCGCCGGGCGTCGCCCTGGGCGCAAGCCCGCCTCCGGCCCTGGAACTGCTTGGAGTGTGGAAGCTCATTGAGGCTGCCGCACCGGCAAATCTGAGCACACTCAAGGGCCAGGCCATGCAGAGCCGTCTCTGGATGCTGACGCCGCCGCGCACCATCAATCTCACACATGCCGTTCAGCAGCCGCTGGTTATTCCAACCTTTGTCACGGTGACTCCGCGGAAATTCCTGGGCAATACGTACGCCGAGTTCCTCGGCACGATCAAGACGGACGGCCAGACCACAAGTCAGCTCGACTTCGACGCCACCTGGTCGGAGCCGTACGATAATCCCGACGATCCGCTCAGCCTCCATCCGGACACCGACCGGGTCAACGCCCATTCGGCGGCGTTCCAGATGCAGCTGCGCTTCCCCGGTCCGCTTATGGGACCGTTCGCCGTCACATCTCCGACCACGATCAACGACGACGCTGGCAATATCCGTGGCACCTACAATATCCCTACCAAGGTTCTGACATTAGGGGTGCTCACCAATTTCGGCTACTTCAACGTGCCGCGCCACGAGTTCGGCGATACGAAGTACCGCCGTGTCAGCTATACGCCGATAGGCACCAGCCGCTATCGAGAATTCTACACGCTGCCGATCACGGATATCAGCAATCCGTATATCAGGAAGCAGGCCACGCCGACCGTTCTGGATATACCGAACTCAGCCCGGCCGCTGGCGCCGCAGATCCTCTATGTGGTACCGACATTCCGGCATGATGTGACCACGAAATCGGCAAAACGCTACGGCGGCGGCCTGCGCGTCTACATGGATCGCCCCTGGTTCTCTTCGGGCGACGGCGAACTTCTTGGCGCAGTGCTCTGGAATTCAACTTACGTAAAGCGCGGTACGACGGTCCTGTTCCAGAACACGCTTCCCGATAAGTTCAAACCCTATGTCACCATGTGGGGCTCAGACCCGGCCTACACCGCCGCGGCTCCGGAGGTCGTGCCGGCCCAGACCCACTTCACGAACAAGGCTGTCACAACCGGCTTTAACACCACGACACTCACCCTGGATGAGCTACCAGGCGAGACGGTATCGGTGGCCGCCCATAATGTCGCCTTCGATGCGGACCGCAACCTCTGGTACTGCGATATCGATATCTCTCCGCTGGCCTACTACATGCCCTTTGTGCGTCTGGCGCTCGCGCGGTATCAGCCGCACTCGATCGACGGCGCGCACCTCTCGCGCGTGGTGCTCACCGAATTCGTACAGCTGACGCCGGACCGCTCTGCGACCCTCGTTCAGGCCAAGACGAACGCGGTACAGGTTACCGTAACAGGCTTTTCCTATCTCAGCGCCCAGTCATACATATCAGGCAACCCGTTCCCTGGCCCAAGCATCGTGGTGGCATCGCTGGAGTACCGCACCACAAACGACCCGGCCGGCGACGCCGCCTGGATTCCACTGCCGCAATATGAACTGCGGCTCACCTCGAAGGCTCAAAGCAACGGGACGAGCCTCTGGACGGGCGTTCTCACTCTGCCGGTGGCGACGGCCGGAAACCAGTACCGCATTGTCATCCGGGAATACGAACTGGTTAACTCCAGCTCGACGGCTCTTCCGGCATACCTGCCCGAAACGAGCTTCGAACTGGGTTACCGCCGATTGGTATTCGCCGAATCCATCGACGCGACGGCATTCGTGCCGCGGTCTTAGGAAAATCTAACCCGCCGGCGGTCAAAACCGACGGCGGGTGTTAGGCTTCCCCTTGACACCCGTTCACCATACCGGTAACATAGTTCAACATTAAATTAATGACCAACGAGGTAATTTGGAGATGAAGCGTTCAAGCTTAATAGCTGCAGTCGGAGCCGCTGCCGGTATCGTCTCAGGGATCGGGTACGTCGCTGCGTGGACAGCGCCGGGACATCTTGCTGTCAAGCCGCATCTGATCAATTTCGATACCTATCGCGACAAGGCAATCCCGCTTTCCGGGACATGGAATATCGATCCGATGCACACCAGTGCCACGTTCAACATCCGGCACATGGGTCTTAGCAACGTACAGGGTCGGTTCGACGAGATCTCGGGCACGATCGTCGCAAACGAAGAGCATCCAGAGTTGTCATCGGTCGAGGTAACCATCCCCGCAACGAGCGTCGATACCGACGTTAAGATGCGCGACGACGATCTTCGAGGCGAGCACTATCTCGATGTCGCCAAGTACCCCACCATAACCTTTAAGAGCACCAGCGTCAAGCACAACAAGGACAGCCGTTATACGGCCGTCGGCGATTTGACCATTCACGGCGTCACCAAGCAGATATCGCTTCCGTTCGATGTCTACGGCCCCATTAAAGATCCGTTCGGCTCGCCGCGCTTCGGTCTTTCCACGGCAATCATTGTCAATCGCCTCGACTACGGCGTCGGCCCCACCGACAAGCTTGCCGCCGGTCAGCTTGCAGTAGGCGAGAACGTGAACATCCATCTCAACGTGGAAGGCACCCCACCCGCTCCGCCGGCCAATCCCGCGCCGGCCGCGCAGTAAGAACCGACCTGCATTAAGCCTCATTACTACCAGCCCTGCGGAAGTAATCACTTACTTTTGCAGGGCTTTTTACGTTTGCCTGCGGCATCGTATAGGTATGCTATTGTTAATGCCTAATGGCAATAGATGCAGTTGACGCAGAGGGAGTCAGGACAATGAGTGTCGCTCGGGGAGTTGGACGCAGCGGGAAGATCGCGGTATATGAGACGCCGGACGATCAGATGGCGACGGGAAGCACCCTGGGCGGACCGAGGGCAGTCTGCATCATCAAGGCGAACGGGGCGCTTCAGAAGGTATACAGCACGGATCTGGGCCAGACTCTGTTCGGCACGATGAGCCTGCGCTTCTTCGATAACCGTACAGGCATGCGACTGGAACCCCAGAATACGGGGCGCTTTATTCTTCATCCCGAGCACCAGGAACATGTCTACACGCTGCCCGGAGAAATCCTGGTGCGCGAGGATGTGTTCGTTCTCAGCACGGTTTTGCCCGGTGCAGGCGAACCCGATCCTCCGGGAATCTATGTCACGGTTGACCTTCACCATACAGGTTCTGACCCGGTGTCTATCGATGTCTATGCCTTCTGCGACTTACGTGGCAAGACTACTCCGGATGTCCTGGTCAAATGGAGCCCTTCTCTGCATGCGCTCGTGGGCGTCAATAAGAGTGCAACAGAACTGGCCCGCGTCTTCGGCGCAACGCCGCCGGCAGATACATATGAGGCGACACTGGACGTCTCCAAAGCCGTCAGTCAGAGTTCGCCCGGTCCGCTCTCCGGATTGACGGATGCTTCCACGGAACCGCTTGGCATCCTGCAGCACAAGATCACGCTTGCGCCCGATGGACATGCGCGCCTGGAATATCGATTGAGCTTCGGTTCGGGAAGTTCAGAAGCCGTGCGCAATTACCGTCAGTGCCCTCTCGCCGATGAGGCGCTCACCCGTACACGCAGTATGTATCATGAAGCGCTGCAAAAGTCCGTGGTGCTCACGCCGGATCAATCCGTAAACCGGGGTGTGCTGTGGGCCAAGGCCAACATCCTGCGCATCCTCATCAAGTCCCCCACCGGATGGTCGTTCACAAACGATCCCAGCCGCTCCGACAACAGCGTGGGGCGCGACACGGCCTGGATGGCATTCGGCGCAGACTATATCCTCCCGGAGTTCACACGCGATTCGTTGATGGCGTACGTCAAAAATCAGGAGCCGAGCGGCAAAGTCGTGGAGTACTACAATGTGCGTACCGGCAAGACGGAAGACTACGGACTGAACATCAACGACAACACGCCGCTACTCATCCTGGCCCTATGGCATCACTACAACACCACCGGCGATAAGGAGTTTCTGCGCGAAGTCTATGATGCAGCCGTAAAAGCTGCTCGCTACATCCTATCGCAGCGCAATGAACAGGGGCTGGTATGGTGCACGGCCAAAGGCACGAGCGATTGGGGCATCGTGGGATGGCGCAATGTGATTCAGGATTACCGTCTATCCGGCGCGACGACCGAAGTGAACTCGGAGTGTTACGCCGCGCTCAAGACGATATCCCACATGGCCCGCACGCTTGGCAATCACGATGAGAGCGCTGAATTCATCCGGGAAGCCGACGTTCTGAGAGATGCGATCAACACGAATTTGCTGAACCCGGCAACCGGTCTGTATTATCTCAACATCGATCTGGAGGGCAATCCACGCAGCGACGTCACTTCGGATCTGGTCTTCCCGGTCATGTTCGGTGTTGCCGACGATGAAACGGCGGCACGCATCATTTCCCGCCTCACCGGAAACGATTTCTGGACGACGGCCGGCATGAGGACAACCTCGCGCGATGCCCACAACTACGATCCCGACGGCCGCGGGGACGGCCCGTACGGCCTGCAGGGCGGAATCTGGGTTGATGTCTCATTCTGGTTCGCCTTCGCCGCAGCTCGCTACAATCCCGCGTTTATGGCCTATGCGCTGGCGACCACATTCAGCAGCTATTCCAACGACCCACGCCGCAACAATACCGTTCCGGGCCAATTCTCCGAGTGGCTGCATGGCGAAACGCTGGTAAACGAGGGCATGATGCTTTCGCCGTGGTTCCCGCCGAAATACCTCTGGGCAGCGATCGAGGGTATGGGCGGCTTAAATGTGGAAGAGGATCAGATCCGCCTGGAGCCGCGCCTCGCTCCGGATTGGAAGTGGCTCGCCGTGCAGAACCTTCCCTATCGCGGCAAATCTCTCACATGGCTCGTGACGCTTGCTCCCGATATGCAACTCTACACTAACTTCGCCCTGCCCGAATCCGGCCCGTCCAGGCTCTACGCCGAGGATATCACGCCGTCGGTGCACGCTATCGGCGACCAGGTATCCGTAATCGGTTTTCGGGACGGCGGCAACCTGCTTATCTTCGTCGGCAGTTCGTCAACTCGCACTACAGCCAGCTCCGTGCGCATTTCGGAGGAAATCGCAGGCGAGTACCGCCTGCGGATTTACCGCAGCTTGTTGGGAAAATGGACCGACGAAGGCCGAATCTCAGCCGAACGCCTGGACAGCGGCGTCAATGTCGAAATGGAACAGCACGGCTTCTGCCTCGTGCAGCTTGAGCAGGAGGTGTAGGAGACCACTTGCCTGCGCGCCATACCGGTCCAATCCCACCGGTATGGTCAGCCGGTTTCAAGGCTTGGGTGGATCGATGTAAAGATCGACGGTTTTGACTTCGCCATCCCGAACGGTCAGTTTTTGCACATCCAGAATATCGTCTTTGGTCTGAACACTGAAATTGAAAATCCCACCGGCAAGACGGACGCTATAGCTGCCGTTCGGTCCGACTTCCGCTGTGTCTCCACCGGGGAGGCCGTCAGGCACTCCCGCCATGACATAATCTGCATTCCGAACAGGCTGACCGCTGCCGCGATAAAGCACGCGGCCGCTGATGATTGCCGGTTTCACCAGTGGCAGCTTCAAATCCGCCTTGTTTTCTCCCTGGGCAAGCGAAAATAAGACCATGTGCGTTGTCCAGTTTTCGGCAAGCGCTTTGGGCAGCGTGACGTTCAAGTAATAGTCGCCCGCCGCCATCTGTTTCAGGGCAAAACGTCCATCCGCGCCGGACTCTCCTTCTACAACGAGTTCATGACGATTGATAACTTGAACGCTTATCTTCGCGCTTTCCACCGGCTTGCCGTCCGGATAAGTAACAATGCCCCCAACCGTGGACGCCCGCGCCAGCTTGATCGTCCGCAATTCGGTCTGGGCAGTTCTGGAAAGATGAAGCAGTGAATCCGCCCGTTTTAGCTGTGCGTAGCGGATATCGCTCGTCTCGAAAACAGCCGTATCTCCCTGAGGCAGTCCAGACAAAACGGCGATGCCGCCGGGACCGGACACCGCACTCAGTCTACTGTCGGTATCGCTGCTGTAGAGAGCGTTGCCTTGCAGACCGCTCAAGCCAACCCTCACTCCTTCAGCCGGCTTTCCCTCCGGTGTCAACAGCTTGAATCGCGCCTCCGTCACGGGCTTCAGCGTCATGACGAGGGGCGGCAATCCCTGCTGGTTCTTCATCCCCAGCACACTTTGTATAGCAAGCGCGTAACCATCCGCCTCTACCAGCACGGCCCCATAGGCTCCGGCTTTCAACCACGCCGTCTTGTCAAAATGAAACCGTCCCTGAACATCCGTAGACGTCGTCAGAGGCGCTCCCGCGTCATGGGAGTCAAGACACCAGATCACCCGCGCTCCCGCCACTGGCTTACCATCAGAATCCTGGACAATCCCATCCACATCCGCAATCTTAGGTGCGTCCGACATTAATGGATTGCCTGCTGCTGGGGGAACAGCTCTCGCCGCAGGTAAAAGACCGCTTCCCCACAGCAGAGGCATCATCATATAAGCAACAAAAAGCCGGTGTATTCTGCTCATGATCTTTTCGATGCCGATAGCACTCCCTATCTTCAAGAGTGTCCGAATAAATGGCGCATTGGGAAGGAAAGCCGCTCTCGAAAAGAAGCAATAAATGCCGCAGGCGGCCTTACTTGCTTTTATCTGCCGCGAGCAATTTGCCGAGGACGACCATCATCTGGTTCGAGTCCCAGCCGGCGTAGGCGATCTTGCCGTCTCGGCCGACAATGGAATAGTATTCGAAGCCGCCTCCGCCGAGCGCTCTGGCCGTATCTTTGTCGATCGCAATAGGCATCGTCAGCTTCTCTTGAGTAATGTGAGCCTGCACATCCTCAAGCTTGGAACCGGAGACGTTCAGACCGATAGCGACCACGCCGCGGCTTGCAAGCGACTGCGCCAGTTCCTGAGTCTCGTAGAGCTGATCCGCGCAGCAGCCCCACATATCGAAAACGATGATCTTGCCCTTCAGATCGGACATCGATACCGGCGAGACGTTTACCCACTTCTCGACATTGAACTCCGGCGCGTATTTGCCCACATAATCGACGGGCTTGGGGCGGGTGTCCTGGTCTTTCTGCTGCGCAGCCTGCGAGTATGTCTTGATGAGGTTGTCATCCTTGCCCGCCTTCACCTGCATATTCGTCCACTCGTCGCCCTTCTTCACTTCCAGAGTGATATCGCCAGGAGCGACGCCGTCGATTCGGAACTTGCCCTGCTTGTCCGTGGTCACATGCGTATCCCGGTCATCGTTCGGCGTAACCTCGGCTCTGGCCAGCGGGAAACCATGCGAGTCGATAACGCGGCCGGCCACAAAACTATCTTTGCGCTTGAGCACGATGTCCGCTGCATTCAGCGTCTCCCCCGGCTGTGGGAACAGTGAATCCGTGAAGATACTCGCGTAGCCTTTGGCGTTAGTCGAAAACGAGTATCGGAATCCCGGCGGCAGCATACCGGTGTGATACAATCCGGAGGCATCGGTCGTCACAGCGTCCAGATTGTCTCCCGACCGCGCATGCCACTCGATCGGCGTCACCGTGGCCCCCGCAATCGGCTGCCCGTTGGTATCAACGACCTTTCCGGTGATCGTGGCAAGGGCATTGTCCTGCAGCTTCAGCGTCACATTGTCGCCATCGACCGCCGGAGTATCCTTCAAGGTAACGCTGTCACCCTTGCGCGCCCTTACATAGATCATTGGCGAATTCTCCGCGGACAGACTGAACGTTCCGTCCGGACCGCTCGTGACCGTCGAAGACGGCTCGAAGCTGGCCGTGGAGAATGTCACGGTTGCCCCCGGCACCGGCTTGCCGTTCTGATCCGTCACGATCCCTCGAACGGACGCCGGCGGAGCGGGCGCATCGACGGTAAAGCTGACGACTTTGGTCTCGCCGGACTTTGCGGTGAACTCCTGCTGCGCCAGACTGTTTCCTCCTTCGAACACGCTGACTTTGATATCGCCCGGCGCAAGAGTAAAATGAAAATCGCCCGGCGCTTCGACATAGACGGACATCGCGCTGTCGACCGTCGCGCCCGTATGCCGCTCCACCGAGACATTGACTCCTCCGGTGGATTTGACGCCGTTCTTGTATAAGATGCGGCCCTTGACGATCGCGCCTTTGAGAATGCCCAGCTTTACCCCACTCTTATGCTCGCCCGACGCCAACGTGACGGGCAGATCCCGTGCTGCCCATGTGGCGGCCCAGGGATCCATAAGATAAGCAGACAGCTTGTACTTCCCGGGCAGCATCTGAGTGAGAGAGAAATGGCCTTTGTCGTCCGTCGTCGTATTCGCATACTTGGGCATCGAATCGGCGGTCTGCGCCGTCACCCTGGCCTTGGCAACCGGCCTGCCGTCGGGCGCGGTCATAACTCCGTCGATGGAGCCACCCGCCTGCAGCTTGATATCTTTCCATTGCGTTCCCGAATCGGCAGTCAGTATGAATTGCCCCTCCGGGTATCGAAGCTGAGCGAACTGCGGATTATCTACGACAAAGGCGGTCTCGTAGCCCAGCGGCAGGTTTTTGATCACCGCCGTGCCGTCCGCAGCCGATACAGCCGATGTCGCCGCAAGATTTGACGGAGCTGGTATAAAGTCCGCGTTTTTGAAGAACGCCTGCACATGCGTCATTACACCGGCAGCAGGCTTTCCGTCCGGCCCCAGAAACCGTAGACGCGCCTCCGCCGCCGGAACAAGGGCGATAGTGAGAGGCTGCGTATGGCTGAAATCCTTATCCGACGTATACTGAATGCGCACTCCTGTGATTCCGAAACCGTCAGCCTGGGCAAATACCGTGCCGCTCGACTCCTCTCTGGACCATGCCGTTTTTCCATCGAAATGGAACTGCCCCTTGTCGTCGGTTACGGCCGTCAGCGGAGGCAGCTTATCCTCCTTTCCCGTTCCCCACGTCACCATAGCCCCTGCCGCCGGCGTCCCATCCGGCTTCATTACAGTGCCGTCGACATCCGGCTTGGGAAACTCCTTCTTGACAACAGACGCCGGCGCGGCTTTTCCAGATACGACGGCAAATCCAATTAAATTGCCCGCACAGAGTAGAGCCACCGGCAAATAAATGGCTGATCTTCGACGTGTCATATCAAGTTCCCTACTTTGCTCCCTTACGCTCATTGGACAAAAGCCTCGCCATGCTCGTCATGAGCTGGTGGAAATCTTGGCCGGTATATGTGATCTTGCCGTCGCGACCGACCAGGGCATAGTATTCGAAGCCGTCACTACCGAACGCCTTTGCCGTATCCTTGTCAATGGCAATCGGCAGAGTCAGTTTTTCCTGAGCGACGTGCTCTTGAACGTCCCTTAAGCTTGCCCCTGAAACGTTGAGGCCGATCGCAACGACGCCGCGGGCGGCGAACTGATGGGCAAGTTGTTGCGTTTCAACCAGACTATCGACACAGCAGCCCCACATATCGAAGATCACGATCTTGCCCTTAAGGTCGGACATTGTGACCGGCGACACATTCACCCAGTTTGACACGCTGATTTCCGGCGCATATTTGCCGGCATAGTCTACGGGTTTCGGGCGAGCTTCCTCTTCTCTCTGCTGTGCGGCTAAAGACTCGGTCCGGATAATGTTGTCTTTGCCCGCCGTTACTCGGGAGCTCATCCACTCATCGCCGGCCTTTACCTGGATGACAACATCCCCGGGAGCAACCCCCTCGATGCGGAATTTCCCCTGCTTATCGGTACTTACAGATATCTGGTCACTCACATCTAAAGTCACCCGGGCATTAGCCAGCGGGAAGCCATGCGAATCGATCACACGCCCCGCGACAAAGCTATCGGCGCGTATTAGCGTAATATTGGCCGCAGGCAATGTCTCGCCGGGCTTGGGAAGCAGCTGGTCGGCATTGCCGTCGCCAAATCCCCTGGCCGACACCCGGATCGAGTAGCGATAACCTGGCATGAGCTTCGCAATTGTGTATCCCCCGGATGGATCGGTGGTGACGGAGCCTTGGCCATAGCCGGCGCGGGAATGCCATTGAGTGGTCGTAACAGATGCGGCCGCGACCGGTTTGCCGTCAATATCGACAACCTTGCCGCTGATCGTTGATAACGCGTTATTTCGCAGCCTCAGTGTAACATCATCGCCGTCAAGCGCGGTGACATCCGCAACGCTTACACTGTCGCCCTTGCGCGCTCTCAGGTACATCAGGGGAGAATTAGAGACATGGATCGTAAACTTTCCGTCTGGCCCGCTGTGCGTAGACGGCTGGTCATAATCGGCAGTCGAGCAGGATATGTCGGCTCCGGCGACAGGTTTACCGTCCTCTCCGATCACAATGCCATGTGCGAGGACAGGAGGTATGGGAGTATCGACCATAAGGTTTAATGTCCTGGTCTCGCCGTCCCTTACCGAAACGTTTTCAGGAATATTGTGAACTCCCGGAACCTGCGTCGACACGGACAATGGACCTCCTATGGCGCAGAGACGATAATTACCGGAAGCATCCGTGGACACGGAAGCCCAATTATTGATTGTGCCGGCATTAGCCCGGCTAATCGTGATCCAAACTCCTGAGGCAGGCTTATTGCTTCCCCGATAGCTTACATGGCCGGTGACAATTGCTCCCTTTACAAGGGCCATTTTTAGACCGGTTTTATGTTCGCCGGGCTTAACCGAGCATGATAGCTCTCGTGACGCAAACTGGCCGCCTAAAGTTCGGTCGAGATTTACCGAGAGTTTGTATTCGCCGGGCAGCGCCTGAGTGAGAATGAAATGGCCTCTTTCGTCTGTTTGTCCGAAAACCTGGTTATCGCCGTCGCCGGTCATGCAACGGGCCTGCACTCCGGCATTGGAAACGGGTTTACCGTCCGGAGTGGCAACAATACCTTCGAGCGATGCCCCTAGCGTCAGCTTAATTGGTTCCCATTCCGTGATTGCAGCCGAGGCAACCGTAAGTTGATTGAAAGGGTCCCGCAATTGAGAGAATTTTGGATCGTCAACACTGATGACGGCGGTCCAGCCTTGAGGCAGCCCCGGCAGTGTAACGGAACCGTCGGCGACAGACAATACTCTTTGAGAGCCAGTCTGCCCTTCCGGAATACTCACCAAATCTCTGTCTTTGTAATATGATCGGATACGGAGGGCGACTCCTGCCGCCGGCTTTCCCTGAGGATCGATCAACTTAACATGCGCCTCCGAAGCAGGAGCCAGAGTAACAGCGATCGGCGGCGGGTGCATCATATCCGCCGCGAAGTCGACGCGGCCCCCTGTCATCGCGTAGCCTTCGGCCTGAACCATAACGGTTCCGGAGGCCAGTTTCTTGCCCCAGGCGGATTTACCGTCGAAGTGGAAGCGCCCCTGGTCGTCCGTGGTGGCAATTAGCGGATTCTTGTCGTTCGCTTCTCCCGTTATCCACATTACGCGCGCGCCCACGGCCGGTTTATCATCGGGGATCATAACTGTTCCGGCAACATCAGGATTTGGAAACCCCTTCGGCAGAAGCGGATTGACGATCTCGACCTCGTCTTTTGCCTTAGCGGCAGCGCCACTTTTAATCAATGGCGCCGGCTTCGTTCTTGCAGATTTTACTTGGGGAGCAGCCGGTACTGACGTTACAGACAACGCCACAAAACTATTGACGCACAGGATGGTTATCGGAAGTCCAGCAGCAGCAAATCGGTGTGATATTGGCATGGATTCTCTCATATTGACCAGGTGGATAGGTCTCCTACTTTGCGCTCTTGCGTTCATCTGCCAGCATTCCGGCCATTTTCGTCGTGATCTGGTTGAAATCCCAGCCGGTGTAAGCAATCTTGCCGGCGCGGTCTATTAGCGAGTAGTACTCAAATCCGCCTCCTCCCAGCCCCCTTGCCGTGTCTTTATCGATCGCGACTGGCAGTGTCAGGTGTTCCTTGGCGATATGCTCTTGAACATCTTTTAAGCTTGATCCGCCGACATTCAAACCGATCGCCACCACACCATGGCTGGCGAACTGCTGCGCCATCTGCTGCGTCTCGAACAGGTTATCGGCGCAGCAACCCCACATATCGATAATGATGATCTTGCCCTTAAGGTCCGACATCGCGACTGGCGATACATTAACCCAATTGGATACGGAAAACTCCGGGGCATATTTGCCCGTAAAGTCGACAGGTTTAGGAAGAGCGTCTTCTTCTTTCTGCAGCGCCGTTAAAGACTGTGTCCGAATAACGTTGGTGTCCTTGCCTGCTGTCAGCTGAGCGTCCATCCACTCGTCGCCGGCCTTCACCTGAATGAAAACGTCGCCGGGAGCGACACCGTCGATGCGGAATTTGCCCTGCTTATCAGTCATCACTTGCTTGACCTGGTCACCGTTTATTGATACGTGCGCATTCTCCAGCGGAAATCCGTGAGAGTTGACGACGTGCCCCGCCACAAAACTGTCTGCACGCTTAAGGGCGACACTATCTGCAACAATCATTTCGCCGGGCTTTGGAATGATCTGATCGAGAGTGCCGCTACCGTATCCGTTCGCCGTAAACTGAAGGGAATACCGGTATCCCGGCTGGAGGCGCGCCAGAACGTATGCGCCGGAAGAATCAGTAGAAGTTGGGGTGCCTCTGCTCTCTATTTGCGAATGCCACATCGTAGGCGTTACGGCCGCTCCAGGGATCGGTTTGCCGTCAGCATCGACGATTACGCCACGAATCGTTGCCAACGCATTACTCTGCAGTTTCAGAGTAACCTCGTCGCCGCTGAATGCGATCACATTCTTAACCGTGATGCGATCTCCTTTTTCGGCACGCAAGTTGATGAGTGAAGAGCCGTCAACGGACATTGCAAATTTCCCATCTGGTCCGCTGCGAACCGTAAGGCCATCGCCGTAATCGAACACAGAACCGGTGATGCCGGCATCGGGCACAGAATTGCCGTCCTCGTCAATTACAATGCCGTGAATAACGACAGGCAGCAATGGAGGATCCGCAGTGAAGTTAAGAGTCTTCGGTTCCTCATACTTCGCAACTACGATTTTCAGCGCCGTTTTATTTACGCCTGCGACTACGGTACATGGAATGCCATGTGATGTCCAATCGGAGTTGAACGGAGGGTTCAGGCTTACTGAGAGATTATATCGTCCCGGCAGCGCCTGCGGGATCGTAAAATGTCCATGGCTATCAGCCTGCGCAAAAAAGACGTTCATGCCGTTACCTATGGAACGGGCCTGTACTGCGGCTTTGGACACCGGTTTGCCGTCAGGGGTAGTAACTGTCCCTGAAATCGATCCGGCCCAAGCAAGCTTGATCGGCATCAATTCCGTTACCCTGGCATCGGCAAGCCTTTGTTGGCTAAATGGAAACTGTATCTGAGCGAACCGATTATCTGCTACACCGATAATCACCTGACATCCCTGCGGCAGCCCTGGAAATGACACGGAGCCGTCGGCAGCGGTCCGCGCCATTCCAATTCCATCTGGCTTGTGCGTCATCGGAAGGAAGTTCTGGCCGTTGACAAACCCATCAATGCGGACCATGACACCGCCCGCCGGCTCCCCCTTCGGATTAAGCAATTTGATATGCGCCTCGGTCGCCAACGGCAGAACCACGTCGATCGGAGCAGGATGCATCATATCTCCGCTGAAATTGAAGCGGCCACCTGATATTCCATAGCCCTCGGCAGAAATAACAATCGAACCTAAAGGCATACTCTTGGACCACGCCGTTTTGCCGTCAAAATGGAATTTCCCATAATCATCCGTTATTGCGATAAGCGCCGTTTTGTCGTCCTTATCTCCTGTAATCCAGGTCACGTGAGCGCCTGCGACAGGTTTGCCGGTAGGTATCATGACCGTACCGTCGACATCCGGCTTTAGGAAGTCCTTCGGCAGGAAAGGATTCGCAGCTTCGACATCGTCCTTCTTTGCAGACACGCCGAGTTTTGCCTTCGCGGGCGCCGCAGGCTTCGCTTTGGCTCTGGTTGAAGCAGCCGCGCGCGCCATATTCGGTAGGGAAGTGAGGCCGGCAGTGAAGGGAAATATCAGCAGAGCAAGACAGACAAGCGGCGAGGGACGATTGTTGGGCATGAGAACCTCTCAGGATTGCGAAACATCTGTATTATTGACGCAATTGTAACGTTTTAGGTTTCGAATTGGAACAAACGCGCCGGAAAAACAGACTGAGTAACAGATGCGCCGGCAGGCTTACCGCAGCGCAAATAATTTATTCGGGACGCGCTATGTACGAAGTATTGGAAACGTTATCATCGCCCAGCGTCACACGCTGGATCCTGCAGCACGCGATTCGCTGCGACAGCTTTGAAGAGGCATGCGGCTGGGCACAGCGCCTTTCAGAAGCCGACAGGCGCTGCGACTGCAATCTCGCCGTAAGATATCATGTGCTTGCGCCCGGCGGTGGAGTTCTATTCAGCGCAGGATAGAGTTCTACGTGGCCTGCACCTCAGTCCTTTTGTTGAGATAATTATGAGATACTGCAGAAAATGCTCTGTGGTGATTTGGATGCCAATCCTAAGCACAATTACCTATCGGTAACTATGTCACTCCCCAAAATTGGAGTTTTACACAAGTGAATAGGTTATGGTTCCCTCTTGATTATCTGCCGATTGTGTGATATGATATATTCACGTTCGAAAAATTAAGGCGCGAACGAGAGGCGGTTGTCCAGTGGGCAAGCCGCTTTTTTTGTTGCCTTCTTTCCCAAGCATGCGCTTTATCACCCGCCAAATCTACGAAGTCATGCAGTTGTCGGGAATTGCCCCGGCAGAGTTCGTCAGGCGCTCTTTGGATACGGCCTTCGATGCGCACAAGCAACATCATCGCGCGGTCCGCGACCGTCTCCCTGCAAGCATGCGCGAGTTTTCCAAACTGACCTTGCATGACGGCGTTATCCGCTCCGCCGATACCAGTATCCCCGGTGAGATCGCCCTTGATATCGACGGCGAGGGGTGCTGGGGGCCGGGCATTCAAATGCGTCTGGTATTTCGCGGCGTCCGCAAGGCAATCGGGCTCAAATCCCTCCCGGCTATCTGGCTTTACGAAGAGGTGGATCTGCACCCCGAAGCCGCGTTCGAGTACCGGGTTCTGATGCACAAATCCAGTATGACCATCGCCGCCGATACGGTCGAGTTCACAATTAAGCAGTCGAAAGAATATCGGAAAAATCGTCGGCGCGACGTTGATATAGAAGAATATATGCGGCGTCCACACCTGCACGCCATCGAAAGCGCTCATCCCGCCCCGGAAAGCGTCGCATCGTTTTACTATCATATCGGCGCACATATCTACGAACCTGACGAGAATCGGCCGTCGTGGCGAGCCATGTACGATTTTTACCGGATCATCATTGCCGAAGCCGAAAATCCACGCGATCCACGCCTCGTCTTCTACGTCCCTTCACTCTCGAATGCCCTTGCTCCGCTCAAGCAAGCCGGATTTTTTCCGACAGAACGCTCCGAGGAGCGCGCCCTTTTCATCGATCCCGACGGCCGCCCGGTCGAACTGAGCGAAAACGCTCCCCTGGTCCATATTGCGCAGGATGGAACCGTAACGAAAGCCCGATGAAATTCTTTACACGCGACATCTGCGATATGGCCCGCCCGGACACCGGCGTTTCCCTCTACGTCGCCCAGAGAACATGGATAAAGACCAATAAGGCATATCAAGTTCACATCAACCGCATTCACAAGCAACTCCCCGAGAGTGTGAGTGATCGAAGGTACACATTGATGCACGGCGCAGTCCTCCGATCCATCGGCAGGGGCGGCAATAATATCTCTCTGGATATCGACACGACGCAAGTTGAACATGAGCGGATGGGCCTGCAGCGCTTTACCTTTGAAGGTGTGCGCCATTTTCCCGATCTTGATGCCTTCATCGGCTCAAATTGGCTGGCGGCCGAATACGATCAGCATCCGGATACCGCCTTCGAATTCCGCGTCCTAACCGAAGCCGGAGAGTTCTCCATCGCCGCCGATTCCCTGGAGGCCGAGCTTTTACATGCCTCCACTCAGATCCATGCCAATCCCAAGCTCGCGTATTTCACCGGTATGGCGCTTGAGACCGACGACGCCGGCGCGACCGCCGCATTCTACAACGCCTTCGGCCTGACACCAAGCCCCCACGACACCATCCCCGGAGCTTACACACTTCCCATTCACGGCGGCAGAACTATCATTCGCCCCGGTTTGAAAGCGCCGGCGCCTCATTTAATCTTTAAGACCCCATCCATCGAAAGATTGCTCGAAACCCTTCAGCCGGCCCCAAACACTATTCTTGCCCACCCTACGCCGGATAACCCGAGCCTCGTATTGAAAGCCCCCGATGGACTGATACTGGAATTCATCGAACAGCCCAGCCAGATTCCAGACTATTGAGAGATAAACAAGAAACATGTAAACGCAGAATAATAACTTCCAACAATGTAATCCCGGCGAAATCAGACGACATTCGAGCAATATCGCAAAAAATCATGAAGCAAAGCGCAGTATATGACTGTTCGCTCCCCTCTTGATTATCTGCTGATTGTGTGATATGATATGTTCACGTTCGCAAAATTAAGGCGCGAACGAGAGGCGGTTGTCCAAAGGACAAGCCGCTTTTTTTGCGTCTGGATTTTTAGGGAATAAGAATAGATATCGATCGGTCAACGCAATGTTCGTATCGCTCTATTTCATAGTGAAGCGCGATCCAAACACCGTATAGCTTGCCGATCTGCCCATTGGCTGGAAGGCCTGGCGAACTGATACCTCATCGCCATAGCAACGTGAGAAATCGTAAGCCTATAAGAATACAAGATTCCGGCGCGGAGATGGTAGGCCATCAAGAATAGGACCCCGGCGCGGAGGCCGGGATCTTATTCTTAATCTGCCATTCGAGACCAACCTGCGAGGCCAATAATTTATAGGAGCAGGCCTCCGTGCCTGCTCATTACAAAGAGGGATGCCCTCGGAGTCCCGGCCTCCGCGCCGGGATCTTTTCCTAATGGATTAACATCTCGCGCCGGGATCTTACTCTTATTGCTTGCCCGGCAAACTTCTTGCAGGAGGAACAAATAAGGGTTTTCTAACGTACTCGGGATTGAACAATTCTAACTCCAGGGCTGTTGCCCAGCAACGATGCAGACAAGGACAAAATGCACGAAGTCGGATTTCTCACCAATATCGGCGTTGCCCTTCTGGCTGCTCTCGTGGGCGGTTTCCTCGCCCGCATCGTGCGGCTGCCTGTGCTTATCGGATATCTCATTGCAGGCGTCGTGGTCGGTCCCCATACGCCCGGCTTGTTCGCGAGTCCGGAAGTTGTGCACTCCGTCGCGAATCTGGGCGTGGCCTTGCTCATGTTTGCCGTAGGCGTTCACTTTTCCCTGGAAGATCTCAAAGCCGTTCGACGCACCGCATTGGTGGGGGGCGGCCTGCAGATTGCCGGCACCATCGTTCTGGGATTCATCATCGGCCTGTGCTTTGGCTGGGGCGCTTACGGCGGCTTGTTCTTAGGCTGTGCGATCGCCCTCTCGTCCACGGCCGTTATGACCAAAATCCTGGAGGAGCGAGGCGAGGCCGGCACGAAGCATGGCACGGCGATGATGGGCATCCTAATTTCGCAGGACCTATCGCTTGTACTGATGGTGCCGCTGCTCCCTGCCCTGGCCACCGTTTCCAGCCATGGAGCGGGCGCGCTCGTAAATATCGGCGGCGCTCTTCTGCTCGGCGGCATCCTTCTGGCCCTCACACTGCTTCTGGCCATGCGCGTCGTTCCCGCTCTCATGAAGCGCATGACCAAGATGGGATCGCAGGAGCTATTTCTGCTGGCGGGCATCTGCATCTGTCTGGTAGCGGCAGCCGCAGCCGAAAAGGCCGGACTGGGACTTGCTCTGGGATCGTTCTTAGCCGGCCTAGTAATCTCTGAGACCGATTATGCGCATGAACTCTTCAGCCAGATCCGTCCCTTGCGCGATGTCTTTGCTGCTATTTTCTTCGTTTCAGTCGGCATGCTTCTGGACCCCAAGTTCCTGCTGCACCACTGGTTGGCCGTAACGGTAGTGGTGCTGGCGATCGCGGTTGGAAAAGCCTGCATAGCGGCGCTCGCCGTTTACGCTTCAGGCCATCATGGCCGGACGGCAGTAACAGCCGGCCTGGGCCTGGCGCAGATCGGGGAATTCTCCTTCGTTCTGGCGAACATCGGAAGCGCCCAGAATCTCATTCCCCAGGAAATTGCAGGAGTCGTGCTTTCTGCGGCATTGATATCGCTCTTGATCACACCGTTTGTTTTCCAGGCTGCCGGCCCAGTCTACACACGCCTGGACCGTATCCCGGCAATGTCTCGCATTCTCAACCGCCAGGACACGGAAGAAGTGGCTTCGCCGGCTGAGGAGTGTCCCATTGCGCGCGTTTTAATCCTCGGATATGGACGCGTCGGCAGGTATGTGTCCAATGCTCTGCGGGCTGAATCGGTCCCCCACCTCATCGTAGACTACGATGGCGCTGCGCTGCTTGATCTCAAGGATTCCGGAGTTCAGGTAATTTACGGTGATGCTTCTTCGCCGATCGTCCTGAAACAGTGCTCCCCGCACTGCCTTGAGCTTGCCATCATAGCGCTCCCGGAAGCCACGGCCACTGAATCCGCGATTCGGACGCTGAAAGAGATAGCTCCCCATCTGCCGGTCGTGGCGCGCGTGCACCGTGGAGATGACATTCCTCGAATGAGGCAAGCCGGGGCTGACGCCGTTGTTCATGGCGAGTTTGAAGCCGGTACGGAGATGATACGGCAGAGCCTGGGACGATTGGGGGTTGCCGGTCAAGAGATCGACGCCTATCTTGATGGGGTCAGACAGCATCGATATAGATCAGAGGAAAACGGATAAAGAAAACGGGGTGGGCTTCATAGAAGTCTGCCCCGTTTACTTTTGGTTGACGATACTCTAACTATATACGTATATCGAGCCAATGGGGTCATAATCTGTTAAAGCAAGTGGAAACTGCCTTGCTGCCGGAGAAATGTCAAAACTCCAGAACTGCATGTCTACGGCGGGCCAGGAAAACATCAACTAATGACGTCAAGCAACGCCGAAACAGAGCCCGTGAACGAGGATTTTGAAGCTCTCCTTGAATACCTGAAGAAAAACAGGTCCTTCGACTTTACCGGCTACAAGCGTTCCAGCCTGATACGCCGTGTGGATAAGCGCCTCCAACAGCTTGAGATCGACGGCTATACACGTTATTTGGACTATCTGGAAGTTCATCCCGACGAGTTCGCGCAGCTGTTCAATACGATCCTGATCAACGTGACAGCTTTCTTTCGCGATCCGGCAGCATGGCAATATCTTCAGGAAGAGATCATCACCAAGATTGTCTCGGATAAGACCCCGGGAGAGCCGATCCGTATCTGGAGCGCGGGATGCGCTTCCGGTGAGGAAGCATACACGCTCGCCATCATCCTGGCCGAGGCGCTGGGGCTGGAAGATTTTCGGGAGCGCGTCAAAATCTATGCGACGGATATCGACGAGGAAGCCCTTGCGCAGGCCCGGCTTGCATCATACAGCGCTCGTGAAGTAGCCGGCGTGCCTGAACCGCTTCTCGAACGCTACTTCGAGCGCCATGCCACACGCTATGCCCTGGTAAAAGATCTCAGGCGAGCTGTAATCTTTGGGCGGCATGACCTGATTATGGATGCCCCTATTTCCCGTATCGATTTGATTACATGCCGAAATGCCCTGATGTACTTTAACGCGGAGGTACAGACGAAGATTCTCTCCCGACTGCATTTTGCACTGACCGAGCGTGGCTTCCTGTTCCTGGGCAAGGCGGAGATGCTCTTTACGCATACCAATCTCTTTACTCCCGTCGATCTGAAGAGACGCATTTTCACGCGAATTCAGCGTGGTCAGACGCGCGACCGCATGCTGCACCTCAACAACCGCAGCAATGGAGACGGCGCGGATCTTGACATGCACTACGCCCGAATGCGCGAGGCCGCGTTCGATTTCGGCCCGGTTGCGCAGATCATTATCGATATCGCAGGCACATTGTCACATGCCAACGAGCGCGCCCGTTCAATGTTCCGGCTCACACCCCGCGATCTGGGGCGCCCCCTGCAGGATCTGGAGCTCTCCTACAGGCCTGTGGAGCTTCGCTCCCTGATCGAGCAAGCCTATAGTGACCGGCGAACCGTGATACGCAAGGAGGTCGAATGGCCACCCTCCATGATAGATCCCCGCCATGTCGATGTCCAGGTTCAGCCGATGCAGGATGCATCCGGCATAATCCTGGGAGCAAGCGTGTGTTTTATCGATGTCACCCGTTACAAACAGCTGCAAGAGGAACTCGAAGAGTCCAACCGTGAGCTTGAGACCGCCTACGAGGAACTTCAATCCACTAACGAGGAGTTGGAAACGACCAATGAGGAACTCCAATCTACCGTAGAGGAATTGGAAACAACCAATGAAGAGCTCCAGTCCACAAATGAGGAACTGGAGACGATGAATGAAGAGCTCCAGTCTACAAACGAGGAGCTTCAGACCATCAACGACGAGCTTCGTCAACGCAGTTCCGAGCTGAACCACGTAAATGCGTTCATGTCGTCAATACTGGCAAGCTTACAGGGCAGTGTCGTAGTTGTAGATCGGGACATCGAGGTTCAAATCTGGAACGAAACAGCGGAAGATCTATGGGGCTTGCGCTCCGGCGAAGTAAAGGGCAGACACTTTCTCAATCTCGATATTGGCCTGCCAACCGAACAGCTGATTCCGCCGATCCGGCAGTGTATCGGCGGTGAAAAGAAGCGGATCAGCCTCACAATGGACGCTGTCAATAGACGCGGCAAATCTATCAAGTGCCAGGTTGATCTTGATGCTCTCCTTGGTCCGGCCGGTGAGATTCGCGGCGTCATTCTCCTCATAAAAGAAGTAGACGGATGAGTTCTAAAATCCGCGAAGATGTTCTATTTCGACCAAGAATTGCGCCTGGGTTGACGAGGCCGGTATGACAAATGAGTTGTTCGACCAGCAAATCGATGAGATGCGCAAGCACCTCTTACAATCACACAGGATGCTTGGCGCCGCCCCGGCGCCATACCGCGAAGTACTGACAGACGCCTTCAGTCAGATCGATGTGACTCTGGAGGAATTGCAGGTTGCCGAGCATGAACTCCGGCAGCAGAGCGAAGCTCTGGCCGAATCGGCTCAGCAGGTTGAATACGAGCGCCGCAGATATCGCAGCCTCTTCGAGTTTGCTCCTCTTGGCTACATCGTTACAGACGCCCTGGGCATAATTCGCGAAGCAAACCTGGCGTCTTCCATCCTTCTAAGCGTTGAGCCCAAGTTTCTCATTAGAAGGCCTCTCCCCTCATTTATCGACACAAGCGAACGTGCAGCATTTCGGTATGAGCTGGCGAATTTCAAGCGAACTGCTTACATCCCCGATTGGGAGGTGACAATCTCCCCTCGAAACGGAGCATCCTTCACGGCAGCGATAATGGCATCTGCCGAACGTAATGCCAACGGCGATATCGAATGCATCCGCTGGCTTATCCGTGACGTTACGGAGAGAAAGAGAGCGGAACAAAGAATCCTTGACCTGAACCGAGAGCTTGAGGCGCGTGTTGCCGAACGGACGGCAGAGCTGGCAGCATCAGTGGAGCGAGAGCGTCATGTCACACAAATTCTGATTCAGGGCATGTTGGAAGAAACGCCGGAGGATGCGTTTCCGGGCCTGGGCGTGCGCACACTCTATGCGGCTGCAAGCGATGAGCTGCTGGTTGGCGGCGATTTCTTCGATGCATTCGCATTCGACGGCGGCGCTGTGGCATTCGTGGCGGGAGATGTGTCCGGTAAAGGGGTAAAAGCGGCTTCATACACAGCTGAGATCAAATATACGCTGCGCGCTTACCTGCAGAAGACTGGATCTCCGGAAAATGCTCTGATGAGCCTGAACGAATATTTCTGCGATATTCTGGAAAGACGTTCGCCTGAAGATACGATCTTCGCCACCCTTGCAATCGCCATCATCGATGTTGAAGAGAATGCAGCAATCATTTTGACCGCAGGGTCGGAACCGGTATTGATCTTGCGCTCAGACGGTGGCATCGAGCGCATCCACTGCGCCGGGCTGCCTGTCGGTGTCTTTCATGGCAGCATCTATGAACGATGGGACGTTCCATTTAATCATGGCGACCGCATTTTACTCCTTACTGACGGCATTACGGAAACCCGTAAGAATGGTAATATGCTGGGGATCGAAGGCACAATGGCTCTTGTGGAGCAAACCCGCCGGTTACCACTTGCTGAAGCCGGCCAATTCATCCTCGACGGCGCGCGAGCATTCGCAGATGACGGCCTTCAAGATGACACATGCTTGATTGTCGCCGAACGGCGCGCCGGTGTCACTTGAGCTTTGCTATATTGAGTAATTCTGGGTACAACAAGATCTCATTGATTTCGAGTACAGTGCATCCACCGCCTTAGAAGTGTAAGAGGAGTGATCTTGGACACGCGAAGCATGCTGAAAGGCGATCTGATGGAACAGATGGTGCGCTGCGGCAAAGCGACATGCCACTGCCGTGAAGGTAAGCTCCATGGCCCTTACCATTACAGAGTTTGGCGAGAAGGCGAGAAGATCCGGAAAGAGTATGTCCGGCCGGAAGACGCCGAAAACGTGCGCGAAGCCTGTCTGGAGTACCGAAATGCCCGCCGATTTCTCCGCGGCCATCAAACGCAGGCAGAATCTTTAAACCGCGCTATTCGCAGTCACTGGCGCGAATCAAGAAAGATCATCGAAGCGAACCGATCTCCTCGCAATCTCCGGCATCGTCCAGCTGCGAACGAGCCGCTTTAAACGCTAAAAAGCCTCCCATCCATTTGGACGGGGAGGCTTTTCGGATAAGGGCGAGAGAGATCTCGACTACTGGCTGTTCGCGACGTTGCCGGCGACCGTGTTCAACTTGTTGGAAGCGGTTCCGCCGAGGAAGCGCATGGCGGTGATGGCGACAACACCGATCAGA
>Ga0105237_10000035_pt1 | contig 191204 bp, 155 predicted proteins | sample KBSC24metaG_FD_81520 | JGI IMG/M metagenome (GOLD analysis project Ga0105237, IMG submission 81520) | Corn rhizosphere microbial communities from Kellogg Biological Station, Michigan, USA - KBS C2-4 metaG | ecosystem: Host-associated > Plants > Roots > Rhizosphere > Soil | place: Michigan...
CGCACGACGCTGATCATCGCGCACCGTCTTTCGACGATTATGCATGCGGACAAGATCGTGGCGATGAAGGACGGGCGTGTGGTGGAAGTAGGCAAGCACCAGGAACTGCTGGAACGCCGGGGCGTCTACTATAATCTCTACAAGGCGCAGTTCGAGCATGCGCTGTCGCTGGCGCTTCCGGAGTAAGCAGATACCGGCTCTCAGCCTCAAATGGCTGGGAGCCGATTATTGAATAGTTATATCGAACATTGATCGGGTTGCGTATAATATCTTGAGGCATCAAGATATATGGCAACGATAAAGGATATCGCCAAGCTGAGCGGGGTTTCAGTAGGGTCCGTTTCTTACGTAATCAATAACCAGCAAGAAAAGGTATCTGTGGACAAGCGAGAGCGCGTTCTGGCGGCCATTCGGCAGCTGAACTACCGCCCGCGCCAATCTCCCCGCAGGGATATGCTGCCCGAATCCCTCACCCTGGGAATTACCAGTGTCGCCATTGACCTTTCTGGTTCTTCCAGATACTTCGGCGCTGCGGTTGCGGGTTTGCTCAAAGCAACCAACGATCTCGGACACAATGCGACCGTATTCGCAACGCGCCTATTTCGAGAAGATCCACTGTTGAGTATCCGGACATACTGCGACGGTCAATGCGCCGGTTTGATCGTCGTCGCGCCCGGCACAAAGAATTTGCTTGTGGAAGCCCTTCAAAATCGCGGATTTCCATTTGTTATCTTCGGTGATTCCAGTCACTCCAATGCTTCCTACTGCGACCTGGACAATATGCTCAGTGTCAGGCTCGCTGTCGAGCATCTGATCAGTCATGGTCATCGCCGCATCGGGTATTGCAGCGGGCCGGCGGATATGTATTCGCAATTTCAGAGGTTCGAAGGCTTTCAGCAAGCTCTCGCGTCGGCAAATATTCCGCTCGACACGCGCTTTGTAAGTCCACTCATGGTTGGAGGCGACCCTGAATACATTCCATGGATGGAAAGTATCATAAGTTTGCCGGCCGGCGACCGTCCCACCGCCGTCTGCTGCTTTTCGGATCAACTGGCCATCGATTTACTGGGATTGATCAAACGCAATGGATTGAGAGTGCCTGAAGATTTTTCTCTGATCGGATTCGACGACCTTGAGGTTGATCGGATGGATCCGCCGATCAGCTCCGTCAGGCAGCCTTACGATGCCCTCGCTCAAGCGTCCGTAAATCTTCTGCTCAATAATATCCGTAATCCGGAAGCCGTTCCGCAACATATCGTATTGCCGGGAGAGATTGTTTCCCGGCAGTCGGTTGCGTCAATCCAGAGTTGAAATAGTTCAAAAGATCTTTGGCTCAGATAGCAAAACTCGCTTGACAGGGCGGGGAAAGTACGATATACTTAGCTTAGTTGAACTATTTCAACTAAGCTAACTGGAGTCGAGGACAATCTATTTTGCAACTCATGCTATCTTCCCAATCCAATTCAATAGCGACAAATACATCAGACGTCAAGGCGCGAATCCAAAAAGGCTTCACGCTTATTGAACTTCTCGTTGTTATAGCTATTATAGCGATTCTCGCAGCAATCCTATTCCCGGTATTCGCCAAGGTCCGCGAGAAGGCGAGACAGACTTCCTGTGTCTCTAACCTCAAGCAAATCGGCATGGGCCTTGCGCAGTATTCGCAAGACAACGAGGAGACCCTGCCCTACGCTCGCAACGACACTTTCTCGCCCGCTGTTCCGTGGCACGCCGCCATTTATCCTTACGTTAAGAGCACGCAAGTATTCAAGTGCCCTGATAATCCGGCGAACGTGAACATCAATAATACTCCAAACGCTTCCATGGGCGTTCCGGGAATCCCTGTATCTTATGTCGCCGTAGGAGGAGATACAATCGGCGGTTCACAGAGCTTTTACGGCGGCCCCGTTCCAATGCCGTACTATATCGCCACGAACGGCTGCTGCAGCGCCCCGGCAGCGGCGATTGCGCAGCTCATCGCCCCGGCAACGACGATCATTGTGGGAGAGACCCGCTCGAACTACGGAACGCCACGGCAAGATCCTGAGTTTTGGACCAACCCGACCGACATGAGGATGCAGGGCCATACCGGCTCCACAAACTTCCTGTTCGCAGATTACCATGTCAAGTCTATGAAGCCGACTGCAACACTGACAGCGACAATGAGCATGTGGAACGTGAACAACACGGTTCCAACAAATAACAGTCTCGCCAACATCCTTGCAGCAGAACAAACGAATACCATCGATGGGTTCTAGCTAACCCTGCAGCGGCGCCGGTCCTATAAAGCCGGCGCTGCCGCCAACTCTTCATTGCACCCCGCATTCAACGATCGATTGTCCCCTATCCTTCCCGTGTACTCCGCTCCCCACTCCCGCATCAGCACCAGGATCGGCGAAAGACTACTTCCGAACTCCGTCAGGGAGTACTCCACCTTTGGCGGCACCTGCCTGTAGACTTCGCGATGCACGACGCCGTCCTCTTCCAGCTCTCGCAGCTGCAGCGTAAGCATTCGCTGTGTCACATAAGGCATCAGGCGGCGAAACTCGCCGAAACGCTTGGTGCCGTTCATAAGGTGGTAGAGGATTACGCCTTTCCACTTGCCCCCGATAACATCCAGTGTCGCCTCAATCGAGCAACCATAGACAGAACCGCCGCGCTGTTTCCCCATCTTTGTTTCCTTTAGTTACATTTTTGATAGTATGGCACATAATTTTGCGTACTTATCAAATAGAAGCTTACACTTCATAATCGCCTTATTGGCACAGACCAACAATATAAGGAGACGACAATGAAGGTTTACGAAATACAGAATCGAACAGGCCTGGATGCGCTCACTTTGGCGGAGCGGCCGGAACCAAAGCCCGCGCATGGCCATGTGCTCGTCAAAATACATGCGGCTTCCCTCAACTACCGCGACTTGATGATTGCCGGGGGCACATACGGTCCGCGAGCCGATCCTCCGGTCATTGCATTATCCGACGGCGCCGGAGAGGTTGCCGGTATCGACGAAGGGGTCACACGGGTCAAGGTAGGCGACCGCGTTGCCGGTATCTTCATCCAGACTCATATTGCCGGCGTGCTCACTGAGGAGAAGAGACAGTCTGCCCTGGGAGGATCTATCGACGGCATCCTGGCCGAATATGTTTCCCTCAACGAAGACGGCGTGGTCGTCATACCGGAGCACCTGTCTTATGAGGAAGCCGCCACTCTGCCGTGCGCCGCGGTCACGGCTTGGAACGGACTGATTACATCAGGGAAGCTTCAGACCGGAGAGACCGTGCTGGTGCAAGGCACAGGAGGCGTCTCACTATTTGCGCTGCAGATCGCGAAGGCGGCAGGAGCGCGGGTGATAATTACTTCGAGCAGTGACGAGAAGCTGAACAAAGCTCGTGCGCTGGGAGCCGATGACACCATCAACTACCGCACAGATCCGGGCTGGGACATCCGGGCGCTCGAACTTACCGGCGGCGTGGGAGTGGATCATGTTGTCGATGTCGGCGGTCCGGCGACCATCAATCAATCATTGCGCGCAGTGCGCTGCGATGGGCGCATCTCCGTCATCGGTGTGCTTACAGGGGTAGCCGGTGAGATCAATATTATGGATATGATCAGAAAGAACGTGAATATTCAGGGAATCAGCATCGGGTCACGTGAGATGTTCGAGGCGATGAACCGGTCGATTGCGCAAAATAAATTGCATCCGGTAATAGACCGCGTGTTTCCGTTCTCCGAGACCCGCGACGCATATGAATATTTGCAAAGCGGCAAACATTTCGGCAAAGTAGTCATCCGTGTTGCAGATTAGTGCGAGCGCCTGCGCATAAATAAGACAGATATTGTAATCCGATCAGATCTGCCGTACCGAAATTCGGCAGATCTGATCGCGGTTCTGATAGCAGGTCACGAGTTTTTAGAAGCGCCCCTAACATATTAATTCAGGCGTGATCTTGGATATAGAATATTTGTGAATTCTCATGACATTCAGGGTAAACATGACGCATAACATAATATTACTAAGCATGAATAATTTGCATGCCGCATCCGGCACCACCACATGGATGCGATGCGTCGATTTCCTGGTTGCAGGTAATTCGAAAGGTTCGCCTTTCGCCGGCGTATTGACACCTGAGAACTTACCAGGAGCGCCTTCTATTGCAAGCACCCTTGCCCGAAAACGAGACGGCTCGCCTGAATGCACTATGGGCATGCCGGATTCTTGATACTCCGCCTGCGCAAGATTACGACGACATAGCCAGATTAGCCTCCGACATATGCTCTGCCCCCATTGCCGCCATCACTCTGATCGACAATCATCGCCAACAATTCAAGTCTGGCATTGGATTGGATTTACAGGATATTCTAAGAGATCATTCGTTTTGCGCGCATACGATTCTGCAGAGAGATGCTCTCGTAATCCATGACCTGAGTTTGGATCCGCGTTCATCGGACAATCCGTTTGTAACTCAGCCTGACGGCAAACGGTTCTATGCAGGTGTGCCAATTTTTACATCCGATGGCTTTGCCTTGGGATCGCTGTGCGTCATGGATTTCGTGCCGCGTAACCTTACTGACCACCAATTAACAGCCCTGCACACTTTGTCGCGCCAGGTTGGCAGTCAGATTGAACTGAGAAGGCGAATTGCAGAACAGGATAATATACTCGCGGAGCGCGATCAAGCTCTGACAATATCCCGCCTCAGTGAAGCTCGCCTGAATGAGGCTCAGCGGATAGCGCATATGGGCAGCTGGGAGTATGATGTCACAACGGAAACGATGTGGCGCTCCGAAGAGCAGATCCGCATCATGGGGTTCGATCCCGACGAACCTGCGCCCTCATACGACGGCGGCATTGCCCGCCTGCATCCGGAAGATGCCGAAATTGTGGCGGCAACGTTCAAGAAAATTCTGCTTACGGGCGGTTCCTACAAACTGGATATGCGGATCGTTGAAGACGACGGTTCTATTCGCTGGCTGCGGAGCGTCGGGCATGCTGTTCTGGATATCGACGGCCATATTATACGGATCGTCGGCACGATGATAGACAAGACAAAAAGCAAGCATATTGCCGAAGAGCTGGCCATGCAGCACGAATTGGTCAAGCAAAGCCACCATCAGCTGCGTCTGGCGCTGCAAAGCGGACGGTTCGGCACCTGGGTAGTCGATGCTCAATCCGGAGCAATTCTCGATATTTCAGGGTACTGCAAAGAACACTTCGGATTCGCACCGGACGCCAACGTGACCGCCAGCGATCTCCAAAGCGCAATTCACCCAGACGACCGCCAACGTATCCTCGATCTTATGGCTCAGACCGTAATATCGCAGCAGGATTTTGCGGCCGAGTACCGCTGCGTTTGGCCCAACGGCTCCGAACATTGGATCGCATCATATTGCTGTCCCCTATATGCTCCGAACGGCGAATTAAGTCAGTTCATTGGAATCACGCAAGAGATAACCGAACGTAAGCGCATGGAGCAGGAGCGAGAATTGGCGCTGCTGCTGGCCGAGGAGCGCGCCGACCGGGACCCGTTGACGGGTTTACTCAACCATCGATCCTTCCAGAAGAAACTTGAGGACGCCACAGAGCGAGCGCACCGCAACGACGAATTGCTGATGCTGATATTGCTTGACCTGGACAATTTCAAGTTTTTCAATGAGGAATATGGTCATAGCGTCGGAGATGAAGTCCTGCGCCAGTTAGCATCCCGTCTGCAAGCGATATGCTCTCCGGACGATGTCCTGGGCAGGTTTGGCGGCGATGAGTTTGCTGTGCTTCTTCCCGACATCGGCCGCAAATCGGTGGAAGATATCGAAAAGATATTGCAGTACGGTTTGGACAACATCTCGTATACTCCGAAAGAACAGCGCATACCGATACCGATTACCGTCTCCTTCGGCACAGCCACATATCCCGAACAAGGTTCCGAACCAGGCGAAATCATTGAGGTGGCGGAGCGGCATTTACGGCGCTCCAAAAGCGGCAGCGATCTCGGCCGGGATATCGACGCAGTGCGCACACGCATGAACCGCTCGTCAGAGGGATTCTCAATGCTGGACGCTCTTGTTACATCAGTGGATAACAAAGATCGCTATACCCGGTGCCATTCTGAAGATGTGATGGGACGCAGCCTGCAGATCGGACGCGCATTGGGGCTCGACGAGCAAACTCTGGATACCATTGCCGTCGCCGCCCTTCTGCACGACGTTGGAAAGATCGGAGTTCCGGACAACATCCTGCGCAAACCTGGCCCCCTTACGGATACCGAGTTTGAAGTTATGAAGAAACATCCGATGATGGGCGCAATCATGGTCGAAACGGTGCCGGGCCTCAGTCACACGCTCGACGCGGTGCGCCACCACCACGAACGCTGGGATGGCCGCGGATATCCGGCGGGGTTGGCCGGAAAAGCAATCCCGTTGATTGCAAGGATCATGGCCGTCGCCGATGCATTTTCAGCAATGACCATGGACAGACCATATCGCAAGGGCATGGATGTAGAAAAGGCATCGACGATTCTCAGAAGCGGAGCCGGCATACAATGGGATCCCGAGTGTGTCGATGCATTCTTTAAATCGCCTCCCGGTGTTCCACATGTCTGCGAATAATCAGACCTAAGCCTCACGAGACCCGATGCGCGACAGGGCATGTGCTACAATACTTGGGCGGCCGGTACAACCGGCCGCACTTCTTTTGTTCCACTCTCATTGTGTAGAAGGCTCCCTTGCCCTCAGATCGATCATCACGGCGGACCAGATTCGCGGAAATCGGCGCATTCGCCTTAGCCGTGGGGAGTGTTACACTCGTCACATATCTCCGCGTCCGGTTTGCGCCGCTGCCTGACGACCGCTTTCTGTGGGCTCCCTATCTTCCCGCCATCGCGCTATGCACACGTATTTCCGGACGTCGCGGCGGTCTCGCAGCCGCCTTGCTGTCCCTGCCCGCTGCCCTCTGTTTTCCGGCCGTCTCAGACTTCAGCGTCGCCGGAGTTATTTCGCTGGCGCTCTTCGTGACAACCGGTTTCGCGATCTCGACTCTAAACGACAAGCCACGGCAAAGAACAGTGAGGCTTAACGATATCGGTCAGAGCGCCCTGCCCGCCGGCGATCAATACCGGGCTCTTGCTGACACGCTGCCGCAACTGGTTTGGATTACCGATGCTGCGGGACAGCCTGTCTACTTCAATCGCCGGTGGCAGGAATATACCGGGCACTCGATGAAGGACATCGCTGCTGGTGGATGGCCGGCCTTTGTTCCAGCCGAAGACCAGCAGCGAGCGATAGCCGCATGGAACGCCGCCGTTGCCCGCAAAGATGCCTATTCGGTGGAATACCGCATCCGAAGCATGAGCGGCGCATTCCGCTGGTTTCTCGTTCGAGCTCTGCCGATCATGGATGCGGAGGACGAACTGAGCCAGTGGTTTGGAACATGCACGGATATCCATGATCAACGCACAGCTGAGCCAACGCCAACACTGCCTGCTTTGTCGAATGAAGAGCAACTTCCCTCTCCTAACGCAACTTTAGAACATGAGCCTGAGGGATTCGGGAATTACGGAGCGGAAGATACCGTCAGCCGTCTCGGGACGCTCATCGAAGGCTGGTACAACCTGGCCGGTAAGGACTCTACATTATATGCCGTACAGTCATTCGCTGAGGTTGATCCGGCCATTGGGGGACACGTCTCGCCCGTGCTTCTCGACGACTATCTTGTGTCGAAGATGCTAATGGAAGGAAAGAGCTTGACAAACGCAGCCCGGCGAATCTATAATGACTTCACTGCGGGAGTAGTTCAGTGGTAGAGCGATTGCTTCCCAAGCAATAAGTCGCGGGTTCGAATCCCGTCTCCCGCTCCAAGTTCTCCGTGGAATGCAGGTTCGGCGACGGACCTGAGCACTCCTTATATATGGCGCCGTGCCCAAGTGGTAAGGGAGAGGTCTGCAAAACCTTTATGCAGCAGTTCGATTCTGCTCGGCGCCTCCAATTTTAACACCCCGCAAACAATTAACCCCTGAGCCGATTGGCTCAGGGGTTAATTGTTTTTGATAATTTTCCTCAGACCCTCGACCGGTATTTATCCAACACATTTATCAAGCGTCGGTTGTTCGACGCCGGCGCGATGTCAAAGACATCCATGATTGCTTCCACAGAACCAGCCTGGTTGACGTACTTGATATGAGGATCGCAACCGCGTTGGAGTAAATGCTCGACCATGTTGACATGCCGGTCTTCAACGGCGTGGATCAAAGCCGTTTTCCCCCACGGATCGACAATATCGATATCAGCGCCCGATTCGATCAACAGATCGACAAACACCGTCAGCCTCAATGCGGACGCCAATATGAAGGGCGGCACCTCATGATAGTGAACGCCTTTCAAAATCTTGTGATTCCGAAACACCTGAATCACGCCGGCGTTTCGTGCCTGTTCGCCTAAGGCCAGTGCATCCAGGCCGTGCTTCGAGAGAATATTGGGATCAGCTCCCGACGTCAACAGTACATTGGCAATTTCGGCATGGCCCATCTTCGCGGCAGCCATCAGCGGCGAGTAGTTCAAGTCGCCGGTTGTACCGTCAATTGGTTCGCCTTGCTGCAAAAAGAAAACGGCAGCGTCCACACATCCGTGCAGAGCAGCCGTATAGAGTGGAGATGGCATAATCACTGGAACGCGGTAGCCACTATCCCACCACTGGTGAATGCGCGAGATATCGCCATGCTTAATGAATGCGGCGAATTGGAGATACTCCACGATAAGCTCTGTGTCTTCAGCCATTCGTCTGCTGAGGCCTGCGAACCTGTGTGCGAAATACTCGGCTGCGCAACCGATAGGCGAGCCGGCTTAACGCGGCATTTGAGAGTAATACGCAATTGCATGGTGATAGACGGTGACTTCGGATCGATCGTCCTTTACGACACGAATCACGCGATCATCGAACCAGCGGATTGCGCCCTGGATCTCGGTATCGCCGAGCAGTTTGAAAATCAGAGGAGTGCGGTTGTCGCGAAACTTGATAAGCTCGATCTCATGGGCAGAGATGTGAATGGGAGCATTAGGGTCGCTGCGATGGTTTTGTGAGCTTTCCATAACAAGCCTTGACTATAAAATAGAATTTGAGGCCGCACCGGCAGCCGGAACGGCAAAATCCACGGGGCTGGCGCACCCTGATAATCGGGCGCGCCCAGCGGTCCTTACGCCTTGCGGCGGGTCGAGGAAGCCGTCTTTGCCTTGGCCTCAGCGATGACGCGCGCCTTGTGGCGCTCCTCAGCGCGCTTGCGGGCGCGGTTCAGTTCCTTTGTGCGGATTCGCATTGTATTATTTCACCTCCTCCAGTTTTTGGCGCAACTGCGCCTTGATCACACGATAGGTAAACAACCTCTCGCCGTCCAAAAATACCACAGGGATCTGTTCGCCGTACTCCGCAAACAGCGCGGGGTCGTGCTCGATATCCACCTCGACGATCCGGAACGGATGTGTCGCCTGCACCGCAAGCAGCGCATCCTTCGCAATATCGCACAGGTGGCAGCCCGGCTTGCTATATATGGTAACGGTTCGCATAAACACTTCACACATGGGGCATATCGACTCGCGACGGCCCAACGTGACCCCCTATTATATCCGCGCCGGCCACCGGAGTCAAATCATCGCGCATTGGCTTGCTGCTGGAGGACAACGCCGATCCTGCCGATCCGCATGCCGTGCAGCCATCGCGATCTATTTGGGAAGGTAAACAAACCACTGCGTCTTGGGCAAGCGCGGAGGTTTTCCGGACTTCAATACCGTCAACTTGTACGATCCGTCTGTCGAGACATCCTCACGCCACTTTTCTACCCTAGGCGGCGATCCAACATGAGGACTGTGAAGAAGGCAGACCCAGCGTGTGATCGTGAAGCCATTGGCAGTCTTACTGTACATCACTGGTTCGTTCGGAAATATTGTGTAGGCCTCGTTTGACAGGACGGACTGGAAACCGGATCTCAGACCGCTGTAATCATCCACGCCTTCTACTTCCGTACTTACGTAGCGCTTGTCAGCTATTTGATCGCAGCTGACGATCTCTTCTAAAACGTTACTCGTCCCACCCCACTCATACGTAAACCGACGCGATGTTCTTAACCTGACAAATGCCAGTGCCTGTCTCTCCGTAGTGATATTGACCAGGCCTTTCAACTGATTGAGCGAATGCAAAATAAAGCTGCCACCACTATGGCTCACTCTGATACCGCATGCTACGGGCCGCATTTGACTTTGATGCAATTCGATCACGTCGAGCGATACACCTGGTAATAGACATCCAAGTAGGATTTTGCTAACCACCCGAGGATTAGCAGGGACGGGAGGAGGAGCCGGACCATTGGCGGCAGTCTCAGTTTTGACGATCGCGGAGGTAGAGCTATGAGCCCCTCTCGTAAAATGGAAATCGTGGTTTGGCAAAATAGAAACAAAGGCGTTTGCGAATATAACTACAGGCGTGATGCCACAAAGATGTCGATTATTCAAAGGTTACTCTCCATAACTCTCGGATGCTGCAAAATGGATATCCCCGGCGCAGATGATGCGGCATGGCTACAGCCATCCGGCACGCCTGCATCATTTGTTCTTTGGTGCCTAAAAGAGCGTAATGGGTTCACCCTAGAAAACCAACGACGGTCCACGCAGTCACTCCATGACCTCTTTCAATGCCGCCTGCACGCTTGGACGCCTGAGTATCGCATCTTCCTTTTGTGCCATTTTCACCTCTCCTGCATGGACTGGAATGTAATTATCCTTATCATCTCCCGCACATTCAATGCTAAAGCTAAGGATACGCTGAGTCAGAAACACCGAAATTGATGGTGTTTAACTGCCTAAATGTGCAGCTTACATACATCGAAAACAAAGCTGTATTTTCCAATTGACACAATCGAGGATCTATACTATACTTGGTCTACCCTGGTTGTAATCTGGTAGAGTTTGGTTGTTCAAGGAGTCTTTTCTTGTCATTCGTCCCGTCCCGAAAATCGCTTAGCCGCCAGCAATTGTTCCTGGCGCTCCGCGAGCGCATTGAACAGGGAAAACTTGTGCCGGGAGAGCTGCTGCCGTCGGAAAGGGCGCTCGGGCAGGAGTTCGGGGTCGACCGATCGGCTATCCGGCACGCCTTGCAGCAGCTTGAAGACAGCGGCCTTGTCGTCCGCGAGCCCGGCCGCCGTCCCTGGGTGCGGCATAGCAAAGATGGCAGCGCCTCGGCCCCCAGGTTCAACCGAGTGGAAACGACCCTGCGGACAATCCTGGCGATCATTCCTCAGCACCCGATCTACCCGGCTTCGCTTGCCCTGCTGCACGGCATCAACGCCACTCTGCGGTCAAAGGAAGCTCCTTACCGCTTGCAGGTGTTCGATACGCACGGCAACAGTAAGCTCGAAGAGGCTGCCCTGGAAAACCAGGCTCTCGATTCGATCATTGAAGAACGCATCGCAGGCATCGTGCTCTGGCACATGGGCGATGACGAAGCGGTGTTGAAGTTACGCACCCTGCAGGATCACGGCGTGCCTGTTGTGCTTGTCGACCGGTACCCCTCGAAGCTGGCATGCGATTATGTGGGTGTCGATAACCGCGCGGGCATCGAGGATGCCATCTCGTACCTGCGCTCGCTGGGTCACACGAAAATCGCACATCTTACAACAGATGAAAGCACGACCGCCGTGCTTGAGCGATTGAAGACTTATAAGGAATCCATCATGGAAATCGGCGGCGCGCCCCGTCCCGAATGGATATTCACGCTCTCGCAAGACGATCCAAGGGATGTCCGCCCGGCAGTCGACCACTTCTTCGGCCTCGCGGATCGCCCCACAGCCGTCTGCGCCATGAATGACTCGCTGGCGCATTACTTTATTGCAGAGGTAGAAGCGCGGGGAATGAATGTGCCCATAGATATCAGCGTCATCGGCTTCGACGACCTTGAGCGGTATTCTCCCCGCCCTGCCCTGTTGACAACACTCCATCAGCCTTTCGACAAGATCGGCCGCCGCGCCGCAGACCTGCTTCTGGACCGTCTGGGATCAGCTGATGCAGCCCAGGAACCAAGACGGCACATTCTCCTGCCGACTCCTCTCGTGGAGCGTTCCACTTGCAGGCCTCTAAAGTAGATTTGATCACTCAACTCCGCGAAAAGACCAACGCTTACGGAAGGCCAATACTTATGAACAATCGATGGCGCGTCGCCGTATCATTCGGGGTGATCCCGGCTGCGATGGCGACACTCACTGCGGCGGCGTTCGCCGATGACGCCCCCCGAACTCAAACATCCCGCGTCGCCGTATTCTCTCAATTCGGGTTCCCCTACTATAATTCGTCCTCATCGCTCTCTCCCGCCAGGATCGCAGCCGATCTGAAGGCGGCCGGCATCAAAGCCGACCTTCTCGACGTCTCCGCACTATCCGATCCTGAGAAGTTCAATGATGAGCGTTACGCCGCCGTCGTGTTTCCATATGGCAACACCTTTCCGCAGGATGCCTTTGCGAACCTGAAGACCTTTCATAAGTCTGGCGGCATCTTCGTGCTTTCCGGCGTGCCGTTCACCCACCCGATTGTCCGGACGACATCCAAATCCGGCGAAGTCACCTGGGACGACAAGGGCCATAGCGATCCTCCCGGACTCTATGGTCCGAACGGCATCGGAGTAGGAACCTTTGGCAATGTCTCGAACGCTCCCATCGAAATCGCGCCTGATGATCTTTTGGGACTGAAGAGCCTGAACCGCACGTGGGCCGGCGGCAGTCAGCCGCTCGATGTCTCCCGGCTACCCAAAGAAAATGTTGTCACACCGATCCTCACGCAAGGCGGGTCTCCGCTTGCGGCCATCATCGAGCACAACGATCCGCAATATAGAGGCGCAATCGACGTCTGGACACACCATGCGGACTCCGGCGACCTTGATGCTTACGACAACGAGCAGATGCTTGTCCGTGGCACAATCGTTGCTCTGGAGAAGAAGAAGCTTGTTTCGTCCAAACAGCGAAAACAGGCTTTTGCGAAGTGGGATACCATTGTCAAGCCGAAGCTCTATGCCGGACTGACCCTGCCCACGCCGCCCAGACCTTACGAGACATTCCAGCCCACCGGCAAAGCGCCTGCCGAGCATCTGTACGTCGTCGATGCCCGTAAGCTCCAGCCTGACGAACGCCTTCTGCTCAATTCACTGCAGGGCATCGTCAACCGGGAACAGCCGCGCATCTATCTGCTTATCCACGACAACGACGAGTTCTGGCTGGAGCAACTACAGAAGCAGGGACAGACCGGCGCGCCCATCACCGTCAAAGATCCCCTCTCCCTCCTGAAGACTTTCGCATCCGACTACAAAGGCGCGGTTGTCACCGACCCTAAGATTTACGTCAGCCCCCATGTTGCCGTGGGCGTAGCCGGAATCGAAGATCAAGTTATTGCGTCACCGCGACTCGCGAAGCAGCTGGGCCTGCAGGTCAAGACCGACCTGCGCGGCAAGTTCAAAGACGACGCCGCGGCATATCGATACGTGCGCACGGAGCTGCTTCCCCGCATGAATCCCTATATCGCCATCTCCGGCGATGCCCCGCTCGATGCCGGCGCGCTCGACCAAATCATCGCCGCTCGTGGTATGGCGCTGTGGATCACCGGCCCCAAGGAACAGAATAAGCCCGGCGCGGATCAGGCCGCAGAGACCGAGGAAGTCAAAGCGATCTTCGCTCAGCTTCCCCTGAACTCCGTTATGCGCGGCTTCTGGTATGCCGGCGGCCCTGGAAACGGTATCGATGAAGGCCCGGGGGTCTCACTGGCGTCCCGGTTCGGCAAAGTAACGATTGTCACGGATCTTGTCACTAATTTCTCCGTGTTCGGCGGCGCAAAGGCGCCTGCGCTGCACCAGAAGTTTGCTCCGCCGCCCACTCTCGATCCGACAAAAGTCTATGTCTCGCTGGCCGTCTCCGACGGCGATAACCTGTGCACCTGGCAGAACAACTTCCGTGATTACTTTGAGGATCCGCTGCATGGAACATTCCCAGTAGCGTGGGGCATGGGGCCGACCTTGATCGATGTCGCTCCGTCGCTGACGCAATGGTATTACGACCACGCGACTCCCAATGATGAGTTCATCTGCGATGTCAGCGGTGTCGGCTACATCGCCCCCGCAGACTGGGCAACCGCCCTGGATGACCGCGAAGGCGCGCTCAAATCCTTCTATGACTGGACCCAGCAGTACATGACGCGCCTTGACATGAAGACGCTGCGCCTCATGTATGTCAACCAGAAGGATATCGCCAAAGTGGGCGAACTGATGCCGGATGTCAAGTTCCTCTTTCCTGACTATGGCTACACCGACCCGAAGCTGACATACGAACTGCCCTCAGGCCAGACCGTGTTCCGCGCCGCCACCGGCGGCTCACTCACGGATTTCACCCAGCAAATTCGAGAACACGCCGGCAAGTCTCGCCCCGCCTTCGTGAACGCCTTCGTAATCAACTGGGGCATGAAGCTCGGCGACCTCAAGAAAACCCTTGACGACCTCGGCCCCGAGTTTGTCCCCGTGACACCCTCGCAGCTGAACGCCCTCTATGACCAGGCAAAGGCAGCGAATCAAATTACCGTCGTCAAATAGCGGGCAGTTAAACGACCCACAAGGTGTCATAAGAGGCAGGCGGTTAAACGACCCGCAAGCGGGTGCCCCCCTAGAGAGTACAACAGTGCCCCTCCGGGCACAAAGAGCGGATTACATCCGCACTTCTTAGTCCGCGAAGTCAGGCATACGCACCCTCACATACGTGTGCAAGGCGGACATATGTACTCTCTAGCCCGTGCCACCCGGAGGGTACCCGGCCGCCAGGGCAAAGTAACCAAATCGATATCGCTCACTCCTCCGAAACATCCGACCGCGGCCATCCGGCTGCGGTCTTTTTTTGCTTCAAAAAATTTTGAAACAAATTATCGCATCCTGTGTCATAGTAAATGCATCCGGAAGTTAATTTTTTAACGTCAAGTTTTGCAGTGTGAATTTTCGAGGAAATTCCAATTGGTTATCGCGCCCATCGCAACTGTCTTAATGAGTCTCAGCTCCCACCAAGCTGCGCCGCCTCACCGCCTGACGCGTCAAAATGCGGTATCGCTCCAAGACGTCACGATCTGGCCGGGTCACCAGGCAGCGGACGTTGGACAAGGAATGCAGGCCGCACTTAACATGAATACAGACCCGAGCGTCTCGGTCAAACGCGGGGGCCATACACTATGGAGATTCATGGCACGCCGTCTGCATCCATGGAAACTGGTCACGGCGGATGTCGACGGCGACGGCCGCCGTGAGATCATCCTGGGTGTCTATAAGGCAACACGCTTTCGTCCCTATCCTCACCCATGTCTGTTCGTCTATGGCTGGACAAGCAAGGGGATCTTTCCGAAGTGGCGAGGTTCCGCGCTCAGCAAACCATTCAGCGACTTCACCTTCGTTCCATGCGCCGGAACAGCCCGTGAGGAGCTGGCGGCAGTCGAGGTGAAAGCCGATGGAAATCGATGTATCACGACGTACCACTGGAGTGGTTTCGGGTTCTCCGGCGACACCCAGTTCGGAAGCTGGAAAACCGCTCATATCCGCGCAAGCCATCGCAATGAAGTACTGGTCGTCGCCGACGGCCGCATTCGCAGTTTTAAGGTAGAGACAACACAATGAAACGCCGAACATGCTTCACCCTATCTCTCTGCGCTCTGCTTAGCGGATGCGCAACGCATAAACCGGATACAACCGTCACCAAACCGCCGGCTTCCGGCGGAGCGATGCAGCTTGCATCAACCACGGCTGCGTCTTCGGACTTTGCCTTGACCACACCCGCTGTCCCGTCCCCGGATCCTGTCGTCAAGGGCGGCGTTAAGCCTTACTCTGTCTCTCCTTCTCTGGATGAAGTATCGAACATCAAAGCGTTCACAAAAATGATGTCGCTGTCGGATGACCAGAAGGCGCTGCTGTCGAAAAACTTGTTCGCGGTTGCGCCGACCGACGATGAGCAGATGTTTCATATCTACGAGCAGAATGACTACAGCAATATCCCGTCGTTTGTCAGCACAGATATGGTACTGCAGCTCTACCACGTATTCTACGACTCAACGCTGCGCCATATTGAGGAAGAAAAGCTGCTGCCGCAGCTGCGTACATTGACAACGGGCATGTATGCGCAGTCCTTAAAGACATATACGGCAGCCACAGATCCGGCCGTAAAAGAAGCCGCCAAACGAAACCTTACATACTTTGCCGTGGCATCGGCACAGCTTGGATTGTCTCCCCAGATTCCAGCCGAGATATCAAAGGACTTAGCAACGGAAACCCATATGATTTCGAATCATGAGGGGAGGCTGCCTTCGGCGATTTTCCCGTATGAGATCGACTACTCGCAGTTCGTTCCCCGTGGTCACTATACACGTTCCGAAGACCTGAAACGCTTCTTCCGCACAATGATGTGGTATGGCCTGGTGCCGTTCGCCATGCCGGTATCCGGTAACTCCAGCGATGATGTAAGCCGGGTGGCAATACAATCCCTGCTGATGGCTAACGACATTGTTCAGGCAAAATTGACCAAGCCATGGGTGGCAATCTATGAACCGACCAGTTTTTACGTCGGCACTGCGGATGACCTTACGGCGGCGGATATTCTCGCTGCCGGAAAACCCATCTACGGCGAAAACCCTGCGCCCGATACATTCTCCGATAAGGCCAAGCTGGCCCAATTTGTCGATGCGATTTCCAAGGCGCAAAAGCCGCAGATCGCCACGATGCTCAAAGGGGTGCCGGGAGGCTTGCAATTCCGCTTTATGGGTCAGCGCTTCATTCCGGACAGCGCGGCGATGCAGCAGCTTGGCAATGACGGCTCGGTGCCAACCGGAATGGATGTCGCCGCGGTGTTCGGCAATAAGAGGGCGAGAGCGCTGCTGCAGCTCGCTCAGTCTGATGGGGCGCTCTCTTCCGGCCATCTGGCATTGATCGATCGACTGGCGGCAGGCGTGGCGGCCACTCCTGCTACAACATGGGGATCGAACCTCTACTGGGGCTGGCTCTACTGTCTACAGCCGCTGAACACGCCTGCTCCGGACACGTATCCTTCGTTTATGCATTCGGAGGCATGGCAGGATAGATCTTTAAACAGCGCGCTGGCATCGTGGGCGGAACTTCGTCACGATACCATCCTCTATGCCAAACAAAGCGCCGCGGAATGCGGCGGCGAGGAAGGTCCGCCGCCACCGAAGGTAAAGGGATATGTTGAGCCCAATGTGGCATTTTACAGTCGGCTCGCATGGCTCCTGGACAAGACCAACCAGGGTCTGAAATCACGCGGCCTGCTTGATGATACTCTGACTTCCAGCTTTGAGGGCTTCGGCGACCTCCTGCATAAGCTCGGAGAAATCTCCACCAAAGAGCTCACAGGCGTGAAGCTTTCCGGAGAGGAATACGATACCATCCGCTACATCGGCGGTACGTTTGAAAACCTTACCCTATCCACGGCAGCGCCCGGCTCGAACAGCTGGGATTTGGTAGATCCTGCCGACCGGAATATGGCATTGATCGCCGATGTTCATACAAGGTATCCGGAAGCAGAAGAGGTAGGGGTCGGCCCTGCCAATGAGATCCTCGTGATCGTCCCGATTGAGGGGAAACTGGTGCTCACACGAGGGGCAACACTGTCCTACTATGAATTCATGCAGCCTGTAAATGACCGGCTCACCGACGAACGATGGCAGGCGATGCTGAAGGCAGGGACTGCGCCGCCCGTTCCATCATGGACACGGTCATTCCGGGTTCCAAAGCCTGCAGGCGCGATAAAGCCACAGACACTGGCGAAATACGATGGCGGCGGGTGTTAGAATGCGCTTGCTTTCCGCCTCTCTAGCAATCTGCTTTGCGCTGGGATTAACAATCTCAGCGCAAGGCCAGAATGTAAGCATCGCCGCCTGCGGCGATGTTCTCCTGGATCGGGGCGTCGCCGCAGAGATACGGCAGCACGGAGTCACGTATCCGTTCTCGCATGTCCGCAGCACGCTGCGCAAGGCCGATATCGCCTTCGCCAACCTGGAATGCCCGCTGGTGTCCGGCGGGATACCGGTCGTCAAGAAGTTCACGTTTCACGTGAACCCTACCTCAGCCGCCTGTCTCAACGATGCCGGACTGGATATCCTGTCTGTGGCCAACAACCACACGCTCGACTACGGCCGCAGCGGATTGGTTCAGACTATGGACACTCTGGGGCGGCACAAGCTGGCATGGTGCGGAGCGGGAAAATCCCTGGCCGACGCCACTAAACCGACAATCCGTGTGATCCACGGGGTGCGAGTCGCCTTTGTCGGGTTCTGCGACTTCGTGCCTGTGGGAGTCTTCTTGCGCGACGACCGCCCAACACAGGTCATGGCGTCGGAGGAGAACATCAGACAGAGCATTGCACTGGCGCGCCAAGAGGCCGATGTGGTGGTGGCGTCCTTTCACTGGGGCATCGAGTTCTCGCCGCGTCCCTCGGATCGCCAGCGGCATCTCGGCCGGTATGCTGCGAAGTGCGGGGCGGACCTCGTGCTCGGCCACCACCCGCATGTGCTCGAAGGGTTCGAAATCGCCCGTAACGGCAGCCGCCGGACCCTGATAGCCTATTCGCTCGGCAATTTCGTCTTTGATCAGCGCCTGGGCTTCAATCATGACCGTGAATCCACGTTGATACTCAACGTGATATTGAGCAAGAGCGGGCTGGTATCCGCCAGTTTTCTCCCCGCCGTCATAGACCATTGCGCCCCCACTCCGGCCACCGGCGCGGATGCCATGCGTATCGAATCGCGCCTCAAGCAGCTATCTGCGGAACTGAATACAAAAGTCGAGGGAAACCAGATACGGTTTAACGAATGATCTCCTCCATCTTGACCAGCAGCGAACACATGTGCTATACTCATCGCAACGACTCACCTTGACTCGCAAGGGCGCGAGCCGATATACTGAGTGCGCAAATTTTCACGACGGCGCTTGTTTGGCGCTATGACTGCGCACGCGCGCGGGCTGCGTTTTAGTTGCTTATTCGTTACTATTTCTAACTACTATAGTCACTTATGAGTTACTATTTGACGCTCCCGGCACGTGAAATACACCGCCGTCGAAAGGATACATGTTTCGTGACCAAGCTGCGAATAGGCATGCCCAAGGGCAGCCTCCAAGATGCGACGTTCGCCCTGTTTAAGAAGGCCGGCTGGGATTTCCGGGTAAGCACCCGCTCCTATCAGCCCGTCGTCGACGATGACGATCTTGAGCCCGTGATGCTGCGCGCCCAGGAGATCCCGCGATATGTCGCGGCGGGCGTCCTGGATATCGGCATTACCGGTTTCGACAATGTGGTCGAATCGGGAGTGGAAAACAAGGTGCATCAGGTGGCGGAACTGCTCTATTCCAAGGCCACTTCCCGCCCATACCGCTGGGTGCTTGCGGTACCGCAGAACTCCCCGATCAAGGGACCGAAGGACCTTGAGGGCAAGCGTATCGCTACCGAGCAGATGAACATCACCAAGCGCTACCTGGAGAAGCACGGTGTCACCGCCGAAGTCGAATTCAGCTGGGGCGCAACCGAAGTAAAGGTGCCGGACCTGGTGGACGCGATCGTGGAAGGCACGGAAACCGGCAGCACGCTCGCCGCGCATGGCCTGATCATTCTCGACACGCTGCTTGAGAGCACCACTCGCCTGATCGCCAACCAGAATGCATGGGCCGACGACTGGAAGCGCACAAAGACCGAGAACATCGCATTGCTGCTGCAGGGCGCCCTTGACGCCGAAGCGCTGGTCGGCCTCAAGATGAACCTTGCCAAGGAAAACTTGCCGGCCGTGACCGCGCTGCTGTCGTCGCTGCGCAAACCGACTGTTTCTCCCTTGGACGAAGAAGGCTGGGTCGCTCTTGAGACGATCATCCCGGAGCGCCGCGTTCGCGAGATCATCCCAGAGCTTCGCCGCAACGGCGCGCAAGGCCTTGTCGAGTATCCGTTGAACAAGGTGATCTACTAGGATCAGGAACCCACCCCATCCCCTCCCAAAGGGAGGGCGCGTTCGCCTTTGCGAAAGGCTCCACTTTCTTGGCAGTACGCCAAGCGAAATAAGCTTTTTGTCAAGGCGAACGATCCTTCCCTTCGGGGAGGACGCAAGGAGGGGCTCCTGACGAGCAAACGTCTGCGGGATTGGGCCATTCGGTCGGAGGAACTAAGTTATGAGCGAAACAGAAACCGAAAACCTTCCGGACCAATGCGATGTGGTCCAACCCCGCATTCAAATTCTTGACGAGACCACCGCTAACCAGATCGCTGCCGGTGAAGTTGTTGAGCGCCCTGCTGCAGCGGTCAAGGAACTCGTGGAGAACTCCCTCGACGCCGGCGCGACCCGGGTGCTCGTAGAGCTTGAAGAGGGCGGCAAGTACCTCATTCGCATTACCGATGACGGCTGCGGAATGGGGCAGGAGGATGCCATCCTCTCCCTGCAGCGCCATGCAACCTCCAAAATCCGCACGGCCGATGACCTGAACCGGATCATGACGATGGGCTTCCGCGGCGAGGCCCTGCCAAGCATTGCATCCGTCTCCGAACTGACCATCGTCACCCGCAGCGCCCTTGCCGAAGATGCCGTGGGCGTTTCTTTGCACTGCCGGGGCGGCTCTCTCCAGGAAGTCGAGGAGATCGGCGCGCGCATCGGAACATCAATCACGGTCGAGAACCTATTCTACAATGTGCCGGCCCGCCTGAAGTTCCTCAAGACATCATCCACCGAGCTCGGCCACATTGTCGACACCCTGCAGCGATTTGCCCTGGCCTATCCCGAGGTCGCATTTCGCGTGATGCATGGCGGTCAGGAAGCGTTCTCTTCACCTGGCAGCGGAACAGCCATGGACGCCGCCGTGGCCGTATTCGGCCGCGACACGGCCCGCCACCTTGCGACGATGGACCACACCGGCGGCGGAGGCATTCGTGTCCATGGATACATCGGAACGCCTGCCGCGCTCAAGAACTCCCGCTCCTGGCAGCACACCTTCGTAAACCGCCGTTTTGTGCGCAACAAGGCGATCACCCGCGCCATTGACGAAGGCTTTAAGAGCGTCCAGACACTGCATGCCATCAAGTACCCACCGGCTGTTCTGATGCTGGAAATCGATCCGGCCCAGGTCGATGTCAACGTTTCCCCCACCAAGACCGAGGTTCGGTTCACACACGAAGGTGAGGTGTTCTCAGCCGTCTATCACGCCGTTCGCGAAGCTCTCCTCTCCGGGGGACTGGTTATCACGGACGCCAAAGACAGCGGTGTCTCATCACGGCTTGGACAGGGCTCAGGGACAGGATCTCTGCTCGATGTGCCGTCCGTTCCCGCAGCCAATACACGCGGCGGCTCAAACGGCTCCATCGGTTACGGCGGCGTCTCAGGACGCGGCGGATATACGCCCGGATCGAACAATCCCGCCGAGCCATACGCCCCATATTCGCGTCATGATGTCGGAGCATTCGACAATGCCGTCCGCGAACGCGCCGGCCTTGTGCTTCCGTCCAGGCCCACGGATCCTTTCAGCTATCCGGCGGATTCGCGCACGCTCTCAGATGCCGCTAACGACGCTGAAAACACGCCGGCAAACAACGGCGCAGTCGCCGACTCGCGCATAGTCCAGGGCACGCCATTCGGAACCGAAGCCCAGCCGAACTTCGACGATCCTTTCGGTGAAACCGGCCTAGGCGAGTCCACCATTCCCATCGAGGACGAGGCGTTTCTCGCCAGCCTTAGCGAGACCTCCTCAGAGCCTCCGGCAGCAGCGACCATCACCGGCGCGGCAATCGGAACAGACTATCGGCACGCCGGCAAGATCCGGGTTCTGGCGCAAACGCGCAACATGTACATCATCGCTCAGACCGACCGCGCTGTGTTGATAATCGATCAGCATATCGCCCACGAGCGTGTCCTGTATGAGATGCTGATCAACCGCGCCAGCGAAGGAGCGGTATCCGGGATCGCGACACAGCGCCTCATCATTCCGTTTACCATCGAGGTATCGCGGCGTGAAGCGATGGTGGTGGAGAAGCGGCTTGAAGAGCTGCGGCGGGCAGGGTTCGACCTGGAGCCGTTCGGCGGCGACTCGTTCCTGGTGCGCGCCGTGCCGGCATCGATCGCCGGAAAAACCATCAAGGCGCAGGGCGGTCCCGAGGCGGTGCTGCGGGAAATCATCGAAGAGATGGTCGAGAAGTCGTCATCACGGCGTCTGCTTCTGCCCGCCGAGGAAGTGCTGATCACGGCATCCTGCAAAATGGCGGTCAAGGCCGGGGACCCCCTCTCCTTCGAGGAGATGCAGGTCCTGGTGGAAGACCTGATGCGCTGCGAAAACCCTTACACCTGTCCCCATGGGCGCCCTATTTTGATCGAACTCGCCAACGGCGAAATCGACCGCAAATTCGGACGCTAGTATCCATGACGCCGGCTGAAAGTTCAGCCGGCGTCATAGGCAAATCGCGCAATCCCATACCGTCAATTCACGCAATATCGACAAGCAAGTTAAGACCAATGCCCTCGGGGAAAGTTCACGATCAGATCGCCGTCATCACCGCAGCCGGATCCGTGCCGCTCTGGTGGTTTCTTTCGCCCTCGCACGATGTCGTCCCTCTGGCCGCGACACTCGGCGCATATCTCTTTTCGGGCTTCTACCTCAGCGATGACCTCGATACCAACTCTGTGTCCTACCGCCGCTGGGGCCTCCTGCGCTTTCTCTGGTGGCCCTATCGTCAGCTTGTGCCACACCGTTCCTGGATCTCACACGGTATCGGCATTGGCCCCCTGCTGCGGGTGATCTATTTTGGAGGAATGCTGTGGGCCACGGCCCGCGGAGTGATGTGGCTGCTGATCCAGGCCGGCATTCCTATCAACCGTGACGCCATCCTCGGCAGCATCTGGACCCATGGCGCAGCCTGGACCCTTGCCCACCCCAGCACCGCCTTCTATCTGGCCCTCGGCCTGGTCCTCGGCGGCCTCGCCCACTCCGTCGCCGACACCGTCGTGAGTTCAATAAAGCGTATGTTTTAGATGCAAAATGGTGGCATCGAACACCATCAATGTGCTATAATAACGCCGTTGAGGGCCCATAGCTCAACGGTCAGAGCAGCCGGCTCATAACTGGTTGGTTGGGGGTTCGAATCCCTCTGGGCCCACCATAAAAATGGCCGGCAGCATTCCCTAGGAATGCTGCCGGCCATTTTACATTTTTGCAGACACCGCATCTGCTGGAGGCGTCTACGCCACCACTTCAAATGTCGAAAACTCGCCTGTAGGTTCGCTCCACGCTTCCGTGACATCGTCGACATGGCCGGCGTGCGGTCCTTCCCGCAATGCTTGCACGAACTCCTCCAGCTTCTCCTTTGAGCCTTCGGCGATCGCCTCAACCTCGCCTTCCGGCAGGTTGCGCACACTTCCTAAAACACCCAGCGCTGCTGCGGTATGCTGCGTGAAATAACGGTATCCCACGCCCTGCACGCGGCCGCTGACACGAACTTGAACTCGCTCGCCCATACTGAATCGTCCTCCCGCGTGAATGAATGGACGGCCACTCACGGCGGCCGTCCTGCGCTTTCGCGCTATTCTCAGGTAAATCTCTTACCCTACTTGACCATTGTAACGCTGGTCATCTTATCGCCGATCTCCAGCTTGCCGGCCACGTCCAGGCCCTTGATGACCTGACCGAACACCGCATACTGACCGTCGAGCGCGTGAACCGGATTCACGCAGATATAAAACTGTGAGCCGGCGCTGTCCGGCGACTGCGAGCGCGCCATGGCGACAGCTCCTGCGTTGTGAACCAGCGGATTCTTGACACCATTCTGCGTAAACTCACCCTTGATCTCGTACCCCGGACCGCCCTGACCGTTGCCCTGAGGATCGCCCCCCTGGACAATCTTGGAGTTGCCCGGTTCACCGAGGTCGGTGATCCGGTGGAATGTAAGTCCGTTGTAGAAGCCCTTGCGGACGAGCTTCTCGAAGTTTGCGCAGCTGATGGGGGCGGCATTGGGAAATAGCTTGATGAGAATAACACCCTTCGCCGTGACCATCCGCACGACATGCGATGCCGCCGGAGCCTTCGGGGCGGCATGGGCTCCTGTGATGCCGATCAGCAGCGCCGCCGCCGCGATCGCTCCATTCATGACTTTCTTCGCAATCAGTTCTTTTTTCGCGATCATGATGATAGTTTCTCCTTCACTGCGTGCACTCCGGGGTGCTTCCGCATATTGTCTTCCCGCCGCCGTATCCGGTCGCGCGGAGAAATTCATTGATGTATTCCGTAAAAGCCGGGGGATCCCAATCCATCGGGCAGTGCATCGCCCTGGGCATTATCCGCAGCATGCTGCCGGGAATGGCCGCAGCAAAACGCCGGGCCTGCTCCACAGGCACAACGCCGTCACGCTCGCCATGTACAATCAGCACCGGGCACTTCGCCTTCGCAAGCTGATCCGGCGTGATATCGTTGTCCAATAACAGGCGCATCTGTCCCTGCAAATCGCTGTCGGAGGATCCGCGTACGTACAGCCAGGCTCGACGGGCATATGGCAGCCAGTGGCCCCCCGTATGCGCATGGGGAACACGGCTGCCCACCAGAGCCATCGGCCATGCTGCCGCGCGCGCCAGGCTCAGCGCCAGCATACCCGTTCGAGGCGCCACCGTCCATCGCGCCCTTGCCGGAAGCAGCGCCACAGTCAGCGCCGCATCCACCAGCACAAGCCTGCGAACGAGATCAGGAAACTGCAGCGCTGCGTGAGCGCATAAATTGCCGCCCAGTGAATGCCCCACAAGTGTCACGGAGCCAAATCCGAAAGCGACACATTGTTCACGAAGCCATTCCGCCAGCGTTCCCATCGACGCACCCGCGAGCAGCTCAGGCAGATCGAGCGATATGCCGCGCGCGCCTTCAGGCAGGTTGCAGAGACCATTCCACCAGAGTTCCTTGCGAGCGCCCCACCCGTGCAGGAACACGAAAGTCTCAATATCCGTGTTTGCCTCGTTGCGACGGCCTTCGAAATCGAATGGCGATCCCACTGCAAGCGCCTGCAAACCGTTCCACTCAACGACCCGCGGAACATGCTCATTAGCGCCAAATTTTTGGGGCGATTCGGCCCGCATCATAGCTGACTATTCGACCCCGCTATCCCTAACACCTGCATAGCTGTTCCGATAATTGATCTGCCATACAACGCGACATACCCATGTCTCACAAGAGATCATGGTGAATGGCTTGCTCGAATACTACCAATCGCTGGTGCTCCCGGAATCTCCGCTACCGGAGTCGCCACCGCCAAAATCCGAGCTTCCGAAATCGGCGCCTCCGGAATCTCCGCTCCAGTCCGAACTAGCATCCGCGTCCGGTCCTGAGCCATAAATGGAATCCGGCGCGCTCACGATCGTGCCATCCCCCGACGAGCCTCCCCAGCCGCCGCCTTCGTCACTGTAATTATTAAGCCCGCTATTATTGTCATTATTGGAACCACCGGAGCCAAAGAAGCCTCCGAAACCGCCGTTATTGCCGTCCCAACCGTTCATTTCATTGCGCCGTTCGGCGTCTGCATATCCCTGGTAGTAAGAGTTGTCCGTAGAGAATGCCCACGGTGATCCATAATGCGGCGAGAACAGAGATCCCAGGACCTCTGCGGCAACAAACCCCGTCAAAGCTCCCGATCCAAATCCGCCCCAGCCGCTGTTCTGATTGTGCCAGTAGTCGCGGTAAGGATCGTAGGACTGGTTTTCGTACCAGGGAACCCATTGATCGCCCTGCTGGAATGCCCTCACCTGAGGCATGCGCCCTTGCCTGAGCTCATCGGCTTCCTCCGGCGTAACGAGGACCTGACGGCTCTGCCCGTTCAAAGTAATGGTAACCGGCACCAGCGCTCCAAGCGGCGCGGGCTGCCCTGAAAAGAACGAGACGCCGCGCTGATTTGCCGGGATCGCCTCAGCTTCAGCCTGACTCGCCGGCAGCGGCTGCGGGCGCATTGCATCGTCCCCAGGAATACTTCCGGTTCCGCCGGTCGCCCGGTCGAGATACCGCCGTCCCTGCTCGATATCGGCCTGTGCCCGGTCGAGCAGCCCTTGAGCGCGGTTGTAATCGGTGGTTTCCGTTGCCCGATCGATGATCTTTGCCGCTTGATCGAACTTGTCGGATGCCGACTGCCGGAAAATGCGCACCTGATCCGAATCGGGATTGTTCTTCGGGAGAACATCCATGTAGTTGTCCAGGTACTCGATGCCGGAAAGAACGTTTGCCCGCAGAGCGTTGATCGGATCGCGCATCTGCACAAGCTGCGCCTTCTTGCGCCGCATGGCTACAACCACAAGGGTTACGACGCCTCCTGTAACGACCAGAAATATAACCCACATGATCCACGTGTTGCCATATTCCGTCTTATTGGTCTCTGCGGCGGCCTGTTCAGCGAGTCTCACAAGAGCGGGGGTGGGATTCTTCTTATCCTGACCGTTATTGAGCCAGAACTCATCGATCAATTCGCGCTGCCTTGCCGCGCTAATCTCGGGCGCTATCATAAGAGCCTGAGGCGGAGTCGCTGTCAGAAATACGAGCGGATTCTTTCCTAACTTGAGGTTGTCATGAAGCTGCTGGGCATAGTCGAGAGTAAGCTTACTCTGCTTACGTGTATTAGTAGAACGCAGCGCTAGCGGCATTTCTCCCAATACGGCGATCCGAACAGTGGTCCGACGGCTTGCGATGTCATGGCCCTGGACAGCGGCAGCTTCCAGCTTAACCCTGTCAAACGAGTGCAGCGCCGGATCGATATAGACATTGTCCGAAATCAACCCCTGCTCCACTTTGTCGACCACAACCGGCGACTGGCTCAGCGCAGGACGCGCCGGCAGCATCATGATGCCCGCGCCGGTCACTGCTGCAACCCCCAATACGATCTTTATTTTCCCAATGGTATTCAACAACATCCTCCGCCCCACCCTTCTATACGAAGCGATACTGTGGGAAGGTTCGTTCATTTATTGGGGTTCTCTAATAATATCTCCCCAACGTATAAGACAGCGCAGACCGATTATAGTTGCAGCATGCGTTCCAGTATGCCACAATGACGGCCTATGCAAACACTCCCTCTTGAACAGGTCCTCGCCATGCTGCGCGGACTCGCGCCGGAAGAGACGGCGCTTCCGAACGATCCTGTGGGACTGCTCATCGACGGCGACGGCCGCGCGGTACGGCGGGTGGGCGTCTGTTTGGACTGTACGCCGGAGGCGGCGCGCAAAGCCGTATCCCTTGAGGTAGATCTCGTCGCGGCTCACCATCCGCTGATCTATCATCCACTGCGACGGATCGCGCCGGCAGCAGACCCAATCAGCGATGCCGTGGCGACACTCGTGCGGGCCGGTATCGGACTGTATGCAATGCATACAAATTGGGACCGGGCGCATGGAGGCATTAACGACACCCTGGCGCGCAAGCTGTCCCTGCGCGATTTCCGGCCGCTGGGCGCGGACGGTCTGAAGGCGCTGCCGCGCATTGGGGAACTATCGACCCCAATGACATCCACGGAGTTCGCCGCATTCGTCTCGGAAGCCCTTGGCTGCGCCGGCCCCAGCGCGTTGCGTGTCAACAATGTGCATAAGGAGCGAATCGAAGTCGTGGCCGTCTGCGGCGGCGCAGGAGCGGAACTCGCACGCGACGTGATCGCAGCCGGCGCCGACGCCTATGTGACCAGCGACATCCGGCACCACGAGTTCCTCGACGCCACCGCGCTAGGCCTGATTCTCCTCGACGCCGGCCACGGCGCAACCGAGACACCAGGCATGGTCGAGCTGATCCCAATATTGCAGGAACAGCTCGAAGGCGTGGACGTGGTTTGGATCGGGCCGGAGTAAGCCCTACTCCCCCGTCTTCTTCTCCACCAGCCCGGCAATGGTATGCGCGATCGTATCGATCTCGTCCTTGTCCGGGCCTTCCACCATCACACGCACGAGCTTTTCGGTGCCTGACGCGCGCACATTGATGCGTCCCCGGCCTTCGAGCTGTGTCTCAGCCCAGGAGATCGCGGCGAGGATCTCGGAATCCTGCTTCCATGCGGCCCTGTCACGAACCCTGACGCCCAAAAGCACTTGCGGATATTCAGTCATGCCGTTAGCGAGTGCAGAAAGCGGCTGGCCTGTCTCGATCATAACCTTCAGGACCTGCAGGGCAGTGAGAAGTCCGTCGCCCGTTGTCGTCAGATTGCCGAAGATGAGATGCCCCGACTTCTCGCCGCCGATCGTGTAGCCCTCCCGACGCATCTCCTCGCAGACATAGCGGTCGCCTACCCCCGTCCGGACCAGCCGCAAACCGCTCTCGCGCAGGGCCACTTCCAGGCCCATATTGCTCATAATAGTGCCGACAATCGTATCCTTGGCCAGTTCGCCCCGCTTCGCCAGATGCCGGCCCACAATCAGCATCACACGATCGCCGTCAATGATCCGCCCGTTTTCGTCGGAGAGCATTACACGGTCCGCATCGCCGTCAAACGCCATGCCGATGGCCGCGCCCTCGGAGACGGTGCGCTCCTGCATCTTCTTCGGGTGCAGCGAGCCGAAGCCCGCATTGATGTTCACGCCGTCCGGATCGCAGCCCATGCAGATCGTGTCCGCCCCAAGGTCGGAAATGACGCGCGGTCCGATCTCGTAGTTTGCTCCGTTTGCAGCATCGACGACCACTTTCATTCCGGTCAGACGAACCTCGCCCATCGTCTCTTCCAGGTGCTCGGCATAGTGTTCGCGCAGGGAGGCGTCGCGAGTGATCCGGCCCACTCCCGCGCCGGAAGGCCCAACTATCTGCAGAGCGCCCGGAACGGCGGCCTCGATCTCCGCCTCAAGGGCATCGTCGAGCTTGTAGCCGTCGGGGCCGAAGAACTTGATCCCATTGTCGGGAAAGGGATTATGCGATGCTGAAATGACGATCCCGGCATCGAGGCCGTTTTCGCGTGTGATGCTGGCCACGGCCGGCGTGGGTACGATCTCCGCGCTGACGATCGAGCCGCCCATCGCGCTGATTCCTGCGGAAAGGGCCGCCTCAAGGAGCGTCCCGGAGATGCGCGTATCACGACCGACAACAAACCGCGGCGCGTGGCCGCGGCCAAGGACGCGCGCGGCCGCAACTCCCAGCGAATATGCCAGGATAGGGCTGAGTTCGGTATTCGCGACGCCACGAACACCATCGGTGCCAAAGAGCTTCTCGGACAAGTGCAATTCTCCTCATGCCTCAAAATAAGAGGCAAAATAATTCCGGTTATAGATAAATGAATGAATGCGAATGTTATTCGGGATGAACGAATTATTAGCCCGGACTAACGCAGCATACCCTAAGGCCGCCCGCGGCATTTATAACTTCTTTTTGAGAGCGGATTTCCTTCTCAATGCGCCTTCTTTTGCGAGGCGTGTGTTGTTGAATGAGTCTAAGGATGCTGTTCGCCGGGATTGGGTGACGGCGGCGCGCCATTCGGCGGCGTTGCCGGGGGCTGCTGTGGAACAGCTGGAGGCATAGCCGCCTGATCGATAGGACCTACATGTATCGTTACTGCGACGTCCACAGGACGCGACATCGTGGTTCCCTGCGGCGCAATACAATGCACAGTGCGTGCGATATCGGCTGACTGGCCCGAAAGATCGATGGGATCGGTTGCAATATTCTTTGCGGCGTTCAGAGCCAGAGGGCTGCCGCCGAGCGCAGCCGTAGACGGCACGACATCGACAGACAGCACGCGGAACCCGGGCGCAAGGTTTCCAGTCAGCACAGGTGTAATGAACGCTTCCCGCTCGCGAGCAGATTCGGCGATCACAACACGCACATGCGCGGTATCGGGAGAAATCGTGACATCAGCCACATCGTTGCCGCGCGTATCGACAGCGACAATGGGATCATCTTCTTCCACAGGTCCTGTCGCGCCGGCAACGTGGGGCCTGACGACTATCCTCGCAACATTATCAACGATATCTGAGCCACCAACAACGGTGGCGTCGAAGGGAAGCGTATTGGCGCGCGCAATCGTATATCCGGCGGCGGGCGATCCGGCAGGCGCAACCGAAAGGGTTAAGCGGCGGCGGCGCTGCTGCTGCAGCATGAGAGAAACGGTTTGAGGGCGGATATCACTGATCATTACGAGATCCCTGACACCTGGAGCCGTCACCGACGCATGTACGGGGAGAATGTTGTTGCGACCGCCTTTGGCGTGCGTCATATCCACAGTGGCTGTCACACCATCGTCCGGCAGCCGGTTAAGAGCATCGGAAGGCCCCTCGACAACAACCGAAATAGGGACATTTTTGTCCGTCAGGACATAGCCGTCCGGTATGGACTGCGCCGAAAGGGTCACCACTAAAGAACGCGTCTGTCTCTGGTCCTGCTGGTTGGCGACATACCAGCGCAGGGCAACAGCGCAGAGCAAAGCCAGCACCTTATATTTAAAATTGTCGCTGAATCGAGAAAATATCACTGTGTCAGAGCCGTTCGCTCAGGTGGATTGTCAATTTCAAAGCGGCGCCTCAGGCGTAGGACCGCCGACCGACCTGTCGGTGGCAGCATGCGGATCCGTAGGCGGCGTCTTTTTCCTGAATCGAGGCTGAGGCTTGGTTTCAGCGCCGTCGGTCTCTCCCGCAGAACTGTCCCCATCCTGCTGAGATCCCTGGCCACGCCGTCCACTCCGGAAAGGTGTGCGCGAAACAGTCTGGTCCCCTCCTGATCGGCCCGAACCACGTAAAAGCCGGCGTCGTCTCCGCGATGATGGACGCTGGCCTATATAGGCGCTGAGCAGCCGGTCACGAAGGGCGTCATCACGAATGCCGCGCACCATTTTGCCGTTGAATACGACCGATATGATACCACTCTCCTCCGAGACGACAAGGATCAGCGCATCGCTCTGCTCCGACATACCGATCGCCGCCTTGTGGCGGGTATGCACCATTGCGCCGATATCGCGGCTCTCGGAAAGAGGCAGGGTACAGCCGGCCGCCACAAGACGGCCACGGCGAACGATTACCGCGCCGTCGTGAAGGGGAGACCCGGGATAGAAGATCGTGCCGACCAACTCAGCGGTTACCAAACCGTTGACTGTAGTGCCCGTCTCAATGATATCGGTCAAGCCGGTCTCACGCTCCAAAACGATCAGCGCGCCGATCTTCTTATCGGAGAGATTGCTGGCCGCACGAACGAGTTCCCCAACCATCGCCGAGACATCTTCTTTTTGTAGTCCTGTGAAGCTGCGTCCCCAGAAACCAAGCCGGCCGACCTCCTCAAGCGCGTGCCGAAGTTCAGGAAAGAACAACACGACAATCGCGACGGGGCCGAGGAGAAACATCTGCTGAAGCAACCAGTTCAACGTGGTAAGCTGAGCCCACTTCGAAAACCAGAGGATGAGAACGAAAGCGAGGAGACCTGAAATGATCTGCCACGCGCGCGTCCCTTTTGCGAGCATGATGAGATAATACAGGAGAAACGCGACGACGAGCACGTCGCCGCTCGTTCTTCCGAACGCAACGATATCATCCGTACTCCAATGATGCCATAAGCCATGCACGCGCGACGCCGCTCCCACTGCTGGGCATCAGTATATCATAACGGTCAGAGGCTTTTCAACCAAGGAAGCGGCAACCATTAAAGCATGCTAATCACTTACAGTGTTTTTGAAGTCAAGTATGGTGCTGAATGGAGAATGCTCCATATCGGATAGCCGAATTATAGGACTTGGAAATGTTTATAGATGCCGGTAGCTTTCTGAATATAGCTTACCGGCATATAATGCCACACTGTTACGAATAAATCGACTGCCTGATCCCGTACGTGTCGCAGAAAGTCCGCATCTCCTCGTTGCTCAAACCGTCCGCAGTATCGTGGTTCGCAAAGTTCATATATTCGAACCGCGCCGCCGTTTCCAGATACTCGATCAGATCCACTGCCTTCTTGACGGAATGATCAGATCTGACAATCAGTCCATGCTTAGACCAGAGAACGACCTGATGGGTCTTCATAGATTCGAGAGTCGCTTCCATTAACTGCGCGGATCCCGGCAACAGGAAGGGAAGCACTCCGACGCCTTCCGGTATTTGAAAGATGGTCTCCGGCTGCCAACGAAACAGGCGACGGTTCAGCTCAAGGGCATTTCGATAGCGCTGAAGGTGGGATAGGTAAACGATATGGAGTGGCTGGGCATGGACAACCGCCTGAAACGTAGCGCTGCTTGCAAGCGCCTGCTGGCGGTGAATTGCGATGTGAGAGTTCAGTTCGGATGTCGGCCGCGAAAACAGCTTGTTGGGCGCAACACACAACCAGGCGCGCTCACCGAGAGCGTCGAAGCGCAGCAGCGCCAGGTTTGCCATAGGGTCGCGCGCAATCTCCCAAAGCCGGCGGCCCGATCCCGTAACAATAATCGACGCCCCCGCAAGCTCGGGCACACTGCCGGCCACTCCCGGAACCGTGTACGGCTCCATTATTGGAAATAAGGCCTCAGCGCCATATAGATCTCCGCGCAAAAGCACGGAGATATTGCCGGCGGCTCCCTCCGTCGCGCCAATCTCTCCTAAATGACGGCCGGCGTCGCCAATACTCTGCAGAAGTTCAGTCAATGCCAAATCGCGGCGTTCGCTCATGAGGTTCCACACCTTTCAGACAGTTTCCGTTACATTGCGATTCTGTCCGATTATGTGGGAAATAACATCCGCGAAGCAGCATATTTGAGATGCTTCACGGATGCGCTGCGATTTTAGCTGTATCTTAAGTGGTTCCGCGAAATCCAGTCCAGATGAGATAGCCGATCGACCACACCCCTACCCCGACATACGTCCACATCAAGAACTTGGAAACCGGCGCGCGGTCCTCCTCGATGTCGCCGTATTTGACGATCGTCGATTGCCCTTTGCGTTGGCGGCGCGGCGCGCGATCCCGGCCTGTAACCACCATATACCATGTAAAGGCGCATGCCAGAACGGTGAACAAAACCGTCAACCCAAACCACATCAAGCTTTCCGGCCCCTGCATCAAAGCCATTATGGCCGCCTCCTCTATACATATTTAGATCTATATCTTTGGATTTATCCGGAACTACTTCCCAAACGAAAATGGACACTTAGCTGCGCCGGTTCCGGCCGCCGGATGCGGGCCGGCCGACATTGCCGCCACCACCGTGATCAGGGGAGATAGGAAGATCGTGGCGAAAATGACGGCTAATACCACCATCGAAATCCGGCGTGACCACCGTGAAGCCGGCTTACGATTTGAGTAGTCCGGTTCATCTTCTCTCACGGCATAGCGAGTCGCTTCCGCTGCGCGAAACTGCCGCTGAGAAATGGCCCACATCAAGGCGGAAAGCCCGATGAGACCGAATAAGATGCCGACAAGCGAGGTGATGAATTGTCCAGTCATACCCCAACACACTACCCCTCCTGAGTGCACGGCAAACATCGTTATCCAGGCTCACTATATGTGAACTTCCTAAGCAAAGTTTCTGTTTGCGACTGTGAGCCACTGGGTAAGTTGGGCATGATTTCACACCGGCAGATCGATTGAACTAAGAAAGATGGCTCGCTTGTCACGTCGCTTGCGGAGAACAGTCGGCCTCTTGACATCGGCAGCGTTTATTGCGGCGCTGTGCATGGCCTTTTATTGGCCCGAAACGCCCCACGAACGCAAAATGGGATGGGTTGGCGCGCCCGGCCCGGTGCAGCCGGTGGCCTTCTATCATCACGTTCATGTTGATGAACTCCATATTCCCTGCGCCTACTGCCACTGGACTGCAGCAACATCTCGCGACGCCAACATTCCGCCACTCGATGTTTGCTGGGGATGCCATAAGGACATCTCGATCACGCACCCGGAAATTGCCAAAGTGCGCCAGTACTACCTGAGCGGGACACCCATTCCCTGGGTACGTGTAAACCAGCAGCCGGAATATGTGCACTTCGTGCATTCCACCCATGTCGCCGCAGACATCCCTTGCGCGCAGTGTCATGGAGATGTCTCCAAGATGTACCAAGTTTACGCGCCCGTAGAAATGAACATGGGCTGGTGCGTTGCCTGCCACCGCCAGCGCGAGACCCAGTTCCATCCAAAACAGGCCGCAGTCGACTGCTATACCTGTCACTATTAAGCTTTAATCGCCAACACATGCTGCCCAGGCGAATAAATTTACGGGCTGGCAAGGTCACGAAGTGTCCCTTCGGACACTAAGAGTAAACCGTAGGTTTCCATTCTGAGTCGGCGAAGGCCGGCTTGGTGAACATATTAGGCGCGGTTTCAACCGCTGGCCTTTGACCTGTCACTATTGATCGCTCCGGAAACAATATGACCGAGATCACGCGGCGCACATTTATACAGTTATCGGTCCTCAGCGGCGCGGCTGCCTATGCCGGGCTGGCTTCCGGATGCGACAATCCTGAGGAGGCCCGGGGGCAATACGGCGGCTATAACAGCCGCTTGCGTCCTTACGTCAACCAACCTGAAGGAATGACGGACGGTGTGCCGCAGTGGTTCGCCACGACCTGCGCCATGTGTCCGGCCGGATGCGGCCTGCTGGTGCGGACGATGGGGGGGCGCGCAATCAAAGTCGAGGGCAATCCGGCGCATCCGGTCAACCAAGGCAAAACATGCGCCCGGGGCCAGGCTTCGCTGCAGCGCCTCTATAACCCAAACCGCATGCGTTTCCCCGCCGTGCGCCCGGCCCGCAATAGAGCCGCCGCCGTTGTGGATTGGGAAAATGCACTGTCCCAGGTTGCAGCAGTTCTGCAGACCAACCGGGGAAAAATCGCGATCCTTCTTGACGGCATGGAGTTCGGCAATGCTCCAGCCGCGATGAGCGCGATCCAATCATTCGCAAAGACAGCAGGCGCGACCTTGTATTCGCATACGCTGATCGACGACGCTCCCTGGCGAGCGGCAGCAAAAAACGTGTACGGCCGCGATCAGCTTCCAGCCTACAGCCTCGACGAAGCCGATGTGATCGTGTCGTTCGGGGGCAATTTTCTGGAGGCATGGCCATCTCCTGTCTACTACGGACGCCTCTTTGGCGATTTCCGCCAGGGACCAAGGCGTTCTCCGGGAGAGCATGGGCGCTTCATCTACATCGGCCCGCGCATGAGCATGACGGCCGCAAAGGCGGATCGCTGGATCCCCTGCAATCCCGGCACAGAGGGCGCGGTTGCCCTTGGCATACTGACGGCTCTGGGCGGCAGCGGCATTCCGGCCGCACAGGCAGCAGCAATCTCCGGTGTTTCCGAGGATAATATCGCCGCCATTGCGCGCCGTTTCGCATCAGCCGGAAAGCGCGCCGTTGCCGTCGGCGGCGACGGCCTGATCGCGCAGCCAGGCGCGACCGCTGCGTTCACGGCCGTGGAATCGCTGAACGCCTTTATCAAGAGCCAGTGTGTCGGCTTCGGCATGGCTTCGCCGCCGAAGCCGGAGGCTCTTCCAGGACGGATCGCAGACCTGAAAGCATCGATAGATTCCGGCACGGTCGAAGCTTTACTGGTCCTCGGCGAACCCAATCCCGTATTCACGCTCCCCAATGGAGCAGAGATCGCCGCTACGCTCGATCGTGTGCCGTTCATAGCCGCCTTGACGCCCTTCGAGGATGAGACGACGGCCCATGCGGACATCCTTCTTCCTATCCGCACATTTCTGGAAACTTGGGGCGATCGCCTGCCACTCATCGTCCCAGAAGGCAGCGCGATCACCGGGCTTCATCAGCCGATCATCGACCCGAAGTTCGTCGCGACGCAGGGGCCGGGGATTTCGCCGCAGCAATGGATGGATACTCGGCCCCTAATCGATATCCTTTCCGACCTGACGGGCCATATCGGCTCCCAACCTCCAGCCGCCGCGCAGCCCGCTGCCTTCGAAAATCAGCTGACGGCCTGGTCTCCGGAGGCACGGCGCGACGCTCTTGGACGCGGCGGAAGTTACAGCCTGCAGGTCAATCCGCCGGCGCCCTTCATCGCGCGCGCCCTGCCTCCTGCCGAGTTCGGTGGGCCGCAGACGCCGCCTGAGCCGGGCACATTCGCCCTGCAGCTCTACCCGCACATCTACTGGGCAGACGGCCGCCATGCCAATCTGCCCTGGCTGCAGGAGATACCCGACCCAATGAGCATGGCGATCTGGAACAACTGGGTAGAGATCAATGCCTCGGTCGCTCATGAACTTGGCATTCGCACGGGAGACATCGTGCGGATCACAACCACGCATGGCAGCATTGAGGCTCCTGCGGTCCCCTACCCCGGCATGCATCCATCGGCAATCGCCATACCTATTGGACAGGGCCACAGCGGTCGCGGCATCAATCCGTTGTCAATCGCGGACAGCGGGATCGATGCGGTAACAAAATCCATCACGTACAACGGAACGATCGCGCGCATTGAAAAAGTCAAAAGCGCGCAGACTGGCTACTGGCCGGACACGCTTGTCGTTCTTGAAGACAGACCGCGTGGACAGGAACCGGAAGCCGTAAAGGATCTCATCCATACGACGGCGCGCGAATGGCGCGAGGCGAAAGCAGTGGGAGGAACGCAGTAATGCCCCTATCAGAGAAGCGGGAACAGGATCTGCGGAACTCAGTCACCGGGATCGGTGAATCTCAGGATGGCGCTCTTGAAAAGCAGGCGACGCCTTACGAGCGCAAATGGGCCATGGTCATCGATCTCGACCGCTGCACGGGCTGCCACGCCTGTGAGGCTGCATGCTATGCCGAGAACAATATCCCGACAGTCGGCCCGCAGGAAGCCCATCACGGGCGCGCGCACCAGTGGATCCGTGTGGAACGCTACTGGGAGGGCGCGTATCCGAATGTTAAAGCGCGGTTCATGCCGATCCTCTGCCAGCATTGCGATAACGCCCCTTGCGAACCGGTCTGTCCGGTATATGCCACCTACCATAATCCTGAGGGCCTGAGCGCCATGGCCTATAACAGGTGTGTCGGCACACGCTACTGCGGCAATAACTGCCCATACAGTGTCCGGCAATTCAACTGGCATCAGCCGGTCTGGGAAGAACCGCTCAACCAGCAGCTCAATCCCGATGTCACCGTGCGTGAGAAGGGCGTGATGGAGAAGTGTTCCTTCTGTATCCAGCGCATTCGCCGCGCCGAGGAAAAAGCCGACGCTGAGGGACGGGACCTCAATACCGATGAGTTCACCACAGCGTGCGCGCAGGCATGTCCGCCAAAGGCAATAACCTGGGGCAATATCAAGGATTCGAAATCTGCCGTTTCCAAGCTCTGGAATGATCCGCGCCGAATGCGCCTCCTCGAAGAACTGGGGACATCGCCGGCAGTCGTCTATCTCAAGGCGATCGACGAAGAGGACGCCGGGGAAATATAGCCGCTATGAACCTGTGGAAGGACATTCTTAGTTCGCCAAAGGAGTACGCCGGTGAACCGGAAGCTCAGGCTGTGCTGCAGCTTGTGCTGGAAAAACCGCAGGCAGCGCGCCGGCGCAAGCTCATCGCGCTGACATTGCTCTGTACGGCTCTTGTCGTCATTGCCGGTTTGATTGTCTGGATATGGGGCTATCGAACTCAGCAGGGCAATCCGGGCTTCTGGCACGTCTCGCTGGTCGCAATGCTCTTCTGGCTGTCCGTATCCCAGGGAATGATGGCTGTTTCCGCGATCCTTCGCGTTTCACATGCATCCTGGCGATACCCGATAACACGCATCCTGGATATCGGCTCCCTATTCGGTCTCTGGGTCTGCGCTCTGCTGCCTCTGCTCGTGGTGGCGCGCCAGCGCATCTACGATCTTGGCTCATCTCCCTATCGCGACAGTGTATGGCGCGTCGCCGGATCGACATTCTTCGATGCCCTCACTGTAGGCATCGCCTATGCGGCGGGATGGGCAATGCTCTACCTCACATCGCTGCCGGATTTCGCCATGCTGCGTGACCGGGCCGCGGAAGGCAGCAAACAGCGCGCCTTCTACGAGCGCATTGCCGGGTTCTGGAACGGAGCTGACCGGCAGTGGCGAGAGATGCGGCTGGTGGAAGGCGTCATGGTTGTCGGTGTGCTGATCAGCTTTGTGGCATCGCAGACCGTGCTCGGCTGGGACTTCCAGCTTGCCTCTGCCCGCGACTGGGACTCAAGCATCTTTGCCCCGCTGTATACCGTTGGCTCATTGCTAAGCGCCCTGGCAATGACCACCCTGGTAATGACCGTTGTGCGCCGCGTACTGCCACGCAGAACTCCGGAGCTCTTCGAGACTCGCATTTACGATAATCTCGGCCGCTTCATGCTCGGCCTCGGCCTGGTCTGGTTCTATTTCCGCTGGTGCGATTACCTCACGGCCTGGTATGGACATGTTCCGGAAGAGTGGGCAATTCAGAATAACCGTGTCCTGGCATTCCCGATATTGGCCGGGTTGATGGTATTCGGCTGCTTTATCGCTCCGGTCTTCGGATGCATGATCAACCGCATTCGCACAAGTCCGGCCGGACTGTGCATCGTAAGCGTATTCGTGTTGATCGGAATTGCCGTACAGCGCTACCTGGACACCGTGCCGACATTCGCACCCAGGTATCCATTAGCGGCCCTGCTGCCGAGCGTCGCCAGCGTGACAGTCTTCGGCGGCCTCGCGGCGATGTTCGTGCTGACCTACCTGCTGGCCGCGCGCTACTTCCCCATCGTATCCTGGTGGGGCATGGGCAAAGAAAGCACCCGCAAGCGGGAGATCGTTGTCGGCAACTCGACCGTAATCGCCATGGTGGAAGATCCGCCGGTATGGGAGACCTGACACCATGAAGCCAAACAAACTGACGGCATTTCTCAAAAGATTGTTGCACAGACATGGACCGCTGATTCCTACCGGCTACACAGATGAACCGGCGCGTCCGGAGCTGCGGCTGCCAGGCTCGGAAATCAATACGGATCTCACTCGCAATGTGCTGCAAACGAGCTGGGTATGGTGGGCAGTTCTGCTTTTCTTCGGCGGCATTACCGGATGGGGCGTGCTGTGTTTCGCCTATCAGGTCGAAAATGGGATCGGCGTCTACGGCATGAACCGCCCCAATTACTGGGGCATGCCGATCATCAATTTCGTCTTCTGGGCAGGAGTCGCCCTATCCGGAACGATGATCTCGGCTATTCTGCGCCTGCTCCATGCCGGGTGGCGGCGCTCATTGACCCGCATGGCGGAGACACTGACCATCTGCGCCCTGTGTGTCGCCGGCATATTCCCCATCTTGCACCTCGGGCGCAACTGGGTGTTCTTCTGGCTGGTGCCCTATCCTAACGAGCGGCAGATATGGCCCAGCTTCCGCAGTCCGTTGATGTGGGACTTCACGGCGATCTCCGTGTACCTGATCACGAGCGCCATGTTCTGGTACGCCGGCCTCATCCCGGACTTCGCCGTGCTCCGCGACCGCACTATGGGATGGCGCCATGGACTGTACAGTCGTCTTTCCATGGGATGGCGCGGAACAGACCGCGAGTGGAGCCGGCTTCGCACCCTCAGCGGCATCATGACGGTGCTCATTATTCCCGTGTTCGTCTCGCTGCATACGATTGTCGGATGGGACTTCGGCATGAGCATCGTGCCCGGCTGGCACTCGACAATCTTCGCTCCGTATTTCGTCTGCGGCGCGCTTTACTCCGGCGCAGGAGCGGTGTTGATCGTCATGTGTATCGTCCGGCGAGGATTTCACCTTCAGAAGTACATCCTGCCGATGCACTTCGACAACATCGCCAAGGTGCTCTTCGCCATCTCCCTGCTCTGGTTCTACTTCTTCGCCGGTGATGCCTGGTCGGACTGGTTCACACGCGATCCGAACCACTTCCATTGGCTGTACTTTATGTTCCATGGGTACAAGTGGGTTCTGGCTTTGCTGGTCATCTGTGGTCTCGTCATTCCACTGTCCATTCTGCCGTTCGCCAAAGCCAGGAAGACTCCCTGGATCATGCTGCTGGTCGGTCTGTCCGTTAACCTGGCGATGTTTGCCGAGCGCGTCACGGTGGTCGTTCCGCCGCCATCGCGCAACTGGCTCACCTGGGGCAACTACACGCCCAGCTGGGTAGGTGTCTCGGTAACTCTGGCCGCCGTTGGCATGTTCGGGTTTCTTTACACACTGCTCTCAAAGTTCATTCCACTTGTCTCTCTCTGGGAATACAAGGAAGGTGAAGTGATGGAAGGTCACTCGGATGTCTCAGGCGCACGTGTACCCGTCGCGGCCCGTGAGGAGGCGATTGGATAAGCGATGAAAGAAACGACGATACTTGGCTTGTTTGGCGACATCCCTGAAGCGGCGACAGCTTTGCGCCGCTTGCGCGAAGACAAGGGGTTCGGCCCGGAAAACTTGATGGTGCTCTCATCGCTGCCGTTTCCGGAGGGTGTACTGGATGCCGACGAAACGAAATCTCGCCTGCCCATGATCACATTGATCTTTGCCTTTGTCGGTATCGGGCTTGGACTGCTGCTTGCCGGCGGCACGGCGCTGCTTTACCTGCTGCGGCAGGGCGGCAAACCCATCTTATCCGGCCCTCCTATCGCCATCATCGCCTACGAGGTAATGATGCTCAGCGCCCTATCGGCTGCGTTCATCTTCGCTCTACGGGAAATGCGTCTGCCGAGCTGGCGCGCCAAGGTCTACGATACACGAATATCCGAGGGCTGGATCGGAGTTTGTGTCCACTGCTCAGCCGATAATGCTCAGGACGCCGAAGAGCTGCTGCGCGACTCTGGCGCAGCCGACATCCGCCGCGATGCGCGGAGGCTTGCATGACCCGAAGCGCACGCATCATTTCCGTATGCGCCATTGCGGCCCTGGCCGCCGGCTGCGGCAACCAGATGATGCGCCAGCCGTCATTCCGGCCACTCGAATCGCCCAGGGCAGCGCCGCCACCCGAAGCGGTCCCGGTTAACGCCGCTCTGACACCCGAAGAGGCAAAGCCGATCGTGGCGAAAGCCAATGGAGACGCCGAATTGGCGGAAGTGCTGAAAGATAATGGGAGCATAGACACGTCGGGGTCGGATTTCGATCCTACCCTGCCCCCACCGAATCTGTCGGATAATGCGCGCAACGAGCCGACGCCGCCACAGGTAAATGCTCTGAAGAACCCGCTGCCGGACGATCCGCGTGTGGCGCATTCCGGGCACACTCTCTTCCTGAACCGGTGCGTCCAGTGCCATAACTCCGGCGGCTATGGGGTCGGCCCTGTGGGACGCTACCTTGTCCCTGCACCGCCGGACCTGGCCGCCGATATCGTTCAGAAACGTTCCGACGGCGCGATTTACTGGCATATCACAATGGGACAGGGAAAGATGCCCCCATTCCGAACATGGACGACGCCCGCTGAACGCTGGGCCCTTACGGCATTTGTCCGCAGCTTGCGCGGCGCGAAGCCGGGAGATCGCAGCGACAGCACAAGCGGCACTCCTTACCCGGTCTATGGGAAGCAACAGATTCAGGGAGGGGCCACCGATGGACGCTAACGGACAGGTTGCGGTTAAAGAGCCGGAGCGCGTATGGTTTTTCGACCGTCAGGACAGCGCGGCGCTGCACGGTCTGATCAGCGGAGCGATATGGTTTGTCATCGGCGTGACCCTCGGCCTCACGATGTCCGAAGAGTTGACGCTTCCTGATCTGTTCTCCGGGATCCCTCAACTGGTATTCAGCCGCCTCCGCCCTGCGCACGTCAATATGATGCTGTTCGGCTTCCTATCCACGGCATTCTACGGCGCATGGTATTTCATTGTCCCAAGGCTCTGCCGCATACCGTTGCAGTCCAACAGGATGGCGAACATCCTCCTGCTGCTCTGGAACATCACGGTCTTCGCAGGCACGATTGCGCTGCTCAACGGCGACAGTCAGGGCAAAGAGTACTCGGAATATCCCTGGTACATCGATTGGCCGATAGAGTTGCTGCTGATCGTCAACGCCGTCATCATCTACCGGACAATTGGGGCGCGGCGCGAGCCGAAGCTTTATGTTTCTCTGTGGTATATCGGCGGAACCGTCGTGTGGATCGCGCTGCTCTACGCCATCGGCAATGTCCTCTGGCATCCGATCACAACCAACCTTCCCGACGGCCAGGTGCAGTATTCCGGCGCGCTGATCGGTCTCGATGACGCCATATGGAACTGGTTCTACGGGCATAACGTCTTCGGTCTTTACATCACGACAGGCGGCATCGCCATCGTCTATTACCTCGTGCCAAAGATCGTGCGGCGTCCCGTCTACTCGCACAGTATGTCCCTGATCGGCTTCTGGGCCATCGCCCTCCTTTATGCGCCGACCGGCCAGCATCATCTGCTGCAAGCGCCGATCCCGAACTGGACCAAGGTCTACGCCATCATCTGCTCGGTAGCGTTGATAGTCCCGGTCTTTACACAGAGCACAAACATCTTTATGACCATGCGCGGTCAATGGGGAATGATATTCGACAATATCCCGTTGAGGTACGTGCTTACGGGCTCGTTCTTCTATCTCTCGGCATCGTTCCAGGGGTCCATTCAGTCATTCATGACGGTGAACAAGTTCGTGCACTTCACGCAATGGACGGTCGCCCATGCCCACCTCGCCCTGCTTGGCGGCTTCGGCTTCCTTGCCGGCGGCGCGACGCTATATATGATCCCGCAGATACTGCGCCGCCCGATCTGGAGCCGCAACCTTGCCGATGCCCAGTACTGGCTGATGCTGCTCGGTCTCACCGGTTTCTTCTGGGCGCTCACGGCGGCAGGTCTGGCGCAGGCAAGCGCCTGGACCAGCGCCGGTCAACAAATCGTAAAGGCGTTTGTCCTTCTAAAGCCCTACTTTTACCTGCGATCCATCTTCGGAGGAATGATCTGGCTCGGCGCGCTTCTGCAGTTGATCAATGTCGTAATGACCCTGCGGCAGCCGGCAGAGAATACAAGAGCGGAGAGACTGGCAAAGATAGGACGCGTGGAGGAGATCCCGGAGCCGGTGGGCCTATAACCTATGAAGATGACACCGATCGTGGTTATGCTGGGGGCGACGCTAATTCTGTTCGGCGTCATCATAACCAACATCATGATGCCCGCATATCTGTTCCGGCCGCCACCGTCCGCGAACGCCCGCCCATACACGCCGCTGGAACTCGAAGGCCGCCAGGTCTATGTCAAAAACGGATGTGTCTACTGCCACTCGCAGGATACTCGTCCCATGGACTGGGATATCGGCAGCGGGGAATCGGCTCAGCCGGGCGACTACGCTTACGATTCGCCCCATGTAATTGGCAGCAACCGTACGGGACCGGACTTGATGCGCGAGGGCGGCTACCATACCGATGACTGGCACAACGCGCACTTCGAAAACCCGCGATATACCAGGCCGCAGTCGATAATGCCGTCGTATAAGTATGTGCGCGGTCACGAGCGCGAAGCCCTCATCGCCTACATACAGTGCCTAGGCGGACAGCGCGGGCGCGATCGCACCAAGGAGCAGCGCAGCCTTACGCCTGAACTTGTGCGTTACTACGAAAAAGGCCCCGCGCAGAACGTGGCGCATCTCAATTCGACGATGCCACACGAATGGCTGACCATGCCGAACCCGGTGCCGGTCACGGAAGGCTCAGTGGAACGCGGTCATGTCGTTTACAGGGCGTTCTGCATCGGCTGCCACGGCGAGAATGGCGACGGCCGCGGGGAGGCAAAACCTTACCTTAACCCGCCACCGATGGACTTTACGCTGCTGCAGGCAAGCGGCGCAAATCCACAGCACACTCTGCCGGGCTATCCGTACAATTTCAAGACAAACAAGGTGAGCCTGATCAACAACGGGGCAATATACTACGCGGTCTTCCACGGCCTGCCGGGCAGCGCCATGCCGCAATTTAAGGGGCAATTAGAATCGGAAAAGATCTGGGATGTCGGCAACTACATCGGCCATGCCTTCATGGGATGGCCCCTCGAAGATACCAAGGGCCGCTACGAAGAACTGGCGATGGCGGCTAATAAACCTTGATATTCGGCTGTCCGGCGTGCGGTCCGGCCGGAAAGAAGTATGCGGAGGCACAGAGCACTACGCCGATAACCGCAATGGCGAAAATAATGAGCCATGTGCGCAAATCGCCCTTGTCCCATCGTCCCTGCCGCTCTGCATGGGCATCCTCTTCGCGCAGATATGCGAAGCCATCATCCCCACGCCGCTTAGCGGCCTCAGCATCCCTTTCGGCCTTAAGCCCACGGGGAGCGCGCCGCTCCTCGCTGAAGTAGTCGTCGCCCACCACATCCAGCGGCGGAACATTCCACTGCGTCCCCTCAACCGGCTCCGGCGATACAGGCACAAGCTCATTCGACATAATTGCTCTCCCCTGCCCGACACGCCGTGTATAGGGTCACGGTCGTCATTACCAGTATTTCATAACCAGAGAGATACTAAACGCAAGGGACGACATTCGGGTCCCGCTCACCCGCCATATCCCTATTTTCGTCTGTGAATTCTTATTCCAAACTATGAATCAATGCCAACAAGTAGCCTTACGGCGATTCTAGCGTGTATAATTGCTAAGAAGGATGCATAACGCACTGTTACAGGGACATGAAACGGGCACGCAAGGTCAAGAGGCTCAAATCCACGATCGCCAGGATCGCGCTGCTCGTCGCCGTCATGCCGATCGCTCTGGCGGCATACCGTCACGTAACCGGCAACTCGCTGGTTCTCCGCACGAACATTGCCGACTGCGCCTCATCCACGTGGCTTTCAATCGGACTTGAACCCGGCCGGCAAGACGAGCACAAAGCCAGTATCGACAGTGGATGGAGCCTGAGTTTTCCCAAGACCGATTGGCTGCAGCCGATACTGCCGCCCATGAAGAAGCCCGGCGACCACCATGGCTTCACAGTTCGCCTCTCCAACACGATCAGCTTCACCGCCGACGCCCTGCCGAAGACACCGGCCAACGTCCGCCTCGATCAGCGCACCACAGTTGGGAAACACATAGACGCCTCGATCAAAGCGTCAGGGGAAGCAGCAAAGAAACGCTACTCGGGGACGTGGTAGAGAAATAGAATGAAAGCGATAAGAGGTTAAGACCCACCCCATCCCCGAGGGTGCCCTCCGGGCGAGGAGGGCGCGTCCCGGTTTGCGATTTACGTTTCACTTCTTGGCGCATGGTCAAGAACTGCAAGCCAAAACGATGTCGAGAACGCGCCCTCCCTTCGGGAGGGAATAAGGGTGGGTCCTAGCGAGTCAACGTTGACGAGAGAGACCTAATGCTTAAACGTCCACAGTCGATTGGCGAAGAAGTTCCAGAAGACGACGACACAGGTTGCGGCAGCTAGCGCGCCGTTGACGAGCCAGAAGCCATATTGCTGCTTACCCTGCCCCGTTACGACAGCCAGCACAATCTGCTTGAAGTGCTCGGGATCGCCGAAGATTCCGCCATGGTGCCCGCTGGTGAAGTGCGCAACGATCAGTACGACGATGGATGTATTCAATATCCAGCCGACGATGTTGACGATCAGGAACTTGATACCCTGAGAACTCGCAGACTCGGTCCGGGCCTGCTTGAATGTCCATCTGCGATTCCAATAGAATCCATTGATGACGGACAGGATAAATGCGATGGTTAGGGCTGGGACGAGGTTCTGATGGAGTACCCGGTAAAGGACGTTAAAGACGGTGAAGTTGATGATGGTGCTTGTCAGCCCAACAATACCGAATTTCACGAACTGCCGAAGGCCCTGATGCTGTGTCAGGGGTGAAAGCTTCTGAGAAACGGTCATGCGTAATTCGTGATCACTTTCTCGCGCCGGCAGTGGCCGGGCTCAATCCGATATTATACACCAAGATTGCGTGAGGCGGTTTTCAATGCGAAGGCTGCCCATGCGCGCCGTTCTGCTATAATAGTTGAACCAAAGATGGCTACCACCAAAAACAAAACTGACGAGAAAAAGCGCAACATCACGATCCTTAACCGCAAGGCGACCCATGAATACGAGCTGGAAGAGCGGTACGTGTCAGGAATGGTCCTTACCGGCACGGAAATCAAGTCGATCCGGCTAGGGCTGGCGAACCTTCAGGACTCGTTCTGCAGGGTCCAGGATGGAGCGATATGGCTTTACAACATGTACGTTGCCCCTTATGAACAGGGCAACAGATCCAATGTCGAGCCGCGCCGTGTCCGCAAGCTTCTGCTCCATAAAGGCGAGATCATTAAGATCCAGACCCGCGTCAACGAGCGCGGCATGACGATCGTCCCGACAAAGTTGTTCTTTTCGCATGGCTACGCCAAACTTGAGATAGGCGTCGGCCGCGGCAAGAAGCTCTGGGACAAGCGCGACAGCATCGCTGATCGCGATCGCGACCGTGAAGCGCGCCGTGAACTTTCGGAACGCCACTAATATTCGCGGATAAAAATGCATGGGGACGGCTATACGTTCCGGATGTAGGGGTAGAGCTTGTCTCTACCCTTTAAATGCCTTTCGGGCATATTTTAAATGCCTTTCGGGCATATTTGCCCCTTCTGGTATCTAGCATCATTGCCACTCCTCGACACAACTCATCTCGATTTCGCTCAGTCACGCGGCGAAGGGCAGACTTCGGCCGCCCGTAAAGCGTTCACGGTAACCAATACCGACAGGACAGCTGTGCTGCATGTCGGCATTAAGACTGCCGTTCCCTGGATCGAGGCATATCCCACGGAGTTTGCGCTCGGCCCCAATGAATCGCAGCGGGTTGTAGCGGAGATGCATCCGGAGCGCGCCGGCGACCGCGCAATCGCTCCCGCAACGATCGGACTCTACGGGCAGTATATCGCCGTCTCAGCCGCCCGAGCCGGTTCCCTCCCGGCCGATGTGTCCGCCGAAATCACGGTAACTCCCCCAATTTCCGACTGTCCGACATGCCATGCGACACTACCCGAAGGCGCGGCTGAGTGCCGCCGGTGCGGTGAGCGTATACGGCTTTGCCCCATCTGCGCCACGCCGAACAACTGGATTGTCCACCGCTGTCGCACAGATGCCAAACATATCATCCGCACGGAAGTCGATTGGCTTAGCATTCCCGGTGGCAACTCGGAACACACAGGCCGATGCGCAGACACAGGCGGCCGCAACCTCGCGCGAAGGTGGTCGTCGCCAAGTTTTCCTCCTGCCCGGGCCACGGAAGCTCTGGAATGGAGCGCGGCGCTGGCGGCCTTCGGCATGGTCGTGGCATCCGCCATCGACAGCGCCCGGGAACGCGCTACGATCTATGCCATGGCGCTTGATAACGGCGCGCCCCTTTGGGAGATCGACCTGCCCGATCCAAGCGGCCTATATCCGGATCGTGGCGGAATGGTTCTTTCAGCCGACGGCACACTGTACGCCGCGACATTGAGCGGATCATTGATCGCCGTGGACGCCATCCGCGGGACGCTTAAGTGGAGCGGCACGATAACTGGTCCTGTTTACGGTTCGCTTACGCTCGCCGGCGATTATGTCATAATCCCCGCGAATGACATGATACAGGCCTGGGATCGATTGACGGGCAAACCGGCTATCAAGCATACCGGCGGCATCCGGTACGATACGGCTCCCGCAGCCCACGGCGCAACGATCGTCTGCGCAGACGACGGCGGTGTGGTGGCAGCGCTATCTCTCACTCCTCAGGCCGTGATCTGGGAAACCAAACTAGAAGGCGAGTTCGACGCCGCCCCGGTAATTCACGGCGATTCCGTGATCGTCGCAACACTGGGCGGCGAAGTATATTCGCTCTCTCTGGCCGACGGCGCGACCAAGTGGCGTGTCAAAGCGACTACCCGGCAAATCGCCGCCGCTCCCGCCGTCTCCGCGGATGGTCTTATCTATGTCGGCGCAGACGACGGTCTTTTGCATATCATATCGGCCGACACAGGTCACCTGATCCGTTCACGCCGCGTCAGCGACACATCCATACGCACCGCTCCGGTCGTCTGCGGCCACACGGTATTTGTCGGCGCGGACGACGGCAGCCTCTACACACTCGACACCGACTTCAACGTCGCCCGAGCATATGAAACCACTCCCGGCGCGCGCATCGGCTGCGCAGGCATCACAATCTACGGAGATAACCTCATCGTCCCGGCCACTAACGGCGTACTGTACGTCCTGCGTATTACGGCTTAGCGGCTACAATCCTACGTTCCGGAAACTGCTTCTCGATTGGATTGGCGCTTCAATCGCTTAACGCGCCACCACCTTCACGGCCGACAAATATCTTCCCGCAATTTTACCGATCTGCATCATACACCAGGAGGCGCATTGCAGCATGCCATGAAATCCACGGTAGAAATTGGAGAACTTTTGTATAAATTGGCGGTATATGAAAAGAAGCGAATAGCCTCATATGCCAACAACCTTCGACAACCGAGACACAGATAACGATTCAGATACGCTCAGAGAAGAGCCACTGATGATCCAGACGCATCTGTCCGCGATAGAAAACCGGCTTCAGGAGACACAAAAAGCGCTGGACTTGGAGCGCGCCCGTTTCTCAGCTCTCGTCCGTTTGCAGAAGGACGTAGCCCATGCCGGTTTGGACTGTCCCCGGGTAATGCGCCTTGTCGCAAAGAGCGCACTGGAACTTACTCGCGCGCAAGGCGCAGCCATACGGACGCGCGTTCAGGGCAAAATGACATGCCGGGCCGCCAGCGGCACTGCAGAAGAGCTAATCGGCGACAGCATCCCACTTTTCAATCCGATCGTACAGGCGCTCTTCGCCGACGGTGGACTGCGGTATTATCCGGATTATCAGTCGGAGCGTCTTCTGTCGGCCGCCTCAAAGCGCCATGCCAATACCGGTTCACTCCTGCTGGTACCCCTGCACATTGGCACTGAGCTGGCTGGGTTGCTGTCCTTAAGCTCCTCCGAGACAAATGCGTTCCCGGATTGCGATATTGAAACGGCAGAGTTCCTGGCCGGCCTGATTGCCACAACAATGTGCCGTTGCGCGGAGGAAGAAGCCAAACAGGCCTTGCTGTCTGAACGAGCCGCTGCCCTCACACATCTGGAAGAAAGCCGAAATCTTTACGAATCGTCAATTAACTCGATGCATGAGGGTTACGTTCTACTTGATGCGTCGGGGAAAATAATTTCTTGCAACAGCAGCGCTATACGCATCCTGGAAATCAGCGAGGAAGAACTTATCGGTCGTAAAGGAGTGCCACAGGGATGGCAGTTCATTCGCTCCGATGGCACCGACTTTCCTCGGGCTGAACATCCATCCCAGATTGCGCTGTCTACAGGCGTGCCTCAGGTTAACGTGTTAATGGGCATGAAATGGCCCAATGCCTGGCATCGTTGGCTTTCCGTGAATGCGGCGCCTGTATACCGCGCCGAAGACAAAAAACCATATGCTGTCGTAGTTACCTTTAACGATGTCACCGAACGCCAGAGAGATGAGATCGAAATGGCGCGACTGGCTTCGATAGTTCAGTCGTCGGAGGACGGCATCTCCAGCATTGACCTCGACGGACGAATTGTTACCTGGAATAAAGCATGCGAACGCTCATCCGGGATTCGCGCAGAAGCGGCAATCGGACAGCACGTTTCGCACCTTGTCCCACCGCGTCCGGGCTTCAATATTGAAGAAGACTTAATAAGGATGATGCGCGGAGAAGTGTTGGAGCCGCTGGAAATTACCGATGATCGGGCGGACGGCGCCGCTCACCATCTGCTCCTCACGATTTCTCCCATCAAGAATGCATATGGGGCGCTTATTGGAGCCTCGGCAATCGTTCGAGACGTCACACACATCAAACAGCAGCAGTTAGCGCTTCGTCGCAGCGAAGAGCGCCTAGCTGAAGCCCAGAGAATCGCGAAAATCGGCAGTTGGGACAAGGACATGGTATCTGGAGCTATGTTCTGGTCCGACGAGATGTACCGCCTGTTCGAATTCGACCCTGCCGCCGGACTGCCCAGCCAGGAGGAAATTTTCTCAAGGTACCACCCTGAAGATCTCGCAGCACGCGATAGGACCTATGAGAAAGCTATTGAGACAGGCTCATCCTACCAGTTCGATGTTCGACTGATATTACCGTCGGGCGTACGCCGAAAATGCCATGCAGTTGCCGTACCGGAACTCGACGGGCATGGTAAAGTAATCAGAATTGCCGGTACGATGATGGACATCACCGAGCGTGATCTGTCCGAAGAACGGTTCCGTGTATTGTTCGAGGAATCGTCGGACGCCCATCTGTTGTTCAGCGACAACGGAATCATCGACTGCAATAATGCTACGCTTGGAATGTTGAGATGCGCAGACAAGTCACAGATACTTGCCTTGCACCCGGCAGTTCTCTCACCGGAATTCCAACCCGACGGCCGGCGCTCCGATGAGAAATCCATCGAGATGGATGCGCGCGCCAGAGAGCATGGATACAATAGATTCGAGTGGATCCACCGCAAGATGGACGGTGAGGAATTTCCGGTCGAGGTAACGCTCACCCCGGTGTTCCTGGGGGGCAATCCCGTCCTGTTGGTGGTGTGGCACGATCTCACCGAGCGAGTGAAGGCCGAACAGCAGCTCAAAGATTATGCTATCGCTCTGGAGTTTCAGATGGCGCAGCTGGCTGCCGTCAATGCCGAACTCGCCGCTCTCGCGACGACGGATGGATTGACAGGGCTGAATAACCACCGGACATTCCAAGAGCGCCTGGGAGAAGAGGTTTCGCGAGCAGCCCGCTACCGCACCCCTCTGACAGCGCTGATGCTCGATGTGGATAACTTCAAGCAATACAACGATGCCTTCGGTCACCCGGAAGGTGACGAAGTTCTTCGGCAGGTTGCCCGGCTTCTGAAATTGAACGCGAGAGAGACGGACACTGCCGCTCGCTATGGCGGCGAGGAGTTCGCCATGATTCTTCCTGAGACGGACATTGAAGGCGCAAAGAAGATTGCAGAACGCATTCGCCGAGCCATCGAAAAGACGGCCTGGCCCTTGCGCCCCGTCACAGCCAGTATCGGTATAGCGACCTTCAAGCCAGGGATCGAGAACAGCGGCAGCCTCGTTTCCCTCGCCGACGCCGCCCTGTACGAGTCGAAATCCGAAGGACGCAACCGGGTTACGGTGAAGTAGTTCCGGCGGCGACGCCTATGGCGCGATTGTAAACCCAAATCCGGCGATTGAGGTCCAAGCGCTGCCGAGTGCCGCAGGCTTGGGTGCGCGATGCCGGCCTTTCGGGTATAATCGGACCAATGGACCGGGCGCTTTCGGAGTTTACGGATATCCGCGAGGTGACCCCGACGGCGAATGGTAATGCCGTTTGGGTGGCGCAGAACCCCGCGTCCGGGCAAATGGTGTTGATAAAGCGCGTGAACGGCGCTTCAGGCAAAACACGCGCAACCCAGGCCCTTGGCCTATCGCATCGCCATATCGCTGTGACAAGGCGATGGCTCCTCGACTCCCAAAAGCTTTACATCGTACGAGACTGGGTTGGCGGCCAGAACCTGCGCTTACGGCTTTCCAAAAGTGCGTCTCAAACGTTTCCGAGTCTGCGCGAGATCCTCGATCCCCTCATTGAAGCAATCGAATACGCTCAGGGCGCGGGCGTTCCCCACGGCGCGATTACACCTGAAAATGTCGTCCTTGACAATAACGGCCGCGCAATCATCACCGATTATGGCGTCTTCGATCCGCGCAACGGCTCACGATCGCGTTACATCCCGCGTCAGATGCTCTCAGCCGACGGCAAGCCCACGACACGTTCTGATTTCTACTCTCTCTACGAGTTGTACAAAGAGTTCCTTCCCGAGCGCTTCGACGAAGCCGGGATTGAGGCCCGGAATCGGATCATCCGTAATCTCTCCGAGGCGCAGCTCAGCACGGCCACGCCCGATGAGATGCGCTATAAGCTGGATGCGATCACCCGTATGGCCGACTTGCTGGGTTTCGGCGCTGCCGGCGAAGGGGGAGATGGGCACTCGGCTCTGGGCGCCCGCCTGGTCTGCCAGCTGTCTCCACCCACAGCGGTCGTCAACCCCGGCAGTGGAACGATAGTTACTCTGACAATCTGGAATGAGGGCGAGCGCCCGCTGCGCATCGAAAAAGTGACTTCGGATGCTGTCTGGCTCAATCCCCCTACTCGCCTCGAACCGATTACTCTGGCTCCTGACGACGAATGCGATGTAGCGCTTACGGTATCGGCTGCGCGCCTCAGTCCGGGCGCCCATACCGCCGCGATCTCCATATTCTCCAACAGCGGCCTCACAAGCCTGATGCCTGCCAGTGTGGAACAGTGGCATGAGCAGAAGGTATCGCTCCCCGTCCTTGTTCAGGGATCTGCCCCGCAGATACCGATCGCCGAGCGCCTTCCTGCCTCTGCTCCTGAAAAGGGCGCTGTCCCACCGGTCTCCAGCCCGAAGTTCGATGCGGCTGCAAACGCGGTGAAGTCCCAATCCTCCACTCCGGCGGCAGATACCGATGAAAAACCTGGAATTGCCTGTATTCAGGAACCCGATCCTGGTGTCATAAAGTATGGGCAGACCGGAGTTCTGCATGTAGGCGTGCGGAATATCGGCGACAAGCGCATACGAATCGACCGTGTTTCGACCTGGCCGGGATGGCTAACGTACCCTGGCGAGTTTCAGCCGGTATGGATCGAGCCGGGAGCGACGCAGTATTTAGGTTTTTCCGTCGCAGCCGGCTCGCTAACGGTAGGAGACTACAAGGCCGGGGCAACGTTTGTCACCAGCCTTCAGGAGGATACGGATCTCGGCAGCAAGACGATTTGGCGCGAAATGAAGTGTGAAGTGCGTGTCAGGGTCACTAAAATTGGTGAGAAGCACGCAGACGGCCCCGGATGCGCCATAATGGTATTGTCCGCTATTGGAATCCTCGGCGCTGCCGGCGCCGGTATCCTGGCGTTCCTACGATGATGTCGCCTTCTCATGCTTGATCGATCAGGCACTTCTTCCACGTCTACCTGCTGCCGGCGGTTAAAACCAGCGCTGTCGAATGCTGTCGCGCATGCGCTCAGGCTCCTTAAGCCTCGTGAGCGTATGCCTGCGGACGGTTTCGGAGCCGGCGTTTTGTATGAGGAGCATCCATGAAGTATTCGCAAGCGTTCCGCGCCGCTCTCATCATCGGCGCGCTTATCACCGGGATTTGTCCTATTGTCGGCGCTCAAGCGCAGCTCTCGCCTGACGACATCGCCGCGAAGATCAAGTCGCTTCCGCACAAGACGGTCGTCTTCGTATTCGATGTCACCCAGAGCACCAAGCAGAACGACGTCTTCGGAACCGAGCGGTCGGCGACCGCAACGATCTTGCGCGACGGCTGTTCTCCGGGCGACCGTGTTGTTCTTGAGAGCTTCGGCACCAGCTATCAAACCATCTTCGACCAGAAGCTGACAAGCGCAGCGGATGTGAATGCGCTGATCGACAAGATGCCCTCGGACACAAGTCCGGGACATGGAACCAACATTCGCCTGCCCCATGAAGCAGCCCTCAAATTGGTGGATGACAACCTGCCGAATGACGGAGTCATCGTGCTGCTGACAGACTCGTTCAACGATCAGCCTCTCACGACCGATGCCTCCTACAGCGATTATCTCGCCTATTACTCGAAGGACAGTCTGACAAAATATCCCGATACGCGCGCGAACAAGCGATATGAAGACTTGCTGTCGAAACTGGTGCCCAGCGGCAAGCTGCACCAGTTCGGAGTCGGAATAGGAATCGCCGACAACGGCCGACCGATCGAGCGCCTGCCGCAGATGCCCGGTCAGGGCGATCCTTACGTCGCTCCCGCAACGCCTGCTGCCCCTCCCGTGCCGCCGTCCAACACATCCGATCTGCTCGGAATCATATCGCTCGTCTTTTGCGTGATCGCTGCGATCGGAATTGCAATAGCCGGAAAGCGGACTCCGGTGCGCCTGCAGCTTGGAGAGCGCAACCTGCCTCGCGACTACCGGCTGAAAAAGGGCGATAAGGTAGGTCTGGGAGGCGGAGCAGATTCTGAAGGACCGGGAAAAGAGATCTTCCCACTGGCCGGCCTTGCTTCTCCCGCCGCGTTCATACAGTTAGGCCGCGGCGGCTTGACTCTCGCTCTCGCGGAACCGTTGCCGGATACTACCGTTTATCACAATGGCGTATCTCTGGAAGGGGCGACGCCGATAAAAAACGGCGACGAGATCCGGGTGGCCACACGCGACAAGCGAGGAACGGCTAAAGAGTTCCGGGTCCACGTGGTAGATCCCAAAGCGTAGGCTTGCCCCGGCGCGGTTCTCCGCGCCGGATGTTTTGTGTCACAATATACGTTAAACCGATTCCGCCATTTCCACACGCGAATGATTTGCCACCACAGGAGGCTCCGCGTCTTTGAAACTTAATCCGTTCTGCCTGACGAGCGCGTCACGGGCGACGACGCTCGTCGCTCTGTTTGTACTCTCTCTCTCGGCAATGATGTCGCCGATTGCAAACGCCAAGCCGCCAATACTCGAACAGCCGACGGGCTTCCAATATCCCACTCAGGTGTTGAAAGGATCGACGCAGCAATTCGAGATCTCATATCTTCAGGAGGCCGGCGATAAGCCCCGGTCGCTCCAACTGGTGATCGAAACCCCTCAGGGGGGCGTTTCAAAGGTTCTTCCGACCGACCAGCCGAGGGGAGATCTGGCAACAGGCCCTCTCGTCGCAACCTGGTATTTCGTGCCTGCGGACACCGGCAACTATAAGTATCACTTTGAAGCCGTATCTACGACGGGCGAGTCCGCACGCTTCCCTCTCACGCCCACTGAGGATGAGCAGTTCACCGCCGAGAGTCTCGTCACCAAGTATGTGATACTCATTGTGGGCGTTATCGTCAGCATGGGCTTCCTGCCTTTCCTGGTCTACATCGGCACGCGCTCTATGAATAAGAGGAGCGATCCAGGCACGGCAGCGCGCGTCGCGATAATCGTCGGCGCTCTTGCAGCGTACTCACTGTACATTTATCTGTTCAACTGGGTTTATAGCCCGGTGATGAATGTGATCGTTGCAGTAGCTCTGGCTGCGATTCTCACGGTACTCTTCACACGACGGAGATAATGCCGGCGCCATCGCCGGCCTAACATAAAATGTCAGATACAATACCAAATTCCAATGCCGCTCCGCCATTGGCTGCCGCTCAAACCGGCCCCGCCACCAACGCTTCGACGGCCGCGCCCCAGGCCGACGAAGGGCGACTGCGCGGTATTTCGCGCTCCATTATCATCGGAGTCGGCGGCACCGGACACCAGATCATGCTCGATGTCCGACGGCGGCTTGTCGAGAAGCATGGCTCCCTGGACAAGATCCCGATCGTCAGCTTTCTGCTTTTGGATACCGACCAGGCGATCTTCACCCGCAATCCGGACTACGACGACGCCGTCAACCTGGATTCGGCCGACAAGATCCATACGTCGGTGCATGGCGTCGACGCCCTGCGGCGCAACCTGCGCGACCATCCGCACCTGCGCACCTGGGTCGATCCGCGAGTGCTGACCGGCGATATCGATCAGGGCGCGGGCGCCGTGCGAGCGCGTGGACGCCTGTCATATTTCTGGAACTACGCCACCATTGCGCGCAAGCTCGAAGACGAGATGCTGAAGGTAACTCGCGACTCGTCGAAAGAGGCGGCTATCCGCAATGGGCTGCAGGTCGGCGAAGGCATCACCGTCTACATTGTCGGCTCGCTGCTGGGCGGAACGGGATCGGGTATGTTCCTGGACCTTGCCTACACGGTCCGGAATAAGTTCAAATCGCAGCGCATGCTTGAGATGGTGGGCATGTTCTCCATTCCGCCGAACTCCGAGGCTGTTGCGGTAGATAACCGTCCCAATGCCTACGCGGCGCTGCTTGAGCTGAACCACTTTACGGATCCCAGCACCACCTACTCGGCGCAGTATCAGGCCGATATCCCACCGCTTGAGGATGCCGACCCTCCCTTCCGATACTGCTATCTCGTGGATACGGCGTCGCCGCTGGCGCAGCTCGATTCCGTCAAAGACCTGGTACAGATGATCGGGCACTCGATCTTCCTGGATTTAACATCGGAGTTCCAACGGCAGAAGAAGTCGAACCGCAACAACTTCGACCAGTTCCTGATCACGTCGGACGGCCTGGGCTGCCCTCAGAACTACATGGGCTTCGGACTTTCAGCGATTCACTTTCCCAAGGATAAGGTCATTGCGGCCTGCCAGAACCGTTTAGCTGGAGACATTATCCGCCGGTGGACGGAGCCCACTGAGAAGATCGCCAACCTGGGGCCGTTTGCGGACCAGGAGATCACACGCCTCGGGCTCACTCCGGAAGCGGTTGAGAAACAGGTGGCGATGGCAAACAGCGAAACGGGCGAAACCCTGCGCGACGTCGCCATCGGTTACTGGACGGCCACAAACCGGCAGTACGAGACGGCCTATCCTGGACATAACCGTGTCGGAGAGTTCCTTGTCGCACGGCAGAAGGATACCGAGGCGAAGGTAGCGGATACCGACCCGAACCCGGATATCCTGGCAAAGCGCAAAGCAAATCTCGGCGAATCGATCTATCAGATCCAGCAGAACCTCGGCGGGACGCTGCGGGCGAAGGAGCAGGCGCTTCGTGAGTGGGCCGGCGAACGAATCAACGATCCCAACCACCGGCATGGCACGGCTGCGGCGACACTTGATGTGATGACGGATCGGTTCCGGGCATTCATTACACAGCAGGAGAAGCGGCAGGAAGAGATCGTCGCGGCCCGTCCAATGCTGCTGCAGAACCGCGATACTGCGCTGCGTGAGATTAATGGCCTCTCCGGCGACAAGATCCTTTCCCTGATTCCCAATGCCAAGCGGCGCGAAATCGATGAGCAGAAAGATATCTACCTGACCGCAGTGCGCCGGATCGACGCCGCTGCAATCGATTTCCGCGCTGCGGAAGCATCCATTGTGTTCTACCGGCAGATACTGGGCATCATTACGGCTATTAAAGCCGATATGGACAAGTATGTGGAGCGAATGGAAGCGCTGCGCGCGATGTTCAACCGCGCCGTCCGCCAGGCCATCCAGCGGCCGACGGAGCTTAACGGCGAAATCCTGTTCGAACCGGGCCGCCGCGAGATCGATCCTGCTAACGGGCAGGAACGTTACATCGGCGGCGACATCGACGACCGTTACCTGACATATGTCGGGAATGCAATGGACCCGTCGAATGCCATCGTGAACAACCTCATCACGGACATTCTAACGGCGCTTGGCACAAGAAGCGACATCTGGGGAGTTCGCGATTCCGATATCCAGCGCCTTTCAAGCGTCATTCTGCAGCACACGCTGGCTGTCTTCCGGCCCATTGAGGAAGAGACGGTCCTCGACAAGTTCTTCACCAAATACGGGAATGACACGGACCGCACCATTCAGACCCTGCGCCGTGTAACAAGCCTCTCGCAGCCCTTCTTGCAGCTGCAGGAGAACGCGCCGAACTACGCTCACAATATCAATAAAGAGCAGACAATCGTGGGTGTGCTGCACGGTTCGACGCCGCGCACGGAACATGAGCAGCGCTTCCTGACCATGATCATGGATACGGTACAGGGTGTTAAGGAGCAGCAGATCTCCAACTCGAACGAGCCGTATCAGGTGCTGTTCCTGCGTGAGCGCGCAGCATTTCCCCTGCGGCTACTGCAGGGCATGGACTCATATCGTTACGCCTATGACCAGACGAAATCTCTTGGGGCGGCAGCCAACCCCATCCATACACGAACGGACATCAAAGAGTGGATCCGGATCTCGCCGCCGTCGGCTGAGGAACAGAAAACAGCATGGCGAGCGTTCGTCGTCGGCTGGTCGTCGGGGGTGATCGCCGAGGAGCACGAGACGCGTTATACGGCGGTCGGCACGCGCGACGTCATGACGTTCACGGCGAATTACACCGATAAGTTCGGAATGGCGAAGAGCGATGCTCTGGGTGGGTTCAATGCCGTCGAATCGGTCGTGGTGGGATATAAGGCAGATGTCTCAGCCGGAGGCCGTCCCCCACTCGAAGCCCGAGACATCGTACAGCGTCTCTGCGACGACCGCCGTCTGCTGCAACAGATCGACGCGGCAGTCGACGACCGCCTGCGCTCCGAAGGCCCCCGCTCCCTGGGCGACCGCCTGGTTCTGCACGCGAACGAGCAGAAGGTCAAGCTCAACCCGGACATGTACGATGGATACTACAAAGTCCTGAGCGATTACCTGGAGCAGATCAACTACGGTTCGATGGACGCGGCAATCGCAGCGACACCTAAGCCAAACCTTACAAAATCCCTCTCACCCATAGCGGCCGCACAAGCCGCAGCCGCTGCCTCGGCTCCCGCCAAAGCAACAGTGCGTGAGCGGCTGATGCACCTGAAAGAGCTGTTCGACGACGGATTGATCACGCAGGACGAGTTCAACGAGCAAAGGAAGTCGATATTGGCGGATGTATAACCTGCTCCCCAAGCGGACGTCTGGGGAAGAAAGGCCATAAAAATAGCGACTGATCTTTGGTTGTCCAGCCCTTGTTCCTCCCAATGGGGACCAAGGGCTTTTCTATTGCCTGGAAAGCCATGCCTCGACATCCGCATATGAATTGAGGTCGAACAGCGCCTCACCGAGATCGTCAAGCTGAGCAGTAGTAAGCGCACCAAGACGCGTTTGAATGCCAGCCGGCACCTCGCCGATGTGGCGAGTCATCATACGAAGCAGAAGAGCCTGACGTCCTTGCTGAACGCCTTCCTGCCTTCCGCGCTGTTCCACCTTTTCCAGGGTTGCCGCATCTACCATTCTGGCTTTCTCCTCTGCCTCATAAGCCGTGCGCAGTGCGCGATTCCTACCCATCCGCGCCAATACCTCAACTGCTCTCGTCATCGCCGATTCCATCTGCATCGTTGCCGGAAGATTCAGACGATCCACTTCTCGCGCCTTCGTCAAAAAGGCGATCCAGCGGTCCTGAAAATATTATACTTGTCGAATCGTGCCCCAGAGCGGCCCAGCGCCGCATCCTGAGATACTATGTCGGTTCTTGTTCGCGACTCCGTTCATAGGGGGCGTGTTCGCATTCCGGCGATCAGGATATCGACGAGCTTGCGGGCTCGTTCCTGCGAGCTGGGGGCGGAATCGGCGACGCTGGATAAGGCGCGGAGCGGGTCGAGGGGGTCGAGGTCGAACTGGATGTCTCCGGCTGCAACGGCGCGCTCTATGAGAGCGGACATCGCGGTGCGCATGAGTTCCGTCGATGTGGCGTAAAGTTCTGTTGTGCCGGCGACCATGGCATTCAATGCCTCTTTCATGACGGACTTGGCCGCCATGTAGTCGATGAAACGCAGCATCCATTGTCGCAGGGCCTCTACAGGCGGTTCGGATTGGGACAGTTCCCGCTCCGCGGCCGCAAGCCGCTGCACTTCGGAGAGGTACACCGCCTCAATGAGGGCGTCACGCGTGGGGAAGTGGCGGTAGAGCGTGCCCACCCCCAGGCCAGACAGCCTGACGATGTCTTCCAGGGTGACATTTGCTCCCTGCTCGGCAAAGGCTTCCCGGGCGACCTGCAGGATTCGCTCCCGATTCCGCTGCGCATCGGCACGCGGTTTTCGCAGCGCCGGTTGAATATTTTCTTCAGACATAATAAACCCTTGCAAACGGAGGCTGTCTCCGTTTATAATAAGCGGAGGATGCCTCCATTTTACTCGGACTGCGGTCTGAATATGCAAGAGGCGTTGAGAGCTTCTAACAAAAGCGACATTTGGTGGGAGCAGGTACAGAGACCTGCTCCCACGGACTGCTCAGGAGAGAAAAATGACAACAGCATTCGGTTCGACATCTACCACGGAAGATGTTCTATCTGATATTCGTTTGGACGGCAAACGTATCCTGGTCACGGGCGTCTCGGCCGGATTAGGCATTGAGACGGCGCGCGCGCTGGCTGCTCACGGCGCTGACGTCGTGGGCACGGCTCGCGATCTGGCCAAGGCGGAAGCTGCCACGGCGCAGGTTCGCGCCGATGCTTCGGCGGGAGGCGGCAGCTTTGAACTGGCCGAGCTCGATCTGGCTTCCCTTGCGAGTGTGCGCGCCTGTGCGGACAGGGTTGTGGCCGATGGACGACCTTTCGATGTCGTCATCACCAACGCGGGCGTGATGGCGAGTCCGTTCGGGCACACCGCCGACGGCTTTGAAACCCAGTTCGGGACCAACCACCTTGGCCACTTCGTCCTGGTGAACCGTATTGTACCCCTGTTACGGCCCGGCGCGCGGCTCGTCGCGCTGGCGTCCTCAGGGCATCGTTTCAGCGATGTCGATCTCGACGACCCGAATTTCGAGCGCACTCCTTACGATCCGTTTGCGGCATATGGACGTTCCAAGACCGCTAACGTCCTGTTTGCCGTGGCCTTTGACCGCCGCCACAAGGAACAGGGGATCCGGGCGGCTGCGGTTCATCCCGGAGGCATCCAGACGGAGTTGGGACGCCATCTTGACGAAGGCCGTCTTGAAGCAATGGTCGAGCAGATCAACAAGGAACTGGCGGATATGGGCAAGCCTCCGTTCCACTTCAAGACGATCCCGCAAGGCGCTGCCACGTCGGTGTGGGCCAGCGTCGTTGCGACGGCCGATGAGGTTGGCGGACGCTACTGCGAGAACTGTCATGTCAGCGAGATCGTGCCATCCGATCAGGTGCTGAACCCCGTAAGCGAAGGCGTCCGCGCCTACGCGCTCGATGCGGATCACGCGGAAGCGCTGTGGAAGAAAAGCGAGGAACTGGTGGGAGAGCGGTTCTAAAGATAAGTGCTCCCGTGCCCACAGGGCCATATTCCTGTGGGCATGGGAGCACTCTGGCGCCTGACCTTTCTGGGTGCCGCGAGCGGGTGAGTTCACATAAGGGCTTTGGTCGCGAGAAGCCCCCCCTCAGCAAGTTCCCAGTTCAGTTATGTCGTCAATGACCAATACTTTCCTAAGCACATTGAAGCATTGAGGTACAATCAACAGCATTCAAGCAAGTGATCACAAAAATAGGATTATGAATAGCATGCTTCACACTCAGTGGGGACAACTCGTCTATAATTCGAGCGGCGGCTACTGGCTTGGAACCGTTAAAGCCAACATCTTTCGGTCCTGGCACGTCTATTATGTACCGGATTGGGAAGGCGCTTTCGATGTAGATGAGGAGGAGGCGCCAAACGATGGCCCGCGTGAGCTTACCGCTTTCGATCCATCCGGCGACGGCCCTTCAGAAGCGCAAATCGCGGCGTACAGCCACTATTTAGCAAATGAGAGCCTGCTGGCCGATATGGTAGTGGAAGCGCTGTCCAATAACTTGCTAGCCGTGCTTGAGCAGATAGATATGGATCCTATAACTGCTCTGGCGACAATCGGCCTGGATCGAGTGACGGCCATCGCCAAGATGACGTCGTTCTACGGTTTGACCTTACTTCGCCAGGAGAAGGAAGGGTTGGCATATATCACGTTGGACTTCCGATGTGGCTGGGATCCGGAACATGGGATCAGCATCCTGATCCATGGAGATACGCTGCTTGCCGTAAGCGGCATGGCGGATTTCACCTGCCGTGGGGACGACCTGGAATCGCATGCCGCTTGCTGCCGCTCACTGTAAAATTTATTCATTTAAAAGTGCAACCTTCTCATTCACATGCCGTTATACACTTTATGATTAACAAGCGACCACGTTTCTGGTTTCTAATTTGGCTTCTGCCTGTGATCACAGTATATTTTGCGCGGAGCCCATTTCTCAAAAATATAGCGGGTTCTCCCACCGTGAAGCCAATTCCCATGCGCCCGGCAGAGTTCAACATGTCCTGTGAGATATGTCTCAAGGGAAACCGGGGATCGATTACTGAGCAGCCGAATATCAGCCATTGCGAGAGTTTTGCCTACCAGGGCATTCCATCGCTCACATCATTTACGCAGGCTCCCCTCTTTCGGGACGGCAAGTTGACAACCGGCTATCCTAAGGTCGGCGCAGGCGTTTCCTCATTCTCGCCTGTATGCTATGCGCTATATTCGTTCCCAACGAACCAGGCTATATCGAAGGTTGCTCTCTACTGGACGTCTACGATGTCAAACAGTGGTCTTAGTTGCTGTTACTACTACTCAGATGATGGAATTAAGTGGACGCCATATACACTGGAAGGAAAGCCTCCCACCGGGACGAATGGCAGTATCGTCTACAACGTGAAAAGCGCAGCAAAATATCACTTGCTCCAGGCAACCTATCAAGGTTCTCCTGTGACCCTCTCGATTGACGAAGCTATCATACGCAATGGAGCGAGCGCCGTTGTACTCGATCCGATGCCTGCAAAACTAGCATATCCGCCCATCAGTGCCCCATGATAGCTCCACATATTACTCCCGCTCTTGCCAGTACAAAGACATCGAAATAATATGCGATATCTTCCTGACGCTGCGGGCGTCTCATCCCTACCCTAAAGGCTGGTGATCGCTACAGGACGCAACCATAATTGCTTCTTGACAGATCAATAAGAATGCCTTATGATTAAGCACAAATGTTTAATGGTCGTTCAAGTTTTACATATTGATTGCATAACGGTCTGCAGTCCGACATGTAATGACCCGCTTGAGCCGATCTGGCGACAGGGAAAGGGTAGTAAACAATGATGTTAGGTTGGTATCGCCGGACGGGGCTAAGCCCCATTGGGACAGTGCGAAGCGCTTCCGGCAAGAAAGTCAGCGCTCCAGAATCTGCCCGCGTAAAAGTATTATCGATACTATTGCAGCACAGATTAGAGTGTATTCTACTTCTTGCCGGTCTATTAATTACAAATGCTGTACAGGCAGCGCCGGTGATTTTCAATGTTTCGGGCATGGCCAAGCCGGGCGATATCGTGGACCTGCAGGGAACAGCATTCGGCGCAAACCCCACGATCTGGTGCTCCACGAACGGTGGCACAGCCGTGCAATTATCAGTGGTGAATGGCGGCAACGGAATCGTTCAGGTACAGATGCCTTCGCCGCAAGGATTGTACAGTCTTTTCGTGAAGGACGGCGCTACGGCCAGTAATACCGTCTTTGCCAACCAGGCCAAGCCGATGCACTTCGATACGCCGGAAGTGACAGCGAGCGGGACCTTCCGAATATTCGGCCGCAACCTGTACCTTTCCGGGGCCACACCGCAGGTGACCTTTGAATCGGGCGCCAGCAGCTACACGGCCACAGTTAACGCAAGCCCAGCCTTCAACAAACTGTCTGTGACCGCGCCCGCATCCATCCCCAACGGAACCTACAACGTTTACGTGTCCAATGGCTACGGAACGTATTCGACGGCCAAGGCTCTATGCCAGCAGCAGATGACGGTCCGATCGGGGGGGACCGATACGTTCAGCCTTGGTGTACCGTGGGCGGCAGATTACACGTTCGGCAGCAACGTTTACAACGTCAAAACGGACTCTCGATTGACCAGCCACGCCGTTGGCGACGGCGTCACAAACGACCAACCGGCAATTCAGAACGCGATCAATGTCGCGAGCGCAGCGGGCGGCGGTGTTGTGTATCTTCCTGCAGGCACATATAAACTGCAGATGAGTGGCAACGGCGCGCTGATGAACTTCGGCAATAACGTCGTGGTTCAGGGGGCTGGCCAGGGCAGCACCACGATTAATTATGGCTACGGCACACCGCCCTCGGGCGGAAGCTGGTGCGCCATCTTCTATCAGGTCTCTAAATGCGGCCTCTGCGACCTGACGATCAATAATCTGAACCAGGGCAACGCCTGGCTTAATACCGGTTCCATCGCAAACGGCGGCGGGAACGCCAACGAGATCTTCCTGGCTCGTGTTTCGGCCAATATTGCGAATGGGCAGCGGATCGAATTGGAAGGCGACCGCATGGTGGTAAAGAATTGCAGTCTGAGCTCCACCTACACCCTTCTGTTCATGCTAGGCAGCACCAACTCACGCGTCTTCAATAATACGTTTACCCAGCAGCTCGGCGTCCACCTCGATGTCACCGAGACCAACCGATGCGTCGTCGAAAACAACACGTTCAACCTTGATGCTAACAATGGGGCGTTAGTCACAGGGAATGTGCGTCACGGAATGGCGATCGGGTTCGGGCATAATCTGGCGATTTTGAACAATACCTTTTCCGTCTTCAATGGTACGCCCACCTACAATAACGACGGCGAATCGATCCTGAGCGAAGGCGGAGCGGGAGGCAGGACCGGAGAAGAGACCGGCACGGTTACCAGCGCCAGCGGCACTACAATCAACGTCAGCAAGAGCATCGGTTTTATCGCCAACACGGCCATTGCGATCATCAAGGGAACGGGCACAGGACAGTGGCGTAATATAACCGCGCGCAGCGGCTCCGCCATTACGATCGACAGCGCCTGGCAGGTCAATCCCGACAACACGTCGACTTATGCGACCTTCATCTGGAGCGATCAGAACGACACGATCGACGGCAACACATTCACGGGATGGCTGCGCGGCATCTGGTCCTACCAGGGCGCAACCGTGGATACGCAGATCTCGAACAACCATCTGAACGGCATGGACGGCATATTCCTGATGCCCTGCCAGAACGTCAACAACGGCAACGGACAGTTCGATCCGGTCTGGAACAACATCGTCAACGACAATGTCCTGACGAGCAGCGCCTCCACTGCGACATACATCAACCTGACAGGAGATTTACAGCAAACAACAAGCCTTATCGGCACGATGGCAATCAACAACGTCATCTATAACAACAGCGTCACCGGCACAGGCGCGACGTTCTTCGAGAACGATCCAGCCTGGACCGAAGGCTACTGCAATTACTTGCGAGTTGAGGCATCGCCTTACAACGACCAGTCGATCCCGGCCATGCTGGGCACGATCTTCCAGTACAACACGGCCACGAACTGCGGCTCACAGGCATACCTGCTGAATGGCGGGGCTTACCAGACAACCATCGCCAACTACACCAACAGCGGCAATCCGACATTTGTGAACGACTCATCGATGTACTGGAACACCTCGGGCACACATGGATCCGTCAGCACTGTCATTCTTGGAGGAGCGCCTGCCTCCCCTACAAGTTTGGGAGCGACAGCGGGAAACGCTCAGGTCACACTGAACTGGACAGGCAGCGCCGGCGCGACCTCATACAACGTCTACCGAGGCACATCGGCCGGCGGCGAGAGCGCCACTCCAATAGCGACAGGAATTACGGGCGCGACCTACACAAACTCGGGGTTGACCAACGGAACGACATACTATTACAAAGTCGCCGCAGTCAACGGCTCCGGCACATCCGGCCAGTCAAACGAAGCAAGCGCCACACCGACTTCGGTAACGAATACTGGCTGGGTCACAGGTACCACCGCCGGAACTGTAAGGAACGATTACAGCGGATTCGTCGGAATGAAGTTCACCACGGGCGCATCATCCGTCACGGTGAGCCAGCTCGGGCGCTGGGTTGTCTCCGGAAATACGGGTTCGCACACGGTTAAACTGACTCTCGCCAGCACAGGTGTCGACGTGAGCGGAGGATCCGTCACGGTCAATACATCGGGGCAGACAGCCGGGCAGTATGCCTATGTTAATCTCTCCAGCCCGATCACCCTGCCGGCAAGCACGGCATACTACCTGAGCACCAACGAGACAGTCGGCGGGGATAGCTGGCTCGACTCCAACACCACACTCTCGACTTCGGGAGTGGCGTCCTGCAACAATGCAGAATTCTATGCTTCGGGATGGGTGGCAGGGAACTCGACCGCAAACACAAGCTTTGGTCCTGTCAGCTTCGCATACACTGGAACAGGCGGGGGAAGCGCTCCTGCCGCACCGACCGGACTTGGCGCGACGGCGGGCAGCGCTCAGGTATCGCTTTCCTGGACGGCCAGCAGCGGCGCAACGTCGTACAACGTCTACCGTGGAACCACGGCAGGCGGTGAGAGCGCCACGGCACTCTACACCGGGATCACCGGAACGACGAAAGTGGACACAGGCTTGACCAACGGAACCACATACTTCTACAAGGTCAAGGCGGTCAACGCATCCGGCACGAGCGGCTACTCAAACGAGGCGAGCGCCACTCCCACCGCAGCCACGACGAACTGGGTGACGGGCACAACGGCGGGAACGGTGCGCAACAACTACACAGGCTTTGTCGGGATGAAGTTCACCACCGGTTCTTCCAGTGTGACGGTGAAAGCGCTAGGCCGCTGGATTGTTTCCGGCAACACAGGATCGCACACAGTTAAACTGACCCTTGCCAGCACCGGTGTAGATGTGAGCGGAGGATCCGTCACGGTCAATACATCGGGACAGACGGCAGGAGCGTATGCATACGTCAATCTCTCCAGCCCGATCACGCTGCCGGCGAATACCGCCTATTACCTCACTACAAACGAGACCAACGCCGGTGACAGTTGGCTCGATGCAAATACGACGCTAACCACTACCGGCGTCGCTTCGTGTAACAACGCCGAATACTATGCCTCAGGATGGGTGGCCGGCAATTCGACCGCAAACACCAGCTTCGGTGCGGTCAGCTTCCAGTATTAAGGGCATGAACAGGCTGCATATCTAAAGAACAATCCCGCCGCCGGAAAGTTTACAGACTGTCCGGCGGCGGGATTGTTTGCATTGATTATCCGGCTGCGCGGAATCGCTGAACGGCGGCGGGGGATTGAGGCAGAAAGAAGGTTGGGTAGTTTAAAACTATCCTGACAGTGGGCGCAGCCCTTCCCGCGGACCGGGGGCGTCTGACACGCTACACCGTTAGTTTACCATATATCTCATCTATCGCTATATTGGGAAAATATAATAAGAAAAATCGCCGTTTGGCGTTGTCCCCCATTTTAAATGGTATTATTTAGTAAGTTGACACTCTAATGTATGCCGCCGGCATACACTTTGATTTGTGCGCTTCCATCTGTCTGTCCTGCGGTTTTAGCGCGGGAAGAAATCCAATTAGGTCAATCTATGCAGCTACTTTCCAAAATAGTTTCGCTCAGTGTATTCGCATGTCTGTCCCTGACGCTTTCCGTTGCTCCAAAGGCGCAAGCGCAGAGCTGGACGCCCATAATTGACGATAACTTCGACCGGCCGAACACAATTCTCGGCAGCGCCGCGAACTCACAAAACGTCACAGGACCGACGGGCGCGCCCTCACAAACATACGTAAGTCCAAGTGTCGGGTCGCCCTACATCGACGCTCTGGGTTCGATTTACACCATTACCAACGGAACGCTTTGCCAGTCTACTGCCGCCGCCGGCGCTAGTCCAACTCACAAGATCACCCGGCCGGCCATTGAAAGCGCTCTCTTTGCGCAGGAAAAAATAACGACAGCGCCAATTGTCAAGCCAACTGAAGACTACTACCTTCTGCTCCACGAACAACCTACCAATACCGGCCTATATTGTCTGGCTTCGTTCCATGGCGCGGGAAGCGCTATCGCCCTTGGCTGGCACACATATGGCGGCTATGCCCGAATCGCAGCCGTCTCATTCAAATGCATCACTTCGCATTCCTACATAATCACATTTAATGCGACCAGCGGAGGCACGACGAAATCGAATTGCCTTATGTCCGCATCGGTTGCAGACGCCGCAGCCCCGGATGTAGTTGTCGCCACGATAACGGCCACCAACACGGCCAGCAATGATACAAACCTGTCCGGCACATACGGTTTCTGCACGAGCGGAACGAACTCCGTCTCAGGTGTTACACGGTGGCAGACATTCCAGCAGCCGGCCATGGCGCTCACGATGGCGCCAACATCCATCGAAGTGAATGCCGTCTCCACCGTCAATGTCACGCTCACGGGCGGAAGTCCTTATTCCACGCATCCCAGCAGTCCGCAGTTCTCGCTGGCGGGAAGCAACCCGGGCACAACGCCTGCCTCCATTGTAAGCCAGACGATTACCAGTCCCACGACTGCCTCTCTGGTTATCGCAGCGGGAAACAGCGTCCAGACACTGACGATCACCGACCTCGTGAACTCGATCTTTACAACCATAAGCGTCGTTGCGCCGACAGGGCAGCCGCCAACAACCGGTTCTATAGCGCTCGTATCGTCGTCGCCAACAACAAATGTCGTCAGCATGACTCCGACTTATGGAGGCAGCCCGCCGTATACTCTCAAGCTGTACCGAGTCGAGGCAACCCCCGGCAATGTGGGCTTCGCGCCACCGGCTGCAGGAACTATTGCGGCAGTCGTTAGCGGAGTTGGCGCAGGAATTGTGCCGTCTAATCTCATCGATACGACAGTTACGGCAGGGCACACATACATCTACAGAGTGCTGGTGACCGACAGCTTCACCACTCCACGGTCGGCCGCAACCCTGCCGCTATATGTCAAGGTGTGGCACGCTCCCATTCAGCTCCTATTCATCGGCGACAGCATAACCGGCTACGGTGACGGCGCCGGCAACACGCCGGCCAGTACCACAGCTGCTATCATCGGCAAACAGAGCCGGCGCATCGTGAAGTCGGTGGTAAAGAATGTCGTAGGCAGCAAGGCATCGCAGTGGGTAAGCGGCAGCGACTACCTTGAAGCGGCAAAGCTTGCGGCTAACACGGCGTACGGAAACCCCAATCGCGTAACCAACCCCGTATATGTATTTTGCATGCTGGGAACCAACGATCACATAGCATCAGTGTCGGCGCCGGACTTCCTGGCAAGCATCGCGTCGATGGATGCGGATCTCGTGGCCGGTGGGTACACGATCATTCACAACCAATCACCGCACTCGGCAAATGAGAGCGAAGCCCAGGATAAGCTTGAGCTAGGCTATCAACAGGATATTCTCTCTCTCGTCAACGGATCTACTATTTGGCTTGGGGATACGACGGCCTGGACGTACTTTGCGCAGCATCCTGAGGAGTTTGACAACAGTGTGCTGCATCCGAACGCAGCCGGAGTACAGACTTACGGCCAGCTCTGGGCAGGCACATTCCTTAGGAATATACTCACCCCGGAAGACCCGGCTCCCTAACCCGTAACTCTCCGGTTCCACTTCGCCAGCGCGATAACAGCCAGGAACCACTCGCAAACCCGGCCCTCCCGCATTTAGGTGCGGGAGGGCCTTTTGCCGTATCCGAGACCTTGAGAAAGGGCCGATCAATGGACCGGCGAGTAATGCTGACAATTCACCGTCGCTCTCCGTATGGAAGTTATATGGAAGACAGCCAGAAACCGAATATTTATGATAACTTCGTCCGTTATTTTTTAATTCACGGTCTTTTGACGACGCTTGCAGTTGTCGCGGCAATCCCCGTGGGACTGTACATGATGTGTATCGATCCTGTGGAAAAGGCCCGAATGGAACCGGCACTCTACGCACCGATCGAAATATGCTCATTTCCCCTTGCAATGCTGACCTTCCACTTTGGGCCTCACCTTGGCCCGTTCTTCCCTATCATTCAACTTATATCTTTTCCGCTCAACAGCGCGCTCCTGGCATTCATAGCCTGCCGGCTGCGGTATATGATCATCATGCAGGAGAGAAATAGAACATTGCGTTCCACAGAATAGTAATGTCCTGTGCAAAGGCCGCCCGCGGAATTTATCACTTCTTTTCGAGAGCGGATTTCCTTCTCAGTATGCCGACATAGTACAAGGGCAGTCGCCACAAGGCCCCAGAGGGCACCCGCCTTCGAACCCGACAGCTGCATCTTGCCTGCCTGCCATGTTTTTGCGAAGCGTTTATTGTTGAATGATGCCTAAGAGGTTTTTATGCGCCAGCTATCCAGAGATTTGTATATCTGCCTGGCAGCCGTTACCGGCTGCGCGAGTATAACGCTATCCGCGGCCGGAGTAGCAGCCGCTCTAACGAAGCACGTAAGAGTATTCGCTCGCAACGGCAATATCGTCATAGACCAAGACGGGCATGCCGTTCAGGTGACACAGGATGAAAAGGATTCCGAACCGGCTTTGTCGCCTGATGGCAGCACGATCGTATTTGTGCGGGAGACCAGTGGCGAGAAGATTTCCACAGGATCCGGCGATGCGTCTGCGAATTCGCTCTGGCTGGTCAAGGCAGATGGAACGGGCGCGCGCCGTCTGGCGGCAAGTCACGACAGCGAAAAGGTCGAGAATATCCTCGCAGGTTTGACCGTACCACAGTTTGCGCCGAACGGCCGATCCGTGTACTTCCTGAGCAGCGCATGGGCGGTGAGCGACGCAGCCCACATGGTCGATCTTGCGACGGGCAAAGAGCGTTTCATTTGCGATGCCAACAGCCTGAGGATCATTCAGCACGGCAAGCGCCGAGGGTACCTCGTCGTATCCAAGCACAAGTACCGTGGCGAGGAGGGTTCTTATGACTGGTACTGGCTCGTTTCGCCAAGCGGCAAGGAAATACGCACCCTCGGCGAGACCGATACCGCCCCTCAGTGACGACGGTTTTGGCTCAGCCGCCGTCACTATGCCTCGTTAAAGCGAGCCAAACGTAATGTTTATGGGAGCGCTATCGTCAATCGATACCTTGACCGTCCTCGTCGAGGGAGAAGAGGATGTGAATGTGAGGTCGATCGTCGTGGCCCTGCATGCATTGGCAAGGATTGAACTGAATCCGATGGATATCATTCCCGACTGTGGAATGAGGCTGTTGTTGGCCTTGCCGTCGATAGTCAGCGCATTCAAGCTCAGGTTGTAGGAAGCAGTCGAACCTGAACAGGGCTTGAAAGCCTGTGCCGCCGGAGTAATGACGAGCGCAGCAGCGCCTCCCGGAGCGGCCGGAGGAGTGTCCAATACCGTCGCAATCGTTGTGCCGGATAGGATGCGCGTCTCCTGGAGCGTTCCCGAAATACTCCCCACCCCGCTGACCGACAGGTTGTTGAATGTCACCGCAACGACGTTACCGCCATTGGAAGAGCTGTAAGACGCTGCGCCCGTGATGGTCTTCCCGCTGACAGTCAGCGACTGAAACGTAATCGAATGGGCATCGGTATCGACAAGCAACGCTCCCGCGACGGTCTCGCCATCCGTTGCGGGACCGGAGCATCCGGAGCCGAAGTTGAACTTCGTAACGCTGCCCGTTTTAGTCACAATAGGACATGTGGACGCCGGAAGCTGAGATGAGCCGGCGGCATCAGCCGTCAACTCACCAACGAGCTTGGCGCTGGTAAATACGTTTGAGACATTCGTCAACGCAAGTCTCTGCTCCGATGTCGGCCCGGACGGCGGAGGATTGCTGCCGCCGTTCCCCCCTCCTCCACCGCCACATCCCGGCGCTATCAGCAGCGCCAGCGCCGCACAAAACAGCAATTTCCTGTTCATCGTTCTCTCCTCCGGGAATGCCCGGAATACTTACTTCCGAGCGCCCTTCATGTCGCGATGGGAACGGGCAAAAGAAAGCCGCCAATGTGATCTGCAGTATTCCCTAAGACCATTATGCCGCTTTGCGAGACAAAATGCGCCGAAGTTGGAGCGTCTACGATTGCGGGTAACAGTATAATAACGCCGATTTAGAACGTCCGCCCGGGAGATATCTATGACAGCGATCCTTGCATCGAAGACTGTGAGCGTGTCGATCAACCGCACGCCGCAGGATGTTTACGATTATGTTTCAGACTTCATGAATGCCCCGCAATGGGCAACACAGTTCTGCTTATCCGTCAAGCCTGCGGAAGGTGGATGGGTGATCGAAACGCCGGTGGGACCGATGAAGGTTCGCATGGTGGAGCGGAACAGCTTCGGAATCCTCGACCACTATGTGTCCCCAACTCCGGAAACGGAAGTCTATGCCCCCATGCGTGTACTGGCGAACGGACCGGGAAGCGAAGTGATATTCACCGTGTTCCGGCAGCCGGAGATGACGGATGAAAAGTTCGCGGAAGATGCCGGCATGGTTGAGAAGGATTTGGGGAATTTGAAGGCGATTTTGGAGGGATAGCTGGTTAAGAATGTAATTAGAAGCTCATATGGGTGGCGGTGAAATGCTCTACAACCCCACAGAAGGCAGGCGGTTAAAACCGCGCCTAGAGAGTACAAAAGTCCGCCTTCGCGGACCAGGATTGGCCATTCTTAGTCCGCGAAGGCGGACATGTGTACTCTCTAGCCTGTGCCACCCAGAGGGTACCCGGCCGCCAGGGCAAGAGGCCGCCAAGGCAAAACAACAAAATAGGTCACCAATCAAACCGCCTCCGCACCTACAAGGATGCGGAGGCGGTTTGTTCGATGCGATTACCAGTTTACACTATCGATATAGCAGGTCCCGGTCCATGCTCCGCTCGTGGCAATCTCCACTCCCATTGAGTAGAGCGGCACGCTGGCGGCTGCGGGAACGGCCACGGTGATGGTGTTCCAGGCGTTCGGTGTCAGGCTGCCGATGGGTGTCCAGCTTCCTGACCACGCCCAGCCGCCGGATGCTCCCTGCAGCACATACGGCTGCACCGATGTGATCGTGCTGCCTGCAGGGATCCAGATGTGATATGTCACTGTCGCTCCCTTAGGTGTTGCAGGAGCGGATACGGAGACGGTATTGGTTCCGCCGCCGGCGGGTGAGTTAATGCCCACCGCAAGTGACTGCGAGCCGGAAAATGGCTTGTCGAGCTTGGCGGTTGCCGTGGAGACAATTCCACCGTCGGCGGTCCATCCCTGCACTCCCGCTTCGAAGTTGTACTTGGCCGTATCTGCCGCAACAGCCGCCGGCGTTGCGGAGGCGACGGTCGAGTAGGCGCTGGTGCCTGCGGAGTTCGTCGCTTGAACCTTGTAGGAATATGTCACTCCGTTTGTCACGGCAGTATCGACCACAGGATCCGTTGTCTTCACGGTGATGAGCGGCGCGTAAGCTGCGCCGGCGACGCTGCGCCACAGCCGGTACGAACTCGCGCCGGGCGAGTTATTCCACTGGACGGTAACCTTGGCATTGCCGGAAACCGCAGTCATTCCTGTTGGGACCGGAGGAATTGCGACTTTGGTTCCAACCTTAGGCAGCACAAGCATTGTAATGCTCTGTGGCGGAAGAACAACTGGCACGGTGTTGCTGGACAACGCCGTGTCCGACAATCGAGTGATGGCGTTTGCCGAAGTCAGCTGATAGGCCTGCACAACATTGTTTCCGGCAAAATTCGCAACAGTGAGCTTCACCGAGGTATTGCCGGTGAGGTACTTGCTGATCAGGATGATGGTCAACGCGCCGTCGGAAGCGCGGCGCGCCGCAAAGGACGAGATGTTATCCGGATTCGGGACGGTATCCTGAACGCTCGTGTCGCCGAACGTGGACTTTGCGCCGTCGTAGTTGCGATACATCTTGAAAGCGTTGTAGGTGACGCTGCCCGACGGCGGCACAACCCAGCGGGTCGCCAGATCAATTCCCTCTCGGCCTAAAATACCGAGGACGTCAGCCTGAGTGGTAGCGCCGTTGATATGGTTCTCTGCTCCCCAGCTGTACTCGGTAAGGCCGACCGCGGTGCCAGGATAGTACTGATTCACCCACCCCTTGATGCGCGGGATCAGATTGACCTGCGTCCCAATCCACGATTGATCGACGTAAGTGGGATCCCACAGCGAGCGGGTCGACTTGTTGCGCAACAGCTGCATATTCGTGCTGGTATCGTTGCCGAACTCGCCGCCCTGCGGGTAGTAGTGGACCGTAAAGACATCGAGAATGCGCTTACCCGTGGAAACGTTGTTCTGATGAAGCTGGTCGAGGAGCCATGGCAGGTAGTCCATGTTGTTGTGCGCCGCGCGGTCAGGATAGCCTGTCCAGTTATGCGAAGCGCCGTACTGCTGGTCGAATCCGCTGTACAGATATCCGCTCCACCCCCACTCCTCCGGCCCGACAACCAGCGCGGACGGATCGGCAGCCTTGACCTTGCCGCCGTAGTCGAGGATCTTGGTGAGGATCTCATCCATCTTGGGACCGACGGGATGGACATCGCGGTGCGACTGGAACCAGATGCTTGGCTCGTTGTCCATCAGGTAGTACTTGAGGCCGCCTGCGCTGGCCTTACCCCACTTGCCCACGATATGCTGCATCCATGCCGCCTGGAATGTGCTGTCCGAGGGCACGTCGGCGTCATTTGGGTCGTTTCCCGTGATGTTCGGATGGCCCGCTGCACTGCTCACGCCGGTGCCGGCGTCGGTGAAATACTGATCACTGCCGGTCTGCGCGCCGTACTTTGCGATCGAGAAGGAGGAAAGCTTGCTGCGGTTCGCGCCGAGTTTGGCAACCCATCCGACCATGGGGAATGTCAGCATTGATTGCGCGCCGGCGGCTTTGCTGCTCTGGATAAACGTATCCCCGACCTCGCCCGGCACGGAGCTGTTGTAACCGATACTTTCAAAGTACCAGTCCATCCCCCGGTTATCGGCATTGATGTTCCAGTTGTAGCGGCTGGTATTGTTGCCGCCCGAGCGATTGAGCGGCACGTTCATGTCGAGCAGATCCGCCGTGGAGCCGAATGCCACGCCGTATATATTGGGATTGATCGGCAGCTGCTTTGCTCCCGCATCAACCGCTACGGTGATGGCAGGGTTGGCGGCAAAAGCAGCCGAAGAGGCGTACACGAGATAGCTTGCAGCAAGCGCAAGCATACAAGGTTTTTTCATTGGCGTCCTTGTCCGGAGAAAACGCGCGCGGCGCGATAGATAGCAAACGACACAAAGATCAGGATCAGCTGGATAGGCAGAGATCTCGTCTCGCTTGGCGGCCTTGGATACGACGCAGCACAAAATTGGCAGCGCTGACCGGCACTCTCCTACTATATTATCATGTCTATGGCAAATTGTCTGCCAAGATCACGTAATGCCGGTGTATGGAAACATACATAGCCTCCACAATAAAAGGCAGTTCCATAAGAGACATTCAACCTCACAATATGAGCATATCTCCTCATTTCCCTCTCATAACACTTGAAAGCCTCATCAATCCGCCATTGTGGAGATACGCTCGGAACCTGTTTTCTGATATACCTGCCATAGAGCGCTCAAGCAACATGCCGTCGCGAGCTATCATCGGGAGGAAGGTTCCATGTCCAATTCATCCGCAATATCATCGTACAGGAAAAGCCGGATTGACCTCGAGTATCTGACTTTTGGAGGGAGAAATCCGCTCGCCCACTTGAACCAATCCATTCATGATATCTCGATGGTGGACATTATGGAGCAGCTGGAATCTCAGGACCATGAGCGAACGCGAGAGGCTTTTGAACGCCTATCCAGACTGACATCGCTCGCTCAAGAAACTACTGCCGGTCCTCCCTATGGCCTTCCCGAACTTGAACACCTTCTCGCAACAATTCATGAGGCATTGGAAAATGCAATGGCAATCGAAGAAAGGGTGATTTTCAAGCTGATATGCTCTGTTGAACGACAGGAAAAGATTAAAGCCTGCCACCGCGGAGACCTAACTCTATCGATCGATTCCATTCAGCGCAATCACGGCCGTATTAAAATCGAGATGGAAACACTGCTGGAGCTTGCCGAAAACCTGGCGATTGAAAATGGCGAATGTGGAGTGTGCGCCGCCATCCATACCGGTATTCGCAATCTCAAAACTGAACTTGAAGAACATTTCCGAATAGAACGCGAGATACTCTTTCCCGAGGCCCTTCATCGCGAAGCTGAGTTTGCCGCTCACGGTGGAAGATGATGTTCACCATTGACAGCGATTTTTCAGAGAACCATCACATACATGCCAGGGCGCGTCATGAACTGCCTCCACTGATTCAGGGCGGCATGGGAGTTCGGATTTCAGGTTGGAAACTGGCGAATGCCACAGCGAGGGCCGGCGCTCTTGGCGTAGTCTCCACGACAGGGCTGCGTCATATCGTAATTGAGGAAATTAGAGCAGGCGACGAAGACGCCATTGCCATCGCCAGGTCGTTCCCGATCGAGCGTTATGCGCAGGATATCCTTTCGTTTGCTCCAGGCGGTCCGTGCCACGAGAAGCCTCAGCCGATGGATTTTTCTGATCCACGGCGCTGCGGCCTGCCGCGCCGCTTGAGCGCGATCGCAGCCTACATCGAGGTCGTTCGCGCAAAGAGTGGACACCGTGGAATGGTTGGAGCGAACGTGATGTGGAAGTGCGCGCTCACGGCCCTTCCGTCCATCTACGGCGCAATGCTGGCAGGAGTGGATGCGCTCCTTTGCGGCGCCGGCGTGCCCATGGAGTTGCCGGATATCGTCAGGAAAATGCGGGCGGGAGAAGACCTGACCTATGAGCCGCTGCATGGAACCGAAACCAATGCCAGATTCTCCATCGCGAGCGATTGCGCCGAAGCTCATCTGTGTGAGATCGCTCCTCCCAGGCTGATACCGATACTCTCGAATTATGCTTTTCCCAAGCGAGTTCTGGATATCTGGAACAGACAATTCAATGGAATACGCCCCGATGCGTTCGTCCTGGAAAACCATAAAGCAGGCGGACACAACGCCTATCCTCGAAACAAAGAGACGTTTGCGCAGGCGGACGATGTCGAAAATTATTTCGAGCGTGTCCTGGAACTCGGCGTGCCGGTTTATGTGGCGGGCGGGGGAACGACGCGCGAAGATTTCCTGCGCTGGCAATCCCTGGGAGCTTACGGTGTGCAGGCGGGTTCGCGGTTTGCCCTTTGCCGGGAATCCGGCATGCGTGACGATTTGCGGAATGCGATAATTGCTGGAAACGCGCGAGGCGAAACTGAAATCTTAACGGATAAGAGGCTTTCTTCGACAGGGTTCCCCTTCAAATATGTGCGTCTTCCGGGACTCCTGCCACAAGAAGATGTGTATCAGGCACGGCGCAGGATCTGCAATCTTGGCTTTCTACGGCAGTCCCACATGAGAACAAAGCTGGATGGAACGCAGGTTGAGGAGTATATTTGCCCTGCCATGCCCGAGCGGCAGTATGTGCGTCTGGGAGGAGATATCGCCGATACGGTGGGCCGCGTCTGCCTCTGCAATGCGCTTCTTGCCACGGCGGGAATGCGGTGGGAAGAGACGGCGATCGTCACGCTCGGCCATGCAGGCAGCACTATAACGCGTCTACAATCGGCCCGTGAAGTCATCGAGGAAATCATGACGCCGGAATGGGTAGACGAACGATCCTGCGCGCTCAGTTTGGAGGCCGGAAATGGCTGATCGATATACGGCGGCGGATTTCGGAAGTAGTCCGTTCATTGCCTTTTACGAAGTGACGAGGGCATGCGATTTAGCATGCAGCCACTGCCGGGCATGCGCGCAGCCCGTCCCGCACCCCAAGCAGCTCAGTTTCCCGCTTGCGGTATCGCTCATGGAGCAATTCGCCACGTTCCCCAAGCCGCCGCTGATCGTATTCACAGGCGGCGATCCCCTTAAACGCCCTGCCATTTACGATATTGTTGAAGCGGCTCGCGCATGCAAGTTAACGACAGCAATCACGCCGTCGGCGACTCCCCTGCTTAACAAGAAGGCTATTCGCATGCTTAGAAATGCCGGCATCAGCCGAATGGCACTGAGCATAGACGGCGTCAATTCAGCGACACACGATGCTTTGCGTGGAGTGCCCGGCAGTTACGAGCGCACGATAAATGCGCTGCGTGACGCGCGTTCGCTTGGCGTACCCATCCAAATCAATACGGTGATCACACCGAGAAACCACCATCAGATCGACCGGATGGCCGATCTGTTTGCATCGCTTGAGATATCGCTCTGGTCGGTTTTCTTTCTTGTTCCGGTTGGGCGCGGTTTAGCCGAGGATCGAATAAACGGAGATCAGTGTGAAGATGTCTTTGAGCGGTTGTGGTTGCAGAGCCGGTCTCAGCCGTATGCTATTAAGACAACGGAAGCGCCTCATTACCGCCGTTATGTTCTGCAGAGGGCCGGCGATCCGCTTGCAATGCCGAATTCGTTGCGATTCGGCCGGGCTTCACGAGCGCCTCTGGGCACTAACGACGGCAAGGGAGTCATGTTTGTGTCGCATACAGGCAGTATTTACCCGACAGGGTTCCTGCCGATACTTTGCGGACGATTCCCGAAAGACTCGGTCGTTGATGTATATCAGAACTCAACCGTTTTCCAAAGCCTGCGCAATTCTCAGCTGCTCAAGGGCAAGTGCAGCCGGTGCGAATATAAAGAAATCTGCGGCGGGAGCCGGGCGCGCGCGTATGCCGTGACACGAGATCTCTTTGCGCAAGAACCCGACTGCATATACCAGCCGAAGTCAAGATTGGAGGAGACATGCTCAGCATAAGCAACATTTTTTGCAGCGATGAGTCCGGCAATGAACGTCTGCGCTATGGACATCGCGCAAATGGCCAAGAAACGGAAGCAATTCCCAGGCCGGTGGTAGTCTGGGCGGTAACTCAGGCCTGCAATCTGCGATGCGCTCACTGTTATGCATCGGCAACCGCACATTCCTCGCCTGAGGAGCTCACATTTGGCGAAGGGGTTCGTCTGCTGAACGATCTGCGAGCGTTCGGCGTTCCCGCGATTCTGTTCAGCGGTGGCGAGCCGTTGTCAAATTCCGATACGCCGGAACTCATCGGATATGCCCACTCGATCGGCCTGTCCCCCACCCTTTCCACAAACGGTCTGCTGATCGACGGACCAATGGCCAAACGCCTCGCTCGGCTCGGCCTCAAATATGCAGGTATCAGTCTCGATGGCCGGGCTGAACGTCACGATAAGCTGCGAGGGCAGCAGGGAGCGTTCATGGGAGCGCTGGCGGCTATAGACAGGTGCCGGCAGGAGGGTATCAAAGTTGGGCTTCGTTTCACAGTTCACGCGCTGAATGTTGCGGATCTCGACGAGATTTTCAACATCTGCCTTGAGCATGGCATTGAACGGCTGTGCATCTATCATCTCGCCTATTCAGGGCGAGGCGGGAAGATGCAGAAGGTAGATCTTTCTCATGAGGAAACGCGCGGCGTGCTGGATCATATTATCCATCGCACGCGAGCAATCCATCAATCAGGACAGAAACTCGAAGTGCTGACGGTCGGCAACCATGCCGATGCCGCATATGCTCTATTGACACTGGAACGCGAAAACTCGGCGCTCACTTCGGCGGCGTGGAAGCGGTTGCGGGCGACCGGTGGAAACCGTTCGGGTTGCAATATCGCATCGATCGGCCCGAAGGGAGATGTCCATTACGATCAGTTCAGCTGGCATTACAACTGCGGAAACGTACGCGAGGAGCGCTTCAGCAGGATTTGGACGGGAGCGTTCGACCCACGGCTTGCGATCCTGCGTGACAGAGCGGCTCATCTGCCGGCGAGGTGTCGCGAATGCCGCTTCCTCGATGTGTGCAACGGTAACCTGAGGAGCCGCGCCGAAGCCGCGAGCGGCGACTGGCTGGGGGTGGATCCGGCATGTTACCTGAGACAGGATGAGAGAACGCCGGCGGCAATTCATTGAGGGATTCGACAGGCTGCGTTGCGATTCGTGTTAAAATTGCGTTAAAAGTCCGAGTCTACGATAAAACTGCGGTACGATAGTATATCAGCATTGCGTAGGTCACCCTCGATCTGCGCATACGCTCTTACATTGAAATCTTTGGGCTGGACGAGGACACAGTCATGACGATGATCAATATCACACCTGAGACTGCCACGGAGTATGTTCGCTGGGCTCGACGGGCAAAGGCGCCTTACGACACCCTGTTCTCCCGCGCAAGCGCCGGGGAAGCGCTTTCAGAAGACGAATGTGTTACCCTCTACACCTTTCTCCTCATCAACGGCCGGCAGAACCGCGATCCCGAAGACTACGAGCGCGTGATTAAACGACTGCGGAACGAAGGGGCATCTCCGGCTTAAGGATATCTCCGGGCGGTTAAACTGCCTATCAGATCTCCCGGCGGTTAAAACCACGGCTAGATGCAGAATGCCTTCGGCATAAACCCGCCTGCGCGGGTTCCTTGAGGTATCGCTGCGCGATGATTTTGTATAGCCACACTTCACGATATTTTCGGAAGTGTGGCTATTAATCGACAGTCAGATACGCCTCACGCTTGCGTCATGCACTTGGAGGCAAGTTTGTATCCGGTCCGCGCAATGGATACGATGGCTCATTCGGATGTGCGATTTCTCCTGTGCCGATAAGCCGGAGAACTTCAGCGCGGGCACGTTCCAGTTCAAGCCCGGCTTCCGCCAGCGCGAGTCCTGCAGGTCCTTCACCTTCTCGTATCATCGCAAGGATGAGGTGTTCAGAGCCGATATAATTGTGCCCTGCCGACCTTGCTTCATCGTAAGCCAGATCGATGATTCGCTTGCCGCGTGGTGTGAGTTCCATGTCCTGCTTGGGCCTGCCGCTGCCAGACGAGAGTCTTTTCGCCACGGCCTCACGAATCGCGCCCGGCGCGACGCCTAAGCCGGCCAGGACCTTCAGCCCCCCACAATCATCCACACGCAACAGCCCAAGAAGCATATGGCCGTCGTTGACGTTATTATCGCCAAGCCGTCCAGACTCTTCCTGCGCGCGAAATACCACCATGCGCGCATGCTCCGTAAATCTCTGCCACATCGTATTCTTCTCCCTTAACCGTGTCAGTTATCGCTATCTACCTGAGAAGGGCAACTAATTGCCAATGCCAATCCGTAATAGATATTGCAGGACGATTTCGCCGAATTTGATGCGATTCCCTGCGCGATTCATACGTGCGGAAAGGTTAATGTTGAACTCGCATAATATAATGCCCGTAACTGAACGATATCCCGTTTGTGGACGTCAATCTACGGTAGAATGAAAGTGTCATAACACATCATGAATTGGCATGGATATTGTTCTGTGCTTATGAATACTGTTCGAATGGGTACATGGTTTCGACAGAGTTACAACGCATACAGCTCGGAACCTCTTTCCGGCAGTTTGCGTTAAGTATAGTGATAGACCGCGGTTAACCGCGGTTCTGGGGGAACGATATGACTGTGATCGCAAAGCTATGGCAGGGATTCAAGTTGGTGCGAGGTGGCCGCGGCCTTCGCGATACTGCGCGAATGCTGTGGTTGGCGCCGAAGCAGGTTGCGCTGGTGGGGCGGTTGTTGGGGGACAATCGAGTTCCGCCGGTGGCAAAAGCAGTTGTCGTAGGAGCAGGTGTGTTCGCGGTGAGTCCGCTGAACGTGGCAGGCTGGCTGCCTGTTCTCGGTGTCGCTGACGACATCGGCATCGCTCTGATTGCTTTAAACCTGTTTTATCGTCTCGTACCGGCAGATATCCTGAGTGAGCACCGCCAGGCGGTAGGACTTGAGCCAAAGCCAATCCGCGTTCGCGCACAACGAAATCGGTAGCGGATCGGCGTCGTTTCTGGAACGGCAGACAGCCCGGGTGATTTATTCACCCGGGCTGTTTTGTTTGTCGGCTCCCCTCCCCAACCCCTCCCCGAAGGAGAGGGGCTTTAGGATGAATAACGATTGCGTACGTAGCTTCTCTTAAAGTCCCTCTCCCTCGGGGAGGGATTTAGGGAGGGGAGCCTGCGCCCTAATCCAATCCGTCAAACTCGATCACTGCGCTTGTGTACTGGTTGCGCAGCGGCGGTACAACTCCGCCGTACATGAGGCTTGCGCCGTCGAGGCTCTGGCCGTTGAGGGCGAGTTCCGACTTGGCTCCGACCGGCAAGTTGATCTCCCGGACACGGTAGCGGCGATGGGGATCGAGGCCTTGCAGCGCGATTGGGCCGTGCGTGAGGTGCTCACCGTCCTTCATACGATAGACGAACAGTACAGCGCGCTTACGGTCGGCCGATACGTACATGAGCGAAGCGCGATTGCCTTCGTACGGCGATTCCAGCCGGTAGAGGTCACCCAGCTGTACCACATCGCGGATCGTCTTATATGTAGCGATGGCGGATGCCGCGAATAGCTTCTCATCGGGCGTTAGCTGCTCGATATCGACATCCATTCCAAGGCGGCCGCTCATGGCTACATCGAAGGCGAACTTCATCGACTGGCTGCCAGCGCGTGTCACGTGGTTGCACGTTGCAATTGCCGGAAAGTGATGTGACTGCCCCCACTGAATGAAGATCCGCTCAAGCGGGTTCGTATTGTCGCTGGGCCAGAACTCATGACCGAAGCGCAGGGAACCGTAGTCGACACGTCCGCCGCCGCCGGCGCAGATCATGATCTGCACGTTCGGATGATTGCCGGCAAGGCGTTCCATAATGCCGTATAGAGCGCGCGTATATTCGATCCACAGGTGGGACTGCTCATTGGCGCTCAGATGCGATGAGCCCGGTTGATTGATAATCCGGTTGCAGTCCCACTTGATGTAGGAAATTCCCGGGTTCTCGGTCAGCAGGTCGTTCACGACATCAAATACGAACTCGCGAGTGTCAGGGCGGGTCAGGTCCAGAACGAGCTGATTGCGCACAAGTTTCAGTTCGCGCTTGCTCTGGCGGATAACCCAGTCGGGATGGTTGTCGAATAACTCGCTCTGGGGGTTGACCATCTCCGGTTCAACCCAGATGCCGAAGCGCAAGCCGATGCGCTCGGCAGCGGCGGTCAGGTAGGAGACCCCATGCGGAAGCTTAACTTTGCTGGCATCCCAGTCGCCCAGTCCGGCGGTGTCGTCGTTGCGTGGATACTTGTTGCCGAACCAGCCGTCGTCGAGCAGGAAGAGATCCATGCCAAGTGACTTAGCGCCGTCGAACAGGGAGACCAGCTTGTTCTCGTCAAAGTCGAAATAGGTGGCTTCCCAGTTGTTCAGAAGGATATCGCGAACGGAACTGCCATCCCGAACGCCATACTGGCGGGCCCAGCGGTGAAGGTTGCGGCTCAGTGTTCCCTTGCCCGTTCCGCTCCACGACCAGATCATGGGCGGAGTGACGAACGGAGTATTCGGCGCAAGGTGATACTGCGACGCATACGGGTTCATGCCGCAGACAGCTCGCAAGCGGTTGACGCCGTCGACATCGAAGGCGAATTGGAAGTTGCCGGACCATGCGATGGTGCCTGCAATGGCCTCGCCGGAATCCTCTTTGGCCGGTCCGCCCTTAGATAGAACGAACGATGGATTGCGGTTTTCATGGGCGCGGGAACCGAGCTTGCTGTCGAGGATCTTCACACCCGGGGTGAGCTTCTCCTCGGAAATGTTCATCTCGTTGGCCCAGTCGCCGTAGAACTGTGTCAGCCAGTATTCGCCGCTATCGAGGAGCGGAGCCGACGACGCAAAGCTGTAAAGCGTTACGGCTTCAGGCTCTTCATGTTGGATCTCAACCCACTGTTCAATGACATCCTCGGCAGCATAAGCCTTGAAGCACAGGGTTACATGGAACGGAAAGGCCGGATCTTTGAGGGCAAGTTTCGTCAGGGTGATGTTGCCGTCAAGGGGCGTCACGGTCTTGTCGATGAGTCGCAGATCCGTCGATGTATCGCCGTCGGAGTGGGTAACTCGCAAAGCCGGCTCGGCGATGCAGCCATCTCCGGCCGTCGGATAAAAGTCGCCGTGCTTGCGAACTTCGCCGATTTCGCCTGAGATCGAGCCGTAGTGCAACTGTGACAGCCGTCCTGTCTCACCTTCAAGCAGCACAAGGGCCGTATTGGCCGTCGTGATCCAGATCTGACCGGGGCCAGGAGTGAAACTCGCTTGTGTTGGATTTGATGATGGCTCGACTTCCAGAATGCCTCTGGAGCCATTCTCAACCAGACGAGTCGAATCCCCCGCCCCAATCAGACCACTATTTGATTCCATTAATAATAACCTCTCGCGACAGAATTACAGCAGGCGCATAACTTGGATCCCGACTTAGAACCGTTTCCAGCAGATGCTTCGCATCCTCACTCATGCCGAGACCGGCAGCCGCTTGTGCCTGCAGGAATAGCGCCGTCGTTTCCTGCCGCATTTGAATATCGTCGGCGAACAGCAGCATGGCGGGCAGCGATGTTGCAAAATAGTCGATGCGCGCCGGTGTCTGTTCTAGCTCTTTCCCATAAGCCGCCAGGTCATTAAACAGAAGGGCAGCTTCCTCTTCGCGTCCAAGCGCCTTCCAGGCCAGGGCGGAATAGTATGTCATCTCAGAGAATCGGCGGACGCTCATCTCCTGGAAGTCGCCCTTGAACGTCGCCGCCTGCATAAAGTGCTCATTCGCCTCGCCGTCTTTGCGCAGGTCCTTCAGCGCCCGGCCAAGCCAGTAATGAATGTCACTCTGATTTGCCAGCAGATGCTTGGCCTCGCCGAGATTCACCGGAGCAGTCAGCGCCGCCTGGAAGTGATCTCGCGCCTCGCCCGCATCTCCGCCATCAAGTTTCTCTCTTCCGAGAAGCAAGTGCGTGCGGACCCACTCGCCCAGGGCCTGACCTTCGCCGCCTTCCCATGGTTGGAAGTTTCGTGACGAAAGGATATTCATGGCCTTTCGGCTCTGACCGGTCAAATTGTAAAGCGCGGACAGCTCGACACTGAGGTCGTCACGCTGCGCAGCCAGCGAAATGTTGTCTTCGATAATCGAGAGACGAACCTGCGGCCTCTCGCCGATCCGCTTCAAAAGCTGATCTCGCTCAAACAATAGACGCGCATCGTCCGGCGCGGCTGCAATAGCCCGATCGTACGCTGTACACGCTTTCATTACGTCCTTTTGGATATTATAGTAGCTAATTCCAAGGTTTCGCCACACTACGGAATAAAATTCATCAATTTCCGCAGAAAGCTCCCATTGAGCGACGGCATCGTCGTACCGGCGGCGATCGTAGAGGAGGTTGCCCAGGTAGTACGGAGCACGGGAATCAGCCGGATTTGCGAGGATTGCAGCATTGAGGATAGCGATCTCTTCAAGCCTGTATGGGAAACAATAGTCAGGCGAAATGGCAGCGGCTCGCAAATAGTATCGTCGGGCCTCTTCCGCATCCCCTATCCTGCCGTTCAGCCATGCCAGTGTGTACGCGACAAGTGGCGCGGCGCCGAGGTCAGCGGCATGCGCGCCGCGGACATCCGTGCGGTCCACATTGATCAACAGCGCAAGGGCGTCGTCATACAGCCCGGCTCGGGCCAGATCATGCGCGATATCGAGATGTGTCTGAATATCGCAAGTCAGCGTTTCGCCGGCCAGATGGCGCGCCCACCAGTCCAGCGGATCCAGGGTGAGCGTCTCACTTAACAGAGCCTCAGCGGCGGCATCCAGTCCTAGGCGGCGCAGCACGATAACCTGCAGGTTCCGCGCGCCAAGATTGTCTGCATTTGCCCGCAAGCTGCGGCTAAGGTGTTCTCGGGCGGCGGTCCAGCCACTACGCCGGCATTCCAACTCCGCGAGAGCGTGACGGGATGAGGCCACCCATGCCTGATTCCACGCTGCCTTCGAGAACGCTGCATAGGCCTCGTCAAACAGGTCGGATGCGCCCTGGCTGTCAGTGGACGCGTCGAGCTGGAAGCGCAGGCACATGCCAAGGTTGTAATAGGGTTCGCCGTCATAAGGATTGGGATTGAGACGCGTGAGACGCTCTATCGCATTGCGGAAGTTAGTTTCGGCCGCGCTCCATTCACCCCGGCGCAGGCGGCGCAAGCCCAGCGCATTGTTGCAGCGGGCATCGAGCGGATCGCGCTGCAGCGCCTCTCCCCAGTATGCTTCGGGATTTCGAGTCGCATGACGATACTGCTCAAGGTGAACACCAATGAGATACAGTTCTTCAACGCTGCCGACCTGATCGGGCGCATCCGGCTCGACGGCAGCATGCGGCAGAGGCGCATCGGCAATCTGCGCCGGAGCATATGCGATGATCTCACGCCCCACCTCGTCCAACACCGCAACAGTAAGCGATTGGAGGTTGCCCAGGTCGTCGTTTGCAACTCCCACGACAAAGGGGGCGCCAGGCAGGAGATCGACATTCCATTGCTTGGCGATAGTGCCGCCGTTGAGCAGTTGGACCACGGCGTGAGGCAACTCGGCGCACACGCTCACTCCCACACGCACTGAGCCAGCAGCGATATCGAGCCGCACGGCGGCATCCAGGTTGGCGTGATGGGCGGGGCCGATCTTCTGGATCGGATACCAGTACTGGCTCCAATTCTTAGTTTCGCCCGGCTGCAGGTAGGAGAAGTCCGGCTGATTGTCGGTGTAGACACCGGCCATCAGTTCAATATAAGGGCCGTCTTCATCGGTGAGGCTGCGATCCCAGGCATACCCGAACTCGTGGTTGCCCCATGTCCACTGCTTCTTGCCGGGAGAGATGTGCGGATCGGCATAGTGGATGATCCCGGCTTCCCGGAAGTGGTCGTATCCCCCGAAGAAACCTTCCTTCGAACCAAGGCACATATAAGATGTGGGCACCGGGATATTGGCGTACCAGGATAGGTCGTTCGGCGCATAGGCTGGGACACTGCCGGTCCATGATGCCGCACAGGCGGGTGGAACAAAATCGGCCGGACATTCGCCTGCAGGGACTCCCGTGCGTCCACGCTCACCGTAATCGACCCCATAGTACAGGCCTTCGCAGAGCGGATACTCGCTCATGGCGCGCTTGGCGTGGTCGGCCACACCGCGGACATCCGGTGGGAAGAAAGACTGATAGCCCTCATGGACCCGTGTCGCCACATTGGCCCACCAGAGGAATGTCTGCACATAGGGCGTACGGTTGCAGGCGCGAACCTTGAGTTCGACGATCGCGCGATCAGGATGCAGGCAGACGCCATGCATGCCCTTCATTCGTGTTAAGGGATCGTGGTCGCCGCACCAGACTGTTGACGAGCCGTCCTCATGCTCCTCGATCTTGTAGTCCACAGGAAGGAATGTCGCTGGCCGGTGGTGCTGAGGCCAGTTGAACTCGATGCCGCCAGAGATCCAGGGACCGGCCAGACCGACGAGCGCCGGTTTGATGACGTTCTGGCGATAGATTACATCGTAGCCGTTGGTCTTGTCTTCGATGACATGGATCCGGCCGCCGATTTCGGGCAGGATCATGACTTTGAGATACTTGTTCTCAAGCCACACCGCCTTCCAGGTATGGTCGGTCTTCGTTTCCTCTATGCGATCGATAAACGGCAGCGGGTAAACCTTGCCGCTGCTGCCCTGGTAGACCCGGCTTTCCAGGAACATGGGGTTCTTATCCGGAGCATGGGGAAGATATGTAGGAATGACCACTTCCTCTTCCCAAACCCGCACTTGTGTATCATCGTTCATAACTTTTCCCGCCGCCGTATTTAAAGAATGTGTCACAATTATAGGTTAAGACGGGATTTCGAGCCATAGAGTCAGATGCTATTAATTTATAGGATTCTGCAATTTTGCGCTGAGGGAATGTTGTGATTAAAGATCGTGCGGCGCTGGATCTGCCGGATTATCTTCATCTGTTAACGGGGCATTATGTCAAGGATGCCGAGTATCGGTCCTGGAGGCAATCGGGGACGGATGACTGGCTGCTGATTGCGACGATCTCAGGCTCAGGCCATTTCGGTTCGAACACCGGCGGCATGACGGCATTGCCTCGCCAGATGACATTAATCCGCGCCGGCGCTACACACGACTACAGAACTGCGCCCGGTTCGGATCAATGGGAACTTCTGTGGGTGCATTTTCACCCGAGGATTCACTGGCTGGAGTGGCTGGTTTGGCCGGAAGAATTGCCCGGGGTAATGCCGGTCGAACTGACGGACGGCGACTGGACGACCGCCCTGAAATGCTTCCGGCGTATACATAATCTTGCGCACGGCATCGGGCCGCATAGCCGGGATCTGGCTATGAACGCCCTCGAAGAACTTATCCTTTACTGTCACAGCACGATCCTGCAGGGCGCCTCACGCCTGGACACCCGGATTGACGAACTCCTGCTGTTTATGAACACACATCTCGCAGAACAGATTACTGTTCAATCGCTGGCGCAAATGGCTCAGCTATCGCCGTCGCGGGTGGCTCATCTGTTTCAGGAGCAGGTAGGAATATCGCCCATGCAGTATCTGGATCTGCAGCGGATCGAGAGGGCCAAGCACCTGCTTGACCGCACCACGAGCAGTATCAGACACGTTGCCGAAGAGATCGGACTCGATCCCGTTTACTTCTCCCTCCGTTTCAAGCAGCACACGGGTCTGAGCCCGCGCGCCTACCGCCAGCGTGAGGGAAGTTAGGCTACATATCCGTCTCAACCGGCACAAGTTGCCCTTTCGTGAGATGCTCAGCGTCCACGGTGTACCAGAAGAAAGCGATGCTCATTTCGTCAGTGGTTTGCTCGCCCCATCCTACTTCCTTTGGCGGCGTGTTGGGATTGCGAGGGTTTTCGGCAGAGTTGTCGTACTGCGCTTGCATGTCGATCGTCGTTCCCTTCGGCAGCACAATGGGCTGCCTGTAGAAGTAGATCGCCTGCCAGTTAAAATCCCAGTCAGGAACGGAAATAAGCGGGCTCTTCGTTCCATCGGGCAGTGTTGCCGCGACGTCCATTTTCTGTCCAAGCATATGCATATGCGGCGCGACGCCAAGCAGGGTTATGTCGAACGGCAGTTGGCGCGATGCGCTGATTCGATAATGGGCATCGCCGGCGGGTATGCGCAGATCTTTGGCGATTACGCCTCCAATACGGGCGCGCTTATCCACCGGCCCTTTCGCAAAGTACAGCCCCACACGCGTTCTATCCGTTTCGGCCTTACCGGTGGGATGGTAATGCACCTGCAGGACGATATCCGCCCCTTTCGGCAGTTCTACCCCGACGCCTTGCGGAAGCATATGCGGAGTAATACCCGGCGCCCAGCCGCCCAGGGCGCCGCTGGCCTCGACACCGATACCGCCGTATGAAGTGTATCCGGGGCCAGGGTCCGCAGCGTCGAGTTGCCGCGCCTTGCCGGAAGTGTCCAGATACGCAATCACATGGTGCACGACGGACGCCGTTCCAGGGCGAACATCCATTGCCGCAACATAGCGATTTTCCGCATATTGTGCCGGGATAACGAAGCAGCGGTAGATATCGGGGCCTTCTGCCGGAATGTGAAAATCTTCGGAAGCCTCCAAAACGGCATCGGGTTCGCCAAGTTTCCACCCCGGCTTAAACTTCGGAGGCGCAGGCAAGTCTGCCTTATTGCCCTCGGGCATTCCCCCCTCAACCCACTTCTGAATCGTGTCGATTTGCCCGGCCGTCAGCCGCCGCTCATCCTCGAATTCGCCATGCGAGTCCGCCTTCCAGGGCGGCATCAGACGCGATTTGGCGACACCGGCGATCTCGCGGGCATGGCGGCGAACGACGTCGTAAGCCTCCAGGGAAAATGGAGCGACTTCGCCCGAACGGTGGCATGTCACGCACCGCTCGTTCATGATCGGCGCAATGTCGTGCGCGTAAGTTATACTTTCGGGCTTTATGGCGGCTGCGGCGGCTCGGGGCCGTTGCGGCATTGCCGCGGCCGCCAATGTAATCACTGTCGCGGCCGTCACCAGGATGATCGTTCGGTTCATAATTTCGGTCCCATTATTTTGGCGAGAGAACGGCCTGTTTGCGGTACTCGCTGGGGGTCATTCCCGTTGCCGTTCGGAATACCTTCGTGAAGTATGCGGCATCGCCGATGCCGGAATCCAGGCCGACTGCCGCCATGGTAGCCTCGGTGGTTCTCAGGAGTATCTTTGCCCTTTCGATCCGCAGATGCCGGATATATTCCTTAGGAGTGCGTCCCATGATAGACGCAAAAACCTCTGTAAATCGATCTGCGGAGAGGTGGGCCGCAGCTGCGAGTTCGTCGACTCGAAGCGGTTCCATGAAGTGGGCATCGATGTGACGAACCGCAGCGGAAACCGTTGCCTCATGGGGACGCGCCGCGGGCGTTGCAGCAGTATGTTCGGCCATACTTTCGCTTGCATACAGACGTGACAGTGTTACGAGCAGGCGAACGAAGTTAGCCTGGGTCATCAAGATGCCGTCGGGCGTGTCCCGTTTCCACTCCTGCCTCAACTCGTCGATCATCTGTTGAACGGTGGCCAGAGCATCCGGTGAAAGGTGAAGCCAGCGTCCGCTGGTAAATCCGCCAAGGTCGCCCTCCATGCGGCTTCGCACAAAGAGAGCCTGGAAGCCGGGCGTATTGGTGAGGGCCTGCATGGTCTCCCAATCAAAGATGCTGGGAGAGAAATGCAGGGTGTCCGTGAGCAGATCGTGGCAATCCATAAATCGGTGTTCCGATCCGACGCCCATAATATAGACGTCGCCTCGCGATACGGCGAACGGAGCGCGATCAATTACATGCGTAGCACGGCCCTGGCGCGTAATATACAGAGAGAGGAAGTCGCGATGCAGCAATGGATGCGACATCCCTCCTCTCGGCCACGAATCGAAGCACATATGGAGCGGCAGACGGGCAGCAGATTGCAGCTCATTTGAGCCCAACCTCGAAAACTCATGTATTTCAGCCGTGATGAAGGGTTGTTCTTGAAATTTCATGCGATTGCTGTGGGAAATATACAACATCCTACCGCATCTCTGCTAGAACGCAGGAACGAAACATGAGAAACTCTTACACGCCAGTATACATCAGCGGCGACAGGAGACGTTCAGGATGACAATTGCCGAGCGCGATGCGCAAATAGAATTTGCTTATGCTCAGCCAACCTTCAAACTTAACGAGGTAGAAGCCATGACGAAGGCTCTACATGAGGATGGGTTTGCTCTTATTCCGAATGTGTTGAGCCCGGAACTTGTGGCGCAGGCCTGCGCCAAGATCGATACATTGCAGCCATTTGGTTTCGACAACCAGGGAGCAACCGATCACTACAAATGTGTCTTCAATCGAGACCCGTTCTGGCTTCAATTTCTGGATTGGCCGGGCGTCATCGATCTGGCCGAAGCGACCATGGGCGAACAGTGCCACATAATCGGGCAGACGGCATGGCGCAGCCATCCGGGACACAACGGATGGGGACCGCACACGGATCGCCTATTTGTGACCATGCCTGAAGATATGGCGCAGGACCCGAGGTTTACGCTGCCGATCTACCTCTGCACGGCGCACTTCTACCTCACAGACATTACGGAGGAGCTTTGCCCGACATATGTGATTCCAGGCAGTCATAAGTCCGGGCGCGGACCGGCGCGCGGTGAGGAGACGTGGCACGGCAAGCCTCTTGAGCCGGTGCTTTGCAAGGCGGGGGATGTGTTGTTCTTCCGCAGCGAGGTCTGGCATTCGGGAAGTATGAACGCCTCCAAGGATAAGACGCGCTATCTGCTGCAGAACCACTATTCGCACAGATTCATCGCGCAGCAGTTTTCGCCGTTCATGACCTGGCAGTTCAATCAGGAAGTGCTGGATGCGGCCAATCCAAGGCAGCTGCGATTGCTCGGGAATCATAATCGCGGGGCTTACGATTAGGAAGAGGCGAACGCAGACGCTCACTTATTAAGACCCACCCCATCCCCTCCCGAAGGGAGGCCGCGTTCGCCTTGGCATTAGGCTTCGCTCTCTTGGCGTTTTGCCAAGAAGATGGTGCCTTGCGATATCGAGAACGCGCCCTCCCCGTGGGAGCAGGTCTCCGTACCTGCTCGAAGGAGGGAATAAGGGTGGGTCTTGACGAAGGGCGTTCATTCACACAAGGCCCCTATGCCGCCGCGCTCTGCAGTTCGGCCAGGATTTGCTGGGCAATCGACCGTGTTGCGGTATCGCAGGCAGATTCCGGAAGCAGCACCGGTTTGCCTGCGACCGGAACTGTAATCGGCGCTGATTCAACGGCGGCGTCGAGTAGTTCCCCTGGGATCGGCAGACCGGTCCTGCGCGCAGCCCTCTCCAACGCGGTCAGTTGGTTCGGTTTTGCCTGGGCCATGAAACCGGACAGCGGCGCCAGGTTGACGCCGGGAAGGGCGAAGTACGTTGAGTAAGCAACCGTGTGCTGGTACGCGACTTGATCCAGAAAGTTATCTGTCGGGGACTTTCGCTGATCGATGATCCCGTGATTGATTTCGCCCTGAAATGCCGGAGATTCGGACTGGATCTGGGTGTAATCGCCTTTGGACGAAGCATCTTCTGCCCAGTGAACGAGGACATCTACGGTCGGATCGCTCTGGAGGACAGGCTGATACAGAGCCGGGATCTTAGAAAGCAGCGCGGAATTCCATGCATGCGGAACGACATCCAACGAGTTCCACCATCGGCTTGTGGGAAGCTTGCAGTCCGAATACTCAGCAAAAATGTCGTTCCCGGCGGTGGGACCGGCGGTGGGAAGCGATGCCAGCTTTGCGCGCTTGAAGGGATCCCAGAGACGCTGGATGTCTGTCAGCCAGAGGCCGAGCGCAGGCGCAAGCGCGCCCGCGAGGCCGTGCCCGGCCGTCGTCAAGAGGATATTCTTATCCTCCAGGTCAAAGAGAAACTGGCGAAGCGTTTTACCGGAGCCGGGCCGATCGACTGTCGGGATCATGTTCAATAGGATTGAAAGGCCGATCCCTGTGCCAAGCGATATGGAAGCTCCGGCTGTTTCATCGAAGAGCCAGGGAAGCTGTGTCTCCACCAGGGCATCTTCAATCATCCAGTCGAAGATAGAATACGGGTTTGTTCCGGCGACGGCAACGACATAGTTGCTCGGATCGCTTTCGCTCTGAGCGACATACATCGCATTGATCGGATAATAAAAGGTGGAGGGCGCCACAACGCACGGTCCCCATACGATATTCCATTTCCCGAGCTGAGATTCGTACTGCTTGAGTTTATGCAGTATACGCTTATAAAGTAGTTTCTCTGGATCGTGCCCTGGATCCGCCCCGGAGATGAGACCCGCAAATGACATCAGCGCAAAAATGATCCTCTGGTCTGTTGACGGCGGGGTCATGTACAACTCCTTGTCGTGTGACAATTGTTGGATTATAGACGAACTCCCATGTACAAATGTGAAGGAAATTTTAATGATTGACCTCAAAAATAAGCACATCTTTATAGCCGGCGGGAGCCGCGGCATTGGAGCGGCGGCGGCAAAAATGGCTGCGGATGCGGGAGCATCTGTGACGATTAGCTATGTGCGCAATTCAGATTCAGCACAGAGCGTGGTCTCGACTATTGAAAAATCGGGTTCGCGCGGGTATGCCGTTAAGTCGGATATCGCAGTAGACGGAGAGATGGATCGCGCAATGGACGGAGCAGTCGATCGTCTTGGCCCCATACATGGCCTGGTCGTTTCCGCAGGCGTCTTCGAGGGAAAGCCGCTTCTTGAAATGACGGCGGATTTCTGGGACAACACGATGGGCGTAAATGTGCGGGGGAGCTTTCTGGCCGTTCGCGCCGCAGTGCGGCATCTTCGTCCGGAAGGACATGGTGGAAGCATTGTGCTGTATACGTCGACAGCCGGCCAGCGCGGATCGGCCGACTATTCGGCATATGCGACATCAAAAGGCGCGCAGATCATGTTTATGCGGTCGATGGCCAAGGAGCTGGCGCCTGATAGGATTCGGGTCAACTGCATTGCGCCGGCATGGACAGAAACCGATATGGCGACTCCCAACATCGATGCCATCGGTCGTGAGGATGTTATCAAAGGCTTTCCGCTGGGCAGGATCGGCCTTCCCGAAGATGTGGCCGGCGCGACATGTTTTCTGCTGAGCGATCTTGCGGCCTTCATTACAGGCAGCACGATCACGGTAGACGGCGGTATGGATATGCGTGGATGATACGCGCAACCAGCTGGCCGCATGGTATGTTCCCGTGAGCTTAGCCAACGACCCGGTCAGCGGCGTCGTTGGCTTCCCATTCCATTCGGGCTTCCGAATAAGAATATGTAAGGATATCCGAAATATAGCCTCGTAGAAATGGCTTGATGCCGCCAAATCGCTCGTACTGGAATGTGTGCGCCAGTTCGTGAGCTAGGACCCATCGAATGTCCTGAAGATCTTTGCGCAGAAAGATGCCATAGCGCATGGCCATGCCGGCGGCATCGCCTGCGCCTACCCCCAGCTTCTTGGCAGCCTGCTGTAGAACCGGACCTCCAACCGATGGAACACGGTCAACGGTCAATACACGAACGCGCTCGGGATGCTCGACCCCCACAAGTCGAGCATCCCGCAATTCGGCGTCGGTCAGCGGCCGGCCGTTTTTGAGGATCATCTTTTCCTGCTGGGCAATCCATGCCGTCGCTGCTGGCACCAGTACTTCAAGATAGAGCGGAAGATGTGGTTGGTTCATAATTTTAGGCGGCGGCGCCTGGTATTCGTAATTTCAGACAGTTAAATCTCACTCGAAAGACACCTGAGCCGCATTAACAGCGACTGGTTAGTCCGGCGGCTGGGTAGTCGCTCTTTCACCGGTCATCCTTCATTTTACCCTATTGCTTTGCTGAGGTTCACTGCCGAACGCCTCCACCGCGAACGAATGAAACTTCGCCTTCATTGGCGAAGTCGATGAAGCCATGCTCGGGATCCGTATGGATCAGCCTGGCTTTCAAATGGTCGCCGACATCAAGCCCTGCTTCGTGCCGCAGGACCCGGCCTTCCGCAGGCGGATCGAATGTCCGGACGTAGATTCCCTTTGGCGACGCTCCTGTAACGACGGCGTCGAAGATCTGACCGACACGAGGCGCCAGAAGCACGGCGGCGGCGACTTTGCGCATCAGCCTTTCCACCTTACGCGCGGCGTTCGCCCGTTCGTTGCAGCGCTCCGCAACGGCTTCCAGCTCCTCATCGGTGTAAGGACATGGAACGCCGCCGGCAAGCGCCTTGAAGAGGCGCTGGGTCACCAGGTCCACATAACGCCGGTTTGGAGCGGTCGAGTGTGTGTAGCCTGTGACAGCCAGGCCAAAGTGCTCAGGCGCAGGTTTACCGCCTGGCACGAGCGCGTATTCTCCGGGGCCGAGCAGTTTAACGATCGAGAGCGAAAGGTCTGCATACCGCTCGGGATCCGCCAGGCGGCGGCGCGACAGAAACTCCGCGAGGGCATGAGAATCGGGTTCATCCGGCAGGTTGTCTCCGACAGCGCGCGCGATCGTCACCATGCGCGACCAGCGCTCCGGCCGGCGCACCAGCCGCTGGATGGATGAGCGCCCGGATTTCGACAGGATGCCCGACAGGGACGTATTCGCGGCGATCATGAAGTTCTCAATGAGATAGCGGGCGCGGTTCTTGGATTGCACCCTCAAATCTTTGACAGCGCCGTCCGAATAGACAGGCGTCGCCTCGATCGTCTCAAAGTCCAGAGCGCCGGCCCTGGCGCGTTCCTGGATCAACCGTTCGGCAGCCCGGTCCTGCAGACGAAGCTGCTCGGCAAGCCCCGATACTGCGGCGACGCCTTCCGGCTTCGGCCCTTTGCCGTCGAGCCACGGCCCGACATCATCATAGGAGAGCCTGGCATGGTTGCGCGTCCAGGCGCGATATGCCCGCGCCGACTGTACCGATCCACGCGGGCACAGCACGATCTCCGTAACGACCGTAAGACGGTCCTCGTTCTCATTGAGCGATGTGGCATCGGTGGAGAGCGCTTCGGGCAGCATGGAGAACGTCTCAATGCCCGTGTAGACGGTGGTAGTCTGCGCGGCGGCAAACTGGTCGATCGGACTCCCCTTCCCCACCCGGGAATCGACATCTGCAATGCCGACAAGAAGGCGGATGCCGCCACCGGGTAGAAGCTCGGCATATTCGACCTGATCGAGGTCGCGCGAGTCGCTGTTATCGATCGACGACCACAGGAGCTGTCTCAGATCCTGAATGGCCGCCTGCTCATTGTGCGGGGGCGGTATGTGCGCTGTCAGGTCCTGCGGCATCCTCGCCGCAAATCCCACATCACGCATGGCGCGCTCGGCGCGGGCATGAAGATTGAAGGTCATGTCTTAGGGTACCCGGATAAAGGCTCCTTCAGTTTGACATTTGCTATCAATTAAGGTACAATATTACCACTGTTTTGGCCGAATACGCTGAGTGTTCGAACGTTTGTTTGTGAGAGGATTAGTGAATGGCCGACGAAGAACTCACTCCCCCGGATCCAACCCCCGAAGATAATCCGCAAGAGCCTGAAGACGACCCGCAAGAGCTTGAAGAGGCTGCTCCAATTGCGATTTCGACGGCGATCGTGGGACGCGAGGTAATCAATCGCAGCATTGAAGAGGAGATGCGACAGTCGTACCTTGGGTACGCCATGTCCACGATCATCTCCCGAGCGCTGCCGGATGTCCGTGACGGTTTCAAACCGGTTCAGCGGCGTATCCTTTTCGGCATGCGCAATTTGAATGTGACGCCGCAGTCGCAGCGCGTCAAGTCCGCGCGTATCGTCGGGGACGTCATGGGTAAGCTGCATCCGCATGGCGACTCATCGATTTACTCGACGATGGTTCGCATGGCGCAGCCGTTCAACATGCGCTACCTGCTTGTTGACGGTCAGGGCAACTTCGGCAGCATCGACAACGACCCACCGGCCGCTATGCGGTACACGGAAGCGCGTATGGCGCCGCTTGCGGCGGAGATGCTGCAGGATATCGACCGCGACACGGTGGATTTCGACGACAACTTCGACCAGACGGAGCGCGAGCCGACTATCCTTCCCGGCAAGTTCCCGAACTTCATCTGTAACGGCGGATCGGGCATCGCCGTCGGCATGGCCACGAACGTACCTCCGCACAACCTGCGCGAGGTTATCGACGGCCTGTACCATATGCTGGATCATCCGCAGGCGACGGTCGAAGACCTCATGACGTTCGTCAAAGGCCCCGACTTTCCAACACATGGCATGATCCTGGGGACGAAGGGCATCAAGCAGGCATTTGAAACGGGCCGAGGCTCCGTCATCATGCAGGCGCGAACCACCATCGAGAACGACGGCGGCCGCAATACGATCGTCATTACCGAGCTTCCGTATCAAGTCATCAAGCAGCGCTTGATCGAGCAGATTGCCGATCAGGTCAAGCAGAAGAAGATCGATACGATCGCAGACATCAACGACTACACCGATAAGACCGGTATGCGGGTCGTGATCACGCTCAAGCGGGACGCCTTCCCGAAGAAGGTTCTTAACTACCTGCTCAAGCACACGCCGTTGCGAACGCCGTTCAGTGTCAATGCGTTGGCGCTGGTCCATGGCCAGCCTCGCCTGCTTTCGCTGCGCGACATGCTCTGGGAGTACCTTGAGCACCGGCGCGACGTTATCCGCCGCCGAACCCTGTTCGAACTGCGCAAAGCCACCAACCGCGCGCACATCCTGGAAGGCTATCAGATCGCTCTGGACTTCCTGGATGAGATCATCGCCCTGATCCGGGCATCGCGCACAGCGGATCAGGCACGCGGCGAAATGATTCAACGTTTTGCGCTCTCCTTCGCGCAGGCGACGGCTATTCTGGAAATGCAGCTTCGCCAGCTTACCGGCCTTGAGCGCGATCGCATTGAGAACGAGTACAAGGAACTGCTCAAGCAGATCGGCTACCTGCACGATATCCTGGCCAACCCCGCGCGCGTCACGGCGATTATCAGGGGCGAACTCAAGGAGCTTGCGGACAAGTACGGCGATGAGCGGCGCACCCGCATCATTCCGATGGAAGCCGAGGAAATCGGCGACGAGGACCTCATCCCTGAAGAGGAGATGATCATCTCGATCACGCGCGATGGCTACATCAAGCGCGTTCCCAAGGACACCTATCCGGACCAGCACCGTGGCGGCAAGGGACGCATCGGGGCGACAAAGAAAGAGGAGGACTCGATCGAGCACCTCTTCATCGCCACGACGCACCACTTCATCTTGTTCTTCACGGACAAAGGCCGCGTGTACCGCCTGAAGGCCTACGAGGTCCCGCAAACGTCCCGTACGGCCATGGGCACGGCGGTCGTCAACCTGATCAATATCGAGGCCGGGGAGCGCGTCACAGCGACGGTCCCGATCCGCGATTACAAGGCGGCCGAAGGCTATCTGCTCCTCGCCACCGAGCAGGGCGAAGTGAAGCGCACCAAGATCGAAGAGTTCGCGAACCTTCGCAACAACGGCCTCAAGGTGTTCGATATCGAAGAGAATGACGCCCTCCGCTGGGTCGCTCACACCGACGGCACGCAGGAAGTTGTCCTCGTCACCCGCAAGGGCATGTCGATCCGCTTCGCGGAAGACGAAGTGCCGTCGCGAGGCCGGGCAGCCGGCGGCGTCCGCGGCATTCGCCTATCCGAGGAAAAGGATGACAAGGTCGTTGGAATGGGTGTCGTGACAGATGCCCTCGACCTTCTGGTCATCGGCGAGCGCGGCATCTCCAAGCGGACCCCGCTCAAGGAATACCGCGGGCAGGGCCGCGGCGGCAAGGGCATACAGACCATGGCGCTGTCTGACAAGACGGGCGATGTTGTCGATGCCAAGGTCGTCTCGCGAGATGACCGGCTTCTGATCATGACCCGAGCCGGTATCACCATACGCCTGCGCGTTGACGACATCCGAAGCAGCGGACGAAGCACACAGGGCGTCCGCGCAATCAACGTCGACGACGCCGACCGCGTATCGAGCGTCGAGCGTATCCGAACCGGAGACATCGAGTCGGCGTAGACGCAATCAGCCCGTCCGGCAGTTTCAGGGCGCGGCGGACCAAAGCGGTCCGCCGCGCCCATTGTTTTTGTTTGAACCATTGTTTTTGAAAGGCCAATATGCCAAATCCAAATTGGGCGATTTACGCCCGCTCCGCAGCCGACAAGGGCGATCCCGGCCTGCAGCTGCAAATTTGCCGCCAGTTCATATTTTCCAAGCGCGGCATTATCGAGAAAGAGTTCACCGATGCCGGCGAGGTGATAGATTCGCCGGATCGGCCGGGTATTGCAGCGCTTATTCAGAACTCAAAGAACGGCGCGTTCAAGTATCTCGCCATTCTCAAGCCCGACAGGCTCAGTCAGGATCAGGAAGAACTCACCGACATACTGGGAACGCTGCACGAGGCCGGTATCGTCGTATGGAATGTCTCAAAGAAAAGCAAGATGAAGATCGCGCGGCCGGTTGTGGAAGAGAGCGAGGATCTGGAAGAGAGCGAGGATGTGGAGGCGGATGAGGAAGCGGACGAGTAATCCTACTTCCTCGGAGGCGAATCCCTCACGACTAATTCCATCGGCAGCTCGGTATCTCGCGGTTCGCCGGCTTTCCCGCGAAGTCTGGACAACAGCATCTTCGCGGCGGCGCGTCCCATTTCCTCGAAAGGCTGAGCCATCGTCGTGAGACCGAGGGCGTCGAGAAGCGGCGGCTGCACATTGCCGAAGCCGGTAACGACAAGATCATCGGGTACCCTCTTTCCATGGCTTTTTAGGAAATAGATCAGCCGGGCGGCGACCGTGTCGTTTGCGCATACGACAGCGGTGAGCGGATCTCCGCCGGCATTCAGGTATTCCATCAGGCGTTCGGGAGATATCCGCCCAAGGCCGCCATCCTGATGCAGGATCCACTCCGGCTCAGGCGCAATCCCTGCCGCTTCGAGCGCAGTTCCCCACCCTCGAACCCGCGCCTCCACTGTGGCCGCAAGGGGCTCGGCGCTCATAAATCCAATACGCCTGTGTCCTCGTTCAATCAAATGCGCCGTAATAGTCCTCGACGCCCCCGCATCATCAAAGCCCACAAAGTCCGATTCAAAGCCCGGTATGCGGCGGTCAAGCAGCACAAGCGGCATAGCCGCGCGCAACGCCTTGAGGCGCGACAAATTGGCAGGCATCTCCGGCCAGAGCGCGATTCCCGCTACTCCGCGAGCACGCAGCACATCGGGGGCAGGAAGCTGAAGAGTCTCGGTTTCCGCACTTCCAAGTAAATCCAGCCAGCTGATCCCATGCCCGGCGTCGTTGACCAGTGGGGCCATTCCACGCTGCACCGCCGCAGTCGATGTCGTAAATTCCGTGCGCCGGACCGCCAGCAGGATCGTGCCCTGAGCCGCCCTCGCACCCGATGATGGAGTCGCAAAGCGGCCACGAGTCGCATCGCGATAGACCAGCCCCTCGCTCTCAAGAACATCGAAGGCACGGCGGACGGTATCGCGCTGAACACTGAACTCCACCATCAACTCCCGCTCGGAAGGAAGGCGCCCATTCGGATACAAATTCTGTGCGATACGATCGCGAATGGCGCAGGCGATTCTGGTGTATTGAAAGTCCGTCATTGATGCGCTGTCCAAGCTCCCTGGTATAGCTTACGATTGCAACGTCAGTATACCAAACATTGCGATCATGCGACGCGAGTTTCCGACTGTTTCAGATGTCCGAATGTATTATTTTCGCTGAATCAACCGGCAATAACCATAATTTAACTCACCCTTAACAAAAGCTTAATCTGAACCCTGGTAAATTCACTGGTATACAAATTGGTATAGCCAAGGACTTCAGGATGAAGAAACAAAAACAAGCTTCGGCATTCACTTTGATCGAGCTTCTCGTTGTGATAGCGATCATTTCGATCCTCGCCGCAATTCTCTTCCCGGTCTTCGCAAAGGTGCGTGAGAAGGCGAAGCAGGCGTCCTGCGCCAGCAATCTCAAGCAGCTCGGTGCGGCAATGACGATGTACACCCAGGATTACGACGAGACTCCTCCCTGCTACACGGCCGGCGGGCCTACCGCAGACGGCAACTCTCTGAGTTACTGGCCGAATGCGCTGGACCCTTATGTTAAGGAGCGCAAGGCCTGGTATTGCCCATCATTCCCAATCCAGACGACTGTCTCCCCGAACAGCTCAACCTACGGAGCAAACCGCCGCATATTGACGGGAACGGTATCCGGCACTCTTCCGAACCTCACCGTTACGGCTGCGGCGCTTCCCCTCGCGGCGTTCACACGGCCCTCCGAACTGCTGCTCGTTGCCGATTCCGAGTACAGCAAGCCCCTCAAAACGCAGTATAACTGCAGCTCGTTTGCTGCCGGCTTCGTATCGCTATACGATCCCGTCGACCAGGCAAACGGGGCATCCGCATGCGCGCACTATTTACAGAATACCGGCGGCGTGGACAATCGGCATAGCGGCGGCGCCAATGTGTTATTCCTGGATACGCATGTGAAATGGTTGCGGCGCGAAACGATCGCCCTGCGCGAAACGGCCGCAGATCACCCCGTCGATCTGTGGGGGCACTGGAGCCTGTAATGATCAAGATTCTACTGGGCATCCTGGCCACGACTTCTCTCATCACCCCTGTGTTCGCGGCAGACACCCCATCTCCTCTGCGCATCGCTCTCGTGTCGGACACGCACACGACGCGCGGCACAGCGGAAGACCAGCCGCTTTACAAGGAGCACCTGGATCATGTCATAGCATCGGTAAATAGCGCAAAGGTGGATGCCGTCCTGGTCGCGGGGGACCTCACACAGGGTGGCAAGCCAGGCGAAATGACGGACTTTCTGGCGCAGATTAAGGGCTTTCAGGCTCCCGTCTCCTTCGTATACGGCAACCATGATGTCGGCGGCAAACACGCTCCCGGGGTAAAGGGCGGCGTTACCGCGGATCGTGTGACGCGTGCCGAGCAAACCTTCGGAAGCCTGTCATTCTGGAGCCGCGCCTTCGCCGGAATACGAGTGGTCGGGATCAACTCGTCACTGCTTGGAAGCGGCTTGCCCGAGGAAGCTGAGCAGTGGTCGTTCCTGGAGAATGAGCTCAAAGCGCCTTCCAAAGAGCCCACGATCCTCCTGATGCACTACCCTCTCTTTGTGAAATCGGCCGGTGAACCGGGCGGCGAGTACTGGAATGTCGAGCCTCTGCCGCGTGCTCGTCTTATCGCATTGCTGCAGTCAGGCGGCGTTCGCGCCGTCCTCACCGGCCATTTGCATAAGTCCCTTACCGCTCAGCAGAACGGCATATTTCTCTACACAACGCCTCCCGTCTCATTCGGTCTTCCGCGGGGCAAGCAGCCAGAAGGCTGGACTCTCGTTACCATTTCGCAATCAGGAGATGTTACTGCGGATTTTCATCCGACAGACGCTCCCCTGCAGGAATTGCCCAAGAAAGAATAATCCATGAAACACAGATACAATTCGGCATTCACTTTGATCGAGCTCCTCGTGGTAATAGCGATCATTTCCATCCTCGCTGCAATCCTCTTTCCCGTATTCGCGCAAGCTCGGGAGAAGGCGCGGCAGATAGCATGCTTGAGCGGCGAAAAGCAGATCGGCCTGGCATTTACGATGTACGCTCAAGACTATGACGAGACCACGACGCAGATCTGGTATGCGCCGAACAATGACTCGACGAAGCAGACATATTTCTGGATGGACGCCCTTCTTCCATATGTGAAGAGCCCGAGCTTCTTCTCGTCCTGTCCAGACAAGGACTTCGCCGACTGGATCCCGGCCAATGGAGTGCCTGCAGCCAGCGCGAAATCCCGGTCCAATGTGGCGTTCACGGTTAATTCGCTCTATTCCAACGGCTCCGCAGCCGGCCAGCCGGCGCATCCGCCGATGGGGCTTTCCACAGCCAGCTATTCCGTCCCGGCGGATACGATCTTCCTGGGCGATTCCACGAATACGGTCCACACCGGAACGACGACGATCGGCGGCTACTACATCGCCTACAGCGGCAGCAATACTGACCTCAAGGTAGAACTTGCGCCGCCCTACTCCACGGGACTTACGACGCCCACGATCGGCCGCCTTACCCCGGTCTACAACCGTTTTGCCGCGCGCCACAACGGCGGCGCAAACTGGGCGTTCTGCGACGGTCACGCGAAATGGATGCCGCTGAGCCAGGTCGCCAAAGCGAACTCGCATGGCATTCTCTATATGTTTACGGTTGAGGACGACCAGAACCAATGAAGACGACACAAATCTACTCGCGACGCGAGATCCTGGCTGCGGCCGGCAGCGCCGCCCTTGGTCTCACGGCTCTGAAATATGTCCACGCGGCAGCGCCAAAACCGGCTGCGGACGCCGGTTTCGAGTTCGCCCTGTTCGGCGACGTCCACTATGATAAGACGGCGCACCACGATATGACGTGGCTTGCAAAAGAGCACCCGGGCGATGTGCATCAGGTTGCGGATTACACGCGTATCTCCCGCGATATCACGCCAGGCCTCTTCGACGAAGTGCGTGCCGTGATTGCGACATCCAAAGTCCCCATGCCGTTCACGGCTCATATCGGCGATCTCGTGGAGGGGTTGTGCGGCACACCGGAACTTGCGCAGCGTCAGTGTCATGATGCGCTGGATCTGGTGAATGGATCGCGCCTGGGCAATCCGATGTTATTGGTCAAGGGCAACCATGACATTACGGGACCGGGCGCCCATGAAGCGTTCGATTCGATCCTGCTGCCGGCGATGACCGCGCCGGAGACGCGCGATCCGAAATCGGCGTCGTTTACACGGCTGCAGGGAAACACGCTCTTCCTGTTTTTCGACTCATACAGCCCGAGCAGTCTGGACTGGGCGGAAAAGGCCCTTGAGGGCAGGACATCAAAGCATTTGATCGTCCTGATCCATCAGCCGGTCGTGCCGTATAACGCCCGCTCCAACTGGCAGATCTTCGCAAAGCCAAGCCAGGATTCGAAGCGGCAGCGTCTGCTTACACTACTGGGACGCAACCGCGCCATTGTCCTTACCGGACACCTGCACAAATACAGCGCGCTGACACGGAAGACCGATGCAGGGCCGTTTGTGCAGGTGGCGCTCTGCAGTGTAATTCAGCATTCGGATATGCAGCCGAAGGACATCCGCACCGGTCTGGATCAGTATAATGCCGATCTGGTAACGATGGAGCCACACTTCTCACCGTCCACTCTCCAAGAGCGGAAGGAGCTGTTGACTGCCGAAAAGCCCTTTATCCGCTCGTACGATTACGCCGATGTAGCCGGATATGCCGTACTTTCAGTACAGGATTCAGGCATTAAAGCCCGCATGTACAACGGCATCGGCAATCGGTTCTGGAAGGAAGTGGACCTGACAGAAATGCTCGACGCTTGATCTAAAAGAGGTCACTGCGATAATAAAGGCGGGCGCGATATGGCAATCTCAACAATGCCGGCATTCGCAGCCCGTCATTCTTCTGTTAGCAATCGTGCTGCGCGGGTATAATCCGGCCATGACCACGATCTTAGACGATCCCGATTTTCGCGCCGGATTGGACGAAGCGAACCGGCTGGAATTTGCAAACGCTATCGCAAACATTCAGAATGCGATTCGACGATATCCCGATGAGGCCGAGGGACATTTTCAACTCGGCCTGGTAATGCAGCGCCGCGCGGAAAGAATTTTGCCGCCGTCGCTGCGAGAGCGCGCCGAACGCACAGGCGTTGTGGAGCTTGCCAATTCCCTGCTTGGCCTTGGCGTACTGGCCGCATCACGTGTAATGGGACAGACAGACTGGATCGTCCAGTACCGTCAGGCATTCCGCGATTCCGTCGCGGAATTCGAACAGGCTCTGGCTCTCTCTCCCAACGACGCCCGTATCCATCACGCTCTATCGCTCAGCCATCGCTATCTCGGCCAGACTGAAGCGGCGGCAGGTGCGGCGGCCAAGGCTGCCGGACTTGCGCCGCACCTGCCGGAGTACGTTGAGAGAGCAAGCGCGTTCGACACGGCGGCATCGCGTGAGGCCCAGGGCCGTGAGGTTCGCGAGGGCCACCATGGCACAATGACATGGAACGATGTCGTACTGCCGGACAAGACCAAGCGCGAGCTCAAACAGATGCAGCTTCTGCTGGAAAATCCCAGCCTGGCGCGCGACCTGGGTATCGATCCCCCAACCGGCCTGCTGCTCTACGGGCCTCCCGGCACAGGAAAGACAACCATTGCCCGTGTCCTGGCCTATGAATCGCACTGCGCCTTCCTGGCGACAAGTCCGGCGCAGATCAACTCAATGTGGTTGGGCGAAAGTGAGAAGTCGGTCAAGCGGCTGTTCGACGAAGCCCGCGCAAAGTCTCCTGCCATTATCTTCCTGGACGAGATCGATGCCCTGCTGCCAAGCCGCACAGGCGGCATCAACCAGTACAGCGACAAGGTGGTAAACCAGTTCCTGCATGAGATGGACGGCCTGCAACGCAACCGCCGCATTTTCGTGGTTGGCGCAACGAACCGCCGCGATATGCTCGACCCTGCCCTGCTGCGTGGCGGACGCCTCTCCCGCGAGATCGAGATCCCGCTTCCTGATCTAGCCAGCCGCTCAGCATTGTTTGCGCTTTCGACAGTCAATGCCAAGCTGGACGACGATGTGGATGTCGAGGAAATTGCCAATCGCACGGACGGCTGGTCCGGCGCAAATATCAAGGCTCTGGTAAATGAAGCCGGCCTTCAGGCGCTGATCCGTATCTCCGAACAGATGGAAAGCGGCGGAACCGGCATTGCGCGGACGCTGAACAAATCGGACTTCGATGTCGCCCTGGCAAACTTCACCCCGCCGAAGGAAGAAGATACATCGCCGCAGCATCCATGGCGATGGTTCCCAGGGAGTTAACCCCTAAGACCTAACCTCGCAGGAGTTTACGCGTTAGGACCCCTCCTTGCGTCCTCCCCGAAGGGGAGGCGCGTTCACCTTGAAGATGGGTTTGTGCTTCTTGGCGCATGGTCAAGAGCAGCAAGCCTCTTCGACTACGAGAACGCGCCCTCCCTTCGGGAGGGGATGGGGTGGGTCCTAACGCGTAAACTCCTGCATTCTCCCGCATATTTTATTTTCTTGACAACTCCGTCATATTTGCTATAATTGTGAGCATACGAATGCGCAAGTTGATAAGGACGTCTTGTATCAAAGTACTGGGCTGCAAGAATACGTTCTGAATTTGTGATACAAAAGAAATTATTGCAATTTAGTTCGAAGGAGGACGAGGTTTCTTGATGAACAAATGGCTTTGCAGTATTATGGGAGGCGCGCTGGCAGCCCTCTCCTGTATGGGACCGCCTGCAGCACAGGCGCAGACGTCGGTTGCGGCGGGCGCGGGCTCTTATGCGAGCAGCATTTCTCCTGGGGCTCCCGGTGACGACGGCTACTATGGGCCGAGCGTTACTAATATGCTTAATTACTACAATAGCTCACTCTACATTGCGCCAAGTCTCAAAAGCCGCGCTATTCCCACCAACCAGTGGTGGACCGACCTGCTCTTCAGTACCCGCAATCAGGGTGGTGGCACGTGGATACAGCAGCCACTTACGAGCAGCCTCTGGGTGTTTCCGCAGATCGTCGCGCCCACGGCGGCCGGTATGTGGATATTTGCGCCGGCGGGTTATGAGAGCCGACCGATCACCGCGCCCGTTTCGTACGCCAATGCCGGTCCCTACCTTCAGGTGGACGGCATTACCAACGGCCACACATTCAGTGCCACGAATCCGGTTGTAACGGCATACGGAGATTGGACCGTCACCTACAGCGAAAACGACACCACCAGCAACGGCAGTATCAGCACGACCCTGGCGCGCGGTGTGCCGTATGTGTGGGTTCAGTATACGAATACCAACCCTGAGATCGCCATGAACGGCGCGCCCACGGATGCCGCCGGTAACCCGATCAGCCTCACCTCCGGAAGCTTCACGGCGACATCGCTCTCGATGACGAGCGGCGGTAAGACGTTCGGGATCTTTGCGCCCCCGAATACCACGTTTACCGTGTCCGGCAACTACATCATCCCGCAGCTCGGCGCGTCGGGGTATGTTGTCTACGGCATGCTTCCCAACTCCGGCAGCCTTACCGAGTTTGCCCAGTACGCCTATGCGCGGCCGACGGGCAGCCAGATGACATACACTTACAATCGTGCTGCCGGACAGATCCAGACAACATGGAACCTGACGACAAGTCCTCTGAGCGGCACGAACACGCAAACACTGCAGGGTTGGCTGCCTCATCATTACCACGCGACCACCAACAACCTGAGCTTTAAATCGTATTCCTACATGACACCCCGCGGCACGATGATGATGACGTCGGGCTCGACCTGGAACATCACTTGGCCGTTCCGCGGCATCGCGCCGGTCCTCCCTGCCCCATCGGATACCAGCGCGGCGACCAATCCGTATTTGCTCTCTCGCATGCAGAACTATATCAGCAGCTATGTGAGCGGCGGCAACCATCCGGTCTTCGTTGCGGATACCTACAACGAGGGCAAGGAACTCGGGCTAGCCGCGCAAGCGCTCACGATGGCGGATCAGCTCGGCATGACCAGCCAGAAGTCGACACTCCTCAGCAACACGGAATCTTTGCTCAGCAACTGGTTCACTTACACTCCCGGCAAGTCCAGCGAGTACTTCGGCAGGCTGGGAAGCTACGGAGCGCTCGTGGGCGTACCGATGTCCTTCGGCACCGGCGCTTTCAACGACAACCACTACCATTACGGCTACTTCACCATCGCGGCGGCGCTGGCCGGAATGGCAGATCCTGCGTGGATTGCGAACTACGGCCCCATGGCCACTCAGGTGGCGAAGGAGTTCGGCAACTGGGACCGCAACGATACGTCGTTCCCGTATATGCGCGTCCTGGATATCTGGGAGGGCCACTCCTGGGCATCGGGGTATTCGGCTCAGTTCGGCCAGAACCAGGAATCAAGTTCCGAAGCCATGAACGCCTGGGTCGGCCTGTTTATGCTCGGCAACGCAACGTCCAACAGCGCCATGACCGATGCCGGCGCAATGGCCTATGCCATGGAATCATCGGCGGTCAACGAATACTGGCAGGATTGGAAGCATACCAACTTCCCGCAAGGGTACGGTCTGTTCGGAGTGGGCATCGTAGCCGCGGGGCAGATCCAGTATCAAAACAACTTCACCAACGAGCCGTTCTGGAACTACGCCATCCAGTGGCTTCCCGTCAACCACTGGAACAACTATCTCAGCCGCGACACAAACTATGCGCAGGCTAACCTGAACGCGATCTTCCCGGAGCGCGCTCTGATGGCTCAATACGCCGTGGCTGGCTACGGCCTGCCCGATGCCAACAATAGCTGGGCCGTCTTCACCAACATGCCGGGCGATTATGCCCTGGGTTTCCAGGAACTCTTCGACCCACTTTCCGTCTGCGGCGAGTTCGACAGCTACTTCAACGCGGGCCAGTCGATCGCAACGGTCACCAATCCTCCGGCCGCCAACTCCGGTTTCCCAGGCTCCGTCTACTATATCGCCCATGCGCAGCGCGCACTTGGAATACAGGACCTTAACTTCTACACAAGCATCCCAACCAGCCAGGTGTATTACAACGCATCCACGGGAGTTCGCACGGCGGTCATTTACAATCCGCTCTCGACATTGCAAACGGCGACCGTCTACTACAACGGAACTTCGGTCACAACGGTCACTGTCCCTGCCGGGAAGCTGGTAAGCCAGGTCATCACAGGCGGAACGACGCTCTCGATCCCGAATGCCCCAACGGGTATCACGGCAACAGCGGGAACGGGCCAGATCACGGTAACCTGGGGCGCAGTTTCGGGCGCGACAAGCTATGCTGTCTACCGCAACTCATCGAGCGCATCGCAAAGCCACTGGTTTACGGGTCTTACAACCACATCGTTCACAGACACAGGACTGGTCGCCGACGGCCATGGCTACATATATACCGTGTACGCCGTAAATGCCGCCGGTCTCAGCCCCGCTTCCACGCCAACGGCCAGCATTCGTCTGTACGGCGCCGGCGTTCAGACCACAACCGATTACCTGTACGATCTCACTATGCCTACCAGCCAGAGCATCGGCTGGTCTACCGATGGCGGCAACATGGGGTCGTTTAACAACGACGGCGGCCGGGCCAGCCGGGCTTATCAGCGGGACGATACCGAGTACCTCGTCTACTCATTCCCGAACCTCACCAACTTCGCGGCGACTGTCTGGAGCCTGAACGGACCGATCACCGCCGTGACATTCTACACATCCACAAACAACGGCGTGAGCTTCCAGCCGCTGACAGTCAACTACGGCACGAAGACGGCGAACTCGTCAGGCTGGGGCTACTATACGATCACACCAGCCGGCAGCCTTCCCGCCAATACCACGGACCTGAAGGTGCAGGTAGCAGCCGGTTCTGGCAATAACTGGGACCCGCAGATCGGGCAGATCTCCTTTACCTACGGCGGAACGGTCAATACCGCTCCCCCTGCCCCGACCGGTCTTACGGCGACGGCCGGCAATGCCCAGGTGGCGCTGGCCTGGAACGCCAGCAGCGGCGCGACATCGTACAACATCTACCGCGGAACGACGGCAGGCGGCGAAAGCGCGACCGCGATTGCGACGGGCGTCACCACGACATCGTTCACGGACACGGGCTTGACCAACGGAACCCAGTACTTCTACAAGGTCGCCGCAGTCAACAGCGTGGGCACATCGGGACAGTCAAACGAGGCAAGCGCAACGCCCATCGCGCCGACATCGACAACCATTACCGACCCGCTGACGGACTGGAGCGTCATCAACAGCAAGAGCGCGAACTGGGCGCTCGACGGCAGCAACACCACCTACTTCAATGGTGATACCAGCCGCGCAACCCGAACCGTAGACGATACAGAGTATTTGATCTACAAGTTCACAGGCATCACGACGTTCTCCGCGAAGGTCTACATCTATCAGGGGCCTGCGAGCACGGCCAAGTTCTATACATCGGTAGATAACGGCTCAACGTATCAGCTCACTTCGGTAACAACCGGCACGGAAACGGCCAGCGCCGCCGGATGGGGCTACTATACGATCACACCGGCCGGATCGCTTCCGGCAAACGTGACAAACCTGAAGGTGGAGTTCAACGCGGGAACGGGCAACGCCTGGGATCCGCAGCTCTCGCAGATCAGCATAACCTACGGCGGCGCCACCGGCACAGCCCCGGCAGCTCCAACCGGCCTCACGGCAACCGGCGGCAACGCGCAGGTCGCTCTGAGCTGGGCGGCCAGCAGCGGCGCGACCTCGTATAACATCTATCGCGGAACGACTGCCGGCGGCGAAAGTACGACGGCTGTAGCCACAGGTATCACCGGTACAAGCTACACAAACACAGGCTTGACCAACGGGACCGCATACTTCTATAAGGTTGCCGCAGTCAACGCAAGCGGAACATCGGGCCTATCCAACGAGGCATCCGCAACGCCCGCTGCAACCGTGACAATTCCATCAGCCCCGACAAGTTTGACCGCAACTGCGGGCAATGCACAGGTTAGCCTCTCCTGGACGGCCAGTTCAGGGGCAACGTCATACAACGTCTACCGTGGAACGACGGCAGGCGGCGAAAGCGCAACGGCGATTGCGACGGGCATCACCACGACATCGTTCACAAACACGGGCTTGACCAACGGGATCCAGTACTTCTACAAGGTTGCCGCCGTCAATAGCGCGGGAACGTCCGGCCTGTCGAACGAGGCAAGCGCGACACCTGCAGGCTCATCGCCCGGCTCACTCGTGGATGACCTGAACGACTGGACCAAGGTTACTACGAAGACTGCAAACTGGGGCTTCGACACCACCACTGCCACGAACTTCAACGGCGACACCAGCCGGGCCGTTCGCACGGTAGACGATGCCGAGAACATCACGTACGCCGTGCCGAACACGACCGGCTTCAGCATCGTGGTCTACACAAAGGCCGCTACGATCAGTCAGGTGAATATCCTGGCCTCAACCAACAACGGCTCAACCTACGCCGCCACCGCTGTCACAGTGGGAACACGGACGCTCACGGCAAACGGCTGGGGCTACTACACGCTCACCAACCCGGCGACACTCTCCGGCGTAACAAACCTACAGATCCAGCTCCTGCCGGGGTCGGGAAGCGCCGCGGATCCGGAACTAGGAAAGGTGACGATCACGCACAACTAAACTACGCAATATAGCAGGATCAAGAAATCGACCGAAACTAGAATGGTTTCGGTCGATTTTTGCATTTGCGGATCAATTCAATAAATGAGGTGGGATGTTTTGCGGCGGATGTCCATTCTTTAGCAGCGCCAATGGCGTCAACAATAAATACGCGAACCAAAATATAATACATTATGAATATTTTTGTACAATCATGAGTTTAAAAATACCGAAAAAAATACAATTCGCCGGTTGTAATCAATTAACGTAAATTTTGTGATTGTCTCAGATAAATCCAATATATATAAGATCTTAATGAGATTTATTGGTTATTAAATTCAATATTTTACAGAGAATAGGCAGAATATAGACAATTCAAAATCTTCAAATTTTCAAGATTTAAATCGATATAATATCTTATATTACTTGGTACAATTTAGATTGAGTTCTAAATGTTATTGGAACCAAAATCACCCCTCAAGAAGATCACCGCTGCTCAAACCATTTCGTAGTTAATGGCTCCAAAATTCCTCCATCAGAAAGGCACAAGACTTAAAATGAGTTCGCAGATTTCAGCAGATAACTCAGAGTATACGCAATACAGTCCGGTGGCGCCCGTTTGGGATTTCAGTACTGCTCCCGATGGGGATACGATATCCACAGTTCAAGAAGGCTATTCGCTTGCCGCGGCAGGATCGATGCCTCGGGCAGAGTTCAAGGACGCTGTGCGCCTCTGCCACCAGGGTGACCGACACTTTAAGAAACGTGAATATGAGAAGGCCGAGAAGGATTATGTGGCGAGCCTTGCGCTATTGAATACGATGCCCTTCCCAACAGAAACAGGTTGGGTGACGCTGCGGATCGGACGCGCGGCATCGCGACGGCGAGATCATCAGCGCGCAGCTGAGTTTGCAACGACGGCAGTATCGATTTTTGAAGACGTCGGCGATAACAGAGGCCTGGCAGCCGCCCACAGATTATTGGGACAGATGATTTATCGGGCTCACGATTATAGGAAAGCGCTCACCCATTTCAAAAAGAGCCTTGATTATCTTTATGGACTGGATTGTGACGGCGAACAAGGCATGGTTATGAACCTGATCGGTAAGACTTCTTACCGGCGGGGCGATTACTCAGCGGCGATTGACAGTTTCCTCAACGCAATCAATAAATTTGAAGCATCGGACGATATACAGGGCCAATTGCAGGCGCTTGAAAATCTGGCCCGAGCCTATTTTTCGAGCGGTTTGATCTCGGAGGCCTACAGCACGACATTGCAACGCCTGAGACTTTGCCGGCGGCAGCGTGATCTAATAGAACTGGCCTGGAGTTGCTTGAGCGCAGCACGTCTATCGGCTGCGCTGGGTTCGCAGGGCGATTTTTCTCGCTACATTCACGAGGCGGAAGAGCTGTTTCGCAGCCAGGGAGATGCCGACGGCCTCGTAGAGTGTATGAATGTCAGGACAAGCGCGGCATAGCGCAGTCCATCCTTTACGTTTAGGCTACACGGCACGGACGTACTTTCCCGTGCCGCAAGTCTCATGCGCTCTACAGAAATCCCGGCTAAAAATCACGCACCACAGCTTGCACAGAAGCGCTTGACAGGGATGCGAGCGCATGCTATTATATTGACGATATAACGTCAAATCAATCGTAATTTATTCGGAGGGCATTTCAATGAAACGCAGTGCAGGGTTTACTTTGATTGAGCTTCTAGTAGTTATAGCTATAATTGCGATTCTTGCAGCAATTCTGTTCCCGGTCTTCGCCAAGGTGCGCGAGAAAGCGCGGCAGACGTCGTGCGCGTCAAATTTAAAACAGATCGGCCTGGCGGTCATTCAGTACACACAAGATAACGACGAAGCATTCCCTCCCGCCGTTCAGTACTCTCCTGCCGGCGATCCCGCAGGCGGCTTGATCGAGTGGTCGAGCGGGCTCGTTGTTGGACCGTACCTTAAGAGCACCTCCGTTCTTCAATGTCCGAGCGATTCCTTCAAATCGGCCTTTGGCGCAGGCGTCCTGGCGCTGACAGGTATCCGCAAGGCCGTACCGGATTCGTATATGATCAACGCTGTGACCGGATACTCCAACTGGGGGCAGGACTACGCTGAAAACCCGTACGGCGGAGTAACCGTGCCCCAGGGAGTATTCCCGCCGCAGGCCGGCTATCCATGGAAGACTTTTCCCAATATCACGATGGCACAGCTGTCGTATCCATCGGACCTCGTTGAGATGGTGGATGCGAAAGAGGGCTGGAGTGAATATGGTGGACAGGCCGGTGAGCAAAATAACGAAACCGATACCTGGTGGGACGCCGGACGCGGCGCATGGCAAAACTGGGGCTACTTCAGCATGTCTCAAGTGTACTGGGGATTGTCCGATGCTATTCTTAATCCGACCTATCCCGACGGTAAGGGCATGACGAAGCATACCGGCGGCACCAACGTGATGTTTACCGACGGCCACGTGAAATGGTGGATTCCCACTCAGTTCTTAACCGCCAACGGCCAGCCGGATCCGAAGAATTGGATGTCGAACGCGAAGTAGGAATGGGTTCTGCCCATCCTGAAGACACCTGACTTGCACGTGCAAACGGAATAGTAGTCGAAGGTTCCCCTCCCCAGCCCTCCCCGAAGGAGAGGGAGTCAGAGTTAGGATAGGCAACGATTGCGTTTATCTCTTATCCGAAAGCCCCTCTCCTCCGGGGAGGGGTTTGGGGAGGGGAGCCTGCGGATCACATTGATACCTTTTATGACAATACTCAACTCATTTAGGAAACGTTCGGCAGCGTCTGCTTTACTATTGATATTTGCCTCCAGCCTGGCCACCGGCTGCTCGCAGCAGAACGACGCTCTCTCTACGCCACAGGGTCAGGCCCTTCTCGCCACCGATCGCATCGTCAAGCAATCCGGCGGCGACTGGAATAAAGTGTCGCCTGCCGACCGCGAAATCCTGATCAAAGGCCCGGGCGGCGGCTCGGAGCAAGGCGCTAAAAGCTTTCTCCAGACTGCAAGCGCCCGCCAAAGTTTCAAACCACAGCCTCCATCAGGAGGCCCTGCGACACAGCGTCCTGCTGACGCCCCCAAATAGCGCTTTTCCTATATTCGGTTATCTATGCGAAAAATACAAATTCTCCAGAACCCGGCCAATACGCTTCACTGGCTCCTTCTTACAGGAATCCTTGCCGCCGTTCCGCACACAAAATCCGCTGCTGCAGACATCCTACCTCCTGCCGTCTCAACCGGTTTCGAGAACGCCGATCCTGACCCAATACTTGGCGATAAATCATCGACGATTGTTACGAGCGATCCCGCCGAAGTCATTGCAGGCTCTCGCTCGCTGAAGGGCGATTCTCAAGCTTCGTCAACGGAGTGGAATGAGTTCTTCCATTCGCGTGCCGGCCTATTTCAGGCGGATCAAGCATATGCGATCTCGTTCGACTATAAAGTCCTGACTAAAGGCGCGAACACCGGCTTCTATTCCCTGATGCGGCGGGCATCGGCCGGAAACAGCTCGGTGGCATGGACGGACCTGACAGAAGCTACGGGTAAAGCCGGGCATGCGGAGATGGCGTTTGCGACACGCCAGGCCGGTGATTACTATCTCATCATCGGAATTCGCAATAAGGGGTCGATCGTCATCGACAACCTCGTCATAAAGACCGATCCCGCGCGGCGACCGGCTACTGCATTAACTCCTGCCCCAACGCGCACCTGGAAATCTCCCGGCGGTAAGACCTACTATGCCGATTCGCAGAACGGCAGCGATACAAACGATGGCCTGAGCGCGACCTCTCCGTGGCGTACCCTCGATAAGATCAACTCCGGCGAATTTGGCCCCGGCGACAGGATACTCCTGCGTTCAGGCAGCCGCTGGACAGGTTTCCTAGCGCCGGGCGGAAGCGGCGCGGATCGGAAGCCGATCATTGTCGACAAATACGGCCGGGGACCGAAGCCTCAAATCGATGCGCAGGGAAAATGGCTCTCTACGGTCTCGCTGCATAACATCCAGGAGATCGAAGTTCGGAACCTGGATGTGGCAAACCGCAGCCTGGATCGCCAGCCCAAGCTCACCGGGGTAGAAATCGGCCTGCAGGACTTCGGCGAAGGCCGGCATATCGTTCTGGACTCACTCGATATTCACGATGTCTTCGGAAGCAACGTGAAGGATGATGGCGGTGGCGCAGGCATCAACTGCTGGTGCGGCGGCGACAAAACCCGCAGCCGCTTCGACGGCCTAACAATCGAGAATTGCACCCTCGCCAGGACAGACCGCAACGGCATTACCATGGGCGGCAACTGGAGCCGCGACAAGTGGTACCCCAGCCTCCATGTCATCATTCGCGGAAATAGCCTGCAAGATATCGGCGGAGACGGCATCGTCCCGCTCGCCTGCGACGGAGCGCTTGTTGAACACAATGTCATGCATGGCGGCCGAATGCGATGTGATGATTACGCGGCAGGCATATGGCCATGGAGCTGCGACAACACCCTCGTTCAATATAACGAGGTCAGCGGCATGCATGGCACAAAGGACGGCGAAGGCTATGACTGCGACTACAACTGCCAGGGCACCATATTCCAGTACAACTACAGCCATGACAACGACGGCGGCTTTATGCTCATCTGCAACGACGGTGGGCAGCACCTTCCGTGGAATATTGGCAATATCGGAAGCATTATTCGCTACAACGTGAGCGTCAACGATGCCCTCCATACGTTCGCCATCAGTGGTCCCTGCAAGGACACTCAGATCTACAACAACACCTTCTATATCGGCAAAACCCTCGACATGAAGATTGTGGATGCCGGCAACTGGGGCGGCTCGTTCGCCGATAACACACGCTTCGCCAACAACATCTTCTACGTGGACGGCAAAGCCGGATTCAATTTCGGCGGCATGACAAAGACGATGTTCGAAAACAATGCGTTCTACGGCGGCATTTCAGACCGCCCTGCCGACGCCCATGCCTTGCTTACCGATCCGAAGCTCGCCAAACCAGGCACGAACGGCAACGGACGCGACGCGGCAGAGAGTTACCGGCTGCAGCCGGGTTCGCCATGCATCGGCGCGGGACAGGTGATTTCAGAGGAGCTGACAACGGATTTCTGGGGCAAGCGCATTTCGAAGACGAAGAGATCGATCGGGGCGGATCAGTCGAAGTAACTAGGTCCTGCCCCGGTTCCGAAGGCGTTCCCTCGTTAAGCCCCCCTCCTTGCGTCCTCCCCGAAGGGAAGGGGCGTTCGCCTTTGTGTAGGGCTTACTCCGCTTGGCGCTTTGTCAAGATAGAGGAACCTGTTGCATAAGCGAACGCGCCCTCCCTGCGGGAGGGAATAAGGGTAGGTCCTAATGAGGCAACGCTTGCAATTCAACCGCCTCCGCATTATAATAGCGCTACCAAATTCTAACAATAGATCGCTTCGGTTTAAAATTGGTTTATCACCGATATATACCGCCTAAATTACTATGAAACTATCATCGACGAAACGAACAATTCGCGCATTTACAGCCTTTTCGGCGGCTGTTTTGTGTATTCCGGCTTCCGCGGAACAAACGCGCCGGGCAATCAATGCCGTCACTTCACAGACGAGCGGCTCTCTAACAGTCAAGGTAGATCAGCCGGGCGTCAAGATCAATCCCCTGCTCTATGGATTGATGACGGAGGAAATCAACCACTCCTATGATGGTGGCCTCTATGCCGAACTGATTCAGAACCGCGTACTGAAGGATAATGCTCAGAATCCCGTTCACTGGTCTGCGGTAACAACGGGAACGTCGAAGGCATCGATCGCTCTGGATACGGACCATCCGGCCGATACGGCTCTCACGGCAAGCTTGCGCCTCGACATCTCCGCAGCGGATGCGGTAAACCGAGCGGGCGCCGCCAATGACGGCTACTGGGGCATTCCCGTAAAGCCGAACACCACATATAAGTCGTCGTTCTATGCGCGCGCAGAAGGCGGCTTTACCGGTCCAGTGACGGCTGCCATCGAGAGTAATGACAGGGGAACAGTGCTTGCTTCGGCAAAGGTGGTGGGGATCGGCGCGGAGTGGAAAAAGTACACGCTGACTTTGAAGACCGCCAATATTGCGCCTTCGCTGTCGAACCGATTGGTGATCTCTGCGGCATCTCCGGGAACGCTCAAGGTAACCGAGGTATCCCTGTTTCCTCCCACATACAACAACACGCCGAACGGCAACCGGATCGACCTTATGCAGAAGCTCGCCGGAATGAACCCGAGCTTCCTGCGCCTGCCCGGCGGCAACTACCTGGAAGGCAATACGATTGCGGAGCGCTTTGACTGGAAGAAGACGATTGGTCAGGTCGATCAGCGCCCCGGGCATCAAGGTCCATGGGGCTACCGCTCTACGGATGGGTTGGGACTGTATGAGTTTCTCATGTGGTGCGAAGACCTTAAGATGGAGCCGCTCCTTGCGGTCTACGGCGGATACTCGCTGGGTGGAGAGCATGTCACACCAGGACCGGACCTCATTCCTTATGTTCAAGATGCGCTCGATGAGATCGAATACCTTACCGGCGATCCGTCTACCAAATGGGGAGCGGAGCGCGCCAGAGCCGGACATCCGAAGCCATTCAAACTGACGTATGTCGAGGTGGGCAACGAGGACTGGATCGACCGATCGGGCAGTTACGATGGCCGTTTTGCGCAATTCTACGATGCCATCAAGGCGAAATACCCGAAGTTGAAAGTAATTGCGACGGCGAATGTTAAGGGCCGTACTCCGGATCTCATCGACGAGCACTTTTACCGCACGTCTAAAGCCATGGCGCGCGATGCCCATCATTACGATAATTACGATCGGAAAGGCCCCCACATTTTCGTGGGCGAGTGGGCATCTCAGGATGTAGATACCCCCTGGGCAGATGTCGACAAGAAAGGCCCGACGCCCAGCTTCTCCTGCGCCCTGGGCGACGCCGCCTGGCTGACAGGTCTTGAGCGCAATTCCGATATCGTCGATATCGAAGCCTATGCGCCGCTGCAGGTAAACATCAATCCCGGAGCGCGGCAGTGGGCCGTTAACCTAATCGGCTATGATGCTCTGAACAGCTTCGTCTCTCCGGCCTATTACGTCCAGTCCATGTTCGGAAACAACCGGGGCGATACCGTTCTGCCGGTCTCACTCGACCTGCCCGGCATTGCCGCCCCAACGAATCCGCATCCCACCGGCAAAGTCGGAGTCGGCACATGGCGTACTGCCGCCGAATTCAAGGACATCAAGGTAACCCACAACGCGCAGACGCTCTACGCCAAGGATTTCGCTTCTGGAACGGACGACTGGAAGACGGGCGCTGGCACATGGAAGGTCACCGATGGATCGCTGCAGGAGACCGTCACAGGCGTCGACGACAGCCATGCGACGGCAGGCAGCGCTGATTGGACGGATTACACATACCACCTGAAGGCGCGCAAGATCAGCGGCAGAGAAGGCTTTCTGATCCTCTTCCGATACAAGGACGATCAGAACTGGGTGTGGTGGAATATCGGCGGCTGGGGCAACACCAGGTCCACGCTGCAGCGAAAGATCGACGGTGAACAGAATGAGTTCGGCAATTCATCTCCAACTACCGTTGAGACAGGTAAATGGTACGACATCCGCGTAGAAGTCAGTGGCACGTCATATAAATGCTATCTGGACGACGAACTCGTGAACGAAGCCGAAGATGTTCCCCCACCCGCTCCGTCGCCGATCTACACAACTGCTAGCCGTGACACGAAAACGGGTGATATTATCCTCAAAGTGGTCAATGTCGAAGCCGAACCCAAGCTGGTCACCGTCAATCTGCAGGGAGCAAAAGATGTGGCGAAAACAGCTACGGCAATCGTGCTGACTGGCAATCCCGCCGATATGAACAGCATTGAGGAACCGGAGAAGGTGGCGCCGAAGACGGTGAAGGTGCCGAACATTAGCAACGCGTTCCCGTACGAGTTCCCTGGACACTCGGTGACGGTACTCCGGGTGAAGGCAAAATAGCTCCCGGCAGAATCCTCTCCACCCGGCGGTTGAAACTATAACTGTCGAAAGTTACCTCAGTAGTTGCTCGCCTGCCTGCCCTGGCGGCCGGGTACCCTCCGGGTGGCACGGGCTAGAGAGTACATATGTCCGCCTTCGCGGACTAAGAAGTGCGGATGTAATCCGCTCTTTGTGCCCGGAGGGGCACTGTTGTACTCTCTAGGGGGCACCCGCTTGCGGGTCGTTTAACCGCCTGCCTCTTTGGAGGTTATAGATGTAATATTAACTTTCGACACTTATAGGTTGAAACCGCGCCTAGAGTGAGATCACCTTTGGTGATAAACCCGCCTACGCGGGTTCCTTGAGGTATCGCTTCGCGATGATTTATTATAATCGTCGCGAAGCGACACTTGCAGGAGTCCACGAAGGTGGACTTACAACCATAGGTTGTCTCAATGTAGCCGCGGTTTCAACCGCCGGGAGAGGCCGTCTAAAGTGCTGGAGGTTAAATTTCGCAAAGGCATTTATACTTTCAGCGCAAGGATCAAAGAAAACAGTTGCAATTCGGACATTGGGACATTATAATGCTCCTAACCATATAACACAGATTGATCAATCTGGTTCAAAACTGGTCAGGAGCATTTCTATGGACTCAGTCCAGCGTCTCGTGATTTTGCCCGGCGAACCCATCGCGGAGATCAACCCGCTTCTCCACGGACACTTTGCCGAACACCTCGGCGAACTTATTTATCCAGGCGTTTTCGTCGGCGCAGACAGCCCGATCCCGAATACCGGCGGCATTCGCAACGATGTGGTCGATGCGCTGAAGTCGCTTGAGATCCCCGTATTGCGATGGCCCGGCGGCTGCTTTGCCGACACCTACCACTGGCGCGACGGCATCGGCCCGGTGGAGAACCGCCCCATGCGAGTCAACACGCACTGGGGTATGGCAGAGGAGCCCAATGGATTCGGCACGCACGAATTTATGGCGCTCTGCCGCGCCATCGGCGCGGAGCCCTATTTCGCCGCCAACCTCGGCTCAGCCTCGCCGCACGAAATGCGCGATTGGATTGAGTATTGCAACTTCGCCGGCAACTCGACGCTCGCCGACGAGCGCCGCGCCAACGGCGATGCCGAGCCGTTCAAGATCCGCTACTGGGGCGTGGGCAACGAGAACTGGGGCTGCGGCGGCAACATGACGCCGGAAGAGTATGCCGGGGCGTTTGCCAGATACTGCACCTATGTAAACCGCTACCCTGGCGCTCCGGTCGACGCCATTGCTTGCGGACCGAATGGATGGGATTGGAACTGGACCGAGAAGTTCCTTGAAACCCTTGGCCATCGCCGCGGGATGGTGAATGGGCTGGCAGGCCACTACTATTGCGGCACTGCCGGAACAGCCACGGAGTACACGGAGAGCCAGTGGCTGGAGCTGCTTGCGAAAGCGGGAGCGATCGAGGGAGTTATCACAGGTCATCGCGCGATCATGGACAGGTTCGATCCTGAGCGCAAGATCAAGCTTTACTACGATGAATGGGGCGCATGGCATCCGGTTGAGAAGGGTAAGCCGAACGGCGGCCTCTATCAGCAGAACACGATCCGCGACGCCTGCGTGGCGGCCCTGTCCCTCGATGTCTTCCATAACAATGCCGATAAAGTTTATATGGCCAATATCGCTCAGGTCGTCAACGTGCTGCAGGCGGTGCTGCTGGTCGAAGACGATAAAGTCATCAAAACACCCACCTATCATGTCTTCGATCTCTATCGGCCGCACAAAGGCGCAACCGCAGTGCGTGTTCTCAGCGCCTCTGAGACCATTACCGATGGTGAAGCGGCGGCGGAACACTGCCGCCGGTGCTATCGCGACAACCAGCCCTATGCTCTGCGCGCCGTGCAGGGATCGGCATCCGTCAAAGACGGCACGCTCTGCATCACAGCCGTTAATTCCCACCCAAGCCAGAGCGTGGAACTCGACCTGGATATTCGGCAAGGCCGCCTGAGCACAGCCGAGGTCGTTATCCTCTCTGCGGATGACATTCACGCCCACAACACCTTCGATCAACCCAATGTGGTTAAGCTGGGAAGCGCAAAGGTTGTGGAAGCGCAGGGAGGCAATTTCCGCGTCACGCTGCCCGCAGGAAGCGTGGTACGCGTGATGGGCAAGTTGGGGTAAGCAAAGATGGGTAGAGACAAGCTCTGCGCCCTACACGATGAGAATTGGGCGTTCGCGGTACTGGCGAAGAACGTTTACAGCACCGTCGTTAAGATCAATCGACACCTGATGCGCAGAGCGCTACTGCCAAGCATAAAGCGCTAATTTCTCATCGTGTAGGGGCAGAGCTTGTCTCTGCCTGTCTTTGCCGAATCTGTGTCTATCTCAGTGTCTTAGTCCTGGATTATCTATCCTGTTTCGTCGAGGCACCAACCTGTCTCGATAATTCGTATCCGAGTCTCTTACGAAAGCAATTCTTATGACTCTCAAATTCAAAACCAGCGCGATCCCGGGGATCGCGCTGACCACAGCCATCCTTTCGCTGCCCGCCTGCGCGATGCACCAGCCCGCGGTGACACGTTCATTGCGCGCCACTGTCGCAGCAGCGACTACAGGCACATTGACCGTCAAGGTGGACCAACCCGGTGTTCAGATCAATCCGAAGCTCTACGGCTTGATGACCGAGGAGATCAACCACTCCTATGATGGCGGGCTCTACGGTGAACTCATTCGGAACCGAGCGTTCAAGGATGACGCAAACAATCCTGCGCACTGGTCGGTTGTATCGAACGGCGGCGCGCCTGCAACGATCGCTCTGGACAACAGTAATGCTGTCGGCGGCACTGCGCTTACCACCAGCCTGCGCCTCGAAATCCCCGAAAACGGACGCGCCGGTGTTGCGAATGAAGGCTATTGGGGCATTCCCGTCAAGCCGAATACAAGCTACACGGCATCGTTCTATGCCCGCGCTTCGGAAGGCTTTAACAGCCCTGTCACAGTGAGTATCGAGACCAATGACGGCAGCGCCACGGCGGCATCCGCAGAGCTGAAGGGTATCACTTCCGGTTGGAAGAAGTACACCATTACGCTGAAAACGGGCAATGTCATGCCATCGACCACAAACAGGTTCGTCATATCCGCAACACAAAAGGGAACGCTGTGGTTCAGCCAGGTCTCCCTCTTCCCTCCTACCTTTAAGAACAGGAAAAACGGTAACCGCATCGACCTCATGGAGAAGATGGGCGCTATGAACCCCAGCTTCCTGCGAATGCCCGGCGGCAATTACCTGGAAGGCAACAAAATCTCTGAGCGGTTCGAGTGGAAGGACACGATTGGCCCGATCGAGAACCGTCCCGGACACTGGGGACCATGGGGATATCGCTCAACCGACGGCTTCGGCCTGGATGAGTTCCTCGGTTGGTGCGACGACCTGAAGATGGAGCCGATCCTTGCGGTATTCGCCGGTTATGCCCTGGGAGGCGAACACGTCGACGCCGGCCCGCAGCTTGAACCCTATGTCCAGGATGCCCTCGACGAAATCGAGTACCTCATTGGCGATACAAACACGAAGTGGGGAGCGGAGCGCGCGAAGAACGGCCATCCCAAGCCCTACTCCCTGACGTATGTCGAGATAGGCAACGAGGACTGGTTCGACCGATCCGGCAGTTATGACGGCCGCTATGCTCAGTTCCACAATGCCATCAAGGCAAAGTATCCCAAGCTGCAGATCATTGCGACGATGCCGGTAAAGAACGTCAAGCCGGACCTCGTCGATGAGCACTACTACCGGTCTGCATCGGACATGATCCGCGACGTCAACCACTACGATAAGTACGATCGCACGGGGCCGAAGATCTTCGTGGGCGAGTGGGCGTCCACGGAAGGCAATCCTACCCCGACCATGCAGGCCGCCATCGGCGACGCGGTATGGATGACGGGCATGGAGCGGAACTCGGACATCGTTCCGATTGAGTGTTACGCTCCGCTGCTGGTAAACGTCAATCCACGGGCTGCACAGTGGGGCACGAACCTGATCGGATATGATGCCCTGAATAGCTTCGGGTCACCGTCGTATTACGTTCAGGCAATGTTCGGAAACAATCGCGGAGATGTCGTGCTCCCGGTCGATGTTGCCGTGCAGGACGCCCCTCCCCCTCCGGCGCCCGCTCCTAAAGGCGGCATCGGTGTCGGAACATGGGCTACTCAGGCCGAGTATAAGGATATCGACGTCACCGTTGATGGCAATAGCGTCTACAAATCGAACTTCGCAGTCGGCAACGATGGGTGGCAGCTTGGCAAAGGCACATGGAGCACTGCGGACGGCGCTTTACGGCAGACCGGCAATGAGACGGACAGCCGGGCCACAAAAGCCGGCGACGCCTGGGGAGATTACACATACCACGTAAAGGCGCGGAAAGTCAGCGGCGACGAAGGCTTCCTGATCATTTTCCACTACAAGGACGCCAACAACTTCGGCTGGTGGAACCTCGGTGGCTGGGGCAATACCCGCTCCGCCTTCGAAGTATCCCATGACGGAGCGCGGCAGGATCAGGCATCCAAGCCGGTAACGATCGAGACCGGCAAGTGGTATGACATCGCGATCGAACTCCACGGAACCGATATCAAGGGCTACATCGACGGTAAGCTCGTTGCCGAAGCAAAAGACGAGCCTGCGCCGCCTGCCAAACCGATCTATGCAACCGCCAGCAGGGATAAGAAATCCGGCGATGTGATCGTGAAGGTCGTCAATACCAGTGCTGATGCACAGAAGCTGACCGTAAACCTGGACGGCGCAAACGACGTCTCGTCAAACGGCACGGCTGTCGAGATCTCCGGAGATCCTGCGACAGTCAACTCCGTCGCCGAACCGGCAAAGGTCGCTCCAAAGACCATGAAGCTCACCGGCCTTGGAAAGACATTCGATCATTCCTTCCCGGCGCACTCGGTAACGGTGCTGCGGGTTAAGGCGAAGTAGGAACCTAACCCCCCGGTCGCTACCGCTCCCTTCCCCCTTCCCTGCCAACCCACCAGTGGGTCTTAATGCTTCGCGGAGGGAAGGGGGCGTTCGTAATTACAGCCCAAAGCCTCTATCAATTGCTAACGTTATCGTCCATATCCACTTCTTGACACAGGCTAACCTGGTTGAACAAGCCAAGAGAAGCTCATTTACGATAACATAACCCAAGGCTAAGATCCTGTGGATTCTAGTGATGAACGTCCCCTTCCACGGGCTTTAGCCCTTTAGCGGGGAAGGGGATTGAGCGCGCTAAGGCGCGGGAGGGGGTAGGATCTCTGAATTTTCCCTATTGACAAGAAACGCGCCGCGTGATATCCTCTATATAGAAGACGTTATCTATATAGAGGCTGTTCTTTTCTCGACATGACGAACATCACTAAACAACCGGTAAAGCATCGTGAAGTGGAGCGGGCACTGCGCCAGGAGATCGAATCGGGTCTCTGGAAGGCAGGCGACCGTCTTCCCGGCGAATACGACCTCGCCAGCCACTTCGGCGTGTCTTACCTGACAATTCGTCAGGCGGTTGCTCATCTTGTCGATGATGGAATACTTCTTCGTGTGCGCGGCAAGGGTACATTCGTTGTAGACCGGGATGCATTTGCTCCCGAGCGGCCTACGCGGCGGCCGATGGTCATCTTGTTTCCTACGAACTGGCAGCGCCGCGACCCGTACTACTTCCCGGACATTTTGAACGGCTTTCAGGGAGCGATCGAGGCTTACGGCAGCAATGCGGCTCTGCTGAACGACAACAGTGTGGAAGGGCCTGGCAACCTCGCTCCGGGAAGCGCTGTGGCGTGCCTTCTCATTGATGAGGAACATATACAGCTGGTTGAACGGCTCCGCGATGCGGGACACAATGTACTGGGCGTCAATCAGTACTCCGGCCGGCGCTCCATCCCCAGTGTCTGGATTGACGATGAAACAGGTGTCGAGCAGGCGGTGGATCATCTGGTTTCCATGGGGCATCACCGGATCGGTTTTCTCTGCGGCCCGCCCGACAATATCGATGCTGCGGCTCGTCTGCGCGGCTATCGTAAAGCTGTCGAGCGGAACGGCTTTTCTACGGTTGAGGCGGGTGAGGACTTCGGCGAAAAATCCGGATACGATGCAACTCGAATGCTTCTCGGGCTGCCCAACCGCCCAACCGCCATTGTATGCGCAAGCGACCTCTCTGCAATCGGAGCGATCGGCGCGGCAACCGATATCGGCCTGAGCGTACCGCGCGATGTCTCCATTACCGGTTTCGGAGATTTCTCCGTAGCGCATTATGTCCGGCCAAGCCTGACAACCGTTCGCCAGTGCCGAGTAACCCTGGGCCAGACGGCAGCGCAAATGTTGATTCGCCTTGCCAACGATGAGGAAGTCGAGAGTGAAATCCTCAAAGCCGAACTCATTCTCAGAGAATCCGCCGGAACTGTGCCGGTGCCAAGAATTGCGGCTACGGCCTGAAATGAGGGCCGGCGAGAATCCTCTACCGGCCGGCGGTTAAAACCGCGCCTACATGCAAAATGCCTGCGGCATAAACCCACCTGCGTGGGTTCCTGCACTCCCGGCGGTTAAAACCACGGCTAGAGTGAGATCACCGTTGGTGATAAACCCACCTGCGTGGGTTCCTTGAGGTATCGCTTCGCGATGATTTTAAGATCGTCGCGAAGCGACACAGACAGGAGTCCGCGAAGGCGGACTTTCCACCGAAGGTGGATGTACTTCCTAGGCGCGGTTTTAACCGCCGGCAGGACACGGAATTTTGGCAGAACGCAATCGCCATTTTGATACGGCATTACTATTGCCTATATAATTAATGTAATCGCTATTAATGCGATTCTCAAAGTGTAAGTTCGTGGATAGCCCAACAAAAGGAAGCTCATGAAAACGACACACAAACGATTGATCACATCAATCTCTCTAGCGGCTCTTGTTCTATCTGCCACGCCACGGCCGGTCCACTCCGCTCCCTGGATCACGGCGTACTATCCTTCCTGGGGAGTCACAGCTCCCGCTCCGGCAAATATCGATATGCGGGCCATCACACATCTTGTGTTCTTTGCCCTGGCCCCCACATCGACGGGAGGCCTTACCGACACCGACGGCAACATTACAACAAACGCCACGGCGGTTCGCACAGTTGCCCACAACGCATCAAAGAAGGTCTTGATCTGCATCGGCGGAGGCGGAACTGCCCCTAACTTCCGCAGTGCGATTACTCCGGCAAACCGCGCGACGTTCGTCAGCAACATCGTGAACTGGGTGACCTCCCACAGCTACGACGGCGTCGATATCGATATGGAGCCGATGGTCTCGACGGATAGTACCAATTACCAGGCGTTTATCGTAGCCTTGCGCTCCGCTCTCAACAGCGCCGGGACAGGTCTTCTGTTGACATCGGCCGTTGAGCCAACGGGATTCCCGAGCATATTTAACGGTGTGAAAAGCAGCTTCGACCAGATCAATATCATGACTTACGACCTCAGCGGCAACTGGCCGGGCTGGGTGTCCTGGCATAACTCCAACGTCTACAATAATGGGCAGACATTCCCAACCGGCGGTCAGCTCCCTTCGGCCGACCTTTGCGCTCAAAGCTACATCACCGCCGGTATTCCCGCCGCCAAACTCGGCGTAGGCGCAGCCTTCTATGGCGCAAAGTGGCAGGACGTCACCGGGCCACAGCAGGCTATCAATGCGGCAAGCGGTCCGACAACAGCGGTCACCTATAACGACATTGTCACCACATATGCGGCAGGCACATACCACTTCGACTCCGCGGTCGATGCCGCCTGGCTGAGCTTCCAGACCACCACGCCCGTCCAGTTCATCTCCTTCGACGATCCCCGTGTTGTCGTAGGCAAGGTGAACTATGTCCAGAACAAGGGCCTCGGCGGCCTGATGTGCTGGAATATCGCACAACAATTTGTGCCCACTGCTCCGGCGGGGCAGCAGCAGCCGCTTCTCGCCGCGCTTTATTCGGGACTGAATCCAACGACTTCCGTCGATAACCTCAACGATTGGTCGCAGGTCAATTCCAAAAGCGCGGGCTGGACGCTGGATACATCGAATCCGGCCTATATGAACGGCGACACAAGCCGCGCGACACGCACTGCGGACACCACGCAGTACCTGGTCTACAGTTATCCGAACATCACCAAGTTCAGCGCAAAGGTCTATACCTGGAACGGCCCGGTCAGCGCCGCAAGCTTCTTCATCTCGACCGACAATGGTGTCACCTACTCTGCTCTTTCGGTAACGCCCGGATCAAAGACGATCAGCACCTCGCCATGGGGCTACTACACGATCAAGAATGCCAGCCCTCTTCCGGCAGGCGTTACAAATCTCAAGGTCCAGTTCAGCACATCCGGCAATAGCTGGGATCCACAGCTCTCCCAGATTAGCATCACGCATACATAGGGCGCAGGGCTGGAACGCAGTCGTCACCGATTCCAAACCCACCCCATCCCCTCCCGAAGGGAGGGCGCGTTCTCGATATCGCGAGGCTGTATCTTCTTGACTATGCGCCAAGAAGTGAAACGCATTGTAAACCGAGACGCGCCTTCCCTTCGGGGAGGACGCAAGGAGGGGTCTGAACGAGCGAGCGCTTTCAAATCCATACTACTGGAGACATACAATGAACACTTCACGTAAACTATTTACATCACTTGCTGTAATCGGTTCAATAGCAACCTTTACAGCAGCCAAGCCTGCGGCAGCCACAAGCCCATGGGTCACTGCCTATTATCCGTCGTGGGCGACGACAGCCCCTACCCCGGCGAACATTGACATGCGCGCCATTACGCATCTTGTGTTCTTCGCTCTCGCGCCGACAGCGACCGGCGGACTGAGCGATACCGACGGCAATATTACGCCTAACATAGCGGCGGTCCGCACAGCGGCGCACAATGCCGGTAAAAATGTGGAGATCGCCATCGGCGGCGGTGGGACGATCACGAATTTCCGGGCAGCGATTTCGCCTACATACCGGGCGACATTCATCAGCAACATCGTGAACTGGGTATCGGCGAACGATTATGACGGCGTCGATATCGATATGGAACCCCTCGAATCGACTGATGCTACCGATTTCGAAAACTTCATATGGGAGCTCAGGGATGCGTTGGACGATGTCGATCCTGGACTTGAAATCAGCGCGGCGGCGGAACCTGTGGGCGTTCCAAGCATTTTCGCCGCCGTGTACGATACGATCGACCAGATCAACATCATGACGTACGATCTCAGCGGCAACTGGCCGGGCTGGATCTCCTGGCACAACTCCAACGTCTACAACAACGGGCAAACGTTCCCGACCGGCGGTCAGCTTCCCTCCACCGATCTGTGCGTCCAGGCTTATACAACGGCCGGGATCCCGCTATCCAGATTGGGCATTGGTTCCGCATTCTACGGCGCAAAATGGAATGATGTCACCGGGCCGCAGCAAGCCATCAATGCGGCAAGCGGTCCGACGACGGCTGTAACCTATAACGACATCGTAACGACCTACGCAGGGGGAACATACCACTTCGATTCGGCTGTCGACGCCGCCTGGCTTGGCTTCCAGACGACCACGCCTGTCCAGTTCATCTCGTTCGATGATCCGCGGGTTGTAGTCGGCAAGGTGAACTATGTCAAGAATAAAGGTCTCGGCGGCCTGATGTGCTTCAACATTGCCCAACAGTATGTGCCCACCGCTCCGGCCGGGCAGCAGCAGCCTCTGCTCGCCGCGATCTATGACGGACTTCATCCGACCACCACGGTGGACAGCCTGAATAACTGGTCGCTTGTCAGCTCCAAGAGCGCCAACTGGACGCTGGACACAACCAACCCGTCATACATGAACGGCGACGCCAGCCGGGCAACGCGGACAACGGATACCACCGAGTATCTCGTCTACTCGTATCCGAACATCACCAAGTTCACGGCCAAAGTCTACGCTTGGAACGGCCCAATCAGCGCCGCCAGCTTCTTCGTCTCCAGTGATAACGGCGCCACCTACTCCGCCGTATCGGTCACGCCCGGCTCGAAGACGATCAGCACCTCACCCTGGGGCTACTACAACATCGTCAACGCCAACCCGCTTCCGGCCGGAATCACGAACCTGAAGGTGCAGTTCAGCACAAGCGGCAATAACTGGGACCCGCAGCTCTCACAGATCAGCATCACGCATACGTAGGATTGAGAGTCTTTTGCCCAAATAACGCGGCGCATCGGAATATTCCGATGCGCCGCGTTATTTGGAGTTAAGATGAAAATCAGCTGGCTAGGCCTAGTCAGTAGCGCGCTGCACGCCGCGAGGATTGCAGGGTTCGGTGTCCCAGGACCAGTCGATACCGTCACAGCCGGATTCGTACTGGCTGGTGCTGGTGAGGAACTTGACATGGCCATCGCCGTAAGCGATATTCGCGCCGAACTTATGGAACGCCGTCGCCTTGTTGTTTGCGATATCCGTTGCCGTATCGCCGAACGGCTTCTGCCAATCGCCAAAGATACGGGTCTGTGACGGGCGGCTGAAGTCGGAGAGGAAGATCGTAGCCGGACCGGTTACCGTCTGCGGAGCGCCGGCATATACCCATGTGCCTGCCTGCAGGGTATTCACACCCGATCCAAAGGGGCACTCGCCAGTATCGATTTTATAACCGGTGATGGTCTTCGAGCTATATGGATTGGAAAACGCCTGGTGCGTGAACTTGTAGCTGGTTCCGAGAATGTCGAAATAGCTGTGTCCCGCAGCCTGCGCTGCCGTTAAACCGGCCGGGAGGCTGCTTGAGCCGAAGCCTTGTCCCGCGTCATCCGGGCACTTGAAAACTCCCGTGCTCTTGATATAGGGCATTATCTGCACCGGAACGCCGCTGAGAGGAGCGCCCGTCACGGATTTTGTGTACGCGCCAACCATGTAGGCATCTTTGTAAGCGATCGGAAGAGCTTCGTCGGCATCCTGGGCATACTGCAAAATCGCAAGCTCAAACTGCTTGGCGTTTGATGTACAGGTAGAGACGCGAGCCTTCTCGCGGACCTGGGCGAAGACCGGGAAAAGAATTGCAGCAAGAATCGCTATAATAGCTATAACTACGAGCAATTCAATCAAAGTAAATCCTGAACGGCGATTTGTCGTCAAGTTAAACATCCTTATCATACGAAATATGGCATTCCCCACGGGGATAACCTTATTATACGAAACAGGACGCTGGAATTGTGTTAAGGCATTGTTAAGGTTTAAACGATCAGAAAACGTTAATCTAATTTTAAGATTTCATTAATGGATCGTTATTGAGTGCCGCCATTCCGGTAGGAATGGCGGCAACGGCATAAAGCGCTAGATGTCGGAACGCTTCTCAAGCGCTCGCGATATCGGCGGAGGCTGGTTCAGAACGGGTTCGCCGGCCCTGGCAAAGTGGCGCGACAGCACTTCATGCAGCCCCATACAGGTTATAAGCCAGGGGATGCCTACAGCCCATCCGGCCAGAACATCGGTTGGATAGTGCACGCCGACATACGGTCTGGAAATACCGATGAGGAGGATAACAAGAATGGTAACCGATACAATGGCGCGTTTGGCGACTACGCTCCGCGCAAACCTCATCGCGAAATAGCCCAACAGTCCGTAAACCACAACGGCGATCATAGAATGCCCGGAGGGGAACGAGTATCCGCTTTCGTGCAGTAAGGGCTTGAACAGATCGGGACGCGCCCGATGCACGAACAGTTTCACGCCCTGTATAATGATGCCGGAGCCAACTATTGCCGTAGGAATAGTCCAGGCCGCGCCGCGCACATGACGATATACAAAACCGAATATCGTTGCAACAACGCCTATTCCGATGATAACGGGCGGCGAACCCATTATGGCAAGCGCCTTGGCGAGTTCCGTCAGGCCCGGCATCTGATGGTGATGCAGCCACAGCAGTATGGCGCGATCGAAGCGGACTTCGCCGCTCGCGCCGTCCTCCACCCAATCTGCGATGCCCATGAACGCGCCGAAGGCGGCAAGACTGACGACAATACCCAGCACCAAATGCCAGACAACAAGTGTTCGCGCCTCGGGCGATTTAGCGGGAGAAGACTGCGACGAAATAGCGGTGTGTGGGTGATCCATGCTGTGCTTTTACCCACAGAACCCACTTTACGCTCATTAGATTTAACACATCCTTAACATGGTAAAAACATCGTGAAAAATCGTTGGGGAACGAGATTGCATTGACAGGTGTTTTACCGGTATAATAGCTAGCTGTTTGTGCAGTTTTCTGAAGGAGAGAGACAATGAAGCCCGGCATTCACCCTGAATATAAGCCGTCGAAAGTATCCTGCGCTTGCGGGACGTCCTGGACCACCCGCTCCACGAAGGATGACATCCACGTGGAAATCTGCTCGAGCTGCCACCCGTTCTACACGGGCAAGCAGAAGCTGATGGACAGCGAAGGCCGCGTCGACAAGTTCCTTACCAAGTATGGTATGAAGAAGTAATAGCGTCCGTACGCAAAAGCGCCTCGCTTCGCAGACTGTAAGCGGTCTGCGCTGTGGGGACCGCAGCGGCGTTGAAAACTTTATGAGCCAAGACCGAAGCTCAACTGAAGAGCGACGAAAGTACGGCGGGCAGGCAGTGGTAGAAGGGGTTATGATGAGAAGCCCCAATTACTTTGCCATTGCCTGCCGTCGTCGTTCCAATAACGCAATTGAAACCCTTGTCGAGCCTGTGCCTAAGGGCATCACCGCGCTTGCATGGCTGAACAAGCCATTCCTCCGCGGCACCTTCGCCCTCATCGATACGATGGCTCTCGGTATCAAGTCGCTCACCTACGCCGCCAATATCCAGATAGACGACGACAATGCGGTCAAGGAAACGCCTGCCGCAAGCGCCGTCGACTTTGCCATGGGTCAGGGTTCGCCCATCCCCCAGCCTGCCGCGAAGAAGGCAAAAGCGGAAAAATCAGGACCATCGCAGTCCGTCACGAATATCGCTATCGGCGCGACGACCGTGATCTCAATGCTTGTTGGCATCGCCCTGTTCTGGACCCTGCCTGCAGCCCTGACGGATTTCATTCTGCCGCACATTGGCCTTCACAGCGCCCATGTGGTGTCCGCTCCAAATGGCGACGGCGTTCGTCCCGGATACGGATCGCAGCTTGCCGCAAGCCTCGTTGAAGGCATCATCCGGCTGATATTCTTTTTCGCTTATCTGCTTGCCATCGCGCGACTTCCCAATGTTCAGCGTGTATTCGAATACCATGGCGCTGAGCATAAGGCGATAAACACCCTGGAAGCCGGCCTCCCGCTCACCGTGGAAAATGCGCGTCCGGTCAGCCGGATCCATCCACGCTGCGGAACGAACTTCATCTTCATCGTTTTAACGACGTCGATCCTCGTTTTCTCGGTCATTCCGCGCCACTCCTGGTCGGATGGCTTATTGCTTGCAGCGTCAACCCACCTTTACAGGCTCCTGCTTCTGCCTGTCGTAGCCGGCATAGCCTATGAACTGCTCAAGTTCGCGGGCTCCAACCGGGATAAGAAGTGGGCCCTCGCACTGGTTGCTCCCGGGCTGTGGACGCAATTAATCACCACCAGCGAACCCGACGACAGCCAGATCGAAGTTGCGCTGGCGTCGCTGCAGAGCGTCTGGGACAAGGAACATCAGGTCGAACCGCCGTCCGCAACAGGAACCGATCCTGTCGCTGCGGCGGTGGCGTAGCTGCGCCAACCTGCTGGGACTCCACGCTCCCACTAATTTTCACTCTATCCTTAGTAGATATCTACGATCATCGACAATGTAGATAAATAAAATTTGCGGCCTAGCGGTTGAACTGCCTGGCGACTAAAGTCACGGCTAGAGAGTACAGCTGTCCGCCTTCGCGGACTAGGAAATGGCCCCAGGGTCCACTCCGGGTGTCCGAAGGGACACATGTGTAACTCTCTAGGCGCGGTTTTAACCGCTGGCCAGGCGATCGTTGAATGCGACGCCCTTGGAAAGCCTAACAAACCATGTTCGATAAATTAGATGAAGTACTGAGCCTCTACGAAGAGCTTGAGCGCCGCATGTCGGATCCCGACCTGGTGAGCGATCTTGACGAGTACAGACGCGTCCATAAGCAATATGCAGACCTCACCGAGGTCGTCACCCGGTACCGGGAATATAAAGAGAACGCCAAGCAGATCGCCGAGACGGAAGAGATGCTCTATGGTTCGCTCGACGACGATATGCGTGAAATGGCGCAAATGGAGTTTGAGGAGCTGAAAGAGAAGCGAACGGAGTATGAGGAGATCCTCAAGGTCCTGCTGCTTCCCAAGGACCCCAATGACGACAAGGACGTCATCCTGGAAGTCCGTGCCGCAGCCGGCGGCGACGAAGCCGCTCTGTTTGCCGGCGAGCTCATGCGCATGTATATGCGCTATGCAGAAAAGCAGGGCTGGACTTATGAGTTCCTGAACACCAACGAAACGGCCAACGCCGGGTACAAGGAAGCCATCATCGAAGTCCATGGACAGGGCGCGTATTCTCGCCTGAAGTTCGAGTCCGGCGTGCACCGTGTTCAACGCGTCCCCGTAACCGAGGCCAGCGGCCGCATCCACACGAGCACAGCCACAGTAATCGTGATGCCGGAAGCCGAGGATGTCGAGATCGAGATCAAGGATAATGAGATCAAGCGCGAGCATACGCTGAGCGCAGGCGCCGGCGGTCAGAACGTCCAGAAGAACGAAACCGCGGTGCGTCTCACCCACCTTCCCACGGGAATGGTTGTAACCTGCCAGGACCAGCGATCCCAGCTGCAGAACTACGAAAAAGCTATTCGTGTTCTCAAGGCGCGCCTGTACGATATCGAGGTGCAGCGCCGCCAGGAAGAGCTTGGCACCACACGTAAGGGGATGGTGGGCACTGGCGACCGCAGCGAAAAGATCCGCACATATAACTTCCCGCAGGATCGCATGACGGACCATCGCGTAGGCGTAACCCTGCATAATCTTCCCACCCTGCTGGCCGGCGAGATCCAGCCACTGATCGACTCTCTGATCAGCGCCGACCAGGCCGAGAAGCTCAAGCATCAGGCGGAAGCATAATAACTCACGTTTGAACGCGTGAAAAATTGGGAATAGCGATATTCTGGACTTTTGCAAGTGCCCGTGCGCCGGATGCCGCACGGGCGCACGCGTTTGTGACATCCTGGGCTGGTGCCGTCGATGTCCCTTCCCAATAAACAACCCGATCTGCCTAACCACTCAAAATCGGCTCGATCTTCCGGCGTGCTTCAGCGCCGGCTGGATCTGCTTGCGCGCACCATTATCGCGCAATCCGACGATGCCGCGTATAGTGTGTCGTTTGACGGTCTCGTGCTCGCCTGGAATGGCGGCGCGGAACGCCTCTACGGCTTTACCGCGTCCGAGATGATGGGACGCCGCCTGTTCGGCATCATCCCCCCCGACCGCCGCAGCGAGTTTGATGACTGCCTTGCGCGAGTTCGGCAGGGAAACCGTGTCGCCGAGTTTTCCACGATTCGCCTCAATCGCGATGGGAATCGTCTCGTTATCTCCCACTCCATGTTCCCTATATTCGATCGCGAGGGGGACCCTGTCGCTGCCGCCATCTGGGGGCGCGACCTCACTCAGGAGCGGGCCACGGAGGCGGCGCTTCGCCGCAGCGAGACCCTTAAGGCCGCCATTCTGGTAGCGTCGCTGGACGGCATCGTAACGATGGACCACCATGGGCGAATCGTCGAGTTCAATCCTGCCGCCGAACGCACATTTGGGTGGACGCACGCACAGGCAGTGGGCAAAACGGTTGCCGAACTTCTCATTCCACCGCGCCTGCGTGAAGCTCACTTTGCCGGCCTGCGACACTTCATGGACACCGGCCTGGGGCCGGTATTGGGCAGGCGTATAGAGGTGCCCGCCCTGCGCGCCGACGGCTCGGAGTTCCCAGCAGAGTTGACAATCGTGGCGTTATCCACCGATCCGCCGGTTTTCGCAGCCTACATCCGAGACATTACGGAGCGTGTCAACGGCGATGCGCGCCTCCGAGAGGCCGTCAACCGTGAGAACCTCTTAAATCGTATTGGGCAGGCTGTGCGCAGCAGCGCAAATACCCTGGAAATACGAGCGATTGCTTCGGCAACGGCCGGACAGTCGCTCAAGGCGGATCGCTGCTTCTTCGTTATCTACGACCTGCCGAACAATACCGGACGCATCGAGGGCGATTGGCGGCGAGAAGACCTCGCATCGATTACAGGCGAATATTCAACGGATCTGGATTCTGAGATCTATGTGCTCCTGGCCGGCGGCCGAACAGTCGTCGTCGAGGATATCAGGACCGACCCGAGGTTCTCCTCTGTCGTTGCCGACCACACCAAACGCGGCATGATTTCTTCAATCCGCGTGCCGATTGTCGACGACCGCCAGCTGCTTGCAACGATGGTGGTGACGATGGCGTTCGAGCGGAGATCTTGGACGACCGAAGAGATCAGGTTTGTGGAGAGTGTCGCGGCGCAGGCCCGCGTGGCGCTTGAGGCGGCTCGAAATCTCATTCGCCAGCAAAAGATCGCCACGACGCTTCAGGATGCGCTGCAGCCGCCGCTTCCCACGAAGTGGCCCGGGCTGACAATCGATACATACTACCGGGCGGCCCTCGAAGAGAGCAGTGTCGGCGGCGACTTTATCGACAGCTTTGCCACCGGTCAGTATCAGACGGCCCTGGTTGTGGGCGATCTCAGCGGCAAGGGACTTCAGGCGGCCGCCCAGCTTGCCTCAGTGCGCAATATGCTGCGCGCGCTGGTTGCCGTGGTGCAGCCGCTCTCGGCAGCCTTTGAAGCGCTCAATACGACGCTGGTAAACCAGGAAGCGCTTCGCGGGTTCGTTACGCTGTTCACGGCCATCTATGACGCGCGCACCTCGACGCTGACATATGCCTCGGGCGGACACGAACCGATCCTCCTGTACCGGCAGTCCAACCGCGCAATCGAAGAACTGCATCCGACAGGCACTGTCCTGGGTCTGGAACTGGGGCTGCAATATGAACAGCGCGAAGTGACGCTCGCGGAAGGCGACATCCTTGTTCTCTACACCGACGGCATCTCCGAGGCCGGCTTCGACCGCCGGTCTATGCTGGGTACGGCCGGGCTTGCGAGGATTGTGCGCAGCCGCGCAGGCGGCGCGACTGTCTCCGATCTCGTGCAACGAATTATCGTCGACGTGGACGCATTCTCATTCAGTCCCCTCCGAGACGACGCGTGTCTGCTGGTTGCAAAGGCCGGTGGCGATGCGCGCCGGGTATAATCGCCAGACGGGCCGCAAGTTGCGGACGCGCATAGCGCGTCGGAGCGGCCGTTTGAGAGAGTTTCCTGCATGGTCCTGTTTTTTGTCTCCGTTATATTTCTTCTCATCGCCGCCGGATTAATCGGATTAACACGAATTTCGCGCCTCCACTTAGGATGGCGTGTCTTGATTGCAATAATCTGGGCTTTCGTGCTCTACTTCGGCAGCTTTGCAGTCCTCAACGAATGGCGCGCTTCCGATCGGCGTCAGAAAATGGTTTCACAGTGCGAGGCGAATCTCCGTAAGATCGGGGCGGCATTGGAGCAGTACCGCAAGGCAAATGGCGCCTATCCGCCTTCAGTCGATGCGCTCGCGCCTTTGCTGAACAAGAACAAGGCCACGGAAGGATCGTTGTACTGCCCGCGCGCGTCGCAGGTTCGCGACCGGGCAAATCACGGGGACGATTGCCACGACAGGCCAGGCCCTCCTGAATACTATCTCGGGGACTGTTTTGGCAAGATATTTGCGAATGGGAATACAGGCCCCAGCGACTATGTGCTGCACATGCCGGACGCGAATGCGAAGCCGGGCGACATCCTGGTGGAAGAGCGTGAGTTCAATCACCCTCAGGGATGGTCCGCTAAAACCAACTGGAAAACGGTGCTGCGCGTAGACGGCAGCATCGGTGTTGTAAGCCGTTAATTCGGACTGCGGCGACACAATGGATCGCAGCCCATTGCGGCTTTTTGGAACGGCACAGAGCCTGCGCGCTGTATAAGTAAATATATGGGGTTGACTGATCGATGCCGTTCGCGTATCCTATAGGAAGTGACTGCAAAATTGCGGGGAATTGCTACTGTTGCTGGTGTCTTTTCTCACAGGAATGCGAAATCAGGCAAAATTGAAGCTAATTCGACCAGCATATCTCCAATGAAGAGTGCATCGAATCGTGGAGGCGAGATTATGTTTTACTTGCTCCGCCACATCCGCTGCCCGGCCCAAAGCGGCCGGAGTTCGGCGCGATGCCTTGGGAGTTATCAGGAATGAAGTTAGGGCTTGCTTCGGTAGCCGCATTGGTCGCGATCATCGCGCCCGGTGTTCGTGCTCAAGATGCCCCTCCGCCACCACCGCCACCACCGTCGCTCCTCACCCCAAATCAGGCGCGAAACTTTCGCAATCCCGGCCTGGTGCTGCGCTACCAGTTTCAACCGGGGCAAATGCAGCGGTATCGGATTACGACGGACACCATCAGCCGGACCTCTCCGGCGGACGGTGGCGAGGCGGTGCTGACCAAGCAGCATATTGAGACGGTGATTTCCCAAACGGTACAGGACATCCGGTTCCCTGACGGTATTGCTACGCTTATTCTGCAGCCGGAATCCATACGCATCGTCACGAACGATAAGCCCGATGAGATTTCAACCGAGCAGCGTGAAATTTACCTGCAGGAGCGAAAGCTTCAAGTTTCTCCCATGGGCAAGATCGTCAATCAGGATACGCCATCGGGCCGAAAAGTCCAATCCTCTCTGCTCGACCCGCTGATATATGGATTTCTGGAAACACAGGGAGTATTTCCCCCCGACGGCGTTCACCCCGGAGAAAAATGGTCCGGACAAAGCGTGCTGCGTGATCTGAATGCGCCGGTATCGAATGTCTTTACGGTTTCAGGAATTCAGCCGACGCAGACCGGCGGCATAGTTCGTATCGATTCCCGGATGATCGGTCCCGTCAAGGAAAGCGGAGCCAAGGATTTGCCGAGCAAGGGGGACATAAGCGGCAGAGGCGAGATCTACTTCGACAATACGAATGGAGTCCTCTCAAACTCGTCGCTCTCGCTCCACGCCAAACTGCCCCTGCCCAACCAGCAGAACGGAAAAAGCCGGAACAGCGTGGCGTTTGTGAAACTGAGCGCCGGAGTCGTTGTCGATCGAAAGCTTACCGTGGTGCGCGTCGGCAGCGAAGCCGACAATGCTGTGGTTCCCCAGGCTGTTCCGGCTAATACGCAGACACAATATCTATCTATCTTCAGTAACCCGCAGACTTCTCAGGAAGCCACCCCGATTGCTCCGCAAGCGCAGCCAGGCGCTTCTGCAGCCGACAAACAATCCGCGGGCACAACGCCGCAGCAGCCGGCCGTCGATGACCAGCCAACGGCGCAGCAAAATGCGCCTGCGCAGCCGTAATTATCTTCCCTATCCGATTGCTTTCCTACCCAATACGCAAAACAACGGCCGGAGCGATAGACGCTCCGGCCGTTACTCGATTCGTATCCCTCTGTTACCTACTTGGCTTTAGAGGCTGTCTTGGCTTCCTTCTTGGCAAGCTCTTCCGCATTCAGCGGAAAGAGCTGGCTCTGTGGGACGATTTCCTTTTCCTGCTGATCGCTTGACCAGGAGAAAGAGATCGATGCGCCACCCGAGTCGTTCTCGTAGTAGCCAAGGCGAACATCGTATTTCTTGCCGGCGACAAGATCGATTGTGCCCTTATCTTCCGTAGCGCCGTGCTCGGTCCAGTTCTCGATCAGCTTCTGCCCATTTATCCACAGGCGAGCGCCATCATCGCTGGTCGTGTAAAACGTATACTTACCGCTATACAGGGGAACGACCTGGCCGGTCCATACAATCAGGAAATCATGAACCTTGGCATTCTCTCCGCCGGAGTTGGCGTCCATGCCGTCATCCCAGTTGAAGTTGACGTATGGATCCTGGCGAGAAAACATCTTCGTGACTTTGATGACACCGTTCACTGCCGGCCATCGGTGCGAATATGTGCCGGTCAACCCTGTGCCATCGCCAAGGGTTGCAACGGTCACTGTATCGGAGTTCTCCGACTCGCCCAGCGCATTGATTGCTCGAACACGAACCGTACAGAGGGATCCGGGTTTAAGTCCCGAGCATGGGACTTCCGTAGTGCCGGCAATCGTCTTGCCCGATGGCTTCCATGACACTCCGCCATCCGTGGAAGTCTCCACGACAAAACCGGTCTCGTCCTGCGATCCCGCCTGCCATGTGACGTCGATTGTGCTGCCTGTAAGCGGTGTAACCCTTAGCGAGTGCGGCTTTCCCGGGGCGCCGGGCGCCACAACTGTCGCTGTGCCGCCCGGGCCTCCGGCAGTGCCGTCTCCAAAACGATCGGCATAGACAGAAGTGGCAGCGCACGAACCAAGGATAGCGGTAATCGCAATTTGTACAAAAACTTTTTTATATGTTTGCGTTTTCGAAGGCATTTCAAAAACCTTCCTTTCTGACCAATCCGGCATAACAAGCAAACTGATAGATTTATTGTGCCACAGGTTAAATGCCTCCGGAAAATTCATGTGTTTAATAGCGCTAAAATATTTGAGATATTTTTCGAATTGTGGTTTAACCATCAAAAACAGAAAATCACAGCTTTCAATAATTGGTATTTTTATGAATGAAAATGCATATTTTTACCATATACACGGTATAATCCACTTATGGCAACAACGGTATCCAGAGAGACTAGTCATAAGATTACACCGCGCGTGCCGCGGAAGCCGCATCACAGGAAGCATGACAATGCTGCTCCAGGCAAGTTACTGCGCGAGCCGTTCAGCGCAATGTCGCATCTTGTGGGGGCATTGCTGTCCATTGCGGCACTGGTTATCCTTCTGGTTCTATCGCATGGACGTCCGTGGCATATCGTAAGCTTTTCGATCTACGGCTCTTCATTGATCCTGCTCTATACGGCTTCGGCGCTTTACCACGCGCTGTCGGTTCGGCCAAGATACGCCGAGCGGCTGCGCCGTCTCGATCACTCCATGATCTATCTGCTGATACTCGGATCGTATGCGCCTTTATGCCTGATCGCGTTGCGCGGCGCTTGGGGCTGGTCTCTCTTCGGGGTTGAAATCGGATTGGCGGTAACCGGAATTGCCTTCAGCATGTTCTGGACACGCGTTCCGGACTGGGTGCGGCTAATGTTGTACCTGGGGATGGGATGGCTGATCGTAATCGCGCTCGTTCCTTTGCGCGCTGCGATCTCCAATACCGCGTGGGAATGGCTGGTAGCCGGCGGTCTCACATTTTCGATAGGCGCTGTCATCTTCGCGCTGGACCGCCCGCATTTGCTGCCGGGCAAGTTTCACGCGCATGACCTCTGGCACTGTTTCGTTCTGGCCGGAACGATCTGCCACTTCATTTTTATGCTGAATATGGTGTGATTGCCTCCACGGCTTCATCTTCAAACGAACATGGGCGAGGGAAAAATTAACATTCTCCCCTCGCCCATTCGGTTTCGGCATCTTATATGACCGGAGACACCCAGCAATCTTCTACTGGATTACCACCGAAGTCATAGCGTCGTTAAGTCCGGCGTAGCCCGTAAAGTAAGCCTGTCCCAGGTTTGCATCTGGGTAGAGATCCCATGACGTCCCTGTGAAGTTATCATCCTGATAAATGGTTACCTTCCACCCGGCCGGAATTTTACACGACGATGCCCAATCATTGGGCACGCCAGCAGCCTGCAGCTGAGCAAGCGTGTATGAGCCTTTAGCCAGTGGCGACGACATCGCTCCACCGTAATTCACGTCCTGATAGAACACCACGGAATTCGTGAGCGCATTGCAGCGATCCGTATCGGCGAAATCCATGGCGACGATGCCGTACTTGCGGCCGGGCGCAGTGAACGGATTCGCGATCAGATAGTTATAGAGCCTGGAGTTGATGTCGTTCGACACATTCGTGATGTTCGGGATGCCAATGATGCTCTGAACACCGCTTGTAAAGTTGATGTACTGCACTCCGTTCCAGGCGTTGCCTGTGGCAGTCTCATTGAACAGGCTCACGATCTGGTTCCACTTCGTGTTGTTGCTTGAGACGTTGTAGTTGTCCTGGACACGTAAGTTCGAGCCGTTGAAAAACGTGGCGTTGTCTGCCCAGTTTGTGGCGTCAATGCCTTCGCTCGTACCTCCGAACCTTCTGAGCAGGACGATTTTCCCGCGTACCTGGCCGAGAGTGGGAATGGTGGATCCAAGCGACCACAGCCCCGGATTCTTCGCAACGTAGGAATCGAAGGTTTGCGCGAAGGTGCGGGTATCGTTGCTGGCGTTATATTCTTCCTTAACGCTCATGACCACGCACTCGGTGGGATTGTTGCTGAGAAACGTGCTGACCATGTTCAGCACGTCATCGAAGTTCATGTTCTGGTAGACGCTGCCGTGGTGGATGGCGAAGGCATCGTTTATGTGGCGGCATCGGATATCGAGAAAGCGGACTCCTGCATTAAGCTGCTGGTCGATCGTCCAGTTCTGGCATTTGGCGGTGCCGGGAAATGGTTCGAATCGCGCTCCGGAATCGTGTGTTCCGGGAATGGAAAGATCTGAGATCAGCAGATTTCCATTGCGTTCGTTCATCCAATTGGAGGGAGCCGCGCTCACGGCGAGCGGAACGGCTAGAAGCAGTAGCAAGGCGGCGGCGCACAGGACATTCTTCATTCGTGTTCCCTTTTGGTAAGATTCGACGTTTTGCTTTTCGGAAACTTTCTCCGTGAACTTGCATGATAGAAGCTTGCGTTGCTTCTTCGCGCAAAGTATATCAGAAGAGTGATCAAAAAACGTTCAAACGTAAACGATTACGGGAATACATACAGAGAGTTAATTGTATCTTAACATATTTAATATATTTAGAGTTTACTGCCGCATTTTTCTTGGACCGCTTGCGCTTCTCCCGTCATATAATGCACTCCCCAATCGTACATAAGATTGACGATCGGCGCTATGGTGCGGCCAAAGTCTGTCAGGCTGTACTCCACTTTGGGAGGCACCTCGCGATAGACTTCGCGGTAAACGACACCGGCCTGCTCAAGCTCGCGTAACTGCGCGGTCAGCATCTGCTGGGTAACGGATGGGATTTCGCGCCGCAATTCCCCAAACCGCTTGGTTCCGGTCATCAAGTGATAGAGGATGACGCCTTTCCACTTCCCACCGATCACGTCGAGAGTGGCTTCGACCGGGCAGATATATTGGCGTCCCGGCAGGACATTCGGTAACTCGCCCATTGCGTTTCGGCTCCAATAGTATGATTTCCCAGACTATACCATAAAAATATGCGTACTTGCGCAATCGCACACTACTGAGTATTCTCATTGCAAATCGTTTTGAGGAGAGTTTGCATGAAGATATTAATCGTCCACGCCCATCCTGAGCCGAAATCGTTTAACGGCGCTTTGACGCAGCGCGCCGTGGATACATTTACTGCGGAAGGGCATGAGGTTGTTGTCTCGGATCTGTACGCGATGGGGTTCGATCCCGTATCAGACAGGTCGAACTTCACGACCGTTGCTAATCCGGATTACTATAAGCAGCAGGCCGAGGAGGCATACGCCACGGAGCACGGCGGCTTTGCGGCGGATGTATTGGCCGAGATTGAGAAACTGGAGTGGTGCGATGCGCTGATCTTCCAATTTCCGCTCTGGTGGTTCGGAGCGCCGGCAATCCTCAAAGGATGGGTGGATCGCGTCTTCGCCTATAAACGCACGTATGCCGGAGGCTTCTGGTACGGCAAGGGGGCTTTTAAGGACAAGCGCGCGCTCATATCGGTTACGACCGGAGGAATGGATACGGCCTACTCGCCAACCGGTCTGAACGGCGACATGTCCCGCCTCCTGTTCCCCATCCAGCATGGCATGCTGGCGTTCACCGGCTTTCAGGTGCTGCCACCGGCGCTATTCTATTCCGTAGCGCATATCTCCGACGCCGACCGCGCCGCTATGCTCGACAGCTGGAGCAAACGCCTTCGTTCCATATGGACCACGGATCCGATTGTCTGGACGCCCACCCTCAACGATATCGACGACGCTCTGCGCGATACAACGCCGCGCTTCATGGCGCAATTCACGGTAAAGGAAGCGCCGCCGGCCGAACTGCTTAAGGATGAAGCGGCCGCCACCTCCCGGCTGCAGGCGCAGGGAATTATACAATCCCTGCATATCACGGAAGATCATCACCAGGGCTGGCTCATATTGCGCGCTCCGGATGAGGAGAGCGCCCAACGGCATCTGAAGGCGCTGCCGCTGTTCGAATATCTGGAATTCACAGTCGTAAGGTTGGAGTAACAGGGAGGCAGGGTTCTTAACGCGGCGGCTTCACATACAGGATGACATCTGTCTTCGGATTGATCACGATGGTCATTTCACCACTGCCGTCGGGATATTTGACGTTGCCGATCACACGGTGCCCCGCAGGTCCGTCGATTGTGATCTTATAGTCGCCATAGTAAGCGCGGGCCGGAAACTCGCCGTTCTTATTCGTGACACCCGATGTGTCCGTCCACCAATCGTGATGGATCAGTTGCATCAGGCGGTTGTAGGCGGGCTTGGGCGACATGTCCTTTCGGACAAGTCCGGCCGGAGCGCCTGCCCATGAATCCTTGTCGCTGAAGTCCCACCATGTGATGGCGTGGACGGACGGATGGCTGAACAGGAGGGTGTAGAACTGCGCCACATAGTCGGCCTGAGCGGCCTCGCCCTCGGGTGTCGTGTTCCAATCCGTTGCGGGCGGTCCATTGAAATCGACATTTCGCTTCGGCCCGCTCAACACAGTCGTCTCGGTAAAGTGGATCGGCTTGCCGAACTGTGCGAAGGTCTCGCAGGTCTGCCAAACCTTCTCCATGGGCCACGGGCCGGAGTGCATATGCGATTGGATGCCGGCCGCATCGGGCAGCTTGCCATCTTTCTTCATGGCTTTCCAGAGGGCGACATTGGCCTCTCCGGTCTCATAGTCATTGTAGATAAACGTATCCGGCGCACCACCGGCAGCGGACCTGGCCCAGCCCAGCGCAGTTTCAACGACCTTGGGAGCGCCGTCACGCTTAAGCCAGGAGCTTTCGCCGTTGGGCGGGTTTGTGGATGCCCCGTTTGCGGCCTCGTTCACAACATCGTAGTACAGGAGACGCTTGCGTTCATGTGTCACGATATCCGTAGCCCTCTTGCGTAGCAGCGGGATTGCCGCATCGGGGTCTTTTGGCGCCCACCATGGATAGACTTCGTGCCAGACCAGCGGATGCGCCTTGGGCGCTATGCCGTGCGCATTGCACCAGTCAGCCATGGCGTCGAGGCGCGGAAAATCGGTATTGCCCTGCTGCGGCTCGAAAGCGCCCCAGTAAAACGGGAGGGTCGCATAGTTAAAGAGGGCCGCAAACCGGTCCCGGTAAGCCTGCTGCAGCGGTGAATCGTCTTTCGGATTCAGGCCGAAGAAGTTGCAGCCGAAGAGGAATGCATGGCGCGTCATTTCTACCTTGACATGCACATTGCGCATCGGCTTGCCTTTAGCATCGACGACCTTGATCGTAAGCAGGCCGGTCCTGTACCTTCGAATGCCGGCAGCCTCGGCCGCCGGCGTTATTTCTCGCTTAGCCGCAATGATCGCGGGATCGACGCCGGTATCTTCCACCTTGATTGCCGCAAACTCCATGATGCCGGCCTGCGCGCCCACCTGGAGACGCGCGGCGAGAGGCTGGTCGAATGTCTGCGAGATGGTTTCCTGCAGCGTGTACTGCTTCCACTGCGGCGTGAGATCGATGCTCTGCGCCTCGGCACCCGTATAGGGCGCTCCAGTGGTCTCCACGACGGCTCGAACCGTATTGCGGCCTGCGGCGCGTCCCCAGAACTGAAAACGCAGACGGTGGCCGATCTGTGGAACACCACTCAAGTCTGCCGTGGCCTGAATATTATAAAAGGGATCGGCGGCATGCTTCACCGTGACACGCAGTTCCGTCGTCGCGCCGCCTGGAAGCCCCTGTGCCGCAATGGTTTCAATGCTCGCGGCATCCTCGGACGGCCGGATCATATTCCACGCAGCGCCGCCGAGAAGGTCACGAGGTGGATCGGCAGCCATGGCCGGGAGGGCGGCGAGGCAGAGAAGAGTTGTGAGGGCGATGCGGTTCATAAATAGAGCAACCTCGGATCCGATATAACTCTTGCATCCAGCCCTTCAGGGCTTGGAGCGACTTATCGGAGCAGCATTGACCTAATATATTCGCCAATCCGGCATGTTTCCCTGCCGGATTCACACCATTATTCACCACTCCTGACAGCCGTCGCGAATTCCATCCCTTAATCTGCTCTTAACACCACTTTATGTCAATCGCTGATGTTCGTGCATCTAGAATTCAGCAACAACTCTCAAGAACATCAGTTCGGATTTAGTGAGTGCTCGTGACTCGTGTGTGACTCAGCCTGTGACTCGCAATGAGTCCGTTTAAAATGGCCATCTATGGGTAAGTTAGGGTTGACAGGCAACATCTAGTGTGATACAATGCAGCCGTCCCCAAGATATGGGCTGACTGACCGATTAGCGGTAACACGATGAAATGCCCATTCTGCGGCCAAGATAATGACGCGGTGCTTGATTCGCGCCCTCTCCATGATGGCGAAGCGATCAAACGACGGCGTGAATGTAAAGATTGCGGACGTCGCTTTACGACGTTCGAAACCATCGAGGAGCTTCAGCTCACGGTGGTTAAGAAGCCGGACCGTGAAGGCTTGAGTCGCCGCGAGACGTTCGATCGCGGCAAGCTTTTGCGATCCCTGCGCGTCGCCTGCCAAAAACGCAATATTTCCGAGGGCACCCTCCAGAGCGTCGCCGACGATATTGAGCGCACCCTTACGAACCGCCTGGACAAAGAAGTCCCCTCTACCGAGATCGGAGAACTGGTCATGGAACATCTGCGCCAGCTCGATCAGATTGCCTATGTCCGATTTGCGTCGGTCTACCGGCAATTCGAGGACGCCACTCAGTTCCGTGACATTGTCAACCTGCTGCGCAAGCAGCAGACACGCCCTAAGAAGACCTGAGCCGCGCCCGACTCAGATCCACCCCAAACAAAACCCTGGAGGCGTTCGCTCGTCAGGCCCCCTCCTTGCGTCCTCCCCGAAGGGAAGGCGCGTTCGCCCTGAAAAATGGCTCCCTCTTCTTGGCGTCTGGTCAAGAAACGCGAGCCTTGCGATGTCGAGAACGCGCCCTCCCTTCGGGAGGGGATGGGGTGGGTCTTGATTATTATTTTTTTTACTACTAGCTTGAGGAGACCAAAGTATGCCTGCTACAGCCCCGAAAGACAGGGCCTCGGATACATCCGAGACGAAGCGCGTCAGCCGTAAGCCGGCGACACGTGGATTAACTATTCCCCGCCGCTACACAGAGCCCGGACAGGACGTCTGGGCGACTGTCGAATGGGAACTCCGGACAGCGTCCATTGTGGGAAGCGACGGCAAGATCGTCTTCGAGCAGCAGGGAGTCGAGATCCCCAAGTCGTGGTCGCAGCTGGCTACGAACGTGGTCGTCTCCAAGTACTTCCGCGGTCATGTCGGGACGCTGGAGCGGGAATATTCCGTCAAGCAGCTGATCACCCGCGTGGCTGACCGCATCATTGAGTGGGGCAACGAGGGCGGCTATTTCGCGACCGAGGAGGATTCCTCGGCGTTCTCCGACGAGCTTCGCTACATCCTGCTGCATCAGATGGCCGCGTTCAACAGCCCCGTGTGGTTCAACCTAGGCTGGGCCGGACGCCGCCAGGCGGTTTCCGCATGCTACATCAACGAGGTTGAGGACACGATGGAATCCATCCTGGACCTCTACAAAACCGAAGGCATGCTCTTTAAGGACGGCTCGGGATCCGGTCTCAACCTCAGCACCCTGCGCTCCTCCAAGGAACCTCTTGAGGCCGGCGGCCGCTCAAGCGGTCCGATCAGCTTCATGAAGGGCCTGGATGCCTCTGCAGGCTCCATCAAGTCCGGCGGCAGCACCCGCCGCGCCGCCTGTATGCGCGTTCTGGATGTCGATCATCCCGACATCATGAAGTTCATCGAGTGCAAGAAGGACGCCGAGCTCAAGGCGCATGCGCTGATCGATGCCGGCTTCAGCGGCGCGTTCAACGTGGAGAACGGCGCGTATGACACAGTTCCCTTCCAGAACGCCAACCATAGCGTCCGCGTGAATGACGAGTTCATGAAGGCCGTCGAGACGGACAGCAGCTACGACACGAAGTTCCGCACTGGAGACAAGGTTGCCGAGACCCTGAAGGCCCGGGACATTATGAAGGGCATCGCCGAAGGCACCTGGGTGTGCGGCGACCCCGGCATGCAGTACGACACGACCATCAACGACTGGCACACCTGCGCCAACACGGACCGCATCTACGCCAGCAACCCGTGCTCGGAATACATGTTCCTGAACTCCACGGCCTGCAACCTGTCGTCGCTGAACCTGATGAAGTTCCGCAAGGAAGACTACGCGTTCGACACGGAATCGTTCGAGCATGCGGTCACCATCATGATCACCGCTCAGGAGATCGTGGTCGGCTTCGCGGCCTACCCCACCCCGAAGATCGAGCAGCGCTCCCATGAGTTCCGCACGCTGGGCCTCGGCTACGCCAACCTTGGCGCGCTGCTGATGGCGTCGGGCCTTCCCTACGACAGCGATGCCGGCCGCTCCTATGCAGGCGCAGTCACCGCCATCATGACCGGCCGCGCCTACGCTCAGTCGGCCACGGTCTCCCGTGACTGCGGCGGCCCGTTCTCGGGCTACACGCCAAACCGCCAGCCCATGCTGCGGGTCATCGGCAAGCACCGTGACGCCGTCAAGAGCATCGACAGCAAGCTCATACCCGCATCCCTGCTGGCAGCCGCCCAGACCGCGTGGGACGACGCCCTCGCGCTCGGCGAACAGCACGGCTTCCGCAATGCGCAGGCCACGGTCCTTGCGCCCACCGGCACCATCGGCTTCATGATGGACTGCGACACAACCGGCATCGAGCCCGATATCGCGATCGTCAAGTATAAGAGCCTGGTCGGCGGCGGCATGATGAAGATCGTGAACCAGACCGTTCCCGAGGCGCTCACCCGCCTTGGCTACAACGAGGACACCAAGAACGCGATCATCGCCTTCATCGACGAGCACGATACCGTCGAGGGCGCGCCGCAGCTGAAGCCCGAGCACCTGACGATCTTCGACTGCGCCTTCCGGCCCACCAACGGCACGCGCTCCATCCATTACAAGGGCCACATCAAGATGATGGCCGCCGCGCAGCCGTTCATATCCGGCGCGATCAGCAAGACGGTGAACGTGCCGCAGGACTGCACGCCCGACGAGATCGCGGAGACCTACCTGGAATCGTGGAAGCTCGGTCTGAAGGCAGTCGCCATCTACCGCGACGGCTCCAAGAAGACCCAGCCGCTCAACACGAGCAAGGAGACGCCGGCAGCCGACAAGACCGCAATCGCCGCCGTCGGCGTCGAGACCACACCGCGCGTCATTCGCCGCCGCCTGCCCGATGAGCGGGCGTCGATCACGCACAAGTTCAGCATCGGCGGGCACGAGGGCTACATCACAGTGGGCCTGTACCCGGACACGATGATGCCCGGCGAGATCTTCATCCGCATGTCCAAGGAAGGCTCCTCGATTTCGGGCCTGATGGACAGCTTCGCCACCGCGATCTCGCTGGCCCTGCAGTACGGTGTGCCGCTCTCGACCCTGGTGGACAAGTTCATCCACAGCCGCTTCGAGCCGTCCGGTTTCACCAACAACAAGGACATCCCGATGGCGAAGTCGGTGATGGACTACATCTTCCGATGGATGGCCCTCAAGTTCCTGGAGCGCGACCAGCGCCACAATGTCGGTCTGATCGCCGACCAGGAGCCGGAAGTCACCGAGCCCACCCCGGCCCCCAAGTCAAACGGCAACGGGAATGGAAACGGCCATACCAACGGCAACGGAAACGGCAAGAAGCCCGTAATAGCCCTCGCCACCGTGACCGACCAGAACACCGCCACGATCACCGACCACGAGCGCGAGATCTTCCGAATGCAGTCGGACGCACCCCCGTGCCCCGAATGTGGCGCTCTGACGATCAGAAGCGGCGCCTGCTACAAGTGCCTCCAGTGCGGAACGAGTCTCGGCTGCAGCTAACGCGGCAGCGATAAGTAGACGATAGATAAGAAGGCCCGCCGATCTTTTGGTCGGCGGGCTTTCTTTTAATTTGAAGTTTGCGAAAATAGTTTTGGTTTTCCTTTCCGCTTTTCTTCTCCCACCGCGAGTATCTATTTACGCAACCGTGATGTTGGGCCGCCGACTGCCCTGGCGAATGAATTCACGGGCTGGCAAGGTCACGAAGTGTCCCTTCGGACACTGAAGAAAGAGAGATACTTACGATGCGAGAACCGAAAACATGCCTTCTCATTCATTGTATATGGGCGACATGGGATCGATTGCCAATTCTCGTAGGCGAACAGCGTGAAACAGCCTACAGGAGCATTGAGGCGGAATGCCGCGCTATGAGGGTCAATATGCTGGCGATTGGAGGAACAGACGACCATGTGCATCTTCTGGCAGAGATACCTGCAACCCTGCCTGTGTCTCTCTTGATGAAAAACGTAAAGGGATCGACCTCTCATCTGGTTAACACAGTGGGTGGAAGAAATGATTTTTTCAAATGGCAGGGAGCCTATGGCGCATATACAGTAGGCCATCTTGAACTCCCCACGATCACACGCTACATTCAAAATCAGGAGCAACATCACAGTGGCGGCACGACTGTAAAGAACTTGGAATTGCCGGAACCGCAATCAACGACGTTCCCCAGTGTCCGCAGGGACACTTTGTGACCTTGCCAGCCCGTGATTTCAATCGCCAGGGCAGCAATCGCATAATGCGGCCGTTTTCGACAAGAAATAGCCGCCTTCAAATTGAGCATAATTACCGTAAATTGATCACCCGCAGGAGCGCTACCATGTCCGACACCGAAATCCCTGTTCGCTTCGAACTCTCAATCAACGGCAACCACATCGCGACCGGCGGCGTGAAGTACGGCGTGATCGACGCCCATGTGTTAGGGGCAACTCGCACAACATCAGGTCTCCCGAATTTAGCACGCAAGGACGAAGAGGTCGACGCCAACTACGACCACATGGTTGTAGAGTTGGGCGGCATAGATGGAGATGATTTCGTCCGCTGGATCAATGAGAAGCCGGTAAAAATCGGCGATGAGATTCTCGTCAGACTTCTTGGCCCCGGCTCTGTCGATGCACCAAGTTATCGTAGAAGTCAGAATGAGATAACCGCTGACGCAGCCGCTCGCGAGGCGGAGTTGCGAGAGTTAGACGAAAATTTAGACAGGGCGAGCCTCGACCTGCTTGATTGCTTGAATTCTTCGGCTGAAGAGTTCAGTGCGTCGATGCATCAGTATCAGCATGCTGCCAGCCAATTGATTAGCGCCCTGACAAAGGCATGCAGCGAATCAGCAGGCGACGCAGCGGAGGAATTGGATAATAGACGCAATGAAGCACACGACGCTACACGCGGTTTCCTCCGCCATCTCATGGACTACCGCAAGAGCAAAGAGTTGGCGACTAGCGATGGGAGCGCGACGTAGCGCCTGAGGCAGGCAATTATAACGAGATGCTGAAAATGTGGATCCCCCCCGAAGACACGAGCGATCTATTCATTCCGCCGGTCCCTTGCCCTGAATCGTTCGCGCCAACGACCGGCGATACGCTGCCAGGCGAATCGGTCGGCTTTGTGCTTACCTACGATGAAATCGTAGATTTGCTATCAGGCGCTCTGGGTTGCGACTACGAAAGTCTCTTTTTCGAACAAATCCCACAGTATTCGATGCTAGGCCGCATTCAGTTCTATTACGAGGATTATTGCTTCAGTTTGGATGAAGCGGCAGCCCTGCGGCTGGAATGTATGACGATTGCGCAGACATGCGATCACGAGCTGGCGTTTCGTCCTCTTCGAAAACTGATCTACATCTGCGACGCAGCGATCAAAAAGGAGATGGGCTTCTGTCTTATGTGTGACTGATGGTAATAATATACCAGTATCGTTCAACCAGGAGCGTTTACTTATGACCGACTTTGTTGATACAGAAATGGCTGAGATACTGCCCGCACCGCTTTTTGATCGCCTTATCATACTCGAAAACTTTGATGACGGTGGTCTGACTTCGGGTTCACGAGATATATCTATCTATTTGCCTGACGGTTATGATAAGTGCGAAGATCATTTCCCTGTTATTTATTTCAACGATGGTCAACTCATGTTGAAGAAAGACGGACGGAATTTTCTAGACATTAATATTGCTTACGATCAGCTTATTCAGGATGGATGGATCAAGCCAGCGATATTTGTTGGAATCTCGAGCTTGCCGCCAACACGAAATTACGATCTGGCACCAACGGCCCACAAACCAGACCTCCAGCGCCTAGGTGGTGGAGGTCTGGGTGATTATTACAAGTTCATCTCCGAACTCCTCAAACCTACCATTGACAAGCACTATCGCACCAAACCCGAACCGGCATATACTGGAATTGCCGGGATATCGTTAGGCGGTTTGGCGGCATTTACGATGGCCTACGTCCATTCTGAAACATTCGGCATGGCTGGCTGCATGTCGCCCTCACTGTGCTGGGATCACGGTTACGCACTCAATCTGATAAAGAATGACGAGGGCAATAAGAAAGAAGTCCGCTTCTGGCTGGACGCCGGTGGAGGCAACTATGAATATGATCCGGGGTGGCAATATGCTGCGCGTGCCTACAAACTACTGGAGCAGCATGGATGGATTCCAGGAGACGATCTGGCTGCCTACTTCGATTATGCAGCCGACCATACTCCTGGCGATGCAGGACGGCGGGTGCGTCAGATGCTGCATTTCCTGCTGCGGAAAGACCCCCTCCTGTTGGAGAATTACCGGCTTGTGAGCGCAAATAACCCGGAAGCTGAGAAAATGGATCTTGGTTTGGGATACTGTCGCAATCCGCTGGGCGCGGAGGCTTGGTACAAAAATGGGCTTCGGCTTACAGTGCCGCAACCGCACATCACCATTTCCGACCCCAACATAGTGACTATAGATGAGCATGACCCTATTCTGCTTTATGGAGTTTCCCTGGGTGAGACAACGATCTCATCGACTTATATGGGACATACTGCTTCATTGACTGTGATTGGTAATGACCCGAATGCCGCGCTCAGTTGTTTGCCGTGCCCACTTGCCGCTATTGCCCCGAGCATTGAAGCCGACTTCATCAGTGATCTTAATCTACCATACAATATTATTGATACCAATGAGGCAACGGTTGCTCGTTTCGGCGTTTGGCACGACCCAGAATACGTACATATTGCCGTTCATGTGCGGGACAACGAAGTAGTGCGGAAACCTTGCACTGTGCCTTGGGACCAAGATAGTTTCGAGATTACCTTTGATTCGAGGTCAGAAGCGCATATTCGTGCTGGGAGTAAATGGGTATATGGACATACTGACTTTATGCCTTTTAGCTTGAACCCGGGCCAGCCTGGCGAACAGATTCATATGCTCTACCAGGAGACGGACGAATGGCTACACAAATTGCCCGCAGGAATTGATGCTACTTGCGTCGTTGCGCCTGGCGGCTATAAAGCAATACTTTCGATCCCGGCCAGCTATCTTGACGATCGGCAAGAAGGCCACTGGACAGTCTTCCGTCTCAACATATGTATCAACAACTATGAAACAGCCAGTGGCCCCATGGTGGATACGCGTTGGCAACCAGACTGGCAAAATAATCGTAACATTATTTGTTCGGGGATGTTTAGGAAAGAGTAGCCATACCTGTTGTGCTTTAGCCGGTCCACTACGATATCTAGGTGAATAGGTCATTCAGCCTAAATCGGCGGCGGTCTCCCTGTCACGCCCTATCCCTCGCCCTCATGCGTCAATCAACGAACGCACGCCATCCGCCGAGAATGCTTCCGCCGCCATAAAATCCTCATCCCGCCATTCGACAACAAATTCGCCATTGGTGAACGATTTGATATTCGACCACTTCAACTGCACTCGCCTACGGCTTTGCGCCCGCAGACTTGCCACATCTCCCTGATCGGACGGCAGGCCAGGAAACCATTCTGAACTCAGTTCGCCGGCAGCAAATATACCCACACAGGATTGTACACCCAACAGGAATGGCTGCCCGGTGGGCCAGCCGTCTTCGTAAGCCTCGCACCACAAACCGGCATCGGTCCGAATACCCCACATAAATCGCCGCGCCAGAAGATCATGTTGCCCCGGACAATCAAGGCGCGGTCCGATGGGGCCGGTGAATGTATAGCGCCAGCGGCGATTTTGCCAGCCTTTGCCGAGTTTGCGACCGCCGTCACGCCCCGTTTCCCAGATCGGCTTGAAGTGCGCCCTGTATTCCCTCTGCCAATTTTCCGACAGAACGCGACCGCCACCGAATGTGAGCATCTTCTGGATCGAACGCACCAGCGGACTGGCTTCGCCAATGACGAGATATTGCGACGGCGATAGAATTACACGGCATCGTCCCGGCTGTCGGCAGACGCGCGCCATCCACATCAGGCGCGATACCTCATCAATCGCCCCAAGATGCCCGGTTTCACTATCGCCGACATACATCATTGGCCGTTGACGCGCATGCGCAATTACGCCGGCGCGCGCTTCATCCCAATTCGCGTACTGTGGGCGTTCGGAGTGGTCGTCGATTGAGACCTGAACGGTCATGTTTCACCTGGCAGGATGAGATTTCGACAAGAGAGCATCGATATATTTAGTACGCGAATATCGACGAAAAATACTTCAGATTCGCCTTTCCGCTTTTCTTCTCCCACCGCGAGTATCTATTTACGCAACCGTGATTAGTAGCCGCCGGGGTGCCCTGGCGGTTGAAACCACGGGCTAGAGAGTACACATGTCCGCCTTCGCGGACCAGGAGAGGAATAAATCGAATGCGGGAGTCAATGACATATCTGTATGCTCATTTTGTGTGGGCAACCTGGGATCGGTTACCTTTGTTGGTGGGAGAACGCAAGGCGGAAGTCTATCGTCTCATAAAAGCAGAATGCAGGCGCATGAAGGCCGATGTCATAGCAATTGGCGGCATTGAAGATCATATGCACCTTCTCATCGACTACCCAGCCACCATTACCGTTGCTGATGTCGCCAAACGTGTAAAGGGATCGTCATCATATATAACACAATGCAACCAAGGCGATTTCTTCCAGTGGCAAGGCGCTTATGCCGCGTTTACTGTATCCAGACGCGAACTCACAATTGTTCGAAACTACATAGAGAACCAGGAGCGCCATCACCGCCAAGGCAGGCGTCATGATAATACGTCTGCCCTAAATCACGCAGAGCATGTCGCAGGCAATTCAACCCCATCTCAATTCGGCGGATACAGTACCTCAGTATCATGGCAAACCATGATCGCGCATCCTTCTGCATCCTGTTTATTCATTCCGCCCCGAATGCGTACCTGCGCCCATAGCGGATACGCATAATCTGCAATCTTCTTCGCTTCCGCCTTGCTGATCTCTGTTGTCCGGAACCCCATGATATAGCCGTTATACGAATCGTAGTCATCCTGGCTGATGACGGCTGGAAAGCGTTTCATCACTTGCAGGCCAGCGCTGTGATAATCTTTCTGGAAACTCGATCCAGGTGAACTCCAACTGCCGCTGAGGCCGCTGTCGCAGCCACCGATCAAAATGGGCATGGCCAGAGCGGCAAGCAGCAATGCTGTTCGCCGCGTAGTAAATCGTGGATACATAGTCCCCCTCCAACTCCTCAGCCGCTCCGGCACAAAAATCATAGCCCGCCACGATATTGAGGCGTATAGGTCATTCGGCCTAAATCCGAATCGGCCATAATCTCGCATCCCATCCTAACCATCTCAGTGCATAATTACCGTATACCATCACCCGTAGGAAATCACCATGTCCGACGCAGAAATTCCGGTCCGCTTCAAGCTAATCAAAGCGGCATAGAACCGCATGCGATGGAAGAATGAGATAAGTTCGAACGTGAACGAAATCGCCCAAGAGCAATACTTATGACAATCGCAGACCTGTTGAAACAACTCCGCTATCGCCGAATGGCAGCCCTGTTATTTGGCATAGCCGTGATCGGACTGAACCTCTGGCTGGCCTGGGAAGGCGGCGGCAATGTCAATATGGTCGATGCATCTCAGAATACAACAATGCGGACTCTTGATCACATTGATGAGGCAATGCAGAAATACCGGACGACGCACGGCAATCCACCGTCAACATTGCTGGAGCTGAACAAAGCCGAGGATTTTACAGGCAACTGGGAGTACGACAAGTCAATAAACGATGACTGGAGACGCCCAATTCACTACCGTGTTATAGGAAGTGGATATGAAGCCGTTTCATATGGTCGTGACGGCAAACCTGGCGGTGAGGGCAGCGATCAGGATCTGATGCCCAAGATGCATTTACCGAAATCACTATCGTTCCCGGCATTTATCGAACACGATCGTCATCAGGTTTTGGTTTGGAGCGTTGTGTTTATGGGATTGATCGCGGCAGGCTGCGCATTGGAATTCTTACAAGCGAACTCAGCAGGAACGCTGCCGATGCGCAATGTGGTCTACAGACTCTTGCTGACAGCAGGCGTGGTATGGTTTCTCTCCAGTCTGCTGACAGCATTATCGACATTTAACGGCATTGGCTGAATAAACGGCCAAAAAAGAAGAATGACTATCAGGCAAAACGCAATGGCAAATCATATATCAAGAGACGTACGGCCCGCTGACGTACTTGCCCTTGAGGCGGAGATCCGCTACGAGCGAGACTGCGGCGCCGTTCACATCCGTATCGGTCTTGCAGCCGAGTCATGTGGACGATCATCGAAGATGCTTGCCGATGAATTGATCTCACGTATCGGCCTAACGCCCCTAGGCAAAGACTGGCGAGGCATCGGCCGTCAGGAAGCCAGAGAACTAATAGCCCGCTTTCTGGGAAATGGCCTTGTCTTCAATGATCCCCTCATGCCGACTGAGCGAGCAGAAAAACTGAGCGCAAGTGTAATGGCTCTCGCCGAGCCAAATGCTGCGTTTCTGACCAATGTATGCGAGTCCGACGAATATAACCGGCCGGGTTGGATTTCCTTAACGAATTCAACCTTCGATCAGGGCGTCGTCTTTCTCGGTAAACATAACAGCGGAATAATCTGGGTCGAAGAAGAAGACTAACACCATAGTCTAATGCACAGGGGTGGTTCCTGCAAGTCCACGACCATCCGCCGGGGTTGGAATTGCCTGATAGTGAAATGAACGCGATATGTGAGTCACAATAGGATTAAACCAGGGCGCCTCATTCGCTGGATATTCCACGTACAAATCATTAAAAAGATCATCGTGGAGAAGGCGCTTCTCATAGATAATTCGATTTCCACTGCGGGCGGAAAACACATACCATGATTTCGTCAATCGTCGATATGTCACTGTCGAACCATGGGGAAGCCCGGCGATTTCCTCCTGCATCATCTGAGACAATGGTTCGCTTAAAGCATTGTATGCGCTGTAGACATTGATGCGAATCCCATACTTCTTTGCGACAAAGGCGCGCCCACTACTGTTCTCCGGCTCCGCTTGCGCCTCGAATATACCGTTAGGAATATCGAAGAAAGCGCCGTACCGGTAGTTAACCCACTGTGTGTAAGAGACATCTTTAGCGGCAGGTTTCGCGAAACACGTTTCGGCTGATAACACGGCCAATAGCAGCCCAACAAGGATCGGTGATCTTTGCAGTAAATTTTCCAAATTCTGCTAATCCCCCACCCTCACAAACGACCTCGACATTCGAATCAGCATCGGGTCGAACCAGGGCTTTGCTTCGGCCGTGTAGCTGATTGTCAGGACATCGCGTTTGCCCCGGCCACGCAGGACCTTCTCATAGGTGATCACGCCACTCTTGTCTGAGCGTGACGAAAACACGAACCAGGTGGGCGTCACGCGGCGGTAGGTGGTGGTAAACTCGGAGGGCATTTTGGCGATCTGTTCATCGCATTCCTGCGCGGAGGACTTTCCCGAGGACGACGAAACAGTGAAAACGCTGACGCTGATATCGCCATCGCGGCTGCCGTACTCACGCCCCACCCCATGCGCAGGGCCGGACGTTCGGTGCAGAACACCTTCGGGGATATCGATGCGATAGTGAGCCTCGCGATTGTTCCACGTCGAATACGTGGCTCTCCTTGACGGGGAAGCGGCGACAATATGTGTGGCGATGATTAGAGCTGGGATGATCATAGCGTGATTCTACCCGGCCGCTTCGGCTGCCGCTAATTTCCGCATTGCCTACACTGCAACTGCCGTCGCAAGCGTGTGTCTCATTCAAATGATGAACACCGACAGCGAAACACTCCCGCTCAATGCTCCACATCGCCTGCGATCACGCGATGCCATCGCGATGATCTCGTGCTACATATCCATAGTCGGTCCTATGCTGGCGTCTATCGGACTTATCGCCGGCCTGATCTATCATGTGCCTGCCCATCCCGGACCGATGGATTACGAAAAATCGAAACACGCCATGATTGTTTCGGGGCTTGTCGCTTTGCCGCTCATCATCGCCAGCAAATACGCGTGGCTCCGTATCATGTCGCGCTTCCTGAGCGCTCAGGATGTCGCCTATCTCGTTGCATATGGAATACCGCGCCGTCTCAGCCGCCTGGACAAGCGATTACTCGCACAGTGGTATACGCGCGCGCCTCGTGAAACTCCTGATGATTTTAAGATGCCGCAGGAGTTCACGAGACGAGAAGAGCGCCTCGTTCGCGGCGTCTTTGTCACGTTGGCAGTGGTTTTCACGTCATCAATCCCGTCAGCGTGGGCGTACCCCAAACACAGCATCGGAGACTGGATCGTCGTTTGGATCCTGATCCTCTTCACCATGGCAGTATGGTACGCTGTGATCTGGGGTTGGAAGCGTTCACAAAGGTAGGTTTTTATGTTGTGTTTCTCAATCTGAGTCCCCCGCCTCTGACGCGAGATGGTAGGTCAATTAAGAATATTCATTAAGAGAAGATCCCGGCCTCCGCGCCGGGATCTTCTCTCGCACGGAGTCCCGCCGTCCCTTGCGGGAGTTGGCAATAGTTTCAGGACTTACATTTAATCCAATATATACGTAAGCAAATGTTCCTACTTCACTCAGTTCCGTTAAACGGTCCACCGCCACTCGATCCGGTGCTCCAGCTTGAGCCCTTATTGTCGCTCCCTTGAACTTTCACTCCCCAGACTTTCATCTTGGCAGGATCGAACCGAATGCCGCCGCCCGATTTTGCGTTGGTAACAGGAGCTGTGAACTTTGAGTGCGGGGCGATATTGCCGGCGGAAATGTTATAGAAGATGTGCTGCACCGGCTCGGCGCGTGTCGTACCATCGATCTGGACACTCACATTCGTAAGCGGATGTCCTGACGGATTGGTGACAATCACCTGCCCGCCTTTGACTTCGCCATCAGGCATCTCCGTCACCATCGTTTGAATCGATGTAATCGACTTCTTGGCAAACCACCCTACAAGGACGATTACGGCAACGGTCCCCAGGAGACCAACGACCGCGCAGCCGCCGACGATCCACTTTACAGATTTATTCATTGGCCGATTCTACCCTGCAGCATACTGGTCGACCTGTTCGAGCAGATGCGACTGAGCCCAGCCGATACCGAACGCCACGCCGGCAATCAACAGAATTGTTGCGACAGCGAGGATGGCGATGACCCATTTAACCCGTGTATTCATCGTTTCAAGCCCCAGTGCATCGAATTGAGAAAGTGCGCGATGCGCCATCAATCAATGAGAGTCTGGAGCCGCCATATAGTTGCGTCACCTCGAAAGTCGAAAATTCACATAGCGCCGCTTATTGCATTTGATTGCCGGTTAGGCAATAATCGGAAGAGCCGCAAGTCAAAACGAGAGGAACAGCCAATGTCGGAAAATGAAGTACCGGTTCGCTTCGAGCTGATCAAAAACGGCGAGCGCCGCGCCGTGGGTGGGGTTGAGTATGGCAGCATGACCATCATAGTCAATCACACCTCTCGCGATCCAAAGAACTTGGAGGCAACTCTCGCTGCGAATCCGGAATTAAACACCGAGCGCTATTCACAGGGCAATTTGTCCGTAGAGTTCGGCGGCATGGTCGACGGAACAAACGAATACATGCAGTGGGTTCAGGAAGAGCCGATCAAAGCCGGCGATGAGATCCTTGTACGCCCCCTCGGCCCCGGACCGGTAGACGAGCCGATACTGCGCAAAAACACGAGTTTCCATGATTTACGGTCGAAAGATACCGATTATGCCGTCGAATTGCAGAGATCTGAGAAAGCGTACTACGATGTGATCGACAGCCTCCTTTCAGGCATTACGCTGTCGCCTTCAGAATATTATGAAGCTGTACGAAAAATGCCGAACGCATTGAGGAACTACAAGCAAGCCGTGCAGCTTGCCATTGAGCGAAGCGAGGGAGAGGAACAAGAAGATTACCGCATGACGCTTGCTGGCCTGCAGCGCTTCCCGGCGAATCTTCTCGCATTGCTTGCCGGCCACCGCCAGAGAATCGGGATTGAACCCGATTAGGACGACGCAAATTCAAATGGATCCGTATAGCGAGCACGTCTACTTTGTTGCCGACTTCTACGACGGCATCCTGAGCGGCGTAGCAGATTTTGGCGGCACGCCACACTGGTTTCAGTGCGCCGAAGAGAAATTCTGGGATGTGGATGAGCGCACATATCGTTTGACGCCCATGGATGAGAACTGGTTCGCACTCGAAGTCGAACAACATTCGATTTGGCAACGCTGGGAAGCCCAGCACAACGCAGGAGATGTGCTGATTGGTGCTCATCCAGGAGATGCAAATGCGCGATATATCGAGATCGAACATCTCTTGAAAGCGAAACGTGACGATATGGCTGCATCAATCATTATTGCCTGCGGCACATTTGAGAACACTATCCCGTTAACAGTACGTTGGAATTTCATATCGGAACATTACTCTGAAGTCGAAAAGGTTATCACACCATGATCGATCGTGAACATCGTAATCAGCTTGCGCAACTGATTCGTCATTTGGCCATTGGCCGCTTATCCACACACGACTATGATCAGCAGTCTCAAGCGCTCCACGCAATTTCAAAAGACGCTGGTCTCGAAGAAATATTATGGACTGTGTGGACTCTCTACGACGACTTTCGCGACCATCGCTTTACCGGAAAAGACGCGCTGCCGCGAGAACTAAGGCGTGATCTTGCAAAATGTATATTGTTCCTGTATAGCGACCAGGAATATCGCTGGGATGAGATACGCAGAACTGCCGCACAAACCCGCTGGCTCAATATAATGACCCTCGGTCTCTGGAACCGACTCTTCGCAGGCGATGTCGTAGCAAAGAACCGGATCGCCCACGATGATGCCGCCTGGCCTTTCCAGACATTCGCCCATCTCGAAGATGCAAAGCGCCATCCGCATCTGCTGGCCGCACAGTAGGCGCATTGCCTTAAATTGCCCCTCGGTTCCCCTCACCTGGGCCGATCCCTTACATTAGACACCTGCAATTTGCCGTGGTACAATTTACTGGCGCCGATTGAGGAATATACATCACATTATTCGCGGCGCGCGGACTGAGTAGGCATGTCTTATGCAACATGATCATAAGACATGGCATGGACCAGTCGCCTTCATCTCACCACTCGCGACTCGTAAGGGAAACTAAACCATTGATACTCCCAAATACGGCATTGCTGCCTGAGGCGAAGCTGCAATCCACTCGCGCCTCTATTGCACGCTTTGCGACATTTGCGGCGGTGGCAACACTGCTGGCCGCTCCTGCCGCCCGATCTCAATCGCCTGTCCCCGGCGCAGTCCCCACTCTCGGCATGACGGTCAACGCGGCCGCCACACCGGCCGCCGGTCAAGTTCTGCACCTGGTATTCGGGCTCAACAATATCAAGCGCGCCGAACGCGATGCGTTTCTAAAGTCACAATACGATCCCAAGTCGCCGAATTTTCGGAAGTGGCTGACACCGGAGGAGTACGGCACGCGCTTTGGAGCTTCGCCTGAGGACGTGCAGGCGGTCGTAGCCTACGCGCAATCCAAGGGCTTTCGCGTAACCAATGTCTGGCCGAACCGGTCGTTCGTTTCCGTGGATGCCACCGCAGCCCAGGCTGAAGCCGCATTCGGCGTCAAACTGCAGGGCTTTAATCGCCCCCTCCATATGATCCATTCCGGCGGCAGCAAGACATTCTACGCGCCAAACACGGCTCCTACCATTGCAGCCGGTGTCGCGTCGAAGATCGGCTTTGTCGCCGGATTGACAAACCTGCTTCAACTGGAACCCAAGCATCGCAAGGTCTCCAAGATCGATGCTCTTCTGGCGCCTGCGTTCTCGCAGTCTCCGGCCACCAATTGGGCCGGACCTGTTTCTCCCAGCGACCTCTCGAAGGTCTACAACATCGATGCGCTGCATGCTCAGGGCGCGGATGGCCAGAATCAAACGATTGCGATCTTCTCACCCACTCTCCGGTACCCAGCAGATGTTACGACGTTCGCGGCCTACTACAATATCACCGGCTATACGATTTCCGACGTAATCATCGACGATGGACCGACGGACTATAAAGGTTCCGGCGAAGCAGCCCTGGATGCCGAGATCATTATCGGCCAAGCGCCGCACGCCAACGTCAAGTTTTACTCCGGCCCCAACGATACGTCCCTGGCCATCGACGACTTTAACAAAATCGCTACCGACAATCCGCCGGTCGTCTCCGCAAGCTGGGCGCTCGGCGAAGACATCGTCGTCACTTATAATGCGCAGTGGTACTCCACAAGCTTCGATGACGTCACCGCGCAGATGGCGACCCAGGGGCAGTCCTGGTTCAATGCATCGGGCGACTGGGGCGCATACGACGCCAGCACCGGCGCGGTTACAACCGTCGTTGAGGCATCAGGCCCCAACGTCATCGGAGTCGGCGGCACCTCCCTTCCGGACAGCAACAACGGCGCATGGAATTCGGAAATTGCCTGGTACTACAGCGGCGGTCTCGGCGGAGGAGGCGGATTGAGTGTCCTTAGAGACAAGCCGTCATGGCAGACAGGTCCAGGCGTCTCAAACACCTACAGTACCGGTAAGCGACAGGTCCCGGATATTGCCGCTCTGGGCTTCGCTCCGTACTACGACATCTACGCCGACAGCTCATGGGGCGGCTACTATGGCACAAGCGCCTCCACCCCGCTGTGGGCTTCCGTTGTCCTGCTCTATAATCAGCTCTCCGGACAGAGATTCGGCAATCTCAACCCGGCGCTTTATGCCCTGGGAACCAACGATCCCAGCGCCTTCCATGACATCGTCGACGACGGCACCGGCCGAACAAACGGCATCCACCCTGCCACCGCCGGATGGGACTACATTACGGGATGGGGTTCCGCCAATTTCGGCTTGCTCTATACCAAGCTCGTTGCGCCGGCTTCGCCCACAATCACATCCTTTACGCCCACTTCGGGTCTGGTAGGCACGGTTGTAACGATCGCCGGAACAAATCTCACAGGAGCGACCAGCGTCACCTTTAACGGCACGACGGCAACAACCTTCAGTGTCGATAACTCCGCTCAGATTACGGCGACAGTGCCCACCGGAGCAACCACCGGCGTCATCGGTGTAACCACTCCGGGCGGCACGGCGACGAGCACCGATCAATTCACTGTAACGGCCCCAGCTGTCCCAACAATCACATCGTTCACGCCCTCCTCCGGCTCAACCGGAACCGTGGTCACGATTACGGGCACAAACCTGAGCGGCGCAACAGCTGTAAAGTTCAATACCAAGGCGGCCACAAGCTTTACCGTCAATTCCGCAACAAGCGTCACAGCCACTCTGCCAACCGGCGCAACAACAGGGCCGATTGCCATCACCACGGCCGGCGGAACGGCAACCAGTTCGACCAACTTCACTGTGACGGCTGCAGCAGCGCCGGCGATCACATCGTTCACACCGGCATCAGGGCAGATCGGCGCCCTTGTCACCATCAACGGCACGAACTTCACCGGCGCAACAGCCGTTAAGTTCAACAATGTCGTAGCGCCGTCGTTTACAGTGGTCTCTGCCATCAAGATCACAGCAACTGTGCCGGCAGGCGCTACAACCGGATTAGTAAAAATTACGACGCCTGGTGGAACGGCTACCAGCGCCTCCAACTTCACGGTGACTCCATCCGCGCCTGCCATCACATCGTTCTCGCCGGCAACCGCAAAAGTCGGCGCGCTTGTTACCGTCAATGGAACAAACTTCACCGGCGCCACAACGGTCAAGTTCCATGGATTGGCGGCAGCGTTCACAATCGTCAACGCAACCAAGATCACTGCGACGGTGCCGGCTGGAGCGACTTCCGGAACGATTACAGTCACGACGCCGGTTGGCACAGCGACTTCGGCAAACTCCTTCACCGTAGCGCCGTCGGCTCCCACCATCACCATCCTCTCGCCGTCATCGGCCAAAATCGGAACGCTCGTTACCATCGCCGGAACAGGCTTCACCGGCGCAACGACTGTCAGGTTCTACAATAATGTGGTAGCGACATTCACCGTGGTCTCAGCCACCAAGCTCACCGCGACTGTGCCGACAGGAACTGCCACTGGGCCAGTCACCGTGATTACACCCGCCGGAGTGGGAGTATCACCCGGCAACTTCACCATAACGGTAGCGCCGCCCACCATCACGAACTTCTCTCCCACCTCCGGTAAGGTCGGGGATGTCGTTACGGTGGCAGGAACTACCTTCACGGGCCTGACGAGCGTCAAGCTGAACGGCGTCGCGGCGAGCTTCACCGTCGTGAATGCTTCCAAGTTCACCTTCAAGGTGCCTGCCGGAGCAACCACGGGCAAGATCACCGCTACGACACCCGCCGGCACAGCGACTCACGGATCGTCATTCACCGTAAAGCCGTAACGCCGCCTCATACTGATAAAACGCAAATAATCGTCCGCCCTGGCTGAATAGCCAGAGCGGACGATTTGCTTTGCATAGTTCTGTAACAACGCGGGTATCTACAGCGTGACACTTTGTGAAAGAAGGTATGAGCTATGACTAATATACTAGAGATATTGCAGGGAGCCGCGCCGCATGAGGTGGATGCTCACCGCGGGTTCCTCCAAGAAGCGCTCAATCTCGTAGGGCAGCAAGGGGGAAACCCTCAGGTGATTGCACAGCAGGCAGGCGCGCCAAATGCGGATCCACATGGCATGAATCCTGAACAGCTCATCAATACAACCATTCAGCTTGCGCGCACACATCCGGAAATCGTAAATCAGGTCGCTCAGCGGTTCCCGCAGGCGCAGCCATTATTGAATTCGTTGCTTGGCGGAGAACAGCTAGCCTCCGGCAATCCGATCGCTGGAGTACTCGGCGGCTTGCTCAAAGGATAGACTCACGTTGCCGCCGGGTATTGTTGTGGGACATGCATATTGACGGCTTTGGAACCACCCGGCTCATGACGGCGGCGAAAAACGGCGAACTAGATGTTGTGCGGCTTCTCATCGCTCATGGCAGCGATCCGCGAGATGCAAACTTTGAGGGATTCAATTCGCTGCACTTTGCAGCTATGGGCGGCAGCGCGGAGGTGGCTCAGTATCTGATCGGCCTTAGCGTTCCGATTGAGTGCAGGTCGAATCGCGGCTATACACCGTTAAACATCGCTGCGGTGCGCGCTCCCTTAGAGTTGATTGCAAGCGCAATCGCCCCATTCATTGCTGCAGGCGCAGACATCAACACACGCGCAAAACATGAGAATACACCATTGATCGCAGCCGCCGTGCGAAATGCACTGGAGGCGGTGTCCTATCTTGTATCGCATGACGCGAACATCGACGCTCAGGATGCAGCCGGTATGACTGCCTTGATGCTCGTTACCCGCATAGGACGCTATCCCGCAATGGCCAGGCATCTTCTTCAGCTGGGCGCAGATCCCGCAATAAAAAACCACGCCGGCCGTACTGCGTGGGACATTGCTTCAGAAAATATGAGGGGCAGCTTTGTTTCCAAATAGCTGCCCCATTAACTACTACGCTTTGGGCGCAGACACCTCGAAGTTGTTGGTGTCGTCTCCCGTGGTGAATTGCCAGTCCTTTACAACCTGCTTGCCGTCTGTCATTGTCACGGCAATATGACACTTATATGTCGTGTTCGGGGCAAGCTTGGCCGCCGGGATCATGATAATGGAGTATCCGCTGAACGGATCGTTCTGCGGGTGATTGACGTACACCTTAACGGGATTGCCCGCAGCGTCCGTCATCGTTGCTTCCTTGAACGTAAAACCGCCCATCTGAAACTGAACGGTGACGACATAACCCGCTCCATCTCCGGACACGCCATGAATGCGCATGGGATTTGGAGCATCAAACGTTGTCCCTGCCGGCGGCACACCTGTCGCTTTGTCAACCGGCCAGGTGCTTACTTCCGCAAGTTTGCCTGCAAATTCGAATGTCCAGAACAACTGATACTCACCGATACCGAGTTCAATCGGTCCACCGGCTAAAAACGGCATTCGGTGATAGGGCTCGGACATCAGGTCCTTAACGACGAGAGACGGATCCCGATCCAGGACGACCTCCCGGCGAAGATCCTCAAAAAATGCAAAGCCGGTATATCCGGCGAGAGCGACACGTTCTCCGAATTTTTTCGCTGTAAATTCCGGCATGCCTGGTGTTTCGGCATGCATGCTTTCATTGATATTCGTGTTTGCAACGCGATATCGCGAATGCTTATACGCGGCCAGGCTAAGTGAATCAACCCACGTGATTTTATCAAGATGCGCCAGCGAGCGATAGTAATTCACGACGTTGAGGATCGTTTGTTTGTGCGCCTCGGGGATAGTCGAGACAGTATTTGCTGCAGCAGGCACAGGTGGCGTATCTGCTGCAGGTAGCGCCGAACAAAGTTGGGGGCCGAATATATAAAGCGCGGCGCCCAAAGCCGATGAATATTTAATGGATCTTGCACTGCGTTTGTTCATAACTGATGGTCCATTTTTTTGACGATACTGTTCAGTTTAATGTTCTGCCTGCCTGCTGTCAACAATCTACAGCATATTGTATTTTGGCTATATATTATTCCGTAGATACGCTTTGACTTGCAATGGAACATTTGGCAACGAAAATGCACAGTAGAGAAATAACGGTGCTGTAAGGCTGCGCAAACAAGGACGGTCTCTGCCCCATAGAAACTGCAGAGGGGCTATTTTCGTTTGTCTGCCGTTTCATAACGTGACGTGTATGGGCATACTCTCAAGGAGCGTGTGTCCACCCCACCGATCAATATTCAGTTTCCATTGTCCTTCATCGTCGAAGCGGGTAGCCAAAATCAGGCCCATTCTCATGCGTGACACATCGCGGCGCATATACGCCGGCAAAAACATCCGTACAACCGTCCCCCACGCGTCGTCCCGGCAGTAGCTTCCAACATCCCTCTACCGATGGCGGAACCCGGAAGGCACGACATGTCGTATATACACAGGAACATATATGGGAGTATTTCAAAGCGCTTACCGCAAGCTTAGCGGCGCATTTCACCTTGGCAGGAGAAACACACTGTTGGGTTTTGCGATCTTTATGATCTCAGGAGGCCCGGCATCTGCGTTAGATCCTTTCACGCAGCCAGAAACCAATTCGCCGATCGCCGTTACGATGACCGCGCTGCAGTTTACGTCGGATTACAACACGACTTCACACACGTACGGCATGCTGGACAACGATGTAGATTGGAAACCCACCGGCAACGTGCTTGCCAAGCCTGACTGGATTCCTGCAGACACGGACGGGAACGGCGGCAGGAACAATCCGATTTCCCATCCTATGGATACGAAAGTCACGGTGAGGCTGACCCTTGAGGTATCGCCCGCCGTTGCCGCAGCCGGCAATTACCACCTCATCGGCTCCGTAAACGGCAAGCCACTCCCCGGTTTCTATTTCGACGATTGGGTCAACCTGACGGGCGGTACAAACAAGGTCTCCGTGACATCGGCGCGCCCGCTTCCGCGGGAAATTGCGGATGTATCCCACTCCATACAATGGAACCTTTACTCCGCCGCGCCCGGCCACGTGATGTCACAAACAACTGGGCCACACGAGATCCTATGCACTTATGGGCAGGTAAACGATGAGAAGCAAATCAGCTGGTACGTCTCGATCTACAGAACTCGAAGCGCGATCGCCCATGTAAAGGGCGCGCCGCTCAAGCCATTGGACCTGGTCATGAAGGCAATGGATGTGAAGTTCAAGCCGGATACGTCGGCCGCACTCAATGATGCATGGCTGGCCGGTGAGCCGGATTCGCCTGGCTACGACTGTATCGGGCTCGCCCGCTGGGTATCCAATGTGGCGCACCAGCTTGGCATCAGCTCGGATACCGTACAGGTTCAAGCGGAGTATGTGACGGCTACATGGGAGCATCCCGATGTCCCACTGGAGATTCCCTTTACAGGCCCGTTTCCGGATAACAGTGTGCCCGGCCATCCGAATTGGCAGGTCGTTCTATCCAGCGCGCCTGGTCGCTATATGTCGTTCGAAGGCTCTGTAAAAATTACGGACGGCAATGATACCATCTACGTATGTCCCGGTTTCGGCCCAAATGAGACACCAGGTATACGGAAAACGGCGCTTTCGATTATCCACACGTACAAAGTGCTGGGCGCTTGTAACTTGGACGACCCCGACAGCCCGACATTTATTCCGCACTTCAATTACAAGAAAGGCGGCTATGGGACCCCACCGCCGCCCAGTTCCAACCAGAGCGCGCGCAAGCCCATACGCAAACCGATTGTGGAACGTGTGACGCAGCGCTAGACGACACTGCGAACTTCATGACAAATGGCGGGAGCGATATCGCTCCCGCCATTTGTCGTTTCTGGCATCTATCCAGAGATGCCTCTCAGAAGCCTCTCTCCCGATACGTGCAAGCAGGGACGCTTGCGCCCACACCGCGACTTACCCCTCTGCGACCCACCAGTGGGGCTTGCACCCAAAAATAAAATAGCAGCCCTCCTGCGTCCCTTTTCAAGGATGCATCGGGGCTGCTGTAGATCGCGCAAATCGCGGAAGGCTGGAAGCCCTCCGCGATCGTTATTGCCGGCCTAGTGCTTCTTTTTCTTCTTGTGATGAATCACGCGATGTTTCTTGTGATGAATCACCTTCTTGTGATGCTTCGCATGCACCTGCTGAGCGGGCATTGCCTGCTCAGGAGCCGGATCAGGTACCGGCGGCGGCGGCGGCGGTGGGGCCGGTTCTGGAGCCGGTTCCGGGGCCGGGGCCGGTTCTGGGGCCGGCGGCGGCGGTGGCGGTGGCGGCTCAGGAGCCGGTGGCGGCGGTGGCGGCGGCGGCTCAGGAGCCGGCGGCGGCGGTGGCGGCGGCGGCTCAGGAGCCGGCGGCGGTGGCGGAGCTGGCTCCTGTACCACCGGGGCTACGTGGCGCTTCTTGCCTGCCAGGAGGAAGTACAAGAGAGCTCCACCGCCGACGATATAAGCCGCAGTTTCGCCATCATGGTTGTGATGGCTGTCGCAGGCGCCTGCATTCAACATCGTGGGTTCCGGTAAACTTGCGGTTACCATTCCCAGGACCAAGAAAGCAGATGCCCCGCGAGCTAAGCGAGATCCGACTTTCAGCATAGCACAGTCTCTCCAGTGTCGAAACGACACACAACGGAATCGCCAATGTTGCAGTGACATGCCGGAAGCTATTGGCCGTTCCCGGCATGAGGCTTGTGGGCCTTCCGCAGGAGACAACAAACGCACCTATGAATTGGCGGTTACAGATGATGAGCGTTAATAGCCATCGCTGCGCGCTTTCAACATAGCCGATTAAGTTTGCCGCTCACAACAGTTCGAAGATCCAATCATTTTTCAATGCGGACCTTATACTTACTGAGATCGACCTGGTACTTCTGCGTTGAACCGACGTTGGAACAAAGTTACTTCTAAGAGGTGACAATGCCGGTATCTGAGATTGGCGTACAGGAACAATGCATAAAAAGTTCCTAATATTATCTCGTTCCGACGCAGGAAGAATACCTGGTGCACAATTCAATGTCAAGCATGTGGCCTCGAACCCCCTGATTGACACCTTGCGCTGCCAATTAAGGCGACTTCCAGGCGTCACATCCCCAACAAGGTAGCTCATTCCGATTAATGCGCTCACCTTTATTAACCGCAAGATTCATGCCAAACCACGGAATCTGATTACCTTTATGTTACAGGTAGATACATATCAGGCCAGGCATTCAGGCAAAATCCCATCTTCACAACGCAATTTCAGAATAATATTGAAATAACCCGGCGTCAAAAAGCGCTCCCCACACCACCGGAATGCTGATGGAACGGGGAGCGCCGGCACATCCGCTAACTCAATCGCGTTAGCCCTTGAGGATCTTCTCGCTCTACACTCGGATCCGCCGGCAGTGGCGGTATACCCAATTTCTCAAGAACGTAATCAGCCGTCTGCAGCGCGCCTTCGACCCAACCTTGCGCATCGGAATAGGCTTCACCACAAATATAGAAGGGAAGCGCGCCTCCGGTATCCTCCGAATATGGCTGAGTAATCTCATGCTTCACTTCCCAGCTCTTTGCCCCGATATTCCAGCTGTTCCATCCTCCACCGAAGGGATCGTCGCCCCAATCCCGATATGCAGCAGAGAACACTTCAGGCGTATAGGTAAGCCCATGGAGCAGACCTAGCTGGCGGGTCACCTCCTGAACCATGCGAGCAGGGGCCGGATAGTTGTTCCATTCCGTGGAATCGTTGCGGCTCTGATCATCTGCCCCGGAGAACAACCGGCGTGCCTGCACAGGGTCGGCCTCGCTTCGCCAGCCCCTTCCGCGCTTATCGCGATATCCATCCCAGTATCCGATATTCTGCCCGTCGTCATAGCTGGCCATGAGCATAGCGCGTCCGGACGTCGCCGGCGATCCGTCATCCTTCGGCCAATAATATGTTTGCCGCACCGGCAAATCCGTAACGGACCGCCCGGCTTCCACTCCGGCCGATGTCCACCAGGGATTGCTATAGGTCGTAAAGATCTTAAACAACGGACGCGGCGTCACGCTCTTAACCAGGCTCTGCACGCGATTGTCCTTGAGCAGCGAACTGTCGATAAGCTCCAATGCCCGCCGCGGCATCGCGAGAATGAGCGATCGCGCCTGTATCGGATCCTGTCCCACAATATGAAGGGTGAACAAAGAACTCGCAAGATCCCACTCAAACGACACCAATCTGGAGTTCAATACTATGCGGCCGCCTGCATTCTCCACGAGAGTCTGCAGCGTCAGCGGCACAATCTGGAAGCCCTTCTTAAATCCCCTGTATACCGGCGACACGCCGAAGTCGGAAAGGAACCAGGGGATGGCATCCGCGGCATTCCAGTTGCTCAGCACCGTTTCGTAGCCGCCGGCATCGATACCGAGCTGATATGCCTCCTGGCTGATAACGCGGCTGAGCACGTTCCAAAAACCCTGCTTGTAAAGCGGTTCCCCATCAAAAACAGCAGATTGCGCCATTTCCCGGCGCTGGTCGTCGCTGAGGCCGGGATCTGTGATCCCGGGTACGATCTGCTTGATGCCGTTAGTGATGATCGCGCCGGAAGTCTGCCCATGTTCGATCCACGAGAGATGATAAGGAACGCGTTTTGGGTCTTTTGTAAAGTCGGACAGCCTCAAATATGTGCCACGAAGGAACGCGATATTCACATCCTCATCCACCGGGAACGGATAGGTCTCGATCTGATCGTCTGGTCCAAGTTGGGAATTGAGCGCATAAAGCAGGGCTGCGATTCGCGGCTGCACGGCAGGCAGAATGCGCATGCCCCCAAGCTCCGCAACCATATCGGAAATATTCGGCGGCTGCACGGAAAGAAGACGCCCTCCGATATGATCGCTGTCCTCGAAAACGGCGATATCGCGTCCTGGATCCTTGGTAAGCAGCCGCCATGCCGTGTAAACTCCGGAAACGCCGCCGCCCACAATAGCGACGTCAATGATTTGGTTCGTCACAATAGTCTCCTATACAATAATCTGATATCGGTGTACGCAGCCCTTAAAATACAACAGGCATTGCCTGCCACTCTGTCTCGGAATTGCCGTCTCCGGATGCCGTGAATGACTGCTGGTGATGGAAGATGTCGAGCGGCGGCTGCAAGGCATAACGGGCTGCAAGTTTCGGCGCCGCGCCGGCCGTCGCCGGAACTGCGGGCGTGTCCTGACACGTTCGGAAGTCGATAATGTACGCCTTCTTCTGATTGAGGACATAATCCACGCCTTCGCGCAGCGCAGCCTTCACATCCGCCGGTTTATCGACAACCTGTCCGGCCTCGATTCCAAAAGCCCTGGCCAACTCGACAAAATTGAGATCAGGCCGTTCGAGCCGCAGATATTCCGGATCCGTCGTTTGCGGCTGCCATCCGTAGTCCGGGTCGCTGCCGTAAGCCTGAATGACTTGCTGGAGCCCGAGTTGAAGGGTGTGGTATTCGCGATTGTTGGTAATAAGATAAAGAACCGGCAGCTTGCGGTGTGTCGCCGTCCAATAGACCTGCGGATAGAAGAGTGATGAGCCGTCTCCGACAGCATTCACGACCAGGTCGGCTTCGATCCCCTGGTGACCATGCTGCTCCAGCTTGATGCCGAGTGTCGCAGGCATCGACCACCCGAGTGAACCGCCTTCGACACAGTAATAGCTGATCGGAGCGCCATACTCCGAATCGAACGGAAGCAGATACTGGAACGGGGCAGGATCGGAGACCGCCTCATGCACGTAGACAAACCGTTTCTTCAGGTCAAACTCGTCGACCAGCTCGCGAAGAGCATCAGCCACTACCACAGCCCAGATTTGATCCGCCGATTTCGCCTGCTCAACATATGCCTGCCAGGATTTCCGGCGCTGAACGTCAAGCGCTTCAAGCGTCCGGTTTCGAGCCTCAGCGCCGTCCGGCGGATCTTCTGCGATAAGCGTGTTGATCAGCGGCAAAGTCGCTTTAATGTCGCCGAGGATAGCCGTCTCGCCGTAATGGTTTTTTCCCAGATCCCAGGTGTTGTTTGTCAGGTAAACTTGCTTAAGATGGCTGGGGATGAGCGGACCGTCGGAATATTTGAATACAGCCAGCTGCGCCTGCGCTCCGAAGCCGCAAAGGAAGGCGACATCGTGGCGCTGCAGGACCTTCTGTACGCCCGCCTGACTTCCCGGCAATTCGCCCTGCCAGTGATAGTCTCGGTTTGGGAAGTTCGCCATGCTGCTGAATGTTTCCAGCAAAACAGGAGCGCCAATCAGCTTCGCAAGCTCCTGCAGTTCTGGCCAGGCATCCGAATATCCCACCGCATCGCCGCCGATGATTACCGGGTTCTTGGCCGACTGCAGCAGCGTAGCCGCCTCCCGAATTGCCGCAGGATCGCCTGTGAACCGGGGGGCGATACGCGTAACTCCCTTAACGCAGTCGTCTTCTGCAATCTTATGGATATTGAACTCCCATGGGATAGAGATAAACACCGGGCCTGTAGGAGGCGCCATCGCCTCCTTGAAAGCGCGCTGCAGGACCATGCCCGTTTCCTCCCACGAGCGCACCTCATGGGACCACTTGGTGTACTGGCTCGCCACCTGAACGAGGTTCGATGCCAGCAAGGGCTCCTGTGTCACCAGCTCGTTGTGCTGCTGGCAGCAGAGGATCACCAGTGGGACGCGCGATCGCCACGCATTGAAGAGATTGCCGAGACTGTGGCCAATTCCCGGCGTGACATGCACCACCAGCACGCCAGGTTTCCCGCTCATGCGAGCGTAGCCCATCGCCGCGCCGATAGCGATGTTCTCATGAAGGCATTCGATGTATGTAACATCGTTGCCCGGAATGGCACAGCCGTCGATAATGGGAATCTCGTTCGTTCCCGGCACACCGAACATGTAGTGGATGCCGAGATCGCGCAGAATATCGAAAACATAGTCTCGGACCCAGCGCTGACCGGCGGGCGGTTGTGGATTTGGCATGACGCTATTCACCCTTGAAGTAGTTTAGATTACTGCTTTTTCAGCATGTAACTGGGACGTTTCAAGGTGAACCGTTGTGAATAGCAAACCAGGCATTGGGATCATGGGCAGCCAAAAGAAAACCGGTCCGGACATTTCTGTCCCGAACCGGCTAAAATTCGAACGAGGCTTACATTAACGTGAAGTGGGAAAGGGACTGCAAATAGTGATGCGTCTCCCACCAGGCTCCGCCGAGGAAGGCGGCAAGGCCAAGATAGGCAAGGCCATATTTAATACGAACGCCTTGATCGACCCGATAGTATGGTTGCGTCGCCGGATCTGCTTTCCAGCCGCCGATAATGCGTGGCAGGCTGAGAAGACCCAGAACCCAAATAAACGGGTTAAGGAAACCCAGGCCAACCATCAACACTGCGCCGAACGCCAGCGCCTTCGGGCTGAACAACGGCACAATCCAGCCGCCATCAAGTGGGGCGGTAGGAATAAGATTGAAGAGGTTGACAAAGAATCCCCACTGCGCCAGCCCCAGCCAGAACGGGCTGCCGGTCGCCAATCCGATACCAGCGAGAATCGCAGCGGCAGCCGTGCCGACAACCGGCCCCATGATTCCGATAAACGCGTCCTGCTCCAGATTTTCGCCATGGCGCTTTGTGAATACGGCCGCGCCCATGAACGGGATAAAAATCATGAAGCTCGTGGGAATACCACGCCGCTTCGCAGCCAATGCGTGCCCGCATTCATGAATAAAGATCTGCATGACCATGCCGATGCCGAACGGCCACCCATAGCGTGTCGCGTACGCCCACATGCTTAAGAGCATAGAGCCGCATGTCACGAGCAGCTTCAGGCCGATCGTCAAGAATTTGAGCTTGGAAAGCAGAGCAAGCGCCAAGCCGCCGAACTTGGCGAGCAAGATCACTAAGCCCGCGATTGCGCCGCCAATGCCGCCCTTGGCTTTCTGCCTTTCAAGCTTGGATGCCCCGGTCATATCCGGGGCCACGTAATATGGCTGTCCCTGCGGCGGCGCTTGGCCGTACGTATAGGGAGGCGGCTGCGGCGCCTGTCCCCATCCTGGCTGACCGTTGGGCGGCGGCTGCCCATAAGGCTGGCCATTTGGCGGCGGCTGACCGTATCCGGGTTGCCCCCAGGCGGGTTGGCCCTCCGGTGGTGGCTGCTGCCCGTAGCCGGGCTGTCCCCATTGAGGAGCAGGCTGTTGCTGTGGCGGCGGCTGACCATAGCCAGGTTGACCCCATCCGGGCTGACCGTTAGGCGGTGGCTGCTGTCCGTAGCCGGGTTGACCCCATTGGGGGGCAGGCTGTTGTTGTGGCGGCGTATATGGAGCACCATATGGTGGTTGAGGAGAAGCAGGACCGCTTGCTGGCGGCGCTGCGACGTCAGCCTCCGGTGAGTCTGATGCTTGTTGTTCTGATTGCTTGTTTGAATATGTCATGACGTTGGGTAACTTGGCGTGACTATGATTAATCATAGCATGGCGAGCGTCGGAAAATGCGATTCTTCTCACATGTATACGGGAATCGACGGTTCAAACGCTCCCGGCGATTGCGATCGTTAAGATTCTCAACCGATCTTACACCTTAAATGTCTGATTCGCTTGACATGAGGATAGCTGTAGGGTAAGGTACGGTGTCTTGCTTCACGTAGTGTCGCAGGACAGACGCAAACGAGAAATCCTTTGTTTGGAATCTGCCCTGACGTTCGGGCTGTCTAACCTGTAGATGTAGTAACTACTGGGTCCTTTCTCGACACTTACAGGAGCTAACTAATGAAAATCTCACCCCGACTGACACGAGCGGCTGCATCGTTTATGATTGTTGGCTTGGTCGCCTCAGCTGTGCCGAATAGCGGCATGGTAAGCGCCGGAGCATGCGACAGTGGAAGCAACAACAATGACTTCCAGAACGCCTGCTGGTACGCCGCCGGCGTCGCAACCGGCGTCCTTGTTGTCGGCGCGGATCGCCGCCGCCACCATGACGACACCGCCAGCAACACAACGGCCACCACGGTTCGCCCCGCGGCCGACAAGAGCTGGACCGACCTGCACACGTTTGTCACCAACTAGAGGTTAACCCCTCTCGTTAAGTTGAATACTCCGTAAACAACGGAGTATCGTTGACCACGCATTTGGTCCGCGCACCCTCCGGTCGCGGGCCATTGCGCGTTTTAGTAGAAGCCTCTCCCCCCGTCGCTATCGCGACTTACCCCTCTCCGAAACGGAAAGGGGCGACCGATTTTCCACCACCAGACAACTCTATAGTGAAGTGAGCTTGTGATTTTGGGCTGAGCGTATGTAAGAGTCGCCTGGGCTTCGATCCTTGGACATCCCTTCCCGTTTCGGGGAGGGAAAAAGCGAGTTGTACGAGCTTGAGGGAGAGGATTCCTACTGCGGCAGTAAATTCCCCCAACGGATATTTACACCATCCTTCGTCGTCATCACGCCGATCTCATCATCAGCCGTCTGATAAATCGCAGGCCACGTAAAGACGAACTTTAGGGGCACTGCCTGCGCTTCGGCAAGCTGCCATGTTACGCCATAGTCTGTGCTGTATGAAATCCTGTTCTCGCAAGAAGTAACAACCAATCGGCCATCCCGCAGCGATGTCACCCATGGTCCGGCATGCTGCCCCGGAATAGGCTGGCCGATCCCCTCCGGCCAAACAATGCCGTCTGGGCTCGTCTTGCAATACACGTCGGCATTACCGATCCCCACAACCTCATATACGGCGATATACCGGCCGTTCTTCATTCGTGTAATGATCGGCATTCCCGGCCGCTGAGCCCCTCCTCCGATTTGAGCGGCCACGACGATCTCTTCTCCCCAGGTAACCCCGCCGTCATCGGAAATCCTCTGGCCCACAATCTGACTGTAAGCCGGTTTATCCAGAGAATGCTTCTCGTCGGCGTATGCGCATGCCAGACGGCCGTCGTCAAGCAGGTAGAAATGTGGCTCCCATAGTCCCTGGGACGGACGGCCCGCGACATATGGCGGCGGTTCGCTTGTGTCGACCTGGCTGATAAAAGTCCAAGACTTTCCGCCGTCCTTGCTCCGGTATACAGGCAGGTGAAAGGACATCACACTTCCCGGAGTGTGATGTTCGACAACGGAACGGCCAGTCAGAAGGATATCGCCGTTCGGCAGCTGAATCAGGCTGCCGTTATCGAGGTTGCGGCCAGGCTCACTCACAGTACCTAGCGGCTTCCAGGATCGGCCTTTATCGGAGCTTAATTCCAATTGAAGTATGCTGTTCGGCTTCGGATATAGATTGTCGACACACAACCAATCCCCGCCGCGCAAGGGTATCATTCGAGCCCAGCCGGCATCCGCGACATGGGTTTTATCTCCCCAAATGAAAGGATCGGCTGCCCTTGCAGAATGTGGAGCCAGCAAAGAACCGGCCATAGCAACGGCCGCGGCGCCGCGGCTGACTATCTCTCGTACTTTGAAGATCATAAGGAAACCTGCACAACCTTATCGTTAAGGCAAGAATATCAGATCACGTTTACCCTGTCAAGACCGTTCTCCCAATATAAATATTGGGCCAATTAGAGTGGCAAGTCCTTCAAACTAGGATCAGATGGCCCGCCATTCTTAGCCCTAAGGGCTTACCGCTATGGCAAGGCTCAGCTTCAGCTTGGGATGAGCGGATTAATCTTACAATCTCTCTGGACGCGGCGCAGCGGTCGATCCTCGCACGATCAGCTGTGTCGGCAGCCGTTCCGTTCCATGGAGGTGGCCCCGAGACGTCTTGAGATGTTCCAGCAGCCTGGTGGCAGCTCTGCGGCCCATTTGATATACCGGCTGTCTCACCATTGTTAAGGGCGGCCAGAGATGTTCCGCAACGGGAGCGTCATCGAAGCCGGCCACTGAGACGTCATCGGGAACGCGCACTCCCAGGCGCTGCAGGGCGGCCACCGTCTTCAAGGTCATGTTGAAGTCGCAGGCAAAGATCGCCGTGGGCAAACGATTGCTTCTGACCAGCTTTCCCACCCATTGATCAATGAGCCTCTGGAAAACGCCTTCGTCCCATGGAAAGGAATTCATGAGGACGTGTTCCGGACAGATGCTCAGCCCGGCTTCGGCCAAGGCTTCGAAATAGGCGGCAAGGCGATCGTAAAGGTTCGTCTGGAAGGTTGACAGGTTGACAATGCCAATCCGCTTATGCCCCAGTTCGACCAGATGGCGCAGGGCATCGTCCGTCCCCTGACGGTTGTCGGCATCGATACAGGGCAGGTCGGTAAAAGCCGGGGAGGCGTCGGAGGAGTTCAGCAGGGCCACAAAGGGGATATTTTCCGATGCCAGCTGCTGCAGTGTAATCAACTCACTGACGGCAGGACCGACGACAATGAGACCGTCACATTCCGCGCGCCGCAAATAGCCGTCATAGCGCGCGCCGTTGTCATAAAGGTAACTGACATAAACATCTTCTCGCGCCAGCACGGACCGGATGCCGTCGAACAGCGGACCGAAAAATGAATTCTCTTCCGTTTCTTCCGGGCTCTCCCCCGGCGCGCATTCGCACAGCATAATGCCAATTCGTAAGGTCGAACGCCGCGGACCATCGGCCGGCGATATGATGTCGCTGCGAATTGCTTCCGGATCGACGGTCCCGTTTTTCCGTTGCGCGACAAACGTTCCGTTTGGCCCGTCAGCCGTCAGCGTTCCATCTTCAAGCATCCTGGCAATGGCGCGCTGAACGGTGCTCAAAGCGACACCGTACTCTTCGGCCAGTTTGCGCCGCCCGGGCAGCATAGCGCCTGCGGGCCAATGTCCCGAATTGACTCTCTCCCGAAGACTGGCTTCAATGCGCTGATAAGGTGACAAAAGATCCAAGTTATTTCCACTTCCTGCCGCCGCGTTGAGCCTAATTTAATCCAGCTGACCGCCGTCTCGATGTATGCTTACTGGATACAATATAAATACACCTCGATACACCTTAATATACGAAAAATATGGTGATCTGTCAAGATATTTTTAGATCTACTAACATCTTGTAACGAAAATTGCCCGTTGACAGGGGCGATGACGAGTGATATAGTGAGTACGTAATGATACACTTGCAGCGATTCCACACAGCGCCATCATCCCTGTAAGAAACTGCTGCGTGCCCGAGAGACCTTACAATGACGTACTATGGCTTCAATTTTCTCTGGATGTATAGCTGGCAGTCAGGTCAAACACCAAAACAACCCGATGAGCGAGCACTCGACTTCCTGTCTGCGGAGGGCTTCAACTTCGTCCGCATTCCGACCGACTACCGCTTCTGGATTCAGGACTTCGAATATCTCAAGCCCGACGCTTCGGTATTCGAATACTTCGACGCGTACCTGAAGGCCTGTGGATCGCGAGGGCTCCATATGAGCCTCAATATCCACCGCGGACCGGGCTACTGCATCAATAACAACGAAATAGAGCGAGACAATCTGTGGACGGATCAGATCGCTCAAGAGGGCTTCGTTTTCCAATGGGAGACGTTCGCGCGCCGGTACAAAGGCATTCCGGGCGAAGCCCTGAGCTTCGATCTGCTCAACGAGCCGCCCAATATCGATCAGTATGGCCTGACACGAGACAATCATGCTGAATTGATGCGCAGGACCGTGGCCGCAATCCATGCAATCGACCCGCAGCGAGAAGTTGTAATCGACGGCCTTGGCGGCGGCAGCCTCGCTATGCCGGAACTCGCCGATCTCGGTGTCGTTCACAGCGGGAGAGGATATCAGCCAATGCCGGTAAGCCACCACAAAGCAGGCTGGTGGAACGGCCATGCAACAGCGCCCGATCCCGTTTATCCGGGTGTCAAGTGGGACGGCGTTAGCTGGGACCGCAAGGCGCTGCGAGAGTTCTACCAGCCCTGGCGCGATGTGGAGGCTTCCGGAGCGCGCGTTCATATCGGCGAGTGCGGCTGTTACAACAAAACGCCCAACGATGTTGCCCTGCGATGGCTGACCGACCTGTTCGGCCTGTACCGCGAGTTCAGCTGGGGCTTCGCCCTATGGAACTTCGCCGGCGACTTCGGCATCGTAGAACACGGCCGCCCCGGCGCAAATTACGAAGACGTCCGCGGATATAAAGTAGACCGCGCTCTGCTCGATATCATCAAAAGCAGCCGGGTGACGGGGTAGCCGCAATCCCGGCGTCCCTGCCGGCTCTTTTTATCTGGCTCCCTTGTGGGAGCAGGGCTCAGTCCCTGCTCATCTTAGTCTGCGAATGATGCCCTCAGGCAGGGCTCAGTCCCTGCTCATTCTGAGATCTTGCGGGTGCGTTTATAATGTTCCTACTCATTCCGTACCGTGAAGTTTCATTTAACGCTTATGACTACAATTGCAATCTATAGCGCGCTAACCTCCATGACCATCCTTGCCGCAGCAAGCGTGGTTTCCGCAGCGCCGTCCCAGGGGGCGTACCCGAAGATTGAGGCAGCATTCCATCTGACGGTAACCGGCAACCCTTTCGATTACCGGCAGAACGACGTTATTGTGAAAATACGGCGTCCCGATGCGGTTACAGTCAATCAGCCTGCGTTCTTCGACGGCGGCGATACCTGGCGCGTCCGCTACACGCCGCGATCCCCCGGCGCATACACGATAGTGTCGATTTCCCTGAACGGAAAACCGGCAGCTACGGCTGCCGAGCCGAAGGGATGGTCCGTCAAGGGTAAGCAAGGGGCGGGATTTCTCAGATTGGATAAGAGCAATGCCGGGCGATTTGCCTTCGATAACGGCAGCCGGTACTTTCCCGTCGGCCAGAATGTCGCATGGGGAGACACAGATACGATCTTTCCAAAGATGAAGCAGGCAGAGGAGAACTGGGCCCGCGTCTGGATGGCAAGCTGGGCCGGAAATAACCTGGATTGGTCTTCGAATGGAGATGACAAGAACGAGCCAGGCCAGCTGTCGCTGGATGTGGCGCATAAGTGGGACAAGATCGTGGACGGCGCTGAGGCGAACGGCATCTATTTCCAGCTTGTGCTTCAGCACCACGGCCAGTACTCCAGTACGACGGATACCAACTGGAGCAGCAATCCCTGGAATGTAAAGAACGGCGGCTTTCTCGCCACTCCTGAGGAATTCTTCACGAGTGAACGCGCCCGGACACTCACCAAGGCAAAGTACCGCTATATTGTGGCCCGATGGGGATACTCGCCCTCCATCATGTCGTGGGAACTCTTTAACGAGGTGCAGTGGACCGATGCCATCCGCAACAAACATGAGGCCGATGTCCTTGCCTGGCACAAGGAAATGGCGTCCTTTATCAGGCAGCAGGACCTGAACCGACACCTGGTTACGACAAGTTCAGACCAGTCGATTGCAGGCCTTTTCGATAATATGGATTACCTGCAGCACCACGACTATCCGAACGACATTATCGGTTCGGCAAGAAACGCGGTGAGCGCCGTATCTCCGCTGGTAGGCATAAAACCGGACTTCGGTGGCGAAGTCGGTCACGGCGATACCCCACCCTATTCGCTGCGCGCCGTACTCTTCGCAAGTCTGATGGCCAATGAGGCCGGCGCGGCGCAACCCTGGTTCTGGGACGTATACGACCGGGACAATCTCTATTCCGTGTTTACACCCGCAGCCCGCTTCGTGCGCGTTTCCGGTCTTGCCGACCAGAACAACCTTGTTAAGACCGAGCCGAAAGTCGATACCGATGCCCGTATTGATCTGGTGCTCAGGCCGGGCGGCGGATGGGTCCCCACGGAGCGGCACGATTTTACGCTTGACGGCAGCAACCCGCCGGACGGCTTCTATCGCTTCCCAGCCTACTTCTTCGGCACAAACAACCGCGACATGAATCCCGGCCCCCTCATTTTCAATGTAGACCGGGCAAGCGCCGGAAGCATGACCATGCACATCGGTCAGATCGGCAAAGGCGGCGCGCACATCACGATTAGCGTCGATGGGCGAACAGTCGCGGAGCAGGACTTCCCAGCCGCTGAATCTGAGACGCGAACGAGAGTGGCGATTCCCGTGGCGATCGAGGCCGGAAAGCATACAATCAAAATCGCCAACAGCGGCACGGATTGGGTTAACATCGGCGACTTCACTTTTACCGGCGCAGTCCGCGCGCTGGCTGCCTATGGTCTCTCCAACAGCACATGGTCTGCGGTGTGGCTCTATCACCGGGGGCAGGAATTATCTTCCGATGCGCCGCAAACGGTGAGCGGAAAACTATCTCTCGCCGGTCTCTCACCTGGGCGTTACCGGGCTGTCTGGTGGGACACCGAGGCCGCCAGAGCCGTGGGAACGCCGATTATGGCGACTGCAAGCGCAAATGGGTCTCTCGTTCTAAACACCCCTGAAATCCGAAGGGATGTCGCTCTCTATATCGTAAAGGCGGCGGTACAGCCGAAAACCGCAGCACGCCGCAGCACGCGAGGCGCGAAATTATGAACCTCGCAGCCTTCATGGCGATAGGCCTTATGGGAATAGCTCAATTTTTGCCCACAAGCTGCATGGCGGCGGACATTACGGCCGCGCAGCCTCAAGATCTTGTGACGGCTGACGACGAGCGCATTCAATATACCGGACGTGTGGATTTCACCGATCCGAAGCGTCCGAAGTTCTGGGCGCCGGGCGTATATATCAAGGCGAAATTCAAAGGGACTTACTGCTCCGTAGTCGTAAACGACGAGATCCTTTGGGGGAAGTCGCACAACTATCTGGAAATCGCAGTCGACGATCAAGCGCCGTTCCGGGTCCAGACAACCGGACCGGCAAATACCATAAAAGCGGCTGAAGGCTTGCCGGACGGCGAGCATACCGTCACTATATGCAAGGACACGGAGGCCGGCATCGGCTACCTTGAGCTTGTCGGGTTTCGATGCGCAGGGCTGGCGCCTCTGCCCGATCAGCCGTCCAGAAGAATGGAATTCATCGGCGACTCCATTACATGCGGAGCAGGCAGCGATCATTCTACAACTCCATGCGGCAAGGGAGAGTGGTACGACCAGCATAACGCATACATGAGCTATGGCGCGACGGCGGCGCGTCTGCTGAATGCGCAATGGCAGCTTACATCCGTGTCCGGCATCGGCATGGTCCATAGCTGCTGCGACATGAAAGTCGCCATGCCGGATGTCTTTAATGCGCTGGACCTCCAGGAACATGGGCGATTGTGGGACTTCAACAGATACCAGCCCGATGTCGTTACGGTCTGCCTGGGCCAGAACGACGGCGCACAGGATGCTGTGAAGTTCCGTGACAAATATGCCGGCTTTATTAGGATACTGCGGAGCTACTACCCAAAAGCGCAAATCGTATGCCTGACCAGCCCGATGGCGGATCAAGGATTGACGGCATTCTTAAAAGAGAACCTGAGCGCGATTGTCAAACGGGCCAACGAAAACGGAGATAGAAACGTTCACACGTTCTTCTTTTCGCATAGCTACAACGGCGGCTGCGGAGGACACCCAAGCACTTCCGATCATGCTGCAATTGCAGAGGAACTCACTCGATATATCAAGATGCTTATGACATGGTAGCACGGCAATATTATTTCATAATATTTCATCCGATATCAGAAATATTCAGTTTCGTAAATAAAACAAATTCCTCACAGAATGTAATTTTCATTCAGATAATCAAGAAGCTCGCATTGTTTCAACGTATGAAATCATTATTAAATGTCCGTTAATGCCATATTCATGCAAAATATTGCCAAGTCTCTGACTTATCATCTGAAAAGTCTCGCAAAAACTAATGATTTCAATTATGCAATTACTGCAAATAATCATTGACAGAAATCACAAATTATGATATCCTTAGACATGTCCAGCATACAGGAAGTTGCAAAAAACGCCGGTGTTTCAACCGCAACGGTATCGAGAACGTTCAATATGCCTGGCCTGCTAAAGCATGAAACCAGGGAGCGCGTTCTGCAGGCCGCAGACCGATTGAACTATCGGCCTCGCCGCCGATTGGCTAAAAACGGTAATCACCCGGTAAGGCGCGAAGAGATCAACGGATGCCTCGGTTTCCTGTTCTTTGCATCGGAGACCGACAGCGATCAAGTCAACACATTTTATGCCTCAGTATTGATGGGGGCTCAGGAGGAGGCATCCCGGATCGGCGTCGATATGTTTGTGCGCACCTTGCCAAGGCGTCAGAAATATCAGCAGCTTCCGGACATTTTTCGAGATCAATCCATAGCCGGTTTGCTGCTGGTCGGCGCAGCAACCGCTCCGATCCTGAAGGCGGTTTCCAGCCAGACGACAACCGCCGTACTGATCGACAATCAGATCGCCGATTGTCCGCTGGACAGCATCGTTTCGGACAGCTTCGGGGGCGTGCAAGCGGCAATGCGCCACCTGATTGACCTGGGACATACAAAGATCGGTTTCGTGCTGAATGAGCCCACTGCGCCATCATTCCAAGACAGGCTTCATGGATATCTTTGCGCTCATTACGATTCAGGCCTTATACCCAACCGAAATTGGATTCTGATGGCTCACTGCAATGAGATCGTCGAGCCAATGATGATTAACATGCTTAGAAGCAACGATCGCCCGACTGCAATACTGGCCGCCAACGACATGAATGCATTCTCAGTAATGAGCGCATGCCGGCAGACCGGACTCTCGATCCCGGATGATATCAGCCTCATAGGTTTTGATGACATCCCATTCAGCGTCCATTCTTACCCGCCCTTGACCACAATGGCGGTAAACAAGCAGCACCTCGGACGGCTTGCCGTGAGACAGCTGCAGCAGCGCATAATCGAAAGAACAAACTCTACTGCGCCGGCGGAACCGCCGGTTCAGATCACCGTGCCTGTCGCCCTCATTCAACGAGGGACATGCCGCAGTATCATGTAATTTTAGATACTCATACACAACCCGAAGGAGAGAACAATGAAACGAACTGGATTTACTTTAATTGAATTACTAGTTGTCATCGCTATAATAGCGATTCTCGCTGCTATTCTGTTCCCGGTATTCGCCAAGGTGCGCGAGAAAGCGCGCCAAACGAGCTGCGTGAGCAATATGAAGCAGATAGGTCTGGCTATCGCCCAGTACACACAGGATAACGACGAGACATATCCAAACGGTCTTCAGCCGAGCTGGTGGGCATGCACATGGGTTTTGAACGTTCAGCCCTATGTTAAGTCTTATGATGTGTTCCACTGCCCAGATGACCCCAGCACCAAGCTCGACCCCGCAATTAGCTGGGCCAATATCGGTCTTTCCTATGCGTCAAATGGCTATATCCATTTTGGCGATAACGTGATGCGCGGTGTTATGGGAAATGCAGAAGGTTGGATTACCAATAATACCCGGTCGATCGCGTCCGTCGGCAGACCAACCGATACGATCATGATCGCAGAGAAGCACAACGGCGATGTCACCAAGCATGGTTATGAAGGCACCCCGCTCATGTGGGGACCTGGCATGGAATTCACCGGCAATTCCGGCTGGGACTCTCTTGGCGCTCCGCAGGAATTGCCTGACGGCACCAAGCCTTTCCCGGGTGTGTACCCCAACGGCGCTAACGGCGCTGTTACGGCATCGCACACGGACCGCGCGAATTTCCTCTATTGCGACGGCCACGTGAAGTCTATGGTTCCGTATTTGACAAACCCTGACCCCACCAATAAGGCTGATCAAAATCAGTGGGATGCAACGCGACAGTAGTTGAATTGACGACACAAGATAACCGGATTCGGCGCAATCGATAGCGCAAAATCCGGTTATCTAAACACTTCATTGTAACCAGTACTCAGGACTATGATCATGAACAAGAAAACTCTGTTAGCCTTAGCCGGCTTTCTGTGCCTCGGCTCTATTGCTGTAACCGGCTGCAGCCAAAGCCAGAGCGGGTCGACATTGTCGGCGGAGGATAAGGCGAAATGGGGTCACTACGGCGATCCACCGCCCGCCGACCTGGACAAGAAGATTGCCGCTCTGAAATCCAAGAGCGGTAATCAGGGAGCGCCTCAAACACCGCCGGCAGGACAATAGAAATCACTCAATATCCCGATTGGTTATGAGTGCGAGCAGGGCATTGCCCTGCTCACTATTCTTCTCATTTGCTTCCTGCATCGATCCACCGATCGATCATCTGCCTAGACAGGCTGACAGGCGGCGGCAATGCGGGCAGATTGTCGCGCGTGAACCAGGCAGCATGGGCAAGCTCTTCGTCGTCCAGCCGGATCTCACCGCCCGCATACCGGCAGGTGAATCCCACCATCAACTGGTGCGGGAAGGGCCAGGGCTGGCTTCCCACGTACTGGAAATCCGTTACATTAATACCGGCTTCCTCCAGCGTTTCACGCTCGACGCACTCTTCCAGCGATTCCCCGGGCTCCACAAACCCAGCCAGGATACTGTAGCGATCCCCCCACCCTGCTTTTGTCGCCAGCAGGATCTTGTCTTCATGATATACAAGGATCAAGGTCGCAGGGCTCACGCGCGGATAGCCGGTGTGGCCGCACTGCGGACAATGCCGCCCCCAATCCCGATGCCCCTGCTCTGTGGCATGCCCGCAAACCGGGCAGAACTTGCTGGTCTTGCGCCAGTAGAGCATCTGCAACGCATACCCGGCAAGCGAATAATCCACATCCGATGCCCGGTCAAATAACGCGCGTATGCCGGCAGCCTCCATGCCACCCGGCACTTCTGTCTCAGGCTCGATCTCAACTGCCAGAAGCGCTTCTCCGTCGAGCGTTCCAAGATACATTGACGGCTCTTCAGCCCACTCAGCAGGCAATTCAGTCTGCCGCAGCAATCGCAGGTTGCCGCCGTCTTCACGCATCACGATCTCGCTGCCGCGAACTACCGCCCACAAGGACTCTCCGGGCGGAGGAAAAGCGGGCGGGTAGGCCCGCACAAATCGATGGTTGTTCATAGTTATAGTACAAAGGAGAGACCATCACAATGCTTATCGTGATGGTCTCTCCTACACTCTGTTAGAATACCCCGCGCTGCAGCCGGCGCGATTGCCTGCCGGGAAGTATCGAATTATTGGGCAGCAGGCGGATCGGCCTCTTCCACCTCGACAGCCATCCAATTAGTCTTTCCTGTTCCATAGAATGTCGACCAGGCGCAGTCCGCCGCATCGCGTCCGATACCGACCTGAATAAGTGCGGGACGCGGCGCGGGCGCAGTGGCGTCGACACAGACCCATTGCCCATTGACATATACCTGCACATACGCATGAAGGTCCGGCGGATCTAGACCAAGGCAGTAACCGGATAGATATCGGGCAGGAATGTTCAGAGCTCGGCAGAACGAAATCGCAAGGTGAGCAAAGTCCCGGCACACACCTGCGCGATTTACGAATGTGTTTACGGCATTGGTATCGGTGTCGGATGAGCCTGACTCATACTTCACCTTCTCGTGGATCCACTCAATGATGCTCTGCACGCGCTCGTCAGATGCGCCTTCCTGCCCGAACAAGTCCTGCGCAACGGAAGCAAGCTGATCCGATGGGCAATAACGCGACGGAAGAAGAAAGTGCAGGGTCTCAGCCGGAAGGTTCGCAGGCGCGTCAGTGGCCGAATTGCCGGTGATAGGCGCTCCTGTCTTCAAGTTCGTGTCTATAAGCGCGCGGTACTCCAGCTGAGCGTACCCCGCCGGCAACACACCGCGCCGTGACGGGTTGCCGTAATGGTCCAGAAACGGTTCAAACTCGATGCCGACAGGCGCAAACAAGGCAGGATCGTATACAGTTTGGTCAGGAGTATTCGGCGCTTCTACCATTAACAGCGCAGAAGTCTCGGCGCTCACTTCCAACTCCGCGCGAAATCTAACAGAACAGTATGTCATGGATCAATAATTCCTCAAACAAACGAGCTTTAAACAGAAGAGCTAAAAGCTATTTTAGCACGGTTCCTACACTCAATACTGATCACATGAGCTATTTAAATCCATCTATTTTATTGCTGTCTTGCGGATTTATAAGTAAGCTTGCCTCAGAGAGAGAGACGTCTGAATAAGTTCTGGCATTGCCTTCACATAAACGGTCAACAAAAAGACTTAATGATGCCCAAAAAGAGGAGAGAACAGCATGTTGAGGCCGCTGAGGAGGGCAAAAAATAACGCCAGCTCCTCGAAGAGTTTCTGATTCACAAATGAAACCAGCCATTTGCCTGAAAACGCCCCGATAATGACAGCCGGCGCGAGTTCAAGGTCCATTACGAGCGATGAGGGCGTGATGAGATGCAAGGCCACGCTGAACGGCACTTTGAACATGTTAAAGATGAAGAACAGCCATGCCCCTGTTCCGATGAACTCCATCTTCGGGAGCTGCGTAGCCAGAAGGTAAAGGGTTGTCACCGGACCGGCCGCGTTTGCGACCATCGTCAGGAACCCCGCGAGCAGACCGGTACCCCATATGGCATACCAGGTATGTTTCGGTTCCGGCGCGGCCTCGCCAAGTTTCGCCTGCCGGGCACGGCGTATGTATGTATAGACGACCAGCACCGTGACAATGGCGCCGATCAACACTTTCACCTGGTTGTTCGTTCGCAGCATGGGGGTCTGCAGAGCCGCCGCGCCGAGCAAAATGCCGGTCGCCATGGGCGGAAACATGCGCAGCACGTGCGACCAGACGGCATGGCGCCGAAAAGTCGTCACTGCCACGATGTCCGCACAGATGAGCATGGGGAGTACGAGACCGGTGGACGCCCTTGAGGGCAAAATCTGCGCGAAGATAGCAACCGCCAGAATACCGAAACCGGCAAAGCCGGTCTTGCTCAATCCGATCAGTAACGCGCCCAGGATCCCGATCGCGATCGCCGTGGGGGAATCAAGCATACACTGAGCCGTCGTTCATTGCCGTCATGAATATTCACTTTCCAAAATCATTGCCGCACTTAGTTCGACGTGCAGGCGCTCAATCCCTACCTGAAAGATCAATCCTTTCCCAGGATTGGCAAGGGCTTCCAAAACCTTCTCCTACATCCTGTCAATTTAAATTGGGAGACTCGGGGCGCAGCTTTGATCGGGTATAATAACCGGTCAATTTACGGCTGCGCCGAACCATTTACGGGATCTATAAACGCTTAACCATGATATCTATAAACGACGTTACGAAGTCATTCGGCACACGCGTCCTCTTCGAGAATGTGAACGTCAAGTTCACGCCCGGCAACCGGTATGGCCTTACAGGTCCCAACGGCGCGGGTAAATCTACCTTTATGAAGATGCTGATCGGCCAGGTGGAACCGAGCAACCGCGGCACGATCAATCGGCCGCGCAAAGTCGGTGTCCTGAGCCAGGACCAGTTTGCATTCGATCAGGAACGCATTATCGATACTGTCATGATGGGCAATGCCCCACTGTGGACAGCTCTCAAGGAACGCAATGAGCTCTGCGAGGCGACCGATTTCACAGAAGAGATGATGAACCGGCTCGGTGAGCTTGAAACCATCGTCGCCGATGAGAACGGTTACGAAGCGGAGTTCGATGCCGCCACGATCCTGCGTGGCATCGGCATCCCGAATGAGCGCCATACCGACCTCATGAACTCGCTGGCAACAGACTATAAGTTCCGCGTCCTGCTCGCCCAGGCCGTTTTCGGCGAACCCGATGCGCTCCTCCTCGACGAACCTACCAACCACCTCGACCTCGAGTCGATCCACTGGCTGGAAGAGTTCCTCAAGGAATACAAGGGCACCATGGTCGTCGTCTCGCACGACCGCCACTTCCTGAACGCCGTCTGCACGCATATCGCGGACATCGACTACGAGACCGTCATCGTCTACCCCGGCGACTACGACGACATGATCGAGCAGAAGATGGCGTCTCGAACTCGTATCGAAAACGAGAACCGGGACAAGGCAAAGAAGATCGCCCAGCTTCAAGAGTTCGTCAACCGCTTCGCTGCCGGTCAGCGTTCCAGCCAAGTTCAATCGCGCCGCAAGGAAATGGACCGCCTCGCGCCGACGGAAATGAAGAAGTCCAATATTCAGCGCCCATATATCCGCTTCGAGCAGGTTAAATCGTCCAGCCGCGACCTTCTCACCGTCACCGGCTTGAACAAGTCGTATGATGGTCGCAAGATCCTGGACAACATCACGATCGAAATTCAGCGCGGCGAGAAAGTAGCCGTCATCGGCGCAAACGGCGTCGGTAAAACCACGTTGGTCCGCACACTTCTCGGCGAGATCGAACCCGATTCGGGCGTCGTCAAATGGGGTTTCGGCGCTAAATGGGGCTACTACCCGCAGGACTACAGCGATGCCGTCACACCGGGAACGACCGTTGTTGATTGGGTTATGCAGTTCGCCGGCGATACGGACCATCAGGTCGTACGCGGCCTTCTCGGACGCATGTTGTTCAGCGGCGACGACAGCCTGAAGCCGACGGAAGCTCTGTCCGGAGGCGAGATTGCCCGTCTGTTGCTCGCGCGTATCATGCTTGAGCAGAACCCGATCCTTGTCTTCGACGAACCCACCAATCACCTGGACCTTGAATCGGTCTCCGCCCTCGGCGAGGGTCTGGCGCAGTTCGGCGGCACGGCGCTTGTCGTTAGCCACGACCGAGATCTCATCTCGACTTGCGCGACCCGTATCCTGTCGTTCACGCCTGCAGGGCTGATCGACTTCCACGGCACATACGAGGAATACCTCGTGGCGCACCCAATGCCGGAATACGAAGCCAAGAAAACTAAGTGGTAGTCCTGAGAAGCTTCAATATTACCATCAGAACTTCAGGCCGCGACGGAAATTCCGTCGCGGCCTTTCTTTGGTTTGATAGGCCCTAATATATGCGGCATGATGAATATATCAGATCCTCTTTCTTAGAACATCTGCCACGAATCACGGTACGATCCTTTTAAGACCTATGCGAGTTTATCAGGCCAGGCCCGCCAATCAAATATTGTTGCACGCATCGCCGCGATGGAATCAAGAAGCAAGCAGAGGCCCGTTATACTTTGCTCAAGAGGAAATAGATGTCAGTTCGCGAGCTTGGCGTTCACAACGCCTGTTCCGATACCAATGGTTTGCTGCAAGCCTTCATTGATGCCAGCGACGGCGCCGTCGCTGTTCTCGGTGTCGAGGCGGCGGGTCCCTCATTCATGCTTTGCAATGATGCAATGCGCGACCTTCAGAAACGCCACACTACGGCTGCGTTGGCAACCGCGCTGCAGCCGCGTCTCCCACGGCTGACGGGTTTGAGCATCCAATCCGATCCAGAGCCGTCAACATTCGAATGTTATCTGCCAGGTGACGGCCGAGGCGGAACGGTTCTCGCCTGGACAATCGCCCGCCTGAACTTTCCCGGATGCAATCACTGTTTGCTGGTGGCTGCCCGTGATATCACGGATGAGCGAAGCTTGGAAAGGAAACTGGAGGAGGCAAATGACCGGATCAAAAGCCTGGAGGTAGAGCGAGACCTGATGCGGACAGTTATGGACGCCCTACCCGATGAACTGTTTGTTAAGAACGTCGATCAGAAATTGCTCCTGCTCAATCGCGCCGCGATGGATTTCATGCGCATCGATCCACAGCAGGTAGCCGATGGCCTCTATCTGTCTGATGTCTTCCCGCCGACCGTCATTGAACAGTTTATGCGCGACGAGGCTCCTGTAGTCGGAGGACGCGAAGATCGGAAATACACCGAGTTCATGCGCATGAACGCCAACGGCGAACTGAAGTGGGTCGCCGCAACGATCTTCCCTCTTACGTCTCCCGAAGGCCAAATCCGGGGCGTCGTTGGATACGTCCGCGATGTTTCCGATTATAAATTTGCCGCGCAAAAACTGGCCGACGAGCAAACGCTTATGCGCATGCTGATGGACAATCTTCCGATCAGTATCTTCTTCAAAGACGTTAATGGTAATTTCCTAATCAGCAATGAGGCTCATGCCCGGTTGGTAGGCGCCTCTTCATCCTCGGAAGTGACAGGGCGGAAGGTCACGGACTTTTTCCCGCCGGAATTCGCAGAGGAAATGGAGGAGGCGGATCGCCGTATTCTGGAAACCGGCGAACCTGTCACCGACAAGGTGTATCGAATGATTGGCCGCCCTCCATATGAATGGATGTCAGCGACGAAACTACCGGTCCTCGGCGCATCAGGCTCCGCCATAGGCATCCTGGGAATAGTTCAGGATATCACACACCAGAAACAATTGGAATCCGAGCGCGAGCGCATACTTGCCGAGGCGATCGAGCGGGCAGAACGCGATCCTCTGACGGGATTGCTCAACCACCGCTCATTTCATCAGCGCCTGGATCAACTTGCAAATGAATGCTCCGCAAGCGGAAATCCATACACCCTTGTGATGCTCGATCTCGACAATTTCAAATTCTTTAATGACGCCTATGGCCATGTGTCGGGCGACGGTGTTCTCTGCGCAATCGCGCGCATCCTGCAGGAGGCAGCCGGCGACGAAATGCCGCTTGCGAGGCTTGGCGGTGATGATTTTGCCTTGCTGCTGCCGAATATGGATACCGCCCAGGCAAAGACATATCTCGAACACATCCAATCGGCTCTGAGCGACGCCAGGTACCGGCCTGCCGGTTATAATTGGGCGATTCCCCTCGACATCTCAATAGGCATTGCCGTCTGTCCCGATGACTCCGAGGTGCGCGCCGACCTGATGAGCATCGCAGACCAGCGGCGTAAGGACGCAAAATATGGATCGGAAGGCTCAGCGCACCTGATCGAGCAGCTGAAGGCCAGACTTTCCGGTTCGTTCGACAACTTCTCAATGCTAAACGCGCTGGTGAGCGCCGTCGATAACAAAGACCGCTATACAAGACAGCATTCCGAGGATGTTCTCACGTACAGCGTCCAGATTGCGCGCCAGCTTGACCTCGACGACGATACGGTCTTCCATGTTAAGCTTGCCGCCCTTCTTCATGATGTAGGCAAGATCGGCGTCCCCGACGACATCCTGCGCAAGCCCGGAAAGCTCACCGACGAAGAGTTCGCCGCCATCAAGCAACATCCCACCATGGGAGCCATCATGGTCAATGCCGTCCCCGGCTTC